>FUFK010044544.1_pt1 | contig 138612 bp, 128 predicted proteins | sample 1021851 | NCBI WGS metagenome assembly FUFK01 (sample SAMEA51879418, study PRJEB19060) | metagenome | reverse complement strand
GAGGCTTGAGTTCGGGTTCAGATTTTTTAAAAACCTTTGAAATTTTTTTAAATAAATTCATTTGTATCGCTTGATGCCCCACCAGCACATTCGCAAAAGTCTTTGCAGTTTTTTAACACCGCTCCAATCTTTTAGCATTCTCAGATTTTTGATTTCTTTTGCGGTATCTTTATATTTTTTGGAAGTTTTTTTTCTTTTCCAGTAAGGTAGCTTCCATGGTTCGGGTCTATCTTTTCGAGTTTCCATTACAACCAAAATTCTTTTATCATTTTTGGATNAATATTATCNTGCACTTTCCAAAATTGACAAGAAAAGTTTTTTTTCGATGTCCAGTCCATAACGTTCTGTATCATATACACATTATCGCTAAAACCTGGCTCAGAAAAATCAAAAAACAGGCATTCAAGTTCAAGCCTTTTTTTGTTGATCAATTGAGTTGCGCAAAAAGATTCAAATTTTTGAACCAAAAAAACTAAAGCTTTGTAAAAATCAAAATTATATTCTTGAGCGCATTTAGAAAATGGTATTTCTTCGATGTGGGTTCCATTGTTAGAAACTCCACACATAAGCATTTTGTCTATAAAATGTTCATGGAAAAAATCTAGTTTTTCGTAGAAGTCTAACGAAGCTTCATCGATATAGATATTTGTTTCTGCGCTTTTCACTAATTAAAGCAGCTTTTTTCTTTTGCAATAAAAGAATTTGGCTGTTCAATTTTTTGATATTATAATTTATTAACTTTTTGTTTTTAATCATAAAATTGGTGGACGTGGCGGGAGTTGAACCCGCGTCTTTTTATCATCAAGAGATTCACGTCTACAAGCTTAGTTAATTTTTTTTATAGTTATGATATTAACATCAAACTACTTGTTTCAATTATTTGCAGTTTGTGGAACAAGTAAACTTTTATCTGTTTTGCAGATGGATGACCCCTCGTTCAATTTATCTGCGTCAATTGAGGAGAGGTTGCAGGCTTAAGCTGCAAGAGCGAGCCCTTCTTGGGAGAAGGATTCGACAGAATTAATGTTTTTAGCATTTATTCGCTTGTGCCTTTTATCGAAGCCAGGCACCTCTTCGGCTTGCAGTGAACTAATCCAATAAAAATCGAATCCAGAACACGCCCATAAAATTTTAAAGAACTATTTTTTATTCTTACCGAGGTCTGCGAGACCTTGACCAAGAATATAGGCTACGATAGGACCAGTGATTTGCATCATAAGTTCTGGAGTTAGCCCAAGATGAAAATAATGATTGAAAAGTGGAGTGACTGCAGCAAATACTGCAGCCCAAAACTTTTTACTATGCCAGAATTTTTTTTCCATAATGTTCTATTACACTAATTAAAAAAGCTCTTCGGGAATATCTTCGTCTACAGCTACTTTAGCTGTTGACTTAACTTCCTGAGCAGCTTCCTTTGCTACTGCCTCTACGTTATTCTTTTGGGTGGCCTCTTCGGAACGATAGATTACATAATCTGGAGCCTTTTCGTTCTTCTCCTTACCCTTATTGGTGAATACTACAACCTTGACAGGTTCAGTAACTCCGGGCATGGTTTCTACATTAATAGTTCCAGAGAGATACTTCTGGCTTTTTCCTGTGCGAACCCAAAGAGCACCAAGCTCTCTGTTACGCCATTCCGACTGTTGCTTTTCTTGCGTTTGATTTTCCATAATTAATTTGATTGATGTAATTTTTGTAATTGTGCCAAGAAAAGAGGCTTGGCGCCTTTGCTAAGTTTGCTGTATTGTTTCTTCAATCGAGAATATACTCTTTTTGAAGTTTCATCCGAACAATTCGGATCAAAGTTTAAAATTTTTCTAATTTGTTTGGCTTTAGTGGCGTTCATGAGTTTGATTATATAATATATTTCAAGTAATGTCAAGTCTTTTTTTATATTTTAAAGTAGTTTGCATTTTTTAGATAAGAAAGATCATCTCCTCCAGAATATGATATTGCGCTCTGTATATCTTGTTTTATTTCATTTAATTTAGACTCATAGGTCATTCCGTTGGAAATAATATTGGTAAGCTTGCCCTCAATGTTATTGTTATGACCTTTATTTTCGGCGCTAGCTGAACCAAAGTAAGCTTTATGGGGAACATCATTAACAATGCTTGATACTGCTGGACTATCGGTACAAGCCGCGAAAAGACCTCCTGCCATTACCATGCTTGCGCCTGCAACTATAGCCTTAGCAATATCTCCATTGCACTTTATTCCTCCATCTGCAATAATCGGAATAGGTTTTTCTGAGCCTTCATCTTGAAAAACATTTGAGCACCATGTTGCGCAACTAAACATAGGCATAGTGAACCCTGTTTTATCTTTTGTGGTGCAAGGAGAGCCTTGTCCTATTCCGACTTTTACTATATCTGCTCCCCAAGAAGCTAAATCTCTAACTGCAGTGGGTGTGGTGACGTTTCCTGCAATAATTTTTGTATCAGGTAACCATTTTTTAATATGCTCAATCATCATTTTCATGCGCGAACAATGCCCATGAGCTATATCTATTGTAAGAAAGTCTACTCTAATATTTTTTGCCTTGGCAATATTCATTATATGCATTTTATCTGGCATTTTTACTCCAACACTAAATGATATTGTTTTCCAATCTTCCGAGTTTGCAAGTCCAACATCATCAGCTAAATGATTATCAAATCGATGCATAATGTAAAAATAATCATTTTGGCTCATCCATTTTGCAAGCCTCATGTTTATAACTGATTTCATATTTGCGGGTATAATTGGTAATTTGAAATTTTTGCCGCCCAGTTCGCAAAAAGTGTCGCAGTCTGCTCGACTGTATACTTCGCTGTAGTTTGGAACAAGACAAATATCAGAATATTTATATGCTTTATCTAAAGTCTTCATCTTCTTTTGCTTGCTTCATCCATACAATAGCTCCTAAAATACCGAAAACTATAAAGTCTCCAGGAAAAAATTCAAAATAACTTGATGCTAATACTTCTATCATCTAAATTCCTTTCTTAGTAATCTCCATCTGTCTGAATCGATAGGTTTGTCTCCATTGTCTATAGCATACAACATTTTAATGATTTCGTCAACACTATTATAAATATATTTGTGCGGAAACATGCCAAGCATCCACAGTGGAGTTTTAGCTTTTCCGCCTTCCATACTGACAAATACAGGCTTCTTTTCTCTAACTGCGGTGACAATTTCTTCTGCACTGCCCCAGCTTGCAACATCAGGAACAAGATGCGCAATAATAAAATCACTTCGATCAACTAAATTGAGATCATATGCTCTCACCATTTTCATGCGATCGGTAACTCTGTCATATTGTTTGGTTTGCATCCAAGTTTCCATTTCTTGACGAGAAGCTTCATCTTCTTCTACATCTTTCATGAATGGCTTTTTGTAAGGATCAAAGCATGTTATACTTAGTGGGTCTAGCTTTTCAGAAACTTCTTGTCTCCAGTTTCTGCCGCTGACATACTGCATGTGTCCAACTAAATAACATTTAGTTTTGAACAATAAATTTTTACCTTCTATTTTTACCATGCTACTATTATAGCAGCATTTTATTTTATAGTCAAGACAATTTTGACTTTAATTCTTCAATCTCTTTTTGTTGATCTTTTATTGCTTCTATAAGTAGTGGTATAATCTTTTCATATTTTACTGCAAGATATCCATCTTCTCTTTCGGAGACTACTTCGGGCAGTACTTTTTCTACGTCTTGAGCGAGAACCCCAACATCTTTTCCGGTATAAACTGACTGCTTCTCTGACCATTCAAAATTTACTCCATTTATTTGTTTTATTTTTTCAATTGGAGAAGAAATATTTGAAATATTATTTTTTAATTTTTTGTCTGAAGAAGCATATGAAACAACATCTCCTGCGCAACTTAGATTTGTGCCGTCAAATGTTAAATTAGCAGAACCGCCAAATGATCCGTTGTTGTTGAATTGAACTTGCGTATTTGAACCACCAGGATTAGTCGTGGAATCGTCATCATTTTGCCAAGATAAATTTCCGCCAATTACTTTTAAAACTTTACCGTTTTGGGTAGTACTAAAAGTTGGAAGTGATGTTGCTCCATCATCAATTCCGTCAAGTTTGTTTTTTAGAGCGTTTGTAAAATTGTTGTCTGTTTGGGAGGCTACTGAAAAATTTAATTTACCTGCACTTGAGCCATTGTCTGCATAAGTAACCGTAATACCACCTTCAGTATTGCTTGAGACCATTCCGCCAATTATATCTTGCACTTGCTCATCTGAAATTTGTGAGGTGACATTGATACCGTTCCAATATAAATCTCCGGCAAGATTGTATAGCTTATTTGTTGTTGGTGCTGGAGCTCCAGCAGCTGGATCTATATCTAAAATTCCATTTTTAACTTCAAGCGGATTACTGCCGTTAAATGTAAAGTCTCCAGATACATTTATATTTTTATCGAAAGTAACGTTGTTCTCAAAGATAGAAGATCCTTCGACATTAAGGTTTTTTACGATGTTTACATCTTCATTAGCAAAAATATCTCCGTCAAAAGTAGAAGCGCCAGTTACGTTAAGGCTTTTTAAAATGTTTACGTTTTCGTTGGCAAAAATATCTCCATTAAACGTGGAATCTCCATTAAAGGTAGAACTTCCTGTTACTGTTATGTCGTTAGAAAATTCAACATTACCTCCGTCAAGAATATTAATTCCATTTCCTGCATCATCTTCGAGCTTTAAACCTTTATTATTTAGAGCTTTTAGTTTTTCTGTTTCGATATACTTGCCCGCAGCAATACTTAAATTTTGATTTAAATTCCAAGAATTATTGGCTTGCGACCAAATAATTGTTTTATCTGTAGCTCCTTTTAAAGTAATTCCTCCGCCGTTGGCCGTGGTATCTGTCGGACTTGCAACCGATCCTAGTTCAATATTTTTATCGTCAACGGTCACTGTAGTTGAATTTACTGTGGTAGTTGTACCGTTAACTGTAAGATCTCCACCAATTGTAACATCTTTTGCAGTTGTTACGCTTCCTTCTCCGTCTACTTTAAATTTAATATCTGTGCTTCCTCCCCCACCAATATGTACTATTGCATTTGCCGAGGCATTATTTGTTTGAACTCTAATACCTTTTGCGCTAGCTCCAGGAGCCGCAACATCAAGATGATACCCATCGGGAGCTTTGCCAATGCCAAGCAAATCATCGATCCTGACATTGCCTCCTGTCGCTACGTGTAATTTGTGACTAGGACTACCAGTACCAATACCGACATTGCCGTTTGCCAAGACCCATAAAGCTTCTAATCCACCAGCTCGCAAAGAAAGGTCATTAGTTCCGTGATCATATGTAACTCCACCTCTATATTTAGCATCACCGCTAGTGCCGTCTGCAAAATATATATTTGAGCGGGAAGTTGTATTTCCTGCGCAAATTGTCATTCCAGTATTATTCTGGCCTTTGATAACAAGATGATTCGCTTCACTGTCAAAATCGCCTGGACTTATAGTTCCAATACCTACTCGTCCCGATGAGTCTATTGATAACCTTTCTACGTCTGCTGTTTTTAACCTCATGTAGTTTGAGGCATGGCTATAATTTATTGCTCCAACATTTGCATCATCTGCGTCCGCAAACTCTAGTATACTAAGATTGTCGCTTTTTGCTCTGATCGTAACAATTGCTTGGCCACTGTCGTTTGTAAACCTCCCTAAATGGGCCGGGGAGGTATTACTTTCTTCCACAACTAAACGGGCAGTAGGATTCGTAGTACCAATACCGACATTGCCGTTGGCGGCGATACGCATGCGCTCTGATAAGTCAGTATTGTTAGTTCCGGGATTTGTAGAAAAAATCAAATCAGAATTAGAACTTGTGCTTCTCATTCTGCTTTCAATACTGCCCATGATTCTGTCTGAAAACCCACCAAACTCAACGCTTACACCTTCGCCATTGTCGTTTGCCATATCATTGGTCAGCTTTAACGCAATCAAATTTCCAGCATGCTGAGTACCATGAATCTCTAGCAGTCTATCAGGACTCGTAGTACCAATACCGACATTGCCGCTAGAAGTGATCCGCACCGCTTCTGTTTGCGCGGTTGAGAAATGTAAATGATCATCGCTATTATCATAATCAATTCTACCTTGGTTATCCGAATCGACATCGCCTAAAAGTATCGCAGCCCTAGAGTCATTTTTTCCGATTATAGAGATAAGTGCATGTCCGCCTGAATTCTGCACATCAAGAAGCCTATCGGGAGCCGCAGTACCAATACCAACATTGCCACCATCTTGTACAAAAATTCCATTTCCNCCGTCATCTTCTAGAAACAAGCCTGCGCCATCTCTTGCGCGAACTTTATCTGTGAATAAATATTTGCCATCGGCAATTCCTAGATGCTCACTAGAATTCCATGCGTTAGACGTATTCGTCCATTTAAATTCTTTGTCCGTTGTGCCTTTTAAAGTAATTCCCCCTCCGTCTGCAGTCGTATTTGTGGGAGTATCAAGTGATCCTAATTCAATATTTTTGTCGTCAACAGTAAGAGTTGTTGAATTTACTGTTGTGGTTGTTCCGTTTACAGTAAGATCTCCACCAACTGTGAGATCACTATTAAAATTTCCTGCTCCTTTTGCGGTAAAAGTTTGATCAACAAAAAGACTTCCGCTTATATTTGCGTTGCCCGAAAGAATGCTATCTCCGCCAATCGATAAATCTTCTCCAACTTTTAAATTATTTTCAATATCAAAATCAGTGCTTGCTACAATTAGATCTCCGGTTGAATTAAGTCCATTGATCCACAGCTGCTTTCCACTAATAACATCCGAAGTAAATATATGTTTAGAAATCATCTTATTGTATTACACAAGTTTTATGTTATCTGACTGCATGCGTATGAATTTTGCAAGAATCAATTAAAGGTCTGCCAAAAATAACCTTATAGGAAGTATCAGATATTCCAGAAATAATATACGGCAATATTTCGGTTTGGTTTTCTAAAGCAGTTGATACAACTGGGTTTGTGTGAAATTGATTTGGATAAAATATTTCGTATATATCTTTTCCTGGTTGGGGAGTTAGTTCTGTAATAAATGACTGTGTGGTTGTTTTATTGACTGCTGACTGACCTGTAGCTCGCACTGATGTGTGTATTTTGTAGTCGTCATTAAGAAGAGTTGAGCCAAAATTAATAAAATATTCGTGAGTGTTTACTCCTGAAATAATATATGGAACAATTGGTCCTCCTTGATTATTTTCTAGAGCAAGGGTTACGGAAGGATTCTCTCCAAAAGTTTTTGGAAAATCTATTTTATAAACATTTTCGCCCCCTATGAGATCAGTAGTAAATGAGACTACTTCATCTGATCCGCCAAAAACTCTTTCCCATTGTCCGTCTTCTCCGGTGGTAAATAGACAGTCTAAATATGCTTCTCCAGTTACAGAAAGTTCTCCGACAGGTGTCTCTGTGTTTACTCCAAGAAATCCTTCATTCGTTAATCTAACTTGCTCGATACCACTTGTAAAAAACTTTAGGGCGTCATTATCATTTTCTTTTAAAATTACTTTAACTCCAGAGCCTGCAGTAAGTTCAAGTCTATCATCTGTAAATCTTAAAAATGTATCCGTATCATCTAGGTGATACAAATATTCTCCAAGGAAAATATTTCCAGTGGTTGTCTCATCTCCCTCAATAAGTACGTCACCTGTGCGAGTCACATCTCCCAAAAGAAATGAGTCGCCAATTTGAACCGTATCTCCAATAATTTTTGAATTTCCTGTGATGCTGTAATTGCCTACTAAATTTGTGTCACCAGATCTAAATGTATCTCCGTAAAAATAGTTGTTTCCTGTTTGGGTGATGTCTCCAGATAAAGAAGAATTTCCTATTCTACTTAGATTCCCAATTTGCTGGGAGTCTCCTTTATGATCTTTGTTGCCAATATGAGAAATGTCTCCCGTGAAAAAGGAATCGCCTGTAATGAAAAAATTGCCCGAAAGAACCGTGTTGCCAATTCTTAAAGAATCTCCTTGGTGTCTTGAGTTGCCAGTGTGAGTAATATCTCCTATAAAAACTGAATCTCCAGATACATGCAGGGTATATTGTGGGTGAACGGTTTTAACATGTTCGTGAAATTCTACTCCAGAAAAATTAAAATGATCTAATTTCCAAAAGTCTCCTGAAATAATTTTTTCTGCAACCAATCTATAATGAGAATATTTTGTAGGATGATATTCTGCAAGTTCAAAGGGTGAAGCTTGGCCCGTTTGCGCATAATCGCCTGTACCTAAATTATCTACAGAGTGAATAGTTGTCCAATCTTGACCGTTATTTGAGGCAACTACTTTTAATTTTTCAGCAGCATTTTCTACTTCTGAGCGATATATAGAAAAGCCTTTATAGTTAAATGATTCAGGGAATTCAACACCAAGCCATGCTCCGCCCATTTCTCTGTGAATATCGTCTGGATCAAACGAATGTCCATCAAGCGACAAATCGTTTTCAAAATTTTGCTGAGACAGAGGAATAGTCGAATTGTAGTACCCAGAAGGAGAGTAAATAGAATAGGAATTGAGTGATGTAGTGAGATCTGGTTGTCCTGGAGCAATAAAATCTAATCCGCCAGAATAAGTTGCCTCTTCGATTCCTCCTCCAAAATTGTATTGTACATAGCCTCCAGTAAAGTTGGGAAAGTCACTAAAAACATCTTTTATAATTCTTCTGTCTGTAAAATCAAGCCCAATGCCAACCTTTTCAAATAAACCTGTTTCGCCTACAAATATATTACCACTAATATCTCCTGTTTGAGTTATGTCAATTATTTCATTGATAAAAATTGTACTTAAAAAAGTGCATGGGTCAGCAAATGTTTTTTCTCCGCTAATTAATTGATTACCAGTAAGAAATACAACATTATCTACAATAGAATTTTTTAAATTTTTGTATTGTATTTTCTCATTATGCTCACCTGAATTTGCAATTAAAAATAATACATCATCATCTTTATCGCCACTTGTATTTATTGTTGCGCCATGAGGAAAATTAGTTAATCCATCTGAAATTAACTTTTTATTATGAAATAAATTTGATATTCGATTATCTTGTTTCATTATCCGAGCCTCTTGGTTCCTTCAAAACTAGAAAATGTATGTATTGTGTAATCCTGATTAACATTGGTGCCGAAAATTATAGTGTATGAATTATTGTTTACACTAGATATTGCGTAAGGAATAATCTTGTTTGGTCCTTCTATAGTCAGAGTGACTGCTGGCACATCTTTGTATCCAAATGGAAAAAATATTTCGTGTTCATCGGCATCGTTTTGAAGTCTAGTATAAAATCTTTGTATACCATGTCTATTATGTGCGTGATCAGAGCAAGTAACATGTGGGTATTGTTCATAATATACTCCACTTATTTCATTTAGAATAGACGGACTAAGGGCTGTGGTGTGAAGATGGTAACCTTGGTCTTTAATTGGAGCTCCAAGTTTAACAACAAAATCGTGCAATGTGACATCAGAAATAATTGCTGGAGGAATTATACCTCCATTTTCATGCTCTAAATTAATTGATACAACTGGATGAGTTTTAAATGTTTTAGGAAAATTTATTTTAAATTCATCAGAACCCATTCTGATATGAGTTTTAAAAGCGACTGTTTCATCATCTCCACCGAAAAATCTATAGAATTTTTTATTAAACTCATGATCATATACAAATCCATCTTCTATAAAAGATTTTCCAGAAACAGAAAGTTCTCCGATTGGGTCTGGGGAGTTTATAGACAAAAAACCTTCTTGAGTTAAACGCATATGCTCAACGCCGCTAGTAGAAAAAATCATTACATCATCATCATTTTCTTTCAAAGCTATTTTTGATTCTCCTCCAGCGCTTAATTGGATATTATCGTCTGTAAAGCGAAGAAAAGTATCTTCATCTTCTATATGGTAAAGATATTCTCCAAGATAAATATTTCCTGTTATTGTTTCATCTCCATGAATATGAGTATCTCCTGTTTGTGTAAAATTTCCTGTTAGGTTAACATCACCAACCTGAACAGTGTCCCCAAAAATCTTGGAAGACCCGCTAATTTCATATTTACCTACAAGATTTGTATCGCCCGAGCGAAAAGTATCGCCCACAAAAAGACAATCGCCTGTTTGAGTTATGTCGCCAATGATACTTGTATCTCCTATAATAACATCATTACCAGCTTGGTAGTAAAATCCTATTTGCAAGGCATCTCCTATTTGACTAATATCACCTGTATAAAAAGAATTACCTGTTATATGAAAGTCGCCAGACAAAGAGATGTTTCCAATTTGCAAAAGATTTCCAGCTTGCCTGCGGTTGCCGGTTTGAGTAACGTCTCCAATAAAACAAGAGTCTCCGAAAATATCTAAAGTGTCGTCTGCTCCGGCGCTTCGTTTAAAAAAATTACTACCAACTCCTAGGTTTTGATATAAACCGCTATCTCCAACAAAAATATTTCCGCTGATATCTCCAGTTTCTGTAATATCAATCGCTTCATTGACATTGATTCTACTAAGAAAAGTGCAAGGGTCAGAGAAAGTTTTGTTTCCGCTAATTAATTGTTGTCCAGTTAAATAAACTGAATTATCCAAAATAGAAGATTTTAAGTTAGAATAAGAAATTTTTTCATTTCTAATTTTTGGACGAGCCAAAAGAAAGAATGTATTTCTGTCGCCAATAGATGGCTCCTCAATTCTGGCTGAACTAGGGAATGGTTCTGCCGCAGAGTCGGAAAATAATATTTCTCTCTCTGATAAATCTGAAATTCTTTTATTAGGCATAGCGGATCTTTTATTAATACACTTAATTATAAAAGGTGTAATCAGTTTAATGGCTAAAACATCTCCGAAAAGATTTACCTACGAAAGGTTGGGTGTCGCCGTGTCAGACTTCCCTGCATACAAAGACAATGGTTCAACTATTGAAAACTTAATTAGGGTGCAAGATATTGATTATGATTTTTCTCATCCAGCTTTAGATTTAAAATCAGTGGGTTTTGACAATTTAGTGGTGAAAGATGAAGAGTCGCCAGTAGTTAGGCAGGGAGAAGTAAGATGTAATATTTCATATTTATTTTCTAGTGGAGAAAACGAAGAGGCAATAGGATTTAATATTAGTCCAACTGATACAATATTAAAAAACTTTATTGATGCTCCTGATACAGATGATGTTAATATATTTATTGTGGCCGCAAATGAGCAAGAGCATACAGACTTAAACAAAGTAGAAGAGCAAAATAAATTTGAAGATTATAATGTAATAGGATTGGGCAATTCTTTTTTGATTGATTATAATTATGAAGCTTCTGTGGGTCAGTTGCCGACTGCATCTATTACATATGACTGCAGCAACATGAAGTTCGATGTATATGAAGATACAAATCGTCCAACTTTTCCTTCCTTGAAACTTGGAATAAATGATCCCGTAAATCCTCCCTCGCCAGAAACATTTTCTTTAGATTCTGATACTTTCAATCCAGATACCGTTTACGGAGGAAATGTAATAATGCCTGGAGATATATTGATTGAAATAAATAAAAAAGCAGGAGATTATGGAGGAGTGCCTTTAGAAAGTTTGGATGCAGCAATACAAAGTATTTCAATTGATGTGCCGATTCCCAGACAGAGTATTTATGGCTTTGGTAGTAATTATGTATTTGACAGAAAATTGAAATTACCAATTATTGGATCAACTGCAATTGAAATGATTGTAAGAGAATTTGATGAGGGACAAATTGACTCGTTTTTTACAGAGGGTTCTGTATATGATATTACAATCAAGCATACCGACAGATTCTTTAACGAAGGAAAAGTGGAGCTTGCTTCTGTTGTAAATACATTCTTGATTGAGGGTGCGCAACTGAAGCAACAGTCTTACAGAGTAGGCATTGGAGACAGTATGACTGTTGGTACATTTTTTACGTTTGGCATTGGTACCAAAAAAGGTCTCAAGTTATTTAGGCAATAAAAAGCCCGCCTAAAAAGGCGGGCTTTAGTGAGGAGGGTGTCGGGGGGGAAATTATTTTCCGTCGTACCAACCTGGTAGGTTTTCAGGTGCTTGAGCATTACGAGACCCAAGAATATAAAGTCCTCTTGCTTTGTCTTCTGGTCCGCCAACTTGAGCTGTAAATGTAATATCTACAGATTTGTTGTCTCCAATACTCGAGCTAAACGCTTCGCCTTCAAGCAGGGCGCCTTTAACAATATATTGTATTGCGACTGCTCCGGTGCCATATTGGTTTGGCTCTCTCATGGTAAATACCAAGTCATGTTCTTCTGTGTTCCAAAGAAGATCAGCAATGTTACCTTCTTTAAGGTCTGCCAAAATAGCATTAACCGAAACAGAAATGTTAACTGGGTAATCTACAACTCGACTGTATCCATATGGAGTGCCAAGTCTATTAAGAACTGTGCGGCTCAATGGAACGTCGATACTAAAGCTTTGAATGTGTGCAGAGCCAGGAACTGTATAATCTGTTAATGGGTTGTCATTTACGCCTGGGGAAATAGCTCCAGTTGCAATATCTTTACCTCCAATTGTCTTGCCGTAACCTTGATCACCTCTTGGATCTTCTCCAGGAAGCAGTTCAAATTCTGCAGCTCTACCATCTGTACCAAGAGACAATGTAATATCTCCAGGACGCAAGCATGACCATCCGTCTTCATCTGTGTCTGCAAGCGCAGTCGTACTACTATCATTAAGCACTCCGCTAACTGCTGGAGGAAGACTAAATTTAACATCACTAATTGGTGTTCCGAAATTTGTATTTACAGCGGGAATTTCAAGATCTTGGGTTCCTGTATAACTTCTTAAATTTAATCCGTCAACAGTAACGCTGGCAGTTGGCATTGATCCAACAGCTGCTTCAATAGAATAATTAGAGACAAAGCCATTTCCAAGCGCAATAACGCTTTTGTCTTCTTCTTCGTCTTCATTTCCAACTGCATCGTGACCTTCGCAGGTTGTTAATATAAAATAGTTCTTGCCGCCTGCGTTAATATCTTCTCCGCAGACAACTCCGTCAATGATTTCACTAGCGAGAGCGCTGCTATCGCCACTTACATTCATTCCCATCAATCTTTCATTTAACCCGTTTGTTAAATAATAAGAATAATCAAGAGTAACTGTAGGTGGTTCAATAGACACAGAATCAATTCTTGCAAGTTGACCAAATTGATTGACATCTTGACGATTAATACTGAAGCTGTAGTTTGCACTTTGAACCCTGCGAAGTTGCTGAATACCGGTTTTGGTTGCGCCAGCAGAAGTTGCTTGTCCATTTGTACCATCGGAGAAGTGATACCCTGTTGCGTCAACCGTGCCGACATAAAGAGCTTCACTTTGGTAAATTACTCTTGCGCGTCCTGGTAGTTTTTTTGCCATAATATTATATATAAGGTTGGTTTCTGATTATGTTACATTTTTTCTGTAGAAAAGGGAAGTTTACTTCCTTGGGAATCTTATGTTGGTGACCTCAAAATCAATGAANCCAACAAACAAAGAAGGATCNACATTTTTGCTTACTCTGTCNCTCAGTTTGGAAACTCTNGCCTCTTCAACATGAAAAAGNGGATATCTTTTNCAAGAAACAAAATCTTTATAATTAAATCCTGTTACATCTCCATATTCATTAAATGGATAATCTTCAAAATTTAATTTTGCAAATACTTCATTTTTAGAATCTGCAAATACAGACAATGCTCCATCTAATTGAAAAGTATTTTCTGCAAAAACAACACATCTTATATTTGTTGTGGTTTTGTCTTCTCCGCCAAATGCATATGGTTCATTTTCAGAAAGTTCTGGATTCACAAAAATTGCAGGAGTCACTTGTTTGTATGGAGCAATACCAGATACATCTTGCTTGAATCTTCCGTTTGTATCAAATTTGCTGTCTATAATTAATTGTTCTTCTGTTTGATTTGTAATATAAAAATTAAANTCTTTGACTGANTAAGACCCACTAACTGCNGTGTTGGTTGTGCCAAAGTTAGAATCAAAAAGCGCTCGACCATTATCAAAATCAAATTGTAAGCCGTTNTCTCCGCGATTTAGAAAAACTCCGTTATTGTAAACTCCGCTTGGTACATTTGCTCCTTCAATACTAGAATCATATACCCACTGTTTATGTGGACTACTGTAGCCTACCAAAGTNGGGTCAAGNCTTGCATCTGAATCATTTGGATAAAATGTAGATGTAAAATTTGTAAAAGCATCTGCCTTGCTAACAATATANTTGTCGGCCCAAAGCATAAAGCTTGTTGTTAATTCGTGTTGGAATTGTGGTTTCATTAGAAGTATTTTTTNGAAACTCTTGATGCGTCTATAGAATTTAAATCAGATTCAAATTTATTCAACAAAGATTTAACATAATCTATTTNAACTCTTCCTCCTCCTGATAATTTTGTGTTNTGTATTCCTGCGCCAGANCTNCCAACNCTCGATCTTTTGTACATATACTGACCTAAATTAGGAATGCCTTTACCTTCCATTTCTCGAAGCCAACTAAGACCATTGGCCCACGGCATGGGNGTCGCTTTGTACAGTTCGTTGAGAGAGGGCGCGGTTACTAGATAAGTCCATATAAACCCATTTGATCCCATAGAGCGTCTTTTTAAAATGATTTCTGTTCTACTTAAAAGTTTTTGTATTTCTGCTGTTGGATCATCTCCGCTTTCAAAGCCAATAAAGCCAAAAAGATTTCCTCGAGGCAGAGATCCACTTATATTTGAAGATGCTGGGCCTGATTTTAATTCTCTTGTAACTGGATGAGTTTCAAAGTCTTGCATCATTTGTTTGTGCAAAACCTCAAATTGACCTCGAATAATTGAACGAGTTTGAGCCATAACTTGAGAATCTCTTTGTAGCTGTTTGACAAGAGAGGCTTTTAGAGATCTGGATAAACGCGTAGCCATATTTTAAACTTCAATTGGTCTAAGATATAAAGTATAAAATTGAATTACATCAAAAAGTCCATGCGCCCTAGGATCAGACTCAACATGAAACATTCTGCCGTCAAGCTCAACCCTTTTAGCTTCCTTGATATATTCATAATCCTCAACTTTTAATTTTATACGAACAAGACTGTTTGCGTCTGGTTTAGAAACTTTTACTTGTGCATCAGTATCTCCAAAGTATTCAAGAGAGCGATCTGTGTCGTATCTAATTCTTGCCTTAAATACTTTTTTGACTGGCACATTCTCGACAGTTTTATTTGGTGAGCTTGCAGTATTATATAAATAGTTGTAGCTTGGATCGGTGCTGATGATTACCTTTTGAGCTTCTTTGTATACAATAATATCTCTTCCAAATGTGTCGTGAAGATCAAGTAAATTAGATGCTATGCTAGCTCGTTCGGAAGATGATAGAAATTCTGCCATGCATAGTTTTACACTAAATAATTTTTTTGTGTATATGACTATTAGGTATAAGGTTTATGGACGCAGAAGGCATTTTTAAAAAGTCTTGCCAAAGGAATACGGTTTCCCTTTTTAAGGGTTTCCTCGTTATGCTTGAAGATTTACATAACGAGCATCAGATTCAATTTAATAAATTAAAAAAAAATCTGCCAGAAGGCTGCCAGCCTATTATCGATCAAGCTGATTACTTTGATATGGATAAATTACAGTATCTAAGAAAAAGAACTTTAGATATTGGTAACGAAACAATTAGAAATATCGAAAGCGAATTAGATAATTATACTATAGGATTCACATTTAAATAAAAATTATTATGGCAGAAGCAGTCGCAGAAAAAACAGAAACAATGGATGATACTCGAAAAAAACTTCGAGAAATTTATAGCTTTACCTTCGAAAAAGAAGAAAAAGTAAAACGCACAGAAACGCAAAGTCTGGAAAACCCAGAAACAAAAGAAATGGAGGAAGTTTCTGTAACTAAAGAGGTTACAGAAGAAGTTCCATACAGGGTAATTATGAAGCAACCTACTCGCAGGCAAATCGAAGACGCAGAACTAGAGTTTAGCGTAGAGATGAGTAACTGCATCAAGAAAGGTATTTTAACAAAAGCCATGCTTGCCAAAAAGTATAGTGATACTGGAGGGCTTATGGCAGAAGATGATGCAAAAGAATTGACAAAAATGTATGTCAGATACGGCGAACTCTCTCAAGAAAGCGAAAAAATTCAAATTAAAAACAATCAGTCAGAAAAAGACAAAAAGAGAATCGAAGAAATTGCAGGAGAAATTTCTGTTTTAAGAAAAGATATTGTTAATGTTGAAACTTCATATTCTAATTTATTTAATCATACTGCAGATGTTAGGGCAGAAAATAGAGTTATTCAATGGTATATATTGTATTTAACTTTCATTCAAAAAGAAGATGAAGATAAAATGGTTCCTTTGTTTGAAGGTAATAGTTTCGAGCAAAAGCTTGATAGATATTATGAGCTTGAGGAAGATGGAGATGTTATTTACGATTTAATTGGCGGAAAGGTTGCCGCCTTGTATAGTTTTTGGTACTACAGTTCTGGTGCGGTTTCTAGAGCAGACTTTGAAAAACTTGACAGCGACATAGAAGAAGGAAAGGTATAATATGTGGAAACTGTCAAGCGAAGAAAAATATTTAGAGATGTAGTTCGCGGATTTTCTACTACCACACTAGAAGAAGATTTCGTATACATCAAACATTTGACTCCTCATGATCAAGTAGAACTTGAGGAGATAGAAGAAAAATATTTCAATATTGCGTTGCGAAAAGGTGTGCCAACGGAAGAAGATATGTTGACATACCTAAAAGATGAGGGGCAATGGACTGACAAGGACGAAAAATTTATTCAAGATAAAGAGCTGTTTTTAGAAAACCTGCGAAAAGCGAAAACCAAACTTGTTTTAAAAAGCGAAATAGACAAGCAGGCCGAATTAATTGATAAAGAGCAAAAGCTTTTGGATGACAAACAAATTCAAAAAATTGGATTGATTGGAAATACTTGCGAAAAATATGCAAAAGATAGATTAAATGATTTTTACATGATTAAAAGTTTTTTTGCTGATGATAAATTACAAGAACCATTATTTAATCAAGATAAATTTGATGAGCTTGATAATCATGATATCAAGAAAGTGGTATATAAATACAATGAAATATTTGAAGGATTTAGTGAAGAAAGTATACAATATACAATACTAGAAGATTTTTATAATCCATATTTAAGTTTTGCTGAAGATAGTATGCAATTTTATGGCAAAGCATTTTGTGAATTGACATACAATCAAATTAGATTAATTGTTTATACTAGGGTATTTAAGAATATATTTGATATGAATGAAAATATTCCAGAAAGTATTCGCAAAGATCCAGCCAAGCTTTTAGAGTTCGGAAGCAGCTCAAAAGAAGAAAAGGANAAGGCCAAAGANAAACTNACTCANGGNGATGGNGGNACATTAGTTGGCGCNAAACAAGAAGATTATGATTACCTTGGAGTCGAAAGACCAACCAATGCGGTTAGCCTTCATGAAGANGCCAAGAAAAAGGGCGGNACTTTAAATATGGAAGATTTAATGAAATTGCATGGCGTAGGATAATTTTGGTGTATTATACCTTATCACAGGAATAAGGTAAAAATGGCTATTAATGTAGATGTACTCGGTAATACTCAGCCGCTTGAAGCAGCGGTTCAGTCAGCTGTAAACAGAATTCGTCGCAGGCCAATTAAAATTACTGTGGATGACAAGGGAGCGACTCAGCCTCTTGGAAATATGCGTCGAAGTGCNGACGAGTTTAGCAAGTCAATGGAAGCTGCTAANGCTCGTATTATCGCATTCGGAGCAAGTATGGCAATTATCAATGGAGTTGCTGATGCATTCAAGGGAATGGTTAGAAATGTTGTCGAGGTTGAAAAAGCATTGGCTGACATCAATGTTGTGATGGGTTTGAGCGCTCAAAATCTAGAAAGATTTAGTGACGGACTTTTTACGGTAGCAAAAGAAACTGGACAAGCGTTTAAAATTGCAGCTGATGCAGCAACAGAATATGCTCGTCAAGGTTTAAGTATGGAAGAATCATTNAAGCGCACGAAAGACGCTTTGATTCTAACTCGTTTGACAGGTATGGATTCTGCAAATGCTGTTAAATCTTTGACGGCAGCTATGAATACATATGGCAATCAAATCAAAGATACTACTCAACTTGTAAGTAAATTTGCTGCTGTAGATGTTAAATTTGCTGTTAGTGCAGAAGATTTTGCTGATGCTATTGCTCGTACTGGTGCAGCTGCAAAAGGAGCTGGGGTAGATATTGATGAGCTCATTGGTTTAGTTACTGCTGCTCAGCAACAAACTGCTCGAGGTGGTAAAGTTATTGGTAACTCTTTTAAAACAATTTTTACTCGTATCGGAAGAACAGATACTTTGAATCAATTAGAAAATTTAGGAATTGCAGTAAGAGATGTTGAAGGTAATACTTTAGGAGCAAAAAGAATTTTGACTGATCTTGCAAATACATTTGATAGTTTAACTGAGGCGCAAAAAGCTCAAATTGCACAAACCGTTGGTGGCGTATTTCAAATCAACGTTTTAAAGGCTGTGTTGGGTGATGCCGCAAAACAAAATGGTATTTTAGCAAATGCAACACAAATTTCTGCTGGCGCAACAGATGAAGCTATCACCAAAAACGAACAATTAAGACAAACTATGTCTGCAATGGCCACGGAGACTGGCTTAGCAATTAAAGAAGTAAGCGCAAAAATTGGTGAAATTGCATTAGCTCCAGGAATGGAAAAAATTCTTAATGTAGTTAAAAGTGTTGCAGAAGGCGCAAATAATTTATTGGGAGACGGTGAAAGTGCTGGAAATAAATTTGCAAATGGATTTTTAAAAGGTCTTGGTAATATCATTACTGGGCCTGGGTTGGTTGTTATTGTTGCTGTATTTGGTAAACTATTTTTAAAAGCAGCTCAATACGCTCGAGAAAGTTTGACTTCATTGATTGGCGTAACCACAGAAGCTCAAAAGCAAAAAGCGATACAAACTTCTTTGGTTAATTTGTTTGGACAAAACGCAGCATTAAGCAAAGAAATGTTGCGAACTGATATATCTCGAACAGAAAAAGAAAAAATTATATTAAGTTTGCTTAGAGCACAGGTTGCTGAGGCCAACACTTTAAATGCAATCAGTAAACAAGCTGCGTCTACTTTATATCGCCAAGGATTTGGACCAAATTTGGCGCCAAGAAGAGGGCGAGCAGACGGACACATTCCAAACTTTGCAGAGCGAGAACAAGCTGCAAAAGGAGGATACGCCGCAGGTAATATAAGAACAATGAACATGCCTGGCCAAGGCTCGGTTATTTATAACAGCGCAGAAAAAGTTAAAAACTTTGCGGGCATGAAACAGCCTGCAATTATGCCCCCTTTATCAAGCAAGGCAGGCAAAAATTATCAACAAGCATTTGGAAGTGTTCATGGATTTGATCCATATGCGGGTAGTGGATTCGTGCCTAATTTTGATGCTGGGTTAATTGATGCTCGTCATGTGGCAACAATGCTTATTCCTTTTGAAGGGTTTGGTAGAAAATTATCTGGAGGAGGAAAGGGTGTTGCTCCTGCGGCTAAGGGTGGCAAAAGTGTATTTGGTCAAAAAATAAATAGTAACATATTGTTTAATATGTTAGGCGTGAAAAAAGGTGGATACGCTAAGTCTTCAAAAGATAACCAGGGAAAGGTTGTCCCTAAGGCACTCTCAGAACTCGGAGATGTTATTGGTAGTCAGACTGTAAAGATTGCAAATCAATTAAATTTAGGAAATGATATAGCTAAAATTCCGGAGGCTTCGGGCTCAGAAATTCTGAAAAAATTTCTGGGGCCTGAGGGTGGTAGGAGCGGAGCTAAAGGGGCAATCAGCGGATTGTATGGAGCAGTTTTTGAAGAAGCTTTATCTAGAAGACTCAAAACCGAATCTACCGAACGGGATTATATGGGTGGTGATTTTGATGTTAGAATGGCTACTCCTGAACTGAAAAAGCTATTTGGGCCCATGGCTCCTCGTGGTGATTATAAGATATCTGATGGTAGAGAGCTTCAAGCTTCTATGTCTTCTAAGATTGCCAAGGAAGTAATTTTTAGGGGCGCGAAAGGCAGTGCTCCGAAATTAAAAATGGCTCAACAAATGACTGGAAGAAGCGCTATCAGACTTGGTGGGACAAAAGGCGGTCAGCCTGGTTTGATGTCTGATGGACATGTTCCAAATTTTGCAAATCCATTGGCAGACGCAATTAATCGAGAAAAGGGTGCTGGTGTTCCTGTTTCTCAAATTCGCGTTGGCTCTCACCAAGCTTTAATGAACAAAGGAAATCCATTAGGCTTGGGAGTTACAAATACCACCGACGAGCCAAATGGATTGCGTGATGTATTTGGAGCAAATGGATATGTACCAAATTACTTTAACCCGATTGACTTAATCAGGCAGTCTGGCTTCGGGTCCAGTTTTATACAAAGTGCAGAAGCAAGAACTTCCAAAGAATATGAAAAATTAGAAAAAATATTAAAAGACTTATCTAAGAATAAAAGCTTACAAAGTAAAGAGGTCAAGCGGCTCGAGCGCGCTCTAGCGCAAGAAACCGCTGGAAGCAAAAAGCATAGAGCTATTCAGCAGCAATTAGCAGGCGCACAAAGAAGGCTTCAAAAGACCACTGACCAACTTTCTGTTCAACAAACCAACAGAGCAAGAATACTTAGCTCTGGAGGGGGTGTTGGTGGAGCTATGGGGCGTTTTTCTGGAAAAATGGGAAGTATGTTCAGCGGCAACGCCGGAATGATGATGATGATGGGCGCGCCAATGGCCGCAGGATTTCTTCAAAGTGGTGGAGCTGGTCAAACAGGAGCCGGAGGAGCTGCGTATACAGCAGGAGGAGCACTAACAGGGGCCGCTTCAGGAGGAATGATGGCTGCAATGGTTGCACCATTTTTTGGGCCTGCCGCTCCATTCGTTGTTGCTGCTGGGGCTTTAACGGGAGCACTTTATGGCGGCATCAAGGCTTCAGAAGAAAATACTGCAGCTGTTCTGGACAACATTAAAAAGGCAGCGGCTGCAGATGCCTCCGCTATGAACTCTTTAATTTCACAGGCTTTAGCTTCTATGGCTCCAAAAGTTATGCAGAGCTACTCTTCCGAGTTGAGTCGATTAATGCAAGGCGTTAATCGCAAGAACATTAAAACTTCAGACACCGTTTCACAGTCAGAATTTTTACAAAAAATGCTTGGAGATTCTTCTGTGGATCAAAACAGATTACTTAAGGTTAACAAGGAGCAAGCAAAGGCATTAAAGACGGTCCTGCCAAACACCTCTTTGAATGACGGGGTCGTAAAAATATCTGAAGTAACGAAAGCTGCTGGGGGAATTGTTGAAAAAATGAATGCTATTGATAAGCAAAATAAAGAATTTGAAGAAAAAGGTGAAACAGACAGGATTACAAAAAATAACATTTATAGGAAAGAACTGCAAGAAGCATTAAATGATTTGCTTGTGGGTCTAAATGCTGACTTAAAAATTTCAGCTCAAGCAGAGAGCGATAATGGTAAAGCGATAATTAGGAGGCTCAATTTGCAAGTAGCTAGCACCCGCATTCAACAAAAAATAAACGACAATTTATCTATAATGAAAATTGAATCCCAGAGATCTCTTTCTATGTATTCTTGGTTAGAAAAGTTTGGAATTCAGGGAAATGAAATTGTAAAAAATCAAATTAAATTTTCAAAAGCTATGGACGAAGCAACCTCAGAGTTTGAGCGAGGTTTGTTTGCTGCAAGAGAAGGTCAAGCCGTTGTTGCATTGCAAAAAATTGATAAAAGCGGCGGAGCAGCTCAAGCTCAGTTTAAAGAGTTTTTATCTGATCCGGAAAAAATGAAGGATATAGTTTCTCCTGAAGTATTAAAAGATCTTGAGAGGATGCGAACAATAAACGCCGATTATACGCAAATGGCTGCGCTTTTAAACTTTGAGCAAATACTGGATGTTCTGGAAAAGATGCAGGATAAAAATGGTGATATTCGTGAAATAAGAAAAGAATTACTTCAAAACTACGGGGTAGAAGAGGATAAATTAAAAAATATATTAAAAGAAAAAGAATCAAGTTTAACTGTAGATAATAAAATTAATTCTCTTCATTCCAGCAGGCTAGAAATGCAGAAAAGCATAACCAGAGAAATAAATCAGCAAAACGATTTTATTGAGCGCCAAAATACGCAGAACGAATTAGCCAGAAGGCTAGAAGAATTAAGATTTAAAAACGCAAATCAATTTGCGACCAAGCAACAAGAAATTCTTAATCAAATTCAAAGACAACAGGGCGCTGCGTCCGAAAACGAAACAAAAGACTCTGCAGCTGTGGCCAGAGATGCTGCAGATGGTGTTTCAAAAATATATCAAAACCTAGGAATGGTTACACCGCAAGCACTGATTGACGCTAGAGCTTCTGGAGACATTTCAAGAGTTGAGGCTCAAATGACTGATGAAGCCTTGGCTCCTTTGTTTAAAGGGAGTGGAGATGACGAGCTTAGAAAAGCTTTGGAGGATACTAAATCTCAGATGATGCCAGACTTCACCCCATTCGACATACAAAATCTCCAAAAGTATAAGGCAGAATTAGAAAAAAACCCATCTATTAAGACTATGGGAAACGGTCAAGAAGCTGTTAATATAAGAGATGAAATAGCTAGACTAACAAAGAAAGAATCAAAAGATGTAGAAAGAATACAAAAACTTAAAGAGCGACAGGCAGCAATAGAAGCTCTCTTGAACAAAAGTGAAAAGGAAAGAGAAAAGATTTTAAACGAGATGCTGTCGGGAGTACAGCAAAATTTGCAGGGAGATAAGGAAATCTTAGAGGTTAAAAGGCAGATTAATGCAGAAGAAACCAAGGCTTTGAAAAATAATCTTCCTAAAGGTTTTTCGGAGGGTTTCAAAGGCGGAATGAAGGATTTGCGAGATGAGATAGCTTATTTTGATGAAAATTTTGGCAGAAGTATTCCTAAGAATTTTGCTAATGGTTTAGCTAACGCCATGACAGAGGCACTCAACGGCGCCAAAGATTTAGATGATGCGTTACGTAGTGCTGCTGTGAATTTTTTATCGGTGATTCAGCAAGCTTTGGCTCAAAAATTAGCTATGGGTCTGGTTGGAACGCTACCATTTTCTAGGGGAGGTGGGGTAAAAAAATACTCTTCTGGAGGAAATGTACCAGCCATGGTAACAAACGGTGAATATGTTATGGGTAGAGATGCGGTTAAAAAATATGGCGGTGGTTTTATGCATAGTTTAAATGCTCGAGGAAAAATTCCTAATTACTCTATGGGTGGAGATACCATGCGAGAATATGGAATGGGTAAAATACCAAAGTATACAATGGGTGGAGATACCATGCAAGAATATGGGATGGGAGGTATTCCAAGATACAATAATGGTGGCAGAGCGTATCAAAGCATGCCAATGTCTGGATTCTTTTATAGTCAAAGGGGCATAGGGCTTCAAGAGCAAGCTGAAAAAGCTTCAAGCATTGAACAGGAGAGAGTTAATGCTGCAAGAGAAAGGCTTGCAGAAAAAGAAAGAAAAAAACAAGAAAAACGCCAATTAATGGGAATGTTAATAGGCACTGTTGCAACGATTGGATTAAACGCAATGTTTTCATCGGGAGCTCAAAAAGGTTTTTTCGGAAAAAAAGCGCAGCAAAACGCTTTATTGTCTCAAAAGGGAATTTCACCAAGTTCTGCAGATTTTCTAGTTGAGAATAATCCTGGAATGAGTAGAACTCACGCTTCTCAACTCTTGCTTAATGCTAAAAATGGATTGCCTGGAGTAAACTTAAATCATTATATTCCAGCAGGAAGTTATGCAACGCCATCTTCATTATTAGGAGCGCCAACTCCACGATATTATGGGGGACTAATCAAAGGTTATCAGTCAGGTGGTATGATTTCTGGAAAAAGCGGTATAGACCAAATTCCAGCTATGCTAAGCGAGGGAGAATATGTAATCAAAGCGAGTAGTGCTAGACAATTAGGCAAGCCCATGCTTGATAGAATAAATGCTGGAAAATATTATGACGGAGGAGAAGTTGGGAAAATAAAGTCTGATAGTTCTTCTGAAAATCAAGCGGGAGATTCAACAAACAATATAAATATCTCTATTAATGTAGAAAAAACCGGAAACACTTCGCAGAAAAGCGATAACAGCTCGGGTGAAGATAGCGGAAGAGAGATGGAGTTGGCTCAAAAAATAAAAAATCAGGTTCTCTCTGTCATTGTTGAGGAGAAAAGGACCGGGGGACTTTTAAATGAGGGATCATGAGTTTTTCGAATTATGAGCAAGAATTTGTATTTGACGGATATATACTATCTGGGGTACAATCTGTCGATGCTAGTTATGGCATAAGCGAAAAAAAAATTAATGTAGCTGGAGTTGGTTTTGTTGACGCAATCATTGATCAGCCTTTAGAGGGTAATTTTTCGATATCCAGACAGATGGTAAGCGCTGATCCAGTGCTAGAGCTTGATTCTGCGGGAAAATATAAAATTGATGAAAACCCTGTTAGTGGTGCAATTTTTTACGGAAATAAAGGGTTTGGGTTTTCAAATGGAAGGGTTAATCGATACTCTGTATCGTGTTCTGTGGGGGATATTCCTTCAATAGAAACTGATATAACTGTATATGGAGATCTCGGTAGTGGTATAGCGTCTGAATTAAAAAATAATACCAAAGACCATCCCCCAATAAAATTTACTACTCAATCAGGGATTAAACTATCTGTGAGCGATTTTCAAATTGATCCTGTTTCTGATTTTAGCTATAGTAGGGCAATAAATATTGTACCTGCGTACGCTTTACCACAAGGAGGTGAAGCCGAATGGATTGCGGGGGCTGGGCCTGTTAGGAAAAATTTAGAACCAGTTCAAATGGATACTCAATATCCTATAGAAACTGATATAAATTTTACAATGATTGCAGAAGAATATGAAATTAGGCAAATCAGAGATAGAATTCAATCTGCTCCAAAAAGCGATGTAAAAATAGAGCTTTTTGATGGGAGGGACGGCACATTGATAAATGCATTTACGGGTAAAAATGTTCGATTAATAAGCGAAAGTATTAATTCTTCTGTTGAGGGGGAGTTGTCAATAACACTGACTTATAAGGGATATGAGTCAAGGCATAATCAATTTATATAATGAGTAAGCCATTTTTAAGATTTGAGGACGGTAGAATTGTTATTGATAACAAGGAAATTATGGTTAATTCTGCTAATCTTTCGATAAGCCCTGCCTTAAATCAAAATAGAGTGTATGGAAATTATGACGCTCAATTAAGGGGAGCTAAAACAGAATTTGTTGATTTTTCTCCTGGCAATAATTTGGCTGGAAAACTTTCAATATCTTTTTATATTTCTGCAGAAACTTTTGCGGAAAATGGCAATCCAAATAATGTTAGTAGAATATTTGATATTAAAAGCGGCATGGATGAAGCGCCAATCAATAATAATATTGTAGGAAGGTATAGTTTTGATAATATGTTTCTAAGATCATTCTCTTTCAATTTGCGTCCATACTCTTTATTGGAGGCTAGTGCTGAATATGATATATATGGAACAATACATAGGGAAGTTGATAGGTTTTTTGTCAAAAACGATGTTAATTTTGCGCATGCATTAAAATCTTTTGGCAGAATGGAAGTTGGTGCAGCTCCCGTGGAAAATGCTATAGACAGAAGATTTGAGATTGCTGGTATGAGCTTTAATATAAATGTGGAAAGAAAAATAAATAATGCTATTAGGGCAAATGAAAATACTGCAGTTAGTACTACAGCAGATGGCCCAATACCATTTAGGGTTTCTGTAGAGCAAATTGAGTCAGAAATGAATATTGAAACAAATGAAATGATTAATGATTTAAATGTATATGGAAGTCAGCAAAAGAGTACGCTTATAAATAAGGATCAAACCTCAAAAGTAGTTGCATATCTATATTCTTTGCAGGGCCAAAGGGTTGCAAGGTTTGAGGTTGATGGAAAAATTATGAATCAGTCTGTGAATATATCAGAAAATAACCTGGCAAGATCATCCATAACCGTAAGAGAGGTAATTAAGTAATGTTAGGAGTTAAGAATAACATTTCTAATTACGAAGGCTTTTACGAAACCGGAAAAGCTTATGAAAAATTTGATTTTGTTTATTATACCGGAGATTCAAGGTATTACTATGCTAAGACAGATGTTCCTGTGTCTGGGGATTTTGTTGAAGCCGGGGCGGGNAGATTTACACTTGATCCTTTTGGGCCAAGATATAAGGGTGGTAATTCTCATTTTATTTATGATATAGATCGTCAGACACCTGGATATCAAGTGGGTCAAAACTTAAATATAAATGGATCTATTTCTGGCAATAACGGTAATTATCAGATATTAGATGTAAGAGAGGATTATGACTTTAATGTAATCACAGAAGGGGATAGAGAATTAAGTGAAATTTTAAATGCAGCCGAAAAATCTTCAAATTGGTTTGAGTCTGAATGGTTTGCCTTGGGGAATGGTAGTTTTAACTGGGGGGGTAGGGATTTTTTTGCTTATGTAGAGATTCATTCTGATTTAAAAAATGAATATACGGCTGGAATCGGAACACATAATTTAACTCAAGAAGAGTGGGGAAGAGATCATTACTTAAATTACGGACAGGCACAAAATAGGGCTTTGCCGCTAAAAGATGGTGCTAGCGGTAGCTGGGTATATCATGCATTATTGGGTTGGATATATTTTGACGTAAATAATGTTAACCCTGCGGAAAAAACGGCTTGGTTTTCTGTGGGGGACACTAATTCTTGGTTTTACGCCAAGAGGTCTTTATCTTCGATGTCAACTAAAAGTATGTTTACTGCATATTCGAGCTCTAGGAATGTATTTGGGCATAACGGAAATAATAATTTATGGGCTTACTGGATATATGTCGATGGGGTTATTAGGATTTATGACTATTATGGGCAAAAATGGTATAGATTTAATTTAGGTGGAGCTATAATTGAAGAGCCGTATTCTGGGCCTAGTATACCTCCCATTCCTAATGACTTTGTGAATCCTTTAGATGAGATTCAGGGCAGTACGAAAATATGGGTGCAAGGATTAACTTCTCAAGATAATTTTGATAATTATGAAATTGCGTCTAATGATCGAACGATTCAAATATCTTATTCTGGTCAAAATCTATTGCCAACATCTGACTATTGGGTTAAAGACGAATTTTTCTTTGATGCTGATTATGGATCTACGGTAAATTTTAAATGCAACACATATAAGGAAGAGTATGGAGATGGCTATTATAAAGTTAATCCTAACGGAATTAATATTTTCAACACAGAATTTAATTTAAGCTTTAAGAACAGAAAGAACAGAGAAGCTAATGCAATTATTCATTTTTTGGAGAACCATCTTGGTCAACATGAAATTGATAGACCTTCTCCAAATCTAAAATATAAACAGGGAATATCTGGATTTAGATGGGCCGGGGATTCTACGTTTCATCCTTATGATTCAACAGAGGTTCAGTCAAAGAAATTTTACTGCACAAGCTTTAGTCATAGTTTAAATTTTGAAGATAGTAATGATATTACGTTAACATTAAAAAATTACGACACTTCTTTGCTTCAAAAGTCTGAGGGGTTGTTTGTTAAGTCTCCAGATAATTATGATGATTCAGTTTATTATGGAAGAGATGATGTAGTGTTTTTTACTGGTAATAATCAATACTACTACTTTCGAACAGATTATTTAGATCCAGATCGTGAAATTGTGGGGTTACCTCCTGCAGAAATGAAGGCTGAGTGGACGAGGAGAGATGGAAATTTTATTGAATTAAATACGGGAGAGTGGACTAGAGATTTTTTCTGGCGCCCTTCTATCGGACTAGAGGTTTCTCAGGCTCCAAAAATGAATATTATTGGTAGCGAAGAGGGTTATGCTCAGGTATATGCAAACGGAGCAAATCAAAATTTACTTAATCTTGATTTAAAATTCGAAAATAGAGAAGATGGCGAAACCTACTCTATACTGCACTTTTTTGAGCAACATTATGGTGTCGTTCCTTTTAAATTTAGTCCTCCAGCTCCTTATGAATCAGAAAAAAGTTTTATTTGTTCAGAGTGGTCTCATACTTATAATTTTAAAAATAATCACACAATATCTGCAAAATTTGAAGAGTATCCAATTGGCATATCTAGTAAAGACTTTGTAGATTTAGAAACTCCTTCTATCGGTGGGCCAGCTAAAATAATATTTGATAGCCCCTTGATTCTTGCGCAAAAAGAAGATGGGGCTTTATACGATAAAAGAGTTAAAAAAAGACTTTTAATTAAAAATATAGGCGGTTCTGATGCAACAATTGATCAGTTGTACATATCTGATTCTAATTTTTTCAAAATATCTGGCAATAGGGTGTTTGGTTTCAACTATGTGCCAAGTAGTTATCAGTTAGCTGAATCAATAGATGCTACAAAAATAAATCAAATATATGCAGAAATAACTGGATCTATGATTTCCGCCGAAAAAAGAAATATATTCCTGGAGTTCACGGCAAACTGGAAAGTTGCGGATCTTGTTTATGCAATATTAACCAGTGCAGATTTTATGCAATTAACTCCAGACTCCACCAATATAAATATCATATTTAAGGATTTACTTAACAGAACAGCTGATGCGGGTGCAATTAGTCACTATTCGACTTTTGAAAGTATAAAAGAAATTATTGATGACATTCAGTTATCTGAAGAGTATAAAAATCTTATTGCCTCTAACGTTAAAATTATAAATAAAAAATTAAGCGAATCAGAAAACAAAATAAATATTCCTTACGATCAATTAACTGAATTAGGCATCAATGGAAAAGAAGCAGAACTTAAAGAATTTGATGAAAGTGGACAGAATTTTAAGGTAGGTGAAAAAGAGTATTTTCAAGATAATCAGGGCAGGGTTTTAGACCGAAGCTCTGGAAAAACATATCCGTGTATGTATCACATATCTAGTAGAATTTTTGATCTATACGGTCATAGTGTGATCACCTCAGACTCAGATGCATATGTAGATATAGAGTTTTTCGCTGGAGACTCTGCTTTTATGGAGTCCAGATTAATTAATGAAAGTAATGAAGAAATTCACTGGAGCAGATTGAATGGACAGTCTGGACCAATTAGGGTTGATTTTGTAAATAAATTATTTGAGGGAAAAGTTAATATTTTAGAGTCTAATAATGATGTCAAGAGCGCCGATCTATCTTGCTTTGTATTTGCTTCCGACGATAGCGTTAATGACTCAATATGGGACGAAATACAGCCTTTGCCTATTAAGTCTATTGATTGCCCAACAATTTATTGGGAAGAGCAAGAGACTTATCGAGGTTTGGATTATTTTTCTATAACTTCTTCATCGGATCCAAAAAAAATAAATACAAGACTTGTATGGGATGAGCCAAATGCAGCTTTAGACCATAATATTTGGATTGAATATAATTTTATAGCATACTCCTCTGATCATGGAATGTTAATGCCCAGAAGCCCCTTGAATCCCTATAATCTTGATCAAGATATAGGTAAAAGCGCTAGTTGGCCTTCAAATATATCCAGTAAATTGAAAATAGTAACCAATGATTCAGTCGTGAGCGATACGGCAAGAAATACTGAAGATCATACTGTATTAAGCGTTAAAGAGGTTACTAGCGGTTTACCAAATGGTTACTCTAGCGCTTATATTCAAAGAGGTTTAGTAAGAGCAAAAATTTTAGAGCAAGTTGGGGTAATCGAAACGCAAGATTTAGAAGAAAACTATGGTCATCTTTTTGGGACAAAGGCTATTCGAGAAGCGATTGAAAGTTATAATCCTAATATTGCAAAAATGGTTTTAATTGCAAAACCAGAATGCTGGATAGAGTCTGATGAAAATAGCGCTGGAAATTTAATGTTTGAAATTGTTAAGGTTCACAACTATGGTATTCAGAAGGATCACATTAATCAAAAATACAACTTAGTAGTAAATGATCCCGTTAATCCGCTTCCTTTGGAGGTTGTTGGAGCTTATGACAGTCTAAACGAAGCTGAATATAGATTGTCAATAATGTCTTCTTCGCCAATAAATGCTTTCAGGAGGTTGGTATACAGAAATCTAGGTAGTGCGCAAAGGCATGTTAGTCGATGGGCTCATGTTTTTGGGGTTGCAGGTAAAACGTTTTTTGAGCAATACTATGATCAACTTTCACCTGTTTATGATAAAGACGCTGATGCATCTAATTGGCCAAGCGCAAATATTTCACAAGCCCATAACTTAATGAATTGGTCTTTTTTAGATAATGCTGCATATATTACGCCGAATGGTAATGCTGATAGGTTCGTTGACTCAAGTTACAATTTGATAGGTGAATCGCAGTTATTTAATTCGAGAAATGTTCCTAAAGAATTTTCAGATATGTTTATGACCGAAAAGGATGAAGATCAATATTATTTTTTTTATGAGCCAGGGTTTTGGTACGAGAGCGGTGCGCTGTTACATGAAGAATTATACGTCAAGAAAGGTAGTAAATATGGATTTTTTGTATCAAAGCAATCTTTGCCCAGTCATTTTGTTCATAATTTATCTTTTCCAGAAAAGCATTCTCAGGGTGGACTGAAGTTCAATGTAAAATATTTTTTAAGAGAACCTTTTACTGCAGATCAGCAAAGACAATTTGATAAAGCTATTGATGTTTGGGAAAGGTTAATTCTTGATGATATAACTATAGATGTATATATATTTGATGAAGATCCTGATGATAAACAGGGTGGGCGTCTTGCATATGTAACCAGCAACTCTAAGAACATGTTATTGCGGGGCTTGGACGGAACTTTTCCGCTTGCTGGCCCTACGAATATGGTAATAGGTGAAAAATCTAGAGCCGATGATCGCTCTGAGTTTATACAAACCACTCCCTATGGAGAAACAAACCTTTCTTCTTTTTATTATACAATATTACACGAATTTAGTCATGCTTTAGGTATGCCTGGGATCATGCGGATTGGAGCTTTTGCGGCGTTTTTGAATTTTCAAAAAAGAGAAATAGGATTAAATGCTCATGGAATATCCGCTCAGCATGCAGATTTATTTCGTGAATTATATAATAATTTAATTGGTTATCACAGTGAATTTGGAACTCAGTTTGAAGGATCAAATGCTGTACAGGAATATCAAAGAATAATCGCACAAAAGGGACTAAATGATCCTTCTAAATATTTTTATGATTCTGTTCCTATGGCTCAAAATGACAGTTTACATTTAGCAGAATATACAAAAATATCTATACAGACAAACGATATTAATTCTACAGATTGGACGGATCCCATTGAGATAAGTTATGAGGGTCAGGGCGTTAGTATTCCGCAAGGTTATGAGCAGAGAAAAAAAATCATATATGCATTTAAGAAATCTGAATCAATGCCTAACGATAATCCTGGAGAGCAAGAAATTATTATTGACTCTGCGAATGAAGATTCAGAATATTCGCATAGATATACTGGTAATTTAAAAAATAACTGGTACAATGCAAATCCCGGGGGAAGAGTGTATCTTTGTTTCGCTGCAGTAAGTCTATTAACTAAATTAGGAAATGGAGAAGTTAAATACACGGTACCCGAAGAAGATTGGTCTGATCCAGTATTACTAAGCGAAGATTTAGCATTTGGCTTAATCAGCATGTATAAGGCTGCAAGTTCTTTACCAACCGATAACCCTGGAACTGTTACTGTTGAGAGCAAACAATTTTCTGGAGGAACGGCCTTGGTGGCGCAAAATCCTCAAAATGGTTGGGAATCTTCGTCTCAAGCAATAAATTCATTACAAAGCGGAGATAAATTGTTTGTGGTTGTTGCTCCCGGAATAATCACACAAGGTAATATTCGACAAATATCTTTTCCAAATGAATTAAAAACACCTTATGGTGCAGTTGGAGAGCCAGAAGTATTGTCGGGTATAACTTTAGGCATTTTGGAGGATTTAGGTTATAATGTTAAAAGACATAGTTCTGGGAGATATGAAAGTGGCCAACCAGGGGGAGAGCCTACAAATAATGCAGACAATTTCTTGGAGCCAGATTTAAATAATTAAAATGAGTATTTCTACTAAAAAATTAAATAAACAATTACTATCTCTTTCCGCAGATTCTATTATAGAATTATACGAAATTGACTTTAGTTCTTTACAGCATGATTTTGAGCAGCTACAAGATATATTTGGAGCTAATGTCGGCGCTGATGCTGTGTATAGATTTTGCTCTGCGCAAAATAGTACAAATCCCATAGTCTGGCAAGGAAAATCATATCAACCTTTACCGATAAAACTAGAAGATTTTGAAAATTCATCTTCTGGAAAACTTCCTAGACCAAAACTTACAATAGCTAATCCCGAAGGCCTACTCTCTAAAATAGTATATTCTAATCAAGATTTTCTTGGATGCAAGGTAACAAGAAAAAGAACATTCTTGAGATTTTTGGATGATGAAAATTTTGAGTTGGGAAGTAGGGGTATAAATAACAAGGGAAAAAACCCATTTGGGAAAGCAGATAGTAAAGCCCATCTTCCTGATGATGTTTACAAAATATATAAAAAAATTGCAGAAAACAAAAATATAATCCAATTCGAATTGGCTTCTCCATTAGAAATGGATGATGTAGTTCTTCCCGCTAGACAAATTTTAGCAAATCATTGTCCATGGACTTATAGGTGTGAGGTGGGATGCAAATATTCAGGTTTGCCAATTGAAACTTCGTCTGGAAAAGATTTAACTAGCGGATTTGCTGAAACCCCAGAAATTGTCGAATTTAATGGTCAGCAAATAAAAAATTATGGAGCTGTAATACCTCAAGCTTATTCTAGAGCCGTGCCACACTGGTATAGGTATGGATATATTTTAAACGCTTCTCAGGAAAGAGAGCGAGGAACAAAGGATAATCCAGGCGCCTATAAGCTTGGGGAAGTTGTGAAAATAGAAAACAAGAATGCTGAAAACGTATATCTCAGGACTCCGCAGTATTTTGTTTGTATTAAATCTCACGAACTTCCTTTTAATTATCACCCGTTTTTAAATAGAGAACACTGGGCAAAGGATGAATGTTCGAAAAGTCTGGAAGCGTGCAAAAAAAGATTTTCAAATGATTCGGAGTATGATTATCTTCAAGATTTTAACGATTCATTGACTAAGGGCGGAAATATTAATTTTGGAGGTTTTCCTGGAGCGGAAAAATATGGAATTGAATGATATTTTAATTGAAAAAATTAAATTTCATTTGAATCAAAACCTAAAACAGGAATCTTGTGGGGTGGTATATATGCATGAGGGTTGCTTGGATTACATGCCTTGCATAAATTATAGTTCAATGCCTAGCAGTTCTTTTTCCATAGATCCTATGATAATTATATCTTACGATGTAAAATACATAGTGCATTCACACATTAACTCAGGGCCAGAGCCATCATTATCTGACGTTAAATATGCAGAAAATTTAGATTTGCCTTATATTATATACAGTACAAAAGAAGATCGATTCTATATACATAAATAGTGTATTAAATTAAAGGCAAAAGGATGAAAAAGGTATTTTTACATGGAAAACTTGGAAACAAGTTTGGAAGAGAATGGGATTTAGAAGTTGAATCTCTGCAAGAAATGCTTGTTGCCATAGATGCAAACAAAGATGGATTTATGGAATACATGATTAAAGAATCTCAGGGTGGAAATAATTTTGCTTTTTTAACAAAAAAACCAGAAGAAATTAATAAAGATGATGATTTAACCGAGTGTTTCATCCCTGAAAGCGATGTTTTTATTAAAAATAAATTTGAAGAAATTCATGTAGTTTCTTCTGCACAAGGTGGAATTCTTGATTGGCTTGTGGCATTTGGTAAGTGGTTTTTTAGCGCCGAAGTCTTGTTTCAAGTTGCTCTGATGACAGCTGTAAGCTATACGATAGCAGAGTTAACAAAACCGCCAGATCCACCTAAGCCCAAGGATAATACAATTAGCACAAAATCTTATCTGCTGTCTGGAAGTCAAAATAGAGCTGCACAAGGCGTAGCTCTTCCTGTGGGTTATGGTCAATTAGTGATAGGATCTTCTAATGTTGGAGAATATGAATCTGTTTTTAGAAAAAGATCTTCTGATAGTAAAATGTCTTTGGAGTCTTATGTGATAACGAAAAAACTAGATATTTTATGTGAAGGTCCAATTGAGGGTTTTACTGATTCGTCTGGAAATGTTATTAGGGAGGTAGATGCTGACTTTAATGAGGGAGAGAAATATCAAAAGGCTTTATATCTAAATGATGTCGTAGTAAAGAATGAAAATGATACTTTTAACTTTGTGTTGAGCGAAGATAATAATCGCAGAGCCATAGATATTAAAAAAGGGGGTCAAAACGAAACAAAGCTTATATGGAACGAAGGGGGACGAGGATTTGTAAATTATATAAAACGATACAATACTTTATTGTACGGTCCATCTCCGTATATTAAAACAAAGGAGTCAGAAAACTCAAGCGGCGTTGAAACCGCTTTTTATGAGCAAGAAAGTAAATTTGTTGACAAGGTTTCTTTTGCTGTGAATGATGGAGGGGCAAAAGTATTTTCTCACTTAATATCTAATCCATGCGTCAATCATTTTTCAGTCACTATGGCCGCAGAACTTTCGACGACAAATAGCGATAAAAGCGACCAGTCTTTAAGGGATGGAATATATGGAAGAACAGAATATAACGAATGTTTTTTTATGATATTAGTTAAAAGATCTTTTGGTGAGTTTAATGTTTTAGATGAAGAAAGAAGTGGAGTTAGGTTTGTTCCTGGAGATGATACTTTACCTACAGATGAAGCAGGATTAAAAAAAGCGTATTCTTTATACAGTGACGCTAAAAGTAATTATATAAACTCTGGATCGATGGGTAAAATATATGAAAACCTTATCAGCAACAGTTCGACGGAAATTAGCAGCATTTCAGTAAATGAAAAAATACAAAGAGAAAGTCAAGCATTTTTTGGATACAATGCATGGAGGGTTTTAAAAGATACAGATGAAGCAAGTGGATTAAGGGCTACTCCAACAACATTGTACGATGGTTTTTTGGGACTATCTCTACCAGAATTAACTCAAAGCACTTTTGAGGAAGCTTATTCTTCAGAGCAGAAAAAAATTTTTAAATTGTTCGTGCAAAAGAATAAATCTATTCTTGATGCATATAACACCAGGATGATTGGGGGCATGTTTTTTAAGATTCGTGGTATAGCAACTGCCCCTTATGAGTTTCAATTAAATTTTGATGTGTTGATTCCTTTTACAGACGTGGAAAAGCAACAAGGTATAACTGTAAAAATTATAAAATATAGTCCCGAAACAGATCCGGGAACAGATAAGGCAGAGTATATCAATGTATCTCCAACCCAACTAGGTACAAACAGGGTTGTTGGCTTTACAATAGGCGGCATGTATCAAAGAAGAAGCTTGGTCCTAAAAAATATACAAGAAAGAATAAGCGCTAATTTAACATATCCAAATACGGCAATGGCGTCTGTCGAAATAGATAGTAGAAACTTTAACTCCGAACCCACACGCGGTTACGGCTTAAAGTTAAAAAGGGTTTTGGTGCCATCAAACTATAATTCGGTCACAAGAAAATATGAGGGCGCGTGGAATGGCTTGTTTCTTGGGCAAGAAAATCAAAATAAGTCAGTAGGGTCAATAGATGACGAATATAGAAGGTGGAGTGATAATCCTGCTTGGGTATTTTATGACATAGTAACAAATAACAGATATGGGGCCGGAAAGTTTGGGATTACGGAAAAGAATATTGATAAGTGGCAATTATATAAAGCAGCAAAGTACTGCGATGAATTGGTTAAAACAGGTTATTCTCCGCAAACAAAAACAGAATTGTTAAGAGCATTTTCGACGAGTAATTTAATAAATTCATATATGTCTGCTGAAGGAGGAGGCAAGGAAGTAGAAATAGATATAGAAAGTTATTTTTGGTCTAAAGGGTTGGGTTTGAACGATTCTGGTGATTCTGGAAATTTAAATTTTACAGATAATAATTTCTTTGAATATGACTATTTGCCGGAAAACTTAAGTGATGTAAAAGATTTTGAAGCTTATGTTGATTCATATCCCACAGATTTACCTGCAGCTTTTGAGGCGGATACTAGGGGTTTAACAAAAGAGCAATGGGGCAGAGATCATCACTTAACTTATGGAGATAGAACTGTTACTACTTTAAAAGCTCCATCTAGATCAACATATTTATTTGATGCATATAATGAATCAACCAAGGCAAATGTGTTAATAGATGAAGTGTGTTCAGAAATGCTTGGAAGAAATGCTAGCGAAGGCGAAAGAGAAAGTTGGTCTAATTATGATTGGACTGTAGAAAATTTAATAGATCATCTTATTAATGAGTATCCGAATGGCGAACCTTTGGCGGGAGGCGGATTCTCCGAGAAGGATTTCATAAACGAATTTGGCGACGGAGAAAAATTTAAAGGGAAAAAAATTGCATTCTTTTTTTACAGGCATCCATTTAAGCAATATTCTGATCAAAAGAAAAGAAAGATTCAAGAGTTATCTGTATTAAATAGTGACAATTGCCATATTGAAGAAAGGGTAATTTTAAGATCCAATGCAAAAACAAGAAAAATATATATATCCGGCGATAACTTTGAAGACTTGAGTTTTAATCTTGAGAGGCCTGATTATGTGTCTTACGTGAATAATGATGCCGCTATACTTTCTTTATTTGAGTCAAGGGGTTCGACAGATACTAGATCTAAAGCTGAATGGGGAAAAGATTATTTTGAAAACACTGGTCAAAGCGCGGGGCATGAACTTCCTAGTGCATTTTGGAGTTGTGGCGCATGTGCTTGTCAAAAAAATTATCCTTTAGTGGAGCCTAGGTTTACATCTAATTTATACTTGACAGACAAAACCAAAGCTATGGCCGCACTGAATTCTATTGCTTCTGTATTTAGGGGTATGGTTGCTTATGATGCGGGCAGAATATCTGCTGTATTAGATGGCCCAAAAGAGTCGGTTAAAATATTTACAAATTCGAACGTTTCTTCTGATGGGTTTACATATTCTGGACCCAATAGAAATCAAAAATTATCAAGTTCAATAGTAAGATTTAACAATAAGGAAAAAAACTATAAATCGGACTTAGTTTTTGAAGAAGATTCAGAGTTTCTTCAGAAATTTGGGTGGGTAGAAAAGGAAACAATTGGCTTTGGTATTACTTCTCGATCTCAAGCTCTTAGGTTAGCCAAATGGAATCTATTTACATCAAATCTAGAAGGAGAGGTTGTGAGGTTTCAGGCTGGTCAAGAGGCGGCAAATTTAAAGCCAGGTACAATTTTTGAAATTTCAGATTTTATTAGAAGTGGTCAGGATAAGCATGGTAAAATATTAGAAATAAATGATTATAGAAATGCCGGCATATATGGAAATAAGCAACTAAATGTTTATGACCCTCATTTTGTTATAGATAAAAATATCTTAGGAGAAAAAAACTTTTCTAAGGTTGAGATAAGTGTTTCGAGCGCTCAGGAGTCTTATGAGTATGATGATGTTGATCGTAGAGCCGCCTTTCAATTGGACGAGCAAGATCAAGATGTTGAGATTGATAATTATTTTGGAGATCAAATAGTTAGATTTGAGGGCTCTGTTATGTCCTCTGAGATTGAGCCAGGTAATTCATTGGAAGTTAATAAAAATATTATTCACAATCTGGTCGTCAAAAAAGAAATTATTGTTGAGCCTGGAAGTAAAAAAATAAAATGCATGCAGCATGGGTTTAAAAGTGGTGATCGAGTAAGATTCGTTTCTAGAGGTTCTGTGCCTGGAGGTCTTTCTAAAAATAGGCAGTCAGGTAATGCTTATTTTGTAAAAAATACTGGACTTCATAATTTCGAGGTTTCAAAAATCGATGGTGGAGATTCTATAATAATATTGGATGAGGGCTCTGACTATCTTGGTAATTCTGGTGGTGATCATTATGTTTGTCCAGATAAACCACGGGCTTCTCAAGATTTAATAACAAAAGCCGAAATTGATAATGTTCTTTTGGGGTCTGATTATGTTATAAGGCAATATATTTCTTTTGATGAAACTGACGAACAAAATGATATAAGGGATGTTCCTGAGATTTACTTAACAAATTTATTATCCGAAGACATTTTAAATGTTAAATATAAGACGTGGATAAAGTCTAGAATGTTGGGTAACGTATATATTGCAAGTGAAAATTATGTATTTTCTGATTTTTTTGGGTGGATATATTCTGCGCATTTAAGTGCTAACACTGGAAAATGGATTAATATTGCAGATATGGGTTGGGCTCATATGCATCCAGGGCAAACTCCATCAGATTATGATCATTTGTATTTTAATTTTTATAAGGGTAGTTCGGTAAACCCTTTTATTAGACTGATGTTTTCCGATTTTACAAATAGAAGTTTGTTGATTTTTGATTCAAATGCAAGTCAATATTCTGCAGGTGATGAAATTCATGTCGGAGGAACGCAAGAAAATCCTTTGGGTAAAAAAATGGTTGTATCAAGTGTTTATAGTAATCCTCCCAGTTATTACGTTAGGATTCCAGGCGATAATCAAACGGAAACCTCATCTCAATCAATTCCTTCAAATACATTATCAAGCCAAGAAATTTCACAACACCCCACTATAAAGCAAAAATCAATTAAGTCTATTAGTTATAGTGAGCCAGGATCATCAAAGCAAGGAGGGTTCGCCATAACACTTGAATTTGAACCTGGCCATGGAGTTAATTTTAGAAAAAATTATTCTGTAACAATCAGTGATGTTGTTCAGGCCGATCCCAATCATACTTTTGCTGGTTTGATAAATGGAAAAACTTTTGAAACAATATTTGTATCCGCAAATATGATTGAGTTGGTTGATTCGGAAACTGAGGCTGAAGTTTTTGAGCTTGAATTTGTATCTCTTCAATCCATATCAAACCATGGAACTTTGGTTTTATTTGAAGATTTTATTGACACAGACTCCTTTCTTTTAGAGAGCAAAAAATATCGTATGATATCTACAAAACAGTCTGAAAATGGAACTTTTGAGGTTATAGGTTCGGAATATAATCCATCAAAATTCGATGCTATTGATAAGGCGGATATGGTAAAAAAACCCAGCCTACCAATACCTCCGCAGGAAAGCATGGAGATTCCAGATGCTCCTAGTGATTTAGAATTAAAAGATTTTACAATTAGAAATAAATCTTTAGGAAAAAAAGCTTACTATATATATGGAAATGACGGGACGAACGGAGATGGATTTTATTATCCGTTGTATTTGTCTGCTGAAGGTTTGTCCAATTATCATTCTCACACTATAAACGGAGTTGAATATTTTATGAGTAATGAATATTCATTTCACGGTGTGCCCGCAGCGCCTTTTGATTTGTATAGCGTAGTGCCTGGGGCTAAAGCGTATTACGTGTATGGAGATGATGGTGTAAATGGTGAAGGCTTTTACTATCCTTTGTACTTATCTAAAATGTCTCTAACCTCTTTTCATACTCATCAAATAAACGGAGTAACTTACTATATGCCTCAAGCATATTCAAATCATGGAACCGCTTCTTTGCCAAGCCCTAATCCATTCTTTTTAGTGCCAGGAGAAAATGATCCTATTAATGGAGATGTTTTCGCTGAGGTGGTTCAAAATTATTCGGTTGGATCAAGTTATTATACACCATCACAAGGTTCATCGGGGGGCGGAGGTTACTAAAATGAAAACTTTACTAGCAGTAAAATTTGATGTAAATGATTTAGATGCGAGCTACGAAATTATAGGAACTTCTGATAACTATTCTTTTCAGTATCAACTTGGATTGGGTAGCGATTTATTAGAGGGCCTACAGGGAAATGAATATACAAAAGTGGTTGATTTGAAAGGTAATTATGGAATATTTGATGTAAGAGTTTTTGCTATAAGTAATATTGGTATTCGGTCAGAATTTGTAGAAGAAAAAATTTCTATAGCTGCTCCTGAGTTTTACGGAACATATGTTTTTACAGATCTTTCTGTTTTTGATGGCAATGAAATTCTGAGTAAAAGCGTTGTTAAGGCTGCAACTATAGAGGATAATGAACTTATAGTTTCTTCAGAGTTTGTAGGTAGAAGTATAAATTTGAAATGGAAAATGACTCCTCCAGTTGGTCACCCAAAAGAGGGAGAAGAAATATCTGCAGAAATATTATCAGATTCATTTTTTAGTCATTTTGAGGTGAATATATATGACGGAACAGAGGGGAGATTGATAGGGCAGCACGAGATTGATGGTTCTGCAGCAATTATCCAAAAGCTTTCAAGCACATCTCCTTATGAATATTTACAAGATTATAAAAATGTTGTTTTAGAAATAAACGAGCCAATATTTAATGATTTAGATTTATCAAGAAATGTAAAATTTGAAATTTTGTGTTATGATTCAATTGGCGGAGTTGCTAGAGCTGAAATTTCCTGCATAAATCGAGCTCCAATAGTTAGCTCTTTTAATGTGGGGGATAGCGTATTAAGGTCTGAATTTAATTGGCAGGTGTTGGACAAAGATAAAACATTTGAAAATATATATGAGTTTGCAATACCTTTTGGAACAAATCTATATAGTGAATATAGTGTTTATGAGAATTATTTATTTTTTAAAAATAAAAGAGAAGCACTGGATTATGAATTAATAAAAGGCAGAAATTATAAAAAGGGTGAAATGTTTTTGTTTGAAGATGATAATGTGTATCAAGCAAAAAAGACGCATGATTGTGAGGCTAGTAATCAGCCAGGTAATGACGAATTTTGGCAAAATGTGGGAGAAAAATGCGACTATTTATACAAAGTGCATAAAGTTGATTCTGGGGCGCTGACATCATACAGGATGTGGGGTTATTCTTATTATTATTCTTTGGTAACAAACGATCGATATGGACTGGGTGTTGCATATAATTTAACAGAAGAAGGCTTGAGGCAAATTAATGTTAACTCAGTATTAAGAGAATTTTCTTCAAATATACAATTGACAAATTTGAGGTTTAGGGAAAATAAAGATACTTTAATTTTTAATTGGGATATTGTTGATGGTTCTGGATTATTAGTAGATCTAGAGCAATATAGGTATTTATATGAAAGTCAAGAAGTGCCTCAAGTTTTAGGCGTAAAGGCTTATCTTATAAATGAAGACACTAATCAGACCGTACTCGAAATAACTCCAGGAAATAATTCTTTTGCAGAAGTTGATGGTAAGGTAATCTCGGGTTTTCCAACTGCTAAAATTTTTAATACTTTTGATTATACTAGAGATCTGAATAATCAAATTTTTAAGACAGGTGGGTTCCCTGATAGTAAAAAATTTGAGGTTGGTAGTTTTTATGGCGCTGGGGGTACTGAATTTGTATTTATGGAAGGGGGTCAGTCTTTGTTTGAATCTTTGCTAGAAAATAGATATAGTCATTCTGGGCTTGGAGACATTTCTATTATGCCTGTATATGATAATTGGTCTCCATCAAAAACTTATGTGATTGGTGATTTTTTTCAATATGAAAAAAGTATATATTATACAAAAAAAGAGTTTGGAAAGGGCTCTAATGAGTCTAATTTTAAAGGACTTTGGTCTAGTGAAGGAACATATGTAATTGGAGATCTTGTTGTTGCGCCGACTGTACCAGTATCTGTTTTTAACTCTAACAAGGCTTATACTGCTGGAGAATACGTTATATATCAAGAGGAGATATATTTATGCTTCCAAAATCAAAATGAGATAAATATTAAAACACCTGGGACTGATAATTTTTATTGGCAAAAACGGGGTATTTTTAATGATGTTCCGTGCTCTATTTTTAGGTTAGATAAATTGATTGATACTTCTGGGGCAGACTATCAGGTTAGAACTCCTTCTGAATTGTTGTCTGTAAATAAACAGGATGTAAATCATAGAGCTTGGGTAATCGCAAATCCACAAAACACTACAGACTGTTTTGAGTTAATAGCTTCAGAGTTTGTGTTTGATAGAAGCGATTTGAATTTATATAAAAAAGATATAGATCTTTGGCAGCAGAATAGTGTTTATAAAAGGGGGTCAATGGTCGTTTATGAAAATGATTTGTGGATTGCTGTAAAGGCTGCTTCAGTTGGTCAAGCTCCAGGAGGCAGCCATAGTAAGTGGGAAAATACATTAAATTCTCAAAATTTAACATCAAATTATAATCAGGGGGATCTTGTTTATTATAATGGAACGATTTATGAGTGTTTGTCTGACAATCCAGAGGGAGCCCCGATACTTGCGGTATTTGATGAAAGTAGAACTTCAAATTATAATGATTGTGAGTGGAGGCCGTTTTGGCAGGTCAATAATACTTTTAATGATCTTGCACCTTTTGCGCACATAGGAATACCCGAGGGCGGAAAGCGTAGTATTGGCTTTAAGGTTTCATTAATTACTTCGGATCAAAAAGTAATGTCGTCTTCAGAAATTGTTGCCTTTAATCCACCTCCTGATATATTGCGACAAGGATTTACCACTAATAGTACAAGTAAGGCTTCTAGGGTAAGGTTTAATTTTAATTATAGAGAAGGGTTTGCGGAAAAAACAACAAAAGTAAACTTGTATAGATCAAGTGAGNCTGAATTTGATATTACTGGATCAAATAAATTTGCAGCTAGCAGTACAGAAGAGTTTCTTGATCCCACTACTCCTAATCCAGATTATAATGCAAGCTTTGTAAAAACAATTATTGGTGAAGGTGAACATGCGGACTTTGGGGATAATATAACAGAAATATTTGATGATCCACCTTTGTTTGTGGATTCAGACGGAATAGAGCATCCAACTGGATATTATTACAAAATATTACCTTTCGATGATTTTGGTTCTGGAAATCTTTATGGAGTTAAGGATAATATGCATGGTTTAGAAAAGGTTATTGTTTATCCTAAAAGTTATCACAGTCCCAATCCACATGCTCCTATAGGAGAGATTCCAAAAGCAAATCAGCCAGGAGTTACTGCAGGAGATACAACAACCGTAATTGTAGGAGAATCGATTCCTGGGCCTGTAGCTAATTTTGCTGGTGTTACAGCATTTGAAAATTATTTCTTGAATTGGGATTTGCCTAATTCTGAAATTTTAAAGGAACAAAATGGAAATAAACTTGTTGCCGTTCAACCTAACGATATTGATCATTTTGAGGTTTGGGAATCTAATGAAAGTCATTTAGAGGTTAATAATACAGAGCTAACTAAAGATCAAAATTTACGAGGTTACAGAAGAATACTTGGTGATTTACCCAGTTTTGGAAATGTTCCTCCGGAAGAACTTGATATTGGATATGATATTACAAATGCCACAGAGATTATGGAAATTGCTGGAGACGGATTTTCTTTTGAAGCAATACATCAAGGAAGAACAAATGAAAGAAGATATTTTTGGATTCGGGCCGTAGACGCAGCAGGAAATAAAAGTCCGTTTACTGGGGCAGCAGATCTTGGAACTGATACAGTTTCAGGTTTAGAATTAACTTTGGGGCAGGCCAAGACTACAGATATTGCTGACTTTGAACAAAATATAACTGCGACTTTTCCTAATACTTTAGCATTAGTTCCTAATGATCCATTTTCTGATAATACTTCTCAACCAGGAAGTATCGCTTGGGAGAGGCATTTTGTTTATTATAATGGAACGGGTTATGTTATAGGAGCTGGAGAAACTGATGATGCTTTTGTATATTGGAGCGCAACAGGAAGAACTCCTACTCATCTGAAAGATATTGTTCCTTTGACTGATACTCAATCTGGGGAGCTTGGTTTAACTGGTCCTGGGGGTGGCGTGTTGGATAGTAGTATTAATAATCCATTAAGAAATATTCTATATAGTGGGGGTTATGATACATCTGATTATCATCCTGCAGGAGCAGGGCATAGTACTGAATTTAATTCTTCAAACCCCGACGCTCCTTACAATAACAATGAGTTTCCCAATCTTTTGGGTGAAACCGACGATTTTATTATAGCAAGAAATGCAAATGGTATTGCAACAACAATGTGGCACTCTTTTGCTAATGCAACAATTGGAACTGCGCATATAGAGGAAGCTGCAATTACTAGTGCAAAAATTCATACTTTAACTGCTGACAAGATTAGAAGCGCAGAAATAAAAGGTCAAGATATTCAGGTTGGCGGAACAGGTCAAATTAGAAGTTTTGATTTTAGTGGTCTTGCTGATACTGGCAAGGGTTTTGTTGTTAGCGGCGATGGAAGTTTTGTTTTTGCAGCAGATGACGGGCGTTTGCACTTTGATGATGGAGAGCTTGTATTAGAAGGAAAGCTAAGACAAATTGATGGTAAAGAATATACATTTTTAGATTTAGATGCTTCGCCTGATTCATTTTTTTATGATGAACTGGCTGATGGAACATATGCTATGGATGATCATACTGATGTATGTAATATTAGGGCGAGTTTTCAAAATAGTTTTGTTCAGTCAACTGGAGTCAGATTTAAAATAAGTGATGCCAGTGGCAATAATTTTGTGGAATATACAGATCATGATTCCAATGGCAGGTATAATATCAGTGGATTTAGGTACGATCCTTCGAGCGATTTTGTTGCTGGAGAGCCTAGTGTTGCAAGTGCGCAATTTGATATTACTGGGTTTGATGAAATGATTCATACTTCAAATCCTCCATTGAGTACAGTGATTATATCTGTATCAGGAGATGTTGTATCTTATGAAAGATCTATGCCAATTAATTTAGTTGCTGATGGAGCTCCTGGCCCTACGGGAAGGTCTCCTATATATAGAGGGCTTTGGAGCGATCAAAAAGATTACACGGGAGTACTTGAGGGAACAAATGGATTTGATGATTTAAGGGGCGACGTAGTTTTTCTTAGTGGAGAATATTATATTGCAAAAAATAACAGCGGACCAGGAACTTCAGTTGGACCTAAAAATCCAGGTATTTCAGTAAATGAAAATTTTTGGGCAGAATTTGGGGCTCAATTTGAAAGTGTAGCAACAACTTTACTTTTAGCGGAAGATGCAATAATTACTCATAACTTAGTTATTGGAGAAGAAGACCCTAATAATCCTGGAGCAGGTGCTGGAGGAGTAATTAAAACTGCTGGAAAAGAATTTGAAAACGGAATTCCTGGATTCTTTTTAAGTAACACTGGGGTTCCTCCGAATCCTCAATTTGATGTAGGTGGAACAGGGTCTTTTATTAGATTTGACTCGGACAGTAATAGAATAGAAATTAAAGGGTCACTAATTATTAATAGTCGTGACTATACAGATTTAGATATTAACTCTATAGATAGTAAGGGAGACGACGCAATATTTATTGGAGGTGGATATAATAATTTTATAACAGGATCTCAAATTGGAGAGACTGGATTCGCGTCTTCTATTGTTGGTGGGGGAGCCAATGATATAAGTGGAAGATTTTCTTTTATAGGTGGTGGTTTTAATAATAATCTAGGAGACAATTTTTCCGCTATTGTTGCTGGATACAATAATGAAATGCCGAATTTAGAGTCTGGCAATGCTGGAGCTAATTTTATTGGAGCTGGCGTAAAAAATATTATAGATGGAGGAACAAATCAAACAATAGTGAATGGATTTGAAAATGAAATATTTTTTGGTCCAGAAGATATAACAATTGGTAGTAGTAATTTTAAAGAAATTATTTATGATCCTGATAATTCGTTATTAGCCGAAGGATCTTTTGGTAAAGGAAAAGGGGTTACTCGATTATTAGATAACGGATGGGCCTTTGATACTAATTTTCCCACAAGTGGAACTATATCTGATTGGCAAAATGTATTTTTCGCTTCTTATGAAGATGCTGGAGAATTAAAATCATTGCAAGGATTAAACTCTGGATTTTGGATTTATCCAATAAATTTAGGTTGGGTTTTTGTTCCAGATCAAAAAGATAAAATTTTTGCATCTCAAGGTAGTCGCTGGCCTGGTTGGATTTATTTATCAACTAAACTGCATGGAACATCAAATGATATAGGTTGGACTTATTGGCCATCAGACCACACTTTNACAGGTATAACTACTTCCGGTGGANCTAGTAGTGTATCTAGNGGTGAGGCTGTGCTTTTCTATTCAATGTCTCACTCTTCGACTAGCGAATTCATATACGTGTGTGTTGATCCAAGTAGTGGTGAATACTATTACTTAAGTTTGACTGATCACACTAGCGGAAACTTTAACTGGCAACTTCTATATACATTATCATGAGCAATATTTCTAATATTCCACAAAACAATCCGGTTCAAGCTCCTGCAGTATCCATCACGAATCCAGATGTGCCCAGTGATAACCCTTTGTTTACTAATTATTATGCTCAAAATAANTTTATAGGAGCTGGCGTTGCTGGAGAAATTATAGACAGTCAAAGATGTTCTATAATAAATGGTGCAAACAATTTAATAAGTGGAAAATATAATGCGCATGTTATTGGGGATTACATGGGCTTAACTGGATATACTGATATTCAAGATAATTCTTTTAATGTTGGATGCCATAATGGAATGGTTGTATATGGAGATATACGCAGTAAAAGAAACTTAATTGCTGAGGAGGATATTATTGCATTTTCTTCTTCTGATAAAAGATTAAAAGATGATATAACTTTAATAGACGAACCTTTATCTAAAGTTATGTCTTTAGATGCAATAGAATTTAATTGGAACGATAACCAGTCAACATATACTGGACACGATGTTGGTCTGATTGCTCAGCAAGTTGAACAAGTCGCTCCAGAAATAGTGGAGACTAGAAAAGACGGATACAAGGCAATTAAATACGAAAAAGTAAATGCTCTTCTTGTCGGTGCGATTCAAGAACAACAAAAGAAAATAGAATTTTTAGAAAAAAGACTAGAAAGTCTCGAAAGAAGATCTAGTCATTCATAACTTTCATGAGTATTCTTGCTTGAGTTGCAGGAATATCAGAAAAGTCATTCCATTCTTTTACAGAATCATTTTTATATTTTCCATCTTTCCACCAGTCTCTTAAGTAAACCTTAAACTCTTCGAAGTTTGAACAGTTTAATTTTTCTTTTGCGAGGTTTTCTATCATGGTTGATGGCGTGAGGGTGGGGGAGATATTGTTTTGAACAGCTAGTGTTTTATTGTTTGATTTATCTATCTCATCATCTCCGACAATATGAACATTAAGAAAGTTTCTTACACAGCGAACAAAAGCTCGATTACATGCAATAGTCTCGAGGAATTTAGTTGCAAAACTGCTGGTGTTGTTAAGGGTGGCATTTGCCATATCTTGAAATTCTACAACTTGACCTCCAGTTTCATAATTTGGTAAAAACTTTATTTTGCAGATAACTGCAACGTGATCATCTTGACATTTTACTGTTTCATAAGAAACGTCTGAAAAACCTCTGAGTTTTGCTAGCTCTTTAATTCCGCTTAACTTTATAAGTAATTGGTGATCGCTTAATCCATCAATTGTTCTGGGCATATCTTTTTTGCGAAGATCAAACCAAGATTTATTAGGAAACAGATGTTCGTCTTTAATCATTGATCTCCAATTAACTGATCCATCTTCACTGAAGTGGTAATCTACATTATCAAGAAGCCCAAAAGTATTTCTCCTGAATTTTCCTGGTCCGTCTTTGTAGTTTTTAATATATTTTACTGGTTGTTCTGGTGCTTCTAAAATTGATTCGAAAGTCACTGAGTTGTCTGTAGCTGTTTTTGTTTTTGCCATAATTAATTTTTGTTGTAAATTCTGAGTACATTAAGGTCTTCCCAGAATTCTTCGCAATCAATTACTTGATTGTGATCTCCTGGCTGGTTAAACTTCCAAGCAGCTTTACTGTTGTAAATTTGACCTCCTGATACTATTTTCATTGAACATTTATAAAAAGAATTATCGCATATTTTCTCTGGATTGTCAAGATCTTTTTTTGTTTTTGTATCCATTAATGTTACATTCCAGTCAAAAAATTTTATTCTTATATTGCTAATGTTTTCTTTATCTTTACTTAATAAATTAAATTTTATACCTAGTTTTTGTAATGATTGAAAATATTTAGGTTCATCATCTTCTGATACATAATAATTAATATAATTAATGTTATCTTTTACTACTTGTAGGTATTTTAATTCCATTGGCTTGTCTAGAAATATATTGCACTTTCTGTCATATGCCCACTTCGCAATATTTTGTTCATCAAAGCATTCGTGTCCCCAGATATTAACTGGTTGACCTCTCGCAAAGGATTTAGGCATGATGTGATTGGGAATAACGGAAAGACTCTCTGTTTGATATTGATTGCCAATATGTATTGTTTCTATTTTGTTAGCATTATGCTCTATATCTAAGAGATCCAAAACACCACAAGCAATATCTTCAGGTTCGATAAAGTTTACTGTCTTGGGAGACTCTTTGTTTGAGAACGATGGTTTCTGGCCTCCGCGATCAGACTCTAGCAGAACGTGATCTTTGCTATCTCCCCAGTATGGACCACAGCATTCTTTATATAGTATGCTATATAGGCATACTATTTTTTTGTCAAAACCAGATGCAACGTGAGCACTAAACGAATCATTCCCTAGGTGAAGTATAGAGTTTTGAATAAGATATGCGGTCTGCCTAATCGATGTAGATCCGTTATAATGAATGCAATGAGCAAGCTGTTTATCTTCTTTCGCTCCAATTTGTATAATGCTAATATTATTTTTTTGTAAGTAAGGATAAATAATTTCAATTACGTCGTTAAAGTAGTCGTAATTTTTTGAATCCATCCCACTGCTTGCATGAAGAGTAATATACTTTTCACATTCAACTGGAAAAAATAGCGTTTGAATTAGTGGCTTGTCAATTTTGATTCCACAAGATAATGCATATTGTTCTATGAGGTGCATAAATCGAATTGTATTTTATCTTTTCCGTTGTGCATATAATTGAGCATTCTTTGGGTGCCAATGAATGGCAAAAAGGCAATTTCAAAAAATCCTTTGTGATTGGCTTGACCTTCCATTGCTGCTAGATTGTCTAGGTTTTTATCATAAGGAATAACTTTATGTAAATATGGGTTGCCTTCAAGAATTTCGAAGTACTCTGGTTTTGTGGCGAAATAAATATTATATTCTGGATATACTTCTTTCATATTTTTTAGAAGAGATGTACAGAGGTATATATCACCTATGCTTTGGGGCATTGAGAATAATATTCTCTTACCCTCATCATCTTTATCTAGTAAATCTGCAAAATCTATCTTTTTGTTTTTTTCATTTTCTTTTGTAGCAACTTGTTTAAAATATTTTAAAACATCATCTCTGGACATATCTTCACTTAATCTTTTAAGCCAATGCTTGTGCCCCTCGTCCGAATCAATGACTTCCATGTCTAGTATGTTTTTATAAATATCTTTTATCCAAGCGGAATCATTTTCTATTTCAGGAGGGTTATAGTCTGGGTTCTTTGGTTGAACCGCAAAATCAAAGTTCCAATCAGGCTCTGGCATTTCATCGATAATTTTTTCTAGCTGAGATCCAATAGCTTCTATGCTATAATTTTTGATAACAAACTCTCTTGCTTGTTCGCCCATTTCCTTTCGCTTGTCTTTTTTCATTTTAAATACCTTTCTGAGCTGACTTGCTATGCTGTCTGGACTCGTACTAGCTTTGATAAATTGCGTTCCAGGTTCTCTGTACTCTGTCCAGCTTAAAGGGAAGCCCGCCGCCTCTTCTGTGCAACAATCTTCTCCACAGCTGTAATTTGTAACGAGGGTGATTAGCTCGGCTAACTTTGCTTCTTGGATTGGTATTTCTTGGCCGCCACTGGTGAACGGGTGGCAATATACGTCCATGTTATTATAAATTTGATTTAACTGGGTTTCACTAACACCTAGTTTTGTGCTTGTAGTTTCTTGTGATTTTTTTGCACCACAAAACGGACAGTCTTCTTTTTCCGAGGTAAACCTTTTAATTTCAAAGTTTTTACATTTAGGGCATACATACGTGGTTAATATTCTATTGGGGTCTATACCTTTTTCTTTGATTAACCTAGGTATGTCCCACCCTTCGCTCCAGCTTGTATGTAATAATAGTTTGGCAGAACATTCTGGGTTTTGATTGCAAAAAATCTTGAAACCTTCAAGTAAATTAGGAACACTTTTTCTTAGTTGATTTCTAAAAACAAAGCCTATAATGAAATCATCCTGTGTCTTAAAATAGGTGCGCATTTTAAGTCTTTCATTGTCGCTTAAGCGTTTGAAGTTTTTAGTGTCTAGTGCGCCATGTAATGTTTTTACGTGGTTGTGACCTATTTTGTTTAAAGATTTTTGGGCAAAAGAAGCCCAAGTATAATAATGTTTAATCTTGGGCGCAGACTTTTCTGCTTCTGGTAAGATTGGCAAACTGTCTAGCGTAGTCCAGATCATGCAATTTGTTTTGTTCCACCATTTCTTATCTGTATATCCAGAGAAAGCCCATATATCCTCTATTCCGATATAGAGGTCTGGTTTCTCTTGTTCAATAATTTTATCGATGCTGTAAGAACCATAACTTGCACTTCTAGCGAGACTAGGATCTTCATTTAGTTTCTTTAATAAAGACGGACTATTGGGTAAAGAACCTTCACACTTCCATGGTAAATTTTGTACAGAGGGATCTCCCCATTTGATTCCGTTGGAAAACTCTACCAATTCATACTTGCCAGTTTTTTGCAAGTATAAAAGTATGTTTTTTGTGTGCTTACCGAAACCAGTATAAGCTTTGCAATGATTACTGTGGATTAGTACTTTCTTTTTTTTCATCAAAAAGGCGCATCATCGGAAATATGATTAGACGCCTCTTCTGCACTTGAAACATTTGGAGTATTTTCCTGAGAAACAATGTCAAAAACGTTTTGAAGAATTCCAACACTTCCTGGTAGATAAGATACTGGGTTATCGGTTGTTTTTGTTTTGTAGTCCTGAAGTTTTTTATGTTCTTCAAGCCTTCGGTAATCATATAAATTGCTTAAATAATATCTAAAAAATTCTTTTAGGTTTTCTACTTCTCCCGGTTCAATGGGAATTCTAAATGTCTGGTTTCCGTTTCTTGTAAAAGTTACTCCAAACGCTGGAAGGGTAACATACTTTTCTTGATCTCCTGATTTAATTTTTGTTTTTTTATCCCAAGGAACAAATTTAATAGAAGTTTTATTATCTTCAAAGGAATGAAAAGAAGAATACTCGTTTCTGTGATCAAAAGCACTAATGATTCCTCCTATTTCAAATTCGGTAAATTTTAAACTAATTTTTTTATCTGGATCGCTGGCATTATTGGAAAAGTTTCCGCTGCGACTTTTTTCGTCCCAACTATATTGTTGAATGGCGTTAACGTAAACTACTGGCTCTTTATTTTTGTTTTGCCCTACCGAAAAATTAAAAGCACATCCGGTATTTTTGCTATTTGGTTTGTATAGTGATATTGACATTTTTTTCTAAGTTATACGAGATTATAACAAAGAATTAATGTTTATCAACTAAATTAAATCTATATGATTGCACCAACCCTCTTCATTATAGAGTGGATCATATTTCCTGTAACTCGAGGTCCATATATGATTGGGTAAATCGCGTATTCTTATTATATCAAAATGTTTTTTCATTAAAGATTTAGACTCTTTTTCATTTAGAAAATCAGTTTGTTTTTTTATTGGGTCATAATAAGTTTCCATAATGGCTCTGCAAATAAGTTGCTCTGGGAATCGAGAAACACCTTTTTGTCGGCATAATTGTAGTCCCCTTGTAAAAATATCTTCCATTCTATTTTTTTGTCCAGCAATAATGTGATCTGATGGGTGAAACTTATTTTCTCTGTCAAATCTAAAATATATATTGGATGTAACTATTTTAAAGTATTGATATAGGCCGGTTTGTTCGTCTTTTTTATCTCTATTGTATTTTAGTATATTGATTAATGGATCTAGTACTGGATAACTTTCGTCTGATCTAACTTTGATGCAAAAATAGCCTGAGCAAGCTTTTATTCCATTTAATGTAGTAAAGTGTTGATATATCCATGGAGCTTGCGTTCCACCTTTTCTTGGAGTATTGGGAACGTCGGAATATTTGTTTACAACTATTTTTATTTTATCCTTGTAGGGGTCTAGTAGAGTGAGGTCATTAGAGTCCCAGCAGCTAACTACAACTTCACCGTATCTTAAATAGTTTGGTATGGTTTTAATTGATCTATTGTTGAGCGGTCCTTGTATTATAATTGAAATTTTGTTTTCAAAATCAAATGTTCTTTTTAGTAGGCATTTATTGAATTTATACAAAAGCCTTTTATATGAGCTTATATGAAGATCATGGTCTAGGTATTTAAGAAACAAACGATCTGTTTCATTCATACCAAGTAATCTGAGCAGAGACCAAAGCATGTGCGGCCTGAATATTTTCTTGCGTCATCTACAACTAGGACGCTTTTATTACATACGTTTTTACCTGGGTAAGTCCATATAAAATTTTTAGAAGTTAAGGTGAAGTCGTCTGTTTGATGCCAGAAAAAATTTAACAAACTAAACTCTGAAAGAATATCTACGGCTTCTAAGTTTTTACAGTGAATCCAAAGTTTATTAAAATTATTGATAAAAAATTTTAAATCAACTTGATATTGCGGCTCGTCATGCCCTAGCCAAAGTTTTTTGTCTGCCCAAACATCAACCTCTACATCGTAACCTTTATTTATTGCGTCTAAAATATAGTTTTGAGTATTTTCTTTTTCAGGACATGGGCCATCGGTATTACCTCTATGGGCTATAAATATCATATTTTAAAAAAGTGTCTAAATCTTCTGGTGTTCCTAGGCCCCACATTTTTTCTATATGGAATGTTTTGATTTTTGCATTCTTTAGAATAGCTTCATTGTAAACTGGGCAAACGTAAAACTCATTATTGACTCTAATATTTTTATTTATCATGGATTCTGCGCACTCAACGTAATCTTTTCCTTTTTTCCAGAAATAAATACCTACAGTTGCATTTTCGCTAATAGGTTTTTTTTCTGCAACCTCGGTAACGAAGCCTTGATCGTTAGTTTTTGCGTAGCTCCATTTAGGATGCGTAGAATTAAATGTGAGTATCGATCCATCAAGATCATCTGTTATGCAAGAGTACATGTATTGACTACTATCCCAGTCTACATATTGGTCTGAGTTGGCTAAAATAAGTGGCTCGTCATTATTAATATATTCTTTAGCAAGAAGTGTGGTGCACGCTGCGCCTTCTGTTACTCCATCTACTTGAACAATTTTACATCCTGGGGATATTAAGTTCAAAGTATGCTGTAAGGAATATTTTTTATAATGAGATTCTTGAACTATAAAAATGTGCGTCGCATCAATATTAATGTTTTCCACGACTCTTTGAATCATTGGTTTCCCATTAACATCTATTAGTGGTTTAGGGAAAGTATATCCAGCTTGTTCAAATCTAGATCCTGCGCCTGCCATAGGAATTAAAACATTCATCTTATCTGAGCTCCATTTGGGTTTTTTGATATTTTTGATTGCATTTGAAATTGTTTTTTTAATTTTATTATAAGATAAATCTTCTGGATTTTCTACGGCGCACAATACTCCGCCGCTTCTCACGGCTCCTTGTCGACCTATGTGGGAGTCTTCTATGATGACTGTTTCGTCAGGACTAACTCCAGCCTTAATCATGCATCTCATGTATATCTCGGCATTTGGTTTTGGGTTATTTACGTCTTGATTTGAAAATAAAAAATCTATATACTCCATAAAACCTTTTCTTATAAGCTGAAGTTTTGCTGTTTCTCTAATAGAGTTGGTTGCGCAAGCAATAGTAAGGCCTTCTGATTTTAATTGTTTAAATATGTTTTGTATCCTTTTGTCTACTGTAAAATTATCTATTGTTTTTAGAGTAATTTTTTGTTTAGCCTTCCATGTGTTGTTTATTTCATCTCTGGGAAAATCTTTTGTTTCGCATAACATTTTTAACTTTTTATTGGTTGATAAACCATCATATGAAGTGAGATGCTCTTGGTAGCTGATTCTATATTCTTCTCCAATAAGGGATAACGCTTTGTCTAGGGCGTCAAAGTGAAGTTTTTTGGAATCCACTAAAACACCATCTAGATCAAATATAATTAATTTAATCATTTTTGTATTTTTCTATGAGTTGAATTGCTTTGCGTTTTTCTTTAGGAAATTTGTTTGCAAAATTTAAATGTTTTATTTTTTTAGGATTGTCTTTATATTCTTCATATTCTAGTAATCTAATTACTATTTCATGTTCTAACATGGGTATGAAAATTCCATTTTTACACTCAATGTTTTTTAGTATAAGTTTTGATAGATCACTATTGACTTTTATTTTTGAAAAACATGATAAGTCATCAGTGATGTCAAATTTTATATCAAGCGCGCCGTTGATTATAACATCAAGCTGTAGGTTGTTATTTGCGGCAATATAGCTTTTTGTTTTGAATCTGTATTTCTCTACGATTTTTTCATTTAATATTCTAGAGAAATCAAGTTTATTACTACAAATAATATCTATATCTGAGTTCGGCTGATAGTAAGGTAGATTCTCTGGTGTTTTGATTATACAATAGTTTTCTAGGCCAAAAAAAAGCCAATTTAAGTCTATATGGTTTTTCATTTCCAGCTATGAGAAAAGTGGTGAACCGTGACAACTTCCTTTGATAGACTGCTATATTTTTCGAAAAAATTGTCATCATATTTTATTGGATAATATTTTGATTCAGGTAAGTAACATTTATTTTGAAAGCTTTTATCTGACGTGTTGTAAAAGACCTTACTGAGCATTCCTGGGCCAGTGGCGTACAATACATTGCTATTATTTTTGTTTGCAATTAAGCCATCAACTATTACATTTTTCCAGAAAATATTTCCAGGAGCACTTGCCATGATGGCGTTTGAGACCCAGTCTTTTTTGTTTGTGACTAAATGTATGTTGTTTGAAAACTCTTTAAGTATGGGCTTTCTGCATTCCATGTCTAGGTCACTGTAAATTCCTCCATAATGCAATAAGTAAAAATACCTAACCGCATCAGCCCTAAATATTTCTTTGGGGTAAGATTCGTAAGTTTTTAAAAACCAAGGATAGTTTTGTGCGATAAAGTTTAAATTATCTTTGTCTGTGTGGATTATGGATTGGAGATTGGGGTTTTGCTTTTCCCAGGAATCTACAGCTTTTTTGGGGAATATACTATAATCCGGATCTTTGGTTTTCCATGTTCTGTGTAGTATATGAGGTATAGTTTGGTCCTCTATATCTTTTTTTATTACAATTTGGTAATTATGCTTTAATAATTTGAATTGATTGTTGTTATTTATAAAATTTAGAATCAACTTCCCTTTTCCGCATGGGAATTTTAGTTTATCCATATATTCATTATTACCAAAACGCAAAGGATCGCTTTTGACCCATGGCGGCAATTCCTCTAAGTTGCTTGGTGTATCATCTATAGCGATAATTGAGTTATTGTTGAGGTAAAATAATGCGTTTTTAAATTCTTTCAATGCATGAGTTGAGCTGGCCATATCATCATTAAATTTAGTATCATAGCTATCTAAGTACAAACCATCAATGTTGAGTATTTTTTTATTCTTTAGGTCATTAATTCCGACTAAAGAATCCTCGCATATTACATTGCATTTTTTTGAAGTTGATAGGTTTACTTTTTTGCAAGCAAATTGATCTACATCAAATGAAAAAACAACTCCATCATAAAAATTCACAAATTCATCAAATAAGTATGTTGCTGAACCGTTTCCGCTTATATGTGATCTTCCGCCATGAGAGGTTCCTGTTTTAACTATAGTGTAAAAATCTAAGTTTAATTTTTCTAGATTTTCGAAAAATAATTTCATTGTATTTTTTCTTATTCCAAGGCGGTTATAATACTTTGGGAGAAAAACGTCTTTAAGGAATGATTTCATGTGAATTGATGTTTGGGGGGTTTTATGCTACAATGCATTGTGCAATGTTTATGTTTGAGTGGATAGCGATTGCGCATCTGTGTAATCCATCCTGGATTACATTATTACTGTTAATTTTAATAATGCAATAATTTTTTAAATCTGTAAAAAGCCAATCAAGATTTATTTTAGGGGTCATTTAGTATATATAGTATTCGATTTATCTTTGTAGATAGGTTTGTATTTGTGGTATTTAAAATAATCTACTATGTTATCGCAGTCGTCCTTTAGGTATTTATAATTAGGATTGTTGTCATGTAGTTCAATAATTACTGCCTTTGGGCGCCATTGGTCTATCTTGAAATTTTTTAAAACCTCCCATTCAAAACCCTCTACATCAATAACCATTAGGTCAAAGTTTGGTTGAATTTTATTTATTTCTAGTAATTTTTGTAAGGTTATCGCTTGAGAAGTTTCCTTTTCTCCCTTAAAGTGGTTAGATGCCCATGATATTTTTTTAAAATTATCATACGCTTTTTTGCTTGCTGTTGAAAGTACTCCTCCTTTATACATCGTAAGATTGTGATCCTTTGAGGATATCGCTTTGTGTACGACATGAACATTTTTATTGTTTTCGTGTCTTGCCTTACATTTTTGGTAGTACTCTTTGATGGGTTCCACATAAATACCCTGCCAGCCTATATCTGCAAGAAAGCATGTGTTGCTAAAGCTTTGTCCATCGTTGGCACCTATTTCGATAAATGTTCCGTTTTCTTTGTAGCCAAACAGGTTCTTGTAGATTTCATTTAATCCAGTAATCTGGCAGTCTTTTTTTACATTATACTTCATATATTAATTACTCTGGTTCGCTTTATATTTAAATTTGTTAAAATAGATGCTCGGTGTAACCCATCAACAATTACGTTGTTTTTGTTTGCGATAATAAATGATTTCTTGCCATCGCTTTTATAGTTTGGATCATATAGATTAATAAGTCTGTCGAAGGTTTCACAAAAGTGATTTTCTTGTAACTCTATGCCGATGTGTTTATTTATATAGGACTGGTATTCAAGTTTATCTCCTTTTATATATTTGAAGTGTGGCGAGTCTTGCACTTTTACTATTCCTTTTCCTAGGATGTTACACTTTAGATCTGATATATTAACGTCCTTCTCGATGATGTCCAAAGCGTTTACCTCAAGGTGCCACGGAATGTCATAGTCGAAGTTATTATATCTTTGATAATAACCTACGGTGTTTAAGTTAAAGTATCTCAATAAGTAGTCTGTCTGGGATGAGTAGTCTGTTGCATGTATTACATGATCATGAGATACTCCTTTTGGTAGAGGGGCAATCTGTTTGCTTGTATCTGGGAATTTTGGGTTATATTTTGATCTTATTCGAGTTTTTAAATCAGTTATATTTTGACATTGGATATGTTGGAATTTTCCGTGTCCAACTATTTTTTCTTGCGGATGTAAGTTCTTGACTATTAAAGTCATGCATTTTTTGGGGGCAGAATGTAGGTAATTGGACTTGGCTATAAGGTGCTCCCATGGTACTGTATCGCAGCTATATACATCTTTGATAAAAGATTGAGTATCTGTAAATGAGTAATACTTTAGTCTGACTATTTTGAAATTTAAATCACAGTCAATTTCATTAATGATATTCGGTATATAGTTTAGGCCGTTGCCCCATATAATAAACATGTCGTATCTCATTAAATAGTCTGCCAATTTGAGTTTAGAAGTTTTCCTTGGGATTGATTATTAAACCATAAGTTTGGTTGTATAATTTTTTTATCTTCGTTTGGGTTTAGTAGAGCCGCCCACCAGCTAAATGTGCTATTGCTTATTATGTTGTGGTTGCAAGACCGCATTAAATCAAAATCCTCTAAGGTATTATTTCCTTCAGGATAAACCGCTTCTGTGATTGATAGGTTTTTTTTGCACCAATCTATGTCATCTGAAAATATATAAATAGGACCAGACGGGTTGATGGTTTCTAGGCATTTAATGTAATAGGTTTTATCTAGATTATGATATATATGTTTTAATTTTAAATAATCTCCTCTACGAACATGAATTGAGCAAGAGTCTTTTTTGGTTTTTGTTTTACAAGGTTTGATTTTTTTAAGTATAGTATTTTTAATTAATTCTACATTATTATCTGTTTGCCAGTATCCTTCAATTAATATGCAATCAAGGTCTGGGGATTTTGATATAGGTTCTGTTAATATTTTTTCTAGTTCAAAGTTTCTGTTTGGTATAATATTTGAGCCGTTATAGGAATCGTAGAAAGAGGTGTCATAGCAAATTTTTGCTCCAAGATTTTCAAGGAAGACTCCCTGTGCCCATTGAAATATTTGATTTCCTAAACCTCCTTGTATTTTTATACGATACTTCATGTAAACTTTTCGAACCTTTTAATCATATCTTTATTATACGAGGCATTTTTTCCATCTATGTCGGAAAAACTTTCATATTGACCGTATAGTATATTACTCGGGAAAAAACTTTTATGAAACCTTGATAAGTTTAATGTTATTATATCTGTCGCTATCCCCTTTTGGCTGATATTGATTAGGCCGTCTTTGAATGTCGGGGCTATTTTTGCAATTTTTTGAAATAGATTGTTTTTATCAAAGAAACATATAGCATGGGTTGTTAATACGTTACCATTTACTAAGTATAAGTGCTCGTTGAATTTTTTAATTTTAGACTGTATCGTCCCTCCTAGGAATAGCATTTCAAAATCATTTTCTATTGCGCTTTTCATTGTTTTTAAGAAAATTGAAAGATCTTCGAACATGGGTTCCGCATCATCTTCGAAAACTAAAATGTTTCTGTTTTTGTTATTTAATGCGTGATTGAATACAGATGAATAGCTAGTTGCGTGGGCCGCCCTTGATGTCATTATTTTTTGCCAATCTAATTGATTATTTTTTAATCCAGAATTCGAGCAATCAAATGCAGGAATCCTGATTGTTGATTTTTTGCATAAGAATTTATTATTTAGATCCCAAAACTTCTCCATCCTGTCTTTTCTTGAATCTAGATTTATGTAGTACACCGCATCAAATAAATCATTTATTTTCATTTAAGATTATGTAGGAAATTATTTAATTTTAAATTTTGTTCCTCATTATTTATGATTTTTCTTATTTCTTTTGCGCAATTAATTTGAACTTCATGTCTGAAATCTTTGTCTGTTTGAAATAAAGATTGTCTTTTTAGGTAATCCTCTAGATTTTTAAATATGAATCCAGTGACACCTTTTTTTAGCCAATTTAAATAACTCTTGCCTGCGACTTGGGGTTCCCAGAAAAAAACTGGCCTGCCTCTTGCCATACTTTCTATTATAGCAAAGCCGTAACCTTCTAATCTTTTTATATGTAGGGTGCATGATGTTTCGTTCATGATCTCTGCAGTTTTTTGTTTTGTTTCTTTCTCGCATAATATATATTCTGCGTCGTGTTTTTTTAGTACTTGCTGGTAGCAATCAAAGTCTTGCGGGAAGTTGTTTTTGTAGTCGCATATATACGTTCCTATTTTTTTATTATCAGACACACCCTTAAAGCTGAACATTTTGTAATCTATCCATGGTCTATAGTGAAAATAATGTTTTTTATGCTTTTCGCATAAATGCGCTCCAAGTTGATCTGAGGGCATGTAATTTTTTATAATGTCCCAAGGATAAGCAGTTTCCCAATAATCATTTCCGCTATAAAATGCTAATTTAGCTCCCCATTTTTGTGCCTCTGGCCATATTGAATTAATAACCTCAAATTGATTTTCAAAAGCGCTAACAAAAATAACTTCGGGTTTCAGTTCTAATAGTTCTTGCTTGCTAGCAAAAAGAGTGTTAGAGGCAAAGCCGTACTTCTGTATTGATTTTGTGTCGTGAGAGTTATTCCATACCCAATTCTGGGGAGGGAAATATTTGACTTGATAGTTTTTTGATGGTATAACTATTTGATGGCCTAGCTCCTGCAGTGATAAACTTAAATTTTTAGTTAAGGTTATATGTATATCTGGAAAAAATATTTTCACTTTACTTCTACTGAATTATGGCCCTTATTAATCCATTTTTTTCCATTTTTACACAACATAGTCGTTATGTTTCCGAAAGAATTAGTGCCTGTTAATTGCTTGTATTTGCAATTTTGTAAGTTAAGGCATATAGTCATGACTGACTCAGGAACCTTTNTCATATATTCTGGGTATCCGTCTTCCCACATAATTTTTATGGCTTGCCTTAGAAAGGATAGGCAATTAAAATATTTATCCATTTGATCTGGATGTCCAATGGCGAATTGATCATTAATTTGATTTGGTAGGGATTGTTTTTCGTAAACAAAACTAAAGCTGAATTGTTTTTTTAATTCTTCTTCGTGATTATAAATATTTTCACTCTCAAATAAAGGTAGCCTAATTAATTTATTTTTTATGCAATCATTTTTTTCGTGGATTTTAATTGGCTCAAGAACTTGTACGTCTGGGCGTAATCTGATTATTAAATCATAATCTAGTTTCTTGAGTAGCTTGTGATTGTAGTATAATGTATGGCAGGCTTTTAGCCCCGCCAGCATGGGTATTAGGCCTGCATTTGGTTCGTAGTCCAGCTTGTCCATGGAACCGAATAGTTTCATTACTTGGTTGAAGTTCAGTATATTTCTTTTGACGGGGTTGTAGTGTTTGCAAAAATCATAGGAGGGTTGATCGTCCCAAGTAGTGACAAAAATATCTGGCTTTAAGGGCCAGATAATATTTTCCATGATTGACATTGATGCATCTTTCCAGTCTCCTAGTTTTCCGCTAAAAAGTAATGCTGTTTTCATTCTGTAATATATTCAGTAATATCTCTTTGTGCCACAAGCTTTTCAATGTTATCTAAGAGATGTGGGTATAATCTGTAAGCTGGATTTCTTAAGCAGTTTTTTAACATGGTTGATGCTCCGCTTATGTCGTAATGTAATGGTAAGACATATCTATCATTAAGCAACCACCTGATTAGGTATGAATATTGGACAACTCCGTATTGAGTGCAGTATTTAGAGAATGTAAAAACTGGCTTTCCATAGTGATATGGGATATATCTAATTCCTGAATCAATAGCAAGCATTGCTGTGCATCTTGAAGAAATATCAAAAATCGAAATCACTGTTTCATCCATGAAGTGAAGCCTGTCGATGTTTTGAGACATTAGTTTTTTGTACTTATGCTCCGACTCCTCGTTATACAGGATTATCATGTCAAACTCTTGCGTAATGTTTTTTATTAGTTTTTCTATATACCAATCTTCCATGTTTGAATCTGCGCCATCTCTTGCATAAAGATGCGCTAGTATAAATTTATCTGGAAAAATTGCGCTAGGGTAAAACATTCTTCCTTTGTTTTCTGGGGTGGGGAAAATTTGAAAATGCTTAAACCAATCAAAATCGTAGTTCATCCACTCGAGGGAATCAATGTGAAGGTCATAAAATTTGTCATAAGCCCCCTCCATTAATTTAAGGTCTGTGGCTTTAACATTCTTTATTGAACCCCGATAATCTTCTTCTGGAAAATTTGAAGATTTAATTTTAAGGCTTTTGTATCTTTTTTCTTCCAAGACAAAAATATCATTGAAATGAGATGGCCACATCTTCTTAAGGACATCTGATTGAAATGTGTTGCCCTCTGTGTCGGACCATAGATCGATTTTACAACCAGGCCACTGCTCTTTAATTGCAGGAATGAACCTATTGGCTAATAAGTGGTCCCCTAGGCCGCCTTCCATCCTTACTGATATTTTCATTGTTTACAGCCCTTTACTAACATTGTGTTGTGGTCAAGAACTAAAGTTTTTAATTGAGTCAGTGTTTTGTTGCAAGTTTTTTTCCTAACAATATGCTGGGCATTAGATAGTCTTCCTAGGCTGGCAGATATTTTGCCGTAGGACATGCCGCCTAAATCCTTACCTATTCTATCATTGGAAAAATATATAGGTTTTCCGTGTGAGGCTTTTGATACAAGATAATTATAAACCACAAGATCATTTCCAATAAGCTTGCCGTTGATTATGTCTTGCTGAACCGCAAGAGGAATCTGTGTGAATTTTTTCATCATCAACGATAATATCATTTACTCAACAAATAGTCAAGCAGAATTCAAAAAATTGTATTACCGACATACAAAAAATTGTACGATGTTAATAATATAGATATACATTGAATATTTTTTTAATAATTTATAAATATAAGAATTGACAAATTGTAAATAAGGTGTTATACTTTGTGCATGAAATTTATAGATTTAACCAAAGGAAAGCATTACATGATAAGATGTTCTGATTGGTCAGTTATAATTGAAGCAGAATCAGAAGAAGAAGCTTGTACTGAAACACTAACCAGAATGCTGCAAGAAAACGGAAGAGACTTAAAATTATCTTCAGTCATGATATCTCATGAACTAAAGCCAGATGTAATGGAAGATGAATACGATGATTTGATATCATATCACTCGGTTTCAAGAATGTTAGCCAACGCAGGACATCATGAATTGTCCAGTAACGTTAAAACTGTTTTTGGAGCATGACTAGAGTAATCGGAGTGTCGGGATTAGCTAGAAGTGGAAAAGATAGCTTCTACTTTTTAGCTAAAGAGAAACTTAAATCAAAAGGTATTAATTCATGCAGGCTAGCTTTTGCTGATGAACTAAAAAATGAATGCGACGAGTTTCTTAAGAGTAACTTAGGAATATCATCCTTTACCGAAGACAATTCAGAGAAAGAATTAATCAGGCCATTCTTAGTTACTTACGGCACGCACTTAAGAAGAAAAATTGACCCAAATTGCTGGATTAATAAACTAAACGAAAAAATACAAGATAAGCAAGAACAGAAAAAAGTTATATTTATAACTGATGTTAGATTTGAAAATGAGATAGACTGGGTTCATTCTCTAGGCGGTAAGGCTGTGCATATAACAAGAAACGGTATCACTGCACCAAACCAAGAAGAGGCGGATAACGATCCAATCCTCAAGGGCAAGTCAGACTTTTTTGTTGAGTGGTTAGATTTTGATTCGCAAAAAGACAATGAATTATCGAATATTATTGACGAAGCATTACAATCTATTTTATGAATATAGAAAATGATGATCTAACGCTTGTTGAAAATATTCAAAATGATATTGATGTTGAAGAAAGCTTGCGCTTGCTAGTAGAGCGCCATAGTGGTATTTACATAGAAATGGTAAACTCATATGCAAGCCCAAATAGTCCTTTTATAGATTACGAGGATTTAATTAGCGACAAAGAATACAAAATTTATGATGCCGCAAAAAAATTCGACAAAGATAGGGGTGCAAAATTCAGTACATACTTAGGCAATGAAACTAAATGGATGTGCTTAAATATCTATAATAGAAACAAAAGGCGCCCCGCATGGCATAGCGACTATCTAGAAAACCTTTCTTTAGAAGAAGAAACTTGCGACACTATATCAGACAGCATTAAGCAAGATTTATTCAATAAAGTATTAGATGTAATTAAAGAGCATCCTGATAAACGCGTTGAAAGGATATTTGAAATGAGGTATGTTGAAGGCTCAAAAAATAAATTAATGTCATGGAAAAAAATTGGAGATGCAATGAACCTTAGTATACAAGGTTGCATAAATATACATAATTCTGCAGTGAAAAACTTTCAAGAACAACTAGCAAAAGATATATGAATAAATTTATCGGACTAGGAAATTTAACAAAAGATCCTATTATTAAAAAAATACCCAATGGCAATACTGTTTGTTCATTCAGTATAGCAATTAATAATAAAATTAATAATTCTGTATTTTATATAGATATAGAAACGTGGGGAAATGTAGCTGAAAACTGCAATCGATTTCTCAATAAAGGCAGAAAGGTTCTCGTAGAAGGAAGACTAATACTAAATAACTGGAAGTCTCAATCCGGAGAAAATAGAAGTAAGATTTTTTGCAGAGCAGACTTCGTCAACTTCTTAGATAAAAATGAAGAATTAGATCAAGATAAAATTGCAGAGAAAAAAGCCGCAGAGATACTTGAGGAAGATGAATTCGCTGATATACCATTTTAATATGAAAAATTTAATATACAAAGGACCACTAAACTCCCTATCTTTTGGGAACGTATCATTTAATCTACTAAAAGAAATGTATATCCAAAAAATGGAGGTGGCTATTTTTCCACACGGAAACGTAGATGTAAGTTCTTTCGGGTCGATTAATAAAGAATTTAAAGAGTGGGTTGAAACAGGAGTAAATAACAGATACTCTATGTTAGACCCAGAAACAACAACCCTCCAAATGTGGCACCTAAATGGGTCTGAGAACAGAATCTCTAAAAAACAAATTCTATATACATTTTACGAACTAGATAAACCAACCAAAGAAGAACTTAAGCTTTCTCAATTTCAAGATAAAACATTTTTTAGTTCATCAGATGCATCTAAGTTATTCCCTAATTCCGGTTTTGCGCCTCTTGGATTTGATGATACTTTTCATAATACCAATAAAACATACATGCAAAACAAAATTCATTTTGGTATCATGGGTAAATTCGAAAAAAGAAAACATACCGAAAAAATTATCAAAACTTGGATAAAAAAATACGGAGATAATTACGACTATCAATTAACTTGTTGTATAACTAATCCCTTTTTTAAGAAAGAACAAATGGAGAGTATCATTAATAATATTCTAGAAGGAAAAAGAGTCGGAAATGTAAACTTCTTACCATTCCTGCCAAAAAACTCTCAAGTTAATGATTACTTAAATTCTATAGATATTGATCTAGGAGGCATGAGTGGGGCAGAAGGATGGAACCTACCATCTTTTAATGCAACATGCTTGGGCAAATGGAGTATAGTTCTAAATTGTAGCGCTCATAAAGATTGGGCTAAAGAAGAAAACTGTATATTAGTAGATCCTGCGGGAAAAGAACCTGTTTATGATAATATCTTTTTTAAAGAAGGCGCTGAATTCAATCAAGGCAATATCTATACATTTGATGAAGAAGAGTTTATTGAATCCATGAAACTGGCAGAAAGCAAGTGTAAAAACATAAATATCGAAGGTAAAAAATTAAAAGAAAAATTTACCTACGAAAATACATTAAATACAATTTTATCTTAAAATGCCATTATATACATACGAACATCCTATTACATCAGAAGAAATAGACATCATTCAAGGCATGAATGATAAACACGAATATATTGACAAAGATGGAGTAAAGTGGAAAAGAGTTTTTTATAGCCCAGAAGCCAGCATTGATTCCTCTATAGATCCATTTAGCGCACAATCATTTAGAGACAAAACTGATAGCACAAAAGGCACTATGGGAGATATAATGGATAAAAGTAAAGAGCTTAGCCAAAAAAGAAAAGATAAACTGGGTTACGATCCAGTTCAACAGAAATATTTCCAAAATTACAGCAAAAAAAGAAGGGGACTAAAGCACCCCCAAGATAACAGCTAAAAATAAGTGTAATAATCTCCTGTATGGCCAATGGAGATTATAAAAATAATCCGTTATATACGGATATTACGCAGTTAGATCACTTATCTCCTGCTCCCGTATTTCAGTATTTTTGGAATAAAGAATCCGGCAGGTGGGAGCCGCAAGGTAAAATAGAGCTAATTGCTGAAAATTTAGATTTAGATCTAGAAATAGATTTAACATCAACCAATGCTATTTTGGGCGGAATTGCAGATGATGTATCCAATCTAAGTGGGTATCTCTCAGGCATTAATTTTAATGTATCAGTTGATAGTGATACAACAACCCACAGCTTACTATCAGGAGTATCTGGCGAATTATCCAACTTAAATACCTTTGGGTCTGACAAAGAAACACATAGACTTTTATCTGGGGTTTCTGGAGAGTTGTCAAACTTAAACATAGATGACTCAGAAACCCATAGATTACTTTCTGGGGTTTCTGGAGAGTTGTCAAACTTAAACATAGATGACTCAGAAACTCACAGATTATTATCTGGTATTTCAGGAGAACTTTCAAATATACATGTTGATGTAGAATTAGACTCTGACACCAAAACACATGAATTACTTTCTGGAGTTATTGAAAAATTAGACGATGTAGGATTTGATACAGATGGTATTACCATAGAAAGAAAAAGTGCTCAACCCTGGAAAAAAAGAACCAAAACCGTCAACCAAAAGATAGAAGAAGACTTTATACTAATGGAAAATATTCCCGAAAACCTAAGGTATGGTATAGATTCGGGCAGCTGTTATGGCACTAATAAAAATTTAATGGATGATGTATTTGGAACATACTTTCAAAATGGAAGAATGAATAAAAGTGAGCTAGAAATTGAGCATCCAAATTATTTCATACATTCAGAATGCACACCACAAGATCGATGTGTCAGCGCATTTAGCACCTTTCACACAGATACTCAATTTTCTCTAAGGCAAGAAAATGTATCGGCATCACTTATTAATTCTTATGAACTAGAAGATTACAATAACTTGTACGAAAGAGGATTAATGGACCATATTGTAATATTTAATGAATCCTCTTATCCAATGCAATTTCACACTGCAGATAGAAGATTAAATAAAAATGAACCAGTTTCACCTAAAAATGAAGATTTAATTTATCTAGATACAGATATGGCGGTCAGAATTGATAATGATGAAGCTGGCAGAGTATTCATAAAAAGACCCCACACAGTATCAGGTTATACAGTAAAATATTCAATAGTATATAAAGTAACAGGATACGACGATATTATCAAATAAGTTATGGACTTTTTTGAAATCAAAAATCCCCTACGCAGGATTGGTCAAGATAAATATATTATTGGCCAACAACCACTTGATCCCCTTGTACTAATTGAAGGAAAAAAAATAGAAACAAATCAAATCGACGTTTCTATTTTAAATTTTGACGAAGGTTTTTTTGATAATTTATCAGGGGAAAATATAGACGTAGTTAGCGGATATGTTCAATCTGGTTATGTAAATAATTTAGTTTTAAAAACAGGAACATTTCTAGATTTATCTGGAAAAAATCTAGAAGTTATCAGCGGTCATACAGAAAACTCTACGATAGATAACTTAGTTCTTCAAACTGGATCCTTTACAAATTTATCTGGAGAAATTCTGGATGTTACTAGTGGGCACACCCAATTTTCAATAATTGGAGATTTAACACTTCAAACAGGCAGATCTGACACGTTCTATATTAGCGGTATAAACATACTTGAGTTCCTGCAAGATTTAAGCGGCAACCTTGAGGCGACAGGCTTACATCTCCACGAACATATTGACATCTTAAGCGGCAACCTTGAAGCGACAGGCTTACATCTCCACGAACATATTGACATCTTAAGCGGCAACCTTGAAGCGACAGGCATACATCTCCACGAACACATTGACATCTTAAGCGGCAACCTTGAAGCGACAGGATTATCTCTTTTAAACGAAGTTAGCGGACTTCAATCTCAAATTTCAAGTATTGAAATGTCCGGAGTTGGTGGTAGTGGACTAAGTAGTGGCTTCGAAGAAAAAATGCTTAGAAGTCGTTTTTTGCAGAAAGAAGCCTTTGAATTAAATGAGTTTGGAGAAGTAACCCCAACAACTCATGAATTCATATCTGATACAATGTGGATTCTTCGAGAAGATAACAATTTAGAGCTAAGAGCCAATCTCTGGAGATATGACACAGGTCCAAATGCGTTTACGGACGATATATCTTTTTAATAATCTTGGGTGTAATATAAGAAATGGCCACAAGAAATCTAGTTCCAAGAAATAGCGGAGAAGGTAGCGTAGGTAGAATAGGTAGATCCTGGGGTACAGGTGTCTTTGATAATCTATACTTTGACGGTAAGTTGATTAATAATGAATTTCTTATCATGGATCAAAACGTACGGACTACTGATTCGGTTGAATTTGATCAAGGAAACTTCGTTAACGGCTTAACAGTTGCTGGTGTTGATGTTGCAACAAAATTAGACACCCTAAATACCTCAATAACTCAAGTTAGTTCTGGCGCTGCAGAATTTGTTTTTTTCTCAGATGTTACTGATAATATTGGAGTTACAGAAAAAATATTTTACACCAATACTCCAGATCCAAACACTCATCTTTCCGGAGTTACGGTGGCCACCGCAGAAGATTTAAGAATTGAAATAGAATGGGATGGGCCAAGCCAAGATTATGTTGGGTTTGCTTCTATTAACGGCCAACCAATACCTCTTGCAAATATAGAGGAACTCGGAGATAATACTAGGAGGTTTAAAGGATTTTTAGATAATATTAACCTCGAGGGCTTAACAGGCATCACTGGACACGCAAATGGTAGATCTACAATCATACCTTTAAATGAACTTGGTGGCGGTCCTGAAGCTGTAAACATCACTATTGATGAAATATCAAATGCAACCGCAAGGCCTGGCCATGAACTAGGTTCTTCCCACTTAAAACAGGGAGACACGATTAATATATTCGTCGATTTCGACAGGAATGATGTAGATTTCATAAAGGTTCATAATCACGGATTAGCGCAAGAAATTGATTTCAGTAATTATAATTTAGTTGATATAGGAGGTCTTTTTAGGGCGACGATCCCCGTGACAGTATCTAATCGATCCGGACCAAGCTCAGTTGCAGTTCAAGCAATCAACAGTTTTGGTGCAACGGGAGACTTAAAAGAATCAACCGATTATGGACACACTAGCGGCACAAGAGACCTTGATCAACTATATCCAGTTATTAATGCAAATGACCCAGCGTCATACAACGGACGATCAGACGGACTAAGAGAAGGTGAATCTACGACGTTTTCAAATAGTATATCAAACTGGTCAGATACCACAGACACAGTTTCATATACATCTCTAACTTCTGATATAAGCATAACAAATTCAGTAATATTTGAATCAACAAAATCAGTAGACTATATCGGTGGTACATTTAATGATTCAGATAATATTGAAATACATGCGCTTAGAACAAACAATGGAGCTACAGATACAGAAAGAGTTAAAGTAAAAATCGCGAATGGTCCAGTTATCATTAGCGGCTCATTAGACCCACTAGCTACATCCGCAACATCTCCACATATCATTGGAACCCAAGAAGTTAAAGCTGGTGATACTGTTAATTCAGAAATTGTTGTTGACGGAAAAGGCGTTTCTATTGACAACATTTTAATTTCTGTTCAAAATGAAGGAGTATCAAGAGGAACGCAAACATCTTTCTCTTCATCCTATTCTAAGACAACCCTTTCAGACGGAACATATAAATTTACAGTCCCAATCTCTGTATTCGGCACAATTGGCTCCTCAAATAGAGATGGAGACCAAGCAGCGTCATTTAAGGCTAGAAATAATTTTGGCACACAAAGCGACAAATTCACAACAACAGATACGACAAAACTAAACAACGGCAGCGCTCCATCGGTTTCAATATCGTCAATCACCTATCCCGCTTCACAACAAGCTATCAAAAACACAGAAAGCGCAACCGTTTTAAACGCTCTGAACAATTACGATTCAGTAATATACTCATCGCCAAATAACCAGTTAACAATATCCAATCCAAATACATTTGAATCAAATAAAAATGTAGATTATTTAAACGGAGGATACAATGTAAAAAATGACGGCGGTCAAAATAATATAAAAATATCTGCAACAAAAACCTCAAACGGAATTACAATAGAAGATCAAGATGTAGTAAATATTGCAAATACAGCTTTATCCCTGTCAATCAACAACTTAGCTTCAAAATTAATTAGCTCTCCAGCGGGCAACTCAGATCAATTCTCAATGTCCAGCAATCAATTAATGCTTACTCCCCCGTCTTTATCTACCAACATCGCACAAACAAACCCATCCCAACTAAGTATAAATTCATCTGGTACAAGCAAAAATAGTAATTCATTTACAATAATAGCAAAAGATGTTGATACGAAGGGTACATTTGAATGGCAAGTCTCTGCTTTCAATTTAGCAAATATAGAGACAAACACAATTTCCGTAAGGCCAACTTATAAGCTAGAAGGCTTTTCATCGAGAACTATATCCGCATCACCCAATAGCTTAGGCGCAGGACTAGCGGATATCGGAACATCTGTATCAAATCCCAATAGTATATCTTTTGAAAATATATCTGAAGGTGGTACGGCCCCTAATGGAGGTACAATTTATACATACAAATCCTATGCTGATGGTTTTCAATTATCTAATGCTATAGACGAAAATAATAATTTTACCGTTTGCGATTCAAGCGGAGTTACGGATTCAAATGGGTCATTTATATTCAATTTAGATAAGCTTAATAGATCAGCTAATACCTCCACATTAAATCCAGCAAGTTTTGTAATTTCTGAAAATTAATTGTGTAAAATTAGTCAATGAATGTATTATTGACCGCAAGCTATAAAAACGGAGTATTTTGCAATGGATTACAGCAAAATATAATTTTCCTAGCCAACCTAATTAAAGACATGGGGGCAAATGCAGTATTGTGTATTGATCATGAAATTAAAGACGGCAAAGACCTTCCAAAAAATATTGATATTATCCACGAAAAATACCTTATTGATATAATTGAAAGAATAGATCTAGTATTAAATACATCATGGCTTATAGATATAAAATCATTAAAAAAACTAAAGCAAAAAAATAATTCGTTTAAGAATATACATTTATTATATGGTAATTCTATGCTCGCAGATATCGAAAGGTGCGCATGGAATGATCATATATCTGTCAACCCTGAAGATGTTGACGAAGTTTGGATATCCCCTCATTACGAAATTTCATTTAATTACTTCAAAACTTACTATAAAACAGAAAAAGTTTTTACCCTGCCGTATATATGGTCACCGGATTACATCAAACAGTCAGAAAAAGAGCTCGCAAAAAAAGGAAAAAGCTGTTTTTATAAACCAGGAGAAGAGAAGAATATAGGAATACTGGAGCCAAATCTAAACATAACAAAACACTGCCTTCCATCAATTATGATTATAGAAGAATATGTTAACACATTTCAAAAAAACTCGTTCAAAGATGTAAATGTATATTGCTCACAAAAACTTACGGACAAAATGTATTTCAAAAGCTTACTTTGGAATCTTAACATAACAAAGCTTGAAAAAATATTCTTTGCTCCAAGAAAAAAATTTACAGAAATCTTCTCTTCAGAGTCCAATGTTGTCATTTCTCATCAATTATTAAACGGCCTTAATTATACCTATTTAGAAAGTTTATACTTAAATATCCCCCTAATTCACAACTCAGAATATATAAAATCCGCAGGATATTTCTACCCTGATTATGACACAAAAAAGGGATCTATAGCCTTAAATGAAGCGTTATTATATCACGACAGCAACCTAGAAGAATACTCTCAGAAATCTAGAGAAGTAATAAAACTTTACTCACCACAAAACCCTAAAAACATAGAAAAATATAAAAAATTATTGTCATGAAAATTGGAATCACACTTGATATGTCTAAAGCCTTCTGGGTAAATGGCATGCAACAACACATCGTATTCTTGTATGATTTATTATCAAGAATAGGGCATAATTGCTATTACATTAGTAAAGAACCGCCAAAGCACAAAATGCACAAAAAGCACAAAGCTATGACCTTCATAGACCTTGTAGAAGATAAAAGTGAAAACTTTGATCTTATAATTATTGCAGGATTTGATATTCCTATAGAATCGGTTATAAAATTAAAAGATAGAAATAAAAACCTAAAAATTGTAGTAGCACACTTTGGCCACAAACTTTACATAGATTCATTCAACACAATGTTTTCGCCAAGATACAATAATACAAACATTAAATTGAACCCCAAAATAATGGGTAAACTAATAGATCAAATTTGGATGCTACCACATCATAAATCTTCTGTCGAATACACTAAAGCGTATTATGATAATGATAATGTAGTTATTACCCCAATGATATGGGACCCATCTTTCGTGCAGGAAAAGATAAAAGAATTAAAACAAAAAAAATTAAACCCGTTATTTGATAAAGAATCTGTTAGAAAAATCTGCATTTTTGAACCAAACACGAATATGATAAAAAACTGCTTTATACCAATCATGATATGTGAAAGGCTCGAATCAAAAAATCCCGGACATATAGAATCTATAAATATATTTTGCGCAGACAAAATAAGAGAAAGGCAATACTTTGCTGCACATGTTAATAGGTTGAATATTTTACAGAAAGATGACTTCTGCTATTTTAACGGAAGATGGGGATCTCTTAATGCAATAAGTAAGTTTGGAAAAACAATTGTGAGCCATCAGGTAGAATGTGAATACAACTATGCAACATTCGAGCAGCTATACATGGGTCTTCCAGTTATACACAATTGCTCAAGTTTATCTTCAGTAGGATATTACTACCCACATAATGATATAACCATGGCAGCAAATCAACTTTATAGCGCAACAATAAATCATGAAGAAGAGCATGATACATATAAACTCCAAGCCAGAGAAAAGCTTAAAGAATTTTCTCCTTTTGAACTGTCAAACATCAATATATTTAAGTCATTATTGAATGAAATCTTTAAATAAAATCAGTAAATGTTTTTTTATTAATTTAGATCGAAGAAAGGATAGACTTGAACATATACAAAAAAAACTACCCTTTAACGCGACAAGGTTTTCTGCAGTAGATTCAAAAAAAATTAAACTGCAAGGTGAAATTTATAAGCTGTTTGGCGAGTTTGCCTATAAATTTACTAAAGCAGAGATTGCATGCAGCCTAAGTCATTACAAATTATGGAAGCAGTTGAGTCAAGATAAAGAATCTGACAATTATTTAATATTAGAAGATGATGTAGTGTTTGACGACGGTTTTGTTGATTTCTGGAATAGTTTCTTCAGTAAATATATTCCCAAAAATTATAATCTAATTTATTTAGGAGGCTGCCAACCATGGAACAAGCCCCAGTACCACAAGGCCTTAAAAAAATATAACAGATTTTTTAATAATGTTAAAAAAAATAACTTTTTTAGTGAGAACGATCATTTTTGGCATATGACAACCTGCTCTTATATAATAAGCAAGCAGGCAGCAATAATACTATGTCAATATTTTGAGCAGTCAAAAATTAACAAGTGCGTCGACTTCCTACTTCTGAGGTTTTTCGAAAAGAATGAATTATTTTGTAGTCCAAATTCAATTTATCACCTCGATCCACTAATGGCTCATCAGCTGCATGAAGAAGGAGGTAATATAGAGTTAGATAAAAACTCTGACCTCAGATATAATTGCGATAAGTTTTCCCGGAAAGAAAAAAACCTCATACCTAAAAATATATTCCAGACATGGGAGACATCTAAATTTGAAAAAGTATTCAGCTACCTAACGGATAAAATTAAAAACAATAACCCTGAATATAGATATCATTTTTTTAGTGCAGATCAAAGAAGAGACTTTATAAAGAAAAATTTTGACCCAGAAGTGGTTGAATGTTACGATAGAATTATTCCAAACGCGTTTAAAGCAGACTTGTGGAGATACTGCGTTATGTATAAATTCGGAGGAATATATTGTGATATTAATATAGTTTCACTAGCTCCCTTTGATAGCCTCATAAACAATGAATGCACCTTCTTCGCACCAATAGATAATCCCAGAAAAAACAAAGGAAGCTTGCTACTAAATGGTTTCTTTGGGTGCACTCCGGGTTGCGAGATAATTAAAATTTGCATCGAAATAATTATCGACAATATAAAAAACAATTTTTGGCACAACAAACAAACCGACGACATAATATTTGACTACCTGAATTTTAGTGGCCCAGGAGTTCTAGGGAGAGCGTTAAATAAATTCTTGGAAAGAAAGGAATACGAATCACTAGAAAAAAGCCACGGAGTAATACATAAAAATAACGAAAAAATAAACCTACTTAAATTCTGTAAAGACAAAGAAACAATTAAGGATTTAGAGGGAACAATTATTCTTCAAAACAAAAACGGCTCAGAAGATCTAAAGAAACTAATAAATGAAGCCGCCTCAAGCTATGGAGTTAAACACTGGGGAGAACACCTAGGTTTAAGCAGGAAACCTTATACCGAAGACGTTTGTGAGATAAACCCAACAGCAGTATCTATAAATAAAAAAAAATATACGCTATATAGAACAGAGTCCTACCCCCAAAATTGCCCATCGTATTACGAATCAAGCTGCGGAAAAAAAATAAACTTTTACAGAAGCAGGTCTGGCTATAAACTTGAACTAGAGTGTGGAAAAAAAATCGATTGTACATTTGTATTCGAAAATTATTCCTACAAGAAATCAAAAATGACCGAACTTACAGGCACGAATAAAACAAAAATTGAAGACATAAGATTTATTGAAAACTCATTCAGTGAAGAAAACGGTCAGCTGAAATCCTTAGCTTGTTGCACGGTCATAAAAAATTTATCAGTATTTTTTGGAGAAAAAAATGAAGATGGAAGCTGGAACGAAAAGAAACAGTTGGGCCTAAAAATGAATACTTCTCCAGGGGTATGCGAAGTTAACTTATCAAACGGAGAGATAAAGCTTGTTTGTGACCTCAATCAAGAAGGTAGCAATATACAAAAAAACTGGATGATCTTCAAGAATAAAGGCGAGTACTATTGTATATACTCAATGTTTCCGCTAATTTACCAAAAATCAAAAGATATTAAAAAAATCAGCTTTACAGAAAAACAAAAATCTACTACCCCAGAAAAACATAATGCAACCTGCCCAATAAAAATAGGTCACAACAAATATGCAATGATTTGCCACGGAGAAAGGCGAAGCACCGGTAGATGCTGGTCTTATGATAAGTACTTTGTTTTATTTGATTTGATAAATAATAAAATCTGTAATATTAAAAGTAAAAAAATAAACAAAGCAAAACCACAGCATTATTGTAGCTCAATAATAAATGAAGGAAATGCAATCAAAGTTCTTTGCGGAGATTCCGACATAAGCAACGACAGTTTTAAAATAATAAACCCCGCAGTTAATAAACTTAAAGTTAAAGAGTTTATAAAAATTAAAGATGAATGGAAAAATTTTAAAGATTATGACTTTCTAAAATATATTTCTAACCAAATACCTGAAACACAAACACCTAGAGATAAATTTACTACATACAATTCTGGAAATAAAATTGCCATAGTTAGCCTTTATACTCCTGAAATTTCAGATTATGCAATTCATTCAGAAAATTCAATAAGAGACTATTGCGAAAAACAAAATTACACATTCTATGTTTATCGAGAAAAACTTGAAGAAAACTCTAGTGCAAATTGGTCTAAAGCTCAAGCCATATTAAGCCATATTAATGATCACGATTATATCGTGTGGATGGACTCAGATACATTAATTTTTAATGAGGAAAAGAAATTTGAAGACATTATTTCCAAAGCTTCAAGAAAATTTATTTTTGCAACCAAGGATATAGGTGATAATTCTATGCTGAATAGCGGGGTCTTAATATTCAAAAACCACGATTACGTAAAAGGCTTAATTAAAAAATGGCGAGACTTCGATGGAGATAAAACTTCACTATACGCCAGCGGCGGAGATCAAGAGATATTATGTGATATACTAAAAAAATCTGACGGATTTGGTTTTAATAGAAAAATATTCGAAATGAATGAATTCAATACAGACCCAAGGTTTGTAGATGAACATACCTTTATATTACATTTTATGGCTTATCCATATGAATTAAAAAAAATATTCATGAGTTATTGGCAAAATAATTTTCTTACAGAGTCCCTGTAAAACAAAAAAAATACCTTCAAAAAAAAAATTCCCATAACTGTTTTTTGGACGTATATAGTTACGTATGGCGAAAATATTCCGTACCGAAACATTAGACCTAGCGGGAAATATCCGCTTGGCAGCGAGTGAAGCTGGCGCTTTTGAAATTACAAATAGCGGCGGCTCCACACTAATGAGTAAAGCTACGATTGAGAATGATATCTCTTCTCTTCAAGCACAGCGCGTAGCAGATGAAAGCACAACTGATACAGACATCTCGTCTCTTCACGCACAGCGCGTAGCAGATGAAAGCACAACTGATACAGACGTATCCAGCTTGATGGCTAAGTCCGTAGCTGATGAGTCTGACCTTAGTGTTGACGTATCCAGTTTGATGGCTAAGTCCGTAGCTGATGAGTCTGACCTTAGTGTTGACATTTCTTCACTGCAAGCTCAGCGCACATCAGATGAAAACACAACCGATACAGACATTTCAAGTCTTCATGTGTCAGTTGCTTCTAACGATGTTGTTGCTGTAAGCAGCGCAATTAGTGGAGCCGTAACCCCTCAATCAAGTGCAACAATTTCATTTGGAAGAACATTTGCTTCTACTCCAAAAGTTATTGGATTGCTTAAAGGTGGTGCAAACTCTCCAATTATTGCATGCATGTTGTCCAACATATCGACAACCGGAGCTACATTCCAATTCTCGGATGATATAACCACCGACGGTGAGTATACATTAGAGGTTTTGGCATCAATATAATCGAGCAAGATCTTTATCTTGGGCGACCCCTCGGGGTCGCCTTTTTTGTGTAAAATGAAGTATGAGCGAAGAAAACATATTTGAAAATCTATTTGATAATTCAAAAGATGAACTGAGTGCGTATGCCAAGCCAAACAAGCAATCTCAACTCAAAAAACAATTTAATAAATTGAAGCATAAAATTTTATACCTTAATATGGAGTATGAAGAGCTGAATGAAGAGTTTCAGGAAATAAGAAGAGATTTTATTGCAAAAATAATGATTTACTGTCAAAATAATAAAATACAATCTCCACTTGAATCATCCGAAGAAAAAAATATCGACAAAAAAGAAAAAAAATCTCCATCAGAAATAAACGATCTTTTCAGACAAGTTGCAATCAAAACACACCCAGATAAAAACAAAGACCTATCCCCAGAGGAAATAGAAGAAAGAAAAAAATTATTTAACGAAGCAGTCAAAGGCAAAGATTCTGGAAACTTTGGAAAAATCCTTCAAGCTGCCTTAGAACTTAACGTTCCTATAAAAACTGTTTCGCCTAGTCTAATAAAACATTTAAGAAAAGAAATACAAAAAATGCAAAAAAACATAAAACAAATCAAAAATGACATTATGTATAAATGGGGAAAATCTGACGAAAAAACAAAACAGCAAATATTTGATTTATTGACAAAAAACTTAAAACCCTTATAATACCTACAACCCTACATAATTATGATCGAATTTTATAATGTAAAGAAAAAAGAAAAAGTTTTAATTGATCCACTTAAGGTTTCAAAAAAAACCTATGAAAAAATAACAAAAGCGGGAAAACTGTCTATTCGTTACTGTCTTAAAGCTGTAGACGAAGACGGCACAAAGCTATCTAAATTTTGCGGTAAGACTGATTTTGATAGTATCGAATAAATTTTTTATTAAATATTGTTATAATTAATTCCGTATTTTACTCCTAGGTAATTACCAACTACATTTAAATCTGCATCAGAAAGTGCTGAGTCAAAGAAAATAATTTCGTAAATATATCCAGTCAAAGTATATGCAGTTGCTGAAGCACCTCCAACCTTAAAGTGATTTTTTTTACCATTCCATCCTGGATTACTAAAATTCTCTTCAGTTACAGCAGAACCTCCGTTACCGAATATTTTATATGAATTTTGTGAGCTACTAGTTGTTATAGTTGTAATATGAGGAGCATTAATATTTACACCGTGAGATTTAGCGCTAAGTCTAGCGCCCCTCAAGGTTGACATGTAGCCAATAGCACCACCCTGAATCAGTCTTGCGCCACCTGCGGCTGGAAAAGCTATAGGATCTGCTGAAGAGTCTCCATTTGCATCAAATGCAAATATTATAGTAGAATCACCATTGGTGTTCTCAAAACTTGACTGCACACCAGATCCTGAAAGAAGATTAGACCCATCAAAGTATAATGCATTTTTACCGTTTATATGTGAAGTTTTAAGAGCAGGAGACAATGCCGTGCTATGTGCTGCAAGTATATTTCCAACCGCCTTATCTCTCCACGCCAAAATCTTATCATCATTGCTTGATGCCAAACTTCCATCTGCTTTAAATAAATATTCAGATTCTGGGCAAAAATGAAACGTGGGTGATTCGCTCACAGTATAACTAGAATCTAAAACGTAAGATCCACTTAAAGTACTAATGTTAGGCGTGAAATATTTTATACTCAGATATTCATGTATAGTATTCCAGTCGGCGTCAGAAATAACCTCATTAAATAGTAAAATTTCAGAAATTTCACCATTAAGTGCGTAAGAAGAATTTCCGCCGCCTATCGACATTACAGAGGTCACACCAAAAGAGTAGCTGCTCACCTGATATTGAGATGCCTTGTTATAAAACAGCTCGTAACTTGAAGTGCCTGAATTTACTTTTAACCCAAATATATTGTTTCCTGATGCTGGTTTTGCAAAGTTTTCGGTCACCGCATTAATTCTGGCGCTTAGAAACGCGCTGCTGTAATCTGGAGACAATCTGTCTCCTCCCGCCTGAGAACCCGTGTCAAATAAGTCACAAAAAGTGCTATTTGCATGATCGTTGTAAACTGCAATTAAAGTAACATTTTGACTTGAAAACTGACTAAGAACACTTGAGTTTGATAGATAATCATCTATACCATCGAATTGTACAGTTTTATGACCCAGTAGACCCGATGCTCTAAATACAGGAGCATTAGAGGCAGAACTTGTAAAGTTATATCCATTTCCGCTTTTATCTGCCCAAGAAGTAACTGGATTTCCGTCCGCAAGAGATAACTCAGAAGCGTCAAGATGCAAAAGAGGCGCGGTGCTAAGGCCTACTGATTCTGTTAAATTATATGTAAAAGCGGAGCCAGTTCCATCTGAATGGAATTCAAGCCATGAACTACCATTATAAACAATAAACTTGTTTGTACTTGTTTCGAAGTATGCTTTACCCGCTACTGCGGATCCAGCACTTCTGTCTGCGATTGTGTCTATAGTTGCCATGATATTAATTATGCGCTATTATTATAGGTTTGCCATTCTGATCCATCAAAAATATAAAGGTCATCAGTATCCGTTCCGTACATTATAGTACCAGCAGTATCACTGGACCTCGAACGAATATTGGCCTCGGTATCACCGATAACATTAAGAGTTGTTGAAGTTGATCCGCCCGAACTTGATCCGCCCGAACTTGATCCGCCCGAACTTGATCCGCCCTGATTTACAGATTGCGAATACTCTCCACTCAAAGCTGATCCATTAAGAAAAAAATCTAAAAATAAATTTTCATCAAGTATATCATTTGAAAATGAAACATTAAATCCAGTGGTTGATACGTTATACAAAACATGTGAATAAAAAGAAGTTGGCGGTTGCTCCGAGTCGTATGTTAAACCAATCACTACATTAGGCTTAGATTCATAATCGCTTAAACCGAAGTCCTGATATTTAATGCATAAATCATTTACTCCAGTTGCCAGTTTAAATCGAGCAGAAAGAGTGTTGAACTTTCCAGAAACTTGATTTATATTATTTGAAACAAGATTTAAATCTCCCGAAACTTGAGATATGTCATCAGAAACCCCAGATATATTTGTGGAGATATTAGAATCAAGAGAATCACCAAGTTTGCGAGTAAAAGCCCAATCAACCTGATTGTTTTCTCCGGTTTTTTCGTAGATGAAATTGGTATCAGTATCTATATACTCTGAACCAACAACACCCGCAGCCTTGGAACTGCCAGTTGGGTGACCAGCATCAAGAATTAATGGCTTTCTTATTCCTAGGTTAGCATTAACGAAAGTTTCGAACGCTCCCATTTATTAATCCCTCCTATTACTGTGATATAATAAAGCTGCAGAATATAAATCTAAATCATGTTCTTCAGATATATCTCTTATTTCACTATTGATACCTAAATTTAGAACTTGCTCAGGATCTTGTATACATTTTGACATGCTTTCTTCCCATAGATTCTCTGCCTCCGATAGTACTACAGATTCTATCAACTCAAAAACCATAGACTCTTCAGATTTTTTAAGCTTTTTCTTTCCAAGTCTTTTTCTCATTTGTTTTAAGCCCTGAGTTTTTAAATTTTCTGTTGAATAAATTATGTCTTGAATATTTTTTCTAGAATATAATTCTGTAGCGTCAATTTTGTTTTCTTGAGGAATATCACTGGTGCCCACAGGTCTACCAACTTCTTGTGGTGGAGTTGATTTTGTTTTAGCTCCAGGCTCAATCATTGGAACGCCACCAACAATTGGATTATACATACCCTGTTTTCTCTGTTCTATATAAGCTTGCTGAGCAGCCTGCATTTCTTCTGGCTTTGGATAAGCTCCCTTCTCCAGGACGTTCATCCCTTGCTCCGGAGTGATAATTCCTAGCTCCATCAATCTTGTGGCAACCCTTTGCAATTGAACCTCATCCTTGATATCAGTTTGCTCAAACTTGACNGTAGGATATTTTCTGAATCCCAAATTTTGACATATCATTTTTACCTGAGGCTGCAGAAAATCATAAATAAAAGCATTGCGAGATTCTTCAAGTCTTTCTAAAAATATTTTTGCTTTTACCTGAGTATTGCTATACCTTTCATCTCCAACAATAACATTTTGCAAGCCCTCCTTTATGTCGTTATTAATTACCTCATATTTAGATGGGCCAACAACCTTACTAATATCAGGTATAACAAAGTTTGCTTTTGTTGTATAGTCGCTAACCAAAACCCTACCAACACTTTCATTTTTAAAAAGGTTCTGCATTGCCTCCATGTTTCTTGGGTTGATTCCTCCCTTGTCTGGCTCTGCGCCCATAGTAATTAGCAAAATTACATTTTCTATGGTTCTACATATAGCTTGGTCAATTTGCTTTAGCTCTAATTTAAAATTTATATCATCAAGAACAGGATAGCCAAAGGGTATGGCAAACGGCTCGTAATCTTGTTTTTTATAAAAAGAATAAACTAAGTGACCTGGATCGAGCTTAATTTTTAAACCATCAGAGTTGTACTGACCTCTTTCGATAGCTTGTTTAGTCTCGGGGTCCAAAGCCTCAAAAACCTGAATATCATATTCTGTCTTAGGGCTTTTAAGTCTTTCTATATCATATTCCGAAAGTATTTTTTCATACAATCCATTTTCAAATGAAGAACCTTTTTTTGCTACTATATCATATGGATTAAGCATTATATACTTAACAGGAAGCTTTCCTGGTTTCAGAGATAATGTTGATCCATATATTTTACTTATCTTATCAAAATCTGACTTAGAAAACTGTCCATCAACTCTGTACATAAAAATATTACCACTTCGATAATACTCTCTAAAATATTGATCTTTAAGATTCCATAAATTAATTCTTTCAAACCACTTATATATAAAATCTTGAGAGTTCCTCGTGCCTCCCTCCAGGTATATATTAGAGTTAGCAAACTCAGACATAATGTCGATAGCGTTTCTAAAAACGGATATATTAGCGTAAGCCTTCTGACAAAGCTCTATTGTTTCCCTTACATTTACCCCATCCGATCCATACGTGTAAGGTAAAACACCGCTGGCGATATTAGAAAATCTATGTTTTTTTGTGGATTTATGTGTCGAGTTTCTTCTTGATGAAAATTCGTCAGAAAGAGACTGATTTCTGCTATATGTAGAAGCTATAGATTCCGTATAATAAGGTTCTCCCGAAGAAGAAGGGGTGATATTATTGGATTGAATAATCTTAGAAAGATCCTCTGAACTGTCCTTAGAAAATTTATCCCAATAATCGGATTTTTTGACGTACTTTCTTTTACCCATGCATTATGGTACACAAAAGTTAAAGTAAAGTCTACCAAAAGTTAAAAGTCAACTTTTGACTTTTGCGCAATTTATAAGTCGTGTATATATCTACATGTCTAAAGAAGAAAGGAAACGGTGCATGGTATCAACCCCACAAGGAGAGATAGCAGGAACGATTATAAACGAATATGAAGAGCTTGGCGGTGCAGAAGATGGAGCAATTTTTGCCGTGATTGAGCTTGACAACGGTCAAATGATTACAGTCAAAATGACTGAATTAATTGAATAATAAGGTGTAATACTTGAAATGATTTTTGCAATATTAACACTTATATCCGCGCTAAGTATATCTTGTATAGCTGCATATTTTAGTATTATTGGCCTCGCAACAATATTCCCAGGATCAATTGCTGCAGTAATTGCTATGGGCTCTGCCCTCGAAGTTGGTAAAATTATAGCCGCAATATGGCTTCATAAAAACTGGAAGTCGGCACCCAAGACAATAAAAGCTTATTTATTTTCAGCAATTGTTGTCTTAATGGGTATAACAAGCATGGGGATATTTGGATTTCTATCCAAATCCCACATAGAGCACGAGCAAAATAGCGTAAAAGCACAAGCCTTAGTTCAACAGGTTGAGACTAAAATATCAAGGCAACAAGATTACATTGCAAGACAAAAAGAACTGATAGCTCAAAATGAAGATAAAAATAAAAACCTTTCAGACAAAAGCGCAGAAAACATAGAGCTAGAGCAAAAGAAAATATCTCAATTAACAGATCAGCTAGCAAAAGATATTTCATTAGACAACAAAATGCTCGAACCGATAAATGCTAGAATCAATGAACTAAATCAAGAATTAAATGAAGTAAAAAATCAATCTGGTGGTTTATTTTCCAATAAAAAACAAAAAATAGAAGACAAGATAACCGAGCAAGCCGCAGAGAGAGAAGAGCTTAAAATTAAAAAACAGCAAATAGAATCAAGAATTTCTAAATATAGAGATGAGACATCTTCTATCATTTCAGATATAAGACAAAGAATACAAGAATACCAAACTATAGGATTTGAAAAGCCAGAAGATACAGAATTAAAAATAGAAGAATTAAATCAAAACATATCACAAGCTCTAGATATAATTGATAATTTAGAGCGAGAAAAATTTGATCTAGATGATGGCTCTAGACAGCTAGAAGCTGAGGTTGGGCCAATAAAATATGTGGCAGAATTAATTGCAGATTTTACAGGCATGCAATTCGACATGGGCAAAGCTGTAAGAATAGTAATAATAATATTAATTTTCGTTTTTGACCCACTAGCTATTCTTTTGGTTCTTGCGGCGCACATTAGTTTATCGAAAAAGTTTCCCAAAGCAATGCAAGATGATGTTGCAGTATTTGAAAAATCGACTGAAATTGAGTTAAAAATTAAAGAACTAGACAGGCAACAAGTTGACCTAGAAGAAAGACAAAAAGATATAGACCAAGAAAATAAGATACTTTCACTAAAGGAAGATCAAGTCCAAAAATATCAAGAAGAAGTTTCCGCAGCGAAAGAAGAGCTCAGGAAAATTAAAATAGAATGCCAGCAAGAAATACTAAAAAAAGAAGACTCCTCGGTTGTTTCTAAAGAAATTGAAGAGTTAATGAAACAAAAAACGATTGCTGAAAATGACATCAAGCAAATAAAAATTAGTAAAGCCAAACTGCTCGACAAGGCAGATGAAGCCGCAAAAAACGTTTCCGAAATAAAAGAAATAATGATTTCCCATAAGTCTCAATCAAATGCAATCGACGAATTAAAATCTGAAATATGCGTGAGCGCCAATGCTTTATCGGAAATAAAAAATCAAGTAACAGCCCTCGAGCAAGAAAAAGAAGATCTTTATGTTAAAAATATTAATCTAGAAAAACAGCTTTTAAATAAAAGTCAAGAAGTTAATATTAACCCAAATGCAGAATTAGAGAATAAAATATCCGAACTTACTGTTCAAAAAAATCAATTATTAAAAGAAAACATTGAAATTAAAAATCAAAAAACATCTATTGTAACTTGCTCTGTACTACCAAGTGGAAGATATCAACTGCAAGTTCCGTGCAAGCACTCTGGAACTCATTGCTTTGAAAGAGTTAATAACTTCCCTAAAGAAGATATTTTTCAATTTATAGATATTGCAGAAAAAATAGATCTAGCAGATACCGGAAAAAATCCTGCTATTAAATCCAGCATATTTGACTCTATGATAAAAAATTTAGTAGATCAACACGTCGACAACAGAACTTACCATAAGATAAAACCGAAATACGAATATAAAGCTTGACTTTGTATAATTTTTAGTTTATACTGATTGAGTGAAAAAACTCAATAAAAGAGACATCATTAAAAAAATCGTTGTTGAACCATCAACGCAAAAAAGAATGTTCTGGGCAAGAGAAATGAAAATGCTAAATGACCTTATGGATATGTTTAATTCTGAAGAATTTTGGCAAAAAGTTTCTTTAGATAAAGTTCCGTCACTAGCTGTATTAAGATCAGGTCACGGCCTTTCCATTCTCTCCAAAAAATACAAAGAATTTAATTATAAGATTCCTACAAAAGTCGAAATTCCATTGGGAAAAAAGACAGGCAAAGATAAAATAATCTCGAAAAAACCAAAAACAATTAGACAATTTATAGATGAGTAAAACCAAAGATATTCAAACAACCGACCAGATAGCAAAATTTCTATCCGACAAAGATAATCAAAAGTATCACTACAACTTTCACGAAGCTGAAGACTATAAAATCTCTAGCGGCAGCCTAAATCTAGACATAGCTCTTGGAGGAGGCCTACCTAGTGGAGCCCACAGATTTACAGGAATCAATGAAGGCGGAAAAACTAGTTGCGCCATGGCTTTTGCTAAAAATTTTCAAAAACATTTCGATAAAGATGGAATGGTTATTTATATCAAAAGCGAAGGAAGATTTAGCCCAGAAATGATCGAGCGATCTGGAATCAGCACGGACCCTGAAAAGTTCTTCGTTTTCGATTGTAATATTTTTGAAAAAGTTTTCGAATTAATCAGAGAGCTTGTTTTTAACAACGAACACAACAAAAAATATATGTTTATCATTGACAGCGTAGATGCACTATGCAGGGTTGGAGATATAGACAAACCTTTTGCTGAATCTGAGCAAGTAGCTGGAGGTGCGCTAATAACATCAGTATTCTTAAAAAAGATGGTTTTACCAATCACAAAAATGGGACACACAATGATCTTAACTAGTCAGGTTAGGGTCGAAGTGGCAACAAATCCTTATGCAGCTAGAGGAGGCCCAAAAGTTAAGCAGGCGGGAGGCAACGCAATTAAACACTATGCCAATTTTATTTTAGAGTTTGAAGAAAGATTCACCACAGATCTCATATATAAAAACCCAACTGCAACAAGAATAGACGAAAAGGGAGAGCCAATAGGTCACTATTGTAAAGTAAAATTCAGGAAAAGTATAAATGAAAAAACTGGCTCGACAGTCAGATACCCAATTCAATATGGGCAAAAAGATGGAAAGTCAGTTTGGCGGGCAAGAGAAATACTTGACATGCTTTACTTGTTTAATCTTATAGTTAAAAAAGGAGCATGGATTACAGTCTCAGAAGATTTAGTAAAAGAACTAGCTGACAAGAAAATTGAAATTAATGAAAAATTTCAAGGAGAACTAAGGTTGGTGGAATTCTTAGAAGAAAACGAAAAGCTATGCGACTTTCTGTATAAAGATTTTAAAAATTTAACTAATGCGCTTTAAGACTTTAACTGGCGCCGAAAGAACTGTTAAAAAAGCTAGATCTTACTTAATTAATTGGGACGGAGAAAGCAGGAGTAAAATACAGTTTCAAGCCAAACAATTCCTCAAAAAACATTGGTGCAACCACATTGTTTTTGAAGAGTTTCCTGTAGCAGGAACAAAACTTTCTTTAGACTTTTACAATGCCAATAAAAAAATTGCAGTTGAAGTTCAAGGAAAACAACACACCAAATATGTACCCTTTTTTCACGGATCAAATAAAATAAACTATCTAAACCAACTAAAAAGAGATCAGGACAAATTAAAATTTTGCGAACTAAACGGTATACAACTTGTAGAAATATATGATGGTGATGAATTAAATGATAAGCTTTTTTTAAAATTTGGAGTTATATTATAATTAGTGTAATATGATATATGAGCGACGAATTTATTGACCCAGAAAATTTATCAAAATTTAATTTGCCCGAAAATATACTAACGCAACTTTTCGAATTCTCAGGATCCACTTCAGGAGATAGTGGATTCATTTTGTCTTTTGTAAACCAAGATGGATTGCCATCTGTTATTACAAAAGCATCTTCACCAATTGTAGAAATGGGACTAAGGAAAGCCCTAGAGCAGTACCTAGATCAATTGGCCGCACAAGAAATTGAATTAAATTCTGGCGGAGACCTTGGCGACGAAGAAATGCCTTGACATTTTTGTGTTAATGTGATACCATTCTAACATGGTAAATTCACACGAACTAGAACAACACTTAATCGCAGGACTCATTAAGTATCCCGAAAGCTATCCGCTTATAGCTTCATTTATAACTCAAGATGATTTTTTTGACAAGAATACAATTGTAAATAAAACTATTTTTTGTGTCTTAAGGCAGTCTCTAGAATCAGGAGACGCTCTTGACGAAGTTCTCTTGGCTCAAAGAGTTCAATCGTTAAATATTTCTTTTGAAGACAATATTAACATCGCAGACTATATCAAGGCTTTATCCATGAGACAAATTTCAAAAGAAGGTGTGCTAAAAGCTGCTCAAGAATTAAAAAAAATTACAGTTAGAAGAGAAATACATAATGCCTCATTAGAGGTAGCAAAGAATATGAAAAGCATGCCTTCTAGTGCAACTTTTGATGATATAGTAAGCGAAGCAGATAAAATATATAACGATAAAATAAATTTATACGAAATTGGCTCAAGCAAGCCAGAAAATCTTTTTGATGACATGGAAGACTTTATTGAAGAGAGGGGAAACAATCCTATTGATGAATTTGGATTAATGGGCCCTCATCCAAGATTAAATGAGCTATACGGCTCCCTGTTTAGACCTGGAAATATAGCTGTTGTAGTAGCGCGAGCAGGAGTAGGAAAGACTCAATTCTGCATGGACTTCTGTACAAAAGTTTCAGAAATCAACAATAACATCCCAGTCTTACATTTTGATAATGGCGAAATGAGCAAAGAAGAGCTTATCATTCGACAGTGCTCCGCGCTATCAGGAGTGCCCATGCACTTACTAGAAACAGGCAGGTGGAGACAAGCTGGCGAAGAAGTTATACAAAAAGTTAGAGATACTTGGGCCAAAGTCAAAAACTTTAAATTTTATTATTACAATGTAGCTGGCCATTCAATTGATAGCATGCTTAATATTATCAGAAGATTCTATTATTCAGAAGTTGGAAGGGGAAACCAAATGATCTTTAGCTTCGACTATATCAAGACGACTTATGAAAGACAAAATGGAGTAAGCAGCTGGGAGACCGTTGGTAGGATGGTAGATAAATTCAAGCAGCTTATACAAAAAGAATTATGCTTTAACGATAAGCCTGCAGTAGCCATGCTTACAAGCGTTCAGAGTAACAGGCTCGGAATCACTAACAACAGAAATTCAGACAATGTTGTTGATGATGAAAGTATAGTTTCTCTTTCAGATCAGATAACCCAGTTTTGTTCTCACTTATTTTTACTCAGGCAAAAAACTATGGATGAGATTCAGGATGAGCCAGAAGGCTTCGGAACCCATAAACTCATATGCCTAAAGTACAGATGGCTCGGTAAAGATGTTCATAGGGCACTACAACCAATTGAAATGCCTGATGGCAGCAAAAGAAAAAACTACATCAACCTTAATTTAGAGAATTTCGCAATAGAAGAGCGAGGAGATTTGCAGGACATGGTGAGCCATATGGACTCAGATGGAGTTGGAGTTGTTGTTGAAAGAGGGGATGAAGTTCCGGATATTTAATGAGCCCCGAAAAAATAAAAGATTCCCTAGTTCAGCTAGGTTATAAACTAGCAGACAGAGGCTCCTACTGGCAGACAAACGCTATATTTAGAAATGGTGATAACAAGACCGCCATACAAATATATAAGAATACAGGCGTCTGGAAAGACCACGTAGCCGACAGCCAGTTCTCTCCGTTTAAGAGATTAGTTGAAATTACTTTGGGCACTAATGATCCTAAGTCAGTTAATCAATATATTGACGAGGAAGATGTTGGCGCGAACTATAACAAATTAAAATCATCAGAAAAGCTAGAGATGGAAGAGATATACCCAGAAAGCTGTCTAGACAGACTTCTTCCTCATTACAAATTTTATAACGATAAAGGAATATCAAATGAAACCTTGATACCGCTGAAAGGCGGATACGCAACAAGCGGAAAGTTAAACAATAGATTTATTTTCCCTATCTACAATGAATACAAACAAATTCATGGCTTTTCGGGCAGAGACATGCAACATTCCAGTTCTAGGCCCAAATGGAAGCATGTTGGCAAAAAGAAAGGCTGGATATACCCTCTTTACGTTAACGCTCAAACAGAGCAAGCCATCAAAGATAAATCTGAAATTATTTTTGTAGAGAGCATTGGAGACATGCTAAATTTACATGAAAATGGATTTCACAATGTCATGGTTACCTTTGGCTTAGATATATCAACAAAAGCTATATGCTCGACATTATCTCTAAATGTAGAAAGAATTGTAATAAGCTTAAATAACGACGTTTTTTCATCCAGGAATCGCGGGTTAGAAGCTAGTATCAAAAACTATCTTAGATTACTAAATTATTATGATCCTCATAAAATTTTAATATGCTTACCCCTTCAGAAAGACTTCGGCGATATGAAAAAAGAAGAATTTAAAAAATGGTCAAACAAGCTACAATCTACAGAACCAAACAATCAGCAACAATTTATCCTCGACAAGATAAAAGATATACATAAAAATATTCCCAAAACATTGCTAAAAAATACAAAAATAATTAGCAATGAGTGAACTAACTAAACTTTCCGCAAGTAGAATCAAGACTGCGCAAACTTGTTCCTGGACCTACTGGTGCAACTACAAGCTTAAACTGCCAGACTCCGGAAACGACGGGTCAAGCAGAGGTACTATTTGCCATAATATTTTTGAGCTTTTAGGAGATAAGCATAAAAGAGAGTTCAATAAAATTGTCAAAGACGGAACAATATGGAATACAAAAATCGTAGCTTCGCAGGTCAAAAAGGAAGCCGAAGAGTTAAATGTGAATGACAAGGAGAACCTTGACCTGATAGACGAAATGATTGTGAACGGCCTAAGATGCGATTTCTTTGGCGACACAGACGAAAAACCAACCCACGCAGAATCTGAAAAGTTTTTTGACTTAGAGATTAAAGATGGAATCAAAAGATATGCAATTAGGGGCTATATAGACAAACTATTTGTATACAAAGACAATTCTGTTATAATTAGAGACTTTAAAAGCAGCAAGTCAGTTTTTAAAGGTAAAGAGGTTTCAGATAATTTACAGAACTTAATATATTGCCTTGCCGTAAAACATCTAATGCCAGAATCAGAACCTCAAAGTGAATTTCTTTTTTTAAGATTTGATCTAGAAAAAGATTTACTTGGTAATTATGGAAAAGGTTTCTTAAAGATGGACAAAATTTCTAAAGATGAGCTTGAAGGATTTGAATATCAATTAACAGAATTTCAAAACTACCTAGACAACTTTGATAAAAGTACTGCAATGAGCAATTACGCAGCTACTCAAGATTACCCCAAAGACGGAACCTTCGGAGGTCCATTAGCGTGCGGTAAAGATGGATATAAAATGTCAAGAGGAGAACCCATCCTAGATGACAATGGCGAGCCAATACTAGCCTATATATGCCCTTATAGAAAACCAATGGAATACTACGCGTTAAAAGATAAAGAAGGCAACTTAAAAAAGACATCTTTTTTAGATGAAAAACATAAATTAGATATGGAAGATGGAGATGAAATCATTAAAATGAAATATGACGGATGCCCGCACTGGAACAATAAAGAAAAAATAGAAGATTTTTTAAATGACAGTTAATGACTCAGCAGGAATAATAGTTAGATTAAACAATTTAGCGCTTTTAGGAAGAAGATCTAGGTTATGTGAGACTCTTAGTGGATATTGGTCAATGCCATGCGGAATGTGCGAAGATTTTGAAGACCCCGTGAGAACTGCAACTCGAGAGTTTTTTGAAGAAACCAATATAACTCTTAAGTCAGAAATTCATTTTTTAACTAAATTTAAAAATTTTAAGGGCGGCACATTTCACGTTTTTTATACAGACATAAAAGAGCTATTATATCCAGACTCTCGAGCTATGGATGCTATCGAGCATGATGAGTGGGGATTTTTTAAAATAGAAAAAAACTGCCTACCAAACCCAATTAGTAAAGATACAAAAAATGCAATATTGATGCTGGAATGAAAAAGATAATAATTACAGGAGTAACTGGTCAAGATGGCAGCCACATGGTTGACTATTTATTAAAAAATACACACCATAAAATTTATGGCTCAGTAAGACGACTCAGCGTTAACAACCACGAAAATATTTTACATCTAGATAGAGAAGATAGGTTTAATTTGATTGACATGGATCTCAATGATGCTCACAGTATCAGGGATGTAATTTTAGATATTCAACCAGACTATTTTATCAACTTCGCAGCACAGTCTTTTGTTGCTGGGAGCTGGAATTACCCCATACAAACATGGGAGACAGATTCAAATTCTGTCTTGCATATGCTAGAGTCAATCAGAAGATTTGCACCTCACTGCAAATTTTACAACGCAGGTAGCAGTGAAGAGTTCGGTGATGTAGTTTTCTCTCCTCAAAATGAAAGTCATCCACTAAGACCTCAAAGTCCTTATGGCGCTTCAAAATGCGCCGCCAGACATATTGTAAGAGTTTACAGAGAGTCTTATGGACTTTACGCCTTACAAGGCTGGCTATTTAATCATGAGGGAACGAGAAGAGGGCTTGATTTTGTAACAAGAAAAATTACAAATGGTGTTGCTAAAATAAAATGCTCAATTGAAAAAAGATCTGACTTCCAACCATTATTTCTAGGAAATCTAGATGCAAAAAGAGACTGGAGCGATGCAGAAGATTTTATGGAGGGAGTCTGGCTGATGCTCAATCAAAACTTGCCCAAAGAATATGTTTTAGCTTCGAGCGAAATGCATACAATAAGAGATTTTCTTGAAAAAACCTTATCTTATGCAGAAATTGAATTTACAAAAATTGGCTCAAAAGAAAAAGAAAAATATATTTCAACATATACAGGAAAAAGTCTGGTAGAAATAAATCCAAAATTTTATAGGCCAGCAGAAGTTCATTCTTTATGCGGAGATCCATCTTTAGCCGAAAAAGAATTGAACTGGAAAAGAAAAACAGACTTCAATGGATTAGTCAAAAAAATGTATAAAAATGACTACGCATTGTTAAGTTAAAAAAATAATATAAATTACCCCTGTTTTGTGTAACATAATGCATGAAACGTAAATATAGCTCCGCAAAACGTCCTGGACCAAAGAGCTCTGCTCAAACTCCAGCTAAAAAATCAGAACGCAAAAAAGGCTCTTCAAAAAATAAGCCAGGTAGTGCTGGCAAAAAAGGTGGCAAAATTAATTTCTCTGCTAAAGTTTTAGAGTCTTTAAAAAATAAAGTCAAGGAACACAATTCCAAGTACAGCAAGAAAGTTACCCTTTCTCAGCTTAAAAAGGTTTACCGTAGGGGAGCAGGAGCATTTTCATCTAGCCACAGACCAGGAAAATCAAGAGGTCAATGGGCAATGGCAAGAGTAAATACTTTTCTTAAAATGGTGAGAGGTGGAAAAGTAAAAGACAGCTACAGAAAAGCCGACCAAGACATTGCGAGAGCCAGCGCTAATGTGATTATTGATGACGGTATCAGAGAAGAAAACTTTCTAACCGAAGAAGATTTTATTCAGGCCAAGCTTGATATTTATAACTATCAACTTCAAGAAGACCCTGAATTTACTGAAGAAATGTGGAGCGAAATTTTTTCAGATGTTGATGAATTAGGCTTTGAAGAATATGTCGATGAAGAAAGCTGGGCCGCGGAGGCCAATAAAGGTAAAAAGCTGAATAAGCCGTTCAGAACTCCAGGTGGACCCAAAAAGTTTTCTGTTTATGTTAAAAATGAGAAAGGTAATGTCGTCAAAGTAAACTTTGGAGATCCCAACATGGAAATTAAGCGAGATGACCCTAATCGTCGCAAAAACTTCAGAGCTAGACACAATTGTGAAAATCCCGGTCCAAAAACAAAAGCCCGCTATTGGAGTTGCAAAATGTGGTCAAAGAAAAGTGTTACAAAAATGACTAAGGGTGAAGAAGAAAAGGTTGAAGAATCTGATGCTAGCGCACAAGATTATATGGAAAAAGCATTTATGCACCATTGCGCAAAGTATGATGACGATCTTGTTAATACCGCTGGNATGGATAANGATAAAACCTATGCAGCTTGTGCATTGCAATACAAAAAAATGAAAAGCTCATTGTATGAAAAAGGCGAAGCCGGTTTAACAGAAAAACAAAAGAAACTGCCAAAACCACTACAAGAAGCTATTCTCAAAAAGCAGGGCGAAGAAATGAAAGAGTCCGAGTCAGGCCATCACGAAAAAGATAAAGACAAAAAGAAAAAGAAAAAATCTTATTCTAGTCTTTGGGAAAATATTCGCAAAAAGAAAAAACGGATGGGCAAGAATTATAAACCTGCAAAACCTGGAGATAAAGATCGCCCTCAAAAAAAAGCTTGGGATAGAGCTAAATCAGCAGAGCACGAAGAAAAGAAAAATTTTAAACCCCATATGATGTATGATCCAAAAACAGGAAAAGGCTATGAAGCAAAAACTTTTGAAGATCATTTAAAAATGAAAAAAATGGGCTACACCCACGAAAAGCCAGAAAAAAAGAAAGAGTAAATTATGGGCAGAACTGTTTTAATAAACAAGCTCAAGCTCACCACAAGTAATGTAGAAGAAAACAATATTGTCCTGCAAGAGATTAGTGGTCAGTTGTATGTAAATAATCATCTAGTTCTTACATCTAACAATATTGGCGACAGTTCTAATATTACCAGCATAGAATCAGACATTACTACCCTACAAAGTGATGTTTCAACTCTACAAGGCTCATCATCGTCATCAGAAGAATCTTCATTTTCCAATAGTTATTCTGTTATTTTAGATAAAACTAATGATTACATTGGAGTTGCATCAGGTTTAAACCCTGGTCTCGATGCCTATTCGCTTTCGTTATGGTTTAAACCTTCCTCCACAATTACCAGTGCTTATAATGGCACCCTAGTAGGTGGTCTTACAAATGCATATGGAGGAATAAGGGTTGGTATGGGGTCGGGCAGAATAATAGAATATAACGATGGAGTTACATATATTGCTGCAGGAGATGTCACATCGGTTGACACAAACTGGCATCACATTGCACTCGTTTACGTAGACAGCGGATACACCACAACAAACGGCACTGCTAGTGCAAACGGAAAAGGGTACAAAATTTTTCTAGATGGAAATAGAGTAGATACGACCCTAGGATCTACTACTCGAAACTTTGCATTAGGTCAGACAACCAATAAATTCAAAATTGGTAGAGAAGGAGAAAGAACAATTTATTATTTTGGTGGCGGAGTTGATGAATTAGCAATTTTTGGAAGCGCCTTATCTGATTCAGATGTGACCAATATTTATTATTCTGGCGTACCAACGGACTTAACCTCCTATAGTCCAACTCTTTGGTGGAGAATGGGGGATAATGACTCTGGAGCAGGCACAACAATTACAGATCAAGGTAGTGGAAGCAATGATGGAGAGTTAGTAAATGGCCCGACCTTCTCCAGCTCAACACCTTCTTAATAAATAACTAAATATAAACGCATGAGAAAATATGTAATCATTAATTCTGACGAGGTACAAAATATTGATTTTAATCAAGTTTTGGAAAAATCCGAAAACACAATTCGTTACTCTCAAGATAAAACCAAAACGTTTATTAAATTCGAAGACACTGAGGTTCCGAGTTTTTTAGAAGGTAAAGAGCAATTTAATTCTGAAGAAATTTTAAGTATATTAAGTGGACCAGAATGGACTGAAAGCTCAGGAGAATAATCTATATCACGCAAAAGAGCGTGTGGTATTAATTTTATCTCACTTCTGGACACCAATAAATATTACTACTGCAAGAGAAGGCATTAGAAAACTAATATCCTGTGGATCAGATTCCTTGAGAACAAAATCTGTTTTTGCGCTTTCATACGGCGGAGAGCCTCTTTCTTGGGAAAACTGGATTAACCCAGAGCGCTCAAGCTATTACCCCAATCAGCCTCATATAAAATCTTATAATTTTAAATATCCAGTTCCGACTATATTACTTACAACTTGCAAGTGGATACATCAAACAAAAGCAAAACCAAATATAAGATATTTATATAAAAGATACAAAGGAAGATGTCAAATTTGCGGAGAAAAGTTTGATATAAAAAAAATGACCATAGAACATATTTATCCAAAAAGCAAAGGTGGCACTAATGAGAGTCATAATGTCACACTTACATGCCAACCTTGCAATGCAAAAAAAGCGGCGATATATCCTTATAAAAATCATAAAGGCGAGGAGCTATCGCCTTCAAACCCCTATCCCTTCTTCGATCCCATGCAAAAACATAGGTCAGAGTGGGAGCCATTTTTATTCAGAAAATAACTGGCACAACTCATGCAAAAGAAATGCATGACATATTATTATAAAAACAAACCCGAGCATGTTAATACATGGAATAATTTAATTGATTCTCTTTTTAGCGCGAAAGATTATGGAAATATTCCTGCTCCCGCAAATATCTTATCAAATGACAAGGGAGTTGAAATTCATGTTCAAGCGCCAGGAATCAATAAAGAAGATATCAGTATAGATGTTGAAGATGGAATTCTTGAGGTTTCATATCAAGAAAAAGAAGANGANAAAACTTTCGTNCAACAACAAATCTTCAAAGANNGNTTTTACAANAAATTNAAACTTTCTAAAGATTTAGATTGCAANAGNATTAGCGCATCCATGAACAACGGCATATTAGAGATTCATATAAAAAGAAAAAAAACTTCTCCAAAAAGCAGAATAAAAATTAATTGATCACAATATTGCTTCTGCCACAAAAACCGCTTAAATGCGGTTTTTTTGTGTAATTTTTGATTGACAAGATATTAATATTAGTATATACTACATAGGCTGTTTATTATTTTATGAAAAAATTTATATTTATACTATTTGTTTTATTGGTAACATCACCACTAACCCTAGCAAGCAAGCTTTATTTTAATAACGGTAAATCATTAGACGCAGAAATTATAGAAGCTAACGCAACTCATGTATTACTAAAAAGATCTTCTGATTTGCAACAATTTAGAATTAAATCAGATCTTTTAACTAAAGATACTCAAAAGCAAATAGAGCTTTATCACTCAGAAGGTCGATACAGCTCCATACCCACGCTTAAAACGCCTCTTGATTCCAAAACTCTAAATCAGTACTCTGGATATATTGATGCTCTTATAGATCAAAATTTACGCTCTAAGCGCCTTCAAAAAACAAAAGAGCTAGACGAATATTCTTATGTCAGAAGACTTTACTTAACGACAATAGGAAGAATACCTACTTATCAAGAAGTTATTGATTTTACAGATGACAACGATAAAGACAGAAAAGATAAATTAATTCAAAAACTTTTAAACTCAAATGGTTATGTCAATCATCAATTAAATTGGTGGAGTGACATGTTGAGAATCAAAGATAGGGTCAATGGAACAAATATTAATGTAGGAGTTATTTACAGACAATGGCTAAGACAGGCAATTAGCGAAAATAAAACTTATGATGAAATTGTTAGAGAGCTATTAGGTAGCACAGGAAAGCTATATGACGGAGGCGAAGCAATAAGCTACTATCTACGAGACAGAGGGATGCAGGCAGACAACCTTTCTCATACAGTTAGAATTTTCTTAGGCACTCAATTAGAGTGCGCCATGTGCCATGATCATCCGTTTGATCGCTGGACACAAAAAGAATTTTACGAAATGACAGCATTTACCTCTGGGATTGGAAATGTCAGATTACGTGAAGAAGGTAGAGTTATAGGAGAATTAAGCCGAAGCATCAATAATGATGCAGACCCCAGATCTGGCACTTTTAATAATTGGNGAAATCAAATCAGAGACTCAATACAGTTTGGCATTGAAAACAATGGAACTGGCGCCATAAAACTGCCAGTAGATTTTGCAGAAGATAATGGTAATCCAGGAGAAGAGGTACTGGCGAAAGCTATTTTTACCCCCAAGCCAATACAAAACGTACAAGGTAATAGCCGAAAAGTTTTTGCAAGCTGGATGACCAGTAAAGACAACCCTAGGTTTACAACCATGATTGCTAACAGGGTTTGGAAGCATATTTTTGGCGCGGGACTTATTGAGCCTATTGATTCAATGATGGATGACACACTAGCTAGCAATGAAAAACTAATGAAATACTTAGAGCGATTAATGGTGAGCGTTAATTATGATCTTAGAGAATATCAAAGAATTCTATTGAATACAAAATTATTTCAAAGAGAGAGCAAAAAAGAAGACTATAAAAGTTTAGAAGAGTATAACTTTGAAGGACCTATCTTAAGAAGAATGACCGGAGAGCAGCTTTGGGACTCTCTGGTTACATTAGTTTACAACGACATAGATGACAAATCTAGAATTCAAGTCCAAAATCAACAAGATTATTCAGTTATATATGAAAGATATAAAGACATGACTGGTTCGGAAATTTATCAAGACATCAAAACGCTGGCAGATGAAAACCCAAACAATAGAAACTTTGTTGCAATAGTTCAAAAAGCCGCGGGCTATGAATATGAAAATTCTAGAATTAAAGATAGGCATTTAGTAAGAAGCAGCTACCTTTCTTATCCAGCCCCAGGAGGACACTTAATAAGGCAATTCGGAGGTAGCGACAAAGAACAGATAGACAACAGCAATTCAGAGCCAAATACAACACAAGTGCTCAATCTTTTAAATGGATTTGTAGAAACAAATATATTAAATAAAAAAGATGCAGACTTTATAGAATTAATGCAATCAGAAAAAACAAAAACAAAACAAGTAGAAAATGCATTTTTATCAATTTTATCCAGAAAACCTAAAACCAGTGAATCAACTTTACTAAAAAAATTTATTGATGAGCAAGATGGATTTAAGCATGTATCTTGGATACTATTAAATAGTCATGAATTTATATTTATTAAATAATAAAATATTTAATATATTTTTGGTTGGGATAGTCTTCTAATTTAATGAACTCTCCTGTTTGAGCCTCAAATACATACCAACCTTGATTGGTAAAAACTAAGTTAATCATATGCAAATATCCAGCAGGAATACCCCCAAAGGCTTCCTTTTGCTCTACAACCATAACCGCTACAGCAGGCTCTTTCGTGCCCCCGCTCTTGTAACTTGATATGCCCATTAAAGATTTATATAGCAATGCAAAATTATCGCAGTCAAGATTTTCTTTTTGATTTATTGGCATGATTCCATTTTCAAATTTTAATTTCTTAAACCATTGATTAAATTTTAAAAAGAAAAAGTAATCAACATAAACATATTTCGAATCCAANAGAATCATTCCTATGTCTGTAGGAACATCAGTTTTAACCCAATTAAAAGAACGTTTTTGAGAAAAATATAAACCTAAATCAGACCTATCAATATCTTCACTCCCTTCAATTACTTCTTGCACCGGAATAGATTTTAGCTCTTCGAATTTTGGATCGGTAAGACAGGCCGTAAAGTAAAAAACAATAGCACCTAAGGCCAAACCCATCAAAGTCAAGTACTTCATAAAATAGCTTACACAAAAAATAAACTTGTTGATTTTTGATCAAAACGTGTAATAATATTATTATGAATGATGAACTAACCAGAAGACAATTTGCGCAAAATATTGCCAAAGCATATCTTGGAGTTAATGCTCTAATATATGGACAAGATTTAATCGCCCGCACACAACGTATTCCTACTGCTAGGCACGTTATATTTTTAAACATGTCAGGCGGAATGACTCACATAGATACATTTGACCCAAAGCCAGAAAATAAAGAAGTTATGGGAGAAACTACAGCAATAAATACTTCTGCAGATGGTATTCAACTTGGTAGCTGGCTACCTCGAACAGCACAGCAAATGCATCTGGCATCATTGGTTCGATCCGTAAACAGCAATCAAGGCGCGCACGAACAAGCAAATTATCTTTTACATACAAGCTATCAAAAGCGTGGCACAATTATTCATCCAAGCATGGGAAGTTGGATTAGTAAGTTATGCGGAAAATTAAACAACAGCCTTCCAGATAATGTTAAAATCAATGGTGGAAGTGGAATTATTGGAGCGGGATATTTTGAAAGTAAACACGGTCCTTTACCTCTTGGAAATCCAGATGCAGGAATACAAAATGTAAAAAAATCAGGATACGTAGCAGAAGATATGTATACAAATAGATTAGATGCGTCTAAAATTTTAAATGAAGGCTTTACCAGGCAATTTCCTCAAAAACAGGTTAGGGCTTATTCTGACCTTTACGATGATGCTATCAAACTTATGAAAAGCAAAGATCTCGAAGCCTTTGATCTTACTCACGAGCCAGAAGCTCTTCGAGAAGAGTATGGACAAAACAATTTTGGTCAGGGTTGTCTTTTGGCCCGCAGACTCATAGAAAACAAGGTGCGCTTTGTAGAAGTTTCGTATGGAGGATGGGACATGCACAATGATGTTTTTGGAAGCTTAGAAACAAGAGCAAAAGTTTTAGATGATGGATTATCTTCTTTATTAGCAGACCTTAATCGTAGAGGCATGTTATCTGATACTATGGTTGTTGTCGCCAGTGAATTTGGAAGAACTCCAGAAATTAAAGCTGGACGAGTTGGGAGAGATCATCATCCATCGGCATTTAGCGTATTTTTTGCCGGAGGAGGAATTAAGCAGGGTTATGTTCATGGCAAGTCTGATGAGCGAGCACATTACGTTGAAGAAAACGGCGTTGACGTTCCATCAATTAATGCAACCATTGCTTATGCTATGGGTTTGAGTATTGAAAAAATTACATACTCCCCTAGCGGAAGGCCTTTTAAGGTCTCCAACGGAGAGCCGCCTATATTAGATATCTTAGCGTAATCCTCAATGAGTTATGTTTCCATATATGCAAATCAAGCAGAGATCAACGGGATTAATCCTAATGCAGGAGATATAGTTTTACGATCTAGCGATAACATGCTGCTTCTTTGGAGTGGGTCTCAGTGGAAAGAATTTGAGCCCGATGCAGGAGTTCCGTTTTCAAATTCATATAGCACTACATTCGACGGGTCAACCAATACCGTATCAGCTGGAGATGTTTTTAGTTTATCTAATTCTAACGCATTTACTGTTAGCGCTCATTTTAAAGCAAACACCGCTAATGGATATATATTTGGATTTAGAGGATTTTATGCAAGAATTGAACCAAGTGGAGGAATTTTTGGAAGAATTGACAGAGTTTACACTTGGAGTAATTCTGGTTCGGGTCAGCAGTATTATGGCTTAGGAAACTGGCATCATATAGTCGTTGTATGGGACTCTCCCTCAATAATTTGCTATATAGACGGGAATGAAATAATGAATGTTCAACCAGGCGGCCCTGCCACTACGGGAGCTGATAATGGAAACTCTCTCCATATTGGCTCGCATTACGCAGGAAGCGTTGGTAAGTTTAACGGTAAAATAGATGACGTTGCAATATGGTCCAAAGCCTTATCTCCTACAGAGGTTTCTACCATAACCCCATCACCCACTAATCTTGCAGAAACTCAGCCAGCAAACCTCCAGCACTGGTGGAGAATGGGCGATGCAGATGATATTAACGGGAATACTATCACGGACCAGGTAGGAAATTTAGATGCAACTACATCTCAATCTGGACCATTCTCAACTGACACGCCAAACTAAAGTAAAATGACAACAATATAGTTAATTTCAGATAGAAGTAGCGGAGTAACTTCTCCAGGCAAGGCTTATTTTGAAACAACCACCAATATGCTGATTATATATAATGGCACTAATTGGCTTGAATTTCACAGTTTGCCTGCATAAAAAAACAGCCCCGTAGGGCTGTTTCGTTAATAAAGAACTAGTCTTATTAACTTTTTTTAAAAATCATCTTCCAGAGATCCGCTTTGCTGATATTCTCTTACTCTTCTTTCAAAGAAGTTACCCATAGCTTGAACATCTACAACTTCACTCAACCAAGGAAAAGGATTTTTATCCCCAGGAAACCTATAATCCAAACCTATGCCCTCGAGTCTGCGATTACCAATGTAATGCATGTAATCTACAAACATGTCAGCATTTAAACCAAGAATGCCTGTGGGTAAAACATCATGAGCATAAGCTATTTCTAGCTCAACTGCTTTTTTCATATGCTCAACAAATTCTTCCTGAATAGCTTTTGTCCAAATAGATGGATTTTGCTCGATCATGGTATTAATCAAATAGGTTCCAAATGCAATATGAGAACTTTCATCCCTCAAAGTATATTTAATTTGATCTGATATACCTTGAAGCTTGTTTTGTCTTCCGAGCGCCAAAAGCATTGCGAAACCACTAAAAAAGAAAGTGCCTTCGCAAACGATCCAATATGTTAAAAAGTTTCTTAATATTTCTTGCTTGCCCTGTTTGGTGTGTGGATCAAAATCTTGACGACTAAGATCATTCGTAATTTGCATCAGAAAATCATCTTTTGCTTTGATACTTGGAATTGTTTCGTATGCTGCAAAAACTTCTTCAATATCTAGGTCCAAACTGTCACATACATATACTACCGTGAGGTTGTGAAGACTCTCTTCAAATGCTTGACGTAGTATATACTGCCGACACTCAGCGTCTGTAATATAGCGAAAGGCAGACAGCAAAAGATTATTGCCGACCAAAGACTCACTTCCAGCAAAAAATCCAAGACAACGTTTAACAAGTAATTTTTCATCTTCTGTAATTTCATCATTTTTCCATTGTTTAATATCATTTTGCATACTGATTTCAGTAGGCATCCAGTTATTTGCGCAACTCTTTAAGAATAAATCCCATGCGAATTTGTGTTTATGAGGTAAAATTCTATTTACCCCCGCGATATTTTTAGTTAATAGTTCTCCAGTTTTATCATTCATGGCTTATATTTTACATTAAATAACGAATATAGTCAAGCTTAAGTTCATATAAATTATTGACAACTTTCACAAATTTCACCATTTTTCATAGCCTCAATACTACAAGCGCTTGGCTCTTCTTTTTTTTGCTCTTGAGAATGAGATTTTTCTACCTTAGATGCAGCTCTATTTCTTAGATAATAAGTGGTTTTAAGACCTGCCTCCCAACAAGCCATGTAAACATCATTTAAATATTTAAGTGAAGTTGACTTGTTGTATAAATTAAAGCTAATTGATTGATCCATCCATTTTTGTCTTGCGGCATTTGCATCAATTAATGTAAACATATCTCGATCAAAAGCTGTCTTATATTTTTCTTTTAAATCTTCAGGTATAGATCCATTTAATAGAGATAGGTCGCCATCAGCTTCTTTTACCAAAGATGCTATTTCGCTATTCCATAATCCCCTGGATTTCATATCATTAATAAAGTGTTCATTGGTGATAAAGAAATTACCGCTTTTATTTTCGTATACAAATAATACAGAAAAATTAGGCTCTATACTTTGCTCAATACCATTAATATATCCAATAGTTGCTGTTGGAGCTATAGCCATTACATTAGAATTTCTCATGCCATGTTCACCTACGTGAATCCTGACTTTTTTCCAATCATCAAGTGTTTGACCTTTACCAGTAAGAGGCTTGCCTGTTACAGATTTCTCAGGAACTTTTTGTTTTCCCCGGTATACCATTAAATTATTGTAAGAGTCAATTGGGAAAACTCCACCACTCCAAAGAGAACCTTCATAAGTTTGATATTTTCCTCTTTCTGCCGCTAGAATAGAGCTGGCATAAATTGCATTCATTGAATAAAACTCAAACAGCTTATCGCTAAAGTTTACAGCTTCTTTGCTATCAATCACAATGTTCTTCTTGTGAAGTACATCATGCAACCCCATAAGGCCAAGACCTATAGGCCGATTCCTTAAATTAGATTTTGACGCTTCTAAGGTTGGATAAAAATTTAAATCAATAACATTATCAAGCATTCGGATTGCAGTGTGAATAGTCTTTTCGAGCTTTGTATAATCTATATCATCTCCATCTTCATTTAGATGATTAAGCAAATTTACCGAACCAAGATTGCAGACAGCCGTTTCTCCGATTTCAGTTTTTTGACCCTTATCATACTTAGAAGCTTTGGTGTGCAAAGTTATTTCGGTACATAAATTACTGCTGTGAACAACGCCCTCGTGCTGATTAGTATACCTCATGTTACAAGGATCCTTAAAAGTATTCCAGGGGTGAGAAGTTTCAAAAAGCACCTTCAGCATTTTTTTCCATAATTCTTTTGCAGGCATTACTCTGTAATTTTTAATCAACCCTTCTTCTGCCTGATCACAAAGCTTTTTGTACTTTTTATCAAACTCAGCCCCAAAGCAATCATGCAAATCAGCTTCTCTAGGATCAAAAAAATACCAAGCATCTTCATTTTGAACCCTTCGCATAAACTCGTCAGGTATCCACGAAGCAGTATTCATATCATGACACCTTAATCTATCATCTCCAGTATTTCTTCGAAGGTTAAGAAAGTCTTCAAAATCTAAATGCCATGGTTCTAGATATGCGCATCCTGCACCTGGACGCTTTCCGCCTTGATTCACCGCAACCAAGAGATCGTTATAAATCTTTAACCAAGGCACTAGTCCGCTAGATATTCCATTGGTTCCTTGAATATGAGATCCTGTTGATCTAAAAGGAGTTACATCAAGACCCAATCCGCCAGCATATTTAGATTTCCTAGCCTCTTGCCAAGCTCCATCAAAAATTCCATCGATACTGTCATCAAATGTATTAAGGTAGCACGAGCTAAGTTGTGATCTTACAGTCCCGCTGTTGAATAAAGTTGGAGTTGAAGATGTATACAAAAATTTACTAAATAAATTGTAAAACTCAATAGCTTTGTCTTCTTTGTTTTCTTCGTTAATTGCAAGTCCCATTGCAACCCTCATCCAAAAAGATTGTGGTGCCTCCATAAGCTTACCTTCTTCTCGAATAAAATAGCGGTCTGTTAAAATCTGGATACCTAGGTATTTAAATTTAAGATCTCGCCGAATCTTTATTGCCTCAGAAAGCTTTTGAAGATCAAACTCAAGCATCTTGGGATTTAATCTTTCAAGTCGAACAAGACGCTTGATTCCTTGAATAAAGCTTTTTCTATATTGTAATTTAAATATGTCAGAGTCAACTCCCTCCTTAAAAACTTCTTTATATACTGTATTTAAAAGAAGTCTCGCGGCTACAAAGCTGTAGTCAGGCTCCTTTTCTATTTTTTCTCTTGCGCTAAGAATTAGCGCTGTATCTATCTCTTTGGTAGTGATTTTATCGTATAGTTGTAGCTGGGCGTCAAGTACTACTTCACTTACAGATACATCTGCAATATCTTCGCACGCCCTTTCTACATTTGCATTAATTTTCTCTACCCTAAAGTCCTGAAGACGTCCGTTGCGTTTTTTTACTTTAATATCCATATGTACCTAAAATATTAACATTTAAATGGGTTCGTGTCAATTGTATTTTTAAATTGTTGATAACTTTTTTAGAGCTTGACAAAGACCGCATTTATTGATAAAATAGTGAGCATGATAGCATTATTCAAAAGTCACTTTTCTATCGGCAAAAGTATATTAACTCTAGATGATCCAATTACACATAAAGAAGGTGGAGCGGATAGCATTTTTAGTATTGCTGTAGAAAATAATTTAAAAGAAATAGTTTTGGTTGAGGACTCCCTCACAGGATTTCTTCAAGCAAAGAAAAACGCAGATAAGCTAAACATTAAATTAATCTTTGGCCTCAGGATAAACATGAAAGAAGACGGCTCGATAGATCCCAAAGAAGAATCTTTAAATAGCTCGCACAAAGTGATACTTTTTGCAAAGAACGCAAAAGGATGTCAACTGATTAATAAGATTTACAGCGAAGCATTTACAAAAAAATATAACTGCGTAGACCATAAACTTTTAAAGAAACACTGGTCAAACAAAAATCTAATCATGGCAATTCCATTTTATGACAGTTTTATATATAATAATCTTATGAAATTTTCAAATTGCACACCAAATTTTGATTTCTGCAAGCCCACCTTCTTCATTGAAAACAATGGGCTTCCATTTGATGATTTCTTGCAATCAAAAGTTTCAGAATATTGTGATGCTAATAATTTTAACACAGAACAAGCTAAAAGTATTTATTACAAACAAAATAAAGACGTAGCCGCACTTCAAACCTACAAATGTATTACTGGCAGAAGCTTTGGCAACAAAACACTTAGCAAACCAAACCTAGATCATTTTGGAAGCGATCAATTTAGCTTTCAAAGCTGGAAAGAAAATAATGAAAGAATCACTACTAAGATTTAAGAAAAATCAAAAATACTTATTATTCGATTACGAAACATGTAATCTAAATTTAGTTTCAAATAATAAACCATGGCAATTAGCATTTCTTGTTGTAGAAAACAATAAGATTGTAGAGTCCAAGGATTATTGGCTCAAATGGGACGAACTGAATGTTTCTCCCGATGCCGCTAAAATTACAGGATTTACAAAAGCTAAATATGACAAAAAAGCATCTTGCCCAAAGCAAGCCTTAGAACATTTTGAAAAATATTTGTATGACCCAGATTATATTAAGGTGGGCCACAATCTTTTAGGCTTTGATGTTTATATGCACAATTTACATCGCAAGCTTGTTAATGCAAAATATAAGTCAGACTTTTCTTATACAAATCAATTAGTTGACACTCTATGTCTGGCAAAAGCTTTAAAGAAAAGAATTAAACTAAATAAAGATGATGATTTTTTGGCATGGCAATACAGATTAAATCACTTGATAGAGAGGGGGTTAGCCTGCAATCTTAAGCAATGCTGCAAAGACTTTGATGTGCCTTTTGATGAGAAAAAGCTTCATGATGCACTGTATGACATTGAAGTTAATTTTGAAGTATTTAAAAAAATGATATGGGAAATAGAAATATGAGTAATTTTACAGAACAGTTTTCATCTTATGATGAGTGTGTACCAGCGGGAGTTAGGCTTCCAAATATTAAAATTGAAGACAGATATTATAAAATGCTTGAAGCAAAATCTGATATCTCAAACTATGATTTTCTTAGAAAGCTTTGTCATAAGGGTGTTTACGACAAAGGTATAGATAAATTTAAAAACAAAAAAGAGTATTTTGACCGAGCAAAAACAGAGCTAACAATTTTAGAAGACCTTGGGTTTACAGATTACATCTTACTAAATTGGGATATACTTAATTATTGCCATGAAAATAATATACCCACGGGCCCAGGCAGAGGCTCTGCAGCAGGGTCTCTTGTACTTTATTTAATCGGAGTAACAAACGTAGATCCAGTGAAATACAACCTTTTCTTCGAAAGGTTTGTTTCAAAGAGTCGAGCAAGAAAAATTGAACACAATGGTGTTACCTATCTAGACGGAAGTTTGTTGGCAGATGTTGATAATGATATTGCCTATGAAAGAAGAAGCGAGGTTATAAACTATATCGAAAAAAAGCACCCAGGCAGAACTGCAAAAATTTTAACATTAAATACTCTTAGTGGCAAACTTTGCATAAAGGAATGCGGCAAGATCGTTGGAGAACTTTCAGAGCAAGAAGTGAATGAGGTTAGTGACACCATCCCTAAGAGATTCGGTGTTGTTGTTCCACTCAAAACTGCCTTAGAAGAAAGTGAAAAATTTGTTGACTGGTCTGGGAAAAATGCAGAGTCATTTAATATAGCTCTTAAATTAGAAGGGCTTAATAAAAATACAGGTGTTCATCCAAGTGGAATTGCAATTTCTTTTGACAAAATGACCGATATATGCCCAATTCAAAAATCAAACGATGGAGCCTTGGTGACAGGTTACGATATGAACTGGGTTTCAGAACTTATGGTTAAATTTGATATTTTGGGACTACGCACTTTGAGCGTAATTCATGATGTATGTAAAAACCTAAATATCGATTGCGAAGATATTGATTTAAATGACGCCTCCACATTTACCCCTCTACAGTCGCTTAGCACCCCTCATGGGCTTTTTCAAATTGAATCCGATACCAACTACAGGGTTTGTAAGAAAATCAAGCCTAGGAGCCTAGAAGAGCTCAGTGCGGTTGTAGCCATTGGGAGGCCAGGCGCTTTAGAATTTTTACAAGACTATGCAACTTATATTGAAACTAGCGAGGCACAAGTTATTCATGAGTTTTTTAGCGATGTTCTGGATTATACAGGAGGCATTCCGCTTTATCAAGAACAACTTATGCAGATGGCTGTAAAGGTAGGGTTTACTCTTGATGAGTCAGAGCAGTTAAGAAGAATAGTTGGCAAAAAGAAAGTTGATCAAATGCCTGCGTGGAAAGCAAAAATACGAGAAAAGGTGCAACAAAATAACCTACCAGAAGAAGTAGGCACAATTCTTTGGAGCGTTGCAGAGGATAGCGCTAACTACTCATTCAATAAATCGCACTCTTTGAGCTATTCTGTATTAAGTGCATGGACTACATATCTAAAGTTCAAGCATCCACAGCAGTTCTTCTTGTCTCTTTTAAAAATGACCAAATATGAGCCTGCTCCTCAAGAAGAAATATCAAAAATATGCAAAGAATTGTCAAGCTTTGGGATTAAATTGCTTTCTCCAGACCTAGCAAAGTCTAACATGGATTTTTCTATTGAAGGAAAAAACATTCGCTTTGGCTTAAATAGCATAAAAGGAGTAAGCGAAAAGTCTTTACAGTCCTTAAAAGATTTTAGGTCAAGCGATACTCCAACTAAATATGATATATTCTTAGCCGCCAAACAAGCTGGACTGAATATTGGTGTCTTGAGCGCATTGATACAAGCTGGAGCTTTACAAAGCAAGGGTTCCAACAGATCTCTAATGGTTTTAGAAGCGCAAGCTTTTAACTTATTAACTGAAAGAGAAAAAAGAAATTTTATATTGCTTGGAGAAAAGTATGAATACAAGCTTCTTAACTGTATTTCTGACGCAAAAAAAGGAGAATTAGTTGGAGATGATGGCAAGCCTCTAATGAAAGATTCTCGCTTCAAAACATTCAAAAAGAAATATGATGTTTATAAGTCCATTTATGATAAAAATAAACCTTATGAAACTTTTGCAAACTGGTATTTTGAGACGGAGCTGCTAGGATACAGTCATAGCGCAAACTTAAAAACATGTTTCAATGATTCATATAACTCTCTATTAGACTCTAGAGACTTGAAAATTATGGAGTCTGATGAGAAAGGTAAATTTATTGGAGTGGTTGATGATTGCATCAAAAGAACTTCTAGAAATGGAAATAAATACATGAAGCTTTCTATCTCTGACGAATTTGGAAAATATGATGCGATGCTATTAAATTCTAGAAGAGGAAACTTCTATGATAGGTATTTCGAATCTAAAAATAAAACACCTTCTAAAAAGAGTATTATTGTTGCTTATGGAAGAAAAGGAGAGGATATAGTATTTCTTGACTCATTAAATATTATGGATGAAAAGATCTATATGAAAATGTCTGACGTTAAATAATTTAGAGTGTAAATTAATGAAGATGACTCCTAAACCTAATTTTACGCCTCGCGCACAGCAGGCAATAAATGAAGCTAAAAAGGTTGCCAAAAGATACGCGAACGAATATGTGACGCTAGATCACCTATTTTTTGGAATGGTTAATTTAAATGCTGGCATTTTAGCAGAAATACTTTTTCTACTTAGAATTGATCAAAACTCTCTAAAGGAAAAGATAGAAAGCTCATTTTTTAATTTTGAAGAAACAAGCTTTTCTGATGACATTGAGCCTGCATTTGATCAACATTTTCATCTTGTACTCAAAGTTGCAGCCTCTATAGCAGATAAGCTTGGACACGAATATGTTGGAGTAGAACATATATTGCTCGCCCTCTTAAAATATGAAGAATCTAATATTGCAAATTATTTTAGATCTTTCAATGCTTCTGAAGACGACATTATAGCTGAAGTCAGAGATTATTTGCACCTTGGCAAAGAAGCTTCAGCACCAACTAAACAAGACGTTAAGCCTGTAAGAAAAAAGCCATCTGCTCAAAAAGAATCGAAGCTGCAAAATTTGGAGAAATTCGCAACAAACTTAAACGCATTAGCAACACAAGGAAAATTTGACAACATCATAGGTAAAGAAACTGAAATTTATGAAGTTTCAGAAATTTTATGCAGAAGAACTAAAAATAACCCAGTGCTACTAGGAGAAGCCGGAGTCGGAAAAACTGCCATTGTGGAAGGGTTAGCTCAGAAAATAGTCAAAGGAGAGGCGTCTGATTTCTTGCTTAGTAAAACTATATATTCTTTGGACCTAGGGTCTCTAATTGCTGGAACAAAATATAGGGGTCAATTTGAAGAAAGGCTTAAAGGCATTATTGACGAAGCAAAGAAAAACAAAGATTTAGTTTTATTTATAGATGAAATTCACACTCTTGTTGGAGCAGGAAGTGCAGAAGGTAGTATGGATGCAGCAAATATCTTAAAACCTCTTTTGGCACGAGGAGAACTTAAATGTATAGGCGCTACAACTCAAGATGAATACAAGAAAAGTATTTTAAAGGACGGAGCTCTAGATAGAAGATTTCAAGCCGTTACAGTAATTGAGCCAACCAAAGAAGAAACTCGACAGATCATTGAAGGAATTAAACCAAAATATGAAGAGTTTCATGGAATTTCATATCCACCAGAGGTTTTAGATTTAGTAGTAGAATTGACATCAAGATATATTTTTGATAAGCAATTTCCAGATAAAGCTATTGATATACTCGATCAAGCTGGCTCAAAAGTAAAGATTAAAAATATTGAACGCCCCCAAGAAGCAAAAGACATTGAAAACCGACTAGAAGAGCTTGCCATGCAAGAATCAAAGCTGCAGCTTATAGGAGCGCAGTCTATCGAGATTGAAGACATGCAGTTAGATCTTCTTGAAAAATATGATGAAATTATTACTGCATGGGCAAAAAAAACTATGCGTTCAAAAATTAAAGTTAAGAAAAAAGATATTTATGAAGTAATTGCCTCCAGGACCGGAATTCCGATTTCTGAAGTATCAAAAAAAGATTCTGACAAAATGCTTGGCTTATTCAAAAAATTAAACAAAAAGATTATTGGTCAATCTCAGGCTCTTAAAGAAATTTCAGAATGCATTCTAAGATCAAAATCTGGTCTACAAGACCCAAACAAGCCAGTTGGAAGTTTTCTTTTGGTTGGCGCAAGTGGAACCGGAAAAACTTATACCGCAAAATGTATTGCCGAATATATTTATGGAAGCCAAAGTAAACTTATACAAATTGACATGAGTGAATTTTCTGAAAAAATTTCTTCGACAAGGCTCATAGGGGCTGCCCCAGGATATGTTGGTTATGAAGAAGGAGGAGAGTTAACAGAGAAAGTCAGAAGAAACCCTTATAGCGTCGTACTATTTGATGAAGTAGAAAAAGCTCACCCAGATGTTTTAAATGTATTATTGCAAATATTAGAAGAAGGTTTTGTGACCGACAACTCAGGTAGAAAAGTTAATTTTTCTAATTGTACAATTATATTAACAGGTAATGTTGGAAGTCATAAACTGGAAAAATCATCAGTTGGGTTTGCAACAGATAATTCCGTTATGCCAATTGATAAAATTAAATCTGAACTAAAAGCCCACTTTAAACCTGAATTCTTAAATAGGTTAAATGAAGTCATTGTATTTGAAGATTTTGACATAACAAAGCTTATTAAAATAGCAAGACTAGAACTTCAGGAATTAGAGCATAAGTTGTTTTCTAAAAAAATAAATTTATCGGTTACCCCTAAAGCTATTAAACATATTGCCGAAGAAGCCTTTGATCAAAAAATGGGCGCAAGACCGATTAAAAGATTAATTCAAAAATATATAGAAAATCATTTATCAAAGTTGCTACTTAGCAATCATCTTAAAAGTAATTCTTGCATAAAGTTTTCTCTATGCAAGGGAGAAATTATTTATTCAATTATGGAAGCAGGGGCTTGATTGGATTCTCAATTGGATCATCTTTAACCTGCATAGGATCCTCAAATTTTTCTCCAGGATTTTCTGAAGGAGAGTCTTTCTTTTCGTTATAAATTGACATGCATGCAGCAAATCTATCTCCTTGAATTGGATATCTTTTCTTCATGTTTGCATCTAGAATACAACGAGTCATAAACTGATCCCCAGATTCTTGAGCCGTGGGTGTTGGATACCTTTTGTCTTCATTGGTAAGAAAATTATTTTTCTCTTCTTCTGGCATTTCTGGTTGTTTTTCTGGGAACATTTGTTCGTACTCAGAGTATCTCATAGCTTGATCAATTAAATCATATGCTTGAGCTATATTATTTTTTACCCAGCCCTCTAGCTCTGAATCATCTTTTACCATATCATACATAACCCTAGCTTTTTTCCAAATATGATACAATTCAGATTTTACTTTTTTATTGGTATTGCTATAATCCGACATGTGATTGCTTTCTGAAATATCGCTCATAATAATTCTTACACTTAATTAAGATATTGATCTAAACCAGAACTCGACTTTTGATTAGGAGAATCTTTTCCTACTACTTGATTTGGTTTTGCAGCATGTAAATTATAAGCATAAATTAAATCTTTTAATCTTGCCTGAGACTGAGAGTATGCTTCTGAATAATTTTTTGCAGTAACATTTTTGTTTGATCTCTGAATCATAGAATCGCCTTCTCTGATTGTTTGAAAATCTTGACCAGGAGTTGATCCATCAATTCCTCTTAAAGTTTTTCTGTGTGCTTTGCGGTTATATTCAGAAACATACATCTCTCTCAGTATAGATTGTTCTTCTAGCTTTAGATTTTCCGGATTATCTCCGCTAAAAGAAGTAAATATTAAATTATTTAACTCTCCAAGATGACCTTCAAGCCAACCAGATATAAGGCCAATCTCTGAATTACGAGAATCGCCATGTTCTTCAAACCCCAATTCTTGATCGTAAATTTTTACTGCAAGTTGACCAAGGTTTGTATCTGGATTGATATCGTGCGCCATTTTAGTTGTTTAAATAATCAATAACTTGTTTGTGCTTTGGATTTGATGGATCTAATTTTGTGGGTTCACCCATTATTTGTACACTGCCTTTTCCATGTAAGCTAGAATCAAATGCTCTTTTAATTTTATTTTTTAATACGGTTTTGTTTCCAGAAGGAAATACTCCGACCTTGACCGCAAATGCCTGAAGATCTGTTAAATTCATGTCTTGCAGCATCTCTGCGAATACTCTTTTGTCATTTGTTCTAAATGGATTAATTTTTGGAATACCTAAAATTTCCTCAAGCTCGCGTGCCTGTGCGACTTGATCCTCGTAATTTTTACCATTTGTTTGTTGTAAATCTTCAAGCTTTGGCTGCTTCTTTGCTTTAGAAGTCTTGGAAGCAGTAGACTTGCTCGTAGTAGTTTTCTTTTTTGCCATAATTTTTACCTTTTACCTTGTATGGGTTATACACTAATATAATAAACTAATTAAATAAAAAATCCACCCCAGTCGCCTGAGGTGGACTTTTATAAAACGCTAATTTTTAAAAAAATTAAACGATAAGACCAAGCAACACGCGATCATCGATGATCATACGGCCTTCTTCAAGAGAACCGTAGTAACCAATCTTGGATTGACGTGTTACGAATTGATCGTCGGCTACGAGAGAGAACTCGTCTCCGGACTCGGAATCAGTAGCTACTGCACGAATCATGGACTCGCGACTGAGGTCAACACCAACGATGATTTGTTCGGCAACAGCATTTCCAGCACCATCGTCTCCGAAAGGTCTTGCGGATCCACCTGTTACATAGTGTTCATCATAGTTTGTATTACCTGCAGCTACATCAAATGTAGTGTTCCATTTTTGACCATCTCCCATTTCATTGTACTCTTGGATTGATACGCCATAGAACTCAGGAATGCCAGCGCTATTAAAGATAGCGTCACGCATGCCGTCTGTTCCAGCGATGGAATCAGAACCAACAGTGTTGATTGGGTTGTAAGCCAAACCGCGGATTTCTTCTACGATTTCAGGAGAAACGAGAATATCGGTGATTCCACGTCCACGACGCTCAGCAGGTGTTCCACCGGTCCAAGCAGTATTAATACGCTTAGCCTTTGTGAACAACTTGTTAAGGTCGGAAAGAAGGAATCGATTAGCTTGAGCAGAACGAATAACGTGTTTTTCGCCATTTGTTTCAGCATTAGCCAATGCGGTCATAATCATGGAAGCAGAAGTCTTTTCTTGTTTAAGTAAAACTTCTTGAGCCATCCGGGTAAATGTCTTGCTGACTACATCAAGTCTGGAACGAGAAGCGTAACGCTTATCGAAGCTCAAAGCGCTGTCGAGAGTATAAGTTGTGAACTTAAGCTCGCTTTGCGAAGGAGCGACTTGGTTGGTGGGAAGTCCGCCAGGAACTGACTGACTCCAAACCTGGATGTAATCTTCATCAGTAATGTCGTGATAAAGGTCCAAAGGAATGCTTGGGCTTTCATCAGAATTGAACTGCAGCGATGTAAACATGTTACTTACTGTAGGAGCTGCGTTAACAACTTCAGCCAAAACTGGGCCAATAAATTCAGCCAGAGCAGTTTGAGCTTCGTAAGCAACATCTCTGTTCTTGGAAGCCATAGCTTTTACAAGCTCGACTTGCTCGGGTGTTCTATCTAGAGTGATTTTCATTTTCTTAAATCCTTTCTTTAGAAGCTAACTTTGCAGAGGTATTTCTTTGCTGAAGAGTTGTCGCTTTCTTCTCCGATAGCGATAACTTTTCCTACAGCAGTTCCAGAGCCCAATACTTCAAGCTTTCCGGCTGTATTTCCAGAAACCTCCAGAGAGTCTCCTAGTACTGGAGCATTAACGCCTCCACCAACATGAAACGCGTCTGCGCTCAAAAGAACCATGCCCTTGGACAAAACAGGAACTGTTTGTCCAGGAAGAACTCCTTGTGCTTCATCAAGCTTTTGCTTGTAGGTTAACATTTTCTCACCGTTTTCGTCGAACGCCAAGGTTTCACGAAGTGTGATTCCCAACGTTGCTCCGGTGCCATCAGCGGGTGCAACCGTCATACCGTTAGAGGGGTATGCGTTAAATCCGATGTGTACACCACTAAAGCTTGCACCAAGGTAGTCCCTAAGGGCTCCCGAAGTAGCAAGTGTTGAAGGTGTGTCACCGGGGAGTGCGCCCGCACTTACTTTGACCACTACGCCAGCATCATGATCGCCAGATCCTGCGGATGTCATTGCGGCCAGAGCGGCAGCATTAGCACTCGAAAGATCCAAAGCAAACAAGTTGACAACGTCGTGTTCACTGTAGTCTCGGTATGGTAGTATTCTTTTTGCCATAATTTTTTTCTTCTATATATTAGTATGAAATTTTAACAGAATCCTTGAAAGTCTTTTGCAGACGATCTCTTAAAGATTCTCCGTCAGATGAAGACTCATTATTGTTAACAACAGCAGCTTCTTCAACTTCCAAACTTTCAAGAGCTTCTTCTACTGCGTTAGCTTCTTCAGTTTCTTCGGTTTCTTCAGCAGATGCTTCAGCAACTTCGATTTCTTCTTCTGTTTCTGTTTCGGTTTCTTGTTGAGCTTCTGATGCCTCAGAGATGCGTTTTTCAACTTCTTGAGCTACACGATCTTCGAAAGCCTTCTTCTCAGTTGCGATAAATTCTTTGTTCTTGTGCTTCCAGACTTTAGCGAGCTTTTCTTGATATTCTGCGAAACTTTCTTCGGTTTCATCAAGATCGCTAATTTCAGATGCTACAATTTTGGAATCATCTTCGTCAAGTTCGTAGATTTCATTTAAAGCTTCCATGCGTGAGTTGAATCGAATTTCTGCTTCTCTAGCAGCATTCTCTTCTTCTAAAGCGGAAAGCTTTTCTTGCGTTGATTGCAGTTGCTGTTCTACTTCTCCCATTTTCTCTTGCAGAGAATTTTGAGCCTGAACAGCTTCTTCTTTTTCAGCTTTAGCCTTTTCCAGATCGGCGACATATTGTTCGCCTTTCTCTCGGATAGCCTCGATAAAAACTTTAGAGATGCTTGCGACACTCTCTTCAGAAAAATCTTGGTTGCCAAGCTTTTCGTCTAAAGCTGCTCGGAATTCATTGATGATTTGATCTTTGTCCATAATTTTGTTATTATAGGTTTCTTTGTTTAGTACATTTTCTTCAGTAGAATGGGAAGTTTTTTCGCTTTTTGTCATTAACTTGTCTATAGGATCTCTTCTCTCAGAAGGTTCTGGTTTAGATTCTCCTTTCTCTGCAACCAAGCCTTTGACATCTGCAGCAGGATTCGAAGTGAAACCAATTCCCAGAGGATAAATATCTCCTACTATCAATCGATTCACTTTTCGTCCGTCTTGCAACATTCCTTTTCCACCTAAAGATTTTAAATAAGGAGAATAAGCTTTCATCTCCTCTGGGCTAGAGACTATAGTTGACTCATGCAAGTCGTCTCCCCCAACTGAAATTACATAATCATTAAATCCAACCTCCCAGCTAGCCGAGACACTTTCGTAAAAATCGCTTTCTTGATCGGTTGAATTAACAACAAGATCGGCGAATTCTTTACTGGCAGTTCTGTAAACTACAGCTGCCAAGGCAATATTATAAGCCTTATCTTCCACCAACGCCTCTTCTTCTGTCATCAATTCTGAAGAATCAGAGTATTTAGAAAAGCCAGCAGAAACAATGTGTCCAACTATTCTGTCTCTATCATGTTCAATATTGGCTGGCTTGTGAACAAAATAATCCTTAATCTTAACCGCCGCCTCGCTATCAATACCATCACCATTTTTATTAAACTTGTTTACCACAGCAGCGTTAAACGCAACTCCAATTAAATCAATATTTTTGTCTAAATCAATACTAGCAGGAATCAAAGGGCGCAAAGATTCTAAAGAAGCCTTGCTGATATTTGAGTCCTCAATATCGCTAGAAGCAAAAACTATATTTTCGAACGTTGTTGTATATTTATATTCTTGAGACATTTACAGAAAAGGTACACTTAGTTTATAAACATGGGAGTAAAGGTGGTATTAACATTATCAATTTTTACGTTCATTATATCATAGTATAATTTAACCATCCAATTGCCAAGTACTAATGCAGAATAACTATCTTTTCTTGCTTTTTCTGGCCCAGTTTGTCTTTTTAAACTAGGAGGCAGATCAAACGTTTGGGTTCCTCCAGCAGAAGTCGTTATCTGAATTAAAGAGCATTGTGTTTTAATTAAATTCATCATATCAAACTGATGCTCAACAAAATCAATCATCTTGGCCGCATTTGTTTGACGTTCTAAACTTTGCGATGTTCGCAAGAAATGAATATCTTGTATTGGTATTTTCTTTTGTCTTTGCTCATTGTATGCATCATCAATTGCTCTAGAGCCAAAAAATATTCTGTGATGATCAAAATTTGCTTGCAATAATTCATTCGCAAGTCTAATCCATTGACTGGTTGGCTTTCTTAAATAACAAATTGTTTTATCTTCTAAATTATATTCTCTTTTTCCTTCTGCAAGCTTTTGCTGATAATGCTCCAAATCATCAAAGTTTGTTGTTAAGCATTTTATATTAATCTTTTTCTTTTTGAATAAACTACTTTCATTTGCAGCATTAATAAATTGAACGCCTCCATTATAGTCTCCAACAATACTTACAATATTAAAATGAGTTAGTAAGTAATAAAAGTAAAAAATATGTTGCTTTAAATTTGCACCGCTTAAAGCATAACTATGAACAACTGTACCAATTTTTTTATCGTCATTCAGTTTTAATACCATCATTGCAAAATCATCGCTACTTTCGCTCTCTGCCCAACTCGGGTCAAAAGCAAGAATATACTTTGCGCCAACTTCACCACAAACTTCTATTGTTGGATTTTCTCCATCTTTTAGAGTGCAGGAGGCCATTTTTGAAGTTTTAAAATAACCACTGCTATCGTCTGTAAATATAGACCCAAACTCTCGATCAAACTGGCTTTGACTCATGGTTGATTTGGCTTGATCCAAGAGATTTTGATCGTAAAGCTGGGTAGGAGCACAGTCATAACTAAATTGCATAATAACTCTATGAGCATCACTTTGTTTTGTACTGCCTGTTCTAATTAATTCTTCGAATTGCTCATAAGCTTTATACATATATTCGAACTTATAACTTGCAGAACTCAATGCAATCAATTTATTGTTTTTCCAAATGTGACGATCTTCCTCCTTCATTTTACCTTCTGCAATCATCTCGGTTTCTAAATTAAATAATTCTTCTCTTTGCGTTGGATTTTCGACAACACTGAGGAAAGGTATAATAACCTCATTATATATTCGCTCAGGCATCAAGGCAAACTCGTCAATAATTATTCTATGAAACCTAAATCCACGAAGCTTTTCTCCATCACCCAATGGCAAGGCTCTTATTCGACTATCGCCTATTTCTAATAACCATTCATCATTACTTTTTGACTTGTGAGTAATACATTGTGATAAATAAGCAGCGCCAGGTTTTGCGGCAATATCTTCTATCTTTTTNAATATCATTTTGGCCTGACGAAAAGATTTAGATAAAATACCTATCTCAACCCCCTGATTCAGCATTGCGTCTAAATATGCAAAAATTGCAGTGGTAAAAGATTTACTCATTCCTCGACTCCAAACTCCCATAAAATAATCTGTATTAAACATAGACTTAATTGCCATATGCTGAAATGGAAATAACTTAACGCCGCTCACCAAATCTGCCGTAAATGTAATGTTTTCTCGTAAAAATTTATACAGCAAAATCTTTGCATCTTTTTCTTCGATGAATCCCTTAATTTCAGAAAGCTCTTGATTGAAATTTTTGAACTGATTTCTTTCTAATTGATTTCCTGTTTCCCAAGCCATTATATCATTTTCCTATCTATATAATATTGAAGATCAACGTCCCACAATCTTTTTCCCAAAACTAATAGTTTAGGAATAATACTTTCAGACTCTTCTCTGCTGCCAGTAAATATAAATTGACAATGACCGCAAAACTTGTGGGCCAGCTCTCTCATGTTGTGATAAATGTATTTCATATTTGAAGTATGATGAGACCACCTGTTATGTTTTTCGATATCTCTTATGCTGCCCTCGGTGACTATAAACAAATAACTATCAAAATCTTTTGCGCGTTGTAATTCATATGTAAATCTTTCTAAATTATTTTTACTTAAAGTTGATTTAAAATCTTGCTCTCCCTTTCTGTCTACATAAGTATAATCGTAATATTCTTTGCCAACAGCATAATCCCCAAAGTCTAATTTAAGGGATTCAGATCTTGCAAACTCCAAAGGTTGCTGCTCCCTAGTGTCAACAAAAACTTTTACATTTTTATATGATCTATTAGACCATTCATCAGGCAAACGAGAGCCAAACATTGGCTTTACTCCAGCNGCCTCACAGGCCGCAGTATATGACCCAAAATGTTTTTGATAAATCTCTATTGTTGGTAAATCGTGCAGCTCCAACTCTAAATGAGATGGTCCATATTTTAAATTCTTTTTTTGTATTCTATTTTGCAGCAATTTCAGTATATATTCCTTTACGGTTTGCGCATCATTTTCCTTGCACCAACTAAGTAGTTGCTGTCTATGAGAAAAATCTTTTGAAAAATACTGCTCTTTATTTTTAAAAGGTAAAGGCTCTCCAGTATATAAATTTTTTCTTGGATAATATTTTAAATAATATTCCGAAAGCATCAGCTTGTGTGAACGCAAATGCATATGAAGTTGTTTTTCTTCATCAAAGACTTGCCCGCATACTTTGCATTTATATGACATCTTCTTTTGAAATACCTAATACTCTGGCTTTCCAGTCTGGCATAGATTCCAACCTATCAGCTTCTTCTCGTGCAGCCTGCTTTTGNAGTTCTGCAATTTTAATCATTACCTCTCGCTCTTCNTCTTCTTGAAACAATTGAACTAAAGCAAGTATATTTGCATTTTGTTGTTGTTTACTAGAAATTCTTTTGGATCTATCTCCTTGCAATTTTTGGATCAAAGATTCCATTCGTTTTTCGCATTGGTTATATTCTTCACTTTTTGTTTTTAAAAGCTCTGCAAGTCTCACAGTTAGGTCTTGTTGATCTTCGGCCTCATCAAACATTCGATTCAATTTATTGATTGCGCTTTGTATATTTTTTAGATGAATATAATCTATACAAACATTGATATATAAATTAATTTCATCAGATGTTAAATCTGGTTTATCCCAAGTAGCTCGAACAAATTCTGCCTCAAACAAATCTCTATCTGCTTGACTGTCATAATTATTTATAATTTGTATAAATCTAGGAGAAGCAAGAAAAGCCCCCAATGCATCAATACTTCTTCTTTCTATGATGCTTAATTTTTCTTCATTGATAGATGTCTGAGCATAATCATTTATTTTTTTAATTATTTTGCTTGTGGCTTTTGGAGGAGAATACCTTTTGTTAATCGCATCTTCAGATGGAGGTGTTTTAATATTCTCGTTTGCATCGACATAATCAAAAACAGCTTGATACTCTTTGCTGTTGTGAGTAACCCTGATATTAGGAAACAGCACAGAAGCCGCCTGTGCGCAGGTCATACCGCTAGAAACAGACTGGTCGATAAATTCTTTTTGCTCAGACGAAAGCTCAATATCTTCTTTGGGGTAAACGTGCTTGGTTTCATATTCTATTTCGTTATTCAATAGAAACTTTCTAACCGCCCTACCTTGCTTACTTCTTCCATCAATCTTCTCTGCATCAGGAAAAGCCAGTCTAGTCAGTTCGGTCAAATCGGTTATTGAGGCAGCGTGCTCTCTAATGATTTGTTTTTGTTCTTCAGTTAACTCCATGGAGTAGTTGCCCTAACAGTTATGATGTCTTGCGTTTTCAATATTTCTTGAGCCTTTTGTTTAAATATTTTTTTAAGATTTTTAATCTGTTTATATCCCGCCTTTCTTCCCTTTTCACTTGTCTTATAACCCATTTTTTTTGCCACCTCTTCTTCGTCCATATGTTTAACAAATAACAATTCGTAAACTTGATATTGTTTTGCCGATAAATCTTTTTTCATATGTTGATTTAATTTATCTTGAGCTTCTATAATATCAAAATTTTGATCTGGCATAGAAGAAACTTCGTGAGANTGATTTTCTAAAGCTANAGCCATCTTTATTCCATATGCNGGNTTTTTTGTTCTTTCCCATTTNGCNTATAAAGGNCAAGTAGAATCTTGAAGNCCGCTTTTAGTAAATCCACATAAAGAAGCNTCCCCACCACCTTTNGTTGCNCANGATTGATTGAATGGACAATTTAAACATGGTCTCACAAAATTACTATAATTGTTGCGCAAAATGTTTTTCATTTGATTTGTAATAATCTTATTTATCCATGGCTTCAAAGATCTAGACTGATCCCATTGATGCCATTTTTTATAGATATGAGCTTTAATTATTTGCTCTACATCTTCAAAGTCGAACCAAGCTAAAGAGTCAAGGAACCACTTGCCCCTTCTCTTTTTTATTTCTGTATCAATTTCTTCGGCTTTATCTTCGTAAGTAAAATTACTTTTTTCTTGGTCTTCCACGCTTTGCTAGTTTTTTTGGTTTTGGCGCTTCTGACTGTTTCATTTCCTCTATCTGCTCTTCAGACGGCAATACATCTTTTAAATCAAATGAAATCTTGTCTACTTCTATGCTGTACGAAAGCTTAGATATTTCTGGTACGTCAAAAATGTCTAATCCATCTGGATCATAAGATTCATCATTGATTTGCGCTCTGCGCGTCGTTGATCTTGCAGCTGGTTTAGATTTTTTTTGCTTTGCCGCAGATAAGATATTTAAACTCTCACCACAACCACCACAAAATTTAGGTGCTTGTATTGAGTACATATTTTTAAAACCACAGTGTGGACAGTAAGAAAAAGCCATAACTATATATTATAGTAAAAAATAAAATTATATCAAATAACCGCTAATAACGCGAGCCTGTTTTCTTACAAAGTCTTCTACATCAGGGCCCCAAGACCTTTTCTCTTTGACATATTCTAAGCAAATAACTCCAAGTATTTTTCCGTTTAAAGTTTTTACAGGTCTAGCAAACATACTTTGCACGCCCTTTTGCTCAAGAAAAGATTTAAAACCTATATCTTCGTTATAATTTTCTGTATCACTACATACAAAAGTTTTATTTTGCGCTATATCCTTGACCATTGCATGAAAATTTGAAATTCTTATGTTTTGTAGAGAATGACACTCCGAGCTAATACCCTCACTTATAACCTCGTAAGTGCAACTTAATTTTTGCTGACCTCTACCAGAGAAATAATGCTCTCCATTATGAAACTCCATAACGTATGCCCTATCACAATCTGTTTCATTCATAACAAAATCTAAAGCTGCAATAATATTACTATGAGCAGATGGATCGTAATTGAACTCTTTGCTCTTTTTTTCATCATATTTTACCTTTAACCACATGCCCAGAACAGCCGTAACGGCCGAAACAACACCAGTTAACACGCTAATTATATCTAATCCAATATTCATTTTTTAAAAAGTAACGGAGCGAAACAAAACAAACAGACAGATGCCATAATGATACCGAACCAGGTCCATGGAGCAACGGGATCATAATCATTTGCCTGTCTTACAATAGATAATACATTATCAGGTTCAATTGTAGAATTTATTTCTTTTAAATCTTCTTGTTTCTGTAAAAATTTTTTTGCACACCCGTTAAAAAATAATAAAGATAATAATAAAAATCTCATCGTCTCTTGCTGGGTATAGCATAAAACCCTACAACCATAAAACATAAATCCATAAAAGATGCTAACATTAGACCTCCGGTCATTTGTACCATCTCCCACTCCTTGCTCCCAAATAGCCAACTAAAAAATCCAAATTTAGCACCGTCTCCCTTGGGAACGATAAGGTTATATGTTATATCAGGGTTCATTGCATAGTATATCATCAGGAAACACATGGTAAAAGTAATGCTCATGAAAAGCACTCGTCTTGTGACCTGTACAAAAGGATCTTTTGCGTTTTCTGATTGACTCTTAATCAAAGCGTCCAGCATTTTCTCATCTCTGGCCGCTAAAGCAAGTTGATCTTGTCTTTTTTGTTCTAACCACGCGTTTATCAAATTGCAGCCAAGCTTTATGCCTGCTCCAATTATAGTATTAAGGATTGGTCCCATTTTTATCCCCCTATATTCGTACCCTCTAATGCAATAATTACAATTAATACTGCCGCTATCACTAAACCTGCACACATTAAGCATTTTCTCCAAACTTCTGCATCATGAACATCTTCCGGATTTGGCTTTGGGCTAGGCTCTGGATATGGATGAGGGATATCTATATTCTCTTTGTTCATGCTTATAAGTACACTTATTTTAAAAATGTATATTTATGTGTAATATATAATATGTCGCAAAAGTCTATACTTGAAACTCTTAGCAAAAATTTAAATTCTTATCAATCGACGTCTTGGCTTAAAACGGAAAATGCCAGACTAAACGGCTCTACTCCAGCAGAACTTATGATGGAAAATAAAACCGACAAGGTTGTAAAAATATTGCCCGACGAAATCAAAAGAATTAAAGGAAAAAAAAGGGATTAATACACCCAAACCCACTCGCTTTTGGTATGCGAGTAAAGGTAAGGATAAGAAGTTGTATTTGTCCAATGCCATCCTGCGCCATCTAGATACAACCATAAACCCTGTTCTGCTTGATGAATATAAACCCAAGCTAATTTTTCGTGATAAATCCAATCATTTTGAAAAACTCCAAACACCCCAAACCAGCTTGATTGCTTCCAATTACCAACAACATTTGGAATTAAATCATACCATTTTTTAATTTCAGAATTTTTGACATAATTATAATCAATAATTTGCGTGAGTTTATTGCTTGGATCTATGCGTGAAATAATACCTGCCGAACCTTCGTAATAGTTGGTTAAAAAATCTTCTGTTCGAACCCAGCCTCCTCGATCATCGATTTTGTAATCATGATTGAGCGTGTTGTCCCATGCAGTGAGTGTGATGTTGGTATCTTGAGTTAAATTTAAATCTTTGATCGCAAGAAAATACTGATTTGAAATGGGCTCTCCATTAACACTCCATAAAACATCAATCACATCTTTATCCACCACATTTGCTTCTAAAACATCAAAATCATTGATCGATAAATTATTGTCTGAATATGAATCTAGTGGGTCAACATATCTATGAATCGACAACACCATTTGCTCTCTTTCGACGGCATCAAGTGGCATCCCTGAATGATTCATCAAAGACGGCTGTTTAGACGCCCTCCAGTAATTAGTGATTGTTGTCGAATTTGGATCCCTGAAAGGTGCGGTGACATGCATGTATGGTTCTTCAATAGTAATTCCTGATACCGGATCCGAATAACCTTTCCAGCGTTCCCACTTATCTAGGCCTGGCACAGCCTTTGGATTTAAATAGTCATGACCATTTAGGATTGATGCATGATCAGGCAAAATAATATTCGCTGGATACCACATTTTATATTCAAAATAATTTGTATATGTGTCTGCCAAGTGACCAATTAAATGGCCAAGCTCATGAGCAAAAACATACATATTACTACTACTCATCCAACCGTTTCTATCATGTAAAAAAATTGAGTTCGTAGCTTGCCCGCTGTTTATATTTAATTCTCTAATTATTATTCCAATATCTCTTTTAGTAAAGTATTGGTCAGTAATCTTGAAATTCTCCTTCAACATCCATGAGCTCTTCCACCACTCATCAATGATTAGATCATTTCTACTGATTACATGAATATTAAAAAAGTTTTTATACCTTTTGTAGAACGGATAGTATTCGCAAGTTTCAATCCACATTCTAGAAATATCTTGAGGTAAAGTGGGAGACTCATTGTTTGGCTGCAAAAATACTATATCACATCGATTATCTGAATTTCCACTGATAAAAACTTCATCATAGGTATTCGCACATAAACTAAAACTAATTAAAAATAATATCCAATATTTCATACTGGAATTATCTCAAATTTGTGCTAAAATGTCAAGACTTTTTTTTGCTTTTGTTTCTAGCCAGCTGGCTGTAACAAACAGCAATTCTTTGCTTGTTGTCTTTGAATTCTTTTTTGGATTCTAACTGAGAAATACAGCGCGTCATAAATTTGCTGTTTTTTTCGTTTTTATTTGGTTTTGGTAATGGCATTATTCAGCGTAAGCATTAATGTATATTTTTTGATTTTTTTCTGTCCCAATTGGACATCTAAAACTCACATGATTTGGAGGGGACATCATGTTGTGATCTGGGGTCGAAGGAATTTTTGAAGCCAAGTCTGTGGTAAAGGGAATTACTTTGGATCTAGGAAACTGCATGTTTTCAAATACATAATTACCTCGATCTGCCTCTAGTTTTCGATATCCATTTCTTCCGTATACTCCAACATCTAAAATTTCTAAATTATCATGTTGCATCGTAAGCAAAATATATTTTGCAGTTTCCGGAAGAGGATGAGTGTCCGCAGAGCCAATCTTTGCAATCTTGCAGTCAAAATAATAAAATGTTTCATCCAAACCAAGTTCTTTGACGGTTGTTGCAGGCAAGCGCTTTTGCATATTCACAGATTCTGTTGCGCTATAAATTAATTCATAAGGCTCATTTAGTGCAGTCCAAAACGTTCTGGCTTTTGTGAAGCTTAAAGAAGCAACTGACATAAGATCATTGAACGCTACTTTGTATAATTTTTTGTCAGTCGGATCATTATCGTTTCGATATCTTTGAACAAGCAAAAAATCTCCAACTGGATCAAAGCTGCGCGGGTCCAGATCTGGCAATTGAATAATATTTCTTGATTCACTCATTAATAACTCCAAGCTAATATCCTAAAAGAGCTAATGCTTGATTCTTCTCCAGGTTGGGTATCTGGATTAGCATATACTGTTACATTCGTTAAATCCGCTGGTTCCATGTTATGATGATCTTTATTTGGATATAAATTTTCCATAAATAATGGCCCAAATTGTAAGGATCTACTAATTTTACCGTCTGTTGAATCCATCCATTCTGCCCATTCCCTAAGTCCAGGACGAGTTGCCTGTCCACCCCCTATGGGACCCCTGATTGCATGGCCTGATGGATTGTCTTTTTGGTCGTGGTAAACATGCGCGAATGGTAGTACGTTATGATTATCTAAATAAACAGTATCTAAAGACCTTATCTCAGGATCTTGAACATTTTCCAATAAAAAAAGACTGCAAGTATCGCTCAAGCTTTCAAATAAAATTAATGGCTCATCTTGAAAAGAAGTTTCTAGCACAATATTTTTTGATTTCATCATTGCCAGAACCCTTCTTGCTCCGCTAGGAATTACACTTAATGGCGATGGCGCTTCAAATCCGGCCAGCCTAAAAGATAAAATGAATTTATTTTCTTCACTCAACACAAGCTTGCTAGATTGACTAACTTGTACGTTTTGCTGATGATTCACGACTGCACCGTCGATAATTTTTTTTACATCAAATGTTAATTCTTCAATCACTTGCTGCGGGCCAGTTTGCAGAAAATTCCATAACTGCCTTCCTGACAATCTAGTTTGAATATCAATTTCTTTTACCAGCTCGTTAGCTGTAATTTTTTTTGCGTTCAATCCGTCGTGCAACATAATTAAATCTTTATCTGGATCTAAATTAGATGCCGATATAGTTGGCACTTCGTCTATTAATTTTTTGTTCATTAGTTATAAGCTATACATTTTATATAAAAAATTTCCCAAGTCGCTGCGCCCCAACCAGTCCTGGCTATGAGGCCCGAACGGTGTCTTCCTATAGCTTTAGATTTATCGTCTTGATATTCTCGAGAGTAACTAGGAGAACTAAGATCTAAAAGATTTTCTTTTATTAATTTTGACGAAGAACTAATTGTTTCGCTAGAAGCATCATAAAAGCCAAGATTTTGATTTGCAATACTTGCTTTCACTCGTCTGTTTATACCTGGAATTTCATGAATTAAAAAGTCTTGATCTAAAGAAGTTGATCTGCTCACAACAGAAGATCTTGGTGGATCATAAGTTGCAATCGAGATGCCTCCTAGGCTTTCATAATCGATTTCGATATCAGGAGCTGGATTATGACCAAACATCCCTCTTTGAATTTCTAAGACTCTTATTGCGCTCCGCTCAGCAATGTCTGTGGGGCTTCCACGACCACTATAAGTACCATGTATTTGACTGTTAGCTTCGACGGCTAAAGTAAAAAGTGACCATTTACGAGTTGCATCAACCAAAAACCTAAAAGAGTTGGCCTTAAAATTTCTTGGTACAGGATCTCCATGTTCGTTTTTTCCATCTGCTCTTATGTCTTCAGGAAGAGGAACATTTCTAACAATAAAAACTTTTTCAGTAGGCTTGCCATTTGCTCCTTCAGTACTCAAAAATGCGCCAACTTTAGTGCCTCCTTCAGTACTTTCCGGAACTGCTTTATCTGGTAAAGTTTCAGCGCTGGATACCATAGAGTTTCCTCTGCCATTATCAAAGTATAAATCGCAATTTCTAATAAAAGCAACGCACAATAAATTGTTTGCTTCATATGGAATTTTCGAAGGATCTATATCATCCGTAACAATCGCAGTTTCTCTTCTGATTTGATCATCTGTAAAAGTTGAAGTAAGGCTATCCCAATTTGATCCACTTCCCTTCGCTTGCTTCCAGGAAGGGTTAGCGTTAGAAAAATGATCTGAACTTGCATGATATCCAGTCAAAGTCAATGGTTCGTCTAAAAATTTCCAATTCCAACTCCTGGTTCCAGGCAAATCAACAGACTGCGCTTGCAGCAAATTTTGAATGTTTCCTTGGTATGTTCCGAGAGCAGGTTTGTGAATCAGAAGAGAATCATTCAACGGACTATATTCAGAGGAGTCAATTCCTTGAAGTTGATGTATTTGCTGATTGGCCATTTAATTTATATACACTATTTTATACTTTAAAGTTGCTTGCAGATTCTTTCTGCACACATTATATTCTTATTTTAAATGTGTATATTGTATATTCAAATACAATAAAATGAATACTTCAGAATTAATTTCAGCATGGTATTATGAATTTTATGTTAGAGATAGTAAATTTAATAAAATACATAATGGTATAGAATTTCTTACTTTCAAAAGATATGCAAAGGAAAACAATTACGATCTTGCATTAGCTATAGAAAAAATAAAACAAAGTTACTACAATAAGATGTGAATGATCATTTAGGAACAATAAGTTTGCTGTTAGTCATCTTTTTCTTGTCGTGGTTTGCATGGGATCAACACAAGGTAATTCAAGATCAGAATATGCAGATACAAGAATTAAAACAACAAATTATAATTCAAAACATGATGCAAAATATGATTATAAATACACCGCGAAAAGGTGGTTTATATAATATACATTAAATGTAATTAGTAAATTAATCCGTTGCTTGCTGTACCAACGTGATAAACATTTAAATTGTAAGCCCAGTAACTCATAGCATCAACATATCCATCTGCATCAGTTAAAACTGCTACATAACCGCCAACATCACCAGTTCCTCTAACGCACATATTCATGCCTCCATGATAATTGGGTGCAAAATATGGAGTAATTGGATCATATGGACATCTAAAATAAGTATCAACAGCCGTTGACGACGAACTTTTAACCAATAAAATAACCAATGAATTTGGTGCGCCGCAATTGATTCTAACCAAGTGGCTACCTGCNGTTGTATNTGNAGATGTTGTTGTGTTGCCNCCTAAAGATGTACCTCTTGCATACTGCTGATCGCTCGGGGCAGTATATCCCCCCACTGAATTATCATTAAAAACATTTGAATTGACTGCGGTCATGGGCATCCAAGAATCAAGAACAACATTGTGTTCTGCGCTAGCAAACATATGCCACATTTCAATTCTTCCCAAAGAATCAGTAGGAACCAATACTTCGGCCCCTATATGAAAACCATGTTGACCAAGACTTGAGTGATTTGATTGTACATATCCAGTGGTCATTCCAGATTTAGCAGAGCTTTGCGCTGAGTGGACTACAAAGGTATCTCCTGGGCGACGAAATAATACACCGTGTAATGGTTCGCCTGCGCCATTAGAAAGCAAGTCGTTTCTAGTTTTTCCAGTGACAATCAATCGAACTAATGCTGATTGTGTTCCAACATAAGGGCTCAAGTCAATAGTTGTAGCATTTGAACCTGGATCTTTTGCGTTAGTTCCTGGAGGAATATATGAAGCACCAGAAAATACAACTTGATCTACTACATTAACTGTACCTCTCCATTTTGCAGTCATATTTGCTCCCCAATCACCACTTGCATTATAGTGCATAGTATATTTAAAAGCGCTGCCTCGCTGTAAAACATATCCTCCTCCATTATAAGTTTGTGGATACTGAAGAGTAGTTCCAGCTGTACCACTGCCAAGCCAACCATCAGAGGCATTACGGCTTTGATAGTCAGAATTTAACGCTCTCGTTCCGCTAGAAACTGCTTGATAATCGTGAATTCCTTCTTTGCACACAAGCAACCATTCATTTTCTGCAGTAGGAGCATTAACAATATAATTGTACGCCATACCATCACTGCCCTGATTCACTTGTCCAAGTGTACGAGTTGTATCTCTAAAGAAATTTAATCCAGGAACTAAAGCTCCAATTCTTGGAGTTTTATCATAAATTTGATTCAAAATGGAAAGCTGAGTGTCTCCACCTATGCCTCCTCCAGAACCACCTCCAGAACTCAGTCTTTGATATATATTGGTTCCGCCAGTACCAATATTTCTAAAATTTTTATTTCCATATGTTGGCATGTTTTTATTTACACGTATTTTAATATATTGTACTTTAATTTTTTGTTGAGNTGTATATTATATATATATGACAGATGCAACTCTAGAAAAAAACGCTGAGGAAACTCAAGAATCTAACGCTCCTTCTGAGGAAGAAACAGAAAAAGTTATGCAATACATTGCAAACGATTTTTTAGCAAGATCAACTCTTGTAGACGCATTATCTGCAGTTCCTATGGATACATTGGTTCAAATTGTGCAAAATCAAGCTTTAAGTCGCGCAAAAGAGGCGGTTCAGCAATTGAGCACAGAAGACTTCCAGAATATTCTCAAAGAAGCTATTAAGCCTAGGCCAGAGCCTAGCGAAGAAACTCAAAGCGAGTAACAAGATAATTTAAATTATCGTTGCTAATTCTGTCAATTACAATATTGGCGGGTTTAGTTGTTTTTATAGTATATCCACGTTCAATTTCTGTGGATTTAATTAAATAACTAACAAAATCATGCGCTCCGTATCTTTTGAGCCAATTCCAGTACATGCTTCGAGTACCTGGCGGACATTCCAGCAAAATATCTTCAAAACAAAAAGTTTTTGCGTACAATGTAATATCGCGAAAACAACTAATTTCACTGGGAGGTTCGCTCAAGCAGGACTCGATAATTAATTTCATTTTTCTAGTTTTTCGAAGAGTCTAACTACATCTGTTCTTCTATCCTCCAAAAGTCTTTGAGTTTGTTCCCATCTTTCTGCATCTCTAGCTCCGTTTTTAGCTAAATCAACTTCCATTCTTCTTAGTTTCGATCCTAATTTTTCGATTTTTAAGCTTTCTCTTTTTAAATAAAAAGCGGTAACCGATACCAGAATACCCACTCCCATTATCAACATTTCTTGCATTTCCATAGAAATACATACACCAAAGACTAAACTTTAATTTGTGTTGTTTTATCTTATGTCAAAAGAAAACAAATATTATAATATAAACTTATATTATTGGTATTATATTACCAATTTGAATTCCATGGAATAATATAAGTCAATTCATTTCTACGATAGGTATCATCAACTAAAGCGCCAAAAGAAATTCCTGTTTCATTTCCGTACTCATCAAATTGAACGCTTACAAAATTATATCTTGAATTTGTTCCATGAGATCCCAACTGAACTGCTTTTAGGTGTTCAATTCCAGCTGTAGAAGTTGGTTGAGGTGAATCTGTTAATTCGTAAAGTCTAGTGCCCCAATCAGAATAGCTTCCGGTCATTTTAAAAATATTTAATACCCCAGTACCCATGCCATAAGTATAAAATTTTCCATTAATAGGATTAACGCCTGCTAGTAAATGATAAGAAGCAGCTTCTGCAGTTCCCACCATAAAATCACCGTTTGTACTTTTTGCTATATCCATTAAATCTGGTAGTTTTTGATAGACTCCTGTATAATCAGGTATATTGTAACTTGGGCTAATCATTCGATATTGCATTTTGGCAAGGTTATAATTTCTTTTATCGTTCCAGCTTGCGTTTGCAAGTGCATATGCTGAAAGAAACTCTTTATTTGATCCGTTGTCCATTACTGCTACAGGCTGCCAATCGTGATTAAAAAAGTTGGTTCCGGTTCCGGTAGCATCAACACCAAAAGGCTCTATATTCCCAAGAGTTTGAGTGGTTCTGTTGAATGTTGCTTTAGCAACCCAGCTTATGCTATGAAAATAATATATATCAACACTACTTCCAGTTGCATTTTTCCAGTCAACAATTCCATTTGCTCGCCATCCCGATTTGTTCGGTGTTACGCCTGCCCACTGTGGCCATTTCCTGTCATTCATTGGACATTGTAAAATTTCACCAGTTGCTTTGTCTGCAACTCTAACGGCATAGTGGTTCTGGTTATCATGAACTTGTATCGCGTAAATAACTCTATCATCAATCAATAAAGGAGCGCTGCCTTCGCCTCTTGCGCTAAAAATAAATCCATTTCCGCTACCGCCGCTGCCAGCAGATACAACAACTTTGATGTATTTCCTAACTCCCCCGCTTTCAAATTGATGTACTCCAGTTGGAGCTTGACTTAGATCTCCTTGCTCGTCGATGTATCCATAAGTACCTAAAACAACCCCAATAGTATTACTTGTAACTCCATGAACTGCAGCGCCATAACGAATAGTCGCGCCAGTGTCGTGGCCACTATAACTTAGTCGATTATTATTTGTGCCATTTATATCATCTGCAGCCCAAACTTCAACAACTACATCAGTAGTACCCAAATTATGATCAAATTGCATTTTAGCTCCATTTGCAACTGGTGTGGTTCCATCTGTTTGAACCCATCCAGTGCTAAAGTTTCCACTTGTCCCTGCTACACTTGCAATATCATAAATATTGTTTGCGCCTCGTTTTATGAATTTTTTACCTCTGATGGTAAAACTATTTTCTCCGTTGTATGATGATAATGACATGATATTTAAAAATTAAAAAACAACTAGGTAAACACCAGGATAATCTATTTTTCCCGTACTATTAGTTCCCATAATTATCTGTACAGAATTGCTGGAAGGATTTAAAATGCTTGTATCTATGGGGTTTATGGTGTGGTTGGCCATACCGGCAGTAATCGGAACTGGATTAGCTATTGGAGTTGTAAAGTTTACGGTATACAGTCCAGTACCATTATCAGTTACTGAAGATACATTAAAACTGTTTGTCATACTTGCTGTCATATTCGTATCACCTTGTTGTGTTCCATCAAATGCTACATATGCACGTGGGCTAGTTCCGCCTCCACCGCCGCCGCCATTTGCTTGCATCCAGCCACTAATTGAATCAATATAAACATAAAGCGCAGCACTATTTTCATCGTACCATAAATCTCCATCAGCGGCGAGTGCTGGAGCACTTGCTCCAGTAGTAACACTTGGTCCGCCACCAGCAGATATTATAACTTTAACATATTTTCCATTGAAACTTACTTTATTGGCGAGAGTACCATTGATTCCCGATGAGTCCATTTTATAATAACCATGCGAACCCAATTGCAATGTTACACTTGTATTGGTAATACCCTGAAGCTCATAGCCAAATCCCTGATTAAACCCTCCGGCTCCATCATCTTCATGAAACTCTCCAAGTATTCTTGCATTTGCTCCAGATGCACTATCGGCAACCATCACGGACGCCACAAAATTTGTTGTTCCTAAATTATGATTAAAAGTCAAAGTTGCACCATCGTCGACGCCTGAAGTTACCCATCCAGTACTAAAATTGCCTGGCGTTTCCGGTTTGAAAATTTTTCCGGAAACGAAAAAATCTCTTAGCGTTCCGCTGCCTCCAGATGTAACATAATATTGAAAGGTTCCATCTGCAGCCAAAGGAATAATAGCTTGCTCGCCCATAACTGATCTTTGACCGCTTGTACCATCATGGTCTATAACAATAACTTCTGTTGGATCTGCTGCAGAAGCTCTAACTTTCAATTCGACGTTTGAATTTCCTCCTGTATCAAAATCAGCCGTTTCAGCATTTACAATTAAATTACTTGCACCAGCCCATGTACTGTTTACTGATGCTGTGTGCCAGGTGCCGTGCACAACGGTGTTATCTGCAATACTGACTCGATCAAAAAACGAAATTTCTCCAATACTGCCACCACCGCCACTACCGCCACCACCGCCACTACCACCAGCCAATAAATTGGTTCCACTAGTGCCGCTAAGCAAAGAATCGCATTCAGTCAAATCGATGTACGCACCTTTAAAAGGCGAACCGTATTCGTAGAATCTAATTCGATTTTGCCAAACATCTATGCCTACCCCAGTTCCTGCCAATGTACTATTGGTTGCGGCATGGGATAAAAATATTTCTCCACCTTCGTCCCCACCAACAGCTCCTTCTCCCACCGCTAATCTTGGAACAAATGCAGTAGTTCCATCAAATCTTAAATTCGTATTAGAACCAAATGTTCCATTGTCATTGAATTGAAGTTGACGATCTGATCCAGCAGGCGTTCCGCCGCCGCCAGATCCCATTTTTGCAACAATAACGAGCTTGAAAAATTTAGTGGAAAGGCTGGTATATGTGCCTCCACCAGAACTATTAACATCAAAATATCCGTCATCTGCCAAATTAACCGTAATACTATTAGCGTCCATGTCTACAATAGCGTATCCATGGTTGTATGTTCCAACTTCATGCACAGGTATTTGCTGAGCATTTGTATCGCTAGCGGTGCTATTCACAAACGCACTTGTTACAATATCTGTGGTTCCTAAATTATGAACAAAAGTTAAATTTGCACCATTTTCAACAGGTGTTCCACTTGCATCTTCATCTACCCATCCAGTACTAAATGCAGAACCATCTGTGCCTGCCGAGATATCATAAACCACTTCGCCATTATCAACTCTTCGGGTATAAGTTTTTCCTCCAAATGAAAATGAATTCATGGAGTTGCTGGTAAATGTATCTTTAATTGACATGATTTATAGATTTTGTAATTTTTCTTTTAATTGCTCGGCATCTGTGCAAGCATCAATTTCGTCCTGAATTGTAGCATATTTTGCGCGAATTTTAACGCGCTCAGCTTCTGCATTATCGAAATCATTGCCTGGAATTTGTTTCATAATAATTTCGTCATGCGGTTTAAACTCTTCGGCTCTAGCTTCACGACGAGCAGCGTGCACAATTTCTTTTGCTTTTGGTAAATTAATTTTGATCATCTTGATTTTCCTCGGGTTGCGGCTCAGATTCAACTTCTGGTTCTGGCTCGGGTTCTGGTTGAGGTTCTTCGTATCCTCTGCGACTTTCCAAAGGAAGCTTGGTTAATAATTCTTGTAGCTTGCTTTCGCATTCAGCAACATCTGCTTGATATTGTGCGACCATAGCTTCAATTTCAGAAACGGCAGATTCAATATTTTTTGAAGTTTCTTCAACGCTTTCAAGGCTTGCTTTTTTAGAATCAAGTTCTGTAGTTGCTCGCTTTTTAGCAAACAAATCATCTTGAACTTTAAATGCTTCGTCTGCAACCTTACGCAATTCAATGGCGCTATTTTTTTGCTCTTCGGTTGGTTCTTCAGAATCTGCTACAACAGCTTCTGCTTCTTCTGCAGCAGATAATTTGGTTTCCCAGTCTGTTTTTTTCTCGAAAGCTTCAGTTTTTACAGCTTCCCATGCAGCAATTAATTCTTCTTGTTTGGGTTCAAGCTCAGCAATTTCTTGCTTAAGCAATTCGATGCTTTCATTGTTTTTGGATAAATTTTCTTTTTCTTTGCTCAAATTTGATTCTGCATATTCAAGATTAGATTTGCAGTTTTCAAGTTGTGCTTGAGTTTTTACTTCGCCGCCAATTCCATCGTTCAAATCGGCGTCATCAATATCCCAGGCGTCGCGAAATGTTCGGTCAGCAGGAACTTCATCGGTTGTGCCGATTCTGTATAGTGTTCCGAATTTGAGCATTTTTTGCGCCTGCTCGTGAACTTTATCAACCGGCAAATTGTCCACAAAATGTGTGACGGTTACGGTTGGATCATTATATATTAATATATTTTTCATGATTAAAAATTAAAAAACAACTAAATGCACAGGACAATCTATGGCACTATAACTACCTCGCCCAGTACGCACCTGAACACTTGTTGAAGAGGTTTCAAAAACTGCTATTTTACTTTCTTTCGGATAAGGATTTTGTGCATAAGTTTGATCCGAAGCTATTGTTGCAGATACAACTGGATTTGAAATGGGATTTGCAAAAGTAACCGTATAATTTCCAGTACCATTATCAGTTATTAAGGACACATTAAAAACATTTGCCATGGTGCTATTTACGTTTGGGTCTTTTCCATCAAATGATACATGTGCGCGTGGACCTGAGCCACCGCCGCCAGCAGATGCAACAACTTTGATGTATTTTTGAGAAAAGTTTTCGATGCTATCGTTCCCACTAGCATCAAGTTGCATAAAACCGCCCTGGGCAAGCTGCAATACGAAAGATTGATTATTAATATTCTGCAATATGGAGCCATAAACCGTTGCACTTGTTCCTACTACTGCATCTATCTTTCGGGAATCAGTTCCGTTGGCATCATTAGCAGCATATACAGTAAATACTAAATCTGTCGTTCCCAAATTATGATTAAAAGTCAAAGTTGCACCATTTTCAACGCCTGAACCCACCCATCCAGTGCTAAAATTTCCACCACCACTTCCACCTCCACCATTGGTTTGAATCCATGCGCTTTCAGCATCTACATATACATAAAGTTCAGCTTGCGTGCTGTTAAACCATAAATCTTTATCGCTCGGACTTAATGGGGCAGTAGGTTGAACTTTTATACTTGCATTGCCTCCACCGCCAGCCAATAAATTGGTTCCTACTCCATCAGCGCATTCACTTAAATCGATGTATGCACCTTTATAAGGTGGGCCGCCTTCGAAAAATCTTATGAGATTCTTGTGAGAATCCATATACATCCAATTGCCCGCTAGTGTATTATTGGTTTCAGATTGTCTGAGTGCCACTTCTCCACCTTCGTCTCCCGCGAAATTTCCTTCTCCTACTGCTAATCTTGGAATAAACGCAGTAGATCCATCAAATCTTAAATCCGCATTGGCACCAAATGTTCCATTGTCATTGAATTGAAGTTGACGATCTGATCCAGCAGGTGTTCCGCCTCCACCGCCGCCGCCACCACCGCCAGCAGATACAACAACTTTGATATAGTTATTACTTAAACTGGTTGTTGAATCAGTTCCTACTGCTGCTAAGTTTAGGTTATAATCTCCTGCGGCACCAAATTCAACTGATAAAGAACTATCAGTTATATTATAGACTCGAGCTCCGTATTCATTGTTTGCATTATAATAATAATCAGAAACATCGCGAGCTTCAGTTCCATTGATATCATTAGCTTGGTATACCTTTACAATGATGTCTGTCGTGCCTAGATTATGATCAAAATCCAGACGAGTATTAACAGCAATTGCAACACCGTTTTTGTCAGTATTTACCCATCCAGTGCTAAAATTCGCTCCACCACCAACAGCTCCGTTGGTTTGAATCCATGCATCTCTATCTTCAAGGTATACATACAATGAAGCAGTATCTAAATCCCACCATAAATCGCCATCGCTTGGCGAACCAGGAGCATTTTCTGAAACAGAAATTGAACCGCCGCCTGGAGTTGTACTTGTACCAACGCCTCCTTTGGTTATAATTTCATTTATTTTTGTACGAATTTCATTCATACTCAATGGTCCATCATCATGACCAATTAATGGGCCAGTGCCGTATCCATCTTCAGGACCTTCATTTGCGTATGCTGCAGAAACAGTAATTGCTCCCATCATTGCAGAAGGATGAGAGGTGCAAAAATAAGTAAAAGTGCCTTCGGTTACAGGATCTCTAACAATTTGACCGCCGCTTTCATCAATAACCCCTACTGATGGAGCAGCATTATTAGTGATGCGCATAGGATGCCCACCACTAGCATTAGTAATTGTTACGCTATCTCCAGCTCGAAAAAATAAGTCGGGATTTTGGGCATCAACTAATCCGTGTCCATTCCAAAGATAATAAGAGTTGCCAGAAGCGGTTACAGTATAATTATATGTGGCCATCGAAGTAGATTACACGATAATTTATTTTTTGTGAGTTTGAATTTTTTGTATTACAAATTTCAGTATTTCACTGCGCTTGATATCTTCTGGTCCAAAGTAAAATGTATGAACACCTTGATCTTTACTTTCATTGTCATTAAATAATTTATACATATCTGCAAATCCACTTTTTCCATTGATATCACTTTGCATAGGATCACCGCAAATAATTAATTTACTGTTTTCTCCTAATCGCGTCATTAAAGTTGTTAATTCTTTGAATGTAAAATTTTGTGATTCATCAGCAATTACAATTTCATTTCTCCAACTTGCTCCGCGCAAATAATTAATTGGCATGCCTTTTATTATATCTTCTTCTTTTACAGTTCGAGCTTGTCCAGGAACCAAGAGTTCTTCGAGCTTTTCGTTCATGGGCATCATGTACGGATTAATTTTTTCGGCCATTTCTCCAGGAAGTGCGCCCAAACTCTTTTCGCCGCTTTCGGCAATAGTTCGCACATATGTTATGCTGCGTTCATTGTTCATATTGAATAACTGCAGAGCACCATATATTGCGACAAATGTTTTNCTGGTTCCTGCGGGTCCACTTATAAATATTATTTTTGAATCTTTGTCAAANATAATTTTTAATAATTCTAACTGTTTGTCTGTGAGCTTTAGTTTTTTTAGCTTTATGTTAGTTTTGGTCAGAGAAGCCTTGATCTTTGCGATTTGTGCTTCGTCCACGATCTCGGGTTTTTTCTTGCGTCGAGGCATGATATAGAATAATATAAAATAAAGTACACAAATTATTTTTTTTAATTCAAGATAATAGCGCAGATTGGTTTTATATAGCCTGGGATTTTTTTTGATTNAANATATGTAATAAAAATTATAAAATGAATTTCATATTGAAAAAAACCACCCCCGGCGCTTGCTGCACAATACGATTAAAAAATGAATTCATTTAATGGGTAGGGTACATCTTCAGTCCGGCTTATAAGCTTATAAGCTANGCTACAAACGCATCTAATAGCGTTTTTTTTGCTCGCTTTTTGGGCTTCTTTTTGCTATGTTATAGGTATGTTAGAAAGATTAGAAAAACTCCAAAAAGATCTTGCTTGGTGGCAAGACAAACTCAACCGCTCACGCAAGGAATCGCTTCGCTCGATTCGTGCCGTTCATGTGCAACACTTGCAAGACGAGATCGCAAAGCTCACGCAAAGCGTTCAAGCTCACGACTTGGAAATGGTTTCCGATATGCCTCGAAAATAGTTAAACTTTTTCCTTGACTTTTAGTAAAAAATAGATTAGATTGTAAATATGATTAAGAATAATAAAGTAATACAAGTAAGAATAAAAAAGTGGTCAACCCATTGGGCTGTCAAAATCTTCGACCAAGGAGTCGATGCAGAAGGCAACGAACGCCCACGCGTTCGCACTGCTTCAAGCGAATCTCATCTCAATAGAATCATGCGAGACGAGGGTCTCAATCAGTTTCGTTTTAATGTCATCTTTCAATAATAAAGCTTGACACAACCAACCAAATCACTAGAATAGAATCATGCAAAACTTAACCGAAAGAGAAAAAGTGCTTTGCACTTTCCATTATCCACTAAACAAGCTTGAGCCTAGCAAGAAAACCAAAAAGGAAATTGAGCTTGTCCAAGCTCTCGCCAAAGCCGAAGGCAACTTGCAATTCCTCGCAGAAGTCTCAAGCTCTTCCGATTGGCAAGGTTCAATGACTCAAGGCGAAGCGATTCTGAACGCTCTCAACTTTGTTCAAGAAGCTTCCAAACTTAACACCGAAATAAGATATTCAAAATAATCATGAGAAAGGTAACTCAACAAATCAAAGAAGCATTCGAACAACGCAAAGCCAAAACCGTTGGCAATACTCACACCGACGGAGAGAGCGTTTGGTTGCATGGCAACAAGATTGTGACCCGTGACCCTAGCGGTGTGGTAATCGCTACGCTTGCAGGTTGGAACACACCAACCACAAGAGAAAGAGTCAACGGAATAACAGGATTAGGCTTTCACCAAGTCAACTTCGAAGCTTGCCTAAACGGTCAGATCATTGACCCATCCGCTTGGTTCGCCAAGACTCACGAACCCAAGACCACCAAGCAAGTCTTGCCTCCGACTCCTAACTCCCTGACCATCAGCTAGTTAGGGGCCGGCAGGCCCCCCCCTGCAATAGAATTGTGCAAGAAAATAGTTGAAAGTTTTTCTTGACTTTTCGGGTTTCTTGTGCTATGTTATAGGTATGTTTAAGAAAGTTAAAATCAAATACTATATCGGAGACAAAGAAAGAATCTTCGAACTCGGTGGAATTGCAAACATCGAAGAATTCAAAAGCGAAAGACTCAAGTCTTATGGCGATGATGCTGAAATTGTCGAAATCGCAGATGATCACGAGTCTGCAATGTGGGCAGAAGCCTACGAACAAGATAAAAAATACAAGTATAACGGATAACTTTAAAAAGTTGACCTATCCCCCGCAGGGGGGGCGGCCGGCGGATTGTGCAATAATGCAATAGAATAGTGCATCTTCAGTCCGGCTTATAAGCTTATAAGCTACGCTACAAACGCATCTAATAGCGTTTTTTTGCTCGCTTTTTTGGGTTTTATATGTTACTTTGTTTATATGATTAAGAATAAAAGAGTTAACGGTTTTATCGCCAAGGTCAATATAGTTGACCGCAAGAGCGGTAAGATCATCGACAGAAATGTCATGATGAAATGCGAACATCACGCATCCATCGAAGATCTGAATAAGGATCTTGCTAAGTTTAACCTTCCTCGCAAGTTCGAGCTTGTCGAGTGGGTTGCTTAAAAAAACTTTCAAATAAATCATTTTTTTCTTGCAATTACCTAAAAAATTCTTTAAATTATACTTATGTTAAATCAATCAAATAGAAATGTTCCCACTCGCAGAGTCGAGTTTCAAAATGT
>FUFK010037916.1_pt1 | contig 138904 bp, 169 predicted proteins | sample 1021851 | NCBI WGS metagenome assembly FUFK01 (sample SAMEA51879418, study PRJEB19060) | metagenome | reverse complement strand
TGTTTCATGTGAAACATTTTTTTTCTTAAAATTAGGTGAATCATAAACAGAACCTTTCCAATCACAATGATGACAGTGCCATATTGCAATATCATGTTCTACATTTATTGATAAACATGCATCATATTTATTTTTTCTAGTATGTGAACATTTTGGACAAATTGTTTTTTGTTGTCCATAACTTTGTATCTTAATATTTTCTTGTAATAATTTTTCGTGAATATTCATTGTTTTCTCCCATTAACCTACTAATTTATTTAAATTCATTTTTGTTTTTTCGTCAACTGTTTCCCATCTTCTTTGATTTAACCATGTTGTAGCATGTGGTATAAATTTTTGGTCTTTGTCTTTTACAATTTGTTTATACTTTACAGTAAAACTATATAATTCATCAAAATTTAAAATCTTATCGGTTATCTTTTCAAATAAATCAAATGCCTTTTTCTTTGAACCATCTTTTCTTGGATATAGGTTCCACCATTCATTAAAATCATCTGTGTATATAATATGTTTATTATTATTGGTTACATGGAGTTTCGGTGTGATACTCTCGTGAGTGTCATTCTGATACTGATGGGTGTCTGTCTGATACCCTACCTGTAAATAATACATATTTGAAGTTTGTCTTTGTGTGTCATTCAAATAATTTTCATATCTATCTTTTACAATTATAAATTCTTTTTCTTTTAATGTTTTNATGCATCTTATTATTGTTGAACGACTTAATTCTGTAATTTTCATTAATGTTTTGAAACTTGGGAAACATTTATTTTCATCATCACAAAAATTAGCTAATGTTATAAGAACTAATTTTAGATTACCAGAACCTGTCTTTTGTTTAGATGCCCAATCTAATGCAGACCAACTCATAATATCTCCGTGATAATAATTGGTGGATTATATGTTGATAATATTTTCTTTCTCAAAATATAATCTCGTGTTTTAGTTATTTTTGATTTAACATCTTCAATGATGGTTTCACCTTTTCTATTTTCATATTTAAAATCGGCAGTATATCTACCTATTTTTGTGCCATTAACAATTAAAGGGAATTGTGGGTGTATTTCTAAATTAAAAATCATTCTTTGTTTTTCCATCTTTTCTAATATTAAATATCTTTGAAATTCTTTTTTAGANTCAAACCTCATTCCTTTGTAATATTGTTTTTTGGCGTGATATTTGTTCGGCATACAAATCACTTCCTGTTACTTGATTATCTGTAAATATAAAAATTCTTTCTGCATCTTTCCATCTAGGCAATCTATCGCCTTTAGCCCATGACTCAACATTTCTATAATGTGTGCCAAATTCTCGTGCAAAACTTTTATAATTATAACCGTTTTTTCGTATGTATTCTTTTAATGTCATACTTATTTGTATAACAAAAAAAATAAAATGTAAACACATTAAGTGTTGACTTAATAAAATAAATCCATATTANCAATATTAATGAAGAACGAAGAATGAGGTAAAAATGAATAGAAATAATCCTTTTGAGATACATGGAATAAATCATCTATCTCACAGTTCAATAAACACTTGGCTACAAGACCCAGCAAAATTCATTGCAGATAAATTGTTTAACATAAGAGATATAGGTAGTGCATCTATGCATAGAGGTACTGCAGTTGAATTTGGTTTATCTAAAAAATATGAAGATAATGCTTGGGAAATTGATAATACAATTGTTGAACAAAAATTTGAACAATTATGCCAAGATGATTTAATTGATGTTACAGATGAAAAAAGAATTAAAGAAAAATCACAATTAAAAGAATATGCAAATAAATTAAATCAAGAATTTAAATATGACAATCTTGTTGAATATCAAAAAAGAATAGAAATATCTTTTGAAGATATACCTGTACCATTTATTGGATTTGTAGATTTTGTTTTTGAAGAAGCAATTATAGATTTAAAAACAACTGCAAGAATGCCATCTAAAGAAACAGAATCAAACAAAAGACAAATGGCTTTATATTCAATGGCATATCCTAATCATAAAGCAAATCTTGTTTATGTATCGCCAAAAGCCTATTCAAAATTTCTAATTAGTGAAAAAGATATAGAATATTACCAAAAACAAATAAAATCAGTTGCTTTTGGTCTNATGAAATTCCTTGCTATCAGTAATGATAAAGAGGAATTAGCATCCATAATCCACCCTAATTATGATTCGTGGACATGGAGCGAAACTTTAAAAGAGAAATCAAAATCAATCAAACAATGGAGTTACTAATGAATGAAGAATCAAAAAAAGAAGTTCTTGCTCAACCAATCCAAACCNCTACTGCCATAGGTGGTAGAGTGAAAGAAATAAAAATGAAACCAAAAGGCTCAGAAATAACTCAAACATTAACTGAAGCATTAAATAAATTTCAACAAGAAAATATTAATGCAGTAAAAGCTAATGATAATCCATTTTATAAGAGTACATATGCCGATTTAACATCTGTAATCAATGCAGTTAATCAAGGTGCAAAATTTGGTTTATGTTTTTCACAACAAGTTCATTACAAAAATTTGATATTAGATAAACAAATAGTTGAAACATATAAAGATGGTTCTACCAAACAAACTGGTGGTCAAACAATCACACGAGATATATATGTTAAAACATCTATCTATCATGTCAAAGATGAAATGCAGATAGAATGTGATGTTCCTGTCCTTATAAACAATGCTGAGAAAGATAATCCACAAAAGATGGGTTCTGCTATCACTTATGCAAAAAGATATGGTCTACAAGCCTTATTTGGTCTTGGACAAGATGATGATGCAAATGAAGCAACCGGTCTAAATGATAAGAAAGGTAAACAAAATGGATAATGTTAAAAAATTTGATGAAACAAATAAAGGTGTGCTTTTCAGCATACCTACCACCGATGGTGAATCAGAGTGGAAATTAATTCAACAAGGCAAACTTAATATTAATGGCGACCAATTAAGAATAATTGGTGTAAAACGTCTTAATCAAAAAGGTGAAGAAATTGTTGAATTATATAGAGCAATGGGAACTTTGAAAAAAGCAGAACAAGTAAATGAAAAAGACCCATATGCCAAAGGTGTTGTAAATGCTCTTGTTGATAAAGGTGCTATGATTATATCAGGTTGGAAAGAAAAATCTGATAGAGGTAATGCTTATGTATCTTTAAGATTAAGAGAATTTGCCGACAATGTTGGAGATGAACCTAAAAAAGAAATAAAAAAGGAACACTCTGAATTAGAAGATTTAGATTGGTAGGGAGAAAACAATGGCAAAATCACAATATGAACAAATCAAGGAATATCTTGAAGATGGTAACAAGATTACTGGTCTTGATGCATTAAGAAAATTTGGTTGTTACAGATTAAGTGCTGTCATATTCAAATTACGACAAAATGGATATCCTATTGAAACTCATGATAAAAAGGTCAAAAAGGGTACTATCATTGCTGAATATGAAATGACTTATGATAGAACAGTTTAAAACAAAAAGGATAAAGAGCAAAAAGTTTTTAGAATTTGTTTCTAAACATGAATGTTGTTTATCTGCTTATTCCTCATATCCTTGTCATGCAAATGTACAAGCACACCATCTTTTAAAACCTTATGATGGTGTGAGAGGTATGGGAATGAGAGCATCAGATAATAATTCAGTGCCACTTTGTTATTATCATCATGCATTATTACATGATTCTCATGGCAATGAAGATATGTTTTGGGAATCATTTAATTTATCGGCAGATTATGGTCGTAATGTAGCCAAAAAATATTGGGAGAAATTCAATGGAAAAAATAAATGAAGAAGAAATACATAATGCAGTAGCATGGTTAAGAGATTCTGCAAGTCAATGTGCTGAAACAAAGGCTACTAGAGTTTATTTAGAAGCATTTACAAAATCTTTAAAAGCCATTTTGATGAGTAGAAAAATGGAATTGCCAATATCTGCTCAAGAAAGAGATGCATATGCAAGTAAAGAATATCAAGACCATTTAAAAGCAGTAAAGATAGCTATTGAACGAGATGAAAAAAATAAGTACCTTAGAGAAAGTGCTATGGTAAAGATTGAAACTTGGAGAACTCAAGAAGCAAATCTACGAGCAATAAAACTCTAAGGTGTTTTATGGAAGAAGAAAAATTTGAAGATTGTCCAAAAGCAGTCGCAGAATATGAGTCCGAAATCGGTGTATTTAGTGTAAAAAGAAACAGTCATTCAGAATTTTTCGTTAATTCACTCAACAATTCAGATAATTTTGATGTTAGAATACCTACTGGTGTAACTGCAAATTATAGAGGTTATTCAGATTTATCTAATGTAAAAAAAACTTTTATAAATATAAAAAAATAAGTTGACCTGTTTCCTACCTGTGCAATTATAAAATTATCATTTATATTCATGGGAGAAAACAAATGAATGACATAATAAACGACATAGAAAAACTAACAGATATAAAACAATCAGTTGGTTTATTTTCAAATTCAACAATTCAATCTCTAATTCAAGAATTAATAAACGAAAAACAAAAAATCGTTTCTGATTTTGAAAAACAAGCACCAAATCATATTCAAGAACTTTGCAACAATTTAAAGGGAGAAAACTAATGGGTATGAGTTCATATATTTTAGATTGTGATGATAAATTCATTGAAGTTGAATTACCTTACATTTGTCTTAATTCTGATAGCCTTGATGAAGCAATTGTTAAGGCAATAAAATTAAGAGATAGGGAATATTCTCATACATGTTCAGAAAAAGAACTTTGTGAATTTATGCCTGATGTTTGGAATATTGTATGGGAGAAATATAATGTCTAAGCCAATTTTATGTTCTGAATTAATATCAGCATTTACTCAACCAAAAAGAGCACTTGCCCTCTATCAAGGGGGTAGGATTGCTGATGATATGATTAGAAAAAAACAAGCAGATTTAGTTAAATCTCAAAAGTTTGTTTTAAGCGAATCATTAGTGGAAAATGCATTTGATGTATCTATGCAAAAACCTTCTGTTTTATTAGAGATGATGGAAAGTGTTAAGATTCCATTTGATAATATTTTCATAGAATGGAATGAAGAACATAGACAACAATATATGAAAACATTTTGGAGAAAGCAAAAAAATGCTTATCAATTTGATCCAACTGAGGATTATCCTGAAAGAGTTGGTTATCATATAAATAAATATACAGACCCAATGGACGATAGTTATTTCTTATATGAGTCTTATTATTTTATAAAAGATTTGCATGGAGAAGATTATCATAAATACATCAATAATAAATTCTATTCTCCGACTATGTGTATGATTATTCACGAAGATGAAATGAATTTTGAAGATGAATTTGCAAAAGTAGAACTTCTTGATGAAATACCAAAAGACTCAAGAATATCTACTCCTGATGAATTGAAAGCAAAATGTTTAGGGTTAGGTGCTCAATTGTTAGGAAATTGGTATTTTCTAAAATATTGTCCTGAATCTTTACATCTTAAATATGCAATAGAAAAACAAAATCATATGCCACATTTGATTAAAATGATTAATTATAATAAATCGCATGAATTTAATTGTTTTAAAGAAATTTGTTACAGATTATCCTCTGCTCAATCTGCATCTATGCATTGGGCATTACCTGAGTGGAAATTTAAAGAGGGTTATACTGGCGATGAAATGGCATTGCATGAACAACAATGGGTTCATTCAACTCAAGGAGATGCTAGATTTATAATTGCTTTGTTTTCATTATTAAATCAAAATCTTACAAATCAAACCATAATAAGACCTGATAATAAAATTATACATACAAAATTAGGTAAAAGAGTACCTAGAAATGATTATAAGGTTCTTAATATTGATTTGACAAAGAATAAGATTAGAAAGATTTACAAATCTACATTCAAAGGTAAAGGCAATCCTAAAAGACAACATGAAAGACGAGGTCATTTCAGACATTTAAGAGATATGCATGGTAATCTTAAAAGAAAGATATGGATCAAATCATGTATTGCCGGTTCTGCTGAACATGGTGTTCTGATGAAAGATTATAACCTTAAATAAATAAAAAAACTCTTTATAATTGTAAAAAATAACATTAATTGTGTTGACATTTATGATTATAAAGGGTAATATAATTATATAAAGTTATTTAATTTCATGGGAGAAAACAAAATGACAAAAAATCAAAAAGATTTGTTAAATCACATAACAAAGAAAAATAATGAAATAGAAGCATGGGTAAACGAAGACCCTAAAAATAGATGGGCAGGATTAATAACAACTGACCTTGACCATTGGGCATCATATGGAATTTATGATGTTGCAGAATATGAAAGATATATTTCAGCAAATACATTGTATGAAGTGTATTCTGATAAATATTCTAAGGGTTATGCTAGAGGTATGGATTTCTTTTCTATGTCGCAAGAAAAATTAGATGAATTGTGGACAGAGATTGAAGAAGAAGAAAAAAAGAAAGAAGAAAGACGTAATCTTCAACAAGCAGAGAATTTGGTTAATAATAAATTATTAGCCGAAAGTCTAGGTGTTACAATTGAAGACCTAGAAAGATGGGAAGTGGCTTATTAGTCACTTCTTTTTTTTAACTTTAATGGGAGAAAATAAATGTTAGATACTAAATTACAAGAAAGTCTAGCCAATGAAATAGATAAGGTTTCTTTTCCTATATCTATAGAACAGATTGATGGAATACCTGTTGAAATGGGTAAGAAATTAATCAGAACAGACACGAAAGTGCCATTAGGCATAATCAAATCTAAATACAAGCCTATATTACATAAAGATGCATTTTGTGGTGCATTAATAGAAATGAAAAAAGGTGGCTTAACATTAGATGATGCTGAAATTTCTATAGAGTCATATGAGAATGGTGCTATGGCTAAAATGGAAGTATTATTGCCTGAGAAACAAACACAAATAGGTAGTCATAATTTATTTCTTAAATATGTAGCTAGAAATTCATATAATGGCAGATGGAAATTTCAATCATTCTTTGGTTGGCTAAATCAAGTTTGTTTCAATACGTTAGTTACTGGTCAAAAATTAGCATATACATCAAATAGACATACAAAATCTTTTGATATTGACCAATCAAATAAAAAGATTGTCAATGCAGTTAAGGCAGTTACTGATGAAACAGAAAGATTTAAGAAATGGTGGAATACACCTGTTCAAGATGAACAGATAAAGAAATTGTTTGAAACCACTATTGCAAAACAACATCTTTCAAAAGGCAATAAAATTGCAGGTATAAATGAAACAAATAAAAAGCAATTAGCTATTTTAATGGGTTTATACAACGAAGAGGTAACACAAATACATGGAGGTGGTGATTATGGCAGAAATGATGCTAAAGGCTCTCTATGGTGTGCCTATCAGTCAGCAACAGCATGGTCTACTCATTTATCAGATGTAAACAAAGACAATACAAAAAAATATCTTGTTCAAGCTGATAGACAAAAACAAGTTGCAGATATGGTTGAAACATCAAAATGGAAGGAATTAGAAAATGCTTAAAAAATATTTTTCAATAATTTCTATAGGATTGGTTACTGCTTGTAGTAGTAATCAATCTGAGGATACTGTAAAAATGGTCTTAAATAAAGAAATGTATCAGATGAATAGGCAAGAGGTAATAAATGCCATAGAAGATTGTCGTTCTGTTAAATTAAGACCTGTTTTATATCATGGTAGAATTAAATTAACTGAGAGATATGTACCTATTGTAGTAGATGTACAATGTGCTCCAACCTACAAAGATTATAACTAAATATATGGGATTGATAGCTATATTGTTATCAATCCTTAATAAATTAATTTAAAATAAAACACATTATGTGTTGACTAATATGGTGGATAGTGTAATATAATTTTATAACGTTTTTATGGGAGAAAACAATGCAACAAGAAGAAATAAATTATAATCAATATCTTATAGATAATATAACACATTATCTAGTCACTACATTTCTTGGTAGAGGTCAATATGCAAAAGTTGAATTTCAATCTTTTGATAAAGCAAAATCATATTATTTAGACCTTAAACAGAAAAATCCATGTACTAAAACTGTTGTATATGGCATTTCACAACCTAAAGAAAAATCTTATCCTATCAATGTAATGATGGAGATATAAATGGAAAACAGATATTATGTAAAGATAAGATTATTTGACAATCTACCTGAAATGCCTGAACATGGTGTTTATAAAACAATTATGGTTGAATGTGATTCAACGGAAGATATTGAAATGTTAATTGATGATAGACATAAAATTACAATGATTACTATGGTTGATTGATAATGACTATTATGAATATTATAAAAGGCAACAATACTATTTTTGATTTTCTATTAGATGCCTATGATAATTCAGATTATAAAAGAGGTTATTATTTAATAGAATTGATGATTAAATGTAATGTCAATCTTGATGAATTTGTTAAATTTTTAGCTAAAAATAGATCTGTAGAATTACATAAACATATTTGTTATCATCAATTTTTCAGAAATGTTTTTGCAAAATTTGTTAGACAATGTAGAATGGCAAAATAATTAGCTTGGGTCGCCTTGGAAAATTATTGTTTTCTCCCAGCCCCACCCCATATTTGGTAAGATAAGCTAGGCGAATATTCTTACCATTCATTTTCCTAATAAATGTTCTAATCTTTTTTTTAAATTTTCTACCATTGTAAAATTTGGTGGACTAATTTTACTTTTTTCAGCGATTTTTAATTCATTAACTATATAATAATCACAAAGAATTTCTACTAATTTAAGTTCTTTTGTATTTAATTTCATTTTCTTAAGTTGATTAAGAGATATAAGTATTTTTTCTGGCATTATTTATTTATACTTCTAAGACTTTCCATAACTTTATCAATATCTGGTTCTTGTCCATTTGGGTCATAAACACATTTGTATTTTACAGGACACCAAGTTTCAATCATCATAGTAAAAGTCTTATTACCACCTTCATAAATACAAGCTCTTTTATCGGTATATTTAGATGTAATTCTTTTTTTTAATCTGCATATTGTATATTTTTTTTCAATAATCTTTCCTTGCCAAACTTTTTGTTTATAAGTGTAATCTTTTGGTTTGTATTCATAAGCAAATGCTTTTACACCTAAAACCAATAATAATATAACAACACCTATACATAAAAAAGTAATGCCACCCCATTTTAGAATATCCATAATTTCTTGTTGTTGTTGTCTTGCTTTTNCTCTTGCCTTACGTTGTGCCTCTTTAGCTTGATTAATTCTTTCTGCTCTTTCTGAAAGTATTTCGTCCCATGCAGTAGGTCCGAACCTCATATTTATTATAGTTTTTAACTCTTGCCTTTTTTCCTCAAGTAATTTTCTATCTATAAAATCTGTTGCACTAGATTCAATACCAAATTGTTCTTTAAAACCAAAACCTTTGCCTTGATTTTTATTCATTTGAGCCTCGCCCTCAAAAAAACCATCTATTTGTTGGGCAATACCTTTTATATCATTTACTGTGCTAATATTTTCTTTGATGAAATCTACGGATTTTTTAACTAATGCAATGCCTGTAAGTGTGGCTGTTACAAATTCCATTCATTACCTCAATAGCAAACCAATCAATAAAACAATCGCAGTTCCCGAAGTTGCTATCATTATATGCTCAATACGTTTAATTCTTAGTATAGTTTCTATCCATCTTTCCTCTGTAACAGCAATATGTTTCTCTAATGTTACATGTATTTCTTGTACTGATGGTTTTTTCATTCAAAATCTCCAGTATCAATTATCTTTTTTTGCGCTGATAAAGGTATTTCTGAGATAAATTTTAAAATATCCTCATTATCCTCTGTAGGCACGATTTCATCTACACCAACAAGTTCTTCTCTAACTGGTAATGTTGATGCTGGTATCTCAGATGCAAATAATAAAGGCTTTCTGCTATCTATAAAATATCGTTTTGTTAAATCTATTGCTCTTTGTCTTTGTGATATAACTTGAGCACCTTCTGCCATTTCTTTAACAAGAGGTAAAGTTGCTAAATATTTACCATAACTTAGTAATCCACCTCTTTGTAAAGATGCCAATAATGTATAACTTGTTCCTGATGGATTTGATTTAATTTCAGCAAATAATGTAGGTAATACATCTTTTCTAAATTGTTTTATTCTTGATATTTCTTTTGGTGTAAATAATTCTTTAGTAAAAAAGGCATTTTTTTCAAATATATCATTAAAATTATTAACAATATTTGTTCTTGTAATACCTGATTTACCTACACCTGAAAATGCTTTTTCTAAAACTGCATCTTTTAACAATGCAAATACTTCTTGTTTTTTATCATCAGGTATGTTGGCTTTTATTGTATTTAAAACCTTTTTCATAACTGGTTTTGGATTAAATTTTGAATGACCAAGAAATGAATTTACTATTTCTGTTGGTGCTAAATCTTCATCTACAATTTTTGAAAGAATAGCTTTTGCTCTAGCATCTCCACCACCTTTGCCTGTTAATTTTATGTATTGTGCATATGCTTCATTTGATTCTTTTAAGGTATTGATGATGTTATCATTGCCTTGTATAAATCCATTATCAATGCCACCAAAAACAAAGTTATCTAATGCATTTTTAAAATTTCCTGCCTGTACTGCATCAGGACTTCCTTTTTCAGCACTTCTTTGTATTTGATTAACTGCTTTTTGAACTCTTTGTAAAACTCTAAAATCTAATGGTTTACCACTTTTAATTGCACCATTAAGTGTATCAGTAAGATATTTCTGTATATCGGCAGTTTTTGGTAGATTTTTCAATTCAATAGGTAACAATTGAAAATCAGGAGATTTAAATTGATTTCTTAAATTTACTAAACCTTTTTGTGATACAAATGGAATATTTTTAGCATTTTTAATAGTATTGTAACCAGTTTTTGCAATATTCTTTAATCTTCCTGCTTCTGCAGTAACTATATCTCGTACTTCTTCAATGCTTTTTTGACCAATATTAGCCATTTCTCCTGTACCATCAACTTGGTCTATTTGTTTGCCAAAATTACCTGTACCAAATTCATCAGCTAATGATTTTGCATCTTGTTTTATTAAATCTAATTGTTTCGCATCAAATGCTTTTATTACACCACCACCAGCAACTTTTGTGTCCATACCTTGTGCAAATCTAAACATTTCTTCTTCTTGCAACTCAGGATTTAATTTATTTGCAGTAGGCACACCTGTTTGACCTAAATCAGCAGTTCTTTGACCTTCTGTTAATGGATATTTAGATGTTTGTGTAATAGAACCTTTTACGAAATCTGGTGGTTTTACACCAATTGCTTTAGATGTACCTCTAACAACTGCTTTTGCACCTTCTTTTGCAAATTTTAATGATGGTGGTGTTGCAATATCTATTGCAGTAGCTAAAGAACCTAATTTTAATGCTTCAACACCTTTTTCACCGAGAGTTTCATTTTTTGTTTGTGCAGTTTTTGGTGCTAATAAATCTTCTAGTGTGCCTGACAAAAATTCTGTTGCACTATAACCAGTTGTACCAACACCAATTTTTCTAGCAAGACCCTTAGTTTTATTCATTATTTTAGAAATTGGTAAAAATTTAACAACTTCCATAGCAAATGTATTCATATCTGCATCTGTTAGTCCGGGTTTGTTTACATAATAAAATTCATCATTCCATTGAATAGCTAAATTATCAAATTTATCTTTAAAGACACCACCATATCTTTTGTCGCCTTTAAATGTGTTTTCAAAAACTTCTGCTTTTGCAGTGTCATCTCTAACTGCACCTATTTTACCTTCTGCTAATAAATCTTCCCAAAAACCAATATCATCTAATTTTGTTATTTCACGAAGATTAGGAAATTCAATTGGTTTATCTTCACCTGTAAATGCCTTTTTCATTGCAATAGGCATATCTACAAATGTTTCTTTAACACCTCTTTTTGTTCTTTCTAAAAAGCTTTCATCATCATCAACATTTTTATTTAATTGTGTTTGTGTTTGTGTTGGTTTTGTAATTGTAAAAGATGGCTGATTGCCCTTTGCATTAGGATTTATAACAATCCCCATATCTTTTAAATCTTGTGCAGTAAAACCTGACATATTTAATTACCTTGACCAAAATTAGTAGGTAGACTTATACCTTTAATTACATAAGTTCCTAAAGGTTCAAATAATTTATTACCTCTACCATCATCATTTATAAATACTGAACCTCTTGGTAAATCTGCATAATAATTTTTAATTATATTTAATTTTTCTGCATCATTTTTGAATTTGGCATCACCATCATTATCAAATAAACGATTATCTCCATCTTCATCTTTATAAATTTTATCAAATATTCCAATATCTTGTTCCATAAGTTTATCATCAATATATTTATAACTATAATTTTTAGGGTGTGATAATAATTGTTTTTCTAATTTGTTAAGTTTAATCGCATTTTTGGTCATTTTTTCTAATGTATATAAATTAAGATAATTTGCTTCTTTTTCATTGCCTAATGATAAAATACCTTTTTGATATGCCTTAAATTCCATATCAGATGTTGAACCTGAACCGGGTGGTCGCATCATAGGTGCTAATTGAAATGATAATGATTGTAATATTTGTTGGTCGCCTAAATCTTGATCTGTATATCCAAATATAACTTTAAGACCTTGTTTAAATGTCATAAATGGTTCTGTTTGACCAAATCCTGTTGTTACATTTTCATTCAATAATATGTCTTTTGCTTGTTGTAATCTTGGAAACAAAGTGGTCATTTTATTAATTGACTCATCTTTTTTATTCATTGCCTCAAGTTTTTTTTGTTTAGTGGCAAATAATGGATCTGGTAAAGAACCTTGTATTTGATTTGTAATAACACTTCTAATTTCAGAACCTTCGGTTTCAATGTTAAATTCAATAGGTTTACCTGCAAAAATTGCTGGTGCACCAATTTTTTCAGCATCATTTGTAGATACTTTATAAATAAAATCATCATATCCGGGTATGTTTGGTGTTATACCTCTTTGAGCAAGAAATTCTTTGGCTTTTTCTTCTGTCATATAATTAAGTGCCAAACCTTTTCCTAATGTTTTTCTATTAGTTGTTTTTGGTTTTGCAACTTGTCCTAAAAATTTTAAAAGGTCTGATCTAGTACTTTGATCTGCCTTTCTATCTGCAATATCTGATGCTAATTTTAATTCTGCACTTTTCAAAATACCTGATGATGCACCACCTAATGCTGTGGCTCCCGGCACACTTGATGCTCTTGTCATTTCAGCAGATGCAATTAATCCTAATAATGCTGGGTCTATTGGTTTTCTTTCTCGTCTAAACAAAGATGCTAATGCACCACTATCTATGTTTTGTAAATTACTATTAGATGCACCATATAATGATTTGATTTGATCTATAAATTTTTCATTAACTGACATTATGCCCTCCTACCTAATGCATAAAGACTAGCTAAAGTGCCTAATCCACCTAATGTTTGTCCATAAATACTAGGTTGTTGCATGAATTGTTGTCCTGTTGCCTGTTGTCTTGTTAATGTTTCATATGGAATACCTTGTAAAGCGCCTAATGCAAAATTTAACATTTCAAATGGAAATTGTTGTTGTTGTAAAAAATCTTGATAAGCTAAATCTAAAGCTCTTTGGTCAAGCTCTCTTTCTGCCTGACCTGCAGTTATCATACCTGACGCAACTTGTTCATTTAAACCTTGTGCTAATGGAGCCAATGCACTTAATGTTTCTGTAGCTCTTAATTTACTTGCTTCATCAGTTTCAAAACCTCTTAATCTTGCCGCTTCTCCAGTTTCAAATCCTGCCCTTCTTTCTGCTTCTCCGGCAAATCTTGCTTGTCTATCTGCATCAAATCTTCCAGCATCAAATGCTCTATCTGTATCAAATCTTTGTGATGCAAATTGCAATGCATCTCTACCTGCCTGTCTTCTTAAATCTCCACCTGCTCTTGCTATTTCGGCATCTGTTAGTGCTTCTCTAACACCTAATCTTGAACCTCCAAAAGCACCTGCTCGTATTGCATCAGCGGCATTTTGTCTTTGTCTTAAATCTCTTTGTCTATTAAGTTCTTCAATTGCTGGATCTATTGATGTTTGAAATACATCTTGATATTGCCCTGCTCTTTCTACATCAAATTCTGGAGATTGAAATGTATCGCCAACAAGTTGTGTAGTTGCAGTTGGTAAAAATTCACCTGCTTCAAAACCACTGCCTAATGTACCTGCCATTTCAGTTGCATCATCTAGAATTCCCTGAAAAGAATCACCACCATCTGCTAATTTTTGTAATCCTGCTCTTTCTGTTTCAGACATTCTAAGTGGATTACCTTCATCATCTGTACCATAAGTTGCAATTCTTGGACCTTGAAATTGTGGAAATGGCGATTTTGATAATTCTCTAGCTTGTTCGTAAAGTTCCTTTCCACCGGCGGCAACAAATGCTGGTAATTGTGTACCTGATACTGTGTCTTTGTAATCAGGTAAAACTATTGGTTGATTTGTACATATTGCACCCATTTATGCCTCCACGAATATTGAGCCTGCTTTAACAAAACCCAATCTTTCAAAAAATTTATCTTTTCTTTGCAAATCTCCAGAAAAGATATGTCCTAATCTTATTTTTAGTTTAACATCTTTTGCTGTTTTGATATAGGTTTGTAACAATTTTTTTGCTACATCACTATTTCTTTGTTCTTTGAACACATAAAACCAAGTATCTGCAATGTATTTTTCTTCACTCCACCAATCCTGACATATTTGACCTGCTATAGAACCTTGAATTTTATTATCTTTTAAAGATACAAAAACTAAACCATTATGAACCAAATCATTAATTTTATTTATNAATTTTAATGTATTAATCTTTGGCACTTCTATTTCAGTCTCCTTGTGCATTTGGTTTAACATAATAACTAATGCCGAAATATCTATAACTGTGGCTCGACGTATCATGCAATATCTTTCAATGCTCCCATAGTTTCTTCAGGTGGCATTTCATCTGTTTCCATAGGTTTTGTATCTTCCATTGGTTCTTCTTGTTCAGGTTGTTCTCTAACTTCTGCAATTCTTGATATTAAAACTTCTAATTCAGGAAGAAATTTCATCAATACATTCATAACCTTAGGTGTAATTGCTTCATCTAATGCATTAAGTTCTTCTTCCGTCATTTCTGCAAGTCTTGTCATTAAAACAGTTTGCATTTCCTCAGATGGATTAAATATCATCTTTCTTACATCTTCATTAGGTGGTTCTATGCCTACATCTTCTAATGCCATTTAAATCTCCTTTTTATTGTATAAAATAGACCAATCTGTTTTTTTACAAAATAAACCTAATCCATAACATATAGATTCGCCTATAATTTTATATAATTTACCTAAATAATCAGGTTTATCTCTTTTTCCTAATAAATATTTAACATGATTTAATCTATGATTTGCAATATGATGCCAAAATTTTATGTTTTTTCCTTTTCTCATTGATTTTACTACATTTATTGCCCATACATGGTAACCTTTTACATGTATAGGTGTTAAATATTTATGTGTATAAAAATAATCAATCAATATATCTTCTGTGGTCATCAAACCAAGTCTTCTTAATTCATTACATATCACTCTACCACCGANAGNNGCTCCTACAGTTGCACCAACAACTGCACCAACAGGTCCACCTAAAACACTTCCAATATAAGTTCCAGCGGCAGTTCCTGCTCCTTTTTTTGCAGATTTAACTGGGTCATCACCTTTTGTTAATAATAAATCAGTAAAAAATGCTGTTATACCTGAACCAGCACTTGCATACATTGTAGATTTTGATGTGGCATCATTTTTAACTCTATCCCAATAGCTTTTTTCTCCCTCAGGTAAGGTTTTTGCTGAATAAGTTTCATAAGGTTTTCCAGTTTGTGGGTTGTTTCCTTGAATGTCTACATCTCTTTTTGTAACACTTCTTCTACCAAAAACATCTGTTATTTCATCATTTACTTCAAGTTTATTACCATCACCTCTGAATGCCAATAATGGACTGTCTTTTGTACCAATGTTTATAAAATCACTTTGTTCTTTTAATAATTTATATTCAGGTAAATTACCACTTGCTATAGCTGATTGTTCATTTGCAATAGCTGAATTAAATAAAAATTCTCCACCTTCTTTTGTTTTTGATAATAATTTATTTGCATTATTTAATTTTGTAAAAGATTCTGCACTTAAATCAAATTCAGGATTTATAATTACATCTCCCGGCAAATCTCCAAATCCAAATGCAGATTTTAAACCTGATGTTACAGGACTATCTACACCTTCTCCTATAGCTTGTCCAATTTCACCACCTATTCTTGATGCAACTGCGGTAGTAGTGTCTGAAATTAATTGTCTTTGTATTTCTTCAGGTGTCAAAAAACCCGGTGGCGTTTCTAATTGTCTGTATTGTTCTAATTTTTGTTGGTCTTCAAAATCATTTGGGTCAAAGGTTCTTTCACCTGTTTGAATAGTTTTTGCCCATTGATAAATTGGTAATACCTCTGTGCCATAAGTTTTTTGTAATGTTTCATCATCAATTTCTGGTTTTTGTGTCATTAATTGATAAACACCATAAGTAAAATCATCAATTGGTTCATTGTCATTTACTTTATTTTGATTAGCATCTATGTCTAATATTTCGGTAAATGCACCAAATTGTGGTTCTTCTGCCATTAATTAACCTCCAAAAAGCTTACAATTATATGCAATCTATCTGCAGTTGTTGCCTGTGCTTTTATAATTTCACTTTCTTGTATTATAAGTGGTTGTTCTAATAATTCAACCGTTGTGTTTGATGCCACAGATTTTGCTTTAAATAAACTAAATACATTTGCACCAGAATCTGTAAGTGTAATATCTATTGTATCAGAACTACCACTATCATTACTTAATAATATACTTTTAATAATTGATTGTGTTGCAGTAGGACAAGTATATATTGTAGTGTTGTCTGTAGATGTTAAATCAGCTTTTGCATTTTTAAAATTATTAGCCAAAGAAAAATCCTTTTGCTGTTGCTTGGTCTTCTGTTTCTTGTGTTTGTGCTTGTGTAGTTCTGTTTACCTGTGTTTGTTGTATTTCTAAGGCAGATACTAAATTTCTACTAAAATCAAACAATTGTCGTGCAGAATCTAATGCATTTGTCAATCTATATACACTTGGTGGTTGTGGTAATCTAATCATCTAAAAGAATCCTCTTTTGCATTAATTCTAAAATCACCTAATGACCAATCATCACTTGTGCCAGTGCTAGAATATTTTACTGATATTTGTCTACCTTTGGCTCTCGTGCTTACTTTTTCAGTGGATTGTGTAATTGTAAATGGTCCTTTTGTAACTTCAGAACCATTAGGAAATTTACGACATTTAAATTCTAAAAATAAATTTGTATCACTAGATAATGTTGCATCTGGCACTATTCTATCAATTAGAAATGTTTTATTGCCTGTTTCATCAATTTCAAGTTCAGAACTTTCAACAAAACAATTCATTGCACTACCATCTGCACTTGTGCCACTTTCATGGTTATATAATCTGCCATTTGAATCAAAAGCAAATGGTACTGTTTTAAAACCTTGTGCATCTAGCCAAACATTTCTATCTAATGTACCTACAGTCCATACATTTTCTAAATAATTATATGTAACATAACTGTCTGGTTCTGGATTTACAGTGCCTGATGTGTTATCTTCACTAACATAATACCATATAATCTCATTAAATTTTTTGTTCTGACCAACATATGTTTTGTCAATATATCTTTGTTGTATTCTGTTAAAAACAAAATATTTAACAGTACATGGTAATTCTTGAACTGTACCATTGTAAACAAAGAAATTACTTTTACCTATCCAATAAACATTACCATCAACACTTATAGAACCATTTAATGCAACTGCACCACAATTTACAGCCAATAATCTAAAAGAAAAGGTAAATGGTGGTCCAACAAATGTCATTCCATAAACTGCCTCATCTGTATTTATAAATGTTTCATCTTTTGTTGGTATAATAGAAATAATTTTATTACCAACTTCAAGTCTTTGGTCTCCTGAAGTGTTTGTGGCAGTAGGTGTAAATTTAGTAAAATCTTCTTGGTCAGAAAATCTTATTAACATTGGGTCAAGATTTGTAGTACCAATTGCAGTTGTTCCACCAACAATTAAATGTCTATCTGGAAAAGAAATTGCAATTGTTCTATTTTTAGTTGGCACATCTGTGGCTCCAGCAATACTAGATGCTAATACCGCTCTTGTTGATTCTCCACCTGATAAATCCCAATAATATATTTGTCCATTTCTATTGTTTGCTAATAAATCATCTCCCCATAATTGCAAAGACCATTGAGTTGCTTCTAATGCCACCGTATCACTTGCTATATCTCTCGCTGTTCCCCATGTGCTTAATCCCCATGTACCAACACCCCAACCTGTTGCAGTATCTGCACTTTGAATATTCATATTAGCATCTCTGCCAATTAAATATTTAACATCTAATCCTGTACCACCACCTGTAGTAGTGCTTGTCGCTTGTGTTGGCGATTCTATTGTATAAGAATTTGAATCTACAACTGTTATTGAATAGCCTTGCACTCTATTTAATGTATCTGCATCAATGCCACCTACTGCAGTTGCTTGTTCTATAACTATAAAATCACCATCTTTAGCACCATGACTTGAATCTGTAACAGTAATTGTTGTAGAATTATTGGTTGTTGCCAATGGGTTAGATAAATTTGTTGATGTTTTTCTTAAAGGTGTAATATCATATAAAACGCCACTATTTATGATGTATAAATGATTGTGTGTACCTAATGCTATTCTATCAATACCATCATCTAATGACCGCCAAAATATTGCATTTTTTGGTTTACCTTGTGCCAATATTGTAGATTCTGTATTTGCATTATTGTAATATATTTCTTGTTCCCAACCACCAATCTTAGTAGGATAACCGTTTCTAAACCTTATTAAATTACTATCTATGTAAAATGGTCCATTTTTACCTGCTGAATATTCTGTAATATCTTTTACAATACCTGCATTTAATTTTAAAAGTCGGTAACTCAAACTGATATATTCCCCATTCTTTTACATAATCTTTCTGCACGATTTGGCACTTGTGAAAACCATTTTGAATTTCGCATCTCTAATTCTGCATCTTTCCACCTATGATTTATTACATTTTCTTTCATGCGAATAAATTTAGATAAACGAGGTCGCCCAAGATTGAACATCATATTAGCAATAATTAGTTGTGCTTCATCAGGTAAAGTAAAAAATTCATCATATAATATAGTACAATCTTCAATTACCTTTTCTACGTCTTTTAAGAAGCACTCATTAACTCTTTCTTCACTTACCTCTGTACCTACCTCAAAATCATTTTCGGGGTCTGTAGCCTTACATAAATGCCCGATTCCAAAAGTTTTATAGCCGAGATGGTCTAAATACACTTCGTATTTAACTCCCTCGTCCTCAATTAATTCAGTTTTTAATTGTTCAATATCCATTTAAACCTCTTTTAATACATCAAATTCTGACCATGCAGAAAATTTTGATCCACTCATGTCGCAATTTTCATCTGTTTCTTCCAATTTACATGCTGGACAAATATATTTGATACCTCTAATTACATCTTTATCCACTATTATTTGTTTTTGCATGTTTATTTTACATCTAAAACATAATCTCATTTTGTTAAACCTTTTTGTTTTTCATATGTTCTAAGTCCTCCGATGCCAAGCATTCCGCCGAGAACAGTTAAAAGTGTACCCATATCAAAATCAGGTAGCTCTGGTAGTTCTACACCACCAATGGCACAACCAAATATAATTAAATCTTTTAGGATAAAGTGATATAAAAAAGCAATCGCACATGTCCAGCCAACTGCAGGACGCCAACCACCTTTAAATATAGAACCAGATTGTGCTTCTGCTTTATTAATCTCTAATTGTGCAAGTAAAGCCTCTTGATGATGTTTCTCGGACATTGTGGCTATCTCGTGAGCCAATTTCGCCTTTTGGTCTGCATCAGGTATAAATTTATCTAATAAACCTGTAACTGGTCCAATCAATGCCTGTAACATCTATCTCTCCATTAAGTACCACATCTTGGGCATCTTTTTTTCTCAAATCTGCTATCTATCCATACCTTACCATAATAAAGTATAAATAGCCAAAAAGTAAATAAAACACCTTCTACATAACTTAAATCATTCCATGCATCTAATATCATATTTTCCATTTTAACCTCCCTACAGGTAATTCTTGGCATCTATATTTGACAGGTTTCCATAACGGATAATATTTATTGACCTGTCTACTTATTTCTAAAGCCCTTTCTTTACATAATTGTTTTGTTTCATAAGGTCCTCGTGTATCTTCTAATGTTTGGCAAGTATTTGGCATTGCTATGATACATATTGTAACAAATGCCTTAAACATTATTTTCTATTCATAAAAGCACTAGCACCCATATATGCACCAACAATACCAGCACCACTAATATAAAATAAATTACTAATATCGGATAAAGCTTTGACTCTTTCAATGTCAACAAAAAACATAGCACCAGTAAATAAACCCATAGCAACCAAACTGGCAGTCGCCATTCTTCTTTGTGCTCTTTGTTTTCGTAAATCATGTTCTAACTTTTTAATTTCTGTAACATGACTTAATTCAGCATCAGTTACAATACCATCTCCATCAGTATCATATTCAGCATATTTACTATTATTTTGTAATGTTTTTGGTTCCATATTATGCATAATTCTTTTTAAAATTATAGGCTAAACTTATTCTTGATTCCTCATCTTTTTGCATTTCTACACAATGTTCTAAATGACTTCTAAATATTACTAATCTTCCCGGTTTTGGGTCATAAAAAATTCTTTCCCACGTATCTGGATTACGTTCTTTGTATTCAGGTACTATATGGTCTGCAATCGGACTTTTAAAATAAACTTTTGCAGATTTATCATTTGCTTTTAAAAAATAAATTGCACTTATTACAGAGCTACCATGTGTATGATATTCTTGGTAATCTCCTTTTCTATAAATAGTAAACCATGAATCATAAGGTCTGTAATTTAAACAATCGTCTTTTAATCCAATTTCATTTGCATATTCTGTAACTTTTTCTAAAACAAAATCATTGATGCCTTTGAAATGTTCATCTTCCCATGTTTCATAAGTACCATCTGTATTATAAACAGTATCAGACAACCAAACATTTTGACCACCTTTTTTTATTGTTTTTTCTAATTCAAAACATCTATCGCTTACGTCTTTTTCTAATGTGCTATGATGTGGATTATCATAATAGCCTATTAAGGTTGGAAAAAATCTTTCTATCATACAAAAGGCTCTCCACAAAACCATATGACCAAAGAATATCTTGTTCCTTTTGTTACTGGTTTTACTCTATGTTGCATATAAGATGGGAAAACTATAATTGTACCTCTCTTACTTATAACTGTATCTTTTGCAAAAAATTCAAATTCGCCACCCTCATATTCATCATTTAATATAATTGACATAGATAATTTTCTGGTTTTATTATGTGTGAATTTATTACCATTTTCAAATCTTGTGAAACCATTACCATCTTGATGAAATTTAAAATGTCCATCTTTATTATATCGTGCTATTTGCATTGTTTCACATGAATCAATTTGGAAATTCCAACCAGAATTATTATTAGCAACATTTAAATAATGCCAAACAATCTCATAAAGCCATTGTTCATTTGTCCAAGCAATATCAGTAATTCTTTGGTCTTTGGCAGTTCTACCTTCTTGATTTAAGTTTGGTAAAACCTCTGCTGGTCTCCAATCTTTTGCTAATGCAATTATTTTATTACATGTTTCTTCATTGATTTCTCTTTCAAAAAACCAATATTCATCAGTTGCATTTTTTGAGATTGCAAGACTATCCATGTTCTAAACACCCCATCTATCCCACAAATAACTATACCAACCTGTAACAATCATTTTTTCTTGTGTTTGTGAAATTTGACCAACATGAGTGTGTGTCCAATCTACTGGGAAAATAACTGTTTTACCTTTTTGTGCTTTAACAATTCGATTTTGATAAACAAATTTGGTGCCACCATCATCTAAATCATTTAGATAGGTCATAAACACTAAACATCTTTTTATGGTCTTATTAAAACTACCGTTTCTTTCAAAATGTTCTATTTTAAAACCACCACCTTTTGGGTAATGTTGAATGTTATAACCTTCTACAATGTTAAACCTAACAACATGTTCTAAATGAGAATATATTTTTACATAATCATCTAAACATTTTTGTAATTCTATGCGATAGTCCATGAAAGGTTGTTCCCAATAATCAGCATCTATTGGTAAATCCATTGACTCTTTAAAATCTTTTCTGATAACACTACCTTGTTTATTGGTTATCGCTTGTCCCGGTTCTTGTTTTTCTGGATTATTTTTAAAATATTCAACTATGGCATCACAAATTCCCTCAGGTATATGCCATGTTTGTATAAAATCTTCGTTTTTTATTATTGGTTTTTGATAATTCAAGGTTTTATGCCTTATTCGTATCTTTTCCAGCCAGTAGTATTATCTGCCTGATATGCTTCTTCGTCCCAATAATATACATTATCATCATCTGGAAAATCTCCAAGTGGTGATTCCCAAGTCCATGTTGTTTTATTTAAAATCCAACTTGGTTGTGGTTGAGGTCTGTAAAAAACATCATTTTTACTATCGTAAATATCACCAATCCCAGCATAGTTACCTCTTAAAGCAACACCACCATCAGGCAGTCCAGTATCAGTATCAATATGTACACCACCTCGTGTATTGTATGATGTTTGAACCCAAGTTTCATTTTCTGGTAGTGTGTCTATAAATTCTTGTTCTGCAACAATTACATTTGTTACAATACCATCTTCTATTTTCGCAAAATGTGCCATGTTTTATCCTTGAAATTGATATTTAAGAACAACTATACCTGAGCCACCATTGTTACCTCTTGTACCACCAGTTCCTGAGGCTCCACCTCCGCCTCCTCCACCAGTGTTAGTACCTCCTGCACCACCTTGACAAAAGTTTGTACTTGCTGTTCCAGCACCACCATTAGCTACACCACCAGTTCCTCCGGGTTTTCCACGATTTGAATGATTGGAGTCGTTACCTCCTCCGCCTCCGCCACCACCAGAGCCACCAGTACTTGCTCTGATATTTGATGGACCTAAACCAACATTGGCTCTTGCTCCACCTCCGCCACCACCAGAGAATGTAAAACTTGGACCTAATATACTACTTGAACCTCCAGAACCTGCAGTTGAATTTCCGTTACTTGCATTAACATTTGGTGGTTGTGAGCCTTTTCCACCACCATTACCTGATGCAACTGGAGCCGAGCCACTTGTTCTACCCGGACTCACTCCTCCACCGGGATTGCCTTGACCTGATGTACCTGAACCACCACTTGAGGTCGCACCTGTACTTCCTGCCGAACCTCCACCGCCTGAGCCACCTGAACTGCCCGGATTAGCGCCTACACCTTGTGAGAATCCTGCTCCACCACCACCTCCAGTAGATGATATGTTAGAAAATGTACTTGTTCCACCTTGACTTCCGTATGTACCATTATTGCCAACAACACCTTCACCTTTGGCTCCACCACCACCTACAGTGATGCTATAGTTTTGTGCAGATACAGAGAGGTTGCCTGTTCGCATACCTCCTCCTCCACCTCCACCGGCGATTTGACCACCACCGCCACCGCCTCCTGCGACAACGAGGTATTCTACAGAATTAGAACCAGCAGAATTTCCACCATCATTAACAGCAAATGTACCAGAAGAATTAAATCTATGTATCTTAAAGTTACCTGATGTTGTTACTGTACCACCAGTTGCAGATACATAAGCCACATTTGAAGAACCTCTAAAATCTCCCATTTGTAAAGCACCAGATGATGGTATAGCTCCATTATTACCAGTTATACCAGAAGGAACATTACTACCTCCTGCATAATATTCACTCATACTTATTGGATTAGAGCCACCATATTCTGTTTGAATGGCTGACATTGATATTGAGCCAGATGATGGAATTGCCATTTACTACCCCTTTTTTAATTCTTCTATTTCTGCCTTTAAATCTTTAATTGCTTCAATCAAGACTGCAGTTAATTTACCATAATCAACTGATTTAGTTTGCATTTCATCATCAGCAGTTAACACAACTTCTGGAATAATGGCTTCCATATCTTGTGCCAAAACACCGATTTGTGGTTTTGCATTTTCTACATCTCGTCTTTTATAGTGAACACCTTGCATTTGCATTACTTTTTCTAAACCATTTTCTATATTAGATATGTCGGTTTTTAATCTTTCATCAGAAAATGCAGTAACATCATTGTTAAATGTTGCCGCTCCAGCACCTGACATATCAAAAGTAACTGCGGTTATTTCTGAACCACCATCATTACCTTTAATTTGAACATCTTGGTCTTGTATAGGATTTTTGATTACAAGATAGCTTGACTCATTTTTAAGTTCACCAAAAACAGTTCCATTATCAGCCAATTTTATATCTGCATCATCAGCATCAAGTGTAATATCTCCTGCAACATCTAGTAAGAAATTACCACTTGAAACATCTATTTCTTGTCCTGTTACAGCAAGATTTCCTATTGTAAATCCAACTGATGAAGTTACAGAACCATTAAATGAGGCATTACCTGATTCTGACATATCTAATGTTAATGCAGTTATGCCACTTCCACCATCATCGCCTTTAAATACTATGTCTTTATCTTGAACATTTGCTTGTATTACAAAATCGCTAGAACTATTTGTAAATGTACCTATTGATGTACCATCATCTTTAAAAATAATGTCGGCACCATTTGCATCAAGCACTATATCTCCACCAGAGTCTAATGTAATTGGATTACCTGCAAAAGTTACTCCAGTTGTACCATCATGAGTAAGTGATACATCAGAACCAGCACCTAAACTTAATACTGCACTATCGCTTAATAATTTAACATCATCTCCTACAACAATATCTTTTGCTACACTTAAACCACCATCTGTTTGTAAAGAACCATCTGTTGTACTTGTTGCCTCTGTTGTATCATCAACAATAACTCTACCTGCTGATGTTATGTTACCTGATGTAGAAACAACTGATAATGTTGTAGTTCCAGCTAAATTTAAATCAGTAAAGGCATCTACAACTGCCGCTCCACTACCAGCACCATCTAAATATACAGCTTTAACATCGCCATTTGGTATTGTTACATTTGCACCAGAACCTTGTGATATATTAATGCTTTGTGAACCTGTTGTTGCATTTTCAATAAATTGCAATCTACTGACGGTATTTGGTGCAATAGTCAATGTTCTTGTTGCACTTAATGTAGCTGAAGAAGTAACTTTAAAATACATACCTCTTGTAGGGTGTGTCGCACCATCTGCCACAGTTTCTGTTGCATCTGCATCTGAAGAAAAACAATCTTTTGTAGTAAAACTTAAACCTTCACCAATTAGTGTGAGATTTGTATTTGTAATGGTTCCCCATGTACCACTAGCATCTCCAGTGCCAAGTTCATTCAATCTTAAATCATTAACATAGGTACTAGCCATTTATACCTCCTAAGCTATTGTGATGATAGCATTTGCACCTGCCGCTGGAAACACTATTCTAAATGTACCAGATGACACGGTAAAATCTCCACCAAAATTTAAAACTGCAATTGCTTTATCCCCATTTGTGCTATTATAAATTAATGCACCTCTGGCAGTGAAACTTGCACTTGTCCATGTAGGGTCTGCCGCATCAAAAAATGCAGTTGTACCAGTTGTTGAAACAGTTGTACTGGTTAATGTTTCTCCACCTGCACTATATCCTGTTCCACTTATTTCATTTGATGTTGTATATGCAGTTGTACTTGCATCTAAACTAGCAGAACTTGTATAGAGAGCTATCTTTAAAGTATCTGCCGCTAAATCGTGTTGTTCATCTAAAATTTCAGCTTTAAATGATGTACACATTGCTTGTGTTATCGCCATTGTTAAATACCTCCTTCGTATTCCGCTTGGTAATTACGTTGCATTTCTTGTTGAAACAATGCTATTGCTTCATCAAATTGTGCTTTATACAAGTTTACACTATCTGGTGCTTTTAGAAAAGCAGAACTTTCATATAGACACGCCGATAATAAAACTTGCTCTGCATTATCTCCTATCCAACTATTGGCATTTGTAGAAGATAAACCTGTTTCAAGACCAATAAAATCTATCTCATANGCTAATGTTGCCGATGGTGTTGGTCCGATTAATATTTTAATACCTGATGTTGTAGCCTTTTTTGTGGCATACATAAATGGTTCGCCTTGTGTACTTGCGTTTGGTACATAATCTCTTAAATAGCTATCTATTCTATGTTTTAAAAAAATTACATCACTATTTGCCTTTGTAACTGCCACCTGACGTATCATTCTAGCATCTGCTACATCATATTCATTTGTACCTATTACAAAATTACCTGATAAAGTTTTTCTATAACATGGCAAATTTGGTAATCTAGCAAATATCATACTTTCAGCTTGTTTTATAATTTCTGGTATAGATGTGGCAAATTCAGTACCATCATCTTCTATAAAATTTTTTATATTTGTTTCTAATTGTGTGAAATTCATTTACTCACCCCATGTTCCTTCGCTCCAAGCACCTTCACTCCAACCCGGATTGACCTGTGCTTGTTCTGTACCAATGTTACCAGTTGCCTGTACACCTGTTGCATTAACTATATTATCTAATCCAAGTGTTCCTATTGCAAAAGTACCAGCAACACCTGTTTCAGTTATTTCACTTTCTATTACAGATGTACCTATTGCANTAGTACCTGTTACACCACTTGGGAAAGGTCCAAAGAAAATATCTATTGTAGAATCACCAACACCACCAGTTCCTCTAACTTCTTCATCACCACCCCAAACACCAGTACCAAAGCCATTTTCTCCCCAACCATTTGTGTTTGTTTCTGGTATTTCAGATTCAGCAACCTCTGTACCTGTACCTAATGTACCAGTAGCACTTGTAGGTGTTACTGTTAAATTAAGAGTACCATTACCTTCTTCGCCAAATGTACCAATACCACTTGTGCCTGATACACCTGTAATTGGTATGTCAGTATTTGGTGCAGAGCTACCTATGGCTCCAGTACCAGTTACACTTGATAATGTGCCAGTTTGTGTGTCAAAACTTTCATCTCCAATGCCACCTGTACCGGCAACACCACCATTTGCAAGTTCAAATATTCTATCATGTTCTATTGTTTCTGTTCCAGTATTACCAGTGGCTTGTACACCAGTTGTAACTGCACCAGTTTGGAAATTTCCTATAGATAATGTACTAGATACACCTGTTGGAGTAACATCTATTTGATCTTGTGGTGTAACATCATTTATTGTACCAGTTGCGCTTACACCAGTTATGACAAAAGCCGGTGCATATGTTCCAATAGCAGTTGTACCTACTAATCCTGTTATTGGCTCATTAAGTGAAATACCTACTTGTCCAATTTGACCTATTGCATGTATATTTGTGCCTTGTTGTGACCTTGCAATTCTTGATGCAAAAATATCATTTGTAAAACCTAATAAAATTTCTACGTTTTCTGGGTCATTGTTAGGTCTAGGATTAAATAATGCAGTTGCATCAACAACATTTCTTGCTGGTGTTAATTGTGGGTGTTTAGGACTATATTCTTCTTCTTCAACACGAAGATTATCCCACGTGGTTTTTAATTGAGTATATTTAACCTCAAAACCACTTATATCACTAATTGCTCTTGCTTTTTTGCCTGATGCAAATCTTGCCATTATCTTAAGTTTAATCCTGTAGGTTGTAACTTGAGAGAAACACCATCACTATCATTAGTTGATGCAAAATTAAAAGCCTCATCATATATAGATTTCAAAAGTGGATATTTATCTGGTGCATATTTTAAAGATAATTTACTTGCCAATCCTGCACAAATACATTCAGACCATGTGTATGGTATATCTGTATCTTGGTCAGATAATGTAACATCATCTAATTGTGTCATTGCCCAATAATTTAATCTATATGTATCTTTATCAGGTGTTTGCCATACAAAAATCTTATAAATATTATTTGAACCAGTTTGCCTACCTTTATCTAACATATATTGATTAGGTTTACCTGTATCTGATTTGTTTGGTATTTGGTTATATTCAGATATTGTAACTCTATTTAATATTGTGTCTGTTCTTGTGGCATCTGCACTATCATAAATAACNACATCTAAAAAATCTAATACACCTGCTGGTAAATTATATGAACTAGTACCTTCACTTAAATTTAAAGTATTTTGTGTTACAGTCCAATAATTGATACCTCTATTAGCCCATTCAGAAAATAATAAATTTAGACTTCTACGAGCAGATATGGCTTGGTCTCCAGTTCTATTCTGAATATCAAGACCACACCTCTCGTATGCCTCAGTTATTATTTCTTCAACATTTGGTCTAAATGCAACTGTTCCTGATGTTGCCATTTTTTATCCCTAATATTTTTTCTGCATTGTCAAAACAATCTGATATGAATCTCCTGCACCTGCACCAGTGGTGGTAAATTTTATATCACCAGTTGGNCTTGTNCCNGTTTGTTTTGTNTTNGGTAAACCACCTATATCAGTAAAATCTACTTCACCAGATTGACCTTCATCAAGGTTCAACATGATAATATCAGTACTAGCATCTGCCGATACCTGTACTGTCATGCCTTTAATAACCCAAGTACATTTTAATATTTTAACACCTGTACAAGCCTCACCATCGGCATTAGCCTGTAATGTTGAAACGTCCACTTTTGTTACTGCACTTTCATTTCCAGTATCTACATATTGATATTGAAATGCCATAACAATTTTTCTGGTATCTTCGGAAAGAATAGTGCTTGATGTAATATCAGCCATTATACCCTCCTATTAAGATGCATCAGATGAACTTGAAATACCCATAAATTTTAACACAATAACAGTATCGCCACCGGGGTCTCCAGATACCACAAGTTCAGTTGCTTCTGCTGTTGCAGTAGATGCTGTTGTTGTGCCACCTGACATTCCTAAAACACCGTTACATGGAAAAAATCCTTTAAAACCTGTGCTATTCAATGCAACAGTTATTCCATCTACAAAACCATCAGTATCTGAATCTGTTCCAATATCTTGCAAATTTACTGCGTTTGCTGATGCTGTTGTAACTGCTATCATTACTCCCATTGGTATAAAATTATTTGGTATGCCGATTGATGATTCTTTACCTGTCGTATCGCCATCAGCAACTGTAATTGTTGCAGTATAAGTTTCTAATGTCATTTGATTTGTTAATGCACCAGAATTGGCGTCTTTTACTATAGTTTTAAAACCATTTTCTGAACGGACTGGTCCGTTAAATGTTGTATTAGCCATATAAATTCTCCTTGTCGTGGCTAGTGTCTGCTCATGCAGTCAAGGTTAAATTGTGAGGGAGGTTGAAATCAAGAAAAACCTCCCTCTTTCCGTGCAGAGGAATTATGCCGCACCTTCAGTTCCGAATAGACCTCTCCAGTCAGTAAAACCGAAAGAATATCTTTCACGAACTTTATAACGTACGTTTCCTGTTTCAAAATCTCCCTCAACACCTCTTTTTAATGGTGTTCTTTGGAACATTTTTAAACCATCTGGCACATCTGTTTTAATGAAAAATGCATCACTATCAGTCAATCTTCTCATAATATGAAAACCTTGTGGAAGATATGAACCTGAACGTAGGGCATTTATATCATTATCTGCTGTTCCAACTCTTAATTCACTATTCAATATTCTTTGAGCAGTAAAGGTATATGCAGTAGGAATTATTAACATTTGTCCCTGTGCCGCTATTCTAAGACCTTTATCGTCTTTCATATCTGCAATTTGAATTAAAAGTGATTCAATAGATGTTTCACTTAAATCTGCCGCAGTTGCAAGTGTATTACTTTGATTACCTGATTGAGTAGGGTGTGATGTTGATAATAATGCCACACCATCTCCACCAGCATATACACCGGCACTTGTTGCATTGTTTAAAATAGTTGCCGCTTTAATCTCTTTAGTAGCTGACATACTTCTAGCTAATGCTTTTGTATATCTTGAAGCGATAGAACCATATTGTCCATCTTCTTCTGCTTCTTCTGTGATTGAAAACGCCAATGCGATTGTTTCATGTTGATATCGTGCAGTATATCCTTGTCCTGCTGTATCGTAAGCTACCGCCGCACCTTCATTTTTTGTTGGTGCATTGCCAAAGCCTGTTAACAATACATCTTCCTCAAAAGCTCTATTTGATGTATTTGCATCAAAAACTCTTGCGAATTCTGCTGGATAACTGTCGTATTCTAAGCCGAACAGGGTATTCAAACCCGGCTCAAGCATCTTTGCAAATTGTGCTCTATTCATAGCCATAGTTTAAATCTCCTATATACCAGCAGTTGCTTTGAGCAAGTGCTCGTTAATTAATACCTCAAGTTGTGCATATTGTGCGAAACTATTGCTAGGGTCTTCCCATAAACCAATAATTTTACATGTAGCAGTACTTGTACCCATTGTGCCATTTAAACTAAAACCAGATTGACCAGTTGTAGTTGAACCAGCACCAGCAACCACATCTGCACAATTACCTACGTTTGTTTGTGCTGGTGTTCCTGCTGATTGCACTCTATACACAATGTATGGGTCATCATAAACATATGCGATAATATCTGTCGCACTTGTTCCTGATGGGAAATATTGTGAATAAACATAACTACCGTCACTTGCAGTGTATGATACACCTCCAAAAACACCTATATTATTTGTTTCTGTAGCAGTATGTGGTGTAATAACACCATCTGCTGTAAGAATGACAAGGTCACCAGTAAAAATATTTTCTGCTAAACCTGATGTAATAGTATATTTGTTTGCTCTTGGTGCATTACCACTCATATGACGAAGTGGGATAAACCCATATGGACTGTTTACATTTGCCATAATTTAACTTCCTTTTTTAAGTGTTAATCCTCCATGGCAGACATTGGTCTACCACGACTTGTACTGGATTGCCTCTCTTGAAAGATTGGTTGTCCAGTTCGCCGACCTAATGAGTCCAATTCACCTGATAAAGCATCATTTTGTTGTTGTGATTTGTCATTGTAATATGATTTCATAGCCTTATGTTGTTCTTCAGGCATTTCACATAAAATCATACCCTCAATACCAATACAACCAACCCATTGTCCATGATTTATAGTAGGAAAATGTTGTTCTTTAACTGTATCAGATTTTCTTGGTTCCCAACCTTCTCGCATACGTTTGTATACGTTGTCAGGTGTTTCTTTACCCAGAATCGTGGTAGCCACCCATCTTTGTACATACCCCGGTCGTGCTTGTGGAGCATCTAAAACTGCTGGTGGACTCCAATGAGTTTGAGGTCTTGCTTCTTCCTCTCTCATTGATATTCTTAAATCACTTCGTGTATTTTTATTTGACATATTAGGCATCCTTCCTGCTTAATGTTTGGATTTCTTTAGCATATTTTTTCAATTGCTCAGGCTCCGTTATACCTAACTCTCGTGCCATTCTTAATTGGTCCGAAGTCATTCTAATTCTGTTGCTCTTTAAAGCCTGACCACCTGTAGTGGGTGCAACTGATTGTCTACTTTGTCTAGGCTTTGTAGAAACAACACTCTTTGTAGATACTAACTCGGGAAATTTAGTTTGTAAACGATTATTTAGTTCTATGTAATAATCATCTGTATCATTATCATAACCCTCAATATCTAATTGTATGTCAATAGCTCTTGCCATTGCTGTTTCTTTCTCAAAACCTTGTGAATTAAACCAATTGTTATCTTGCCACCATTCCATAGCCTTTTTTGGTGGTGGATTGGCACTTTGTTGTTGTGCTTTACCAACAGTTGGAGAACTTGCCTTATTTGTTGCATTAAATTGTTTTCTTTGATTTTCTAAAGCAATAGCAGTTTTTATATCTACAAGTTGTTCATTAAATTTAACTTGTGCTTCTGTATCGCCTTCTTCAATAGCTTTTGTTAATGCTTGTTTTGTTAAATTATAATTTTCTACAAGTTGATTTTGTCCTTGTTGTTCATTAGCTTTTTCAATTTTTTCTAATCTTGCTTGTAGACTATTTACTTCTTCAACTAATTTTGCATTTTTTTCTTCTTCAAGTTTTTTCTGTTTTACTATTTTTTTTATTCTTGATTGTACAGTTTGACTTAATTCTTCATCACTTAGTTGTGGTTTAGATTTTTTTTCAGGTGTTTGTTCCTGTTTTACTTCTTGTTTTGGTTCTTCTTTTGGCTTTGCATCAGATATTTCTATTTCAATATCCTGTTCTTGCAATTTATTTTTTGCTTCATTAATGCTTTCATTTATCTCAGCATTAACTTCTTCTAAAACTTTATCTTCTACATTATTTTCCATTGTTTTACCTTTGTTTGAAATTAAATATAAGCTGTTACTTGCACACCTTCAGGCAAGATTGATGTAATCTCGTCATCATTGAGCAAGATNAATCTTACATTGTTTACGACAATTTTTTGACCTGCATACTTACCAAATGTTACAAAATCTCCAACTTTTGGTGTTGTTTCTTGNCTCCATTTCGCACCAGTATCTCTATCTCTATAACAAAGTTCTCCTAGTGCCACCACATAACCATGAGCAGTTAATATTTGCTGATTTTCTTTAGCTTTTTCAGGTAATATTATGCCACTTTTAGTTTGTGTTTCTATTTCTGCTGGTTGTATTAGAATTTTCCAATTCAAAGGTTTTGGTAATTGATGTGATGCAATAGTTGATTTAGTTAAACTATCTGCATAAATTTTATCTCCATGATGATGAGTCATGCTATTCATCTCCTTCATTTATTTGTTTTAAAGTGTCGTCAATCACTCCACAGGCATCTTCCAAGCCTTGTGCTAATCCAACATATTTATGGTANGAATTAAAATCNGACATNCGTCCATCNACCATATCAGTCGCTATTTNTNNTTTCTTCTTTTGTAGGTTCTTCTTTATCTGATTCAATAGGTCCGTCGTGTTCATTNATAGATGCCTCCCCAGACATNGAAACACCAGTAACTTCTATTGTTACNTCTTTNTNNTNATTNTCCATATTATTTCTTTTTAGCCTTTTTTAGTTTTNATCTTTTTAACTTTCTTTTTAGCCATAGTTTTTTTACCGTAACCATGTTTCATTTTACTACCTCCTTTTAAAAGTTTAGAAAATTTAGCACGATTTAACATTGTTACTCCTTAACAACACAATTAGTGTACCACTATTTTTTATAAAAGAAAGCAAAAAAGAGTGCCGAAACACTCTTTTGACTAATTTATTTTGATTTTTTTATTTTTCGTAATTATAAAACCCATAATATAAATTAGAATATAATTTATCTAAGATAATATTTACTTTGTTTTCATCTTTTTCTTCTAATAAAGTCTTTTTGTTATTAAGAAGTATATTTAGAAAATCTTGGTTTAATTCATTATAAGGGTCTTTTCTTAATCTTGCCTTAATTTTAGCAATTTCATCAGCTAAATAACAATATAAGTAAGTTGCTTTATATTTTGCTGTTGTCGGCGATAAACCTTCTTTGATAAATTTATCTCTTGATTTTGTTGAACATATCATTGTTTTCTCCCTTAATTTTTAATCAATGTTAAATTTTGTGGCTTTATATTCATATCTCTATCATAATATGCATTATAAACTTTTACTTTTTGTTTAGTAAATCCAACAACTATTCCAGTAGCTTTATGGCTAAACATAGAATCAATATTTACCAAATCATCTAATTTTATTTCTCTATTATATGAATCAAATTTCGGCATTGTTTTCCTCACTATTGTTGTAATCATTCATTTCTTCATAATATTCATCAACCCATTCCATACATTCTCTTTTATTTCTTTGTGAGCTAATATATTTTTTGGCATCATTATGTTGATAAATTCTCCAAATTTGCATGTTTTGATAAAATTGATAATCATTGATAATAATGAAATCTCTATAGAGATATGCATTTTTACCAAAATAATTAATTTTTTTTGTTTTAAATTTATTCATTGTTTTCTCCCAAAAACTTATCTTATACACATATTATATCTTCTATAAATATAAATGTCAACACATATTGTGTATAAAAAACAACTATTTTTAATAAAAAAAACACATTTTGTGTTTGACATACATATATATTAATGTTATTATGTTTTTATAAATATAAAAATTGCAAAAAGGGAGAAAACAAAATGCAAGATTTAATAAAAGACATAGAAGATGGTTTTTGTAATCAAGATATTTATCTTCTTATAGGTAACAAAGATGATGAACAAATACACTTTGTTAGATATTTTGAAACAAACAATCGTATTATGTATATGGATAAACTTGATNATGATGGTTTGCCAACATATGAATATTACAGAAATTTTGAATTTGCACTTAATAAATTCTTAAATCTTTGTGATGAAGTAAAAATTATTAATGTAATGGGAGATGAAATCCCATTATATAATTTTATTAAAAATATTGATTTAGGGAGAAAACAATATGCATAATATAGTATTAACAAAACAACAATTAATTGATTTAAAATGTCTAATTCGTGAAACAGATGAATTTAAATCAACAGAATATAAAAACAATCGTTATTCAGAAGAAGAACAAAGATTGATTGATAAATTCTTAAAGCCTGTTTTTGAAAAAATCGGCATGTACAAATAGAGATTGGGGGATTTTTCCCCCTTTTTCTTTATAAAAAAACATTTTATGTGTTGACATTTATAAATATAAATATTATAATTAATTATAAATCATTAAAATGGGAGAAAACAAAATGATTAATTTTACTACTCAAAAAGAATATCAAGGTTCTAATATTGATGAATTGTTAGCTACTGGTTATCCAATGGGTTCTCAATTTTGTACTTTTAGACAAGCTGTTTCATATTACAATTTGAAGAATAAAGAGCTTGAAGGTGCTAAATCATGTGCAACATTAAGAAAATTGGTAACAAAAGAAGAAATAAAAGATGGCAAAAAAATCAAAAAACAGGTTATGGTGCCATTTAATGTTTTTGAAAAAAATCATCTTATAGAAACCATGTTAAAAAATGGTCATGCACCTTTTGAGGGTACTGATGAACAAGAATATAATGCTGATATGGAAGCATATCAGATGAAACAACAACTACAGGAGAGGGTTTAACCCTCTCTTTTCTTTTGGGAGAAAACAATGCGAGATAAAATTACTAAATCAGAAGCAAAACGTTTGTGTGAGAAAGATGGTTTTAGTATGGAAAGATTAGAACATATCTTTGATATTACACGAGAACCACGAAAGTATACATTTAATGTTGAAAATGAAAGGCAAAATGCCATTAAGGTATTAAATGTTATTGCTAATTTAAATCAGAAACAACGAGAAAGGGTATTGCATAGGGCACTTTTATTAAATAAAGTCTAAAGGAGGTGTCCTCCCCTCGCCTACCCTAGTCATTAATTTGGCTAGGGTTTTGCATTTCTAATTTTGATTTTAAATTTGAAAAGAATTTTTTTATGGGTCTAGTCATATAATATGTTATAGGCAATCCTTCTAAAACTGACAAATTCATTTCTGTAACAGGAAGACCAATATCTGGTCTATCTATTATTGTTTGTAATGGTTTCCTCATTGCACCTAACATTGCCATATTTCTTTTAAATGCATCAGGTTCTGCTTTCATAATTGCATCTTCACCTTCTTCAAATGCAAAATAAGTACCTAATGGTGTAAAATCTAAAAGACCAATTTGGTCTAACATATCTTTTCTTGATAAATCACCTGAAAAGCCTTTTGCAATATCCATATATGNTGCTTTACCTTCTCTNACAGCTTTNTCTTTAATNTCAAAATTTTCTCCAAGATATTCTAATGCATCTNNNATATTTTTTTGTGTTTGTTGTCTTGATGTTAATTCTTCAGCCATTAAACCTGACCTCCTGATAAACTTCTTGCCAATATTCTTAATGTTTCAGAAAAACTTTTATCTAAATTTTTAGCTAATTTTGCAAATTTTTTTGGACTTACTTCATCAGATTCTATTTTTCTTCTTTCAAGAAATTTTTTTGCCGCTCTAACTTCTGCATTTGCAACCTTTTTAACTCTCGTTGACATCTAANCAACCTCATNTTTNATAATATCTTCNTCAGGACCTAATATNTGANTTGTTATTGCACCTGCAAGTCCTGTTGCAACAATTGGAGAATATAAAGAAATACCTGAATCAATATATTCTTTAATATCTGGTGTTAGATATATTGTTGGTGTATCTTTTATAAACCCACCACCTTGTGGTTCTCCAAGATTTTCATCTAAAACTTTATTTATGTCATATGCTTCTGGCATATTATCTTGCAAAGNTAAATTACCAGNATCAAAATCTTTTTTAAATTTTTCATCTGTAAATATTGTTTTATATTCTAATTTTGCATCTGTACCTTTTAATATGTTTTTCGCAACTTTTGGTATTACAACATCATAATATTGAGTTAAATTCGGTTGATTCCACCTTTTATCATGTATAAGACCAGTTGAGAAAGAAACACCATCATAATCATTATCTTTTGCATATTTTAATAATCTTTTTATGCCTAATTCTGTAAATCTTTCTGAAGTACCTATAAATGGTGCTGATGGTATATCACTTACTGGTTTTTGCAAAAATTCATATTTTACAGCTTTATCTAAATTATTATCTAATTCAATAAGACCATCTAAAACTTCATCAATAGCATTATCAGAATAATCAAAATTCTTTGATTTTGCTTTGTCCATTAATTTTGGCTCACTTAATTTTTTGACATTGTTATTCACTCTTGTTTGAATTCTTGGTGCAATTACAAGTTCTTCAAATTCTGATTTTGTTATACCGTTTTCTCTAAATCTCCTAAATGTTTCTGTTTCTATATCAGGTAATGAACCAATATCTGATAAAGTCATATCCATCAAATCATCATCTTTTAATTTGTTATATTTAGTTGGATTCATTTTTGTGTATAATTCTAATGCTTCTGCAGTTTCTTCTTTTAAGGTATCTTTCATATATTTTTGATGTGTATTTCCCAATAATTTTTTATTTATATTATTATTGAATTCAATTAATTTTTGTCCATCTATTCTATTTATTGGGTTTCCTGCTTTATCTAATGGACCAAATGTTTTATCAAATTCTCTATTATATATTTTTTCACCTACAGATTTTCTGAAACTATGTATTTTACCTTTAAGCACTCTCATACTTATAAAATCTGATACATCAGAATATAATCCTTTTGGTACAACTATACCTGAATCTTCTAAAACATCTTTGTTTATTAAATTAATACTGTCTTTATTAAAACCTTGATCAGTTAAATCTTTTATACTTTTATCTTTTAATTCATGGAATTTATATTTTGTCATTTGTTTTTTTATTATATTTTCCATTGTAGGTGCATTAGTAAATTTACCTTTGTTTACTTCTTGACGATAACGATCAAAAATTATAACTGAATCATCATTGTCAAAACCAATTGTTTGATTTGCTGGTTGTCTGCTACCAATTTGTAAATCTTTTGCGTCAGAAGTTGGAGTTCTTATTGCTTTTAAATCTGCAATGTTTGTAGTATTTTTTAATTTTTCTATTGAATCAAGAATATCACCAAAAATTATTGGATTATTTTTATTGATAAATGCTTTTTTTTCTTTTTGTCCCATAACAAGACCTTTTTTTCTGCCTTGTTGCGACATATCTGATTGCATTTCTTCTGCATATAATATTTTTCTACCTTCTTCATCAACTCTGTCTTTTGTTCTTGCAAAAACTACAACATTTTTTTCATCGCCAGTATGTGCTGTATTTATATAATCTTGTTTTAAAACTTCAATTTCATCTGTATCTTTATTATATCTGATTTTGAGTCTATCATCTATTTTGAAAGGTTCTCCATTTTTTAAAGTTTTTATCATTTCTTTGGGAAAAGATGCCTCTGAATTACTTCCTGTAATTGGGTTCATTTTTACAAAAAAATAATTGTCAGTAGTACCTATTACATCATCAAATTTTCCAGCAATAGATGCCACATTATCAATGGGTTCTTCTAATTTTAATAATAATTCTTGATAATTTTTTCCACCCGGCAAAGTGTAATTTTCATGCATTGGTCGTAAATCAGTTGTATCTTTGCCTTTTTTTAGATTTTGTAAAATTTGTCTACGATAATCATTTAATTGTAATACCGCTTCATTATAACTATCTGCTCTAGCAATTTCTATTTCATCAACATGGTCTTTATCTAAATTTTTACTCGTAAAAACTTCATATCCGACATTATTATTTCCTCTAATTGTATATGCTGTTTTGTCCTCATCTATAAATCTTACTTTAATTACATTTTCTAAATTTCTATCTCTTACTTTATTATACATATCTGTTTTATTACGAAAGTTTGAACCTACATCATCTAAATCTTCAACCATGTTGAAATATTTTCTATCAATTGCTCCATAAAAATTATCTGATAATTCACTTTGATCTATTTTACTAATATATGGATTATCTAATGTTCCTTTTATATTAGAATCATTTGCAATATTATTTACTGCTTTTACAACAGCATCATCTCCTGTTGAAAATGCATCAAGTATATTGTCAATTGGCACTCTATCTGCAACAGGAATTCCATCTCGTAAGGCAACTGATGCACTAGTTGGCTGAAAATTTTTAAAATATGTTATTTGTCCTGCTTCTTTAGCTTTTTCTTCACTTTTTATTATTTCATTAAGTCTTGTTTTATTGTTTGATAAATAATCTTTTAATTCTTGATTTGTTACTTTTGGTGCAGTGGCAAATGCATCTTCAATACCAGTAAATAACATTTCTTCTTTTGCACCTTTACCACCAATCTTGCCTATTTGTGAAAACATTTGTTCAGGTGTGCCTGTTTGTTGTGGCAACATATCAATAGCTTTTTCTGTAGGAGAAAACATACCTAAATTATCTAAGGCTTTAGAGCCAAATCTGAATAATTTTGCTATACCTTTTGCCATTTACCAAGCCTTACAAGACCAATATCTAGCAGTTGTTTTGTCTTTAGCTGTGTCGCATCTATGTCTTGCTCTAAAAGATTTTCTTCTAGCAGGAGATGTTTTCTTTATTCTCATATTAGGGTCACCAAAGGTTATTTTTTTGACTTTGTCGCCACTCATTACATATACAACTGACTTTTTCTTACCGTAAGATGTTTCGCCTTTCCTGATGCGTCTAGGCTTGTTTAATGTAACCTTTTTGCCTTTATATTCTGCCATTATTCTTCACCATAATAAACTTCTTCTAAAACACTATCTATAAATTGGTCTGCTTCTGTATCTGCAAATCCTAAATCCTCAAATCTAACCTGATTTTCAAACATATATTTCTTTGCAGTTGCATAATCTTCCATATCTAAGGCTTGTTTTAATGCTTCTCCCATTTTTCTATTTGCAAAATCAAAACCTTCTTCTTCATCAAATGCTTGAAAAGGGTTATCTTCTGTTTTCATTATGTTATCAACTGCATTTTTGTAAATTAGACGTTTTCTACCACTTACAGGTATTGGTGGTGCTGGGTTTTCTATTTTAAATTCAGGTATGTCTATATTTTCATTCTCAGGTCTTTTCATATTCATTAATTCATCTAATGCACCTTTTGGTGTCATTCTATCAGTAATTAAATCACCTAATGCACCTGATAACATTCTAACTAATGGAGATGTTTTAGCCATTATTTACCTTTATGTACTTTTTGTATTTCAAAAGATGCTTTNAAACTAGAACCTTTATGTGGTTTATATCCACCAGCAGGGTTTTTCATTAATTTAAAACCTTTGCCATCTCGCATCCAATGAAACCCTTTAGGCGCTTCTACTGCTTTTTTTGCCATCTTTTTTCTCCTTTTGTGATTTTAATGTTTTCTTTGCCTTTTTAAATATACTTGCAACCTCTGTTTTTCCCATTACTTTTGCTCTTTGTTCACCAACTGTAAGTATTTGTATCTTTCTCGCATATGGTTTATTGATTTTTTTAACTTTNGTAACCGTCTTTCTTGCNTCTGTTGGNGTGGCAAATTTGATACTGACTGTATCTTTTGGGTTNTCATCTGTGTATAATCGTCTANCACTCCCTTTTGGNTTTTTACCAGTGCCTTTTTTAGGGTCAGGCTTTTTTCTTGGNGCCATTTTTCTTCTTCTTTACAAATGTTTTTACNTTTCCNNTNGGNTTNGCTCTTTTTCTTNNNACTGCCGANNTNATTTGTGNTTTTGTCATTCTNTTGGCTTTGGCTTGTGGNACACATTTTGGATAACCTCTTTTGCTTTTCTTTGCAGATTTTCTNCCACATTTTTCANAGCCACCACCTTTTTTTGGTGCTGATATATCTACCCANTTTTCTTTTTTAAACCAATTATGTAATGTGCCTTTGCCTTTAGGTTTTGCCATAATTANGCCTTTTTNGTTCTATANCCACCACCAGCTTTTTTGTACTCACGAACCAAATAGGCATTTGCATAAGCACTAGGATAGACATCAAATTTACGTTTTGTTTTTGCTTTTATCCTTGCATACAATTTAGGATTTGTAGGTACAGCTTTGGTCTTTTTAGACTTTGATTTTTTTGCCTTTGTTGCCATTCTTTTTCCTTTTCTTATTCATAGCTAATTTTTTAAAGTCAGCACCAGTAATTTTGTTTCTTGGTTTTGCTACTCTAGCTAATCCTTTTTGTTTTTTTGAATATTTACTAAATGGCATTACATCACCTTTGGACCCATTGGACCAAGTATATCATTCATCATTTCATGAGTGTTACCACTATCCATTTTGATGATTTTTACTTTTACATCACCATGTTCTTCTTCCATTTCTTCATCTTCTTCTTCAGGAAGAATTTGTCCTTGATAACATAATAAAAGAAAATTAATTAGTTGCTCGTCGCTTAATTCTAGGCCTTCCGCGTCCCTTGGGAACCCCATCTTTTCCATGAACANTTCTTCGTTCCGTTCCATGTTGCCTATTTCTAATGTGTGTTCTGGCATTTTTTTCTCCTTTTGGTTTAATAAACATGCCTAATGCATAACATATTGTTTCTCCCAAAAATTTACCTATCTTTATTGATNTTCTGTTTTTACCTACCTTACCATCTGATAAATCATATGCCATTTGTTCTGCCCAAGCACATGCAATCGGTGTCAAAATCTTGTAGGTTAATCCTTGTTTTCTTATTCTTTCTGCTAATGGTTTTCCCCATAATGCATAACCATTATATATTTTTCTATTTACTTGTTGACCATATCTTTGGTCATATTTGTATATANTCATAGGTAATATGTTCATTTCAAACAAAACGGTACATATAAAAGTGGTATCTGCAGTTGCACTATCGCCTTGATTCTCTATTGTTACTGCTCTTGCAAATGCTGGGTCATAACCTTTTGCACCTACAAAATTACCTTTTTCATCTCTTGTGCCAAAATTTACCTGATTTATTTTATCTTCTGCAAATTGATCTAATGATTTTATTTCTGTATCTAAATCTCCTGATTTAAATGCTTGTCCAAATGTTCTGCCAGTTGGTGCATCAAATTCTCCAGTTTCTGTCATTAACACTTCTGGTTGTCCATATGATTTAAAACCTCTTGATCTAAAATCAGAACCTTTAGCAAAAGGTTGCGTTTGATATGCTTGAGTAGTAGTGCTTACATCTCCACCACCAGCTAATTCTCTCTTTGTATATAATGGTGTTTGTATAGGTGCTAAATCTAATTCTGGTCTTTTACTTGCAACATATTTTTGTATGTCATCACGAGTAATATTAGGTTCTGTAGAAAATTGATCTTTTGCTTTTTGTTCCTTTATTTCATTAATAATTTGTTGTGTAGCACTTCCACCTGTTCCTGCACCTTTAAGTGTTTGTTGAAAAGGAACATTTCTATCTAATAATCTGTTTGATGCATCTTCCGTTTGAAATTTGCCAATAGCTTGACCTAATATTTGAACATCGCCAAATGGTAATAATGCACTTAATGCTGTTTCAGGTCGTAATGTAAAATCTTTACCAAATGAAAAATTTTCAAATGGCTTAAAACCTGCTTCTTCAGCTAAAATGCCTGATTTAAGTGTTCCTAAATCTTTTAATGAAAAAGGTTCTTTAGCCATTTAAATACCTATGTACCCATTCTTTCTTTTTGCATGTCCATGCTTTGTGTTCTATCTGCATCAAAAGGTATTCCACCTAAAGCTCCACCTGAGCCTGACATTTCTTCCATCATTGGTCTTTTTTGTGAACTTATTGCACCTTCTGTCATTGTTCTAGGATTTGTTTCAGGTTTTCCAATTGCACCTACAAGATTTGGTGTACTTTCTAAAATCTCTAAAACTGCATCTTTATCAAAACCCATATCCATCAATTGTTTTATTGCTTCTCTTATGTCTGATGGTGCAAAATCCATTCCTTCTAACATTTTCATCATAGATTCTTTTTCTGTATCTAACATTTCTTTTTGTGTATCTAACATGTTACCTTTTGCCATATCCATACCCATTTTAGCCATTCCTGCCATTGCAGAACCTTCTACTGCATCTTTAAATGCTTTAAATTCTGCATCAGATGTTGAGCCTGAGCCACTATTTCTCATCATTAATCTGGCATCATTACTAATTTTAGATAACAAAGCCTGTTCTTCATCAGACATTGGACCTGCCATGTCCATGCCTTCCATTCTTTTCATCATGTTGCGATAATTTTTTGTTCCTTTATCCATATGTCCGGGCATTTTAACCTCCTTGTTTTGCTTGGTATTTATCTCGGATTATTTGTAATTCTAATTGTAATTTAGCCATTTTTGCCTGTAAATCTTGGTTTAATTCAGCTTGGTCAATTGCTAATTTTTGTTTTGTTTCTGCATCTTTGATTGCCATATCTTGTTTTGCTTTTGCTTCTGTAATCTGTAATTCTTGTTGTGTTTTCATTTGCAACATTTGTGCTTCTAATTGTGCAAGTTGTTGTGCAAATTGTAAAGGATTACCTTGTTGTTGTCCTTGTCCCATATTTGTAATTGCATCTATTTGAGCCATTTGTGGAGATTGTTTTACAACTTCGGCGGCTCTTTGAGATATTAACATATCCATTTCAGGAGAAATATCTTCAAATTTAAATTTATCATCTCTAACATCAGGTAATGGTGCTAAATTCATACCAATTGCTGTTTGCATTCGTTGTCTATACAATAATGCGATATGTTCTGCTATATGTGCAACTAAAACTGGTTGTAAATTTCTAGCACCCGGATTACCACCTAATGATGGGTCCATTAAGAATTGCATATGTACACTTATATGTGCATCATGGTCTTGTTCAGGGAAAGCTCTGATTGGTTTGCCATACATGATAGACATGTTTTCATCTACTGGATCTATTCTTGATGCTTCCTCAGGTTCTTTTAATACTTCGCCAATGTTTGGTATTCTTAATGACTCTAACATTCTCTTATGTGTTTCATATTGGTCATAAAGATTAGGTGCTGTTTGTGATAATTGTAAAACAGATTGTGCCTGTGCTATCCTTTGTGCAGTAGAAAATACATTAGGGTCTGAAACTGGTATTATATCAATTGTACTGTCAAAATCTGATGACATTATAAATTGTGTAACACCTGATAAACTAAACTCAAATTTTTCAGGTAAAAACTTTGCATTTGATTTTGCAATTAATTTAAATTCTTGTCCTTGTGAATAATGTAATCTTTTATGAATAGCACTAAATGCTTTTGAACCTTGTTCTATCAATGCAACTGTTGAACCTACTGGTGCATTTGGATTTACATCACCAACATTTAAATCGGCAGTACTTGCAAATCTTTGTCCTGCTTGTACAATTGCGTTCATTAAATTAAATAATGTTCCTGATGGCTCTTTAAATGGTAATGGCATAATCGCCTTGTTAACATCATCTACTGTAGCATCTAAATCTGCAAATTCACCGGGATTAACCTGTAATTCACCACCTGTTACACGACCTTTTAATTTAAAACCACCCTGCATATTTGAAAAAGCGGCACTATCTAATAAGGCTCTTAATGCACCTGTGGCGGCTTTACCTAATCCACCTATTAAATGAAAAAGACCAAATCCGTAAAAGCCTGTGCCGGGCAAAAACCTATATGATACAAAATAATCTTGTCTTAATTTCTTTTCATCATCTTGTTCCCAATTTCTTCTAATAGAAACAATTTTTTGTGAATCATAATCTATTGTAACAACATATGGAAATGCAACCATATCGTCATTATCTTCATCATCTGAAACACCATCAATGCCATCAAATGTTTCATAAACATGCATTTCTATTAATGTTACTGTTTCATTGTGTTCTTCATCTCCCATAGAAGATACACCTTCAATTTGTTCTCCTATATCTCCTGCTGGGTCATAATCACTGCCGATATATTTAATTGGTAAGTAAAAACCATTTTCAACATATCTATTATAATCGTTTCTTGGTAATCTAATTATGTGTGAGTATCTTATTGATGTGTATAAATCTTTACTATCAGGTGCTACTATAAAATCTTCTGCTTTTACGAATTGCGAACATTGTCTACCAAGATTTGTATCAAAATAAACTTTTTTAAATGCATGACCAATTAATGGTAACTGAAACAACATTGTATCTAAATCAGGGAAATATTCAGGCATCTCCTGTGTAATTTGATAATTCATGTAATCACGAACTCTTCGTGCTTGGTCTTCTAATTCTTCTGTAGGTTCTCCAACAATTGTTGTTTTGACCGGACCACCAGATGGATATAATTCTGCAATAGCCTTCGCATTAAATTGTGTGGCGGCTTCCGCTATCATTGGGTGTACAACAGTGCTTAAACCTCTTGTGGCTCTTTGTTCTTCTTCTTCTGTTAAACCACCATCAGGCTCTAATGTTTCAAGACCTTGTTTGTATCTATCTTCCCATTCTGAACGAGCCTCTTTATCGCTTTCAAATGCCTCTAATAAATCTTGTGCTTTTCTTGATAATTCTTGTTCATCTATATCTTCTGCAATATTAGAATCATGTTCATTTGTTATTTCTACAATTTCATCTAATGATTTATCGCCAATCAAGACTTCATTGTTATCTATTTCTTCTACCTCTAAATTATCTGGTGGAGAACCTTCTTGAAATGGTATTACGTTTGGTTGTTTAGCCATATAATGTTAACCTCTTTTGTTCAGTATATTCATCATCTTCTGCATCACTTGAATGTGTAATAAACCAACCTTTTCTTAATCTTAACCATGCTTGTGTACATGTGTCTACTATATCATCATTCTCACCAGTTGGAAAGGCAGAACATATATCTATTAAATCTTTTGCCCATCTTCTGTTCTTAGGGTACCATATTCTACCATCTTCTAATAAAGCAGAACTTGCGTGTGCTCTTGCTTGTTTATCCCTATCAGGCATATATTCTAACACAGGTACACCTGCCATTCTTAAATCTTGTATCAAACTTTGTCCACTTGCTTTCTTTTCTATTAACACAACATCAGGTTCATAATCTTCATAACTTTCTTGTGCTATTCTTCTAAGTTCAGGGTATGTAACCCTATCATACCACATATCAATAACGATAGCATTAAAATATCCATCTTGTTTAAATACTCCCCATGTTGTTCTTGCACTATAAGAACTGTTTTCTTTTGTAGAAAAAGCAGTATCATATGATTGTATAAGATATTCTATGTTAGGTAAATCATCATTTTCCCATGGTGACCACCATTCAGCTTTTAATATACCACCACCTTTCGGCATTGGTCTTTGTTGTAATTGACCAGATGCACCATAAGAACCTAAACTTTTTTCTAAATTCTTTAATGTTGATTCATCTATTCGGTCTTTCCATAACAATTCGCCTTCTTTTTTTCTTGGGTCTATAAAACCTAAACTTGATTTTACTGGTGTAGGGTGGTTGTATTCATATCTTGCCGGTAAACATAAATGGTCCCAATCTTTATATTCATTTGCTAGTATATGACCTGTTAAATCATTTTCATGTACTCTTTGCATTATAATTATAAATGCACCATTTTTNGGGTCATTTAATCGTGTTTGCATGGCTTGGTCCCACCAATCTANTACACCTTGTCNTACAATACCNGATTCTGCTTCTCTNACATTATGTGGGTCATCTATNANNATNATATCNCCACCTTCNCCTGTTAATGCACCATCAACTGATGTNGCTATTCTTTGTCCTGTTTNGTCATTTTCAAATCTTTGTTTNTGATTTTGGTCGGTTGTCAGGCTAAATGTGCCACCAAAATATTCTTTATACCAATCACTCTCTATTAATCTTCTGCATTTAACACTATCTCTAATTGATAAAGATAAGGCATAACTTGCAAATAAAAACTTTTTTGTAGGGTCAATTGTCCATGTCCAAGCAGGTAATGCTACCGATACGGATATAGATTTCATATGTCTTGGTGGTATATTTATAATTAATCTTTTNATATCNCCATTNACNATTGCTTGTAGATGGTCTGATATNGCATCTATATGCCAATTATCNTTGTANAATCTATTTGGCTCAATTGTTGACCATGCTTCCTTGATGAATAATTTGAGGGACCTTCGCATCTTCTCGGCTCTCACTTGATTCAACGACAGCATGTTTAAGCACTCGTTCAATGGTGTTNAGGTCNTCATCTGANAATTTGCTAATATCTAGCACCTTTCTTTCTTCNATGTTAATATCTTGAGTTATTTCGTGTCTATCTNTTTGNCCTAAAATNTGTTTGCCNANCCATATNGCCATTGGTGTTGAATTNGTNTCATTCATTATTTGTATTTGTTTTCTTCGTAAAGATAACATACCTGTAGCACGACCTTTTTGTATTGTTTTTCTTACTTGTTCGTCATTTGTGTATTTATCTTCTAATGTTCTAAGTGGCATATCAAAATAAAAAGCTATTTCAGGCATTGTGCAATTTAATCTACATACCTTTTCTAATTCAACTAAATCTATTTCAGATTTTGGTCTTCCTACTTTATTTTTAGTTTTTTTNGTCTTTTTAATTGGTTTTATTTGTGTNGTTTCATTCATCTTTTTTTATATACCACGAAAATTATTTCATTTTCAACCAAAATGCTTTGTTTTTATTGAATTTTTGCCTATAGCCTAATTCATATAATGCAAGGTTAGCCTTAAACATTGGCATAGATTGTGTTTTACTTAGACCACAATCCCTAATCATNTTTTCNACNTCTTNTAATTCTAATTCTTTTCTATTGTTAATTACTTTTAAAAAACCTTGTTTATTATGGTCTTTCATTCCTGTAAACACAGTTTTTCTTATCAATGATTGAAACAACTCATGTAATTTATCCACATAATCATCAACATTAAATGTTTTTGCTCTTTCTTGATTTTGTTTACCATATTGTTCATTTACATCTTTGTTTTTGATAAGATGAATTAATTTTTCTTTCTGTTCATTCTCAGAGTTAAATAACTGCCAATTATCTTTGCCTAATAATTCAGGCATTGTGGTTCTATTAGGAACTATTGTAGATAATCCATAAAACATACTTTCTAATATTGATATACAAAATGTTTCATGTTGTGAATTAAATGTATTTGCATGACATTTAGGTATTTCATCAAGATATAATTGTTTTGTAGGTAAATCTTTAATCATTACATAAGGCTTTTCATTAATTATATTAATTCTATCGCCTCCAGCTTTAGTAACTAATACATTAAAATCATATTTTTCTGCATACAATTGGTCAAATATCTCAAATGTGGTTCTCCAATTTTTATAATCTTGAAATCTATGATTAAATATAAATGTAAATTTTTCATATTTTTTTGTATTTTTATATTTATAATTTTTATCAAAGAAACCAAATTTTAATACTTTCCTCTTTTCACTAACCTTTTTCTCTAAATTAGGTAGATATTCTCTTATATTATCTAGTGTCATATTCCAACAATGGTCAGAATTAAACAGATTTACATCAGCACAATAATCTCCACATAATTGCATGAATACAAAATGTAAATTAGGTTCTAATGGATATGGTAAACTTTCATGTAATATATAATGATGTTGATTAACAACAGTTGGAACCATATGAAAATTTGCCATGAAATATTTTAATTGTGGTGCTAATTCAGGTATTTGGTTCCAAATCAGGTAAGGTCCATATGTATCATATATTTTTTTAATAAAAAACGTATCAAAATGGATATTATTTTGTTTTTTTCCTTGTGGTATATTTTGTGGTATTCTCAAGATATTCGGTAATTTAAAAAAGCCATCATCATAATATCTAAAACCCTTTGATGCAGGAAAAGGCATTAAAAAAGAATATTCAGGATATTTTTCATTAAATTTTGTAATTACAGAAGAAAGAAAGACATAATTACTATCTGAATTGATTGTTTGTACCGACCACATAGGATTTACAAATATAATCATATTACATGCCTTGATTTAGATTTAATAATCTTTCTAATGCTTCCTCATTTGTAGAAACACTTGAATTATCATCTATGTATTGATTTAATTTTGCCATAATATCTTGATATTTGTCTAAATCTTCCCAAGAAAAAACAATTGATTTTGTATATTTATCTTGTTCTACCACTAAATCATTAAATTCTAAATCTTCATTTTCTGTATCAAAATCTAATAAATTTTCTAATTCTGTTTTCTCAAAACCTGTTAATTCTAAATCAAATTGTAAATCTAATAATTCTTTTAATTCATCACCTAATAGAAAATAATCCCATTCTGAATCTTCATTTAATCTATTATCAGCTATTCTTAATGCTTTTATTTGTTCATCATTTAATTTTTTTGTAACAACTGGAACTTGTTTTAAGCCTAATTCTTTTGATGCCATTAATCTTGTATGACCAATTACAACAACATCTTCTTCATCTACGACAATAGGTTGTGTAAAGCCATATTCTTTTATTGATTGTGCAATCTTTCCTACCTTTTGATTTTTTCTAGGGTTTTTCTCAAATGGTATTAATTCACTAATAGGTCTCATTTTTACTTGCATTTCAATGTTCATCTATTTTCTCCATTATCCTTGTAACACATTGTATTTATTATATAATCTGATGGCATTTCAAATTGATCGTAAATACTATCCACAACATATCTTTCATATCTTGGTATATTTATTTCACAATCAAATTTACTAGGGTATTTTATTTGTGCTTCATGCATACCACATAAAACTTCTCCTCCATCATAACGATTTCCCTCTATCCATATTATGCAAGTCATAACAATCATGGAAAACATTTTGAAATCCTATAAAAGATTATATTGACCATCTTCTATTCTTATCATTCTCTTTTGTTCTTTACTGTTTCTTAATTTATAAACATCTGACAAACTTAATTCATTTTCTCTTAATTTTTCATAAAGAGTTAAATCTATCACTTTGACTTCAGACATAAGAGCCTCATATGCTTCGTCCATAACNTCTTGTTGTTCAGGTGTTAGACCATTATCCAACAATTTAACTTTGTTCATAACATCTTGTCCTAAAATTAAAAAAGAACTCTCTTTGTCCNATTTCTCCATAAACTCCTTGTTCTCTTATTTTCTTAGTTATAATTTTTGTTGTGTTATCTTCAAAATCTCTATGTATTACTAGACCAACATCTGCCATATTCGCCCAATGAGCCGAGCCACTTACTTGATATAAATCAGGTGGTGGTATTACTCCTGCATCATTTCGGTGTAATTTATGNGGGTGTGCNACCATAAANACNATTATTTCGTGATTTCTAGCAAATTGNTGNCATTTTGCTATTATATCTCTAATNTGTTCATCTTCTCTTTTATGNGCATCTCTATCNGAACTNATTTGATTAAATGGNTCNATNACAAGTCCTTTNATNCCATATCTTTGTTTAGATGCTTTTGCTTTTGTTAAAATATAATCAATTGTTGGTATGTCATCTTTTGCTTCAAGAAATTTGAAATGTGTATTTAAAAAATCAATACCAGCATTTAATTGTTCCTGTGTCATTCTTTCATAAACACCTATATCAAAAGGCTTTTTACATCTTTTTTCTAACAATCTTCTTATGTGATTCGGTGTTGAATGTTCAGGTGAATATAATAAAAATCTCCAATTTTGTTGTTCAGCTAAATTCATCAAAATTTGGTCAAGAAAATTACTTTTTCCATGATTGGGTATGCCTGTTATTAAATTAAATGTACTTGGCATAATTTTATATATTTCATCTAATTTTTCAAAACCTGTTGAAATAGCTCTTTGTACATTTCCATCATACATGTTTTGAACTTGGTCACGATATTCTATTGCAGAATGTAAATCTTGAATTGGAAATTCTTTTGCATTTTCTATTGATGTTTTTAATACATCTTCTCCATATATGATAAGACATTCGTTAGCATCTTTGATTTGCTTTTCTTCATCTGTTGTCATATCTTTATATGTAGGAAATTTTACAACTTTACAGACATCACGACCAAATCTATGTATCAACTCAAGTCTAAGAGCCTTTCCTGCATCATCATTATCTGTGGCAAGGATTACCTCTTCAGCATTCCATATCCATTCAGTAGGCTCAAACGCAGTAAATCTTTTATCTTTCATGTCAAATTTAGGTGTTTTCGGTGCACCATCTGGTAAAGATACAACATCATAAATGCCTATTTGCATCAAAGATAGGACGTCCATTTCCCCTTCAACAAAAATAACTCTCTTTTTTGCATCAGGGTTTTCTTCCCAAACTTTTTTAAGATTATCAACATTATATAAACATTTCATTGCATCTTTTTCTTGATGAAAACGTTTATCTTTACTTCTATGTTTTATATTTACAATTTTACCATTAAGATAATATGGAAAACAAAGTTTCTCATTATGAGAATATAATTTCATTTCTGTTATTACTGTAGGGTCAATTTGTCTTTTTATTAACCAATTATATGCTTCATCTGATAATGTTTGTTGTTTTGGAACAAATGGCATTACATTTTCTTTTTTTGGTTTAAATTTTGAAAATTGGTTGGGTTGTATGATATTATCATGTACTGCACCTTTCCAGTCACAATGATGACAATGCCACATTGCAATATCTCTTTGCAGATTAACTGATAAACAAGGCTCAGTTCTATTTTTATTTCTTAAATGTGAACATTTTGGACAAGTAACTTTTTGTTGTTCTTGTTGTGAATTAACCCTAATGCCTTCTTGAATTAATTTTTCGTGTATATTCATTGATGTTTTCTCCCATAATTAACCAACAAGTTGATTTAAATTTATTTTTTTCTTTTCGTCAACTGTTTCCCATCTCCTTTGATTTAACCATGTTGTAGCATGTGGTATAAATTTTTGGTCTTTGTCTTTTACAGTTTGTTTATATTTTACAGTAAAACTATATAATTCATCAAAATTTAAAATCTTATCGGTTATCTTTTCAAATAAATCAAATGCCTTTTTCTTTGAACCATCTTTTCTTGGATATAGGTTCCACCATTCATTAAAATCATCTGTGTATATAATATGTTTATTATTATTGGTTACATGGAGTTTCGGTGTGATACTCTCGTGAGTGTCATTCTGATACTGATGGGTGTCTGTCTGATACCCTACCTGTAAATAATACATATTTGAAGTTTGTCTTTGTGTGTCATTCAAATAATTTTCATATCTATCTTTTACAATTATAAATTCTTTTTCTTTTAATGTTTTGATGCATCTTATTATTGTTGAACGACTTAATTCTGTAATTTTCATTAATGTTTTNAAACTTGGGAAACATTTATTTTCATCATCACAAAAATTAGCTAATGTTATAAGAACTAATTTTAGATTACCAGAACCTGTCTTTTGTTTAGATGCCCAATCTAATGCAGACCAACTCATAATATCTCCGTGATAATAATTGGTGGATTATATGTTAATAATATTTTCTTTCTCAAAATATAATCTCGTGTTTTAGTTATTTTTGATTTAACATCTTCAATGATGGTTTCACCTTTTCTATTTTCATATTTAAAATCGGCAGTATATCTACCTATTTTTGTGCCATTAACAATTAAAGGGAATTGTGGGTGTATTTCTAAATTAAAAATCATTCTTTGTTTTTCCATCTTTTCTAATATTAAATATCTTTGAAATTCTTTTTTAGAATCAAACCTCATTCCTTTGTAATATTGTTTTTTGGCGTGATATTTGTTCGGCATACAAATCACTTCCTGTTACTTGATTATCTGTAAATATAAAAATTCTTTCTGCATCTTTCCATCTAGGCAATCTATCGCCTTTNGCCCATGACTCAACATTTCTATAATGTGTGCCAAATTCTCGTGCAAAACTTTTATAATTATAACCGTTTTTTCGTATGTATTCTTTTAATGTCATACTTATTTGTATAACAAAATAAAATAAAATGTAAACACATTAAGTGTTGACTNANTAAAATAAATCCATATTATNAATATTAATGAAGAACGAAGAATGAGGTAAAAATGAATAGAAATAATCCTTTTGAGATACATGGAATAAATCATCTATCTCACAGTTCAATAAACACTTGGCTACAAGACCCAGCAAAATTCATTGCAGATAAATTGTTTAACATAAGAGATATAGGTAGTGCATCTATGCATAGAGGTACTGCAGTTGAATTTGGTTTATCTAAAAAATATGAAGATAATGCTTGGGAAATTGATAATACAATTGTTGAACAAAAATTTGAACAATTATGCCAAGATGATTTAATTGATGTTACAGATGAAAAAAGAATTAAAGAAAAATCACAATTAAAAGAATATGCAAATAAATTAAATCAAGAATTTAAATATGACAATCTTGTTGAATATCAAAAAAGAATAGAAATATCTTTTGAAGATATACCTGTACCATTTATTGGATTTGTAGATTTTGTTTTTGAAGAAGCAATTATAGATTTAAAAACAACTGCAAGAATGCCATCTAAAGAAACAGAATCAAACAAAAGACAAATGGCTTTATATTCAATGGCATATCCTAATCATAAAGCAAATCTTGTTTATGTATCGCCAAAAGCCTATTCAAAATTTCTAATTAGTGAAAAAGATATAGAATATTACCAAAAACAAATAAAATCAGTTGCTTTTGGTCTTATGAAATTCCTTGCTATCAGTAATGATAAAGAGGAATTAGCATCCATAATCCACCCTAATTATGATTCGTGGACATGGAGCGAAACTTTAAAAGAGAAATCAAAATCAATCAAACAATGGAGTTACTAATGAATGAAGAATCAAAAAAAGAAGTTCTTGCTCAACCAATCCAAACCGCTACTGCCATAGGTGGTAGAGTGAAAGAAATAAAAATGAAACCAAAAGGCTCAGAAATAACTCAAACATTAACTGAAGCATTAAATAAATTTCAACAAGAAAATATTAATGCAGTAAAAGCTAATGATAATCCATTTTATAAGAGTACATATGCCGATTTAACATCTGTNATCAATGCAGTTAATCAAGGTGCAAAATTTGGTTTATGTTTTTCACAACAAGTTCATTACAAAAATTTGATATTAGATAAACAAATAGTTGAAACATATAAAGATGGTTCTACCAAACAAACTGGTGGTCAAACAATCACACGAGATATATATGTTAAAACATCTATCTATCATGTCAAAGATGAAATGCAGATAGAATGTGATGTTCCTGTCCTTATAAACAATGCTGAGAAAGATAATCCACAAAAGATGGGTTCTGCTATCACTTATGCAAAAAGATATGGTCTACAAGCCTTATTTGGTCTTGGACAAGATGATGATGCAAATGAAGCAACCGGTCTAAATGATAAGAAAGGTAAACAAAATGGATAATGTTAAAAAATTTGATGAAACAAATAAAGGTGTGCTTTTCAGCATACCTACCACCGATGGTGAATCAGAGTGGAAATTAATTCAACAAGGCAAACTTAATATTAATGGCGACCAATTAAGAATAATTGGTGTAAAACGTCTTAATCAAAAAGGTGAAGAAATTGTTGAATTATATAGAGCAATGGGAACTTTGAAAAAAGCAGAACAAGTAAATGAAAAAGACCCATATGCCAAAGGTGTTGTAAATGCTCTTGTTGATAAAGGTGCTATGATTATATCAGGTTGGAAAGAAAAATCTGATAGAGGTAATGCTTATGTATCTTTAAGATTAAGAGAATTTGCCGACAATGTTGGAGATGAACCTAAAAAAGAAATAAAAAAGGAACACTCTGAATTAGAAGATTTAGATTGGTAGGGAGAAAACAATGGCAAAATCACAATATGAACAAATCAAGGAATATCTTGAAGATGGTAACAAGATTACTGGTCTTGATGCATTAAGAAAATTTGGTTGTTACAGATTAAGTGCTGTCATATTCAAATTACGACAAAATGGATATCCTATTGAAACTCATGATAAAAAGGTCAAAAAGGGTACTATCATTGCTGAATATGAAATGACTTATGATAGAACAGTTTAAAACAAAAAGGATAAAGAGCAAAAAGTTTTTAGAATTTGTTTCTAAACATGAATGTTGTTTATCTGCTTATTCCTCATATCCTTGTCATGCAAATGTACAAGCACACCATCTTTTAAAACCTTATGATGGTGTGAGAGGTATGGGAATGAGAGCATCAGATAATAATTCAGTGCCACTTTGTTATTATCATCATGCATTATTACATGATTCTCATGGCAATGAAGATATGTTTTGGGAATCATTTAATTTATCGGCAGATTATGGTCGTAATGTAGCCAAAAAATATTGGGAGAAATTCAATGGAAAAAATAAATGAAGAAGAAATACATAATGCAGTAGCATGGTTAAGAGATTCTGCAANTCANTGTGCNGAAACNAAGGCNACNAGANTNTATTTAGAAGCATTTACAAAATCTTTNAAAGCNATTTTNATGAGTANNAAAATGGAATTGCCAATATCTGCTCAAGAANGAGATGCATATGCAAGTAAAGAATATCAAGACCATTTAAAAGCAGTAAAGATAGCTATTGAACGAGATGAAAAAAATAAGTACCTTAGAGAAAGTGCTATGGTAAAGATTGAAACTTGGAGAACTCAAGAAGCAAATCTACGAGCAATAAAACTCTAAGGTGTTTTATGGAAGAAGAAAAATTTGAAGATTGTCCAAAAGCAGTCGCAGAATATGAGTCCGAAATCGGTGTATTTAGTGTAAAAAGAAACAGTCATTCAGAATTTTTCGTTAATTCACTCAACAATTCAGATAATTTTGATGTTAGAATACCTACTGGTGTAACTGCAAATTATAGAGGTTATTCAGATTTATCTAATGTAAAAAAAACTTTTATAAATATAAAAAAATAAGTTGACCTGTTTCCTACCTGTGCAATTATAAAATTATCATTTATATTCATGGGAGAAAACAAATGAATGACATAATAAACGACATAGAAAAACTAACAGATATAAAACAATCAGTTGGTTTATTTTCAAATTCAACAATTCAATCTCTAATTCAAGAATTAATAAACGAAAAACAAAAAATCGTTTCTGATTTTGAAAAACAAGCACCAAATCATATTCAAGAACTTTGCAACAATTTAAAGGGAGAAAACTAATGGGTATGAGTTCATATATTTTAGATTGTGATGATAAATTCATTGAAGTTGAATTACCTTACATTTGTCTTAATTCTGATAGCCTTGATGAAGCAATTGTTAAGGCAATAAAATTAAGAGATAGGGAATATTCTCATACATGTTCAGAAAAAGAACTTTGTGAATTTATGCCTGATGTTTGGAATATTGTATGGGAGAAATATAATGTCTAAGCCAATTTTATGTTCTGAATTAATATCAGCATTTACTCAACCAAAAAGAGCACTTGCCCTCTATCAAGGGGGTAGGATTGCTGATGATATGATTAGAAAAAAACAAGCAGATTTAGTTAAATCTCAAAAGTTTGTTTTAAGCGAATCATTAGTGGAAAATGCATTTGATGTATCTATGCAAAAACCTTCTGTTTTATTAGAGATGATGGAAAGTGTTAAGATTCCATTTGATAATATTTTNATAGAATGGAATGAAGAACATAGACAACAATATATGAAAACATTTTGGAGAAAACAAAAAAATGCTTATCAATTTGATCCAACTGAGGATTATCCTGAAAGAGTTGGTTATCATATAAATAAATATACAGACCCAATGGACGATAGTTATTTCTTATATGAGTCTTATTATTTTATAAAAGATTTGCATGGAGAAGATTATCATAAATACATCAATAATAAATTCTATTCTCCGACTATGTGTATGATTATTCACGAAGATGAAATGAATTTTGAAGATGAATTTGCAAAAGTAGAACTTCTTGATGAAATACCAAAAGACTCAAGAATATCTACTCCTGATGAATTGAAAGCAAAATGTTTAGGGTTAGGTGCTCAATTGTTAGGAAATTGGTATTTTCTAAAATATTGNCCTGAATCTTTACATCTTAAATATGCAATAGAAAAACAAAATCATATGCCACATTTGATTAAAATGATTAATTATAATAAATCGCATGAATTTAATTGTTTTAAAGAAATTTGTTACAGATTATCCTCTGCTCAATCTGCATCTATGCATTGGGCATTACCTGAGTGGAAATTTAAAGAGGGTTATACTGGCGATGAAATGGCATTGCATGAACAACAATGGGTTCATTCAACTCAAGGAGATGCTAGATTTATAATTGCTTTGTTTTCATTATTAAATCAAAATCTTACNAATCAAACCATAATAAGACCTGATAATAAAATTATACATACAAAATTAGGTAAAAGAGTACCTAGAAATGATTATAAGGTTCTTAATATTGATTTGACAAAGAATAAGATTAGAAAGATTTACAAATCTACATTCAAAGGTAAAGGCAATCCTAAAAGACAACATGAAAGACGAGGTCATTTCAGACATTTAAGAGATATGCATGGTAATCTTAAAAGAAAGATATGGATCAAATCATGTATTGCCGGTTCTGCTGAACATGGTGTTCTGATGAAAGATTATAACCTTAAATAAATAAAAAAACTCTTTATAATTGTAAAAAATAACATTAATTGTGTTGACATTTATGATTATAAAGGGTAATATAATTATATAAAGTTATTTAATTTCATGGGAGAAAACAAAATGACAAAAAATCAAAAAGATTTGTTAAATCACATAACAAAGAAAAATAATGAAATAGAAGCATGGGTAAACGAAGACCCTAAAAATAGATGGGCAGGATTAATAACAACTGACCTTGACCATTGGGCATCATATGGAATTTATGATGTTGCAGAATATGAAAGATATATTTCAGCAAATACATTGTATGAAGTGTATTCTGATAAATATTCTAAGGGTTATGCTAGAGGTATGGATTTCTTTTCTATGTCGCAAGAAAAATTAGATGAATTGTGGACAGAGATTGAAGAAGAAGAAAAAAAGAAAGAAGAAAGACGTAATCTTCAACAAGCAGAGAATTTGGTTAATAATAAATTATTAGCCGAAAGTCTAGGTGTTACAATTGAAGACCTAGAAAGATGGGAAGTGGCTTATTAGTCACTTCTTTTTTTTAACTTTAATGGGAGAAAATAAATGTTAGATACTAAATTACAAGAAAGTCTAGCCAATGAAATAGATAAGGTTTCTTTTCCTATATCTATAGAACAGATTGATGGAATACCTGTTGAAATGGGTAAGAAATTAATCAGAACAGACACGAAAGTGCCATTAGGCATAATCAAATCTAAATATAAGCCTATATTACATAAAGATGCATTTTGTGGTGCATTAATAGAAATGAAAAAAGGTGGCTTAACATTAGATGATGCTGAAATTTCTATAGAGTCATATGAGAATGGTGCTATGGCTAAAATGGAAGTATTATTGCCTGAGAAACAAACACAAATAGGTAATCATAATTTATTTCTTAAATATGTAGCTAGAAATTCATATAATGGCAGATGGAAATTTCAATCATTCTTTGGTTGGCTAAATCAAGTTTGTTTCAATACGTTAGTTACTGGTCAAAAATTAGCATATACATCAAATAGACATACAAAATCTTTTGATATTGACCAATCAAATAAAAAGATTGTCAATGCAGTTAAGGCAGTTACTGATGAAACAGAAAGATTTAAGAAATGGTGGAATACACCTGTTCAAGATGAACAGATAAAGAAATTGTTTGAAACCACTATTGCAAAACAACATCTTTCAAAAGGCAATAAAATTGCAGGTATAAATGAAACAAATAAAAAGCAATTAGCTATTTTAATGGGTTTATACAACGAAGAGGTAACACAAATACATGGAGGTGGTGATTATGGCAGAAATGATGCTAAAGGCTCTCTATGGTGTGCCTATCAGTCAGCAACAGCATGGTCTACTCATTTATCAGATGTAAACAAAGACAATACAAAAAAATATCTTGTTCAAGCTGATAGACAAAAACAAGTTGCAGATATGGTTGAAACATCAAAATGGAAGGAATTAGAAAATGCTTAAAAAATATTTTTCAATAATTTCTATAGGATTGGTTACTGCTTGTAGTAGTAATCAATCTGAGGATACTGTAAAAATGGTCTTAAATAAAGAAATGTATCAGATGAATAGGCAAGAGGTAATAAATGCCATAGAAGATTGTCGTTCTGTTAAATTAAGACCTGTTTTATATCATGGTAGAATTAAATTAACTGAGAGATATGTACCTATTGTAGTAGATGTACAATGTGCTCCAACCTACAAAGATTATAACTAAATATATGGGATTGATAGCTATATTGTTATCAATCCTTAATAAATTAATTTAAAATAAAACACATTATGTGTTGACTAATATGGTGGATAGTGTAATATAATTTTATAACGTTTTTATGGGAGAAAACAATGCAACAAGAAGAAATAAATTATAATCAATATCTTATAGATAATATAACACATTATCTAGTCACTACATTTCTTGGTAGAGGTCAATATGCAAAAGTTGAATTTCAATCTTTTGATAAAGCAAAATCATATTATTTAGACCTTAAACAGAAAAATCCATGTACTAAAACTGTTGTATATGGCATTTCACAACCTAAAGAAAAATCTTATCCTATCAATGTAATGATGGAGATATAAATGGAAAACAGATATTATGTAAAGATAAGATTATTTGACAATCTACCTGAAATGCCTGAACATGGTGTTTATAAAACAATTATGGTTGAATGTGATTCAACGGAAGATATTGAAATGTTAATTGATGATAGACATAAAATTACAATGATTACTATGGTTGATTGATAATGACTATTATGAATATTATAAAAGGCAACAATACTATTTTTGATTTTCTATTAGATGCCTATGATANTTCAGATTATAAAAGAGGTTATTATTTNATAGAATTGATGATTAAATGTAATGTCAATCTTGATGAATTTGTTAAATTTTTAGCTAAAAATAGATCTGTAGAATTACATAAACATATTTGTTATCATCAATTTTTCAGAAATGTTTTTGCAAAATTTGTTAGACAATGTAGAATGGCAAAATAATTAGCTTGGGTCGCCTTGGAAAATTATTGTTTTCTCCCAGCCCCACCCCATATTTGGTAAGATAAGCTAGGCGAATATTCTTACCATTCATTTTCCTAATAAATGTTCTAATCTTTTTTTTAAATTTTCTACCATTGTAAAATTTGGTGGACTAATTTTACTTTTTTCAGCGATTTTTAATTCATTAACTATATAATAATCACAAAGAATTTCTACTAATTTAAGTTCTTTTGTATTTAATTTCATTTTCTTAAGTTGATTAAGAGATATAAGTATTTTTTCTGGCATTATTTATTTATACTTCTAAGACTTTCCATAACTTTATCAATATCTGGTTCTTGTCCATTTGGGTCATAAACACATTTGTATTTTACAGGACACCAAGTTTCAATCATCATAGTAAAAGTCTTATTACCACCTTCATAAATACAAGCTCTTTTATCGGTATATTTAGATGTAATTCTTTTTTTTAATCTGCATATTGTATATTTTTTTTCAATAATCTTTCCTTGCCAAACTTTTTGTTTATAAGTGTAATCTTTTGGTTTGTATTCATAAGCAAATGCTTTTACACCTAAAACCAATAATAATATAACAACACCTATACATAAAAAAGTAATGCCACCCCATTTTAGAATATCCATAATTTCTTGTTGTTGTTGTCTTGCTTTTGCTCTTGCCTTACGTTGTGCCTCTTTAGCTTGATTAATTCTTTCTGCTCTTTCTGAAAGTATTTCGTCCCATGCAGTAGGTCCGAACCTCATATTTATTATAGTTTTTAACTCTTGCCTTTTTTCCTCAAGTAATTTTCTATCTATAAAATCTGTTGCACTAGATTCAATACCAAATTGTTCTTTAAAACCAAAACCTTTGCCTTGATTTTTATTCATTTGAGCCTCGCCCTCAAAAAAACCATCTATTTGTTGGGCAATACCTTTTATATCATTTACTGTGCTAATATTTTCTTTGATGAAATCTACGGATTTTTTAACTAATGCAATGCCTGTAAGTGTGGCTGTTACAAATTCCATTCATTACCTCAATAGCAAACCAATCAATAAAACAATCGCAGTTCCCGAAGTTGCTATCATTATATGCTCAATACGTTTAATTCTTAGTATAGTTTCTATCCATCTTTCCTCTGTAACAGCAATATGTTTCTCTAATGTTACATGTATTTCTTGTACTGATGGTTTTTTCATTCAAAATCTCCAGTATCAATTATCTTTTTTTGCGCTGATAAAGGTATTTCTGAGATAAATTTTAAAATATCCTCATTATCCTCTGTAGGCACGATTTCATCTACACCAACAAGTTCTTCTCTAACTGGTAATGTTGATGCTGGTATCTCAGATGCAAATAATAAAGGCTTTCTGCTATCTATAAAATATCGTTTTGTTAAATCTATTGCTCTTTGTCTTTGTGATATAACTTGAGCACCTTCTGCCATTTCTTTAACAAGAGGTAAAGTTGCTAAATATTTACCATAACTTAGTAATCCACCTCTTTGTAAAGATGCCAATAATGTATAACTTGTTCCTGATGGATTTGATTTAATTTCAGCAAATAATGTAGGTAATACATCTTTTCTAAATTGTTTTATTCTTGATATTTCTTTTGGTGTAAATAATTCTTTAGTAAAAAAGGCATTTTTTTCAAATATATCATTAAAATTATTAACAATATTTGTTCTTGTAATACCTGATTTACCTACACCTGAAAATGCTTTTTCTAAAACTGCATCTTTTAACAATGCAAATACTTCTTGTTTTTTATCATCAGGTATGTTGGCTTTTATTGTATTTAAAACCTTTTTCATAACTGGTTTTGGATTAAATTTTGAATGACCAAGAAATGAATTTACTATTTCTGTTGGTGCTAAATCTTCATCTACAATTTTTGAAAGAATAGCTTTTGCTCTAGCATCTCCACCACCTTTGCCTGTTAATTTTATGTATTGTGCATATGCTTCATTTGATTCTTTTAAGGTATTGATGATGTTATCATTGCCTTGTATAAATCCATTATCAATGCCACCAAAAACAAAGTTATCTAATGCATTTTTAAAATTNCCTGCCTGTACTGCATCAGGACTTCCTTTTTCAGCACTTCTTTGTATTTGATTAACTGCTTTTTGAACTCTTTGTAAAACTCTAAAATCTAATGGTTTACCACTTTTAATTGCACCATTAAGTGTATCAGTAAGATATTTCTGTATATCGGCAGTTTTTGGTAGATTTTTCAATTCAATAGGTAACAATTGAAAATCAGGAGATTTAAANTGATTTCTTAAATTTACTAAACCTTTTTGTGANACAAATGGAATATTTTTAGCATTTTTNATAGTATTGTAACCAGTTTTTGCAATATTCTTTAATCTTCCTGCTTCTGCAGTAACTATATCTCGTACTTCTTCAATACTTTTTTGACCAATATTAGCCATTTCTCCTGTGCCATCAACTTGATCTATTTGTTTACCAAAGTTACCTGTACCAAATTCATCAGCTAATGATTTTGCATCTTGTTTTATTAAATCTAATTGTTTCGCATCAAATGCTTTTATTACACCACCACCAGCAACTTTTGTGTCCATACCTTGTGCAAATCTAAACATTTCTTCTTCTTGCAACTCAGGATTTAATTTATTTGCAGTAGGCACACCTGTTTGACCTAAATCGGCAGTTCTTTGNCCTTCTGTTAATGGANATTTAGATGTTTGNGTAATAGNNCCTTTTACGAAATCNGGTGGTTTTACACCAATTGCTTTAGATGTNCCTCTAACAACTGCTTTTGCACCNTCTTTTGCAANNTTTAATGATGGTGGTGTTGCAATATCTATTGCAGTAGCTAAAGAACCTAATTTTAATGCTTCAACACCTTTTTCACCGAGAGTTTCATTTTTTGTTTGTGCAGTTTTTGGTGCTAATAAATCTTCTAGTGTGCCTGACAAAAATTCTGTTGCACTATAACCAGTTGTACCAACACCAATTTTTCTAGCAAGACCCTTAGTTTTATTCATTATTTTAGAAATTGGTAAAAATTTAACAACTTCCATAGCAAATGTATTCATATCTGCATCTGTTAGTCCGGGTTTGTTNACATAATAAAATTCATCATTCCATTGNATAGCTANATTATCAAATTTNTCTTTAAANACACCACCATATCTTTTNTCGCCTTTAAATGTNTTTTCAAAAACTTCTGCTTTTGCAGTNTCATCTCTAACTGCACCTATTTTACCTTCTGCTAATANATCTTCCCAAAAACCAATATCATCTAATTTNGTTATTTCACGAAGATTAGGAAATTCAATTGGTTTATCTTCACCTGTAAATGCCTTTTTCATTGCAATAGGCATATCTACAAATGTTTCTTTAACACCTCTTTTTGTTCTTTCTAAAAAGCTTTCATCATCATCAACATTTTTATTTAATTGTGTTTGTGTTTGTGTTGGTTTTGTAATTGTAAAAGATGGCTGATTGCCCTTTGCATTAGGATTTATAACAATCCCCATATCTTTTAAATCTTGTGCAGTAAAACCTGACATATTTAATTACCTTGACCAAAATTAGTAGGTAGACTTATACCTTTAATTACATAAGTTCCTAAAGGTTCAAATAATTTATTACCTCTACCATCATCATTTATNAANACTGNACCTCTNNNTAAATCTGCATAANAATTNTTAATTATATTTNNTTTTTACCTGCATCATTTTTGAATTTGGCATCACCATCATTATCAAATAAACGATTATCTCCATCTTCATCTTTATAAATTTTATCAAATATTCCAATATCTTGTTCCATAAGTTTATCATCAATATATTTATAACTATAATTTTTAGGGTGTGATAATAATTGTTTTTCTAATTTGTTAAGTTTAATCGCATTTTTGGTCATTTTTTCTAATGTATATAAATTAAGATAATTTGCTTCTTTTTCATTGCCTAATGATAAAATACCTTTTTGATATGCCTTAAATTCCATATCAGATGTTGAACCTGAACCGGGTGGTCGCATCATAGGTGCTAATTGAAATGATAATGATTGTAATATTTGTTGGTCGCCTAAATCTTGATCTGTATATCCAAATATAACTTTAAGACCTTGTTTAAATGTCATAAATGGTTCTGTTTGACCAAATCCTGTTGTTACATTTTCATTCAATAATATGTCTTTTGCTTGTTGTAATCTTGGAAACAAAGTGGTCATTTTATTAATTGACTCATCTTTTTTATTCATTGCCTCAAGTTTTTTTTGTTTAGTGGCAAATAATGGATCTGGTAAAGAACCTTGTATTTGATTTGTAATAACACTTCTAATTTCAGAACCTTCGGTTTCAATGTTAAATTCAATAGGTTTACCTGCAAAAATTGCTGGTGCACCAATTTTTTCAGCATCATTTGTAGATACTTTATAAATAAAATCATCATATCCGGGTATGTTTGGTGTTATACCTCTTTGAGCAAGAAATTCTTTGGCTTTTTCTTCTGTCATATAATTAAGTGCCAAACCTTTTCCTAATGTTTTTCTATTAGTTGTTTTTGGTTTTGCAACTTGTCCTAAAAATTTTAAAAGGTCTGATCTAGTACTTTGATCTGCCTTTCTATCTGCAATATCTGATGCTAATTTTAATTCTGCACTTTTCAAAATACCTGATGATGCACCACCTAATGCTGTGGCTCCCGGCACACTTGATGCTCTTGTCATTTCAGCAGATGCAATTAATCCTAATAATGCTGGGTCTATTGGTTTTCTTTCTCGTCTAAACAAAGATGCTAATGCACCACTATCTATGTTTTGTAAATTACTATTAGATGCACCATATAATGATTTGATTTGATCTATAAATTTTTCATTAACTGACATTATGCCCTCCTACCTAATGCATAAAGACTAGCTAAAGTGCCTAATCCACCTAATGTTTGTCCATAAATACTAGGTTGTTGCATGAATTGTTGTCCTGTTGCCTGTTGTCTTGTTAATGTTTCATATGGAATACCTTGTAAAGCGCCTAATGCAAAATTTAACATTTCAAATGGAAATTGTTGTTGTTGTAAAAAATCTTGATAAGCTAAATCTAAAGCTCTTTGGTCAAGTTCTCTTTCTGCCTGACCTGCAGTTATCATACCTGACGCAACTTGTTCATTNAAACCTTGTGCTAATGGAGCCAATGCACTTAATGTTTCTGTAGCTCTTAATTTACTTGCTTCATCAGTTTCAAAACCTCTTAATCTTGCCGCTTCTCCAGTTTCAAATCCTGCCCTTCTTTCTGCTTCTCCGGCAAATCTTGCTTGTCTATCTGCATCAAATCTTCCAGCATCAAATGCTCTATCTGTATCAAATCTTTGTGATGCAAATTGCAATGCATCTCTACCTGCCTGTCTTCTTAAATCNCCACCTGCTCTTGCTATTTCGGCATCTGTTAGTGCTTCTCTAACACCTAATCTTGAACCTCCAAAAGCACCTGCTCGTATTGCATCAGCGGCATTTTGTCTTTGTCTTAAATCTCTTTGTCTATTAAGTTCTTCAATTGCTGGATCTATTGATGTTTGNAATANATCTTGATATTGNCCTGCTCTTTCTACATCAAATTCTGGAGATTGAAATGTATCGCCAACAAGTTGTGTAGTTGCAGTTGGNANAAATTCACCTGCTTCAAAACCACTGCCTAATGTACCTGCCATTTCAGTTGCATCATCTAGAATTCCTTGAAAAGAATCACCACCATCTGCTAATCTTTGTAATCCTNCTCTTTCTGTTTCAGACATTCTAAGTGGATTACCTTCATCATCTGTACCATAAGTTGCAATTCTTGGACCTTGAAATTGTGGAAATGGCGATTTTGATAATTCTCTAGCTTGTTCGTAAAGTTCCTTTCCACCGGCGGCAACAAATGCTGGTAATTGTGTACCTGATACTGTGTCTTTGTAATCAGGTAAAACTATTGGTTGATTTGTACATATTGCACCCATTTATGCCTCCACNAATATTGAGCCTGCTTTAACAAAACCCAATCTTTCAAAAAATTTATCTTTTCTTTNCANATCNCCAGAAAANANATGNCCTAATCTTATTTTNAGTTTAACATCTTTTGCTGTNTTNATATAGGTNTGTAANAATTTTTTTGCTACATCACTNTTTCTTTGTTCTTTGAANACATAAAACCAAGNATCNGCAATNTATTTTTCTTCNNNCCACCAATCCTGNNNTATTTGNCCNGCNATAGANCCTTGNATTTTATTATCTTTNANAGATACAAAAACTAAACCATTATGAACCAAATCATTAATTTTATTTATNAATTTTAATGTATTAATCTTTGGCACTTCTATTTCAGTCTCCTTGTGCATTTGGTTTAACATAATAACTAATGCCGAAATATCTATAACTGTGGCTCGACGTATCATGCAATATCTTTCAATGCTCCCATAGTTTCTTCAGGTGGCATTTCATCTGTTTCCATAGGTTTTGTATCTTCCATTGGTTCTTCTTGTTCAGGTTGTTCTCTAACTTCTGCAATTCTTGATATTAAAACTTCTAATTCAGGAAGAAATTTCATCAATACATTCATAACCTTAGGTGTAATTGCTTCATCTAATGCATTAAGTTCTTCTTCCGTCATTTCTGCAAGTCTTGTCATTAAAACAGTTTGCATTTCCTCAGATGGATTAAATATCATCTTTCTTACATCTTCATTAGGTGGTTCTATGCCTACATCTTCTAATGCCATTTAAATCTCCTTTTTATTGTATAAAATAGACCAATCTGTTTTTTTACAAAATAAACCTAATCCATAACATATAGATTCGCCTATAATTTTATATAATTTACCTAAATAATCAGGTTTATCTCTTTTTCCTAATAAATATTTAACATGATTTAATCTATGATTTGCAATATNATGCCAAAATTTGACATTTTTTCCTTTTCTCATTGATTTAACTACATTTATTGCCCATACATGATAACCTTTTACATGAATTGGTGTTAAATATTTATGTGTATAAAAATAATCAATCAATATATCTTCTGTGGTCATCAAACCAAGTCTTCTTAATTCATTACATATCACTCTACCACCGATAGATGCTCCTACAGTTGCACCAACAACTGCACCAACAGGTCCACCTAAAACACTTCCAATATAAGTTCCAGCGGCAGTTCCTGCTCCTTTTTTTGCAGATTTAACTGGGTCATCACCTTTTGTTAATAATAAATCAGTAAAAAATGCTGTTATACCTGAACCAGCACTTGCATACATTGTAGATTTTGATGTGGCATCANNTTTNACTCTNTCCCAATATNCTTTCATACCTGTTTNTNCNTCAGGTAANGTTTTTGCTGAATAAGTTTCATAAGGTTTNCCNGTTTGNGGNTTGTTNCCTTGAATGTCTACATCTCTTTTTGTAACACNTNTTCTACCAAAAACATCTGTTATTTCATCATTTACTTCAAGTTTATTACCATCACCTCTGAATGCCAATAATGGACTGTCNTTNGTNCCAATNTTTANAAAATCACTTTGTTNTTTTAATAATTTATATTCAGGTAAATTACCACTTGCTATAGCTGATTGTTCATTTGCAATAGCTGAATTAAATAAAAATTCTCCACCTTCTTTTGTTTTTGATAATAATTTATTTGCATTATTTAATTTTGTAAAAGATTCTGCACTTAAATCAAATTCAGGATTTATAATTACATCTCCCGGCAAATCTCCAAATCCAAATGCAGATTTTAAACCTGATGTTACAGGACTATCTACACCTTCTCCTATAGCTTGTCCAATTTCACCACCTATTCTTGATGCAACTGCGGTAGTAGTGTCTGAAATTAATTGTCTTTGTATTTCTTCAGGTGTNAAAAANCCCGGTGGNGTTTCTAATTNTCTGTATTGTTCTAATTTTTGTTGGTCTTCAAAATCATTTGGGTCAAAGGTTCTTTCACCTGTTTGAATAGTTTTTGCCCATTGATAAATTGGTAATACCTCTGTGCCATAAGTTTTTTGTAATGTTTCATCATCAATTTCTGGTTTTTGTGTCATTAATTGATAAACACCATAAGTAAAATCATCAATTGGTTCATTGTCATTTACTTTATTTTGATTAGCATCTATGTCTAATATTTCGGTAAATGCACCAAATTGTGGTTCTTCTGCCATTAATTAACCTCCAAAAAGCTTACAATTATATGCAATCTATCTGCAGTTGTTGCCTGTGCTTTTATAATTTCACTTTCTTGTATTATAAGTGGTTGTTCTAATAATTCAACCGTTGTGTTTGATGCCACAGATTTTGCTTTAAATAAACTAAATACATTTGCACCAGAATCTGTAAGTGTAATATCTATTGTATCAGAACTACCACTATCATTACTTAATAATATACTTTTAATAATTGATTGTGTTGCAGTAGGACAAGTATATATTGTAGTGTTGTCTGTAGATGTTAAATCAGCTTTTGCATTTTTAAAATTATTAGCCAAAGAAAAATCCTTTTGCTGTTGCTTGGTCTTCTGTTTCTTGTGTTTGTGCTTGTGTAGTTCTGTTTACCTGTGTTTGTTGTATTTCTAAGGCAGATACTAAATTTCTACTAAAATCAAACAATTGTCGTGCAGAATCTAATGCATTTGTCAATCTATATACACTTGGTGGTTGTGGTAATCTAATCATCTAAAAGAATCCTCTTTTGCATTAATTCTAAAATCACCTAATGACCAATCATCACTTGTGCCAGTGCTAGAATATTTTACTGATATTTGTCTACCTTTGGCTCTCGTGCTTACTTTTTCAGTGGATTGTGTAATTGTAAATGGTCCTTTTGTAACTTCAGAACCATTAGGAAATTTACGACATTTAAATTCTAAAAATAAATTTGTATCACTAGATAATGTTGCATCTGGCACTATTCTATCAATTAGAAATGTTTTATTGCCTGTTTCATCAATTTCAAGTTCAGAACTTTCAACAAAACAATTCATTGCACTACCATCTGCACTTGTGCCACTTTCATGGTTATATAATCTGCCATTTGAATCAAAAGCAAATGGTACTGTTTTAAAACCTTGTGCATCTAGCCAAACATTTCTATCTAATGTACCTACAGTCCATACATTTTCTAAATAATTATATGTAACATAACTGTCTGGTTCTGGATTTACAGTGCCTGATGTGTTATCTTCACTAACATAATACCATATAATTTCATTAAATTTTTTGTTCTGACCAACATATGTTTTGTCAATATATCTTTGTTGTATTCTGTTAAAAACAAAATATTTAACAGTACATGGTAATTCTTGAACTGTACCATTGTAAACAAAGAAATTACTTTTACCTATCCAATAAACATTACCATCAACACTTATAGAACCATTTAATGCAACTGCACCACAATTTACAGCCAATAATCTAAAAGAAAAGGTAAATGGTGGTCCAACAAATGTCATTCCATAAACTGCCTCATCTGTATTTATAAATGTTTCATCTTTTGTTGGTATAATAGAAATAATTTTATTACCAACTTCAAGTCTTTGGTCTCCTGAAGTGTTTGTGGCAGTAGGTGTAAATTTAGTAAAATCTTCTTGGTCAGAAAATCTTATTAACATTGGGTCAAGATTTGTAGTACCAATTGCAGTTGTTCCACCAACAATTAAATGTCTATCTGGAAAAGAAATTGCAATTGTTCTATTTTTAGTTGGCACATCTGTGGCTCCAGCAATACTAGATGCTAATACCGCTCTTGTTGATTCTCCACCTGATAAATCCCAATAATATATTTGTCCATTTCTATTGTTTGCTAATAAATCATCTCCCCATAATTGCAAAGACCATTGAGTTGCTTCTAATGCTACCGTATCACTTGCTATATCTCTCGCTGTTCCCCATGTGCTTAATCCCCATGTACCAACACCCCAACCTGTTGCAGTATCTGCACTTTGAATATTCATATTAGCATCTCTGCCAATTAAATATTTAACATCTAATCCTGTACCACCACCTGTAGTAGTGCTTGTCGCTTGTGTTGGCGATTCTATTGTATAAGAATTTGAATCTACAACTGTTATTGAATAGCCTTGCACTCTATTTAATGTATCTGCATCAATGCCACCTACTGCAGTTGCTTGTTCTATAACTATAAAATCACCATCTTTAGCACCATGACTTGAATCTGTAACAGTAATTGTTGTAGAATTATTGGTTGTTGCCAATGGGTTAGATAAATTTGTTGATGTTTTTCTTAAAGGTGTAATATCATATAAAACGCCACTATTTATGATGTATAAATGATTGTGTGTACCTAATGCTATTCTATCAATACCATCATCTAATGACCGCCAAAATATTGCATTTTTTGGTTTACCTTGTGCCAATATTGTAGATTCTGTATTTGCATTATTGTAATATATTTCTTGTTCCCAACCACCAATCTTAGTAGGATAACCGTTTCTAAACCTTATTAAATTACTATCTATGTAAAATGGTCCATTTTTACCTGCTGAATATTCTGTAATATCTTTTACAATACCTGCATTTAATTTTAAAAGTCGGTAACTCAAACTGATATATTCCCCATTCTTTTACATAATCTTTCTGCACGATTTGGCACTTGTGAAAACCATTTTGAATTTCGCATCTCTANTTCTGCATCTTTCCACCTATGATTTATTACATTTTCTTTCATGCGAATAAATTTAGATAAACGAGGTCGCCCAAGATTGAACATCATATTAGCAATAATTAGTTGTGCTTCATCAGGTAAAGTAAAAAATTCATCATATAATATAGTACAATCTTCAATTACCTTTTCTACGTCTTTTAAGAAGCACTCATTAACTCTTTCTTCACTTACCTCTGTACCTACCTCAAAATCATTTTCNGGGTCTGTAGCCTTACATAAATGCCCNATNCCAAANGTTTTATANCCNAGNTGGTCTAANTANACTTCGTATTTAACTCCCTCGTCCTCAATTAATTCAGTTTTTAATTGTTCAATATCCATTTAAACCTCTTTTAATACATCAAATTCTGACCATGCAGAAAATTTTGATCCACTCATGTCGCAATTTTCATCTGTTTCTTCCAATTTACATGCTGGACAAATATATTTGATACCTCTAATTACATCTTTATCCACTATTATTTGTTTTTGCATGTTTATTTTACATCTAAAACATAATCTCATTTTGTTAAACCTTTTTGTTTTTCATATGTTCTAAGTCCTCCGATGCCAAGCATTCCGCCGAGAACAGTTAAAAGTGTACCCATATCAAAATCAGGTAGCTCTGGTAGTTCTACACCACCAATGGCACAACCAAATATAATTAAATCTTTTAGGATAAAGTGATATAAAAAAGCAATCGCACATGTCCAGCCAACTGCAGGACGCCAACCACCTTTAAATATAGAACCAGATTGTGCTTCTGCTTTATTAATCTCTAATTGTGCAAGTAAAGCCTCTTGATGATGTTTCTCGGACATTGTGGCTATCTCGTGAGCCAATTTCGCCTTTTGGTCTGCATCAGGTATAAATTTATCTAATAAACCTGTAACTGGTCCAATCAATGCCTGTAACATCTATCTCTCCATTAAGTACCACATCTTGGGCATCTTTTTTTCTCAAATCTGCTATCTATCCATACCTTACCATAATAAAGTATAAATAGCCAAAAAGTAAATAAAACACCTTCTACATAACTTAAATCATTCCATGCATCTAATATCATATTTTCCATTTTAACCTCCCTACAGGTAATTCTTGGCATCTATATTTGACAGGTTTCCATAACGGATAATATTTATTGACCTGTCTACTTATTTCTAAAGCCCTTTCTTTACATAATTGTTTTGTTTCATAAGGTCCTCGTGTATCTTCTAATGTTTGGCAAGTATTTGGCATTGCTATGATACATATTGTAACAAATGCCTTAAACATTATTTTCTATTCATAAAAGCACTAGCACCCATATATGCACCAACAATACCAGCACCACTAATATAAAATAAATTACTAATATCGGATAAAGCTTTGACTCTTTCAATGTCAACAAAAAACATAGCACCAGTAAATAAACCCATAGCAACCAAACTGGCAGTCGCCATTCTTCTTTGTGCTCTTTGTTTTCGTAAATCATGTTCTAACTTTTTAATTTCTGTAACATGACTTAATTCAGCATCAGTTACAATACCATCTCCATCAGTATCATATTCAGCATATTTACTATTATTTTGTAATGTTTTTGGTTCCATATTATGCATAATTCTTTTTAAAATTATAGGCTAAACTTATTCTTGATTCCTCATCTTTTTGCATTTCTACACAATGTTCTAAATGACTTCTAAATATTACTAATCTTCCCGGTTTTGGGTCATAAAAAATTCTTTCCCACGTATCTGGATTACGTTCTTTGTATTCAGGTACTATATGGTCTGCAATTGGACTTTTAAAATAAACTTTTGCAGATTTATCATTTGCTTTTAAAAAATAAATTGCACTTATTACAGAGCTACCATGTGTATGATATTCTTGGTAATCTCCTTTTCTATAAATAGTAAACCATGAATCATAAGGTCTGTAATTTAAACAATCGTCTTTTAATCCAATTTCATTTGCATATTCTGTAACTTTTTCTAAAACAAAATCATTGATGCCTTTGAAATGTTCATCTTCCCATGTTTCATAAGTACCATCTGTATTATAAACAGTATCAGACAACCAAACATTTTGACCACCTTTTTTTATTGTTTTTTCTAATTCAAAACATCTATCGCTTACGTCTTTTTCTAATGTGCTATGATGTGGATTATCATAATAGCCTATTAAGGTTGGAAAAAATCTTTCTATCATACAAAAGGCTCTCCACAAAACCATATGACCAAAGAATATCTTGTTCCTTTTGTTACTGGTTTTACTCTATGTTGCATATAAGATGGGAAAACTATAATTGTACCTCTCTTACTTATAACTGTATCTTTTGCAAAAAATTCAAATTCGCCACCCTCATATTCATCATTTAATATAATTGACATAGATAATTTTCTGGTTTTATTATGTGTGAATTTATTACCATTTTCAAATCTTGTGAAACCATTACCATCTTGATGAAATTTAAAATGTCCATCTTTATTATATCGTGCTATTTGCATTGTTTCACATGANTCNATTTGAAAATTCCAANNNGAATTNNTATTAGCNNNATNTANATAATNCCAAACNATCTCATAAAGCCATTGTTCATNNNTCCAAGCAANATCAGTAATTCTTTGGTCTTTGGCAGTTCTACCTTCTTGATTTAAGTTTGGTAAAACCTCTGCTGGTCTCCAATCTTTTGCTAATGCAATTATTTTATTACATGTTTCTTCATTGATTTCTCTTTCAAAAAACCAATATTCATCAGTTGCATTTTTTGAGATTGCAAGACTATCCATGTTCTAAACACCCCATCTATCCCACAAATAACTATACCAACCTGTAACAATCATTTTTTCTTGTGTTTGTGAAATTTGACCAACATGAGTGTGTGTCCAATCTACTGGGAAAATAACTGTTTTACCTTTTTGTGCTTTAACAATTCGATTTTGATAAACAAATTTGGTGCCACCATCATCTAAATCATTTAGATAGGTCATAAACACTAAACATCTTTTTATGGTCTTATTAAAACTACCGTTTCTTTCAAAATGTTCTATTTTAAAACCACCACCTTTTGGGTAATGTTGAATGTTATAACCTTCTACAATGTTAAACCTAACAACATGTTCTAAATGAGAATATATTTTTACATAATCATCTAAACATTTTTGTAATTCTATGCGATAGTCCATGAAAGGTTGTTCCCAATAATCAGCATCTATTGGTAAATCCATTGACTCTTTAAAATCTTTTCTGATAACACTACCTTGTTTATTGGTTATCGCTTGTCCCGGTTCTTGTTTTTCTGGATTATTTTTAAAATATTCAACTATGGCATCACAAATTCCCTCAGGTATATGCCATGTTTGTATAAAATCTTCGTTTTTTATTATTGGTTTTTGATAATTCAAGGTTTTATGCCTTATTCGTATCTTTTCCAGCCAGTAGTATTATCTGCCTGATATGCTTCTTCGTCCCAATAATATACATTATCATCATCTGGAAAATCTCCAAGTGGTGATTCCCAAGTCCATGTTGTTTTATTTAAAATCCAACTTGGTTGTGGTTGAGGTCTGTAAAAAACATCATTTTTACTATCGTAAATATCACCAATCCCAGCATAGTTACCTCTTAAAGCAACACCACCATCAGGCAGTCCAGTATCAGTATCAATATGTACACCACCTCGTGTATTGTATGATGTTTGAACCCAAGTTTCATTTTCTGGTAGTGTGTCTATAAATTCTTGTTCTGCAACAATTACATTTGTTACAATACCATCTTCTATTTTCGCAAAATGTGCCATGTTTTATCCTTGAAATTGATATTTAAGAACAACTATACCTGAGCCACCATTGTTACCTCTTGTACCACCAGTTCCTGAGGCTCCACCTCCGCCTCCTCCACCAGTGTTAGTACCTCCTGCACCACCTTGACAAAAGTTTGTACTTGCTGTTCCAGCACCACCATTAGCTACACCACCAGTTCCTCCGGGTTTTCCACGATTTGAATGATTGGAGTCGTTACCTCCTCCGCCTCCGCCACCACCAGAGCCACCAGTACTTGCTCTGATATTTGATGGACCTAAACCAACATTGGCTCTTGCTCCACCTCCGCCACCACCAGAGAATGTAAAACTTGGACCTAATATACTACTTGAACCTCCAGAACCTGCAGTTGAATTTCCGTTACTTGCATTAACATTTGGTGGTTGTGAGCCTTTTCCACCACCATTACCTGATGCAACTGGAGCCGAGCCACTTGTTCTACCCGGACTCACTCCTCCACCGGGATTGCCTTGACCTGATGTACCTGAACCACCACTTGAGGTCGCACCTGTACTTCCTGCCGAACCTCCACCGCCTGAGCCACCTGAACTGCCCGGATTAGCGCCTACACCTTGTGAGAATCCTGCTCCACCACCACCTCCAGTAGATGATATGTTAGAAAATGTACTTGTTCCACCTTGACTTCCGTATGTACCATTATTGCCAACAACACCTTCACCTTTGGCTCCACCACCACCTACAGTGATGCTATAGTTTTGTGCAGATACAGAGAGGTTGCCTGTTCGCATACCTCCTCCTCCACCTCCACCGGCGATTTGACCACCACCGCCACCGCCTCCTGCGACAACGAGGTATTCTACAGAATTAGAACCAGCAGANTTTCCACCATCATTAACAGCAAATGTACCAGAAGAATTAAATCTATGTATCTTAAAGTTACCTGATGTTGTTACTGTACCACCAGTTGCAGATACATAAGCCACATTTGAAGAACCTCTAAAATCTCCCATTTGTAAAGCACCAGATGATGGTATAGCTCCATTATTACCAGTTATACCAGAAGGAACATTACTACCTCCTGCATAATATTCACTCATACTTATTGGATTAGAGCCACCATATTCTGTTTGAATGGCTGACATTGATATTGAGCCAGATGATGGAATTGCCATTTACTACCCCTTTTTTAATTCTTCTATTTCTGNCTTTAAATCTTTAATTGCTTCAATCAAGACTGCAGTTAATTTACCATAATCAACTGATTTAGTTTGCATTTCATCATCAGCAGTTAACACAACTTCTGGAATAATGGCTTCCATATCTTGTGCCAAAACACCGATTTGTGGTTTTGCATTTTCTACATCTCGTCTTTTATAGTGAACACCTTGCATTTGCATTACTTTTTCTAAACCATTTTCTATATTAGATATGTCGGTTTTTAATCTTTCATCAGAAAATGCAGTAACATCATTGTTAAATGTTGCCGCTCCAGCACCTGACATATCAAAAGTAACTGCGGTTATTTCTGAACCACCATCATTACCTTTAATTTGAACATCTTGGTCTTGTATAGGATTTTTGATTACAAGATAGCTTGACTCATTTTTAAGTTCACCAAAAACAGTTCCATTATCAGCCAATTTTATATCTGCATCATCAGCATCAAGTGTAATATCTCCTGCAACATCTAGTAAGAAATTACCACTTGAAACATCTATTTCTTGTCCTGTTACAGCAAGATTTCCTATTGTAAATCCAACTGATGAAGTTACAGAACCATTAAATGAGGCATTACCTGATTCTGACATATCTAATGTTAATGCAGTTATGCCACTTCCACCATCATCGCCTTTAAATACTATGTCTTTATCTTGAACATTTGCTTGTATTACAAAATCGCTAGAACTATTTGTAAATGTACCTATTGATGTACCATCATCTTTAAAAATAATGTCGGCACCATTTGCATCAAGCACTATATCTCCACCAGAGTCTAATGTAATTGGATTACCTGCAAAAGTTACTCCAGTTGTACCATCATGAGTAAGTGATACATCAGAACCAGCACCTAAACTTAATACTGCACTATCGCTTAATAATTTAACATCATCTCCTACAACAATATCTTTTGCNACACTTAAACCACCATCTGTTTGTAAAGAACCATCTGTTGTACTTGTTGCCTCTGTTGTATCATCAACAATAACTCTACCTGCTGATGTTATNTTACCTGATGTAGAAACAACTGATAATGTTGTAGTTCCAGCTAAATTTAAATCAGTAAAGGCATCTACAACTGCCGCTCCACTACCAGCACCATCTAAATATACAGCTTTAACATCGCCATTTGGTATTGTTACATTTGCACCAGAACCTTGTGATATATTAATGCTTTGTGAACCTGTTGTTGCATTTTCAATAAATTGCAATCTACTGACGGTATTTGGTGCAATAGTCAATGTTCTTGTTGCACTTAATGTAGCTGAAGAAGTAACTTTAAAATACATACCTCTTGTAGGGTGTGTCGCACCATCTGCCACAGTTTCTGTTGCATCTGCATCTGAAGAAAAACAATCTTTTGTAGTAAAACTTAAACCTTCACCAATTAGTGTGAGATTTGTATTTGTAATGGTTCCCCATGTACCACTAGCATCTCCAGTGCCAAGTTCATTCAATCTTAAATCATTAACATAGGTACTAGCCATTTATACCTCCTAAGCTATTGTGATGATAGCATTTGCACCTGCCGCTGGAAACACTATTCTAAATGTACCAGATGACACGGTAAAATCTCCACCAAAATTTAAAACTGCAATTGCTTTATCCCCATTTGTGCTATTATAAATTAATGCACCTCTGGCAGTGAAACTTGCACTTGTCCATGTAGGGTCTGCCGCATCAAAAAATGCAGTTGTACCAGTTGTTGAAACAGTTGTACTGGTTAATGTTTCTCCACCTGCACTATATCCTGTTCCACTTATTTCATTTGATGTTGTATATGCAGTTGTACTTGCATCTAAACTAGCAGAACTTGTATAGAGAGCTATCTTTAAAGTATCTGCCGCTAAATCGTGTTGTTCATCTAAAATTTCAGCTTTAAATGATGTACACATTGCTTGTGTTATNGCCATAATTNACTCCTTATTAAATNCCTNCNTCGTATTCNGCTNGNATAATTACGNNNCATTTCTTGNTGAAACAATGCTATTGCTTCATCAAATTGCTGNTTATACAAGTTTACAGTATCTGGAGCTTTAAGAAAAGAAGAAGTTTCATAAAGACACGCAGATAATAAAACTTGCTCTGCATTATCACCTATCCAACTATTTGCATTCAAGGTGGATAATCCTGTTTCTAAACCTATAAAATCAATCTCATATGCCAAAGTTGCAGATGGCACAGGACTAACTAACACTTGTATTCCAGAGGTTGTAGCTTTTTTTGTTGCATAAAACTCTGGTTGTCCTTGTGTCGTAACATTAGGTCTAAAATCTTTTATATAACTGTCTGTTCTATGTTTTAAATACACAACATTACTTGATGATGTTGTTAATTGTACTTGCCTAACCATTCTTGCATTTGCCACATTTATTGTGGCTGTACCTATTACAAAATTACCAGTATTTGTTTGTCTATAACATGGTAAATTAGGCAATCTTGCAAATATCATACTCTCTGCTTGTTTGATTATCTCTGGTATTGATGTATCTAATTCAGTAGAATCATCTTCTATAAAATTTTGTATATTAGTTTTTAACTGTGTAAAATTCATTTAATTACCCCATGTTCCAGTATTCCATGCGCCCTCATTCCAACCAATATTTGTTGCAGGTGTTGAAGTTCCTATTGCACCTGTACCTGCCACCCCAGTTTCTGTTTTATTAGTTTCAATGTCAAATCTTCTATCTGCTATTAATTGATTTGCGTATTGTCTTAATCCACCAGAGAAACCATATGCCCAACCTACATTTGGCTCACTTCCTCTTATATTAATGTAATTAGTACCATTTGCAGAAATATATCCACCATTGTCGCCTCCTGCATAACCACCACTATAGGTTGCAGTAGTTGAACTACCAACTAAAACATCATCTACAAATATCCTACCAGTACCAGATAGATTTACTTCTACCACCAATGTGTGTAATAATCCATCATCAGGTAAGCTAGTTTTTGGTACATCTACAATAACTTTGTTATCTGCAGGTGTATCATTACCACCAAGACCAAAGGCTAATCTAAATGTATCTGTATCATGGAAACCTACTGTAAGTCCTCTACCAGTTGCACCAACCTCAAATAAAGTACATGCTGTATCTACAACTTTAGGGAATATAACCTCACAAGCAAATACGACATTTTGATTTACAAAAAAGAGATTATTAGCAAGGTTTGTATTAGCTGATAATGTACTTGTTAAATTTAAATTACTTTCAAGACTTCCTACAGAACCTTTAGCACCAACACCCATGGTATCATCTGCACCACTCCAAACACCACTGTTCCAAGCATTAATACCCCAACCAGATGTAAATGAAATGTCTTGGTTTAATGTAAGGGTACCTATGGCACCAGTACCTGCCACTCCAGTTTCAGTAACGATTGATGATGATACCTCATTTCCAGTTGTTCCAGTACCTGCCACACCAGAAGTGCCTGTAACATTGATTTGTATGTTACCATTACCAGATACACCAAAGGCTTCAACTGCTCCAGTACCTGCTATTCCAGTTTCTGTTATGACACTATCTGCTCTAACACCCTCTGTACCAATAGCACCTGTTCCTGCTACCCCTGTCTCGGTTAGAGTTAATTCAAATGTTTCTGCACCTGTTGTTCCAGTTCCAGCAACTCCAGTTTCTACTACATTAAGTTCCATACCCTCTGTACCAATGGCACCAGAGCCAGAAACACCTGTTTCTGTGATAGATGCTTGTGGAACATCTGCACCTATTGTACCTGTACCTGCTACACCAGTTTCGGTAATTGTAAAGTCAATTCTTATGCTTTCTGTACCAGTATTACCTGTACCTGCAACACCAGTAACATCAATATCAACACCAACAAACATGGTTTCGTTACCAACTGCACCAGTACCTGCGACACCTGTTTGATTAAATATTCTATCATTTTCAACACTTTCAGTACCTATTGCTCCAGTACCTGCAACACCAACCTCTGTTATTGATGTTTCTTGTGAAATTGTACCTATGGCACCAGTTCCTGCTACACCAACCTCTGTAATAGAAAGTTCTAGCGCTTCTGTTCCAATCGCACCAGTTCCTGCAAGACCTGTTTCAGTAACTATTGATTCACTAACTTCTTCACCAACGGTACCAACTCCACCTACACCACTTACACCAGTTACTTCTAAGAATAAATTACCATCTCCAGATACACCAAATCCCTCTACTGCACCTGTTCCAGCAACACCAACTTCATTGACCTCTAGCTCGTTTCCATAAAGACCTATGGCAGTAACTCCCTCTACACCTGTTGCAGTTGGTGTAGCATCTTGTTGAATAAATATTGATTGACTACCTAATCTACCAAATGCAGGTATACCAACAGATGTTTGACTTCTTGCCAATCTTGAAAGAAATGGATTATTAGTAAAACCTATTGATATTTCTACATTTTCTGGGTCATTATCTGGTCGTGGATTAAATAATGCAGTAGCATCTACAACATTTTTTGCAGGTGTTAACTGTGGGTGTTTAGGGCTATATTCTTCTGGTTCAACTCTTAAATTATCCCAAGTTGTTTTTAATTGAGTATAACGTACCTCAAAACCAGAAATATCACTGATTGCCTTAGATTTTTTCCCAGAAGCAAATTTTGCCATTATCTTAAATTTAATCCTGTTGGTTGTAATTTTAAACTAACACCATCATTATCATTAGATGATGCATATTCAAATGCCTCTTTATATAAATTACTAAGTAGTGGAAATTTATCTGGTGCAAATTTCACAGATAATTTACTTGCTAATCCTGCACATATACATTCTGTCCATGTATAAGGTATGTCTGTATCTTCGTTAGATGCAGTAATATCCTCTAATTGATTCATTGACCAATAATTTAACCTATATGTACTTCTATCTGGTGTTTGCCATAGAAATAATTTGTATATATTGTTTGAACCAGATTGTCTGCCTTTATCTAGCATATACTGATTTGGTTTACCTGTATCTGTTTTATTAGGTATTTGATTATACTCAGAAATTGTAATTCTATTTATGATTGTATCAGTTCTTGTAGCATCTGCATCATCATAAATAACAACATCTAATATATCTGTAATACCAGCAGGTAAATCATACGAAGAAGTATTTGCTGTTAAATTTAATGTTCTTTGGGTAACTGTCCAATAGTTAATCCCACGATTCGCCCATTCTGAAAATAATAAGTTTAAGCTTCTTCTGGCAGATATGGCTTGATACCCAGTTCTTGTTTGAATATCAATACCACATCTTTCATAAGCTTCGGTTATTATTTCTTCAACATTAGGTCTGAATGTAACTGTTCCAGATGTTGCCATTTTTTACCTTATCCATATTTTTTCTTCATTGTTAAAACAATCTGATAAGAATCACCTGCACCTGCACCAGTGGTTGTAAATTTTATATCACCAGTAGGGCTTGTGCCAGTTTGTTTTGTATTTGGTAAACCACCAACATCAGTATAATCTACTTCACCAGATTGTCCTTCATCAAGGTTAAGCATAATTATATTTGTACTGGCACCTGCCATAACTTGTACTGTCATGCCTTTAACAACCCATGTACATTTTAAAATTTGCACACCAGTACAAGCATCACCATTAGAATTTGCTTGTAATGTTGAAACATCAACTTTAGTTACTGCAGATTCGTTTCCAGTATCTACATATTGATATTGGAAAGCCATCACAATTTGACGAGTATTTTCAGAAAGAATAGTGCTTGATGTAATATCAGCCATTATATCCTCCTATTAACTGTCAGCAAATGGTGTTGCTACTGAACCAGAACCAATTAAAAGACCTTGCACCATGTATTCAGCAGTTGCTAATGCAGTAATTTCTACATAAGAACCCACTTTACCACCTTTAGTGCCATTATTCATATCAATAACGTCATTTGTTGCACCCGGTACAAATGCTTTTTTTGCATCGTCATCTACTGCAACCATTATTGAACCTACAAACTTGTCAGTACCATCTGTTTTGATTTTACCTGTCATATTTGTACCAATAAAAAAAGTATATTTAGCACCTAATTCTGCAGATTTTATTGATGGTAATGTAATCACACCATCTGCATCGTTGACTTCCATGATACGACCTGCATGGTCATTAAATGTTAATGTTGTTGCTACTGTAATTTCTTTAATATTGCTAGAACCTGCTTGTATAAAACCATTGTTAGATACAACTGGTCCTGAAAAGGTTGATTTAGCCATGTAAATTCTCCTTGTCTTGGCTATTGTCTACTTTCGTAGTCAAGGTTAATTATAAAAGGGTGAGCATTATACCCACCCTCATTTTATTTAAGCGGCACCTTCTGTACCAAATACCCCTCTCCAGTCTGTAAAACCGAAAGAGTATCTTTCACGTACCTTATAACGGACATTACCTGTCTCAAAATCGCCTTCAACACCTCTTTTAAGTGGGGAACGCTGAAACATTTTAAGTCCATCTGGCACATCTGTCTTGATAAAGAATGCATCACTATCAGTTAAACGTCTCATAATATGATAGCCTTGTGGCATATATCTGCCACTTCTTAATGCATTAATATCATTATCAGAAGTACCTACTCTTAATTCACTGTCTAAGATTCTTTGTGCTGTGAATGTATAAGCAGTTGGAATAATTAACATTGTTCCTTGTGCTGCAATTCTTAAGCCTTTGTCATCTTTCATATCAGCAATTTGAATTAAAAGTGATTCTATTGATGTTTCTGATAAATCAGCCGCGGTTGCCAAAGTATTACTTTGATTTCCACTTTGTGTTGGGTGTGATGTGCTTAATAGTGCAACACCATCTCCACCTGCATAAACACCTGCTGATGTAGCATTATTTAAAATATTTGCAGCCTTAATCTCTTTGGTTGCTGACATACTTCTTGCTAATGCTTTTGTATATCTTGAAGCGATAGAACCATATAGTCCATCTTCTTCTGCTTCCTCAGTGATTGAGAATGCCAATGCTACTGTTTCGTGTTGATACCTTGCAGTATATCCTTGAGAACCTGTATCATAAGATATTGGTGCACCTTCGTCTTTTGTTGGTGCATTACCAAAACCTGTTAATAATACATCTTCTTCAAATGCTTTACTTGATGTGTTTGCATCAAATACAGCTTGATATTCAGCAGGGTATGAGTCGTACTCAAGACCAAAGAGAGTATTCAATCCCGGCTCGAGCATTTTTGCAAATTGTGCTCTATTCATAGACATAAATTACTCTCCCTTATATTCCTGCAGTAGCTTTAAGTATATGCTCATTAATGAGTACTTCAAGCTGTGCATATTGAGCAAAACTATTTGATGGGTCTTCCCATAATCCAATAATTTTACATGTTGCTGTTCCATTAGACATGGTTCCATTTAAATTGAAACCAGACTGACCTGTTGTTGTTGAACCTGCACTTGCGACTACGTCAGCACATGCTCCAACATCTGTTTGTGCAGGTGTACCTGCTGATTGTATTCTAAACACAGTATATGGGTCATCATAAACATAAGCCACAATATCTGTAGCTACTGTTCCAGATGGCCAATATTTAGAATATACATATTCTCCATCACTTGCAGTGTATGAAACCCCTGCGAAAACACCTATATTATTTGTTTCTGTTGCAGTATGTGGTGTAATAACACCATCTGTTGTCAGAATTACAAGGTCACCAGTAAATATATTTTCTGCTAGACCAGATGTAATAGTATATTTGTTTGCTCTTGGGGCATTACCACTCATATGACGGACTACCTTAAAACCATAAGGTGAATTAGGATTTGCCATAATATTTCCCTTCCGTTAGCGGTTAATCCTCCATGGCAGATAAATTATCTCTACCACGACTACTACTGGACTTTCTTTCTTGAAAGAATTGAGTACCAGTTTTACGACCTAAAGAGTCTAGTTCACCTGTTAGGGCTTCATTTTGGTCATTACTCTTTCCTTTGTAATAAGCCTTCATAGACTGATGTTTGTCTTTTGGCATCTCACACAAGAGCATTCCCTCAATACCAATACAACCTGCCCATTGACCATGGTTGATAGTTGGAAATTTTTGGTCTTTAACAGTGCTTGACTTTCTTGGCTCCCAACCTTCTCGCATACGTTTGTATACGTTATCGGGAGTATCTTTACCCTGTATCGTGGTAGCAACCCATCGTTGAACCATGCCCGGTCGTGCTTCTGGTGCGTCCAACAATGCTGGTGGTGTCCATGTTGTTTGAGGTCTACTCTCCTCATCTCTAACAGACACCCTTAATGAATCATCTCGTACATTTCTATTCATAGACATTAGCTATCCCTCCTATTTTTTAATGTTTGAATTTCCTTAGCATATTTTTTCAATGCGTCTGGGTCTGTGATACCTAACTCTCTAGCCATAGCAAGTTCCTGTTGACTCATTCTTATTCTGTTGCCTCTGTAACCAGAACCACCTGTCGTTGGTGCAACTGCTTGTCGACTTTTTGCTCTTGGTTTATCTTCAACAACTTCATCAATAGATATTAGCTCAGGATATTTTTTTTGTAAACGATTATTTAATTCTGAGTAATATTCTGGTGTATTTTTATCGTAACCCTCAATATCAAGTTGCACATCTATTGACCTTGCATATGCTGTTTCTTGGTCATATCCCTTAGAATTAAACCATTTATTATCTTGCCACCATTTCATGGCTAGTTGTGGTGGTGGATTTTTACTTGTCTGTTGTGCAGTATCTATTGATGTTGGCATTGCACGTTTACTTTGCTCTTTTGCTAATCTTTGCACAGCAAGTGTTGTTTTTAAATCGCCTAATTCTTCAGTAAATTTGATTTGTGCCTCTGTATCGCCTTCTTCAATCGCTTTTGCTAGAGCCTTTTTTGTTAAATCATAATGTTCTCGTAACTGATTTTGCCCTTGTTTCTCATTGCTTGTTTCTATTTTTTCAAGCCTTTTCTTCATTTCAGACATTTGCTCAAGCAATTCAGCAGATTTTGCTTCTGCCTCGTGTTTTTGTGCAAGAACCTTCTTAATTCTTTTTTGCACATCTTCACTATATTTTTTCTTTTCTTCTTCAGTTACATCTGCAGGGTCTTTTTTTACCTCTTTCTTTTCTTCTGCTACAGGTTTTTCTACAGGTTTATCAACCAATTCTATTTCTAAATCATCATTACCTTTTTGTTTAACTTTTTCTATTTCAGAATTTATTTCGTCATTAATAGAATCAAGTGTAGGATTACTTTGTGTATTTTCCATATCTACCTCTTATTAAATATATGCTGTAACTTCTACTTCTGGTGGTAAAATAGCTGTTATTTCATCATCATTTAGAAGTAAAAATCTAACATTGTTAACAACAATCTTTTGTCCTGCATATTTGCCATAAGTTACCTTATCGCCAACCTGTGGGACAATTTCTTGTTTCCATTTTTCGCCTGTGTCTCTTTCTCGGTATGCTAATTCGCCAATCGCACAAACAGTTCCATGTGCAGTTAATATCTGCTCATTTTCTTTCACCTTGTCTGGCAGTAAAATACCACCCTTAGTTTCTGCTTTAATGTCATTTGGTTGAATTAACACCTTCCAGTTCATTGGTCTTGGTAGTTGGTGTCTTGCGATAGTTGCTTTGGTTACACTATCGTTAATAATATCGTGTTGATGAGTCACGTTACATCTCCTTGTCAATTTGTTTTAATGTCTCGTCTATAATCTCACAAGATTGTTCTAAACCTTCTGCGATGCCGACGTTTTTTTGATATTGAGTGTAGTCGGTCATGCGACCTTCTACCATATCACTCGCTATCTGTTGTTTCCTCTCCCTCAGTTTCTTCGTTATCTGCTTCAATAGGTCTATTCGGTTCATCTGTTCTTAACTCCCCCGTTCCAGTGATAGAAACTCCTGTTACATTAATAAAAACATCTTTCCTATTTTCCATATGCCTTCTTTCCTTTATTTTTCTTCATTGGTTTTTTCTTCATTGGCTTTTTCTTCATATTTTTTTTCTTTTTACCGTGGTCCATTTTCGTGCCTCCCTTTAAAAGTTTTGAAAATTTGGCTCTATTTAGCATATATGCATGTTATCACAAATGTAAAGTAAATAAAGTAATAAAAAAAAACCTTTTATGTGTTGATTTTTGAGCTAATGATATTATATTAGTAACTATAGATTTTATATTTATAAAAATGGGAGAAAGAATATGAAAATCAAAAGAGATAAAACACACTCAACATCAAGAGGTTGGGAGAAAGCTTACAAAAAAAGAGGTAAGAAAAAGCAAAGACAATTAGATAAGAAACTTACTAAGGGAGGTTATTAAATGATAGAATTACAATATCCAAATGGTCATAAAGACATCATGGTGGTTATTAAATATCCAGATGGTACAGAGGGTTACTGCGATTATGACAAGAAATTTTGCTCTCAAGTTAAGAAGATGCAAAAGAAATATCAAGGTAAATTAAGATTTGAATTTATTAAATTACCTTACGATATGGATTTAGAAGAAATACATTCATAAAATTAGAAAGGGAGAAAGAGAATGTTTTATAAAAAAGATGAAATGTCAAACCAAGATTGGGAAGATTTAAAAAGGTTTGAAGAACAAATTGATGAGTCTGATAGATTAGACGAACAATCTTATTTATCAGAAACAGAAGCACTTAATCATATTATTTCTGTAATAGATTCAAGGGGATTAGATAAATGTACTTATAAGACAAAACAAGCATATGATGTCTTAAAAGGTTTATCTGAGAAATTATCAACAGACTACGTTTTATATAGACCATAAGGAGGAAAAAATGAAACAGTTAATTAGAAATATAAAATTCGGATTTGAGAACCAATATTTTCACAGAATTATTGGATATAATCAACAGAATGAAAAGTTTAAATTTGTTGATTATGGTTTTACAACAAGAATAGAATGCCTTGGTAAACACAAAATATTACGAGGTAAATATTCTACATTTGCAATACCTTTTGATGATGATATTGCGAAATGGGAAACATCTTTTGATAATGTTGATGATGCATTAGAAAGATTATTAGAAATTGTAGATGGTAATTTTAAAGATTTTTCAGTGGTTTATTCTGAATTAGAATTTGGAACCACATCAATAACTTTAGAAAAATTATCTACATTATCATTAAATCAAATAAGACAATTAGGAATGGAGGTAGCATAATGAAAGATAAAATTACCAAATCTGAGGCAAAGAAACTCTGTGATACACAGGGTTTCACCTTTGAAATGTTAAATCAAATGTTTGATATTACTAGAGAACCTAGAAAATATACATTTACTGTTGAAAATGAAAGACAGTATGCAATCAAGGTCTTAAATGTAATATCAAACCTTAATCAGAAACAGAGAGAAAGGGTATTGCAAAGAGCATTAAAAACTAATAAAATATAACTGTAAATTTTATACTTATAAATTTACGCAATATCCTCTCCCCTTAACTCCCCTACTATTTATTTAGTAGGGGTTTCTTTTTTGTAAAGGTTTTACTCTGGAAAAGGGAACTCAAAAACCATTTCAGAAATCTGCTGTGGTGTATTGCCTTCTTTAATTAATTTTTCGTAGTATTCGTCAACTACATCAGCCATATTATCTGATGCCTTTGCATCTTTATATACCATTATTCCTGCATATTCTGGCTCTACCTCTACAATTTCACTTGGATTTGCACCATCTTGTATTGCTCTTTCTTGTAATGCAAACCTAAATTCTGAACTGTAATCGCCACCAAAATCTACTGCAGAATCTAATAGTATTTTATCTGTTAATTCATTTGGCTTAATATGAAATCCATCTTTAACACCATAATTTTTTTCAACCAATTTTGCTTTTTCTTCTAAAGGTAAATCTTTAAATTTACCTAATGCACCTTGGCTATCAAATAAACCACTATATATATTTGCTGTAATACTATTTTCGTCAAAAGCATTTTCGTCATCTATTGGCAAATCTTCAAATTCCATCTTTCCATCAGCATTGAGCCTTGTATTGTTCTCTATAACTTCGTCTAAATAATTACGATATAANGGTGTTGCAAATTTCTGTAATGCAGAATCATAATTTANTGGAACTGCCTTTGCCACCTTTGCTGTTTTTGTAACTACATCTGCTAATGGTTTATCTAATAATTTTAAACCACCCATAGTTGCCATTGTACCACCAGTTATCAATGCACTATCTTTCATAAACTTTCTTCTACCTGTGTCTACTGGAGCAGATACATCACCTCTTAATTTATTGCCTAGATTTTTAAATAAATCTACGAGTGGTCTTGTTACAACATAAGTAAGTGGTAAAGCTTCTAAAGTTGCCGCTCCCAGTTCTGTTGCAGGGTAACCTATATCTGGTCTATCAAAAGATGTTTGTAATGGTTGTCGCAGATAACCTAATAGTGCTAATCTTTTTTGTAGGTCTGTACCTTCTGCTTTTTCTATATCTCTTTCGGCTTCTTGTGCTGAAAAAATAGTGCCGACAGGTGTAAAATCTAACAGACCTGTTGTTTCTACTATATTTTCAAGTAAACCTTTATCTTCGTCATACGCATCAGGTTCGCCTGCAAACGACCTTGCAATTTGTTCTTGTGTCTTTTTACCTTCACGAACACCTTTATCTACTACACCAAATTTACGAAGAAACTCAAGGGTATCTACAATTTTATCTGTTGTAATATCTCGTAATGTTGGTGTTTCTGCCATTAAACCTGTCCTGCTGATAATGTTCTTGCTAATATTTTAAGTGTTTGTTGNAANCTTTTGTCAAGTTTTTTTGATAATCTATAAAACTTTCTTGGGCTTATTTCATCTGAATCAATATTTCGTCTTTGCAAAAATTTTTTTGCCTCTCTTATTTCTGCTTGTACTACTTTATCTACTTTTGCTTTTGCCATTATGTGCCTTCCTCTAATCCTGCCAATGCACCAAAACCTAATACTGTTGTAACTGGTGGTATAATAGAAGCATAAATATTACCTTCGTCTGATTTTTTAGGGTCAAATTCTGCAAAAACACTTCTAACATCACCTTTTTCTGGATAAAACAAACCAACTGTTCTTTGTCCAAATCTGCTTGTTTCATTTGTTAAGTAACCCCTAAATCCTATGTCTTTTATGGCTTGTGCTATTTCAGGTTGTTGTAATACAAATGGGTCTCCTATCATTAAGTTTCTTCCCATTTCACCACCCTCTGCCATGGTAGTACCTAGTTGATTTTCTAACATCTCCCTATGGTCTGGGTCTGCATAATCATAAATATCGTCTAATCTAAGTTTTACTGGATATATTCTTGATTGTGAAGTAGGTCTATTTACCATCATATTTATATTTGCATCAAAAACTTCTTCTCCACCTTGCTTTGCAAAGTTCTCTACATATGCGTCTGACTCTGAAAAAAATGTTGTTGGTGGACCTCTACGTTTTTCTAAAAACTCTCCATATGACCCTCTACCAGAACCTTTTCCAACAAACTCTTTTATATCTGCAACTGGACTACCATGATAGAATGTTTTTGGTTCAAATCCTCTTTTCTTTAGCTCTTCTTCAGTTGGTAGGTTACCTAAATCTCTTAATTGTTCGTCAGTAGGTATTTTATCTAAAACCTCATCAGGACCTTGAAATGGTACAGCATTTTTATTTTGTAATTTAGCTCGTAATGATTTCAATAATATTTTAAGTGCTGGTGTTATTTTCATCTAAATGGCGCTCCTAAAACCCAACAAACCAAAGAATGTCTTTTGCCTTTCGTTACAGGTGTAACTTGATGATACCAAAAAGATGGAAAAACAACAATAGAACCTTGTGGTCTTATTTCTTTACATTCATAAAGTCTATTACTGTGTTGGTGGTCTCCCCAATCAAATTTTAGGTTACCACCTTCATAATCTTCTGGTTTACTTAGATTCATAGTTAAACTTAATTTTCTAATCTTTCCAACCAAATCATCATTAGTGGTATAATATTTTTCTTTACCTTTTATTTTTTTTTCATCTGGTACATTTTTCAAATAGGCAGATTTATGACAACCGCCACAATCTCTATGCCAACCATAGAAGCCACCATTTTGATATGTTGTAAATTGTAAATCTTCTGCACTTTCAAAATCATAGTTCCAACCAGCCTTTTCATTTGCCTCTACAACAAAAGGATATATTCTATTGTATATCCAAACATCATTTAGCCAAGATATAGAACTATCACGAACCAATGGGTTTATTTCATCAATATTTTTTCCTAGCTCTTTTTGTAATTGTTGTGTGGTTTTATCTGCTTGTTGAATGTGTTTATTAGCACCTTTATGTTTTAAATTCATAGTTTCTGCTTCTTCTGGCTCTTTAGATAAACCTAAACTAATAATTTTATCACATTCATCACTTGTTAAAGCAGATGGGAATACGTAAAATGGTGTTTCAATATACATTATAAAACCTCATCTCGTATAATATCTTCTTCACTACCTAGTAATTGTGATGTGATGGCACCTGTAAGACCTGTAGCAACTATTGGTGAATACAATGAAACACCACTTTTTACATAATTTTTTAAATCTGGTGTTAAATATATTGTCGGTGAATTTTTTATGTAACCTCCATCAGTATAAATATCCATACCCTCTTCAAGTACATCAATAAAGTCATAATCTTCTGGCATATGCTCATCATAATCTAATAGGTCGTCTTTATATTTATCTAAAAACAATTTATCTGAAAATATTGTTTTATTTTCTAATTGTGCATCTGTGCCTTTTAACATGTTTTTTGCAACTTTTGGTATGATTGTATCATAATATTGTGCCAATTCTGGTTCTCGCCATCTTTCAGCATGTATTATTCCTTGTGAAAATGATATACCATCATAATCATTATCTACTGCATACTTCATTAATCTTTTAATACCAAGTTCTGTAAATCTTTCTGTTGTTCCAATAAAAGGTCCAGATGGTATCTGAGTAACTGGATTAAGTTTAACTTCAAAAGCATCTGCCTTTTCTAATTTAGACTCAAGATTACTTAAGTTTTTTAAAACATCTTGTGTTTTTGTTATATCATAATCAAAATTTTCAAGTTGTTCTAATATTCGTTCGTTTTTTAGTTGTGAATCAAATATTAAATCTTCGTAATATCTTTTTTCTGCCCTTTCTGTTTGTAATTCTACAAATTGTTTTTTTGAAATTACTTCTTTAAATGTGTCTCCAAAATCGTCTTTTTCTATTGGAACCTTTTTGAGTTCTAATTCTTTACCTCTTGTAGAAAGGTAATAACTTTTTAATTGTTCTATTGTATTATTTGCCAAATATAAATCATCTTCGTCTTTTCTTTTTGAAAGAGGTAACCTTCGTAAATTATCTGGTAAATTATACACATCTAAACCACTTGTATCTTGCATATAATAAAATTCATTAACTTCGTTTTTAATGCTCTTATCAATTTCATCTAATTTTTCTTTTGATACAGAATTTCTAACTAAATTTTTATTAAATTGACTTTCATCTAATTTACTTGGACTAGCATTTCTATCTGCAAAGCCTTTTAACCATTTATTATATTCTCTGGTATAATGTTCACTAAATACTTTTTTTCTAATTTTGCCAATTTTATCTGTAATGTAACTTGTATCTACATAATCAGATACATCAGTAAATAAATTATCTGGTATAACAATATTTCTATCTTCTAATGTTTCCTTACTTAAAAGTGATGCATTATTTTTATCAATACCTGCATTTGAAAGATAGCGAACAGCCTTATCTTTAATAGGTAAATATTTATATTTAGTCATTCTTTGTTTAATAACTTCTTCAATAGGTTTTGCTTTTACAAACATTCTTGCTAATTGTTCTTCTCTTTCAAAGCCAAAATCTCTTAATGCAACTTCAAATACGTTTGGAATATCTGCTTTAAATTGTACAAATGTATCACCTGTAGGCATCATATTAGTATCTGCTTGATACCTAGTGCCTTTAACTGCAATTAAATTATCAATATTAGTTGTATCTTTTAATTTTTGTATTTCATCTAATATCTCACCAAAAATGACTGGATTATTTTTATTTATAAATGATTTTTTTTCTCTTACACCCATTTTAAGGCCTTGGTCTCTACCTTTTTGCGACATATCTGATTGCATTTCTTCAACATACAATATCTTTCTACCATCTTCATCAACTCTGTCTTTTGTTCTTGTAAATATAACAACATTTTTTTCATCACTGGTATGTGTCTCTTGTGTAAAATCTTTTTTTAATACTTCTAATTTATCATCTTTGTTAATTCTAATTTTTTTAAAGCCATCATTTGTGTCTATTTGAACTGTTTTTCCTTGTTTAAGTAAATTAAAGTCTTCACTTTTAATTGTTGTATCTGATGGACTACCAGTTAGGTAAGGTAATCTTATGTTGTAAAAACCTGTATTTTCATCTGGTGTAATAACATTTTTCCAATCAGTTATAACATTTTCTACAACATCTGGTGGTTCTGGCATACTTAAAATTATTTCATTGTAATTATCACCACCCGGCAATGTGTCTTTTTCATGCATTGGTAATAAGTCTTTTGATGTTCTTTTATCGTTAAATATAGTGTCGTGACTTGCTCGTCTTAGATAATTTAAATTCAATATTGCTTCATTAAAATTAGGTTGTATGCCAAGACCAGTATCTTTTTTACCATCTACAGTTATATCATATCCATAAGTATCATTACCTATAATACCATATATCGTATCAACTGAATCTTCTCCGTCGCCAAAATCCCTAAATTCTACAGTTATAAATTTTTCATTATCTAATTCTGTTTCTTTTATATAAGTTTCTGCGTCTTCAAAACCTTCTTCCTCTAATTCTTGTATTTTTGCTTTATTCTTTGCCATAATGCTATCTTGCATATCTTTACTAATATCGTTAAAACCTACAATATCTACATTTGGTGTTTCTATATCTCCTGTCATAGTTGGATTAAACATATCCATATATTGTCTAACTCTATCTTCTCTGCCTTGTGTAACATCTGATGCTAGATTTTTTAAAAATACTCTTCTTTGTGTTGGAGAACCAGTTGGCAATCTATCTGACATTAAATATCCAATATCTTTAAATTCTTGGAATATATCAATTTGCCCTGCCTCAAGTGCCTTCGTTTCGTTTTTTATTGTTTCATCAACTCTTGTTTTATTTTTTGCTAAGTAGTCTTTTAATTCTTTTGATGTTACATTTCCACCAGTTGGAACATTGACAATATAATCTTCAAGTCCAGTAAACATCATTTCATCACTAACACCTCTACCAAATTTAGAAAGTCTACCTGCATAGCCAGTTTTTGATGCTGGGTCGTATCTTAACAAATCTTCTGCTCTAAATTTTGTTTGACCACCTTCAGAAAGTGTATCAATGGCTTTTTCAGTAGGCGAGAACATGCCTAAATCGTCTAATACACCAAATTTCTTACCGAACTTAAATATTTGATTTAATATTGGTTTTATAGGTAATTTAGCCATAGCCTATTCAATAAAATTACAAGTAAGATTGCAAGAAAAGCTTCTTCTTTCACCTTTTCCATAAAAAGGATAAACAGTATGTACCAAATTTGATGGGAATAAATATACTCTACCTACTTTTGGTTTTTGTAGCCATTTTGCAGCGGTTAATACATCTGTTTGTCCATTTATAAAATCAATATAACCTTCAGTTGCATATGGCTCGTGTGTATGTTTAAAATTTTTATCGCCTATACTATCTGGCACCATTAGATACAATACACATGATAATTGACAACTTGTATGTACATGACCGGGATTATAGTCACCTTTAAAAGAACGAACAAACCATGCTCTATTTATGTGAACTGACTCTAATTCTGCTACGTTTTCTACATTTTGTTCTTTATTAAATTCTTTAAAAAAGGCAGATGTTGCATTACTTATAAAATGACCAAAAGGTGCCAAGGTGTCATCATTTAAATCACAACTTAATTCTTCTTGAACATGACCTACAAGATAACCAGAAGCATCTTTTTCTTTTCTCTTTTTAGATTTTATTATTTTATCACAATGTACATTAAATGCATCAACCCATTTTTGTGGAATATCTGCTGTAAGTATTCTTGGTCCGAATGGTCTATTTACAAATACTTCAACATTTAAATCTTTATTTTCTTCTTTCGACATTTTATTCCTCCTATTACCATGCCTTACAAGACCAATATCTTGCTTTTGTTTTGGGACCCGGATTATCGCAATTATGCCTAGCTCTAAAACTCTTTCTTCTTGCTGGTGATGTTTTCTTTATTCGCATATTAGGGTCTCCAAAGGTTACTTTCTTAACTTTAGAACCGTCTAATACAAAGACAACAGATTTCTTTTTACCAAAAGAAGGTTCGCCTTTTCTAATCCTTCTTGGTTTATTAAGTTTTACCTTTTTGCCTCTGTATTCAGCCATTATTTACCTTTATGTACCTTTTGTATCTCAAAAGATGCTTTTTTACTAGAGCCTTTATGTGGTTTATAACCTCCTGCAGGGTCTTTCATCAGTTTAAATGATTTACCATTCTGCATCCAGTGGAAACCTTTAGGCGCTTCTACTGCTTTTTTTGCCATCTTTTCTCTCCTTTTGCCTTTTTAATGTTTCTTTTGCTTTTTTAAATATACTTGCAACTTGATTTTTTTTCATAACTTTTGCTCTTTGTTCACCAACTGTAAGTATTTGTATCTTTCTCGCATATGGTTTATTGATTCTCTTAACCTTGGTAACAGTTTCTCTGGCATCTTGCGGTGTAGCAAATTTAATTCTAACCGTGTCCTTAGGATTTTCGTCCGTGTATAAACGTCTGCCAGAACCTTTTGGCTTTTTTCCTGTTCCTTTTTTTGGGTCACTCTTTTTAGGCACTTTTCTTCTTCTTCTTTTTACCACCTAGTAAATCTTTATCTGCCTTTCTAGCACCACCTTTGCCAGAAACAAAAGATTTAACCCTACCCATTGCCCATTGGTGTGCTGATGTCTTTGGTCTACTACCAGAGCCATAATACGCACCTAATCCTCGTTTATAGACCTTATCTAATGTAGATTTTGCAAACCTACCTGCACCGGGTATTGATGAATATTTACCAGACTTCTTTTTAGCAGTAGATTTTTTCTTTGTAGGTGCCATTACGATTTACTCCTTTGTTTACTTATTTTATCCATCATTGCCTTTGTTAATTTACCTTCTTTATAAAGTTTGGCAGTACGTTTTATCTCTTTTTCTCGTGCCTTAGGGTTTTTTGCACCTGCGATATATTTCTTAGGCACACCTTTTTTGGTCTTTGCAACCTTCTTAAACTTTCTTTTTGTTGGTTTTCTTGGCATTTTTCTTCTTCTTTTTTAATTTTGCAAAATCTGCACCTGTAATCTTAGTTCTAGGTTTTGCAACTCTAGCAAGTGCCTTTTGTTTTTTAGAATATTTACTAAATGGCATTACATATTCTCTGGTTTAGATGAACCTAACATGTCATTCATCATTTCGTGAACATTACCACTATCCATCTTAATAATTTTTACCTTCATCTCGCCATCGCCATGTTCTTCTTCCATTTCTGTTTGTTCTTCTGGCATAATCATCTCTTGGTGGCATAAAAGTAAAAAATTAACTAATTGACTATCGCTTAGTTCTAGTCCCTCTGAGTCTCTTGGAAAGCCCATTTTTTCCTCGAACAGTTTTTCGTTCTGTTCCATGTTGCCTATTTCTATTTCGTGTTCCATTTTGGTCTCCTTTCATTAATCCAACCAATGGTATAACTAATTTTTTCACCCATTCCCTTAACAACTTTAACAATAGGGTTATTTTTACCATATTTTCCACCAGAAACTTCATATGCCATTTGATTAGCCCATCGTACAAAGAATGCATAAAAGATGTTAAATACGATTTTATTATTTTGTAGTTTTTTTGCAAACCATTTACCCCATAATTCATAACCTTTATATGTATAAAAATTAATCTGTTTTCCATAGATTACATCACAAAGGTAAATATTTCTAGGCAATAATCCCATTCTATATAATGCAGAACATATAAATGTTTCGTTTTGTGGTGGTCCTTCTTCTTTATCCATATTTTTTTGTGATTGTAAAGTAACTGCTCTGGAAAATGCAGGGTCAAAACCACCTCTTTTATTTGGGTCGCTAGGTTTAAAGTCTCTTATATTTGATGATATATATTTATCTTCTGCAAATTGTTCAGGCGATTTTAAATCATCATCAAATCTACCTGCTAAAAAAGCATCTTCAAAACTCATTTTACCACCAAATCTTGGGTCATCTGAAAGAAATGGTTCTTGACTTTGTGCATCGTAATCGCCTCTAAAACCAGATTGTCTTAATGCACTCCCTGTTCTAAAAGGTTGTGAACCTGCCTTGTATAAACTTTTTTGAGCATCTCTATTTGCTAATCTTACTTGTTCTGGTGTAAATTCAAGTGGTGCCAAATCTAAATCTGGATAAGTGCTAATTGCAGCGTTTTGTATATCTGCTCTGGTTAATGGCTCATCTTCTTTTTTGCCAACTGCCTCTTTGATTCTTTTCGTTAACTCTCTTGTTGCAGATAAATCGCCAGAGGTAAAAGCATCAAAGTTAGATATTGGTTCATTACCTAATGCTAGATTTGCTATTTGATTTACTCTCATTTGGTTAATTAGATTACCATATTGTGCCATACCAGCACCCGGTAATGCACCAAATATAGCAGATGGAGTTAATTTAAAATCAACACCTAATTTAGATAGAGGGCTTACACCACCTTGTAAACTTAATAAACCCTCTTTTAATACACCAAATTGTTTTTTTGTAATTGGTGCCATTAAATATTAATGCCCTGTTTCATTGCAGGTTTACGGATTTGTTCTTGTTGCATATTATCTCTTTGCCTCTGACGTTCCATCATTTCCATTAATTTATTAAGGTCAAACATACCATCATTTGGCTCGTCTGGCATTGCAGGACTCATTTGTTGCTCACCTTCTCTAACAACTGACATTGGGTCTAGATTACCTAATGCGCCCATTTGATTTGCTCTCATTTCTGGTGGTGGTGCTTGAAATTTATCGCTACCTCTAACAATATTTAATGCTGTGGCAAAATCAGTTCCACTACCTATAAGTGCCATCATTGCATTTTTCATATCACTTGGTAGACTATTGATAAAATCTAACATCATTGGTGTAGATATATTATTTAAGTCCATATCTGATGGTGCGACATCAGCCCTATTTAGCATTTCCATTTTAAACTCCTTTATCTAGTTGTTGTGCTAATTTTTTTTCACGAAGTATTGCTAATTCTCCCTCCATTTTTTTCATTTTTAGCATTAGTTCATTCTGTGTTTTGGCATTTTCTATGGCGATATCTTGTTTTGCTTCTGCATTTTTAATAGCCATATCTTGCTTTGCCTTTGCGCTTTCAATCTGTAATTCTAGTTGCGTTTTCATCTGAAGCATTTTTGCTTCAAATTGTGCTAGTTGTTCTGCAATCTTGAATTGACCTTGACCTTGTTGACCAATATTCATCAAGCCTTTTATTTGCTCCATCTGTGGTGATTGTTTAACAACCTCTGAGGCTCTTTGTGATATTTCCATATCAAGTTCTGGTGGTATATCATTAAATTTAAATTTAGGGTCACGAACATCTGGTAATGGTGCTAAATCCATACCAATGGCTGATTTCATTCTTTGTCTGTATAACAATGCTATGTGTTCTGCAATATGTGCTATCAATACAGGTTGTAAACCTCTTGCACCCGGATTACCCCCTAACGATGGGTCTTGTAAGAATTGCATATGCACATTTATGTGAGCATCATGGTCTTGTTCTGGGAATGCTCTTATAGGTTTGCCATACATAACAGACATATTTTCATCTACTGGGTCAAGTCTTGATGCTTCTTGTGGCTTTTCTAATACCTCATCTATGTTTGGTATTCTTATCGCCTCTAACATTCTTTTATGTGTTTCGTACTGGTCATAAAGCTGAGGTGCTGATTGTGATAACTGAAGTACAGATTGACCTTGTGCAATTCTCTGTGCTGTTGAAAATATATTTGGGTCTGATACTGGTACAATATCTATTGCATCATCAAAATCTTTTGCAAATATTTGTGCAGATACACCTGCTTGTGAGAACGAAAATTCTTCTGGTAAAAATTTGGCATTTAATTTTGCCATCAATTTAAATTCTTGTCCTTGTGAATAATGTAGTCTTTTATGTATCGCAGAGAAAGATTTACTACCTTGTTCTATTAATGCAACGGTTGAACCTACTGGTGCATTTGGGTTTACATCACCAACATTTAAATCTGCAGTACTAGCAAATCTACGACCTGCATCTACGATTGCATTCATCAAATTAAATAAGGTACCAGATGGTTCTTTAAATGGTAATGGCATTATCGCCTTATTAACATCATCAACTGTCGCATCTAAATCAGCAAATTCACCGGGATTTACCTGTAATTCACCACCTGTAACACGACCTTTTAATTTGAAACCACCTTGCATATTAGAAAAAGCGGCAGAATCTAATAATGCTCTTAATGAACCTGTCGCTGCTTTTCCAAGACCACCTATTAGATGATACAAGCCAAAACCATAAAACCCTATTCCGGGTAAAAACCTATATGATATAAAATAATCTTGCCTTAACTTCTTTTTATCATTTTCGTCCCAGTTTCTTCTAATAGCTACAATCTTTTGACTATCATAATCTATTGTAACGACATACGGAAATGCAACCAAATCTTCATTTTCTTCNGTATCTGAATANCCATCNATNCCATCAAATGTTTCGTAAACATGCATTTCAATNAATGTTACTGTTTCGTTATATTCGCTATCTTCGTAACCCTCTACACCTTCTATCTCTGCACCAACATCTGTTGATGGGTCTGCATCACTGCCTATGTATTTAATAGGTAGATAAAAACCACCCTCTACATATCTGTTATAGTCGTTTCTAGGCATTGTAATTATATGTGAATATCTAATAGATGTTTGTAAATCTTTACTATCTGGTGCGACTACAAAATCTTCTGCCTTAACAAATTGTGAACATTGTCTACCTAAGTTTGTATCATAATATACTTTTTTAAAGGCATGACCAATTAGTGGTAATTGAAACAACATTGTATCTAAATCTGGAAAATACTCTGGCATCTCCTGTGTTATCTGATAGTTCATGTAATCACGAACTCGTCTTGCTTGGTCTTCTAATTCTTCGTTTGGTTCTCCAATAATAGTTGTCTTTACTGGTCCTCCAGAGGGATATAATTCTGCGATTGCCTTTGCATTAAATTGTGTAGCAGATTCTGCAATCATAGGGTGTACGACAGTAGATAAACCTCTTGTTGCTCTTTGTTCTTCTTCTTCTGTTAATCCACCATCTGGTTCAAGTGTCTGTAAACCTTGTTTGTATCTTTCTTCCCATTCACTTCTTGCCTCTTTATCACTTTCAAATGCTTCTAATAGGTGTTGTGCTTTTCTTGCAGATAAATTTTCGTCAAGTTCTTCTGCTATGTTTTCGTCATGTTCTGATGTTATTTCTACAACTTCATCTAGTGATGCATCACCAATTAAAACATCTTCGTTATCTATCTGTTCAACCTCTAGGTTATCTGCAGGTTTCCCCTCTGAAAAAGGTACAACATTTGGTTCTCTAGCCATATTTCTTCCTTAATGATTGTATTTCATTATTTAAATTATGTATTTCATCTTCTGCAATACGATATACTGTTTTAACATTAGCATGATTAACCCAACCTGTAACAATGTATTTTTCGTATTCAGATACAACACCTCTATGTGTATGTGTAAAATCTGTTGGCCATATTAATGATAAACCTTTTTTTGCTTGTATCTTAACATCTGGATAAAATTTAAATTCTGTGCCACCTCCATCTGGTATATCATTTAAATATGTCATAAATACCAAGGACCTTTGATGTGTTTGTTGTGTATCTCTTTCGCAATGCCATTTTTTAAAACCACCACCAGATGGATAATGTTGAATATTAAATGGCTCGTTAATTTCAATTATATGATAAGCTTCTGGATATTTTTTAAAATATTTTTCTAAAGCACCTGTTATACAACTCAAATACTCATTTATTATTTCATTATTTGTATTTGGTAATATTGTTAAATCTATGCCTTGTTTTACATCTGGAGACCAACCAGAATTAGATGCATCAATTTTATTATATTTAGTATCTTTATAATAATTAACTAAATCTTCACAAAGATTATGCGATATTTGAAAAGGCATAATAAAGGTTTCAACATTATTTTTTACAATCTCTAAATCAGCCATATAATGTTAATCGCTTTCTTTCTGTTAACTCATCTTCCTCATAGTCTGTAGTATGAGTGATAAACCAACCTTTTCTCAACCTTAACCATGCTTGAGTACATGTGTCAACTATATCATCATTATCGCCAGTTGGAAAGGCAGAACATATATCTATAAGGTTTTTAGCCCACTTTTTACCTGCAGGATAGAATATGCGACCATCTTCTAATAATGCAGAACAAGCATGTGCTCTAGCTTCTTTATCTCTATCTGGCATATATTCTAAAACTGGTACACCTGCCATTCGTAAATCTTGTAATAGACTTTGTCCACTTGCTTTTTTCTCTATTAACACAACATCTGGCTCGTAATCTTCATATGCTTCTTGTGCTATTCGCCTAAGGTCAGGGTATGAAACCCTATCATACCACATATCAATAACGATAGCGTTATAATATCCATTTTGCTTAAACACTCCCCATGTTGTTCTTGCTGANTAACTAGATGACTTNTCTTTTGTTGAAAAAGCCGTATCATACGATTGTATCAAATATTCTATATTTGGCAAATCTTCATCTAACCAAGGTTCCCACCAATCTGCCTTCAAAATACCACCACCTCTAGGCATTGGTCTTTGTTGTAATTGACCAGAAGCACCATAGGTACCTAAACTTCTTTCTAAATTATCTTAATGTTCTACTATCTATTCTTTGTGGCCATAATAATTGACCTTCTTTTGTTCTTGGGTCTTTAAATCCCAATGTACTCTTTACTGGAGTAGGGTGGTTGGTTTCATATTTCGCAGGTAAACAAAGATGGTCCCAATCTTCAAATTCATTTGCCAGTATATGACCAGTTAAATCATTTTCATGTACTCTTTGCATGATGATAATAAATGCACCATTCTTTGGGTCATTTAATCTTGTTTGCATTGCTTGGTCCCACCATTCAAGTACTGATGTTCTAACTGCACCAGATTCTGCTTCTCTTACATTATGTGGGTCATCTATTATAATTATATCACCACCCTCACCAGTTAAAGCACCATCAACTGACGTGGCGATTCGCATACCAGTTTTATCATTTTCAAATCGTTGTTTTTGGTTCTGGTCTGTTGTTAATTGAAACTGATTACCAAATGTATCTTTATACCAAGAACTATCTATTAATCGCCTACATTTAACACTATCTCTAATTGATAACATTAAGGCATATGATGCGAATAAGAATTTTTTTGTTGGGTCTATTGTCCATGTCCATGCAGGTAGTGCAACAGATACAGATATAGACTTCATATGTCTTGGTGGAATATTAATAATTAGTCTTTTAATATCTCCGTTTACGACTGCCTGTAAGTGTTCTGCGATTGCATCAATGTGCCAATTGTCATTATAAATTCTATTTGGCTCTATTGTTGGCCATGCTTCTTTTATGAACAACTTGAGGGAGCGTCTCATTTTCTCCGCTCTCACTTGGTTCAACGACAGCGTATTTAAGTGCTCTTTCAATAGTGTTGAGTTCATTATCTGATAGCTTACTTAAATCAAGTACCTTTCTTTCTTCTATGTTAATATCTTGTGTTATCTCTTGTTTATCTGTTTGCCCTAATATTTGTTTGCCAAGCCAAATCGCCATTGTGGCATTATTGCTTTCGTCCATAATTTGTATTTGCTTTCTTCTTAATGATAATTTACCACTGGCTCTACCCTTATCTATTGCTTTTCTTACTTCTGGTTCGTGTGTATACTTGTGTTCTAATGTTCTTAAAGGCACATCAAAAAACAAAGCGATTTCTTCCATGGTACAGTTTAGTGTGCTTAGTCTTTCTAATTCTACTAAGTTTAATTCTATTTTTGGTCTACCTTTTGGTTTTTTTGGTGCTTTTATCTTTTTAATTTCATTCATCTTTTTTTATATACCACGAAAAATAATTAATCTGCAATCTTTTTGAGCTTCAAACCATAGTTATTAACACCTTTTTTAGGTTTATAATCATCACGAAATATAAGTTTATTTTCTCTTTTGAATTTATTGTAGTTAACATAATGATGATGTCTACCATACCTCCACACAAGCTTTGTTACATCTGGGTGCAATCGCATCTGCATATTAGATTTAGGGATAGTACCTTCTTCAGCATAGAACTCATCTGTATTACCACCTTTAAGTGTTTGTGTATTAGCCTTTTCTTGTAAGAACACATTAAATTGTACTGTACACCAACCTTTCTTAAGTATTCTTAAAGATAAGTCAGTATCTTCGTTGTACCTTGCTCTCCATCTCTCAGCCAAAGGTAAATCGTTTCTAATTAGATTACATGAATATATCCTTGTGTTAACTGTAAAAGGTCCATATTGATGTGCCCATTTATCTATTACAAAGAATGTGTAATTAGGTCCTGCCATACCAATGTTTTTATATCTCAGTACAAAATCTTCCATGACTTTAAATGGTGTGCCATCTATACATTTAATCTCTAAGTTATTTTGCCATCTTCTAAAACATTTGATGTTATCGTCCATAACCCAATGCCATTTATAACCTCTATCTATAGAATGTTGCCATATAAAGTTTCTAGCAGGTCCCGGTCCCTTAGATTTTCTATCGCCTAAGTCGTCACAAGTATCGTAATCATCTTGATATGTCTTATCTAACACGAGTATATTTTTCTTCGCCACCACCTTCGCATACTCTGAGTACTCTTGTTCTTCAACAACAACTGTATATGGAACACCCATTTCTTCTAATGCTTTAATAGTTAATCTAGTATCTGCTCTGCCTTTAGATGGTATATAGATGGGGAATTGGTGCATACGGTTTGGCAAATCAATCTCCAATATTTGTTGTGCTTAATGTATGTAAATCTTTTCTTAAATCGTANGCAAAGTTTTTATATTCTCCATCTGCATTTACATAATGTAAAAAAACATGCGAACTATATTTCATGGGGCAAGGGTTTCTATAATGTATTTGTTCTATGCCTTTATACATAACACCTTCACCTATTCTTAATTGATAAGGTTTTTCATCTATATAAATTTCCCAAGGTTTCTCTGGTTCAGCGCAATCTAATAAAATTGATACACTATACTCGCAAGCCTCTCTATCAACATGTTTTTCTATACCAGAGCCTTTATAATATTTTCTAAAATAAGAATATGTTGGAATTAATTTAACACCAGATAAACCTTCTAATTCTGGTTTTAAAAGTAGTAACAAAGTTTCAAATACATCATCTGCATATACTCCAATAGAATATCCCTTAGAATTTTCATTTGCTGTTTTATCTCTTTTTGCAAGTACATTTGTATGTAAACTCAAAAGGCTTAATAATGCATCTGGTATATGAAATACAGGGTTATTCATCTAATATTGCCTCATTTTTCTTAATTAATTTCAATTCTATATCTTTAATTACATTCTTTATATATTCTCTTCTTAATTGTTGTACTCCCTCTCGTAATACTTGATAGATTTTTCGTTTGCCTTCAGATTTTGCACGTAATCCCATATAATGTATTGCTGATACTTTCATTTGGTGAGAACTTGAATTGTTTTTTATCTTTTCAATATATTCTTTTGCATTTTTTATACTTTTTCTTGCATTAGCATTTATTTCAAAAGTATCTTCCATTTTATGCACCAAATGCCTTATCTTTTATTACATTCTTTTCTATCTTTGGGTACCAAATATATTTTGTTTTATCTGTATAATCTTGTTTTATTAATTGAAAAAATTTATCCATAGATTCTTTATTAACAAAATTTATAGTTAGTGATTTATAAGGCGATTGGTCTTCATGGTCAAAGCTTGGCATATCTTGCCAATGTTCTTCAGTATCTAGCCAATCCCTTGAATTATGGTCTGGTTGAAAAACAATTGTTTCCAGTTCTTGTTGGTCAAAACCTAGATTATCTAAATCAAAACCTAAATCACTTAACATATCCATTTCAAATTTAAGTAACTCATAATCCCAAGTACTATCTTCAGATAATCTATTGTCTGCTATTCTGTATGCCTGTACTTGCTCTTCTTTCATATCATGTGCAACATGAACTGGTACTTTTTTCATTTTAAGATACTCAGCACCCATTAATCTTGTATGCCCCACAATTACTACATAGTCTTTATCAACGACAATAGGTTGTCTCCAGCCATATTTTTCAAGTGATTTGGCTATTTTTTCTGCGTTTTGATTTTTTCGAGGATTGTTTTCGTAAGGTTTTATCTTTTTAATATCTATCATTTCTACTTTCATATTCTGCTCCTAAATTAATTTAAGTTGGTTATCATCATCTAACACATAACCTTTATCCTCTAACTCTTTGATTTGCATAAACTTTTCATATGTTACAACTTCTGATTGCATTTTTTGATATAATTTATAATCAATCTTTTTTATGCCTAACATTAATTCTTCGTATTTTTTATCAACAATTGCTTGTTCTTCTTTTGTCAAACCATTATCAAATATATCGTGTATTGTTTTATTCATATTTAGCCAACCTTTTGCAATTACATCTTGATTTAAATCCATATCCCCAAAATGGAAACCAAATGTACTCATTACAGTTGTAACATTGTAATGATTTATTATATGGGGCTTTAACTCTAACTGTATATTTAATTACCCTACTCATAACATCTTGTCCTGTAATTAAATGCAAATTCTCTTTGCCCTATCTCACCATATACACCTTGTTCTCTAATTTTTCTTGTTATTATCTTTGTAGAGTTGTTTTCAAAATCTCTATGTATTACCAATCCAACATCACACATATTAGCCCAATGTGCAGAGCCACTGACTTGGTATAAATCTGGTGGTGGTATTATACCTGCATCGTTTCTATGTAATTTATGTGGGTGTGCAACCATAAATATTATTACATCATGGTTTCTTGCAAATTGTTGGCATTTAGCAATGATATCACGAATATGCTCATCTTCTCGTTTATTTCCCTCTCTATCGGCAGAAATTTGGTTAAAAGGGTCTATGACCAAACCTTTAATTCCATACCTTTGTTTAGAGGCTTTTGCCTTTTTAAGTATATAATCTATCGTAGGCAAATCTTCATTAACTTCAAGAAACTTAAAATGTACATCTAAATAATCTAAACCTGCATTTAATTCTTCCTGTGTTATTCTTTCATAAACACCAATATCAAATGGCTTTCTGCATCTTTTTTCAAGCAATCTTCTTAAATGGTTTTTTGTAGAATGTTCTGGTGAATAAATTAAAAACTTCCAATTCTGTGATTCTGCCAAATTCATTAATATTTGGTCAAGGAAATTACTTTTTCCATGATTAGGTATGCCTGTTATTAAATTAAATGTAGATGGCATAATTTTATATATTTCATCTAATTTATCAAAACCAGTAGAAATAGCTCTTTGTACATTTCCATCATAGATATTTTGTATTTCGTCTTTATATTCTGATGCAGAATGCAAATCTTCTATTGGAAATTCTTTTGCACCATAAATACATTCAAGTAATTTTTCTTTACCAAATGTTACAAGACATTCATTCGCATCTTTAATTTGCTTAAGTTCTTCAGATGAACTATCGTTATACAAAGGAAAATGAACAACTTTACATATATCCCTGCCAAAACGATGCAACAACTCAAGTTTAAGGGAATTTCCTGCATCATCATTATCGGTCGCTATGATTACTTCTTCAGCATCAAATATCCATTCGCTTTGTTCAAACGCAGAGAATCTTTTATCTTGCAAATCAAACTTTGGTGTTTTAGGTGCACCATCTGGTAAACTGACAGTATTGGTAAAACCACATTCAACCATTGTTAAAACGTCCATCTCGCCTTCTACGAAGATTATTTGTTTCTTTATAGGTGTATCTTCATTTTCAAGCCAATGTTTATGTAAACCATCTATATTATATAATGTCTTTAATGCATCTTTTGATTGATGAAACCTTTTATCTTTTGTTCTAAATTTTATATTTACAGTTTTTCCATCATGTAAATAGGGAAAACACAACCTCTCGTTTGATGTATATAATCCCATTTCTATTGCTATTTCTGTAGATATACCTCGTTTTTTGAGCCAATCTCTTGCCTCTTCAGATAATTTTTTGTTGTCTGGTACAAATGGTACAACATTTTCTTTCTTTGGCTCTTTCTTTACTACATAATCTTTTTTTTCCCTATCGTATACAGAGCCTTTCCAATCACAATGATGGCAATGCCAAACTGCAATATCATGTTCTACATTTATTGATAAACAAGGTTCTGTTGTATTTCTTCTTGTATGTGAACATTTGGGACAAACTGTTTTTGTCTGTCCGTATCTTTCTATTCTAATACCTTCGTTAAGTAATTGTTCTTTTATTTGCATCTTTTACCCCACTAATTGATTTAAATTAACTGTGTTATCTTTCTCCTCTATTATCTCCCACCTTTTCCCATTTAACCATGTGGTTGGGTGAGGTATAAACCTTTGTTCTGTGCCATGAACACTTTGTTTATATTTAATAGTTTTAGAATATAACTCGTCTTTATCAATTTCTTTATCAATTATTTTTTTATAGATAGTAAATGCTTTATTTTTTGAACCTGCTTTTCTTGGATAAACATTCCACCAATCATCAAAATCTTTAGTATATATATTTGGTTCTTTATTAGTGGTTATATGGGGTTTCATGGTGATACTGGGGTGGGTATCACTCTGGACCCCATGGGTATCAACCTGTAAATAATACATATTACTTGTTTGTCTTGTTATTTCTCCAGACAAATTTTCAAATCGTTCTTCTTTTAAAATTAATTTGGCATCAATTAAATCTTTTATACATCTCTTTACAGTAGACTCAGACAATTCTGTCATTTTAATTATTGTTTTTATACTTGGGAAACATTTATTTTCATCATCACAAAAATTTGCCAATGTAACTAAAACAAATTTTCGAGGTGAACTACCAACCTTTTGTTTACTTGCCCATTCAAGTGCTGACCAACTCACAATACCTCCGTTATATAAATTGGTGGATTATAGGTTTCTAAAATTTTTTTACGAAGCCTATAATCTCTTGTTATGGTTGCTTTTGATTTTACATCTTCAATTACAACCTCTCCCTTATTATTATTATATCTAAAATCGGCTGTATATCTACCAATCTTTTTGCCATTTACCATTAATGGAAATACTGGGTGTATCTCTAAATTTGAAATATAATTTTTATTTTGCATCTGTTCCAATATTAAGTATCTCGCCAATTCTTTTTTCGAATCAAATTTTATCCCTTTGTAAATTTGCTTCTTTGCGTTGTATTTGTTCTTCATATAAATCTTGTCCATTTACTTCATAATTAGTAAATTCAAATAATTTCTTTGCTTCAGCCCATCTAGGCAATCTATCGCCTTTTGCCCACGACTCAACATTTCTATAGTGAGTACCAAGTGCATCTGCAAAACTCTTATAACTATAACCATTTTGTTTTATATAAACTTTCAATCGCATAATTATTATTAAATTATTTTTTTTTAATTGTAAACACATTAAAGGTTGACATACACAAAAAAGGTATTAGTTTGTTAAGAGGTAGTATAGTAGCCGATAACCTAGAGGGATTAACTAACCCTTTAGGTTATCATTAAGAAGAAAGAAGAACGAAGAATGAAAAGCAACAATCCATTTAACAATCATAATTTATTTTGGTTATCACATAGCTCAATTTCCACTTGGATTCAAAGTCCATCTAAATTTATTGCAGAAAAACTATTTAATATAAAAGGTGAAAGTTCTGCATCTATGCATAGAGGTACTGCAGTAGAACATGGTCTTGCAAAAAAGTATACAGATGGAATTTTAGATATATTTGAAATAGAAAATAAATTTACAGAATTATGTAACTTTGATGGGATTGATTGGGAAAATGAAAAAAGACAAAAAGAACATAAAGAATTAAAAAGTTATGCACAAGTATTAGAAAGAAATTTTAAATACGAAACATTATTAGGTTATCAAGAAAAGATTGAAGTTCAATTTGATGAACTGCCAATACCTATAATTGGATATATAGATTTTATATTTGATGGTGTAATTGTTGATTTAAAAACATCTGCAAGATTACCTTCTAAGGCATCAGAATCAAATAAAAGACAATTAGCAATATATAAAATGGCTTACCCAACACATGAGACAGAGGTGTTTTATGCAACACCACAGAAATGTAATGCCTTTAAATTAGAAAATTTAGAAATTTACCAAAAGCAAATAAAAGAAGTTGCCTTAGGTATGATGAAATTTTTGAGTATCAGTAATGATAAACAAGAATTAGCTTCTATGGTTTTGCCAGATGCAGACGATTGGAAGTGGTCAGAAAATACGATAAATGAAGTAAAACAAAAAGTTCAAGCATGGAGGTACTTATGAAGAACGAAGAAAAAAAACTGGCAAAAGACCAGACGATTATTGAAGAAATTGTAGATGCATCTGTATCTATAAAACAAGATAATCAATTCCCTAAAACACTTGTTGAAGCATTAAATAAGTTTCAAAAGTTAAATGTACAAGCATTGAAAGATAAGAATAATCCTTATTTTAAATCAACATATGCAGATTTAACTTCTATTATAAATGCTGTAAATCAAGCATCACAATTTGGTTTGGCATTTTCACAAATAGTAGATTACACAAGACATATAATTGATAAACAAAGAAAAGATATTGCAAAAGATGGCACAAATTCAATAACCAATGTTCAAGCAATAGAAAGAGATATTTATGTTGAAACAATTATTTGGCATGTTGATGACAAAGAAAATACATTAAGTTGTAGAGTGCCAGTATTGGTAAAAGACAATGATAATGACCCACAAAAAATGGGTTCAGCCATAACATATGCAAAAAGATATGGTCTACAAGCCTTATATGGTTTGGGACAAGATGATGATGGAAACCAAGCAAGTGGAAAGGGAGACAAAAATGGATAATATAAAGAAATATGATAACACCAATAGTGGTGTTCTTTATACAATACCAAGAGACCCAAACAATGAACCAGAATGGAAATTAATCCAACAAGGTAAATTAAACATTGATGGGAACGATATGCGAATTGTTGGCATAAAAAGACTAAATAAAGATGGCAAAGAAATGGTTGGCATATTTAGAGAAATTGGCACGATTAAAGAAAATGCCAATAAGGTAAATGATAAAGAACCAGATGCCAAAGGTGTTGTAAATAATATTGTTGATAATGGTGGATTTACAATTTCTGCATGGAAAGAAATATCGGAAAGAAAAAATGCCTATGTAAGTTTAAAAGTAAGGGCATTTCAAGAAGATAATTCAAGAAAGGTAGAGGATAAACAAGACAATAATAATCAAGATAACGACATTAAAATTGATGACGATATACCATTTTAAAAGGAGAAAATGATGCAAATAAAAGATTTAATATTATCTGAAGTAAATTCACACCCAAGAAGCAAACGGTCTGATGCACCAACTGGTTCTGAAAATCTTACACAACATGAAAATGTTAAAAGATATTTAGAAAGCATGAATATGATAACACCATATTATGCTCTTAATGTTTATGGTGCATTTAGATTAAGTGCAATCATTTATGAATTGCGAAAAGAAGGCTTAGATATTATTACTGAAATGGTAACGAGTAAAGGTAAGTCATTTGCCTGTTATATGTTAAAGGCAAGGTATGATGAACTTAAAACACAAACCGATACGTAATAAAAACTTTATGATTTTTGTAGCGAACAGAGAATGTTCGTTACATAATCATTCAACTTATCGTTGCAGTGGTGGTGTTCAAGCACATCATTTATTAAAACCATGGGACGGATATAGGGGAATGGGTTTAAAAGCAGGCGATAATAATTGTATTCCTCTTTGCCAAAGACATCATGCACATTTACATGACAAACATGGTAATGAGGACACATTTTGGACAATATTTAAATTACCAGAGGATTATGGTCGTATCGTATCACAATCTTTGTGGTATTCATTTAAAGTAGGAGTATCTATGGAAGAAAAAATAAGTAAATTCAAGGACTTAATAACTGAAATTGACATATCACAATACAAACAAAAAGAATATATAGTTATTGTAAATGCTATTTATAAAAGTATTTTTGGAGACAAATATGGAAACTGAAAAAATTACTGAAGAAGAAGTACAAAAAGCAGTAGATTATTTACGAGATAGTTCTACTGAATGTGCAAAGGCAAGAGCAGAATTAATTTATGTTACTGAATATAGAAAATCTTTAAAAGCAATCTTGATGAAAAAACATGGAGAACTGGCATATTCTGGTCAAGAGAGAGAAGCATATGCTGAACAAGAATATAAAAAACATTTAGATGCAATTAAAGAAGCAACTTTTACTTATGAACGATTAAAATTTTTAAGAGAATCAGCAAAAGCAAAAATAGATGCTTGGCAAACAATGTCTGCAAATATTAGAGCTATCAAGGTATAAAGAGGCTACCAGTCTTTTATCTATACCTGTGTATGATTAAACAAAAAATAATTTTTACAGAGGTTCTAACTCTAGTAATCGTTTAAAATGTCAAGAAAAAAAAGTTTTTATAATTATAAAATTTATGATTGACATAATAGCTACTGATATTACCTTAAAACTATCATTAATTTTATTGGGAGAAAGAAAATGATAATAGAACTTTACGAAGATGTAAAAAAACTAGAAGAAATAAAATCTGTATGTTTTGGTTATTCACGAAGTACAATCCAATCACATATCCAAGATTTGATAAATGAAAAAAATAAACAAATCGCAAAAATTCAAGATGAACACAACAGACGTTCATTAGAAGATTTATTAGGGAGGAAAATATAATGGGTGGTCAAGCATTTAAAAATCATATGGAAAAAAAGATGGATAAAGAAATAGAAGATACAATTAAAAATATTTCACATCACGAAGAAGTAGAAAAAAAGGCAAAATCATTATATACAAAATGGTACGAAAAAAATCTTTTACCTTTTGATTATGCAGATTTAGATGATTTTGTAGAATATTTTACAGACCTATATATTAAACATTGGGAGGGTTCACATGAATAGACCAATTTTATGTTCAGAAATTCTATCTGCATTAACACAACCAAAAAGAGCATTAGCCCTCTATCAAGGAGGGCGAATTGCAGATTCAAAGATAAGACAAAAACAATTTGAATTTGTTGACGCAAAGAAATTTGTAATTTCAGATAACATGATTGAAAATGCTTGGGAGGTTTCACTTTCAAAGCCATCAATACTATTAGAATTACTTGATTATGCTAAAGTACCATTTGAAAATGTTTGGTTCGAATGGAATGAAAATCTAAGACAAGAAATAATGCAGAATCATGCAAAAAAACAGGGTAAAGAAATAGATGATACAAGACCCAGCAGATATCCACAGAGGGTTGGTTATCATATTAAAAAATTTAAAAATCGTTTAGATGAAGATTATTATTTATACGAAAACTGGTGGTTCACTGGTGAAAATGTAGTCAATCAAGAAAAATGGTCATCATCTGAATTACCAAATAAATATTTTACACCTACAATGTGTTTTACATTAGAAGATACAGACCCAAATTGGGAAGATGCCATTGCACGAATTCAGTTATTAGATGAAATGCCAGAAAAAGGTAGACCCACAACACCAATGGACATGATGATACAATCGTTCTGTGTAGGTACACAATTATTAGGTAGAAATTACTCATATAAATATATACCTAGAAAATTTTTATTAACTATTGAAGAAAAACAAAAATTAGGTAATCAAAAAGGTTATTTAAAATTTTTAGAAAAGGTAATTAAATACGAGGGTAATCACGAATTTAATTGTTTCAAACAAATTTGTTACAGATTGAGTTTGGCACAAAGTTCATCAATGCATTGGTCTATTCCAGAATGGAAGTTTAAAGAGGGATATACAATGCAAGAAATACAAGACCATGAATCTACTGCATTGGTTTCTATGGAAGGCGATACAAGATTTATGATTAGTTTATTATCTTTAATAAATCAAAATCTACATGAACAAGAGTTTGTAGAACCTAATTCTAAAATTGTTCATACTGTTCTTGGTAAGAGAGTTCCTAGAAATTCTTATTATGTATTAAATGTTATTGTGCCAAAATCTGGTATCAGAAAAATATATAAAACTACATTTACTGGCAAGGGTAATCCTAAAAGAGAGCATGAAAGACGAGGTCATATGAGGCACCTGCGAGATAAAGATGGTAATGTGTATAAAAAGATATGGATTAAAGATATGGTCGTTGGTAACGCAGAACTGGGGAAAGTAACCAAAGATTACAATTTTAAATCTGAATAATGTATAAATGTAAAAAAAATACCTTTTTAGTGTTGAATTTTTACAAATATAAATTATATATATACTATAATCAATTTTATGGGAGAAAGATTATGAACAAAATACTTTTACAATATATTGAAAAAGATAAGGGTTCTCCCTTATCAGATTGGGAAAAAGAATATTATTCCCAAAATATTACATCAATAATGCAATATAGAAAAGAGATGGTCTATCAATCTATATCAGATATTTCAAAAGAATTTACTGGTCATAGACATAGACTTGATATCAATCTATATACACTTCGTCAATTACAAGAAATTCTTGATGAATATATTGAATGTATGAAACAAAGAAATCAAAGGATTGCTGACGAAGAGGCTGAGAATTTTGTTAAAAATAAATTATTGGCAAAAAGTATCGGTGTTTCTATTGAAGACTTACACAGATGGGAAGTGGCATGGTAGCCACCTCCCCCTATAACCCAACGGAGGAATGTAAGGTTATTCCTCCTTGTATCATAAAATAAAAAAGGAGACAATTATGTTAGATACTAAATTTTTTAAAGACGAGATGGCAAAGGTAGATTTTCCAATATCTATTTTGCCAATAAATGATATTCCATTAGAGATGGGACAGAAATTGGTAAGAACCGATACATCTGAACCTCTGGGTATCGTTAAATCAAAATATAAGCCAATTCTACATAAAGATTGTTTTGGTGGTGCAATCGAGCAAATGAAGATTGCAGGAGTATCTTTTAAAGATGCTGAAATGAATATTCAATCTTATGAAAATGGTGCAATGGCAAAGATGGAGTTATTATTACCAGACCATCATGCAATTATTGGTAAACATACTTTATCTTTAAAATATGTTGCCAGAAATTCATATAATGGTAGATGGAAATTTCAAGCTTTCTTTGGTTGGTTAAATCATGTTTGTTTTAATACATTGGTTACTGGTCAAAAATTGGCATATACATCAAATAGACATACTAAATCTTTTGATATTGAGTCATCTAATAAAAAGATTACAAATGCTATTAAGGCAGTTACAGATGAAACTGAAAGATTTAAAAATTGGTGGGATATACCAGTAGAAGATGAACAGGTAAAAAACCTGTTTCAATCTACTATTGCCAAGCAAAAACTATCCAGAGGTAGTAAAATGGCAGGTATTAATGAAACCAATAAAAAGCAATTATCTATTTTAATGGGATTATACGACCAAGAGGTAGCACAATTACATGGTCAAGGGGATTATGGCAGAAAAGATGCTAAAGGCTCTCTATGGTGTGCATATCAATCAGCAACTGCATGGTCTACACATCTCGCAGATATACAAAGAGATGATACAAAAAAATATCTTGTAGAAATAGATAGACAAACTTTGGTTTCAGATATGGTCAATTCTGATAATTGGAAAGAATTAGAAGATGCTTAGGGAGGGAAAAATGAAACTATTATATCTTTTAATTATATTGGGGTTAACTGCTTGTAGCAGTTCCCCAAAAAATAAAATTGCAGAGGTAAAACTTGGCACGGTAATACCAAAAAATATGTCCTCAGATGGTGTAGCAAAATTGATGCATGATAGGCAAATATTTCAGATGACAAGACAAGAAGTTATCACTGCCATTCAAGATTGCCATTCTGCTGATTTAAGGGCTGTATTATATCATGGTAGGGTACAAGTAACTGGTCGTTATATACCTATTGTGGTTCAAGTACAATGTGCAGTTAAGATAACAAGATAAAGGGGTTGGGGAGTATTATGAATCTTCGGCGAAATTTTTGGAGTACTCCCCAACCAGATGCAATTTTATTATACATTAATTGGTTGATATTACTACTAATTTATATAAAATGTTACTAACTTTTATGGGAGAAAGATTATGAAGAACGAAAATTTAATAGATACAAATAAATATATTAAAGTAAAATATCCAGATGGCGATATAGAATTTTGGACATGTGACAGTCCGATTTCAGAATTGAAACGACTTCAGAAATTACACAATAACAAAATTGAAATAGAATATATTGAGGTAAGGGTAACAAAATGAATATTTATGAACACGATAAAGAAACTTTACAATACATTGACCATTACTCAGTAACTGAATTGGTTGATAGAGGTCAGTATGAAAAGACTAAATTTTTTAATATTAAAGATGCAATTAAATTTAGAGATACTGTATTAAATAAAAATAAATTGGCACGAATTGCAATATATGCAGTTTGTACACCACCTGCTAGACCAGTTGTAAATTTGATAATGGAGGTTTAAATGGATAATAGGTATTATGTAAAGATACGTTTATACGAAGATTTACCAGATATGCCACATAGTGGTAAATATTTAGAATTTATGATAGAAGCAAAATCTGAGCAAGATGTTCGTATGATGGTTTCAGATAGACATAAAATAACATTAATCACATTAGTTGATTGATAGAAAAGGTTTGGCATAAAATATATTATCTGATAAAAATATAATAAGATATAGTTTTAACAATACTTATGTTGATGATTCAAATTATATCTTGTAAAGATAGAATTGGGCTTCGCAAGAAAAGTAGCCTCTTGGCTCTCTTTCTCCCAAAACCCCACCTAAAATTGGTATGTGAAGAGCGAAGATAAGCATACCACCGATTAGGTTTTTAAATTATAGCCTAATAGATATTCACATTTTTCTCGTAAAGAAATTAATCCTCTTGGTTTGTTTTTTTCTCGTTCAGTGAAATAATCAATTAAATAAACAACCAATTTTAATTGATTTTCATTTAATTTCATTTTTTTTAATTCATCTATATCTAGTATTATTTGTCTTGCCATTTTAAGATTTGTTTGATTTCCAAAGAAAAAATAATAAAACAAAAAAACCAATTATTGTAATTGTTAAACCTATTATGGCTATCACATTAATTATTTTATCTTTTTGTTCTTGTTTTTTATGCACAAATTCTGCTCGTTCTTTTCTTATTTTACCTTCTAGTGCTAATAACTCGTTCCAACCAGATGGACCATAAGACATCATAATTATATTTTTTAAATCTTGCCTATGTTTTTGCATTTTTTTCTTGGCAATTAGGCTGTCAACTGCAACCTTTTCTATATTATCACTATTAAACATAGATTGCCAAAATGTAGGGTTTTTAGCTCGTTTCTCTAAATTTTCAATATCACTACTATTTTGCATAAAAGTAGAAACTTGATTTGTCATTTCGGATATATCTTTGCCTAATGCAATGCCTTGTTTAAGATAATCAACACATTTGGTAGCACCTGCTAATAATATACCAATAGTTGCAGGTTCCATTTTTTACCTCACCAATAATCCCACCAATAAAACTATAGTCGTTCCTGCTGTTCCTATCATTATGTGTTCAATACGTTTTATTCGTAAAATAGTTTCTTTCCAACGTTCTGCACATACAGCCTCATGTGTATCTATTTGTGATTTTACTTTTTCTATTGATGGTCTAGGCATATATTCTAAAATTACTCCCCACATCATGTCATATCAAGTGAATCTAATATTTTTTTACGTGCAGACATTGGAACATCTTGTAAAAATTCTGATGCTTGTGCTGACCCTGTAATATTAATATCTTCATCTGCAAGAGGTGCAGTACCTGTTACTGTACCACTGATTATACTATCTATAACCCTTTCAACTTTATTAGTTAACATATCCCTTGCACTTTTATCTCTTAAAGAATTTTTTAATAACTCTACATCTTCTTGTAAGATTAATTTGGCCACTTGTGCAAGTTGGCTATCTGAAAGTTGTGCTGATTTACCCGGCAATATTTTTCTAATTAACCTCATACCACCACCAACAGTACCTTGTAAAAGGTCCATTACATCTCCTGCATCAGATAAGGTAAATGATGTACCAATTCTTTTTGCCTTTTCTAAGGTTGGTGCTGTAATTGTTGTATTTAGTACTTTACCTTTTGCCATAAGAGCACCTGCTGCAACATCAGCCTTATTTAAAATTTCCTCTAAAGATTCTTGTGGGTAAAGTTTACTTAAAATAATTCGTTCTCGTGATGGTGGTTCTGTTTTTACTAATTGATTAATAAAATTGGCTTTTCTATTTCCAGATGCAAGTTTTCTAATATTTGATAATGCACCAAGTTTTAAGCCTTCTATTGCATTTGTATTACCTGTACTTAATATATTATCAATAATAATTTCTGCATCATCAGCACTTTTATTAAAGATAGTTTCACCTACTTTAAATGAATCATTACCTTTTTTTAAATTAGACCAATTTATTCTTGTTTGTTTTAGTTCTGGCGATATATCATTAATAATATTTCTTAAAGCATTTTCTTGTAATCTTACTTCTTTAGCAAGTGTTCCGTCGCCTTTTTTAAACAATCTTGCTTGTCTATCAAATAGAATACCACGGATTTTTTCTGCCATCTCTAAACTAACATCACCTGTTAACGTTAAAACACCTTTATCATCTATCTTAAATAAATTTCCATCACCACCTGTAGCACGATGTAGCTCATTCATTTTTGACCTTAAGCCTCTATTTATATTGGCAATCTGTAAAATAGCTAAATTTAAATTGTTTGATTTAAAATTTTTAAATTTATCGTAAATTTCATTATATGCTTTACTTTCTGCACTAGCAAAAGCGCTTTGATTTGCTTGAAATAATTTCTTTACATTACCTTCTGCACTACCAGATAAATCTTTTTGTATGCCACTAAATACCTCAGCAGGTTTTTTTATGGCACGTTCTTCTAATTTTTTAGCAATTTCTCCAGCACCTCTAGTACCTTTAGAATATAACGCTTTAATATTTGCAGCCAATTCTGGACTGATTTCTGGAATTATTTTACCTTGGGCAACACCAGCAATTAAGTCATCTATACTTACAGCAGATTCTTCTGCTATTCTTTGCAACTCTTTTTCAGCCTTGGTACCTACTTGTCCTCTAATTTTTCTTAATATTGGTTGAGCAATGGCTTTACCTGCTCCTGCTATTGCTTGTATTGTTTTTCCAGCCAATGGACCTGCAACAGCACCTGTTAATGTCTCACCAACCAGTTCTGCAGGTTTATCCATAACTCGTTCTGTTATTGTTGAACCCTCTTTACCACCTAATCCATATACAAAACTACTACCTGCACCAACTGTTGCCATTCTACCTAAAGTTACAGGTGCCATAGTGCCACCAGAAAAAATACTTAATGTTAAACCGGGTATGAATGCACCACCAATCTCTAATGCCATAGATGTTTTGGGAAACTGTCTTTGTATTCTTTCAACTTCTGCTCTTTCTTCTGCAATGGCTTCATCTATGGTTAAATCTGGGTCAAGATAACCACGAAGTGTACCTATTGCTTCGTCACCAAATCTAAAACCTAAACCTTGACCAAAAAACATACGAGCAACATCTTTATAGTTAATAGATGGCTCTTTTATGCCATATTTTTTTCTTAATCTTGTTGCTGTTTCACTCATTAATTATCCCTGCTATCTAATTCTTTTTCAATAAGTTCTAGTTGTGCATCGTCTATTTTAAATACTTCTGCATTTTGTATTAATTGTAGTAAAAATGTTTTTGTCGTTCTTTTTAATACCTGTGGGTTAATAATTATTTTTGCATCACCTAAACCTGTACCCTCATTTTTATCTTCGTCAGTAACATCAACTTGTTGGTTCATTATATCATTTGGACTTTCTTTTACAGTAAATCCGGGTGCAATAAATTCAAAGGCTGATTGTTTCTTTTCATCTGATGCACCTGCACCTGCAAGTTTATCAGCACTACTTTTAAATCCATCTATAACCTTATTAAATCTTTTTGTTTTATCAGCATAAATTTTTATCGTTGCATTGTAGATTTGTTTTCTAATACCTTTTGATAATTTACCAGTTCCCAATAAGGCATTTATAATTTGTGCTTTTAAAGATGCAGTAATAGAACCTGCACTTGCAACTGATTGCACTTCTGATTCTCTTGCCACAGATGTTGGGTCAAGTATCTTTGCAAAACCAACTGCTAAACCATAATCACTAATCGCATCTTCGTTGTCATAAAATCCCTTAATATTTTCATAGGCTCTTTGTACCTCTTTATGAGCTTTTAATGCAGGTGCTAGTTTATTTTGTTGATTTTCTATTGCACCAAAAACGTCTTTATCAAACCCAGCAATTTGTGTTGGATATGCCTTAATTATAAAACCTTTTTTATTTGCATATGTAGCATCTTCTTCATTTAATAGAACATTACCATTTGCAGAAATTTTTAAATTTGTAAACAATGGGTCTTTCCTCATTATGTCAGAATCAACAACACCATATGGTTGCAATTTTTCACTATCTTTTTTTTCTGAAGAAAGTGATAATTTAGACTTTATACTATCTGGTAAACGTGAAAATTCACCTTGTGTTATTAATGTAGATTTACCTGCTGGTACATTTACACCTCTAATTGTAACATCTTCTTTTGCTGTAACAGAAAAAGGTTTAGTTGTATCGCCCTGTGCTTTTAACAGGCTTAAACCAGTGGTTAATTTTGTTAAATCTTCTACACGTTGTACTTTTTTTCTATCTAAATAATCTTTTGCACCTGCTCCAATACCAGTAGATATTGAACCAAGACCTGTAGCACCGGGTTTACTTGCCTCTGCTATTGTTCTTAAAGAGCCTTGTAAAAGTGCTAGGTTTTTCAATGTGTTGTCTGAAACTGTACTTGGTTGCAAAGCTCTTTGTATTAAAGGTCCTAAGGCACCTCTAGTTATATCGCCAATATTTGTACCAGATGCACCAAGAGTTGTATTTAAGAAATTTTGTGTCGTTGTAAAATCTGTTTCTGCCATTATTTTTTACCTAATCCATATAATGCACCTAATGCTCCTAATGCACCAACTGTCTGGCCATAAATACTTGGTTGGTTAACAATTTGAGAGCCTGTAGATAATTGTCTTGTCAATGTCTCATATGGTATGCCTTGCAAGGCACCAAGTACAAAATTCAACATTTCAAATGGAAATTGTTGTTGTTGCAGAAAATCACCATAGGCTGTATCTAATGCTCTTTGGTCAAGTGTTCTTTCTGCTTCTCCAGCAGTTAATAATCCAGTTGCTCTTTGTTCAGTTAATGCTTGAGATAAAGGTGCTAATTCTGCTAGGGTTTCTGTTGCTCTTAATCTTGATGCTTCGTCTGTTTCAAAATCGGCTCTTCTTGCATCTCTGTCTGCATCATATCTGTCAGATGCAAAAGTTAATGCATCAAGACCTGCTTGTTTAACTAAATCTGTACTTGCTTTTGCAATCTCGGCATCTGTTAATGCCTCTCTTACACCTAATCTTGAACCACCAAATGCACCTGCTCTTATGGCATCTGCTCTATTTTCAACCTGTCTGTCTTCTCGTTCTCTTTGTAATCTATCTAATGCAGGGTCTATGGCTGTTTGAAAAGTATCCATATATTGATTAACTGTATCTGCTGAGAATGGGTCCATTTCATCAAGTCCTTGACCTAATGTACCTGCCATATCTACTGAATCTTGCAAGATATCTTGAAAATCAGTATTATTTGCCAATAAATCTAAACCTTGTCGTTCTAATTCTGTTAAACGTTCTGGGTTTCCCTCTGCATCTGTTCCATATGTGGCAAATCTTTCTCCTGTATATTCTGGAAAATCGCTTTGTGCCAGTTCTTCTGCCTGTTCAAATATTCTTTTTCCACCTTCTGCAACAAAGGCAGGTATATTGGTACCAGTAACTACCTCTGTACTTGTAGGTAATTGTTCAGTTGTTGTGGTACATAAGCCACCCATTTAAGCCTCCATATATACAGAACCTGCTTTCACAAATCCTAACCTTTCATAAAATTTATCTTTTCTTTTTATATCGCCAGAGAAAATATGCCCAAGACGTAATTTTAATTTAGCTTTTTTTGCTAATTTAATGAATTCGTCTATTAATTTTTTACCTGCCAAACTCTTTCTACTATTTTTCATCACATAATACCACGCATCAGCCAAATGCGTTTCATCTGTCCACCAATCTTGCGATATTTGACCAGCAATAGAACCAACAACTTTATTATCATCAACAGCAACCAACACCAATCCATCATGTAGTAAGACATTGATTTTATTAATTAATTTTACAGAATTTATTTTTGGTGTTTCTATTTCAGTCTCCTCATGCATTTTGTGTAATAAAAAAATTATTGCTGATATATCTAAAAGTGTTGCTTTTCTTATAATCATTTAACATTAGCCAAAGCACCCATATTTTCTTCTGGCATTTTTCTTCTTTTTGGCTCCTCCTCTGGCATATCTTCCTCAGACATACCACCAACTTTTTGTATCAATTCTGCTAATTCTGGTAATAATTTTATTAATACACTCATAACTCTGGGACTTATTGCCTCATCAAGCATTTTTAATTCTTCTTCTGTCATCTCAGCCAATCTTGACATAAGAACAATTTGTATACTTTCTGATGGTTTTTTTAGATTTTCTTTGGCTTTTTCTGGCATATTTATGCCCATATCTTCAAGTGCCATTCTTTTCTCCTGTGTATAAAACTGTATAATCAGTTTCTTTTTTAAAATATCCTATAATATAACACATAGGTTCAAATATTTTTCTATAAATTTTTCCAAGGTAATCTGGTTTATCAGCTTTTCCCAGTAAGTATTTGATTTCGTTACATCTATGTTGTGCAATATGTTTCCATAATTTTACAAATTTACCTTTTCTTAAACCTTTAACAACACCAATAGCCCAAGCATGATAGCCATTTATATGTTGTTTTGTTAGTCTTTTCTGCGTAAATTCTAAATCTATGAGTACATCTTTGGCTGACATTAGATTTTGTCTAAATAATTCATTACAAATTACTCTACCTGATATTGCTCTACCAATACTACCACCAACAACAGCACCAATCGGACCACCTATTGCAGAACCAATATATGTGCCTAAACCAGTACCAATTGCTGTTTTTGCAGCCTCTCCTGCATCTTTACCTTGAATTAATCCCAAAGCAAAATCTGCTACACCTGCACCAACTCCTTGCATTTGAAACCTAGAATCTGCAAGTCTTGCTGTTGTACTACCAACTAATCCACCTGCATCAACATCTATGGCATCTACATCTACATCAGTTCCTTTGAGATTGGCAGAACTTGCATCTGGCTCATAGGCAAATATATTTTCTCGTGTATCACCTATCTTTTCATTTCCTACAAGGTATCTACTTGGTGAAATTTGTTCAAATAAATCTTCTTGTCCTGATAATTTTGCAGCGGTTTTACTTGCCAATGACGGAGCATAAATTAATGGTTTATTACCTGTGCCTAATCTTGTCTCGTTAATTTTCCCAAGNCTAAATGCTGTTCTATCAAAATTGNTTAAATCATAATTNGATATCGCATCTGTTGGTAATGTATCTTGCCCTATTGCTGACATAAAGCCTCGTGATAAGGCATCACCTTCTTTTACTAATGGGTCTCCAAATGCTCTACCAATATTACCACCTACTTGAACACCTACCGCAGAAATTGTATCTTCTAATGCTTGTTGTGCCACCTCTTCTGGTGTCATTACACCACTTGGTCTTTGCTGGGCAGGTATTTGATAATTGCCAAATAGCATTTGGTCACTAGGAATATTAGGGTCGTACTCTCTTTCACCAGTTTGTAATAACTTTACAAATTCTAATGATGGTAAAACCCTTGTGCCATAGAATCTTAAGTCTGCATCTTTTGGTATAGGCTGAGATTGTAATTGGTAAACACCAAAAGTATTGCCATCTTCATTTTCTGATTGATTTTCTATATCACCAAATGCACCAAAAATTTCTTCTTTTACTTCTGGTAAATAAAATCCTGAACCAAAATTACCAGAAGTATCTGTAACAGTTCCATCTGGATTTACAATTTTTGCCATTAACTTATCTCCAAAAGGCTAACTATGACATGTAATCTGTTAGCATTTGTTGCTTGAGCTTTCAATATCTCACTTTCTTGTATTATAAGTGGTTGTGTTAATAATTCAACTGTAGAATTACCTGTGATAGATTTACTTTTATAAATAGAAAAAACATCAGCACCATTTGTTAAGGTAAAATTTATTGTATCACCACTACCACTATCATCATTTACTAATATACTTTTTACAATCGTTTGTGTTGCAGTAGGACAAGTATATATTGTAGTGTTATCAGTTGTACTTAAATCAGCCTTTGCATTTTTAAAATTATTTGCCATTAATTAACCTAAAAAAAATCCCTTTGCTGTTGCATCATCATCTGCTTGTGTATTAGAACTATCTGTTTCAAATTCTGATTTATTTTGTTGTATTTCTAATGTCGTAACTAAATTTTGTAAATAATTATTTATTTCTAAAAATTTAATTGCAAATTGTTCTGGTGTTGCAGGTGTTGCTAATGTTATTGGTGGTTGTGGTAATCTTATCATCTTACACTATCTGCCTGTGCATTTATTCTAAAATCGCCTAATGACCAATCATCATTTGCACCAGAACTACTATATCTGATTGCAATTTGCCTACCTTTTACTCTTGTACTGATTTTTTCTGTATTATGAGCAACTGTAAAAGGTCCCTTCGTGATTTCAGTGGCATTCGGATATTTTCTTGTTTTAAATTCAAGTGATAGATTAGTACTTACAGACATATTTGCATCTGGTATAATTCTATCAATTAAAAATTGTCTTGTCCCATCTGCATCAATCTCTATTTCTGCACTTTCAATATGACAATTCATGGCTTCGCCATCATCACTTGTACCTGTTTCGTGATTATATAAACGACCATCTTTATCAAAAGCAAAAGGTACTGTTTTAAAACCTTTCGCATCTGTCCATGTATTTCTATCTAATTCACCTATTGTCCAAACATTTTCTAAATAGTTGTATGTAACATAACTATCTGGCTCTTGATTTGATGTTGCTGTATTTGCTGTACTTACATAAAACCAAGTTATTTCATTAAATTTTTTATTATGACCTACATGTGTTTTATCAAGTCTGTCATTATTAATTCTGTTAAAAACAAAATGTTTTACAGGACAAGGCAATTCTTGAACACTACCATTATATAAGAAAAAATTACTTTTACCTATCCAATAAGCTCTTGAATCAACTACAATCGTACCTTCTTGTGCAACTGCACCACAATTAACTGCTAATAATCTAAAAGAAAATGTAAATGGTGGTCCAACAAATGTCATGCCATAAATGGCTTCATCAGTTTGTATTAACGTTTCGTCTTTTGAAGGTGTCATAGAAATAATTTTACTACCAATTTCTAATCGTTGGTCTCCTGCGGTATTTGTGGCTGTTACTGTAAAATTTGTAAAATCTTCTTGGTCTGAAAATCTTACTAACATTGGGTCAAAAAGACTTGTTGATATATTTATAGTACCTGCAGTAATAAAGTGTCTGTCTGGAAAAGAAACACTTGTAATTCTATTTTCAACTGGTACACCAGATGCACCTGCCAATGATGATGCCAAAACTGCTCGTGTACCTTCGCCACCAGTTCTGCTCCAGTAATAAATTTGACCATTTCTATTGTTTGCTAATAAATCATCGCCCCATATATTTAAAGACCATCTTGTGGCATCAAATACTAGACTATTAGATGCTACAGTTCTTGGTGTATTCCATGTACCTGCATTCCAAGTTCCAACACCCCAACCAGTTGCAGGGTCTGCACTTTCAACACCCATATTTTCGGCTTTGCCAATAAGATATTTTATATTTAATGTACCACCACCACCAGACACTGTACTAGAAGCATTAGACGGTGCTTCAAACGAATATGAATTATTATCAATTTTAGTTATTTGATATCCTGCCTGTCTGTTTAAATCATCTGCTGATATACCACCAATGGCAGATGCACTATCTATAACTACAAAATCACCTGTTGATGCACCATGACCAGTATCTGCAACAGTTATTGTGGCATCACCATTAGCAGTTGTTAATGGATTACTTAAAGATGATGATGTTTTTCTAAGTGGTGTTATATCGTGTAATGTATTGTCTTTAATTAAATATAAATGAGAAGTTGTACCTACTGCTATTCTATCAAGACCATCAAAACCACGCCAATACAAAGATTTTTTTGGTGTTCCCTGTAATAATACAGATGTAGATGGGTCAGTAGAATAAAAATATTTTTCTTCTTGCCAACCACCTATCTTTTCTGGGAAACCATTTTTAAATCTAACAAGGTTACTATCAACATAGAATGGACCAGTTTTACCTGCTGAATAGTCTGTTATATCTTTAACAACACCCGGTTGTATTTGTACCAATCTTAATGTCAATCTATTGCCTTCATTCTTTCAACTAATCTATCTGCTCTGTTAGTTACTTGTCTATACCACTTGGAGTCTTTCATCTCTTCACTTGCAGAAACAAAGTCCCTATTATCAATATGTTTCTTCATCTTCAAAAATCTACTTAAACGAGGACGACCAAGATTAAACATCATATTTGCTATAATTAATTGTGCCTCTTCTGGTAATGTATAAAAATCTTCATATAAATAAGTACATTCATCTAATGTAACTTTTATATCTTCATCAAATAGTTCGTTTACTCTTTCTTCACTAATCTCAGTTCCTACATCTAAGCCATATTCTGGGTCAGTTTCTTTTATAAGATGTCCCACCCCACAAGTTGGTAGGGATAAGTGGTCAAGGTATATTTCATATTTTACACCCTCGTCTATTTTCAATTCTTCACGTAATTTTTCAATATTCATTTTTTTAACCTATCATTATCTATTACACCACAAATAGGACATTTATACACACCTTTTATTTCTGTTTCATTCATATTAACTTTACATCTTTCACACATCATTTTGTAATACCTTTAAATTTTTCAAATGTACGGAGTCCTCCCAAACCGAGCATACCCATGAGTACTGTTAATAAAGACTCCATATCAAACGTTGGTAACTTTGGTAATTCTACACCAAAATAGGCTGAAAAAAACATTATAAATGGTGCTAAAACAAAATGCCAAGCTAATGCAATACCACAAGTCCAACCAACAAAAGGCCTCCAACCTGCAACAAATATACTTCTATGTTGTGCTTCTGTTTTATTTATTTCTAATTGACCTTTTGCTAATTCTTGAGCATGTTTTTCAGCCATTGTAGCAATATCATGTGCCAATTTGTTTTTTGTGTCTTTATCTTCAATAAATTTACCTAATAATTTGGTGGCAGGACCAATTAATGCTTGTATCACCATAACCTCATTTGTTTATTTACATTTACTAATTTACAATAACAATCATATTTTTGTGTTTCTTCACCTATTTTTACTGTTTGATTAGCTAATCTATCTTTAAAATAATTACAATTATTTACATTCGATAAATGCAAAGTTCCTGCAGGATTACCTGCTAAATAGCATAATAAAACAAAGGCAGGTTTCATTTGCCATTCCTATTCATTATAGCCGATGCACCCATATATGCAGCAACAATGCCACCACCAGTGATGTAAAAAAGATTGCTAATATCGGCAAGTGCTTTAACTCTTTCGATATCGACAAAAAACATAGCAAAAGTAAAAGAAGCCATAGCAACCAAACTGGCAGTTGCCATTCTTCTTTGCGCCCTCTGTTTTCGTAAATCATGCTCTAGTTTTTCAATATCTGCCACATGTGACAGTTCATCATCTGATACTATACCATCGCCATCGACATCATATTTTGCGTAATCGGAAGATTTTTGCAACCTTTTTGGCATAAATCTTTATCCTTTCAATAATTGTAGGTTTTTCGCTAACATAGGCTTCATTTTTTTTTGTATTTGGATTATCAGCAATAAATCTACCTTTATCAGTTCTTGCTCTTTTTCTTGGTCTGCCTCTTTTCTTTTCAGTCATTATGGTGTCCTATTAAATTCTCCAGTATAATTAGATGTATCAATACCTGCAGTTGGTTCGCCATCAGAATTATTGGTAACACCTGTGCCACCAAAGGCATCACCAGTTGCTACTGGTTGATTTGATGCATTTTCTGCTGGTTTTTGACCAGTATAACTCCATGATGTTCCACTTCCTACAATTACTGCTGTTGCAGTAGCACCAACATTTCCAGAACCTGTACCTGCAACAAAATTTATTGGATTATCGTTATTATTGGTAACTGTAAAATTACTACCACTTATAGATATAACAACTGTACCTGTCGCACCGTCACCACCATCACCAGTTGCAACGGTAGCATTGCCACTGCCTGTAGCACTTATACCTAGTACTGATGCTCTTGAACCAGTAAATGAAAATGCTTCGCTTGTATTATTTGTTGTTGCAATATTTGCTGTTGCACCACTAGCAATATTTGTATTTCCTGTAGGTGTTGTATATGTTATCTGTCCACCACTGCTATTTGTTACTGCAAAAGTTCTTCCAGAAACTCTAAGTGTTTGATTTATTAATTTGGCAGTTGTAATATTAAACCCAGACCTAGTTCCAGCATTTCCTCTAGCACAAACCAAGGCTCCTCTATAATCCCATTTAAAGGTATTAAGTAAATTTGTTCCGGGGTCATTACTGCCCGGTGGTTGATAAAAACCTTGAAAGAAAATACCAGTAGATAAAGGACCATTTGTTCCGCCAGAACCTGCTTGGGCATTTGTATAGGTTCCACCAAAACCAGTAGGTGTTGTTCCTGTGTATCGAAAGTTTGATGCATTAGCACCAAAAATTTGTGTTATTTGTGCTGTTGTTGCTGTTGTACCTGAGCCACTATTGCTTGAACCTCCAGACGTAGAAAGTCGTGAACCGGGCCCTAATGTTCCAGTTGAAGTAACAATCGTAACCCCTGATGGTACTCTTGGGAAATAACCACCAAATCTAAATGTACCATTACCAGACGCAGGAGAGTTAACATAGGCATGCATTGTTAATATCACATCTTGTCCAGTTGTATCAGATGTAGTACTTGTTACTGTCGTTGCCACATTACCTGCCATATTACCAAGATTTGTACCTCCTGTACTTGAAGGTGATACAGTTACAGTGCCAGTTCTTGAACCAGAAGAAAAAGCAAGTGTTCCACCACTTGATACCAAGCCTCCACCTTTTAATTCAACTGTACCTGTACCATTATAAACAATAGGTGTTGATGCAGTTCCTGTACCAGATGCACCTAATAAATTTCTATCATTTATATCTAGTATAATTTTTTTATGATTTGCATTATTGTTGATTGTTATAGTTCCAGTAATATCTGCAGTTAATCTGTAAAATTGTACTGGTAATGCATCTTTAGAACCTGCTTTTGTATTTAAGGTTCCTGCAGAATCAACTGCTGTAAATCCTAAATTAGATATAAAAGGAACAGACATTTTAACTCCTTATGATTTAACTGTTTCTACAAAACTAAATTTACTACTACCTTGATAAAATGCTGATGCAAACTCTACTGCGTTTCCTAGACTTAAACCTTGCGAATTAGTTGGATATGCTAATGTCAATGTATTTGAACCTGTGTCTATTTTATCGACAACAATATACTGACCAACAGCCAAACTTCCTTCTGCAAGAGTTAAGGTAATATTACCACTTGTGCAATCTACTCTTTGATAAATAGATTTTGCAGAACTTGGTGTTAAAGTACCAGTTGATGTAATGGCAGATGGTGCATCAAAAGCATTGGCATTATAATATGTACTCATATCAGTAACTGCCACTTGCTTCATTGTGCCATCATCATTAAATACAACTCTGTCTGCGTCTGCCACTGTGGTTGAAGTTGCTGAAACACCACCTCTAATATTATTTATTTCAGCACCAGTTGATGATATTGCAGTACCACCTATTCTTAAAGACGATATGTCTAAGGAACTTGTTACATCTACAACCGCGGCTCCACTACCTGCACCATCAGCATATATTATTTTTTTACTGCCATTTGGTACTGTTACATTTGCACCAGAACCTTGTGTAAATATGGCATCTTGTCCAGAACCATTTTGCACAATGTAGACTTTATCTGCATTATTTGGGTCAATAGTAATTGTATTTGTGCCAGATGGTGAACCACCTAAAACCAATACAGAAAACATACCATCAGATAATGTGCCATCTGTGGTGGTTAAAGTATGTGTTGTACCTGACAAGGTAATAGCACCAACACCATTTATTGCTCTATCAATAATATCAAAATTGGTGTTGGTAGTATTTCCCCAAGTTCCAGATTGTTCTCCAGAACCTATTTTTTCTATACCATTATTAAGTGTATATGAACTTGACATTTTAATCTATCCTTATAATTGCATTAGCTCCTGCCGCTGGAAAAATTATTTTAAAAGTACCAGATGATACTGTAAAATCACCACCAAAATCTAAAACTGCAATAGCTTTATCAGAGTTTGTGCTATTATAGATTAAGGCACCTCTTGCAGTAAATGATGCACTTGTCCATGTTGGGTCTGCAGCATCAAAATGTGCTGTTGTTCCAGTTGTTGAAACTGCTTTACTGGTTAATGTCTCACCACCTGCTGTATAACCAGTTCCAGATACTTCGTTACTGGTTGAATAAGCTGTTGTTGATGCTCCTAAGTTAGCAGAACTTGTAAATAATGCTATTTTCAAAGTATCTGCTACTAAATCGTGTTGTTCATCTAAAATTTCAGCCTTAAATGAAGTACACATTGCTTGTGTTATTGCCATAATTTACTCCTTATTAAATTCCTGCCTCGTATTCACTGGCATAATTACGAGCCATTTCTTGCTGAAACAATGCTATTGCTTCATCAAATTGCTGTTTATACAAGTTTACAGTATCTGGAGCCTTAAGAAAAGTAGAAGTTTCATAAAGACACGCAGATAATAAAACTTGCTCTGCATTATCACCTATCCAACTATTTGCATTCAAGGTGGATAATCCTGTTTCTAAACCTATAAAATCAATCTCATATGCCAAAGTTGCAGATGGCACAGGACTAACTAACACTTGTATTCCAGAAGTTGTAGCTTTTTTTGTTGCATAAAACTCTGGTTGTCCTTGTGTCGTAACATTAGGTCTAAAATCTTTTATATAACTGTCTGTTCTATGTTTTAAATACACAACATTACTTGATGATGTTGTTAATTGTACTTGCCTAACCATTCTTGCATTTGCCACATTTATTGTTGCTGTACCTATTACAAAATTACCAGTATTTGTTTGTCTATAACATGGTAAATTAGGCAATCTTGCAAATATCATACTCTCTGCTTGTTTGATTATCTCTGGTATTGATGTATCTAATTCAGTAGAATCATCTTCTATAAAATTTTGTATATTAGTTTTTAACTGTGTAAAATTCATTTAATTACCCCATGTTCCAGTATTCCATGCGCCCTCATTCCAACCAATATTTGTTGCAGGTGTTGAAGTTCCTATTGCACCTGTACCTGCCACCCCAGTTTCTGTTTTATTAGTTTCAATGTCAAATCTTCTATCTGCTATTAATTGATTTGCGTATTGTCTTAATCCACCAGAGAAACCATATGCCCAACCTACATTTGGCTCACTTCCTCTTATATTAATGTAATTAGTACCATTTGCAGAAATATATCCACCATTGTCGCCTCCTGCATAACCACCACTATAGGTTGCAGTAGTTGAACTACCAACTAAAACATCATCTACAAATATCCTACCAGTACCAGATAGATTTACTTCTACCACCAATGTGTGTAATAATCCATCATCAGGTAAGCTAGTTTTTGGTACATCTACAATAACTTTGTTATCTGCAGGTGTATCATTACCACCAAGACCAAAGGCTAATCTAAATGTATCTGTATCATGGAAACCTACTGTAAGTCCTCTACCAGTTGCACCAACCTCAAATAAAGTACATGCTGTATCTACAACTTTAGGGAATATAACCTCACAAGCAAATACGACATTTTGATTTACAAAAAAGAGATTATTAGCAAGGTTTGTATTAGCTGATAATGTACTTGTTAAATTTAAATTACTTTCAAGACTTCCTACAGAACCTTTAGCACCAACACCCATGGTATCATCTGCACCACTCCAAACACCACTGTTCCAAGCATTAATACCCCAACCAGATGTAAATGAAATGTCTTGGTTTAATGTAAGGGTACCTATGGCACCAGTACCTGCCACTCCAGTTTCAGTAACGATTGATGATGATACCTCATTTCCAGTTGTTCCAGTACCTGCCACACCAGAAGTGCCTGTAACATTGATTTGTATGTTACCATTACCAGATACACCAAAGGCTTCAACTGCTCCAGTACCTGCTATTCCAGTTTCTGTTATGACACTATCTGCTCTAACACCCTCTGTACCAATAGCACCTGTTCCTGCTACCCCTGTCTCGGTTAGAGTTAATTCAAATGTTTCTGCACCTGTTGTTCCAGTTCCAGCAACTCCAGTTTCTACTACATTAAGTTCCATACCCTCTGTACCAATGGCACCAGAGCCAGAAACACCTGTTTCTGTGATAGATGCTTGTGGAACATCTGCACCTATTGTACCTGTACCTGCTACACCAGTTTCGGTAATTGTAAAGTCAATTCTTATGCTTTCTGTACCAGTATTACCTGTACCTGCAACACCAGTAACATCAATATCAACACCAACAAACATGGTTTCGTTACCAACTGCACCAGTACCTGCGACACCTGTTTGATTAAATATTCTATCATTTTCAACACTTTCAGTACCTATTGCTCCAGTACCTGCAACACCAACCTCTGTTATTGATGTTTCTTGTGAAATTGTACCTATGGCACCAGTTCCTGCTACACCAACCTCTGTAATAGAAAGTTCTAGCGCTTCTGTTCCAATCGCACCAGTTCCTGCAAGACCTGTTTCAGTAACTATTGATTCACTAACTTCTTCACCAACGGTACCAACTCCACCTACACCACTTACACCAGTTACTTCTAAGAATAAATTACCATCTCCAGATACACCAAATCCCTCTACTGCACCTGTTCCAGCAACACCAACTTCATTGACCTCTAGCTCGTTTCCATAAAGACCTATGGCAGTAACTCCCTCTACACCTGTTGCAGTTGGTGTAGCATCTTGTTGAATAAATATTGATTGACTACCTAATCTACCAAATGCAGGTATACCAACAGATGTTTGACTTCTTGCCAATCTTGAAAGAAATGGATTATTAGTAAAACCTATTGATATTTCTACATTTTCTGGGTCATTATCTGGTCGTGGATTAAATAATGCAGTAGCATCTACAACATTTTTTGCAGGTGTTAACTGTGGGTGTTTAGGGCTATATTCTTCTGGTTCAACTCTTAAATTATCCCAAGTTGTTTTTAATTGAGTATAACGTACCTCAAAACCAGAAATATCACTGATTGCCTTAGATTTTTTCCCAGAAGCAAATTTTGCCATTATCTTAAATTTAATCCTGTTGGTTGTAATTTTAAACTAACACCATCATTATCATTAGATGATGCATATTCAAATGCCTCTTTATATAAATTACTAAGTAGTGGAAATTTATCTGGTGCAAATTTCACAGATAATTTACTTGCTAATCCTGCACATATACATTCTGTCCATGTATAAGGTATGTCTGTATCTTCGTTAGATGCAGTAATATCCTCTAATTGATTCATTGACCAATAATTTAACCTATATGTACTTCTATCTGGTGTTTGCCATAGAAATAATTTGTATATATTGTTTGAACCAGATTGTCTGCCTTTATCTAGCATATACTGATTTGGTTTACCTGTATCTGTTTTATTAGGTATTTGATTATACTCAGAAATTGTAATTCTATTTATGATTGTATCAGTTCTTGTAGCATCTGCATCATCATAAATAACAACATCTAATATATCTGTAATACCAGCAGGTAAATCATACGAAGAAGTATTTGCTGTTAAATTTAATGTTCTTTGGGTAACTGTCCAATAGTTAATCCCACGATTCGCCCATTCTGAAAATAATAAGTTTAAGCTTCTTCTGGCAGATATGGCTTGATACCCAGTTCTTGTTTGAATATCAATACCACATCTTTCATAAGCTTCGGTTATTATTTCTTCAACATTAGGTCTGAATGTAACTGTTCCAGATGTTGCCATTTTTTACCTTATCCATATTTTTTCTTCATTGTTAAAACAATCTGATAAGAATCACCTGCACCTGCACCAGTGGTTGTAAATTTTATATCACCAGTAGGGCTTGTGCCAGTTTGTTTTGTATTTGGTAAACCACCAACATCAGTATAATCTACTTCACCAGATTGTCCTTCATCAAGGTTAAGCATAATTATATTTGTACTGGCACCTGCCATAACTTGTACTGTCATGCCTTTAACAACCCATGTACATTTTAAAATTTGCACACCAGTACAAGCATCACCATTAGAATTTGCTTGTAATGTTGAAACATCAACTTTAGTTACTGCAGATTCGTTTCCAGTATCTACATATTGATATTGGAAAGCCATCACAATTTGACGAGTATTTTCAGAAAGAATAGTGCTTGATGTAATATCAGCCATTATATCCTCCTATTAACTGTCAGCAAATGGTGTTGCTACTGAACCAGAACCAATTAAAAGACCTTGCACCATGTATTCAGCAGTTGCTAATGCAGTAATTTCTACATAAGAACCCACTTTACCACCTTTAGTGCCATTATTCATATCAATAACGTCATTTGTTGCACCCGGTACAAATGCTTTTTTTGCATCGTCATCTACTGCAACCATTATTGAACCTACAAACTTGTCAGTACCATCTGTTTTGATTTTACCTGTCATATTTGTACCAATAAAAAAAGTATATTTAGCACCTAATTCTGCAGATTTTATTGATGGTAATGTAATCACACCATCTGCATCGTTGACTTCCATGATACGACCTGCATGGTCATTAAATGTTAATGTTGTTGCTACTGTAATTTCTTTAATATTGCTAGAACCTGCTTGTATAAAACCATTGTTAGATACAACTGGTCCTGAAAAGGTTGATTTAGCCATGTAAATTCTCCTTGTCTTGGCTATTGTCTACTTTCGTAGTCAAGGTTAATTATAAAAGGGTGAGCATTATACCCACCCTCATTTTATTTAAGCGGCACCTTCTGTACCAAATACCCCTCTCCAGTCTGTAAAACCGAAAGAGTATCTTTCACGTACCTTATAACGGACATTACCTGTCTCAAAATCGCCTTCAACACCTCTTTTAAGTGGGGAACGCTGAAACATTTTAAGTCCATCTGGCACATCTGTCTTGATAAAGAATGCATCACTATCAGTTAAACGTCTCATAATATGATAGCCTTGTGGCATATATCTGCCACTTCTTAATGCATTAATATCATTATCAGAAGTACCTACTCTTAATTCACTGTCTAAGATTCTTTGTGCTGTGAATGTATAAGCAGTTGGAATAATTAACATTGTTCCTTGTGCTGCAATTCTTAAGCCTTTGTCATCTTTCATATCAGCAATTTGAATTAAAAGTGATTCTATTGATGTTTCTGATAAATCAGCCGCGGTTGCCAAAGTATTACTTTGATTTCCACTTTGTGTTGGGTGTGATGTGCTTAATAGTGCAACACCATCTCCACCTGCATAAACACCTGCTGATGTAGCATTATTTAAAATATTTGCAGCCTTAATCTCTTTGGTTGCTGACATACTTCTTGCTAATGCTTTTGTATATCTTGAAGCGATAGAACCATATAGTCCATCTTCTTCTGCTTCCTCAGTGATTGAGAATGCCAATGCTACTGTTTCGTGTTGATACCTTGCAGTATATCCTTGAGAACCTGTATCATAAGATATTGGTGCACCTTCGTCTTTTGTTGGTGCATTACCAAAACCTGTTAATAATACATCTTCTTCAAATGCTTTACTTGATGTGTTTGCATCAAATACAGCTTGATATTCAGCAGGGTATGAGTCGTACTCAAGACCAAAGAGAGTATTCAATCCCGGCTCGAGCATTTTTGCAAATTGTGCTCTATTCATAGACATAAATTACTCTCCCTTATATTCCTGCAGTAGCTTTAAGTATATGCTCATTAATGAGTACTTCAAGCTGTGCATATTGAGCAAAACTATTTGATGGGTCTTCCCATAATCCAATAATTTTACATGTTGCTGTTCCATTAGACATGGTTCCATTTAAATTGAAACCAGACTGACCTGTTGTTGTTGAACCTGCACTTGCGACTACGTCAGCACATGCTCCAACATCTGTTTGTGCAGGTGTACCTGCTGATTGTATTCTAAACACAGTATATGGGTCATCATAAACATAAGCCACAATATCTGTAGCTACTGTTCCAGATGGCCAATATTTAGAATATACATATTCTCCATCACTTGCAGTGTATGAAACCCCTGCGAAAACACCTATATTATTTGTTTCTGTTGCAGTATGTGGTGTAATAACACCATCTGTTGTCAGAATTACAAGGTCACCAGTAAATATATTTTCTGCTAGACCAGATGTAATAGTATATTTGTTTGCTCTTGGGGCATTACCACTCATATGACGGACTACCTTAAAACCATAAGGTGAATTAGGATTTGCCATAATATTTCCCTTCCGTTAGCGGTTAATCCTCCATGGCAGATAAATTATCTCTACCACGACTACTACTGGACTTTCTTTCTTGAAAGAATTGAGTACCAGTTTTACGACCTAAAGAGTCTAGTTCACCTGTTAGGGCTTCATTTTGGTCATTACTCTTTCCTTTGTAATAAGCCTTCATAGACTGATGTTTGTCTTTTGGCATCTCACACAAGAGCATTCCCTCAATACCAATACAACCTGCCCATTGACCATGGTTGATAGTTGGAAATTTTTGGTCTTTAACAGTGCTTGACTTTCTTGGCTCCCAACCTTCTCGCATACGTTTGTATACGTTATCGGGAGTATCTTTACCCTGTATCGTGGTAGCAACCCATCGTTGAACCATGCCCGGTCGTGCTTCTGGTGCGTCCAACAATGCTGGTGGTGTCCATGTTGTTTGAGGTCTACTCTCCTCATCTCTAACAGACACCCTTAATGAATCATCTCGTACATTTCTATTCATAGACATTAGCTATCCCTCCTATTTTTTAATGTTTGAATTTCCTTAGCATATTTTTTCAATGCGTCTGGGTCTGTGATACCTAACTCTCTAGCCATAGCAAGTTCCTGTTGACTCATTCTTATTCTGTTGCCTCTGTAACCAGAACCACCTGTCGTTGGTGCAACTGCTTGTCGACTTTTTGCTCTTGGTTTATCTTCAACAACTTCATCAATAGATATTAGCTCAGGATATTTTTTTTGTAAACGATTATTTAATTCTGAGTAATATTCTGGTGTATTTTTATCGTAACCCTCAATATCAAGTTGCACATCTATTGACCTTGCATATGCTGTTTCTTGGTCATATCCCTTAGAATTAAACCATTTATTATCTTGCCACCATTTCATGGCTAGTTGTGGTGGTGGATTTTTACTTGTCTGTTGTGCAGTATCTATTGATGTTGGCATTGCACGTTTACTTTGCTCTTTTGCTAATCTTTGCACAGCAAGTGTTGTTTTTAAATCGCCTAATTCTTCAGTAAATTTGATTTGTGCCTCTGTATCGCCTTCTTCAATCGCTTTTGCTAGAGCCTTTTTTGTTAAATCATAATGTTCTCGTAACTGATTTTGCCCTTGTTTCTCATTGCTTGTTTCTATTTTTTCAAGCCTTTTCTTCATTTCAGACATTTGCTCAAGCAATTCAGCAGATTTTGCTTCTGCCTCGTGTTTTTGTGCAAGAACCTTCTTAATTCTTTTTTGCACATCTTCACTATATTTTTTCTTTTCTTCTTCAGTTACATCTGCAGGGTCTTTTTTTACCTCTTTCTTTTCTTCTGCTACAGGTTTTTCTACAGGTTTATCAACCAATTCTATTTCTAAATCATCATTACCTTTTTGTTTAACTTTTTCTATTTCAGAATTTATTTCGTCATTAATAGAATCAAGTGTAGGATTACTTTGTGTATTTTCCATATCTACCTCTTATTAAATATATGCTGTAACTTCTACTTCTGGTGGTAAAATAGCTGTTATTTCATCATCATTTAGAAGTAAAAATCTAACATTGTTAACAACAATCTTTTGTCCTGCATATTTGCCATAAGTTACCTTATCGCCAACCTGTGGGACAATTTCTTGTTTCCATTTTTCGCCTGTGTCTCTTTCTCGGTATGCTAATTCGCCAATCGCACAAACAGTTCCATGTGCAGTTAATATCTGCTCATTTTCTTTCACCTTGTCTGGCAGTAAAATACCACCCTTAGTTTCTGCTTTAATGTCATTTGGTTGAATTAACACCTTCCAGTTCATTGGTCTTGGTAGTTGGTGTCTTGCGATAGTTGCTTTGGTTACACTATCGTTAATAATATCGTGTTGATGAGTCACGTTACATCTCCTTGTCAATTTGTTTTAATGTCTCGTCTATAATCTCACAAGATTGTTCTAAACCTTCTGCGATGCCGACGTTTTTTTGATATTGAGTGTAGTCGGTCATGCGACCTTCTACCATATCACTCGCTATCTGTTGTTTCCTCTCCCTCAGTTTCTTCGTTATCTGCTTCAATAGGTCTATTCGGTTCATCTGTTCTTAACTCCCCCGTTCCAGTGATAGAAACTCCTGTTACATTAATAAAAACATCTTTCCTATTTTCCATATGCCTTCTTTCCTTTATTTTTCTTCATTGGTTTTTTCTTCATTGGCTTTTTCTTCATATTTTTTTTCTTTTTACCATGGTCCATTTTCGTGCCTCCCTTTAAAAGTTTTGAAAATTTAACTCTATTTAGCATATATGCATGTTATCACAAATGTAAAGTAAATAAAGTAATAAAAAAAAACCTTTTATGTGTTGATTTTTGAGCTAATGATATTATATTAGTAACTATAGATTTTATATTTATAAAAATGGGAGAAAGAATATGAAAATCAAAAGAGATAAAACACACTCAACATCAAGAGGTTGGGAGAAAGCTTACAAAAAAAGAGGTAAGAAAAAGCAAAGACAATTAGATAAGAAACTTACTAAGGGAGGTTATTAAATGATAGAATTACAATATCCAAATGGTCATAAAGACATCATGGTGGTTATTAAATATCCAGATGGTACAGAGGGTTACTGCGATTATGACAAGAAATTTTGCTCTCAAGTTAAGAAGATGCAAAAGAAATATCAAGGTAAATTAAGATTTGAATTTATTAAATTACCTTACGATATGGATTTAGAAGAAATACATTCATAAAATTAGAAAGGGAGAAAGAGAATGTTTTATAAAAAAGATGAAATGTCAAACCAAGATTGGGAAGATTTAAAAAGGTTTGAAGAACAAATTGATGAGTCTGATAGATTAGACGAACAATCTTATTTATCAGAAACAGAAGCACTTAATCATATTATTTCTGTAATAGATTCAAGGGGATTAGATAAATGTACTTATAAGACAAAACAAGCATATGATGTCTTAAAAGGTTTATCTGAGAAATTATCAACAGACTACGTTTTATATAGACCATAAGGAGGAAAAAATGAAACAGTTAATTAGAAATATAAAATTCGGATTTGAGAACCAATATTTTCACAGAATTATTGGATATAATCAACAGAATGAAAAGTTTAAATTTGTTGATTATGGTTTTACAACAAGAATAGAATGCCTTGGTAAACACAAAATATTACGAGGTAAATATTCTACATTTGCAATACCTTTTGATGATGATATTGCGAAATGGGAAACATCTTTTGATAATGTTGATGATGCATTAGAAAGATTATTAGAAATTGTAGATGGTAATTTTAAAGATTTTTCAGTGGTTTATTCTGAATTAGAATTTGGAACCACATCAATAACTTTAGAAAAATTATCTACATTATCATTAAATCAAATAAGACAATTAGGAATGGAGGTAGCATAATGAAAGATAAAATTACCAAATCTGAGGCAAAGAAACTCTGTGATACACAGGGTTTCACCTTTGAAATGTTAAATCAAATGTTTGATATTACTAGAGAACCTAGAAAATATACATTTACTGTTGAAAATGAAAGACAATATGCAATCAAGGTCTTAAATGTAATATCAAACCTTAATCAGAAACAGAGAGAAAGGGTATTGCAAAGAGCATTAAAAACTAATAAAATATAACTGTAAATTTTATACTTATAAATTTACGCAATATCCTCTCCCCTTAACTCCCCTACTATTTATTTAGTAGGGGTTTCTTTTTTGTAAAGGTTTTACTCTGGAAAAGGGAACTCAAAAACCATTTCAGAAATCTGCTGTGGTGTATTGCCTTCTTTAATTAATTTTTCGTAGTATTCGTCAACTACATCAGCCATATTATCTGATGCCTTTGCATCTTTATATACCATTATTCCTGCATATTCTGGCTCTACCTCTACAATTTCACTTGGATTTGCACCATCTTGTATTGCTCTTTCTTGTAATGCAAACCTAAATTCTGAACTGTAATCGCCACCAAAATCTACTGCAGAATCTAATAGTATTTTATCTGTTAATTCATTTGGCTTAATATGAAATCCATCTTTAACACCATAATTTTTTTCAACCAATTTTGCTTTTTCTTCTAAAGGTAAATCTTTAAATTTACCTAATGCACCTTGGCTATCAAATAAACCACTATATATATTTGCTGTAATACTATTTTCGTCAAAAGCATTTTCGTCATCTATTGGCAAATCTTCAAATTCCATCTTTCCATCAGCATTGAGCCTTGTATTGTTCTCTATAACTTCGTCTAAATAATTACGATATA
>FUFK010037606.1_pt1 | contig 139203 bp, 131 predicted proteins | sample 1021851 | NCBI WGS metagenome assembly FUFK01 (sample SAMEA51879418, study PRJEB19060) | metagenome | reverse complement strand
TTTTGTTCAGTTAATTACAATTTAACTTTGCCAATGACTGANATTACCTCNGTNAGGGGNAANAATGCCCATCCCTTTTTCAAATGGGTNAAAGANACAACNGGNTTTTCACCNAAATGGAATTTCAACAAAATNTTNATTGATCCNTCAGGNNAAGTGGTTCAGACATTTGGTTCGTTAACGCGNCCTACTTCTGGAGCTATAACTCGNGAGATCGAAAAATACTTACAACTTGAATTAAGCGATCAAGTATCAGGATANNNNTNCANNAGAAACNNTNTAGNNAGCTNNTTTTCGTCCAATCTACNATTTCNTCTANGAAATANTCATTCATGGANGGTGACATTATATCTCCACATATTACGTGNGAGTTAGGNTCNTCGTNTTGACCCACNTCCACTANTANTTTNGACTTTNTACCACCCCAAGCNTCAAAAANTCTNTCTATCANCCAGGGCTTAACGACTTTATCTTTTTTTGAATAAAGAAACAGTGCAGGCCATTTAGCCTCTGAGAAATCAAGCATGGCAATTTTGTTTGTCATTTTTGCCATTTTTATAACTGACTGCGTAGAGTATCGCGTGGTCCAGTAATAACTATGAAGCTCTCCTCTCGGTTTAAAACTCCTTTCACTGCCAAATATTAATGGCATCCAGATTTGAGAAAATGGCCAGGTTAAGATCCCCGACATTTTTTTATTGAGACCAAAATTTGGCGAGATAAAAACTAACTTATCCCCGAGTTTTAAGCCAGGCTTTGATAATGCCAAAGCTGAAACAAGAGTTCCGCCAGTAGAAGTGCTAACTACAACAATATTTTCCCCAATTTGGTGACCGATTGCGATAGCCTCTGCCGTATCGTTCAACCAATCTTGAATTTGTGCTTTCGACATTTCCTTACTATCGCACCCATGACCAGTTAACCGAGAAAAGTATAGATTTGCATTCAATTTATTTGCAATTTTTTCAGGTACTGGCCTTACTTCCTGAGGACTCGCAGAGTATCCGTGAATGTAAACAATTGCTACCTCAGTCTTTTCGCCTGGACTTGAAAACCAAAAAATTCTTTTTTTTAGATCTTTTTTTAAGTTTGGAATACTATCTTCTGATCTAACGAGATACTCATCTAAATTCTCGCCGAGAAGATGGAACTTTTTCGAAGCCTCTACTGGCACTTTTTGCTTCAAAAATATTAGATAATAGATAGTTAAAAAAAAGACTGTGCTTGAAATAATAAGTGCTATAATCAAAATGGCCCCACTTCTATTATTAGCTCATAGATAGTTTGCTCTAGCAGTTTCAAGCAAGTAGGCGACGAAAACGAATGGTCTGCTTTGGAAACCAATGTAAGGCGCATATTCTCACAATTGATGTGATTGAGTAGTTTCGTAGCAGTTTGAATGTCCACAGAATTATCTTCTGTTCCCTGTAACATTCTAATAGGGCATTGTACTGCAAGCGATTTTTTGAAAATAAGATGGTTTCTACCATCTTCAATTAATTTAAGTGTTANTGGGTAAGGTTCATCATAATCAGATGGTAAAAGTATTCTGCCCGAACTCACTAACTCNGACTTTTGCATATCNCTTAAATTTGACCAAAAATAATCTTCAGTAAAATCTGGNGCCGCTGCAATGGTAACAAGGCCAGCTACTCGGTCACGTAATTTTTGATATATTAAAAATGATATCCAACCGCCCATAGACGATCCTATTAATATAATTGGACCCTTTGTTTTTTCAGTAATCATTTCATATGCGTCTTGCACCCAGTCACTGATTGTACAGTTCTGAAAGGACCCTGAACTTTGCCCATGACCGGAATAATCAAATCTTAAAAAACCATAATGATTTCTTTCCGCCCACTCTTCTAAATGAGTAGCCTTAGATCCCATCATATCCGACATAAAACCTCCTAAAAATACCAATGTCAAACCACTTCCTGCCTTCGCAGAATATGCAAGATTTTTATTTTTTTTAGTCAGAAATTTTATAGTCATAATCAGCTTCTACCCGTTTTAGTTTGTCTCATAGTGTTACAAGTGATTACAAGCCAAATATTAAAAAAAATACAAAGCTTTCTTGACCTACATTCAGCAACGCGGCATTAGTAAGCATATACGCAACCGGGCGTTTCGTAGGCGCCAAAAAGACGAGAAGTACATGGAAAAAATTATTATAACGTTCCCTGATGGCAATAAACGTGAATACGACGCTGGAATTACTGCTGAAAAAGTAGCCCAAACAATCTCAATATCTTTATCTAAAAAGGCAATAAGCGCTGACTTAGATGGCGATCATTGGGACCTTCAATGGCCAATATATAAAGACGCTGAGCTNTCAATTAATACTTTGAAAAATAAAGATCGAGCNACTGAGCTGGTTCGCCATGACCTTGCTCACATAATGGCTCGAGCGGTGCAAGAAATCTGGCCTAAGGTAAANGTGACAATAGGTCCNGTNATAAATCATGGTTGGTATTATGATTTTGACCACGAAGAACCATTTACCCCCGAAGATTTGGGGAAAATTGAAAAGAAAATGCGTGAGATCATAAACTTGCGAGACGTTGTCCGCACTGAATTATGGGATAGAAAAAAGGCAGTCGAATATTATACAGCGAAAAAAGAGCCATATAAAATAGAGTTAATCGACGCCATACCTGAGAATGATAATATTAGAATGTACTGGCACGGGAACTGGCAGGACCTCTGTAGAGGGCCGCACTTGCAGAATACAGCACAGGTACCAGCTGATGCTTTCAAATTAATGTCGGTTGCAGGTGCTTATTGGCGCGGTGATAGCAATCGTCAAATGCTGCAAAGGATTTATGGAGTTGCTTTTCTCAATAAGGAAAATCTTCGTGAACATTTGAACATGCTTGAAGAGGCCGCAAAGCGGGACCATCGAAAACTAGGTAAGGAAATGGATCTTTTCCATATGCAAGAAGAGGCACCCGGGCAAATTTTTTGGCATCCAAATGGCTGGAAAATCTACACACTACTTCAAGATTACATGCGACGCCAACAAGAGGCAGGTGGATACGTAGAGGTTAACACACCGCAAGTAGTTGACAGAAAACTATGGGAAGAATCTGGACATTGGGATAAATATCAAGAGCATATGTTTATCGTAGAAGTAGACGAGGAACACGCCCGTGAAAAATCAATAAATGCTTTAAAACCAATGAATTGCCCGTGTCATGTTCAAGTTTACAATCAAGGTATAAAGTCTTACCGGGATTTACCTTTAAGAATGGCTGAATTTGGGTCATGTAACAGGTATGAACCTTCTGGCGCACTACACGGTATAATGCGTGTCAGGGGTTTCACGCAAGATGATGCACATATTTTTTGCCAAGAAGGTCAGATTGAAAGTGAAACTAAAAAATTTATAAATTTTCTTTCAGGTGTATATAAAGATCTAGGTTTTCCCAAATTTGCAGTGAAGTTCTCTGACAGACCAAAAAACCGGGCAGGAAGCGACGATGTATGGGATAAAGCTGAAGGTGCTTTAAAATCTGCAACAACTTCTGCTGGGTTCGATTTTGAATTGAATCCGGGTGAAGGAGCATTTTATGGCCCAAAACTAGAATTTGTCCTTACCGATGCAATCGGTCGTGACTGGCAATGCGGAACGCTGCAGGTTGACTTTGTTTTACCAGACCGTTTGGACGCAAATTTTATCGGTGAAGATGGCCAAAAGCATCGACCGGTAATGCTTCATCGTGCAGTTTTAGGTTCTTTTGAAAGGTTTATTGGGATNTTNATTGAAAANTTTGCCGGNNNACTACCGTTCTGGCTAGCCCCAAGGCAAGTGGTTGTAGCGTCCATAGTCACTGATGCAAATGAATATTGTACTGAAATAGTCGATGCATTAAAATTAGTTGGAATTAGAGCAGAAAGTGATCTCAGAAACGAAAAGATTAGCTACAAAGTTCGAGAGCATTCTGTAGCAAAAGTTCCGACCATTCTGGCCATTGGAAACAGGGAGGTCGAGGATAGAGCAATAACCGTGCGCACATTAGGTGAAAAGCAAACAAAAACAATCAATTTTGATCAGGTTATTCTAGAATTGCAAAAAGAGGGTATCCCTCCAGATATGAGACAAGACTAATTCATCGATCTTTATGTTAAAGACTTAGCTTTAAAATGACTGAAATTTTTCAATAATCTGCGCCGTCCATCCAACACTAAAATTACCATTTTGATCTTTAATTATAGGACGTTTCATTAAGGCAGGATAAGCTTGAAGTAATTCTATCAAAGGAAGCTGCCTATCGATTTCAGGCAAAGAGCGCCAAGTCGTGGATTTCTTGTTAACTATAGCATCGCCATAAGTCTCAATCAGCTTTGCTAGCGCCGTCACACTTAAAGGCACTTCGCGGATGTCAACAAACTCAGCACTTTGCAAAACTTTCCTAGCAGCTCTGCATTTATCACAGTTTTTTAAACCATATATCAGCATCTTAGTACCTTATTAAAAAAATTAACTGGCTAAATTGGAAATTAGCACTAACGTCCTCTTTACGAAAGAGGTCTAGGGGTTTTTAGCCCCATGAATTACAAAAGTGCCATTTTCGAGAAAGATTGTATGAATATTATAAGGATCAAAATATGCCACAAGGAAAAGTAAAGTGGTTTAATACGACTAAGGGCTTTGGTTTTATTGAACCAAGTGACGGTGGAAATGACGTTTTTGTTCATATCTCCGCAGTCCAAAAATCTGGTTTAAAAGGCTTGGCCGAAGATCAATTAGTAAATTTTGAGCTTGTTGAGGGGCGAGATGGGCGACAAATGGCTGACGAACTCAGTCTTGCTTAACCACGGTTGGGATTTTAACCCTACCGCTTGCTAATTTGATAAAATCTTTTACAAATGGTTTCTCCAAATCGAAATCGCGGGTTGCTGCATAGAGCTTTCGTGTTACCCCAGTTGCATTTAGCCTTAATTTAACAAGGTCATGGCTCAAGTTTCTATCATTTAAAACCCAATCCGGAAGCACAGACACCCCGCGGTTGGACGCTACAAGTAAAAGTATTATTGAAGTAAGCTCTACGGGTCTCACAGCTTTTGGTTCTACCTTCGCTGGGATAAGAATTTGACTGAAAATATCTAACCTTTTTGGTTCAACCGGATAAGTGATAAGCGTTTCATCTACAAAATCTTTCGCTTCGATAAAATCTTTCCTCGCCAACCTATGTTTAGGAGAACAAACAAATATCGGCGAGTAATCAAAGAGGGGTAAGTAACTTATCCCAGAAATTCTTTCCGGATCAGATGAAACTACTAAGTCAACTTCCTCTTTTTCCAGAGCCGGTAATGCGCCGAATGCTAGACCTGGCTTAATGTCAATATCGATATCCGGCCATAATTTTCTAAAATTTTCTAGAACAGGAAATAGCCATTCGAAACATGCATGACATTCGATGGCGATATGTAATCTCCCAGCAGTTCCATTTTTAATCTCATCAAATTCNTTCTGAATTGAAATAACTTCCGGGAGTATACTTTCTGCTAGTTTTAGCAGTTTTTGTCCGGCCGCGGACAACTTTAGTGGCTTAGCGTTTTTGATAAACAGAGGTACGCCCGCATTCTCCTCTAACAACTTTATCTGATGACTTAAAGCAGACTGAGTCAAATTCAGGATCTCGGATGCGTTTACTACTCCACCATAATCATGGATGGCCTTAATCGTTCGCAGATGGCGCAACTCCAAATAAATCTTCAAATTATTTATCTTTCAGTAATCTAATTGATAATCTACATTTTCACTGTTTTTAAATAAAAATTGAAAAAATAATTTCTGTCAAATTTCCCTAAATACACATTAAACACGAGGCAGTCGAATTATATCTGCAGGTTTCATTTCTCCAATTTTGGTTTGCACAACTCGATTATTATAATTGAACCAAAACTCTTCGTTTTCGGTAGATCTTCTTCGTATACCATCCGGCATCAGAAGAAAATCAAGTTTAATCTCCTTGAATAATTTTTTATAAAATGCAGCTAANCCCTCTTGGTCAATCATCGAAGCTAAGTAAATAGCACCGGACTCCTCTTTGGTTGCAATTACTTGACCACTTTTCAATTTCAAATATGGGCTAGCANTATTATCAACTTTAATGGTCTCAATATACCGACCTGCCCTACCTACCGGGTCAATCTCTAAAGAAACATTTGACGGCAAAGTTTCTACTCTTAAAATTCGAGATTTTACAAGATTGATTTGCGGAGGTAAATTTTTTGGTATTTGCATATTTCCAACTCGGGCACCAGTTCGAGGGCCGAAAACAAGCGTTGCCATGGCTTTTGAGATACGTGAGATTAAATCAGTGGAAATGTGAATAGCCCCCACTACTGATATCAACTTATACCCGGAAAAATCTTCAGTATTTTTATGCACAAAATCAACATTTAAGCCTAAGCGCCGAAAGGTTCTATAGTGATCCATAACTAGTTGAAAATAATTAAGCCCTTCCCCCGTGGGCTGTACGTTCCATGCAGCATCAGCATCATAATCAAAATAAATAGCCACATCNGACAATCCATTAGAAATTTCTGGAGATGCGTCCAACTCTTCTTTTACTTGCCTAGCCTCAAAATAACCTGGTGCTGGAGCATTGTCTGGCTGTAACAGCCCTGAATGCATCTGCTCCTGAGCAAAAGGAACTTGACGCCACCTAAAATATNACACGGTCTCAGCTCCATGAGCAAAGGCCTCCCATGTCCAAAGCCTGACCATTCCAGGCAANGGTTCTGGGTTATANGGNGCCCAATTAACAGGACCAGGCTGNTGCTCCATGACCCACCANCGACCNCCACACACTGCTCTATACAAATCATGATGAAATGCCTGAAAATCAGGGTCNCCCTGACGAAGAAAANTNTTTTTTTCGGTTTCAGTTGCTCCAGCTCTATCAAGCAAAAACCCAAGTGGATAGCTGTCCCAACTTGCTATATCTAAATCCTCACCGACGTCAAAGTGATCAAAATCGGTAATACGGCCCATGAAATTATGGATAATCGGGGCTGATGAATATTCTCTTATAATTTGGGTTTGAATTCTATTGAAAGTAGTTACTTGTGAACTTGTAAATCTACGGAAAGCCAATGCATGGGCTGGGTTTGGTTCAGTAACAGTCAAATTTGGCAAAGGTATCTCATCATATCCTTGATACTCCATTGACCAGAAGACATTACCCCACTCCTTGTTCAATTTATTTACATCGTTGCCATAAATCTTCGCCAGCCAATTCTGAAAGGATTTTAGTGCAGAAGATGAATATGAAATGGTCGTATCATGACATCCATACTCGTTGTCGGTTTGCCACGCTTGAATATACGGACTAGACCCGTAACGTTCTGCTAACTTCGTTACAATTTTAGAACACTGGTTTCTGTAACCTTCGTGTGAGAAACAGTAGTGCCTTCGGGACCCAAACCCCCTTGGTCGTCCGTCCGCATCTAATGCTAACATATCTGGGTACTTCTTTATAACCCAGGTAGGTGGCGTAGCAGTTGGAGTTCCTAAAATTATGGACAAACCTGCTTGACCCAATATCTCTATTGCACGATCAAGCCATTCAAAAGAGAACTCATTTTCTTTGGGTTCTAATCTTGACCAAGAAAATTCACCAATACGAACCCATTTTAATCCNAAATTAATCATTTGCTCAGCATCAGTTTGCCATAAGTCTTCTGGCCAATGCTCTGGATAATAGCAGGTGCCTAACTCGCGCTTATTAGGTTTCATAGCTTTACCTGGTGTTCTTCTTGTCCGACACAATCAACTTCAATTAAAAAAGTTTTTCCATCATTTGGGCTAGCATTATCTAAATCTACAAAAGCTGATGTAGCAAATAAAGTACTCATATTTTTACCTCCCATAGCGGGACAACTAATCTGCTTTGCGTCGAACGTGAGTTCACTTACAAAGCGGCCGTTTCTATCATATTGAGCCACCCTTGAAGCGCCCCACTGGGCGGACCAAAGATTGCCAGAGCGATCAATAATAGCACCGTCTGGATTTAAATTGTCTTCTCTAAGGTCGATAAAAACTTCTGGATCCGAACTAGGCCAGCCACTTTGGTCTAATGGAACTCGCATGATTTGCCTTTCTGGCGTATCACAAAAATATCCAAATTTTCTATCTGGCGAAAAGCAAATCGAATTAGATATTGTTATGTTTGGAAACAATTTGACTATTTNCCCCTCAAAGAGTCGATAAATTGAGCCAGCTTGGGGTTCAGCGGCGATTCCCATTGTACCAATCCAAAAGCCTCCAAAGGGATCCGCACGCCCATCATTAGATCTTGTAGACAAATTATTACTTTCAAGCTGACAGATTTGCTCACTCGAATCTGTTAAAATATTAAACAATCTTAAATCAGTAGCCGATGCTACAAGTAGCTCTTCATTGGATACCCACCCGGCTGCTGAAACAAAGCATTCAAATGTCCAAGACTTATGATTTGAGCCATCGGACATGTGCATTGTTCTATTAAGTATATCAAACCAGAACAGAGTTTGAAGTTTGGGGTGCCATAAGGGTCCCTCTCCCAGCATATTAATCGTATGATCGAATACTTTAGGTAATTTCATTGGAGGCATCGTCGTATGCTGACACAATTTTTTTTGCTTTTTTCCCAACAGAAGAGACGGTGTCACCTACTTTGTAAAGATAGTTTCCAATACCAAAGCCAGTTACACCGGAAGCCAGCCAATCAGCAAAATTGCTAGGTTCGACACCTCCAACAGCATAAGTTGATAGACTTGGTGGCAGAACTGCTCGAAGGGCTTTAAAACCATCAACACCCATAAGAAAAGCTGGAAATAATTTTATCCCATCAGATCCGCTGTCGATTGCACCAAAACATTCGGTAGCGGTGAAGCCACCAGGATAAGATCTCAATTTTAGCTTTTTTGTTTCTTTAATAACATCTACGTTAACATTAGGCGAAACAATCATCTTACCACCGGCATTACAAACACTAGCCACTTCATTTTTTCTAAGTACGGTACCAGCTCCAATTATAGCTTCGCCAGAAAAGCGATTTGCTAGGTTCTCTATACTTTCATATGCCTTTGGCGAGTTAAGAGGGACCTCAATTTTGGTAATTCCCGCTAAAATTAATTCTTCAGCGATAGCCACCACCTCGTGCGGTGCAACACCCCTAAGAATTGCAATCAATTCCCTTACCATTCAATGTCTCCCACTAATTAGAGAAAAAGCCTGCGCCAACCCATTTAATGTACATTCCGTAGCATCTATCTCTTGTGCGAAAATTCCTTGACCCTCTAGAGCTGTTTTATAAATTTTTGATAAATTATTGTTACCCAAGATAACAACATTTTGGCCCAACCAGTATGGTTTTGCGCCTGCCAATTCCGCACCTATTATATAACCAGATAATTTTGATCTAAGTTCTGATTGTTCCACCTGTTTTAAAAGATGATCAGCCCGCAGTTTAAAAAAGTCTGAAAAAATTTTTTGAGGGTTTGAGATACTTTCGGACACTGCACTTCTGAACTCTTTGTCATTCCAGCCAGAGGATTTCACAGAATGCTTTAATACTGAGTATTTGGACAACAAATCAAATAGTTCGCCAGACATAAAAGTACGGAAACTTATCACTTCACCAGCACTAACATGNACCCATTTAGTATGAGTACCCGGTAAGCAGATTATACCATCAAAATTTGAANAAATTGACAAAAAACCCCTTATCTGGGTCTCTTCTCCTCTCATNACATCTGCNGGATTATCCTGCCTTAAACCACCTANNATTCGAACATTAAGCCTATCATCACTNNAACTAACTTTNACANTATCANCTTCTTGCGTAAGATTGTAAGGAATGGATGCGTATGGAGCCTCCACCCAACCCTGTTTCGCACCTACCATTCCACAACATAAAATTGGAATGTTGGCATCTCCAACACCCCATTTTGATATTTTTTCAAAAAGCAACGGCTCGAATTCANTANTCGCAAGACCCAGCATCCCATCATTNGATNAAATACTATCAAGGATCGCGTTGTTATTGTCCAACGCCCATACTCTTAAATTGCTCGAACCCCAATCAATTGCTATCCAGTGTAATTCCTTTAAAATTGTCATCCAGTCATAACGACACCACCGTCAATAGCGATAAGCTGGCCAGTAATCATACTGCTNGATGCAGATGCAAGGAATAAGGTTCCAGCTGCTATGTCATTTTCTTTAAGATGACTTTTTATACATTGACGATCTAAATGTGCTTTCAGTCCATCTGGCGTAGCCCACTTATCGATCTGTTTTTTTGTTAAAACCCAGCCTGGAGCAATAGCATTTACCCTAATATTATCGGGGCCGAATTCCCTTGCTAATGATCGTGTCATGCCCATTATGCCTGCGTTTGCAGTTGTATATGTTGGGTACCCTGAATTTCCCATCATGTAACTTATCGATGAAAAATTTATGATCGATCCCNGACCTTTAGCNCGCATTCCTGCTAANACNAATTGGCAAGTGAAAAAATACGACTTNAGNTTNATGGCTTGTGAATTATCCCAATATTCNTCTGTNACTTTAANTGTCTCATGTCGATCATCGTTNGCGGCNTTATTNANCAAAACNTCTACATCACCATGAACACTAGAAGCGGACTCAACAGCTCCTTTTAAGGCTTTTAAATCAGTTATATCACATTTAATAAAGTACGGTCGCGAATTGAACTCCGCTTCAATTTCATCACAAAACTNTCTNGCATCTGACCTTTGAACAAAAGTTACTTTTGCGCCCTGCTGGATAAAAGCTTTTGTTATTTCTGCGCCAATACCTGAGCCTCCACCGGTAACGAAGACACTTTTATTTTCGAGATCAGAATAGTTCGCAGTCATAACTAGTGGCTCTCCCGCTGTGGCACGCGCGTATCATTACCAACTAAGAANTCCAGATCGGCTCCTTTATCAGCACCTAANACATGATCAATATACAACTTAATATACCCTCGCTCATAGTCGGGAAGAGGTGTAGACATGTAAGCGCTCCTTGCAAGTAGCTCTTCTTCATCAACCAACAGGTCAAGTCTACCTTCTTTTGCAGATAAAACGATCTCATCTCCTGTCTTTACTAAAGCCAATACACCACCGGCCGCCGCCTCAGGCGCAACGTGCAGAACTACAGTACCATAGGCAGTGCCCGACATTCTTGCATCAGATATTCTTACCATGTCACGAAGNCCCTCTTTTACCAGCTTCGCAGGAATTGGCATNTTGCCCACTTCTGCCATTCCCGGATANCCTTTCGGGCCACAGCCTTTTAGAACCAAAATAGTATCTTTGGTTACTGGCAAATCCTCATTGTTGATATTGGCTTTCATATCCTCAACATTTTCAAACACATAAGCNGGTCCACGATGCTCAAGCAGTTCGGGTGTTGCAGCAGAGGGCTTTATAACTGCACCCTCTGGAGCCAAAGTACCCCTNAAAACTGTCAAACCTGCATCCCTTTTAATCGGATTTTTAAAAGAAAAAATTACATCTCTATTCCAACATTTGGCATCCCTATAATAATCCTCAAGATCAGACCCAAGAACGGTTTTCGCTGGTTTAAGAAGATGAGAAATTTCCGCTAAGACAGCAGGTATGCCTCCCGCATAACAAAAATCTTCCATCAGGTATGAGCCTGACGGCATACAATTTACCAACAACGGCACATGTTTGCCTAAATCAATATCATCTAAGCTCAGCTCTACCCCAACCCGACCAGCTATTGCCAATAAATGAACTACTGCATTTGATGATCCGCCTACTGCTGCATTAGTAATTATCGCGTTAATAAATGCATCTCTGGTCAGAATTTCTGAAGGCTTTAAATCCTCATCAACCATTTCTACGATACGCTTTCCAGTTAGGTGAGCTAATGCCATNCGGCGAGCATCGACGGCTGGAAGCGCACCGTTAGCGGGAAGACTAAGTCCCATAGCCTCCACCAAGCTAGACATTGTAGAAGCGGTACCCATCGTCATACAAACCCCCTTNGATCTNCTCATACCACTTTCTGCGGCCATAAACTCAGATAGTGACATGTCTCCAGCACGTACGGCTTCGGAAAATTTCCATACATCAGTACCAGAACCTATATCTTTTCCTTGCCATTTGCCGTTGAGCATCGGGCCAGAACTGACGACAATCGTTGGAATATCAACGGAAGCAGCGCCCATTAGTTGACCTGGAGTTGTCTTATCACATCCGCCCAAAAGAACGACACCGTCAATACCATAAGCTCTTATACTTTCCTCTACATCCATTGCTAAAAGATTACGAAATAGCATAGCNGTCGGCTTCATTTGTGTCTCACCCAACGACATAACCGGAAACTCGACTGGGAAACCTCCAGCTTCCCAGACACCCCGTTTCACTCCTTCGGCAAGATCTCTTAAACTCGAGTTGCATGGCGTCAATTCAGACCAAGTATTACAAATACCAATTATTGGCCTGCCATCAAAAGCATGGTCTGGAAAACCTTGGTTTTTCATCCAAGACCGATGGATGAAACCATCGCGATCTTTATTTCCATACCATAAGCTGCTTCTGCGTTTCTTTGTCATTTCTTACCTCAATAACTTACTCAGTATATGGCTTATAGCTTGGAACTATACACCTATTTTCTTAATGATGTCGAACCCGAACGTAGGGCAATCATTACACCAGCGAAAGTAATACAAAGTATACCCAGTACTTGTAATGTGGCTATTGGTTGATCCATTAATAGCCAAGCGAACGAGGGACCAAAAATAAATACAGAATATTCATAAATGGATACATATGAAGCATCACCTATCTGATAAGCCCTAAATATTAACCCAACACCAACGGTTGCCCCTACTGCTTGTAAAACTACCCACCAAATAAAAGGGGACATTTCCCAAACCCATGTTCTTAGGATAAAACCATCAGCACCCAAAGGAGCATCAAATCCAAATGTTGACAAACAAAAGATTGCTACGAAACCTATAAATGCTTGAATAACTAAGAGAGCAGCAAGCATGGATAGTGTTGTCTCGCCCATGCATAGCTGCCTTGTAGCGATTGATCCACAGGCATAAAAAAACCCCCCAATAGCAGGTAATAANCTAATATAGCTAAACTCCTCAGNAGTATTACCCAACACNANTAAAATCCCCAAAAAGCCAATNANNACTGCAATTACTCTTATTGNNCCAATCGCCTGTNTTAANAAAAATGCACTAATCAANAGNACAAAAATCGGAGCTGTGAATAAACCNGCCAAAGCGTCAGAAAATGGAACAAATGCAAGGCTTCCAAAGTAAAAAAGCATGGACAATGCTGTTAAAAAACTGCGAAAATATACCGCCCACCATCTTACTGGCCTCAGCCTACCCATCCCAAAGGCAGAAATAATTATTAGTATAGGAAGAGCCAGCCCTGCTCTCATTATTTGAAATTGCCATAAACTTGCGGTTTCAGCGATAACTACAATATAATTATCTATGAAGCCAACAATCAGCATCGCAAAAACCATAATTAGCCCGGCTTTACGATTATTTACTGGTATAAAATCACCCATCAAACGACGGTATAACTAATGTTAGCTAAAGCCAACTTNTAAAATTAATATTGGAAATTCCAAAAAATTATGTCTGTTGCATTTTATGATTTATAATGATTTCGATGACAAATGGGTCAATATTCATAAAATCTGCTATATCCCCAACTCGATCCGGATAGTTTTCTTCAGTATATTCATCGTAATAGGTATTATTTTCATCAATACCAGTTGTAAAGTACATCCATATTTGATCGTCTCTAATATCGTACCCAATTCCGCCGTTTGGCCAGCGGCTATCTTGATTATGGTTTTTTAGAAAAAATAAAATCTCTGCAACAAGCCAATTTGCGTGTGAGGGCCAAGTCTCTAGGTGATTCAAAAGTAAAGAACGCTCGCCATTTCCATAAAAATAGGCCTGATAAAATTCAACACCGGCATCAAGTTCCGCTTTATCTAATATTTCATACTTCATCAGTTAAACTCAAAATTACGCAAGACTTTAGGAAACATATATCACAAACTTCAATATTTGACCTATAAAAATCAAGCACAGTTTTTCAAACTATCCAAACAATCATAGTTACGTTTGTGAAAATTGAGATACAATTGGCTAGTTACCAGATCCTCTTTCTATAGGGGAATAAGGACATTCAATATACTTCAAGTATTTTTTTCCAGTTACATGTCACGGGAAAGCCATTGAACAACAATATATCCCAAAATTGCTCCAAATATCTGAGCCAACACAAACGAAGGAATACCAGAGGGAGAAATTCCCGTAAAAGTATCAGAGAACTGTCTGGCGATTGTCACTGCTGGATTTGCAAAACTGGTTGAAGAGCTAAACCAGTAAGCAGAAGCTATATATGAACCAACAAGAATGGGAATATTTTGCCTTGCAACTTCACGGGCGAGAAAAATAACTAAAACTAAACCGAAAGTTGCCAATATTTCAGACAAAAATTGAGAAAGATCATGCCTTACATGCGTAGAAATCGTTATAACGGGCAGTCCAAAAATAATATTTGCAGCAAGACATCCAAAAATTGCACCAATTATTTGGAATAAAACATATGCTACCAAGTCCATTAACGAAATTATTTTCTTAAACCAAAATATAAGGGAAACTACAGGGTTAAAGTGAGCACCCGAAATCGGTCCAAAAATTGAAATTATAACTACCAACGTTAGGCCAGTGGGTATTGCATTGCCTAGTAATGTAATACCATCATCCTGGGACAATCTATCGGCCATAATTCCAGAACCGACAACCGTTAATACAAGAAAAAATGATCCTATGAATTCAGAAACATATTTTTGGTTTTTTGAAAATTCCATATATTAGGTCCAGAGGATTAAACCACTGATCTAATTATGCATATAAAAAAAATTTGCAAATAGTTTTAATTAACAGATTAAAAATTCAACGGGCTTTAAGAGCTTTGAATATTTACAGTATCTGTATGATTTTCCGGTATACTTAAGCCTTTATGCAATAACTTTGTGCAACGATCGATCACATGCCCTTCACTCATGCCCGCATCACTGTACATTTCAGCCGGGCTAGCTTGATCAATGAAACGATCTGGTAGGACCATGCTGTCTATATTGACTCCATGGCGTAACTGGCCTGACTGCATCAAATAATGAAGGACCAAACTACTAAAGCCACCCACAGATCCCTGTTCAACTGTCAAAATAGCAGAATGATTATTTACCAGCTCATCAATTAAAGCTGTATCGAGTGGTTTTGCAAAACGGGCGTCTGCAATCGTAACTGAAATTCCTTTATTCTTTAATGCGACAGCTGCCTCTTGAACAACAGATAGATGTGCTCCAAATGAGAGAATAGCAATATCTGAACCATCTTGGATAATTCTACCTTTTCCTATTTCAAGGACTTCCCCTCGCTTCGGTAATTCAACGCCCAAACCATTTCCTCTCGGATATCGAAAGGAAATTGGCCCAGTATCATATTCGGCAGCTGTTCGCACCATATGCATTAATTCGGCTTCATCCGCAGCAGCCATGACAACAAAGTTTGGTAAGTTTGAAAGGTAAGCAACATCGAATGCGCCTGCATGTGTTGCTCCATCTGCCCCCACTAACCCTGCTCGATCAATTGCAAAGCGTACAGGTAAATTTTGCAGCGCTACATCATGTACTATCTGATCGTAACCTCTTTGAAGNAATGTGGAGTAAATAGCACAAAATGGCTTAAGTCCACTTGCAGCCATACCGGCAGCAAAAGTTACGCCATGCTGTTCAGCGATCCCAACATCAAAAACACGCTTCGGAAAAACTTTCGCCATAGCATTCACACCTGTACCAGATGGCATTGCCGCAGTAACGGCTACAACCCTGGGATCTGCCTCTGCCTCAATGGTAAGAGCTTGTCCAAATATGCTTGTGTAACTCGGCGCATTAGCAGGTGTCTTTGATTGAAGCCCTGTCGCTATGTCAAATTTTGATACTCCATGATATTTGTCGCTAGAGTTTTCAGCTGGTGCATATCCGCAGCCCTTCTTTGTGCAAACATGTATAAGAACTGGTCCGGTGGCTCGTGCTTTTGCCGCTCGAAGAACGGATAATAATTGAGGCATATTATGGCCGTCTATTGGCCCTAAATAATCAAATCCTAGCTCCTCAAACAAAGTCGCCTGCCCGTGCATACCAGTTACAATTTGCCTCGCTCTNCGCGCTCCATCGCGCATTGCCCATGGCAAATGAACTTCAACTTCTTCTGCAAGCGTTTTTAATTTGTGAAAGGCAGAGTTGCCATATAAGCCTGACAGATAACTAGACATCGCGCCAACNGGTGGAGCAATCGACATTTCATTATCATTTAAAATTACGAATAATCTTTTATTTTCTGCACCTGCGTTATTCATCGCCTCGTAGGCCATACCGGCAGAAATTGATCCGTCACCTATTACCGCTATGCAGTCACCGACTGTCTGGCCAAGCTCTCGGCCCATTGTAAAGCCCAACGCAGCTGAAATAGANGTTGAACTATGTGCGGCTCCAAAAGGNTCATATTCGCTTTCACTCCTTTTNGTAAAACCACTGACNCCGTCCTTCTGTCTCAAACCCATCATGCGCTTCCTGCGTCCGGTAATGATTTTATGNGGGTAACACTGATGACCAACATCCCATATTAACTTATCTAGTGGGGTTTTAAATATAGCGTGCAAGGCAACCGTTAATTCTACAACGCCAAGCGAGGAACCCAAATGCCCACCCGTTTGAGAAACAACTTCAATGACTTCGTTACGGAGTTCTTTGGCAACTTGATCTAAATCAGCATCACTCAGCTTTCTNAGNTCTTCCGGACCGGAAACTTTGTCCAAAATTGGCAGTTCAAACGGAAAAGACATTTCTGTATCCTTTTATTAAGTTAAAAGGCGCCGCACCTGTATTGGGCAAGTGCGACGCCAGTTTCCTGTAGCCAACAGGAAGGGAACCGGGGTGTGGAAACCCCGAATTTGGCCTATGGGACAATAGGCCAAATCTGGCATCTGGGATTGGCGCAACTGACAAAAGTCAAAAAAAGGCTTCGACAATTAACAATTATTTGCGCCAATCCCATCATTCGTACACCGGAGCTCCAGTTGTAGCCAATTCAGGCCAGTACTGGATTACATTGGAACCTTGTAACGGCTGCTGATACCCCTTGTGACATGTTTTACATGCCGCTTTGGGTGCATCACCGTGCACAGGTCCGAGTCGATTTTCCGGATAAACATCAGCTAAAGGAACAAGATAATCATTGTTCATTTCTTGGACCATCGAAATTCCCAATGAAGAGATGCCCCACTGTGGAGTTACCTGCTCAGTATCATAAAACGCACGACTGTTGTGACAAAGCACACAATTTTTCCCAAGCGAATTAGAGAAATAATTCATCAGCGAGTACGTACGCTCTGTTTGTTGAATTAAAGGATCTCCTGGCTGATTTTCTACTCTAGACTCCAAATCATGAACATTTATTTGCTCATAATTTAGAAGGTACGCCTCCAACGCATCTGACGGCAGAGATGTGAATTGGCTCAAAGAAGTGGCTCTNTTCTGTACTGAAGGCCATCCAGCTGTTGCCTCATTTACAGGAGTTATCTTAAACCAAATTTCACTCGGAACATTCTGACCTCTGTGACAGGTCATACATGTAACGCCTACTTGTTTATTAGCATTTACATGTCCATCCCAATTCTCATTGATGTTTTGGGTCATCTGGATCATTCGACGAGAAACAACTTTTGTGTATAGCGCATCGTCACCATAAGTCTCCAAATCACCTTCACCATGGCAATAAGCACATCCCTGATCTGGAGATACCCAATTTGTCATGGCGGCCATCAAGCGATTGAAATTATCCTCAGTTAGATCTCCAAGCACCTGTACATTCTGGTAAATATCTTTTGCCAACGGCTCAGATCCATCAGGTATGTAGGGTTCATCTTCCATCAAACTGGCGATATCAGGATCAGGTGTAGCTAAATCACTTTTGAACTCTGTGACAGACATTCCTGTTCCACGAGGTCCGGTTTGAAGGCTATCTGTAGCATACGGCTGACCCCAAGTAATAATAAGGATGCCGAGAAATACAGCTCCACCCACAGCTCCAACTAAGATACCAGGGCCGAAGATATTTGTAGGGTTTTCTCGATTCCATACATTAAACCATTTTGGTAACATCTTAATTCTCCTGACCTATAAAGGCCTCATACGACCCGTAACTTTCGTAACCGTATGAACCATCATACATTGGAGCAAAGTAGTGCTCTTGAGCCCATATGAACCAGTTATCAACAACTGTTCCCGTTAGAAGAATACCAATTCCTCCAGTTATTGGGGTCAGAACTGCAAACCACCAAGCCCATCTATGGATACCTTCCATTGTAGCATTGAAACCCATTGTCCAGCGCCAGAACAATGCAGCTCGTTCGGAAGCCGTTCCTCTGTCATAAATTTGTTCCAGCTCACGGTCTCCACCAAATCGCGTTGTTGCTAAAATCGTAGCACCATGCATCGCGAATAGAAGAACAGACCCGTATAGGAATACGATGGACAGACAATGGAATGGGTTATAATACAAGTTGCCNTATCTTATGGAAAATGCAGTTGTCCAATCCAAGTGTGGAAAGATGCCATATGGAACGGCCTCAGACCAACTTCCCATCAGAAACGGTCTGAATAAGCCCAAAACTAAAAATAACCATATCGCAGCCAAGAATGCCCATGCTACATGTTTTCCCATTTTGTGCTGCTGAGCCAAAAGATAGCTTCTTAGCCACCACGACATTACAGAAACTAATAGGAAAAATGAGCTTATTATATACCATCCACCTTCATTAAGCGGCGGCATACGAAGTCCCCATTCTGGCCCTGGAGGATCCAGCGCTAACCAAAACCCTTGACGAAGAAATTCTGGGATAGACCAACCAACCTGGGCTAACATGTTGAGCCCGACAATTACGAACCACAGCAGACCAGTAGAAAGAGCAATAATACCTGTCCAACCAAGAAAAACTGGTCCTATCTGTGCATTTCCAATCCATCCAGCTAAACGTGAAAACCAAGGTGTGCCGCCTCTCTCAGCCGCCATATTGTTTTCGTTATCGACACCCATTTCTACAGGGCCACGCACCTGAACTTGGGTAAAAATATTTTGATACTCAATCATTTTCACATCCCCATCTGACTAGGCCAAATTGGTAATTCTAACCACCAATTCCACCATTCTGGCCAACCTTTAGTCCAAACAGGTCCAGAAATTATGATGCAAACTGCGGACCAAAAAACCGCATTTATTGCAAGCAAGAAACCTAATCTGTGAATACCTAGAGTACCAATCGAATAACCTATAAAGTCACGGAAGAATGTGTCCTCATTATCGGGACCCATTGCTTCTTCTCCTTTTTCAGGATTCGCCGCACTTAAGACCAGTGCTCCATGTAAAGCCAATGCCAAGGTTGTTGTGAAAAATAAAGTAACTGCGAGCATGTGTGCAGGATTGTAATGGAAATGCAAATATGCGTACCCAACATTACTTACCCAGTCTAAATGACTGAAAATCCCATATGGAAACCCATGGCCCCATGCACCCATCAATAGTGGTCGAAATATGACCAATGTTACATAGGCTAAAATCGCAAAACCAAAGGCGATAGGAACATGATATCCAATACCTAGCTTGCGACAAATTTCCACTTCTCGTAGAGCCCAACTAATGAAAGCTGCGGTTGCACAAATAGTTATTATCTGCCACAGCCCACCTTCCAGTAGAGGTGCCATACCTAATCCATAACTTAAATCTGGGGGCGCTATATTGATTAACCAGGGATTAAACGTGCCTTGTTGGCTCGCACCCCAAAATATCAAAACAGTCCCCAAAAGGGCGAAAAATGCTGTCGAAACTCCAAAGAAGCCTACATAAAAAGGCCCCACCCAAAAGTCGAACAGATTACCGCCTATCAACGTCCCTCCACGGACGCGATACTTCCTCTCGAAGCTGAGCAATGCCATCTCTTCTCTCCGCTTTCTTCGGTCCGTTTACTAGAAACGAAAGCCGATAGTTATAATTTAGTAGCCACGGCCAAATGNATATACCATCTGCCCGTAGCATTATTTTTTAGTTCACCTCTTGCAAACCAATTGCTTAGCCACCAGCTGCTGCAGCTGCTGACTCAAACCAATTGAAATGCTCTGTGCTTAGCAGAACAAGATGTATCATTGCTGCTAGCAAGAATAGGAAAACACCTTGTGCTACAAACACGCGGCGTGGATCGAAAACGAGCCAGATTTTATAGAATTTAGCCATAAATCAATCCTCCCTAGAATGCGAACCAAGGGCGGTAGATGTAAGTTGCTATATGAGCAATAATGCATGCAGTTACGAATAACCACATCCCACTCAAATAAACAGAATGCAACTCCTGCGCCTGTTCGTCGGTTAGACCTGTAAATGACAAGTCGTTTTTATCAGCCATGACATTTCCTCCGGAAATAATTTGCTGACGCCACAGCACCCCTGCGGCCGGGTCCCTCCAGAGGCTTATGCCTCCTTCGGGGTCCTGTTCCACCGATACGGCAGAGCAGATATTGATCCTCAACCTTAAACATCAGGCCGAGAAAATTACTGGCGTGATCCGATCAGCCTCAGCTCTTGACCGAGCTAGTGGGCCATCCACAAATATAGATTTTTTTCGGAACACCTCCGCAATCCAACTTGCTGTGGCAAATGGGATTGCGAGCATAAAAATTATACTAAAATAAATTGTAAACTCGAGAGAGCGGCGTGGCTTCGCTCTAAACTTTCGAGTGGATGAAGAAACATCTGTCAATGTTCTAAGCTCCTTTCTTTTGTGTAGCACTTGATCCATCAAGAGCCATTACCGTTTCGACAGTCACATGGTCTTGACCAGCATTGAGGGTCGCTATTTCGACTGCATCCCGCAGTCTTTTCGCTGCCGAAATTCTTGTTAAAATCGGATGCGTTGACACTATACGGTCCAATTCCGCCTGAGCCTGAGCATCCCAAGGCAAATCTCGTTTCAGATTTGTTGGAGTAGCTTCAGCTGCATCCATATCACTGGCAAGAGGCAGAATGTGGAATAATGCATCAAATAAACCATTACATAGCTCTTGAAGTACATAGGTTGCACCAGCATATCCCATCATTGGCGTGCCAGTAGAACGCCTAATTGCAGCACCGGGAAAAGAGGCAGGTATGAAGGCAGGTTGGGGACCATGCCCATTTTTTAGCTCTGCCAAATACATTTTTTCATTAATTGANCCAAAAACAATCAATGGTCTTTTTTGCTCAATTAATGATCTAACCTCTTGATTGTTTGTCTTTTTACCAGCAACCCTGGCAACTGAAAATACACAAGGAAATCCAAGGTCATTTTCCAAATAGTTCCTGAGACCTCGAGCGTAAGTTTCATTTGCCACAATTCCAAATTCGGCTGTACCAAAAAAATCCTGTGTCACAGAACGCCAAAGGTCCCATACGGGCTTTATGGTAGAGTGCTTCTCTTTTTCAATGAACGGCTCAGGATCTAATTCTAAAAGCTCTCCTAAGGATCTAAGGAATTTCGTAGTGCTATCAACTCCAATTGGCGCCTGTAAATATGGCTTACCAAGNAGTTCACTTAAGCCTCNTCCGAATTCACGATACATACAGATATTAACATCAGCGTTTACAAGATTGCGCATTTCAGCCAGATGGGCTCCTAAGGGCATAACCATATTCACTTCAGCCCCTATTCCCTCCACAAGACGCCGAATTTCTTGCAAGTCACTTGGCATGTTGAACGTGCCGTACATTGGACCCAAAATATTTACCCGCGGTTTAGAGTTTTCTTCACGCTTCTTTTCCGGTGGCATTCTGCCCTTAGTCATCCCAAACTCAGTAAAAATCCAAGTCATTGCACGATCCGCNGACTCCCACTGGTCTTCATCAATAGTTCGCGGTAGAAATCTCTGTATTGAAGTTCCTTGTGGGGTAACACCTCCACCAATCATTTCAGCTATTGAACCGGTGACAACAACGGCGGGCAACGCAGGATCTAAAGCACCCCAAGCCCTTTTCATGGCCCCCTCTGTACCATCCCTGCCCAATTCTTCCTCACCAAGGCCAGTTACGACAATAGGCAGCTCATGCGGGGGCAACCCGTCAGTGTAATGAAGCACAGATGTTACTGGCAGATTCTCACAACCAACCGGACCATCAATTACTACCTGAAGACCTTTCACAGCGCAAAAGGCATATACAGCCCCCCAATATCCACCGGCACGATCATGATCTTGGATCAACATTAGATCATCTCCTGCGCTTTGGCAGCACGAGCAGCCTTATCTAATTTTTTCTGATGCTGAGCTCTAAAGTCTGGGCGAAGATTTGGACTACCTTCCCAAACACCTGCGGTATCTTCAGAGCCAACTCCTTCAAAAAAGCCTTTTAAATTGGCCATTCTTTTACGATTTGATATTGCAGCGTTGATAACTTGTGCCAAACTTCCCGCACCAGCTGCACCCATCAAAGGTCGTGCGGATACTAGGTTTGTGAAGTACAGACCGGGTCTACCCTGCTCTTTAGCATGTTGAACGACTGGAGTCGTGCCTATTGCTAGATCGGGATCAAACGCATCAATTGCTGCCAGATCATCCTCCAACGAAGCCCGGAACTTAACTACNGTTCCTTTTTCATTAAGCCACGCAGCGTCAGACGCCGACATTTCTGTTTTGGGACAAGCCGTTCCGACATAAGGAACCTCAGCTCCACTATCAATAAGCAATCTAGCAACTAAAAGCTCACTTCCCTCGTACCCAGAGAGCGTGATTTTTCCTTTTATTGGATTGTTTTTTAGTGCTTCTCTTATTGATGGAAGAAACATATTTTGCGCTTTAGCTACTTGCTTAGAGGGCACTCCAAATGCTTCTCCTATACTAGAAAGCCAATTCGCGGTTCCATCATACCCGACTGGAGCACTTCCAACCGCTTGACGACCAGCAGCATCAAATTCTCTCAGCGTTGCTGTATAAAATGGATGGATTGCTGCAACAACTTGACAATCCAGAGCTGCATACAATTCGCGCCACTCTCTGGCAGGCAAAACAGGACCTGTCGCCAAGCCTAGTGGCTCAATCATTGCTCCTAAAACCATTGGATCTGCGGGAAACATTTCACCAAGTATAGCAATACTTGGCCTATCATTTTTACCCCCNTCAGGAGCTTGAACNGGCCCAGCCTCTACTTCCTGACGAGCAAAATTCAACATAGCGCCCGCAAGTATATCTTTAGCTTCGGCATGAGTTGGAACGCCAAAGCCTGGAACATCAATACCTATAATTCGGACACCGTTTATTTCATTTGGCAGTAGTCTGAGAGGGACCCCACTAGCAGTAGGGACACATAGGTTTGTTACAACAACTGCATCGTAATGATCTGGGTCTGCAAGTTCGTGAACGGCGTCACGTATATCTTCAAAAAGCTTACCTGTTACCAATGTCTCAGAGTTAAATGGAACGTAACCTACTGACCGCCTAGCACCGTAGAAGTGGCTAACAAAGCTTAAACCGTAAACGCAGCAAGCAGACCCTGATAGTACAGTAGCGACACGACGCATCCGCAAGCCAACCCTTAAGGAACCAAATGCAGGACACATCGATTGCGGCTTATCGTGAGGACCTAAAGGATAGTCTTCCGCATATTTCTCNAANATTTCACTATTCTGATTATTAGCAGCAGCTTCAGCCATAGTGTTTCCAGAGTGGCAACCCAGGGATTGATCCGCTGTAAAATCAGATTGAGGCAACCCTTCTCCCGCATTCTCTGCAGGATGCCCTTTTATCACTTCAGCNTCGGCAGCGGTGTCATATGTTACTTCTTTGCTCACTTCATGCCTCGTCGTACATAACCTCTAGAGACTTTTTCGGTTTGGCGTTCTTTCCCCGCATATCCACATCAGTCGCGGGCACCAAGACAAAATCACCACCAGTATCTTTACTATCAAAAAGATTAAGCAAACCGTCCTGATCTAGCGGTTTGGGCCTAACTGGCGGTGCGCCGGCGACAGCTTCTGCAAGCTGCGTAAATAAATCTCCCCACTGCCCATTGGCCGTTCCAACAATTTGATAATTTGCAGATTTTTTTCTCAGATCATCATCTTGAGGTATTGAAGCTAATACTGGTATGTCTGCAGCTTTAGCAAATGCAGCAGCTTCTCCAGTCCCATCATCTTTGTTAATAACAAGACCGGCAACACCAACATTACCCCCCAGCTTCCGGAAATACTCAACGGCGGAGCATACATTATTTGCAACATAAAGAGACTGTAAATCATTCGAACCGACAAGAATTACTTTCTGAGCCATATCTCGTGCAATAGGAAGTCCAAAACCTCCACAAACTACATCACCCAAAAAGTCTAGGAGAACATAGTCAAAATCCCAATCATGAAAACCTAACTTCTCAAGTAGCTCAAAACCATGAATTATGCCTCTTCCACCACAGCCTCTTCCGACCTCTGGACCACCGAGCTCCATAGCAAACACGCCACCACGCTTGAAGCATACATCACCAATTTTTACTTCTTCACCGGCCAGCTTCTTCTTGGTGGAAGTCTCAATGATTGTGGGACAAGCCTTACCACCAAACAATAGACTTGTAGTATCAGATTTGGGGTCACAACCTATGAGCAGCACTCTCTTCCCCATTTCTGCCATCATGTGGGAAAGATTTGCTAGTGTGAAAGACTTTCCAATACCACCCTTGCCATAAATTGCTATGATTTGGGTATGCTTTGTGGGCTCTTTAGCCTCACCGTCAGATTGTATATCCGCAAGGTCCATGCTCGCCTCATCTCTGAGCCTTTGAGAATAGTCCTTCAAGTTTGGGACATCATCTTTCATTTTATATTGCTCCAATCTAGCATCATTTTGCTGCAATCAGCTGTTTCGAATGCCGTTCTNTAGGCCAAATCAGCCTCTTCAGCTGACGACCTGTGTGTAATCAATCCGCCTAAGGAGAGCGCCCCGCTCTCTACCAAGGCACGAACTGCAATTAGATCTGACTGAGACCATTCAGCCGCTATTCTTATTTTGATTTCCTTCATAAAAGCTGGTGGAAAGGCAAAATTGATTCTCTCGCTATAGAATCCCGCGAGCACTATTTCTGCGCCTTTTTGGCCTCTTTGGATCCATTGATCTAAAAGATCAGAACGCCCCGACGCGTCAAAAATAGCGCGGTAATTATTTCTATTGTCTATATCCGGATGCACAACCTCGTAACCAACAGCNCCATCTCTGCGAGCTTCGTCTATCTCCCAAACTGTGGGAGGCTCGCCACCTGCAGCAAGTGTCAGGCGTGCCAACATCCGCCCAAGAACGCCATGGCCTATAATAAGATCTGGTAACCTAACTTCCATTCCAGCTATCGCATGGCGTGCTGTTGCTGCCAACGCAAAGAGCGCACCCTGCTCACCCAAATTTCGATCGATTTTAATTGTTCTATCACAAGGAGTTACAAGAAGTCTGGCTGACCCGCCAAAAAGTCCCAAAGCATCCTTAAATCCATTAGAGCCAGGCACAAACACATAATCACCGGGCGAAAGCGCCGCACCTTTTTCGGCATGAATAACTTCACCAACGGCTTCATAACCAGGCACTAGAGGATACCCCATACCCGGGAATGGCGGCATGGTACCAGACCATAATAAATTTTCAGTACCGGTTGAAATTCCAGAATGACTTACTTGAACGACAACATCGCCATCAGTCGGCTCCTTCAAGCCAACCGACTGGATTGAAAGTTGCTTAGCACCCTCCAATAGAACTGCCGATGTCTCCATCCTAAAATCCCTAACATTGGGCTGCGTTAAAGAGTCGCAACCTAGTGTCACTTTAACCTGACAATCTCAAGTGTCAATTTGTTTTGACATTTTTTATAATTTAAGTTTTCTGAGCCTCTATTACGGTTGTAATGAAGGGCCGCGCAGATTTATGAATCGTGACGTTTGAAAAGCCAGCATCCTTTATAAACCCAGACACTTGGTCAGGAGATCGAGTTTTGCCTGTGCTCATCGCAAGTGTGTACATCGCAAAGTATACATCGCCCCACAACGTTGGCCGGTCAGCGCCAAGCATTGGCTCCGACACTATTAAACGACCACCCTTATCAAGCGCACTATAGGNTTTACCCAGNAAATCCCTAATTGTTTCATCACGATGATCATAAAGTATGCGAACGAGTGAAATTATATCGTATCCGGCTGGCAGTTCATCCTCCTTGAACGATCCAATGATACAGCGATGCCCTGAANTCTCAGAATGAGAGCCAGGCANATCAAAAACAGCAGCATCAACCTTAGGATNGATTTTTTTAAGCTCACTGACAAAGGTACCTTTACCACCACCAACGTCCAAAAAGCGGCATACTGACGGTATATTAACTGCTGCCAGAGTGTCAGCGGCAACCAAATGCTGAGACTCGCTCATTAAATCGCTATACTTCTCCACCTCCGAGGACTTAAGGTCCATTCCGCCNCCAAACACATAAGGCCAAAATTTTGAAAGCTGTGTTTCCTCGACGCCTTTGAAGAAACCCACTGGATTAAGCAAATCTTGGTAAAGAATTTTGTGATGTTCTATCAGTGCGGTAACTCCTGGCAAGCCTATAAGGACCGCCCCCTTTCGCGTTAAGCGATAGTGACCCTTCCTCTCGATTACNAGCCCAATAGCCTCACCGGCGCGGCATAAAATNTCTGANCGCTCTAAGTCAAAGCCCCAAACTGAAGACAACATCGCGGCAGAATATGGCTTATCCGCTAATTTCTGCAGCGCGCCTGTTTGAACCCACACATAAAGGATTTGTGTCGCAACAAAGCCGGCCATAAGCTTAAAGATATCTTCACCTTCACGCTTTGCTATGCCNGAAAGAATTGGTAACTTAGCAATAATTTTGTGAAATTTCNGACTTCGGAATAAGTTATTTTTAGCCCGCATCCAAAAATNGGATTTTGGNNGCTTAACGAAANCACTTTCTGGACTNTCNACTACCATANANTCACGCCACTGGCTTCATATGTTCCTTGGGCAAGAGGCGGTTCGATTGTAACTTTACTATTTCTGCAAGCTTTGCCTCACCGGGGCAGGAAGGAATAGACGAAATTGCCCCACCGAGTATATCTCTTAGTTTCTGCTTAGCACCATTGATACCATATTCGCTGACTGCATTTGGCCGTTGGTTCTTTACATCTTGGCCAGATGGTTTGCCAGTTTCGTCCTCCGCGCAGAGAACATCCAATAAATCATCAGCGACCTGAAATGCTTCCCCTATGCGAGCACCTAACTCGAACCAAGGCTCAGGATCATGGCCCGCACTTGCCGCCCCCATCTGGGTCGCCGCTATAAATAATGCACCTGTTTTTGTCTGATGATACGCCGACAAGTCTACANTCATTTCAGCTTCCCATGCCTGACCAGCGCAAATACCTTTTGGAAATCCAGTGTACTTTGACAGCAATTCTATCAGTTTTGCTGCCCTTATCGCGTCGTTATTTGACGCTTTTGCTATNACGCCGAAAGCATTAGCAATCAAACTATCACCCACCAGCACAGCAGTAGACTCGCCGTATTTACTATGAACAGAGGGCTTCCCACGTCTCGTTTCCGCGTTGTCAAAGCAAGGTAAATCATCATGAACTAAACTTGCGCAATGTATCATTTCTAAAGCTGCTGCAGACGCATCAGCTAAGCTGGGATTGTCATCACCACAGGCTACTGCTACGGAAAGCAATATCGTAGGCCGTATTCTGGCCCCACCAGGAAACACCGAGTATTGAATTGCACCATCAAGTTTCTGCGGTATAGAAAGTTTTTCATCAAAAACCCCAACACCGCGCCTGACGGCGGCCTCAATTCTCTTATCTAGCACAGCAATACTCCGGTAGTGACAATTATTATTTACATATGTGTAAATTATACTGGACATATTATTTATTCGAGTCAACAATTCAATTATGACCCTCCATCAGTTACCCATAGCTAATAAAGAAAGAGTTATTATTGTAGGAGCTGGTATTGGTGGCCTTGCAGCATCACTGCGCCTGTCTCATATGGGCTATAATGTAAAGGTTTTTGAGACAGCAGAAACCGCAGGGGGCAAGCTCAGAACAATAACAGGGCAAACTGGAGAGATTGATATAGGGCCTACAGTTCTTACACTTTTGCCAGTTTTTCAAAACCTTTTTAGGTCAGTTGGCGAAGATATTTTTGACCATATTGAGCTGGTAAGACAAAAAATTATAGCCCGACACTGGTGGCCGGACGGGGAAACTTTAGACCTCCATGACGACTTTGAATCATCACGAGATGCTATACTCAATTTCAGTGGACCCGAGTCCGCAAAAGAATTTGAGAAGTACTTTTACGATACGAGAGATTTATTTTCATGTTTTGACATCCCAGTGATGCAGAATCCAAACCCATCAATGTTAGACATGAATCGTGCCGTTCTAAATAACCCAAAAATTCTCTTTAAAATGCATCCACTGAGGACGCTAAGTGGTTTACTTAATTATAAATTTCGAGATAAGCGACTGCAGCAACTATTTGGTCGATACGCTACTTATGTTGGAGGCTCACCATTAGAGTCCCCAGCTCTTCTATCATTAATCTGGCAAGCTGAAGCACGTGGGGTTTGGTCTGTTAAAGGCGGAATGAAAAAACTTGCACGAGTGCTCGAGAAGCTGGCCGCAGATCGTGGCGCGTCGTTTCATTACAACACCGAGGTAAAAAATTTAAATATTAAGCACGACAGATTAGTTTCCGTCACAGACAACTTAAATATAAGCCATGAGGCTGACAAGTTTATCTTTAATGGAGACCCAAGAGCATTAGCATTAGGAAGACTTGGCCAAAAAGTGAAAAAAGCTGCTTCCAAGGAAGCTGATTGCGAAAGAAGCTTATCAGCATACGTTTGGGGCTTTGATGCAAAGGTCTCTGGCCCAGATCTAGTCCATCACAACGTCTTTTTTTCTGATGTAACAAATTCAGAGTTTTATGACATTAAAAAGGGCAAAATGCCGGTTGATCCATCCATTTATATTTGTGCTCAGGATCGTGGTAAAAATGCACCATACCCCACTACAGAGCGCTTTGAGATCATTTTAAACGCTCCACCAGTCTCAAAGAGANAGTCTACTCCAGAGGATTATGAAAAATGCAAAGAAATAACATTCAAGCGGCTGGAAATGTTTGGCCTGACCTTTCAATCAAAACTGAAAAGAGAAAACCTAACAACACCTCAGGACTTCGAGGGACTTTTTCCAGCATCGGACGGGTCACTCTACGGTCGGAGCCCTCACAGCCTGCTGGCAACTTTGAAGCGCCCGAAATGCGCGACGTCCCTTCAAAACCTATTTCTCGTGGGAGGGGGAGTACACCCCGGGGCAGGAGTTCCAATGGCAACGCTTTGCGCCCAGCTGGCGGTCGAGGAGATGACAAAGGACCAAACTTCAATATCGACGTTCCCTCAAATGGCTACGCATGGTGGTACATTGACGGAATCGACCCGATAAGTGGAAAAGCTATTTCAATTATAGCGTTCATCGGTTCAGTATTTTCGCCTTGGTATAAGTGGTCAGGAAGAAAAGTTCCACAGAACAACGTTTGTATAAATGTCGCCACTTATGGCCCTGGCGGTCGGTTTACTATGACCGACCGTGGAAGTTCAGCTTTGCAACAATCAAAACATAGCCTTACAGTTGGGCCATCCTCAATGATTTGGGATGAGGCAGAACAAAGTTTAATTATATCCGTTAATGAAGTCAGTGGCTTACCTATCATATCACCAGTTAAGGGTACAATTATTGTGAAGCCCAAGTCGATCACTGATGTAGAGCTACCATTGACATCAACTGGTACCCATATTTGGAGACCGTTCGCCCCAACGGCAGAAATCGAGGTGGATCTAAATAAGGACGGATGGAAATGGTCAGGACATGGCTATTTTGATGCAAATTTTGGAACTCGCGCACTTGAGCAAGACTTTAACTACTGGACGTGGGGTCGGTTTCCCATTTCAGGCGGAACAAAATGCTTTTACGATCTCGAATTTAAAAATGGAGAAAAAGAAAGCCACGCTTTTAATTTCGACGGCGATGGCAAAGCCTCGTTGATTTCAGATCCACCTCCTATTAAAAAATTTAAACGAAGCCTTTGGTCTGTAAAACGTAGTACNCGGTGTGACGAATCTTCTAAACCTCGGCAGATCAAAAACATGCTCGATGCACCATTTTACAGTAGGGCAGCAGTTGAAACAACTCTAGATGGGGCCAAAACTACAGGAGTTTTCGAAGCTTTAGATCTTCATCGTTTCCGGAACCCTATAATTTTAGCAATGCTCGCTGTACGAGTTCCTCGACGCAGGCGTTGGACATTTAAGTAGGGAATTAATTTAGCCTAAATACAGCAGCATTTAGTGTCGCGGCGAATGCTACCCAGGCTAAATATGGCAAAAACAGAACTCCTGCCAATGATGAATATAACCAGAAGACGCATGTGGAAATCAACACAGAGACTAATAAAAAAAGTATAATCATTAAACCGAGTTTTATATTCTTTAATCCAAAAAATACAGGCGTCCACAAAGTATTTATAGCAATCTGGAGCGCCCATAATGCTAATGCAGAGCCTGAATTCTCAAGATTTGCCAAAGTTGCTCCACTATAGGACATGAGTATGTAAAGAATTGGCCAAGCAACAGGAAAAATCCAATTAGGTGGAGTCCACCTTGGCTTATTTAAATCTGAGTACCACTTTCCTGGAGGGAAAAGTGATCCTGTTAGGCCCGCAGCCATACAAGCAAATAAAAAAATCAGAAAATCTATCCAGAACATATTGTTTCATCTTCCCAAAAACTGTCTTGGCTAGGCGCGATAATGCTCAAGGTCTCTTTGGCGAAGCTGCTCTAGTATAGAAATAAAACGTTCACTCCAATCAGAGCCATCAAGCTTCTTAACTTCAGCGGCATCAACAAGAAATTTGGTTTGTTCTAGAGGCTGGGCATAACGAGTAGCAGGGCCTGGTAACATCAAACTAGCACCCGCCTGTGCACAAGATAATAAAAGTAATCCTACCTTTTTTGTCCGCGACGTCTTAGCCCGAAGAGTGATACTGTCATATTTATTGTTTCGAATTTCCTGTCCAATTGCTGCGTAAATGTGACGCGCAGAAAACATGGCTGGCCTGACAGCTCTTGGCAGGCAAACGATCCCAGATTCTGAGCGTTGATATAAAATTTCTGCTTTTGATAGTAACCGATGCGCTAACTCCCTTATTTCGGGTGTTGGAGCAGGAGCCTTTAAAAAAGAATTTGGGTTTACACCAACCTCTTTCATCCAGTTTAGAGGGATATATAAACGTCCTTCCCGAGCATCTTCCCCAATATCACGAGCAATATTGGTAAGTTGCATCGCAACACCTAAATCACATGCACGTGCCAGAACATTAGAGTCCCGCTGCCGCATAATAACGCACATCATCACGCCAACAGCCGAAGCTACCCTAGCAGAATAAGCAACTAGTTCGTCGAACGTGTTATAACGACGCTCCATCGCATCCCAAACCAAACCTTCAATTAAGGCTTCCGGCAAGGCACGTGGCATCTGCGTTTCCTCAACCATTCTTGCGAAAGCTCGATCCATTGGAAGATTTCTAGGCTTGCCAGAATAAACCTGTTCTAACCTTTCGACTAAGTCATAAACAGAGGCGGATTTATCTTCCTTTAGATCAACTTCATCATCAGCTAAACGACAGAAAGCATAGAGCGCCAAGCACGAATTACGGACCGCACGCGGTAGTAACCGTGACGCTGCGTGAAAACTGAGAGAGCCATTTTTAATCGCATTTTCGCAATAATCTAAATCTTCCTGGCTATTGGACATTCTATGAGCCTCCAAACACTGGATCTGCAACAAGCTGCGCTAAAACTTCGGATGACGTAACAACGCTTGGAATGCCCGCACCCGGGTGAGTTCCTGCACCGACAAGATAGAGGTTTTCAATTTCTTCACTAATATTGTGTGGTCTGAACCAGGCCGATTGAAAAATACGAGGCTCAAGAGAAAACCCTGCTCCATATGGACTTAGGTAGCGTTTCTCAAAATCCTCAGGAGTTAGTACGTGCTCCGCAACGACTTCACTGGAAAAACCAGGGATTGTCTCTTCAAGCACTTCGCGCATCTTATTTTTATAGATTTCTAATTCTTTCGACCAGTCGACTGGAGTTGGCGTTTTGAGATTCGGGACCGGAGACAATGCGTAGAAACAATCGTCACCCTCAGGCGCAACGCTGGGATCCGTTATTGAGGGGCGGTGAAGATAAATTGACATGTCATCAGCTAAATAACATCTATCAAAAATATCACTTAATAATCCACGATAACGAGGCCCATTAATAATTGTGTGATGCCCAACGTCCTGCCATTTTTTTTTCGTATTTCGAGTACCAAAATACCAAACAAAAAGACCCATTGACCAACGCGATTTTTTTAATTTGTTTCTCGACCAACGCCGCTTTTTGTGAGCTGGAAGAAGTTTGTCATAAGTCCAGCCAGGATCCGCATTAGAAACAACAATGTCAGCGTTCAGGTTAAGCCCATTTTCTAATATAACTCCATCAGACTTATGATTATTAACGCTTATCCTCGCAACATTTGAATTTAATAATACCTGCCCCCCCTGCTCTTTAACAACATTAGCCATCGCATCGGCTAGAGCCTGAACGCCACCTTTGACGTAGTGGACACCAAAAGCTTTTTCCAAATGACTTACTAAAATATACATGGAGGTTACATTTCTTGGATCGCCTCCAATGAATAGTGGATGGAAGGACAACGCCATCCTGAATTTAGGGTCTTTAACTCGAGCGGATACATGGGCATATACAGACCTATCCGCTCTTAACCTTACGAAGCCCGGTAGTTCCTTCACTAAATCCCAAAGCTTGTTCATGGGTTTTCTACCCAAACCCTCGAATCCAAAAACGTAACGCTTTTCACAATCGTCAAGAAATTTAAGGTAACCCTTTAAATCTTGCGGAAAATTCCGGGTCACTTCAGCAAGCATATCTTTTTCATCTCGCCGCACCTGGAAACGCGATCCATCCTGCCATCTAATCTCATAAAAAGGATCTAATGGGACTAAATTAACATCTGCACTAAACTCTCTCCCGCAATCCGCCCAAAGTTTTTCAAATACCTGCGGAACTGTAAGTATTGTCGGACCTAAATCAAATCTAAATCCATTTTTTGTAACTGATGAACCCCTGCCACCCACGCGATCCAATCGATCAATTATAGTTACAGAATAGCCTTTAGCGCCCAGTCGCATTGCTGCAGACAAACCTCCGAGGCCAGCCCCTATTACAACGGCAGACGATTTGGCATGCGACACCAGAGGTATCTTAAGATTTGGCTCCAAACGTGTCATATTAAATTGACAATACATCTGTCCATTTTATTTTACAATAGATGTCTTTTGTGTTTCACTACCGGCAAGCCCTGCTCTATTTTTTTAATCGGAGGCATATTATACAGACGGTAACCATAAGCCTTTATCGTTTTGACGGGGTAATGCGCCAAATGTGGGCATTTGCTATGATGGGACTTGCGAGGCAAAAACTTAAAAATTTAAATAATTTACGCTTCTGGAAGCTATTAGGTTCAGGAACGGATCAAGGATTCACTCCAATCCCCAATTTTGGTGTATATGCAATTCTATGCGTTTGGGATACAGCTGAGGAGGCGTATGATTTTACAAATAACTCAAAAGTATTTTCAAGCTATAAATCACAATCCATAGAACATGCCACAATTTATATGGAAGCAGTTTCATCTCGTGGGAAATGGTCTCATAAAGAACCATTTTTGGTTAATTCTAAGGATATAGAGGGGCCAATTGCCATTTTAACCCGCGCTACAGTTCGTTGGACAAAACTAATAAATTTTTGGAAGCAATCGCCCTCAATTAGTGAGCGAATAGGGAATAATACAGATGTTTTATTCAAGGTTGGGTTGGGAGAGGTGCCATTGCGCCAGCAACTAACTTTTTCAATCTGGCCAAACTTGGGCTCGATGAAAAAATTTGCTCATGTGAGCGGGCCCCATCGTGAAGCTATTGATAAAGTCAGAAGTGGAAATTGGTTTAAAGAAGAACTATACGCCCGTTTTCGCGTAAAGAAAATTGAAGGATATTGGCCTGCTCTTGGCAAACTAAATAATCAGGAAAAATATAGATGAATACACCCTTTCCATTTACGGCAATAGTTGGCCAAGATAATATGAAGTTAGCGCTGGTTCTTACTGCCATTGATCCAAAGATTGGCGGCGTACTAGTGTTTGGAGACAGAGGCACTGGAAAGTCCACTGCTATAAGAGCTTTTGCTGATCTGTTACCACCAATAAGAGTAGTAACTGGATGTCCGATAAACTCAGAGACCCATGCAGATGTACCTTCTTGGGTAGATACAACGACAAAAAAAACAGAAAAAATAAATACTCCAGTGGTTGACTTGCCACTGGGCATTAGCTCCGACCGTATAACTGGCGCTCTGGATATAGAATTTGCTTTAGTTGAAGGAATAAAGAGGTTTCAAACTGGCCTACTTGCGAAAGCAAATCGCGGGTACCTTTATATTGATGAAGTAAACCTATTAGAAGACCATCTTGTCGATTTATTATTGGACGTAGCACAATCCGGCGAGAATGTTGTGGAACGGGAAGGTTTATCAATCCGACATGCATCTCGGTTCATTTTAATCGGCTCGGGAAATCCGGAAGAAGGAGAGCTAAGACCTCAGCTTCTTGATCGGTTTGGGTTATCGGTTGAGGTTTTGACACCGGATACGGTCAACGAGCGTATTGAAGTTATAAAAAGAAGAGATGACTACGATAACCACCCTGAGGAATATGCGGCAACTTGGGACAAAGAAAACAGAAAACTCCGGAACAAAATCCAAAAAGCCAGAAAAAGCCTCGGTTCAATCACCGTGGACAGCAAAATATTGGAACATTGCGCACAAATTTGTATAGACTTGGGTAGCGACGGTCTTCGAGGCGAGCTCACCCTAGTCAGAACGGCAAGAGCATTAGCGGCTTTTAATGGTAAAGAACGTGTGGATGTCGGGCATATAAAAACAATTGCTCCAATGGCGCTAAGTCATAGACTGCGAAGAGACCCGCTTGATGACGCAGGCTCAGGAACAAGGGTCGAAAGATCGGTTCAAAAAATTATAGGATAAAAATGCCAGAAGTTAACATGGACAGTGCTAAACTTGCTGAAATAGCTCTAAGTTTGTGTTCGTTTGCACCGCATGATTTTGGAGGTATAGTTTTTAAAAATGCCAGTGAAACACATACGTCCCATATAAGAAACCTATTTAAGTCAGGGGAAATAGATGCAACGGTCCTTCAACCTTTTTACACACTAAAGGATCTGACCGGTGGGATAGATGCTATCTCTACCATGTCGAGTGGGAAACTTGTTAAGCAGCCTGGGTTATTGGAAAAACTGGGATGGTTTATACAAGTCATGGGCGAGCGATTACCCTTAGAAAATCAAGCCGTAATGTGCAAACGGATAGATGAAAAAAAAATTGGTCCAGTCTTAATTTTGGATGAATCTCAACAGGATGAACCAAATGCGTTCCCCAAGATTTCGGATCGGCTCGCGTTCCAGGTTGACTTGATCAACGTGAGATATTGTGACTTTAAACCTGAAAAACCGTTAACACCTGACAGTAATACTTTTCGCGCGAAACTCACTAAGGACCAACAAAAAGCGCTTGTACTCTCAGCCATAAAACTTGGTATACATAGCATCCGTCCAGTATTAATGGCTCAAAAAGCCGCTCAAATTTTATCTTCTATCAACGGCCGTGAAGAAGTCTCAAACGGCGACCTAGAACTTGCTAGTGTTATGGTATTAGCTCACAGGGCCGTGATAATGGAGAGTATCGAACCCGATCAAACCGATGATAACATTCAGGAAAATAAAACATCTGAAAAGGATGAAGGTGATGAGTTAACTAAAGAAGATCAAACACGATTTTTACAAGATATGATTATTGAAGCTGTAAAAGCAAAACTCCCTGACGATTTGATAAACCAACTTAAGGTTACAAGCAAAGGAGTATCAAGGAGTAGCAAAACAGGATCCGGCTACAAGATAAAAGCCAAAGTGCGAGGACGTCCAAGACCATCCATTAATGGAAGGCCAAACGGCCAAGAAAGAATAGAAATTTTATCAACACTGCGAAATGCAGCTCCATGGCAAAAAATGAGAAAAGCACAAAAACCAGATCGAAAAGGAATAATAATACTTCCTGGAGACTTAGAAATCCAACAATTCGACGACAGATCCGAGCGAGTAATTATTTTCGTAGTTGATGCATCAGGGTCAGCAGCTGTGGCTCGATTAGCTGAAGCCAAGGGTGCCGTAGAATTAATGCTTGCAAATGCATATTCAAAGCGAGATTTNGTTGCGTTAATAGGATTTAGAGGCCAAGTCGCAGAGATCCTCCTAGAGCCAACACGCTCCTTAGTTCAGGCAAAAAAGAACTTATCTTCTTTTGCAGCCGGGGGCGGTACTCCCTTAGCATCCGGTTTGGAAAAGGCGCTTAAAATGGCGGAACGCTCACGACAAAATGGCAAAACTCCTGTAATGGCCGTATTAACCGATGGGAAAGCAAACATAGATTTGGACGGAAACCCAGGACGCGACAAAGCAATTGACGATGCTCAAAAGATAACCAGCATAGCCCGAGACCTTAAAATTTCCGCAGTTTTCATCGATGTTGGTCGACAATCAAATCCAAAACTTCTCGATTTGGCACATAAAATGGATGCAGAGTATATAAATCTACCTAGAGCGAACGCGAAAGACCTTTCTCAATCGCTCAGAACCTCCTTGGAAAAAGCGTGACCGTAATTATACCAAAATGGTGGCCAAATAGATCGAATTCCGAATTTATAAAGTCAGAAAATTACAATTGGCACATTCAGAAATTTGGCTCTACCGGTAAAAAGTTATTGCTTATTCACGGGACCGGCGCATCTTCACATAGCTGGTACCCTTTGATTCAGAATCTTAACTTGGAGTTTGAAATATTATGTTTGGATTTGCCAGGACACGGTTTTACTCGGGCANTTATAAGGCAAAAAAAGCATCTAATGATTATTGTAGATCAAATTTCTCTTTTAATGAGAAATATCGACTTTTATCCTAATATAATCATGGGTCATTCCGCAGGCGCTGCTGTAGCCTACGAACTAGCAAAAAAAATTGAAACAAAACCAAATACAATAGCTATCAATGCTGCATTTGGACAATTTTCAGGACTAGCAGGCGTAGCTTTTCCCTATTTTGCAAAAATCGCTGCTTCTACGTCTATTCCAGCAAGATTTTTAAACCTACTTGCAAACAAAGAAGAAATAGTCAGAAGGTTACTTAGTAGCACTGGATCCATCATTCCAGAGCTGCAAATAAAATGTTATCAATATCTTTTCAGTAATCCTGACCATGTAGATGGGACGCTACAACTGATGGCGGATTGGGATCTGGGAAATTTTTTGGATCGACTACCTAAAGAAACTTTACCAATTCATTTTTTGGTTGGAGATAAGGATAAAACTGTTCCGCCTAACATTTCTAAAAGTTGGGATCAGTTGATGCCCAACTCGTCACTTACAAAATATACGGGGCTAGGACACCTACTACACGAGGAAGATCCCAGCGCCGTTTCATCCATATTACAAAGTAATACCGTCTAAGTCTGCTTTAAAATAAATGGGTAGGTTATTCAGAAACCGAAAGCAAATACGCCCAAATATTGAGAACATCAGCTTCTTTCTTTAATTTAAAGGACATTTTCGACTTGGCTTTTTTATCATCTAATTTATCGGCCAAAAACTTTTTAGGATTTGCTACATAGGTAACAAACTCCGCTTCCGACCATACAAATCCTGTTTCCCCAAGCGCAGCCAAGCTCTTTCCATATTTGAAGCCATCAACGCTACCTGCTGTCCTTCCAGAAATACCGTAGAGATTTGGACCTGTCTTACCGCCCTTTACAATTGTGTCTCCACCGTCATCCACGATCATATGACAGGATTTACACTTATTAAATGCCTTCTTGCCCTTCGTAGCATCTCCTGCGGCAACAGCACTAGAGGCCATCATGGTTACGACAGCGCAAATGTTCAAAACTTTATTCATATAATCCTCCACTATTCCACAAAAGAAAATTAGTGCTCGTTGTATAAAGTCAACATAAAGTGACGTATTATGCAACCGCCCTTGATACAGCACATTGCTTCCAGAGTGTACTAAGTGCAAAGATCAAGTTTTCTATATCGATATCAGAATGAAGTGGTGATGGTGTGAACCGTAGTCTCTCTGTTCCTTTCGGGACAGTTGGATAGTTTATGGGCTGTACATAAATACCATACTCATGCATCAAAATATCGGATATCTGCCGACATTTTATTGGATCTTTGATCATGACGGGAATAATGTGTGAGGAATTTTCCAAGTGTGGAATCCCAGCTTTGTCTAACCCTGCCCTTAATTTTGCAACCTGCTCTCGCTGTCGTAATCTTTCCTTTTCGGAAACCTTTAAGTGAGCTACTGAAGCGCGCGCACCAGCAGCAATCGCTGGTGGAAGAGCTGTAGTGAAAATAAATCCACTTGCAAATGAACGAATGAAATCACACAAGTGATGAGATCCTGTAATATACCCACCTAATACACCGAAAGCCTTTCCCAGTGTGCCTTCAATTAATGTTATTCTGTCTGATAGCCCAAGTTGTTCAGAAACTCCTCCACCTCTGGGCCCATATAGACCGACTGCATGCACCTCATCCAGATAAGTCATTGCCCCATGCTTTTCTGACACTTCCACAATTTCGTGCATCGGACAAATATCTCCATCCATGGAATAAACCGACTCAAACGCTACGATCTTTGGCCGATCACGGTCTATCGCGGCTAGTTTTCGATCCAGATCCTCAGGGTCATTATGTCTCCAAATAACTTTCTCAGCTCTTGAGTGCCTTATGCCTTCAATCATACTAGCATGGTTTGATGCATCAGATAGTATAACAGCCTTAGGCAAACGAGACCCCAAAGTACTCAACGCAGCCCAATTAGACACATATCCAGAAGTAAACAGAAGAGCAGCCTCTTTGTTATGAAGATTTGCAAGTTCCTTCTCTAAAAGTAAATGATGGTGATTAGTACCAGAAATATTTCTAGTGCCACCTGCACCACATCCACATGAGTCGATAACATCCTTCATTGCATTTTGTACAATTGGGTTTTGTCCCATTCCAAGATAATCGTTAGAACACCACACTGTAACTTCTTCTGGCGCATTATCATCATAACTTTTAGCCTTGGGAAAGGCGCCTGACTGACGCTCGAGTTCTGCGAAAATTCTGTAATTGCCTTCCTCTTTTAACTGATTGAGTTGACTGGCAAAAATTGCATCATAGTCCATGGTAATCCTTTCGACGAAAGTGGTCTTCTTTTTGTTTCTCTTGAGGTAACATCCAACGCCAGAGCTTGGCATCTGGAATGGGTAAAACCATTACCCANTGTTCTAAAAGTGCCATAGCCGTTAGAGACGATAGCAANGTAAAGCCTATTATATCATTAAGCGAATTCACNGATAACAAACGTTCAATCCAGCAACCTAATGCGAANGTTAGNATTGTAACTGATAGAGGAAAAAACCAGTTTAAAGCTGATATTTTAAAATGGCTTGTNAGATGAGATAAAGTCGCCGGTACAAATTCCACATTTATTCTCGGTACACCGAAAAACAAATTCAACTTGGCGCATATCCTGGCAAAATATAATATTACAAAGGTCCAAAGACCNAACATATTCTCAGCTGACCAACATAGATAGAAAATTGAACCAAGCGCTATAAGGAGTGCTATCTCATGATAAGCTAGTGTCCCCCATGCTCTGATAAACCTCTCGGCATTTGTAACATTCGAGGGACAATTTGATGTATTTGGCCCAGTTATTACTCCAATCAAGAAAACATATTCGAGCCAACCCCAAACAAGCATAGCACCAAGAAAAGAGAGGTAAACTGCCAAGACTGAAACAAACTGTGACGAGTATTGGATCAACATCCACCCAGCTACAAGAAAGGGTAGTGAACATAGCGCATAAAGTCTTCTAGACCGAAAACTGCAACCGTCTGAATAGCGGACAAGAAGCAAAATAATGCCAGTGAAGAACCACCAGCTAAATACTGCTACAAGGCATGCTATAACAATAGGATTTGACATTAGTAAGCAGGCTCCAACCGTGTAACCGACGGAACCGAGTGTTTTTTACTCGGCACTGTGAACAACATTACAAATGCGAAACCAGCTCGGATACTGGAAGTTAATTGCGCNAACTTACTGCCCTTGGCCTTCGCATCCGCGAGATCTTGATTTGCCTTTTGTATGCTTAACAAACCTTTTTTCCAACGTGGGTGATCAATATCAAGAGTTATAGGAAAAATCTGTTTGCTAAGCTTAGACGTTTTCGTGAATACTTCATGGGCATACCAATCGGGATCAACGCCCAATGCCGCATGGAAAGCTGGTCGCTGATGATCTCTTATATACATAGTTGCGTAAACTGCGGTAAGAAAAAACTTTATCCACCATACATTTACGCCTCTTGTAAGTTTCGGGTCAGCTTTCATTAGTAAAGCGAATGCTTCTCCATGTGAAAATTCATCATTGCACCATTCCTCGAACCACTTGAAAATTGGATGAAACCTGTGCTGAGGATTTTCCTGAAGATGTCGAAAAATTGTAATATAGCGAGCATATCCAATTTTCTCCGACAAATAAGTCGCGTAATAAATGAACTTGGGCCTAAAATAGGTATATTTCTTTTTTTGAGTTAAAAAACCCAGATTAACAGCAACACCAGCCTCTCGTAGAGCATCATTGATGAAACCAGCATGCCGAGCCTCATCTCTGGCCATTAGCTGAAATAATTGAGTAATTTCTTTGTTAGATCCGCGTCGTTTCATTTCTTTGTAGAGGACACAACCAGAGAATTCGGCAGTGCAGGAACTAATCAAAAAATCTATAAATTCTTTTTTTAATTGCGGCTCCATATTATCCCAGTCTACCTGGTCCCAATCATCATTTTTCTTAAAGTGGCCCTTATTTGGATCACTAAGCATCCTTTCTATCAATGGATCCCACTCTGATCTTATGTGGCTTACGTCTACTGCATCGAGTTCATCAAAGTCTGTTGTGTAAAATCGAGGAGTTAGTAGGGTATTTTTCATCGCCACTTCAGTAGCCATATTGCTATCCAAAGTTTCTTGAATAGCTAAAGCCTCCTCAGCGGTCGTCGCGTCTGCACTGTGCTTATTCATAATGTTGCCTCCTCAGAAAAAGAAAATTCGCATAGCTCCATCACCTCAAGATCTCCGGTGGCACGTGTCCAAAGTCGCTCAATGANNCTCGCCCTTAAAATTATCGCGCTGCGATCTTCTGTAACAACTTCACCAAAAGGCGCCATTATTTCTGGCCCCTCAACCAGCACTTCATCTCCTGGGTGCACCACTGCTCCATTGTTAAATCGTACATGGGCATGGAGACTTTCAAACTTGTGACTGATTTCTACTGTACAAGGTACTTTCTCTCTTTCTCTAGTAAATATTCCCACTTTATTCCCCTTTCTTTGCTTTGGCTAAAAGCATGGCAAAAGCGCGAGAATTATCCGCGCCAAATCCCATCAAGTCCGCTTGCCATGCAGTCGATGGATCATAAACAGAAATTCGCCCATTCTCTCTCCAGATTACTTCTATAGGCGCATTCAACTCTAAGCCTTGTTTCTTACGTTCATACTCAACAGCACGAGCTACACCGGCTACAAAGCCACCTTCCTCACCACTCAAATTTACAAGTAGGACACCTTGCGAATTTAGAACTCTCACAGCACCACTTCTCTCGCTAAAGAGGTATAAAGAAGCTTTGGCCACAACTTCTGACTGGGGAGGTGTGCCAACAAGAGACAATCCACTTACTCTCGCAACACTGACTGCAAGTAATACAAAAACTACCAAAGCAAACATCAGTCGAAGCATTGCCTTAGGGATTTTTTCCGGCTGTCGGTTTTGCATAGCTGTATTGCTCATTTCTTCACCTAATTCACGACCATACCCACCCCAGGAGCATTGGGCTGGGATTGGTTTTCCTTCTCAATTATTCTTGACTTTGCGGCTTGACCCAGAATTGAAGAAACCTCATCAATATCGGCTATGCATCTCAATGTCGGTTGTGGTTTACGAAAATACCATGCTCTCGCGTGAGGCCACAGTACAAAGTAAGAAAACTTTGCACGACCAGCAGTTTCTAAAGCGATATTGCCAAAACCACCTCTCTTTTTCGCCACTGCAGCGTTATCAATTTGTGTGAAGGGTAAGTTCAATGTAACCGTAAGGGCAGCACCAATTCTCATAGCTACTCTTCTATTTGTTATTGTATATAAAGTCGCCCTTGCTTGAGTATATCCAACAATGCAGAGCAAGAGCCCTACAAAACCACCGACAAATAGAAATGGTATACTTAAAGAGAGTGAAGTTCCTAACGGCATATAATCAATAACCGTTAGGAATCTCCAAGCTGCCAAAAGGCCAAAATATCCGATGACCCACCACAGTTTTAGCGATTCAATAGTTAAACGCCACCAATTTGGTCGACCTTGCCATAATATTACTTCTCCTTTGGGCAGAAGTTCTGGCAACCCCTCAATTGGTTCTACTGCAAAATCATCTTCCGACATTTTAGCCCTCCCATCAGTTTTCCTATAGTTGCGGTTCCAAGCGCTCAGAGGATGCATAGAGATGGCCTCCAGCGTAATACGCTGAAATTTTCTCTTCCTCCAAAAGAGTCACTTGATTAGGTGATTTGTGTTTTGGAACATCGCTGAAATGTGACCCAAAAATAGACTTTATCGTCACACGGTCAGAATGAATTCTAGCCAAGGTCATTGGAACAAGGCGAGTACCGTCCCCATGAGATGGGGATAATTCAATTTCGAGGTATCGAATGAGTTGTTCAGGCTCATCCACCCACATATCGGAAATTTTTCCAACTATCGCACCATCACCGGCCTCGACAGGTAGATCTCTCGGATCACGACCACTTGAAACAGAAAATTGGCCATTGGCAGACATTGGAATTATTTTAGGATGACCATGAGCATCTAACTCAGGAACGTCCCTTCTAGCAACCCAAGAAGCTGGACCCACGCCATCTTTCATCGGATCGCCAGTCGGTTCAAGCGGGTAACCATTAGCCTGACTAGTTTGCTTAAGCGCAACTTTACGATTTTCTCCATTCGCGTTCGGCACACTTACTTCACCGCGCCCATGAGGTAATTTGAATGTCTTTGGATCTGGCACNGGATACATTCCCTGATTGGGCGCAGCGGTTCCATCATCATTTTCCATGGGATAACCTTCCCGCATGTTCTCCCGCTGGATATAAATGATCAAAAGAGCGAAAAATATCCAGAAAAGCCAAATAGCGGCACTTGCTAGATCAAAATTTGCAAAAAATGTAGTAGTCATTATAGTTTCCTTTCTAGGGTCACTTTGATCACATCGGGAAATCCGCAAGCCGAATACCGGCGGACCCCTGATCAGTTTTTGAGGCAATACCCTGCCCTTGCCTAATTAACGGAAACANAACCAATAATGTGACAATGAGCAAAGCAATCTCGCTATGATAAACAAATGAATATCCCGTAGCAGGCGTGGCGAGCGCCTCTCCCCATGCACCACGCATTGCGTGGTAATTAATTAAGTCTCGTAAGAAACCTCCTAATGCAATTGATATACCGGCGGCTGTAGCCTGAGCTGCACCCCATGCACCTATTGCTAATCCGCGACCAGCTATACCAGATATTGGAATTGTCATCGCTAAAATCAAAGTAGCAACGGAAAATAGTCCAGCTCCAAAACCGATTAATAGAGCTCCAATAAAAAATAATACCGCTGATCCCAATGGTGCAGAAAAGATTACTGTTGGAAACGCGATTAGACCAACTACTAAACCTCCTCGCATCAGTCTGGTTGAATCCCCATTTCGATCCAAACGATGAGCTGCATATGCCAAACCAAGCAATGCGCCTAAGGCCCAAGATGCAGTAAGCCATGTTGTTTTACCTACGCTAAGACCTAAAACCTCTCCTCCAAACGGCTCCAGCAAAACATCCTGCATGTTGAAAGCAATTGTCCCCAAAAACACAACACAGATAAGTCGAGCAGTTTGGCCACTTTTGATAAGATCTGAAAAAGCTTCTCTAAAAACTGGTTTTGGCAGTGAGCGGTCCTCTTTGCTCATTGGTTTAATACTTTCCTGCTTCCAAAGCGCGATAAGATTAAGGAGAAGTCCTACTATTGCGGCACCTTGGACAACCCGTATCAATAATAAACTTGTGAAATCTCGTAGCAACCAACCTATAATCAGTGCGGATATACCCATGCCAACAAGAAACATCACGTACAGTAATGCTACTACCCGCGGGCGATTTTCATCACTGGCTCGATCACTCGCTAACGCCAAGCCTGCTGTTTGAGTCATGTGCAAACCGATCCCTGTCATAATAAATGCAAGCGCGGCCAGAACTTCACCTGCCCAGCTTGGACCCAAGGTTTGATCACCAGATAAAACCATAAGGGAAAATGGCATTATAGCTAATCCACCCATTTGCCATAGTGAGCCAAACCACAGATATGGCACACGCTTCCATCCGATTGCAGATCGATAATTATCTGATCTGAAACCTAAAAGAGCCCTAAAAGGCGCGATAAGCACAGGCAAGGCTATCATGCTAGCAACGATGAGAGCAGGTACACTAAGCTCGACAATCATTACACGGTTTAATGTACCCAAGAGCATGACGCTCGCCATACCGACAGATATTTGGAATAGAGATAACCTCAACAATTGACCAAGCGGAAAATCTGAACTCGCTGCATCTGCAAATGGCAGCATCCGCCGCGTAATATTTGGTAAAAGACGAGGTGACCGATTTTTCATTTTCGACACCCAATTGCATGTGATATATAGAAGCCACAGTTAATGATCCCGAGATCACTCAATTCCAATTTCCCGTTAAATTCTCTTTCAATTGACTTTAGGGAGTGCGGTACCATAACTGGCGAGCGGTCGCCTTTTGGAGCTAGTTTGCCAATGTACCACATGAGCATTAAGAGCATGGTTTTTGGTGCTAATGTAAAATAAATAGACTCGGATACTCTTGATGATAACTCAAGTAATAGCGCCCGAAGATCATTCCTTCTGTAGTAAATCAAACTATCCATAGCGATTACATAATCAAACTTACCGAGCTCACTACTGACCATGTCTCCTGCTACAAACTCTATGTTTTGATGAAGATGATCCGGAATTCTGGATCTTGCTACATTTAAGAGCGACGGACTTATATCAGCCGCTACTACTTGGCACCCACGCAAAGCAAGTTCTTCACTAAGTTGACCCGTACCACATCCCGCATCCAGAACTCTCGCTCCAGATAAATCCTTTGGAAGCTGTGAAATTAGCTTTGTTCGCATTTGATTACGGCCATCACGAACAGATTGACGTATACGAGAAACCGGCGCCGTGGAAGTCAAGCGCTCCCAAGTCTTTAGGGCCGTTTTATCAAAATACGTCTCTACACGTGAAAGTGTTTGATCATAATTCATTAATCAAATCCCAATAATTCAAAAATATCCCTATCTTCCATAGGTGCGGGCGCTAGGGGCTCAGTTCCATTCCATAATGTCTCTGCCAATTTTATGTATTCTGACTGTACAGCAACAACCTCTTCATCCGCATCCATTTCGAATAAAGTTTTCTTTTTCAGACGAGAGCGCCGGATAACATCGGCATCTGGCATATGAGCAATGCGGCTAAATCCCACCGTTTCACAATACCGATCAATCTCATTTGTTTCTCGAGATCTATTAGCGACACAGCCTGCAAGCCGGACCTTATAATTGTTAGACTTGGCCTGCACCGCAGCAATAATTCGATTCATGGCATAAATACTGTCAAAGTCGTTAGCTGTGACAATTAAAGCTCTATCTGCATGCTGTAATGGAGCAGCAAATCCACCACATACTACGTCTCCCAGAACGTCAAAAATCACTACATCAGTATCATCCAACAAATGATGTTGCTTCAGAAGTTTAACAGTTTGGCCAACCACATAGCCACCACAGCCCGTTCCAGCCGGCGGTCCGCCAGCCTCCACACATTTTACTCCATTAAATCCCTCAAAAACAAAATCTTCTGGCCGCAACTCCTCTGGATGAAAATCAACTTCCTTCAGGATATCAATAACGGTGGGTACTAACGAGCCTGTTAGAGTAAACGTACTATCATGTTTAGGATCACACCCAATTTGCAAAACTCTTCTACCCAGTTTTGAGAAAGCCGCTGACAAGTTCGAACTAGTCGTGGATTTTCCAATGCCACCCTTGCCATAAACTGAAAAAACCTTAACTCCATCTATACTTACACCAGCATCTTGATGTACTTGCACGGAACCTTCACCATCCATCCCACGCAATTGTGGAGCTTCTTTATCTAATGGGCTCATTATCGATGCCTTTCATTTTATACTTCGTTTCAGTCATTGTGCAGCAATGCCTTCCATTCTATCTTCGAGCGACTCCGCCGCATTTTGTAATGCTTCGATTGTTTCGGCATCTGGGCTCCAGTAGGAACGCTCGTTTGCCTCCAAAAGCCTATTTGCCATTCTAGAACTTGCAGTAGGATTTAAGTCTGCAAGACGATTACGCATCTCTTCATCAAGAACAAAAGTTTCACTTATTCTTTGATAAACCCAAGGCTCCACTTTACCCGTGGTGGCCGACCACCCCATTGTATTTGTTACGTGCGCCTCAAGTTGACGCACACCTTCCGCGCCATGCTCAAGTAAAGCTTCATAAAATTTTGGATTTAGGGAACGCGAACGAGTTTCAAGCGCGACTTGATCAGATAATGTGCGGATTTTACCTGATCCTTTGGTATGATCTGAAATATAGACTTCAATCTGTTCGCCACCGCGCGCCCTCTTTACGGCTCTAGAAATACCCCCAAGAGTATCAAAATAATGATCTACGCTAGTGATACCTAATTCGACGCTTTCTAAGTTCTGATAAGCAATTTCGACGTTAGATAGCGCTGATTGAAGCAATTTTTGATTTTTTTGTGGCTTGCCCGACATCCCATAAGCAAAACCTTTTCTCGCTTCATATGCGTCAGCCAATTCATCTTCGTCATCAAAAGATGAACTATCTACTAACTGGTTTACGTTCGATCCGTAAGCGCCCTCCGCATTCGAAAAAACTCGCAACGCAGCTGTTTCCAAATCTACACCCGTATTTTTCACATACTCCAGTGCATTTGCCCTGATATAGTTAACACTTGGATCTTCATTAGCAGATGCCGCTTTAAACGCGGCTTCAGCCAACATCCGAGTTTGCAACGGGAGTAAATCACGAAAAATCCCAGATAAGGTCATAACAACATCAATTCGCGGCCGACCTAACTCGGACAATTCAATTAAATCAGCGCCGCACAACCTTCCAAAACTATCAAAACGTGGTTTTGCACCTATAAGAGCAAGAGCCTGAGCAATTTGGGTTCCATCCGATTTAATATTGTCTGATCCCCATAAAACCAGGGCTAAACTTTTAGGGATGCCGTCATATTTATCGAGAAGCATTTGGGCCTGCTCAAATCCTTGCTTACAGGCAAATGTTGTTGGCATCCGAAACGGATCAAAAGCATGGATGTTTCTGCCCGTTGGAACAATTTCGGCAGATCTTACAAGGTCACCACCTGGCACGGGCGCTATATAATTAGCACCCAAAGCATTTAGAATGGCAGGAATTTCACTATTTAAACGTAAATCTTCGACCAAGCGTTCTTTACTGTCGGATGATGTACATCCGGAAGCATTTAGATAGTTTTCAACTTGATCATCACTCAACGGCTTACCTACTACGTGCAAACCTTCAGGTATTAATGCATCCTCAGTTTCTAAAAGTTTAACCCACAATTCCTCAATATTTTGATCTTTAAGATCCACAGCCTCGGCTTGCTCAGCAATTAAAAGCTCAAGCTCTTTGCGAAGCGGGTTTTCACCATCCATCTCACGCCAACGAACCAAACTATCTTTTAATTCTAGAAGACCCTTGTATAACCCACCACAGGTCAACGGCGGTGTTAAATGACTAATTATTGTTGCATTACTCCGCCGTTTGGCCAGACTTGCCTCAGACGGATTGTTACACGCATACAAATAGATATTGGGTAAATTACCAATTAATCTATCCGGCCAGTCTTTCCCGCTTAAGCCAGTTTGTTTTCCAGGCATGAACTCTAGGGCGCCATGCATACCAAAATGCAAGACAGCATTAGCGTCAAAATTTAGTTTTAACCACTGATAAAAAGCTGAAAAAGCATGCGTTGGAGCAAAGCCTTTTTCAAACAATAACCTCATGGGATCTCCTTCATAACCGAAGGTAGGCTGAACACCGACAAATACGTTCCCAAATGTCTTGCCGAGTATAAAGACAGACTTTCCATCAGATTGTATTCTTCCAGGAGCTGGACCCCATTGCTCCTCTAATTCAGAAAGCCAAGGCGTATTTTTTACTATCCAATCTGCACTAACCTGGCCTTCTACATTTGCTTCTTGACCATATACTTTGGCATTTCCTCCTAATACCTCAGCCCTTAGCTCAGCACATGATTTTGGCATTTCTATTTCATAACCGGCATCCTTCATTGCCGTCAAAGTATTGAAAAGAGATTGGAAAACTTCTAAATAGGCAGCTGTACCAACGGCTCCGGCATTAGGTGGGAAGCCGAATAGAATAATAGCAATTTTCCTCCTAGAAACCTCCAAGCGCCTTAATTCTGCAATTTTTACTGCGCGGGAAATTAATGCATTGACCCTTTCGTTATATGGCAACATTGCTTTCGTCGTATCAGCATCTCCCCGCCTACCAGCGTACACAGTCGGCACGGTTGCTCCATCAAGTTCTGGAAGAGCAACAAGCATAGTTGTTTCTATTGGCCCCAACCCCGTTGATGAAACTTCCCATTGAGGCAAGGTTTGGAACTCAAGGGGATGCGCCGAGATATACGGGACATTCAGGTTTGAGAGAGTTTTTACTGCGGCATTTGTATCATTATATGCTGGCCCTCCAACGAGCGAGAAACCAGTAAGAGAAACCAGAACATCAATTAACGGCCCATCTGCGCCAATAAAATATTTTTCTATGGCTGGCCTACCATCCAAGCCACCAGCAAAAGCTGGTATAATTTTGACGTTTAAAGCCTCAAAACCTTCTATAACCTTATCATAATGTGCAGTATCACCACTTAAAACATAGGAACGCATCAATAATAAACCAATTGTTGCAATTGGCTTTTTGACTTCTGGAATATCAGTCAGATCTTCTGAAATACGACCCTTCAAATTTGGATGGTATACACCAACATTGGGATATTCTCGCGGCGGCTCCGCTTTCACACCTCGCCAACTATCAATATGTGAATATCGCGAAATTAAGAATCTGAGCATTTCCTCGATGTTTTCGTCTGTACCTCCTAACCAATACTGCATTACCAAAAACCAAGCACGTAAATCTTGGGCTTTACCGGGTATATACTTTAAAATTTTGGGCAACCGGCGTAACATACGCATTTTTTTCTCACCGGTTTCGGAAGATGGTTTCGAAGAACCTCTTAATTTTTTTAATAGTGCTACCGCACCGCTTTCTGGGGCCTGCATATCCAGTGAGCCCATTCGAGTCAGTTTTACTAAATCAGCGTCACAAACTACACCGATCATCGCATCACACTTTTCTCTTCTAGCCTTTAACAACGGTAAAATTGGCTTGATATGATCTTCTAGAAAAAGAAGATTTACAATTATTATATCTGATTTATCAATTGCGGCTTTGGTTTCAGCCAGGGCACTAGGATTTTCGCCCCATTCAGCGGCTGCAAAAATTGAAACCTCTAAGCCATCAAAGTCTTCCAACAGATTAGACCAGGCGCGCTTACAAGGCATTGCATTATGCGAATCCAATGTAATTATTGAAATACGGTATGATATTTTATCGGATAGTTTATCGAGGCGATTATCTAGCATAATGAGCCTTGGCCTCGTATAGTGTATCGATTGAAATTTCTAAAACACCTTTGTCAACGGCATATCTTTCAGTATTTCGCTTAGCTTTTCCACGAACAAAGAAGGGGATTTTCCGCAACTCTTTTTCAGCATCGCTCATCCAAATCACATGGGAGGATCCATTTTGAGGCGAAGCTTCTTCAACTATAGTTTCTTTTTCAATGGTTTTTGGCTGATGAGCAGCGTGATGGCTTGGACCGTTTGCATCCGAAAACTCAAAGTCTTCCCTAAACATTGTTAGTAAATGCTCTTCGAGTCCCATTACTAATGGATGCACCCATGTATCAAAAATTACATTTGCACCCTCTGGCCCCATCTGAGGAGAATAGCGAGCAGGAAAATCTTGGACGTGGACTGGCGCGGAAATAACTGCACATGGAATACCCAGTCGTTTGCCAATATGCCTTTCCATCTGTGTTCCAAGAATAAGCTCAGGCGCCAGCTCGGAAATTTTTGCCTCCACCTCAAGGTAATCGTCGGTAATAAGTGCTTCGAGGCCCAAAGATTTCGCAGCTGTCCTCACGGGGCGAGCCATCTCTCGATTAAAACAGCCTAAGCCAACAACTTCAAATCCGATTTCATCCGCTGCTATCTTCGCAGCTGCAATAACATGTGAACCATCACCAAAAACGAATACTCTTTTACCAGTTAAATATGTACTATCGACTGAGGCAGAGTACCAAGGCAATCTTGACTCAACTTTATTTTTCAAATCCGTTAGGCCAGTTACCTCTTCTATTTCACTGACAAATTGAGAAAGAGCGCCAACACCTATAGGAACAGTTTTTGTATATGGTTGATCTAAGTTCTTTTCCAGAAACCTACATGCACTTTCTCCCGTTTCTGGATACATCAAAACATTAAAATGAGCAGCCCCTAAATTTCTGATATCTGCAGGATTTGAGCCCATTGGAGCTACTACATTCACCTCAATTCCCAACTTTTGAAGAACTTTTTCAAGTTCTTCGACATCATCTCTGTGCCGAAATCCAAGGGCAGTAGGTCCGATTAAGTTACAACTTATATTTTCTGTCTTGGGCTGAGGCATTGCTAATTTTTTAACAATTTGGAAAAATGTCTCATCAGCACCAAAGTTTTCTTTTCTCTGATAGCTAGGCAATTCTAACGCAACGACTGGAATTGGTAGACCTAGCGCTTCAGCTAATCCTCCGGGATCATCTTGAATTAGCTCTGCTGTACAAGAAGCCCCTACTAGCAATAGGTCTGGCTTAAATCGGTTGTAAGCATCCTCACAGGCAGACTTGAATAAACTTGCAGTATCGGACCCCAAATCACGCGCCTGGAAAGTAGTATAAGTTACGGGCGGTCTGTGATTTCTTCTTTCAATCATAGTAAATAATAAATCGGCATAGGTATCGCCCTGAGGTGCATGCAAAACAAGATGTACCTTTTCCATGCCTGTAGCGACTCTTATAGCTCCTACATGCGGAGGGCCTTCATATGTCCAAACAGATAGCTTCATTTAAGGGCCCACCTTGAGCAATTCTGCTCGTTTTAGGGGACGAGAAAATAAACTAGCCAGGTCAGCAGCCTGTTCATAAAAATGAATTGGGCTAAATACTAATTCTATTGCCCATTTCGTTGACAATCCTTTTGACTCCAACGGGTTTGCCAACCCTAAGCCACATACCGTGAGGTCAGGGTTATAATCGAAGACCCTATCTAACTGTTTATCAACATCCTGCCCCTCTGAAATTTGAGTTGTTGCTGGTAAGTCCGCTAAGTCTGCATGAACTAGAGATTTGTGTATAAAAGGACTGCCAACTTCTGTTAACTCCATTCCACATTCAGCNGCTAAAAAACGCGCCAATGGAATTTCAAGCTGACTGTCAGGGAAAAAGAAGACTGATTTTCCCCTCAGTCCATCAGCGACCGCTGCTACAGCTTGTTCCGCTCTCAATTTTGGCGCGGCCACCACCGTATCGAACTTAGCTTTTGAAATACCAAACCTCTCTGCGATTGCCCATAGCCACTTTGTGGTGCCTTCAGCCCCAAATGGAAAATTTGCACTTATTGGTTTTGCACCTCTACGAACCATTTCTTCATAGCTGGCACCCAAGAACGGCTGCACACAAATAAAGTGAGTATTTTTCCCAATAGAAACGTCATCATCAAATTTTACCTGAGGCAGCACAAAAACATTTTTCAATCCAAGCTGCTCCAAAAGACGCATCATTTGATCCTGGACAATGTCAGGAAGTGCTCCCAGAACTGCCAATTGTGTCTTTTCGCTCGAAGGCAGNGAGCGAATCACCGCCTCNAAACAAGCGTCTTCGCCCTGGGTAAAAGTAGTCTCAATACCTGAACCCGAAAAATTAATAACATTTACATTAGGGAAATATTTTTCGGACAATTTTTCAGCCACTGTCGACAAATCCAACTTTATCACTTCAGATGGACATGAGCCCACTAGGAAAAGTCTTTTTATGTCAGGTCGCCTTGACAGTAATTGACTTACATTACGATCAAGCTCTTCGTGAACATCGGCCATCCCCGCTAAATCTGTCTCTTCAAGAATTGCTGTTGCGAACCTTGGCTCTGCAAAAATCATTACACCGGCTGCACTTTGAAGCAAATGTGCACAAGTACGTGAACCGACTACCAAAAAGAAAGCATCCTGCATTTTTCTATGAAGCCAAACGATTGACGTTAAGCCACAAAACACCTCATGCTGACCCCGCTCTTTGAGAATAGGCGCCTGAGTACACCCAAGCTGTGGTGCATCTTTAGGCATAGCTATCCCCCAGATTTGATTGAGTTTTTGCGGCTTTGAATTTCAATAGAAATTGACCAGCATTCACAACGTAGGCAAAGTAAGCCACCAATGCTAGTATCATAAGCGATTGTTCTGAAAGGTAGTTTGCCCAAAGAAAAGCAACATATGCCAAGTGCAAGAATATAACGAAAAAGCTTACAATATCTTCCCAAAAAAATGCTGGTGCAAGCAGATACTGACCAAAAACAACCTTTTCCCATATCGCTCCAGTGACCATTATTGNGAGTAAAAGCGTGGTCTTAACGAGCACTGAAATTGTAGCCAATCCATATCCATCACCGGTCCAAAGATACCAAATCACAAGGACTGTTGAAATTGCAAAAGCAATAAATTGAGTTGGCGCAAGTACACCCTGAATAAGGGTCCAGATGCTTTCATCACGTCGCTTTTTTTGCTCAGACGTGTAGAGTTGAGGCGGCTGCCTCGTCTCCCAATTTTGTTTCTGCATGGGTGTCCCCCAAGGCCGTTTTAAAGCAAGGATATTGCTCGGCAATACTGAATGTCAATTAAAAGTTACACTTTTTGATTAAAGAGTGTATACTGGTATTTACAGCTAATGTACGAACAACACTTATCTCGCGTTCGGAGCAAGCAAACATGACAAGACATTTTTTTAATCTGGCCAAGAAGTTTAGGCGGATAAATTTGACAGATCGCGCGCATTCTGTAACACTCGGCGTGGGACAATTAAGTGCGGATAGCGAGAAATTAGCCCCTCGGGAAACGCACACCGAAAGCGCTTCAATGTCGGACAGAGAAATACCGTCGACTTCAAAGAGCGATTTGAAACTGCAAATCGATGATTTGGCCAAGAGAGCTTTGTCCGGTGTTCGGCAGAAATTACAACCCAGTGAACAAACGAAGATTACTGAAACAGCCAAATGGCTAACACGCTACTGCGTATCGGGAAATTTTGATCTCGATTTGGCTCTTGACGCATTAGATCAAAAGCTAATTCCAGCAGAAATTATTATTGATTATTGCATACCTATGGCTGCGGAAGAATTGGGTGATGACTGGGTGGATGATTTGAAAGGTTTTGGCCAAGTGACCTTAGCGACTTCGCGGCTGCAAATGATTTTAAATAATGTGATTAATTATCAGAACAGCGAGTCCGAAATTGAATCTGCACATGGACTTATGCTCATAGTTTGTAAAGACGAGCAACACACACTTGGACCTTCGATCCTTGCTGATCAGCTACGAAGACGAGGGCATTCTGTTAAATTTCTTCACTCCGCAAATTCAAAAGAACTTATAACGCTATGTAAAGACCATATGTTCTCAGCGGTTCTATTCTCTTGCTCCGGCCACCACTCAATCGACTACATTACCAAAAGCATCAATTTGATTAAACAAGAGGTAGCGCAAAAACCCCTCATCTTTCTGGGAGGCAAAATTCTNGATCTNGAACCAGAAATTAAGGATAAAGTAGATGCAGATGGATTTTCTAACGATATCGATGTTGTTATCTCAAAAATAGAGAACTATAAGGCAANTGAACCTGCGTTTTATTTAAAAAATGGGGCTAGCAAATGAAGACTAGCGCAAGTACCTTCTGGGATTTTGGCTCAATACCAATGATTGAGCCAGAGTTTCTNGGNAACATCCTAGCGACATCATCAGATATTGCCGTGATGATAGATCTACAGGGCTCAATTAAATCAGTACTCGTTAATCAAAGCGAACAGTATTATGGTGATCTATCCCACTGGGAAGGGAAAAATATTACTAAATTCCTAACGATTGAGAGTGTGCCAAAATTTGAAAGGGCTTTAGAACAGCTCAATTCCGGGAAAACCATACTACACTCGATAGAGCTAAACCACCAAGATAATGCAAAATGGCAGTTTCCCGTTCGCTATAATGCCCATTTGGTAGGTCAAAATCATAATATTTTGNTGTTGGGTAGAGATCTGAGGACCATATCTGAAACNCAGCAACAGCTCGTACAAGCACAAATTGCAGTTGAGAAAAGTCATGAAGAGCGTAAAGAGTACGACGCTCATTACAGGTCAATATTTTCAACTGCCAGTGAACCTATTTTTGTTCTAGACGCAAACACCGGGAATATAAGACAAGCGAATCCAGCCGCATGTACACTGCTTGGAGAGGATATAGATATATTATTAACCCAACCGTTTGCAAAATTCGTGGCTTTAAAAGATAAAAAAGAACTTACTGAAAAAATGGCAATGGCAGCCATAAATAAGACGACATTAACAATTACCGTCAGTCATAATGGCCAAAATACTGAAGCAGGTTTATACCCTGTTATATACAGAGCATCAGGACAACAAGTCCTTCTTGTAAGGCTGAACCTTCAAGCTAGCCAATTAAGCCCTAATGATCCTCTTTCCCAAAATCTTATTGCTTTGTACAAAAACGGAACAGANGGAATAGTATTTACAAACCCCAATGGGGTTATAACCTATGTGAATGAAAGTTTTTTAGAACTTNTAAACACAGCGCAAGGATCAGAGATTGTTGGACGAAGTTTAGGAGATTTCCTTTCAAAAGGACAAATTGACCTCGCAGTTATGCTTGAAAATGTCCAAAGAGCTGGTCCGATGCGTATATATTCCACTGATCTAAAAAATGATTTTGGAATAAAAACAGCCGTTGAAGTTTCAATGACGAAAATAGCTAACAGCACATTGAAACAAATTTCTTTTGTGATAAGAGAAATTTCTCGCGCTGAGCAACCAGTGCCAACCAGACCTGCGTTAGCTTCAAATGATAATAATCCATCTGTTGCAGAGTTAGTCGGCAGTGCATCACTAAAAGAAATAGTAGCCGAGACAACTGATGTGATTGAAAAAATCTGTATTCAGACTGCCATTGAAACCACAAATAACAACAAAGCAGCGGCAGCTGAAATGCTTGGCCTCTCAAGGCAAAGCCTTTATGTAAAACTACACAAGTACGGTTTGGTAGATACCGAAGAAAGCTAAGCNTTNNATTTTGACCCNTAACAAATTGNTTTGGTAANTATATTNAAGCAGGTTTTTCTTGAAACAAAATTAATTGTCAATAATATATGACACATGAGTGTCAATTATATTAAACAAAACCAATCTATTTCTAACCCGTTAGCGGTGCTTGAGCTTATAAAGCCAATTACTTGGTTCCCACCTATGTGGGCATATGCTTGTGGAGTAATATCTTCGGGTATGGGTATTATGCCTAATTTAGCGTTAATTATTTTGGGCATTGCTTTGGCCGGACCAGTTGTCTGTGGAATGAGTCAGGCAGCGAACGATTGGTGCGATAGGCATGTAGATGCGATAAACCAACCGGACAGACCAATCCCATCGGGCCGTATTCCGGGTTTATGGGGCCTTTGGATAGCAATAACCATGAGCCTGCTAGCGTTGGTTATTGGATGGCAACTTGGTATCTGGGGATTTTGCGCCACTTTATTGGGCGTAGCTGCAGCCTGGGCTTATTCTTGTGAACCGATCAGATTAAAAAGATCCGGCTGGTGGGGCCCAGGCATTGTAGCACTTTGCTATGAAGGATTGCCTTGGTTTACCGGTGCTGCTGTCATGAGCCAAACTTTTCCAAATTTTAAAATAGTAGTGATTGCGTCACTTTATGCTGTTGGAGCTCACGGCATTATGACCCTCAACGATTTCAAAGCTCTTGAAGGTGACAAACAAACGGGAATTAATTCTTTACCCGTTAAATTTGGGCCAGACAAAGCAGCTAAAATTGCCTGTTGGGTAATGACCACTCCCCAATTAATCGTTGTCATGTTGATGGCCAGTTGGGGTGCGATTGAGCACGCGCTGGTTGTAATCTGTTTAGTCGCCGGTCAATTCGTAGCAATGCGTAGATTATTGAAAGACCCTCTCAAACTTGCACCGTGGTATAATGCAACCGGAGTATTGATGTTTGTGCTCGGCATGATGGTTTGTGCTTTTGGCCTGAGAAATTTTGGAGCTTTGTAAGATGACACTTTCATGGCTTTCAATTATTCGATTGGGTTTGGTGCAAATGTGCTTAGGCGCAGTAGTCGTTCTAATGACATCAACTCTCAATAGATTGATGGTAGTCGAACTTTCATTAGCAGCTACAATTCCTGGCGCTTTGGTAGCAATTCATTACTTAGTTCAAATTTCTAGACCCAAATGGGGATTTATCTCAGATGTTCAAGGAAATCGAACTAANTGGATTATTTTAGGCATGATAATACTAGCTCTTGGCGCAAACTTGGCAGCACTTTGCATTCCTCTATATTCACTTAACACCACCGCTGCTACTTTACTCTCCATCCTAGCATATATTTTAATTGGTCTGGGAGTTGGGGCCTCAGGCACCTCATTACTTGCTCTTTTAGCAACTCATACTGCANAGCGCAGACGNGCTGCCGCTGCAACAATTACTTGGCTAATGATGATTTTTGGAATTGCTCTAACCGCCACTATTGTTGGAAAGTTGCTTGACCCTTATTCAGTGCAAAGATTGATAAAAATTGTCTTTGGCCTCACAATGCTGACAATTTTACTTACAGGGGTTGTAACTTTAAATATAGAAAGAGGGCTTGAACGCGTAAAGAAGAATACCAATCAATCTCAATCATTTATTTTGGGCTTGAAAATAATTTGGTCTAACAGCCAAACAAAACGTTTCACTATCTTTGTATTTTTATCAATGACCGCATATTTCATGCAGGAACTTATTCTTGAACCCTATTCAGGACTTGTGTTTTCTTTTACACCTGGTCAATCAACGTCACTTTCTGGAATGCAAAACGGTGGTGTATTTCTGGGAATGCTAGCAGTCGGAATAGCCTGTACTGGCTTTAAGTTTGGCGCTTTAAAAAATTGGGTTTGGGCAGGATGTATGGGATCTTGCATCAGCTTAATTCTTATAGCGTTAGCGGGTCAATCCCCTGAAATTGCACCACTTGTTCCATTGGTATTTGGACTTGGATTTTTCAACGGGATGTTTGCGGTAGCTGCGATCGGCTCAATGATGTCGTTAGCTAGCCAAAACAATGATAAAAGAGAAGGTACGCGGATGGGATTATGGGGAGCAGCCCAAGCTATTGCTGCTGGTTTCGGCGGCCTGNTAGGCACTGTCCTTGTTGACCTGCTGCGTCTAATAAATTTCAGTCAAGCAGANGCATATGGAGCGGTATTCATTTTCGAGGCAGCTTTATTCGCGTTGGCAGCAACCATAGCAACCAGAAGTATAACCAACGCATTTAGTGGGACAACTCAAATGGTGGGAGAGTAATATGTTTGATGTAGTAGTTATAGGTGGAGGACCATGTGGGTCAACGGCAGCAAACTATTTGGCCAGCCTAGGACACAGAACAGCATTATTGGACCGAGCGGGCAGAATAAAGCCTTGTGGTGGCGCTATACCTCCGCGGGCAATAATAGACTTTGAAATTCCCGATGAGCTATTAAAGGCAAAGGTTACCACAGCTAGAATGGTTTCTCCAACTAACCGTTCTGTAGATATACCAATTGAAAACGGGTATGTTGGAATGGTCGACCGAGAAGAGTTTGACGAGTTTTTGAGAGAACGCGCAGCAAAAAAAGGTGCTACAAGATTTACAGGAACATTTGAAAAAATAACTCGAGACAATTCAGGAACTACAATTCACTTTCGAAATCACGAAAATAGGACCGTTGAACAGCTTAAAACAAGATATATTATAGGAGCCGACGGAGCTCGTTCAAACGTAGCAAAAGCAGAAATTCCTGACAGTGATAAAATACCATATGTCATTGCATATCATGAAATTATAGAGGCTCCAGAGGCAACCGGGAAATATGACCCTGAACGTTGCGATGTGATATATGACGGAATAATATCACCAGATTTTTATGGCTGGGTATTCCCCCATGGCAAAAGTGCATCTGTTGGGATGGGTACTGGGCACCATGGCTTTGACCTAAAAACGGCCACATCAGAACTACGAAGCCGCGCAGGCTTAGATAAATGTAAAACAATTAGAAAAGAGGGAGCCCCGATACCACTAAAACCATTGAAACGATGGGATAATGGAAAGGATGTGCTTGTAGCTGGAGATGCTGCAGGTGTTGTAGCTCCAAGTTCTGGAGAAGGTATTTATTATGCGATGGCTGCCGGACAGATTGCAGCAGAAACAATTGTAGAAACTTTAGTATCACGATCTCCAACGACTTTGAAATTAGCAAGGCAACGCTTTCTTAAGGAGCATGGGACTGTTTTTAATGTCTTAGGTGCGATGCAAAATGCTTACTATAAATCGGACAATAGGCGAGAGCGGTTTGTCTCGCTTTGCCACGATGTAGATGTACAGACCCTCACATTCGAGGCGTACATGAATAAAAAACTGGTGAGCGCACGACCATTAGCGCATTTGAAAATTATGTTCAAAAACCTCGCTCATCTTACTGGAATAGTATCGAAGGAGTTCACATGAATATTATGATACCAGCTTGGGTAGATGGAACACTTCAACCGGTAGAGAAACTTGAAGCCCATAAACTTGGCGTAAAGCACAAAGCCATATCTGTTTTTTTATTTCACAATAACAAAATATTACTTCAGCGACGAGCCTTGGGCAAATATCATACCCCAGGTTTATGGGCAAACACATGTTGCACTCATCCCTATTGGAATGAAACAGATATTGACTGTGCAAACCGGCGGGTATTCGAGGAATTGCACTTAACTGGGTTGGAACTAAAAAATAGAGGGAAAATTGAATATCGCGCTGATGTCGGTCAAGGACTTATAGAGCACGAAATTGTTGAAATATTCACAGCAACCTGTTCAACCCCGCCAAAAGTTACCCCAAATCCAGAAGAAGTTATGGAAATTAAATGGTTAGACCAAATTGAACTGGCCAACAAGGTTGAAACAAACCCAGATGAATTCACTCCATGGCTTCGCATATATATGTCAAAGCATTTTGAGCAAATATCTGGTACAATAACTGCGTAGTTAACAGATAGAATGAACTACAACTCTNCCANTTTTTCATATCCTAATGGTGGCAATATTTGTGAATAAAATTCTCATTTTGGGCTCTGGCCCAAATGTAATTGACATATTAGAACAAGACCTCTCAGTCTATGATAAAATAGTTGTTATTAATAATGCTTGGAAAGTTATTGAAGGGTGGACAGATCACATATTCCCTCATGACTTTCCAAATCAAAATAAACCCCAGGTCTTAAAATCATCACAAAAAAAAGTTGATGAAAAACAGTTTGTAGATATTCAAAATCAGTATGGTGGTTTCGTTTACGCGGGTGGAACGATGGCCTTCACCGCACTTTACTGGGCACTTGGCTACTATTCACCTCGTTCGATAGATATTTTAGGTTGCGATATGGTTTATCCTAAAACCGGTTCAACCCATTTTTATGGCACTGGTACGGCCGACCCTTTAAGGGAAGATATTTCACTTCGCTCACTTGAAGCAAAGTCAGCAAGGGTCTACTCGATTGCCCTAAGGCAGGGCTGCCAAATAACCAATTTATCAAAGGCTGATAGCAAACTAATCGCACCAAGGCGAAAATCTGTAAATTCACCTGCCCCTAAACCATTTAAAGTAAATGAAAATAAATTTAACCAGGCCAAACAAAAGGAGGCTACATTAGGTTATTTTGTAGAAGACGGTAGATACTGGGAGAAAAGTGACAGTTTTAATACTGATGAAATTGACTCACTTGATTTTCTATGGAGAGAAACAGTTTCTGTAAATTAAATTTCCTTTTTTTACAGCGCAAATTAGTTCAATCACATCAACCTGGATAAAGACCTGCCGTCCTAGCTCGTAATTTAATAATTGCTAATACAGTATCTATGGTTGGCGTCGTCGTTTTTGTAATTTGACCCAATTCTTGGACTGAGCCCAATATCGCATCGATCTCTAAAGGACGAGCCAACTCCAAATCTTGAAGCATTGATGTTTTATGAGAGCCAACTGCGGCTCCTCCATTTATTCTTTGCTCCACGTCAATTGGAAAATTTACCCCTAATTTTTCACCGATCGATTTGGCTTCGAGCATCATTGCACGAAGAACTTGTCGTGTATCCCGGTCTTCACATAAAATATCTAGGGTTGCGTGTGTTAAAGCTGAAATTGGATTAAATGATAAATTACCCCAAAGTTTAACCCAAATTTCATCACGAATTTTTTTCCTTACGGGAGCTTTTAGACCCGCAGATCTTAATGCCTCTGAGAACTGCAAAGCACGTTGGGATTTCTCTCCGCTAGGTTCTCCCAGTGAAAATTTATCACCCTCAATATGCCTAATTACTCCAGGTTCAGTAACTTCTGCAGCGGGATAAACCACACACCCTAACACACGTTCTGGACCAAAAAAGTTCCATTGTTTATTATCAGGGTCCACGGAAGAAAGCCTTGTACCCTCAAATTCACCGCCAACTTTGTAAAAATACCACCACGGAACACCATTTACGCCGCTTACAATTGTAGTATCCTCGCGGAATAATGGCGCCATACTCTCAGCAACAGATGGCACTGAATGAGCTTTCAAAGTGACAAAAACAAAATCCTGAGTACCCAGTTCTGAAGGATCTTGGGCAACTTTGATTTTTATTCTTCTAGGATTTAGGCCCTCTTCTAATAAGGTTAGCCCATTTCTTTTCATTTCCGACAAATGTGGACCTCTGGCAACCATACTTACCTCAGCTCCCGCTTCAGCAAGCTTTGCGCCAACAAAGCCCCCTATAGCACCAGCACCAAATATACAAATTTTCAACCTAAAGCTCCCTTTTAAGTCAAACCAAGCGTCTCAGCCAATCCGATCCTCTGGAGTTTACCAGTCGCACCTTTTGGTATTTCTGAGAGAATAACGATCTTTTTTGGTACTTTGAAATCTACCATTCGATCTGAAGCAAAAGCCTTCAGGTCACTCTCCGTGACCTTTGAGCCATCTTCTAGGACTACAGCTGCTGCCACATCTTCTCCAAGTTTCTCATGAGGCACTGCAAATGTGACTACTTGTACTATGCTTGGGTGATCCATCAGAACCTCGTCTACCTCAAGGGGACTTATCTTTTCACCGCCCCGATTTATAATTTCTTTCAGCCTTCCTGTTAAACTTAGGTACCCATCTGCGTCAAAAGCACCCTGATCTCCAGTACGAAACCAGCGCTCACCCTCAAAAGTAAAAAAGCTATTCTTGTTTGCCTCCAGATTATTTTCATAACCAGGCGTCACATTCGGACCAGAGATAACTACTTCGCCGGTACCATCAATTAGATGGTTTTCAGCTTCGTGAGCAATTCGGATTTTAGGCCCAGCTTCAAGCCCTACAGAACCTGGTTTTTGCTCAAGCGGAGGAAGGGGATTTGAAGCCATTTGGTGCGTTGCCTCTGTCATTCCATAGCCCTCAATTATCGGTGCTTCGAATACCCGTTCTAATTCTTTCATCACCTGCGATGGCAGTGAGGCAGAAGAAGATCGGAGAAACCTCAATTTATTTCGATCGATTATATCTCTATTTCGTTGAGCTCTTGCCAAAATTGCCTGGTGCATTGTCGGTACGGCTGTAAACCATGAAGGTGAAGCATCATCCAACCATCGGAAAAACTTTAATGCATCAAAACCAGGGGTGCACCACACCGATCCACCGGCGGCTATGGATGCAGATACAGCCGCAATCAAACCGTGTATATGAAATAGAGGCATTATATTCAAGCACAGATCTTCCTCAGTTAACCTAAGAGATCTTTTTATATTTTCTGCCGACGAAACTATATTTGAGTGAAGAATTGGTACGATTTTTGGCCGAGATGTGGTACCTGAAGTGTGCAGAATTAAAGCTACATTTGTTGGAGTGGGTACTTGCTCCGATGTGACAGGATTATTAATATCACAGCGAAGCTCAAATCCTCCAGCAGAATGCTTTGAATTTACACTCATTCTAATTACTAAAATATTCAACTGAATTGCTGCCGCAAGCGCTGGACCGTTGTAATCTTTTAATACTACAAGAGCTTTCGCGTTTAAGTCTTTCAAATAAAATAAGTATTCTTCTTCCCTATAATTAGGGTTTAATGGTGCAGTTGTGCAGCTTTGCGCCATTGTTAAAAAGGCGCTCGCCATCTCAGGACCGTTTGGTAATACAATAGCTACCCTATCTTCAACTGCTACACCATAAGACCTTAGCTTCGAATTGACATACGATGAAAGTGTTTTGAGATTGCCAAACGTAGACCATTTGCGGTCTGGTGCACCGAGAATGTTTAGGTCATTTTTTTGTTTATTTATAAGTTCATTGATAGTCTTATTCACTAGAGTTTACCTCAAATACTTTTAGAAGCCTCAAAATACTGACAATTCCCAGATGCCCCTTTTTGCTAACTTTTTTAGGTAGCATTATGTTTGAATAAGTCAGTAATTGAAAAGCTTTTAAGTCAATTANATGGACCCGCCTTCTACCATGAAATTTCCCGCTGTACACATTTTGGCATCTTCGCTTGACAGGAAGGCAACCATATTCGCCACATACTCAGGCTCTATTGGTGTAGGAATACACTGCCTATCAAGTTGCTTTTGCAATGCCTCGGGCGTCACCCATAAATCTTTTTGCCTTTTTGTCATAATCCAACCAGGGACAACGGTATTAACACGAATATTATAAGCCCCTAATTCCCTCGCCATCGTTCGTGTTAATCCATGAACCGCGGACTTAGCGGTAGCATAAGCAGGAAAACCTGCGCCGCATTCCCACCACGAATTTGAACCTATATTTACAATGGACCCACATCTTTCATCTATCATCCAAGGCGCAATCTGCTGAATGGCAAAAAACATATGTCGCAAATTAATATCCATTCGCTCATTCCAGTAATTTGCGTCTATTTCGCGCCAATCATGGCGATCATCTCGTGCAGCATTATTTACCAAAACTTGCGCTTTTCCTATTTTTCTTTCAAGTTTTGAAATGGCTGAATTCAACTCATCAATATTGCGTAAATCACATTGTACAAATTGATGGGGCCCGTGCAGATCGGTTATAAGCTGATTGGCAGATGCACTATCAATGTCTATTATTCCTACAACTGCACCTTGACGATCAAATGCGCGAACGGTTGAGGCACCAATTCCGGATGCTCCTCCGGTGATAAAGACTATTTTATCCTCTAGACTTGGATAAATTGCAGACCCTGACATTAGCCATCCCTCTCAAGGATCCATTCAACCTCAGGAGCTGGCAGAAACCGCCACTTCCTGAGGGGGCCCGCCATAACATTCAAATAATACATTTCAAAACCATAAGGTGCTCCACAAGGGTGATGACCTTTCGGGACAAGAACAACGTCGCCATCCTCTACTGGAATAGCTATATCTAAAGATCTATCGTCAGTATACACACGCTGAAAACCAAATCCATTTTCTGGGTTCAAACGATGATAATAGGTTTCTTCTAAATATGTAATCCTAGGAAAATCATCTTCATCGTGCCTATGACTCGGGTAAGACGACCAGTTCCCAGCGGGTGTAAAGACTTCGGTTACTAGCAGACTGTCACAAATATCTAAATCTTCCATTGCTATGTTGTTTATATACCTTGTATTAACACCCTGACCTCTTTTGGTGAGATTAATTTTATCCGGCCCCACCAAGCAAGGCTCATAATTCCTCTTCCCAGGAGCGGAACATACGGCCACGGTGCATTCTGTGGATGCTTCCACTTCCCATTCGTGATCATTAGGGAGATACAGGCAATGGGGTGGGGTTTTCTCAAAAACAGACATGCGATCTCCAAGAACACCCCAATCGTTTTCACTGCTTTTAATATGCGCCTTGCCCTCTACGACAACAATAATCACTTCACGGTCTCCCGTGGCACCATTTGCAGATTGCCCGGAAGATAACCTGTACAAATCGAAACCCACATATCTCCAACCAGCGTTTTCTGGAGTTATATTGTGCACCAGACCGTTATTAGTCGTCGGCTTACGGTGTAAACTATCCATTTGACGAATTCCTTTAGCTTGAATTGGCAAATAAAATTAATTGATTGAAAGATCAGCTTTTTTGCACACTTTCAAAATATGATCGTATCCCATTTTGGAGTAATCATAAGGCGGCGCCTTTGCAGGATCTTGTTCAGCCTCAACGACAATCCAGCCCGAATAAGACATTGCCGCCAATGAATTTGATACAGCTTGAAAATCAATGCAACCGTCACCAGGGACTGTAAAAGCACCGGCAATTACAGCATCCAGGAAGCTTTTATTATTTTTTCTAACATCTTCCACAATACTTGGCCGAATGTCTTTATAATGAACATGATGGATGCGATCACCCCATCTATCTAATGTGGCCATTACATCACCTCCACCAAAAAGTAGGTGACCAGTGTCAAAACATAAATTTAAATCCCTGCTAGATGCATCCATTAGCCAGTTTACATCATCCTCAGTCTCAATTATTGATCCCATATGATGATGATATGCCATGGGCATTCCCTTATCAGCGCACCACTTTGCTAACTCACTAATTTTCAAAGCATAGGAGGAAATTTCATCACGCGTTAATTTAGGGCGGCTATTAACGGGTGTTTGTATTTCGCCCTGAACTGTATTTGAACATTCAGCGTATACGATGCATGGACTGGATAATTCTACGAATTGATCAACTTGCTGACTAATTGCCTCACACTCCTCAGAAAAATTATTTAAAAGGCTATTTCCTGAGCACCAACCACCACAAAGTTCAATCTTTGCGCTCTCTAGATAGGCTTTAAGGCCCTCTGTATCGTGAGGCATACGCTGACCTCTCTCAACACCGGTGTAGCCGATTTCTCTAGCCTCTTGTAAGGCCTGCTCCATCGTATAGTCTTTCGTTAATTCGGGAAGATCATCGTTTTGCCAGGCAATCGGCGATATACCAATTTTAACACTCATTTTTCAAATCTTTCTTATTAATTGGCCGNAATATTATACCGCTATCCATATGTCTGTAATTTTAGCTTCTATTAATTCTGCATATTTCTTTACTCATAGAAAGTTTGCTATCTCTACCTCGGAGCCCATCTCAGCTGATGCAGCCGCTGCTTCTGCAATCGCTAGAGCAGCAATCCCGTCGGATAATGAAACTGGCATGGGGGTTTTCGTTTTTACCGCTGTAACAAATGCTGTCCATTCATTTTGATAAGCAGACTTATATCTCTCTAAAAAAAAGTACTCTGGTTTTGAGCTTTCAACGCCCATTTCAGTTGACTTTACCATGGAATTTTCAACCATATTCTGAACCTGTAACAATCCTTTAGAACCCAAGACTTCAATCCTTTGATCATATCCATACGTTGCACGACGCGAATTTTTTATCACCGCCAACCTGCCGTCCCTATATTTCAAAGTTGCCACAGCAGTGTCATAATCTCCTAACGCCCCAATTTTTTTATCAATAATTGCGCTGGCAGAAACGAAGACGGATTTTGGCAACTCCCCATACAAAAAATTTGCCATATCAAAATCATGGATCATCATGTCTTTAAAAATACCACCAGAAACTTTTACGTAGTCAATGGGTGGCGGAGCAGGGTCAAAAGAAGTAATCGATAGCAGCTCTGCTGTCCCAATTTCACCTNNATCAAGCGCGTTTTTCAAAGCAACAAAATTTGGATCAAATCTGCGGTTAAAACCCATCATTATTGAATGTTCATTTGATTTTGTATTTTCGAGGCACCGTTTTGCACGAGCTAAACTCAAATCAACTGGTTTCTCGCAAAGGATTGCCTTTCCAGCTATAGAGGCTTTTTCTATAAAATCAGAGTGTGTATCCGTTGAACTTGCAATTAAAATTGCCTCGATTGAATTATCCTCAAAAATTGCATCTACTGATCTTGGATTAACTTTATATAATTTTGCCAAGTTTTTGGCGTTTTCATCAACACTATCTGCAACTGCTACTAACTGTGATCCTTCATCTTGCACAATCGTACTAGCATGTACTCGCCCAATGCGTCCTGCCCCAATAAGTCCAACAGTTAACATTACCTTACTCCAGTTCTAAAGTTTATTTTCGCCACTAAAAATTGGAGGCCTAGCATCAACCCACGAACCATTTTGCTTTGCGGACTTCACGGCCGCATATACAGCCGCCATTGATCGGAGACCGTCTTGAGCAGTTGGCAAACCATCTCTATCACTTCCGCTTATCGCATCAGCTAAATCCATATACATGTTAGCAACGGCGAGTGGAAAACCTTCGGGATGAGCTATTGCAACCCTACTTAGCCGTTTAGCATCTTCATACAAATCAGCCTCACCCTTTTCAATTATCTGGGTTCGACCTGACAACGGGGTATAGACTAACTGATTTGGTTGCTCAGAAGCCCAGCGTAATCCACCNGTTTCACCAAAAATTTGTATATCAAAGCCGTGCTGCCTGCCAATTGCCACAGATGAAGTCCATAAACGCCCAACGGTCCCTTTACTGAGGCGAAAATTAACAAAAGCATCGTCTTCTAAAATTCTTGTAGAAATAGTTGACGCAAAATCTGCGCTCAAACTATCCACGGTATCATCAGAGATAAAACTAGCCATATGCATGGCATGAATACCACAGTCAGCAAACTGACCAGAAACGCCAGCCATCTGCGGATCGTAACGCCATCGCACTCGTGGATTTTCCGCATCTTCTGCATCTGCATGGTGCCCATGACTAAAATTTGTAATTATTAGCCTTAATTTACCAATATCACCGCTGCGTACCATTGCACGAGCCTGCCTNACCATTGGATAAGCAGAATAGCAATAGTTCACTGAAAATACCCTACCACTTTTTTTAGCGATTTTGTAAATTTCCTCGCCCTCTTCAACTGTCATAGTCATCGGCTTCTCGCATAAAACATTGAAGCCAGCCTCTAAAAAAGATTTCGTTATTTCAAAATGGGTGGCATTTGGGGTCGCAACAGTTACAAGGTTAATTGCATCATCTCTATTTTTCTCACCATCAAGCATTTCTGACCAGCTACCGTAGGCTCTAGAACTCTCAATACCTAGGCTTTCAGCAAACGCTTTACCTTTTTCCGGCCTGTGATCCAAGGCGCCGGCCACCAACTCAAAACGACCGTCCGCTACTGCTCCCAGCCTATGTGCTGGACCAATCTGGCTTCCTTCTCCGCCGCCTATCATTCCCCATTTTAATTTGGTCATACTTAGTCTTTCTTGGAGGTTTAATTTCGTTTTTAAAAGTTCACAATTGATTTTAAGCCAAATTAACCCAGGATCCTTTTTCTCCAGAATGAAGAGCGGCATCTACCACTTTAGAAACCTGTAAACCGTCTTGAAAAGATGGCCAGTAAGATTTATTTTTTTCAATCGCAAGAAGAAAATCGCGAGCTTCAATTATTATCTGATCCTGATAACCAGTTCCATGACCTGGGCCTTGGCAAAAAGGTTCGTAGTCAGGGTGCGCAGGTCCAGTTAAAATCTGTTTGAAACCTCTCTCAGCTTCTGGTCCTTCTGATCGATATAACCATACTGAATTCTGATCTTCTTGATCGAAACGAACNGATCCTTTAGTTCCATGGATTTCGTAAGCATATCCCATTTTGCGACCAGTCGCTACTCGACTAAAATACATGTGCCCCATAGCCCCACTATCAAATCGACACATAATTTGAGCATGATCATCGTTACTGACACGTCCACCTGGACGCTTTTCATGTACTGTTTCGTACTCACACATTAACGATCGGATCGGTCCCATCAGCGCCAAAGCTGCATTAATCATATGTGGAGCCAAATCACCCAGCGTACCATTTGACATACTAGTGCATCGCCATGATGCGGGTGTTTGTGGGTCAGAAAGAAAATCTTCTGTATGCTCGCCACGAAACCAAGTCACCTTTCCAAGTTCACCATTAGCCAAATACCTTCTTACAAACTGACTTGCCGGCGTCCGAATATAATTAAAACCTACCATATTCGGCAGCCCACTTGCCTCTGCGGCGTCAGTCATTATTCGAGCATCTTCCAAAGAAGATCCCAAAGGTTTTTCGCAAAATACTGGCTTACCCTCAGCAAAGGCTGCTAAAGCAATGTCACGATGTTCGGTTTGCGGTGTCGCAATAACGATTGCTTCCACAGCAGGGTCTTTCACTAAAACATTCCAATCAGAGGTTGCTGTTTTGAAACCATATGCCTTTCGATATTTCTCAGCAGTCGTATTAGTCCGAGCGCAAATCATTTGAAGTCTTGGCCTTAAGTAGGTATCAAAAACAGCTCCAACTGAAGACATAGCAACTGAGTGGGCTTTTCCCATGTAGCCGCCCCCGACAATGCCTATTCCAATCTCACGCATTTTTAGCTAGAACCTCTGCCAAACCAAAATATAAGCTTCGCAGGAACGCGTATCACCAGTTTGAAACGACAGCAACATAAAAGATTTTGCATTTTTAATAGGAAATAATGAAAGAATTTTTAAGTAATGAACGAATTATTTGAGGCTATAAAAGGCAAGAAATTCGCAGTATTTGGAAGAGCAGGTATTGATCTATTTTGTGATGAAGTAGGTGTAAAAAGTGAAAACTCTCAAATCTTTAGATCCGACTTGGGTGGATCTTCCGCAAATATATGTGCAGGACTGGTAAAGCTCGGCTCACAAGCGAGCTTAATTACTTCAGTTTCCGATGATGCAATTGGGCGATTTGCACTCAACCGGTTGAAAGACTACGGAGTGGATACAAAATATGTAAAGACGATTTCTGGAGAGTGCCGCACGTCTCTTGCCATTTATGAAAGTACCTTAGACAATTTTCAGAACGTGATATACCGTAATAATGCAGCAGATTTTCAAGTAGAAATAGCGGATGTAGACTTAGTTCATTACAATAACTATAGTGCGATTATAACCGCAGGGACAGTGTTTGCTTCAGAACCTTCGCGGTCTTCAACATTTCATGCCATCGAAAATGCCCGCCAAGCCGGAATACCCGTGATATTTGATATTGATTATCGACCTTACAGTTGGCCATCAGCTGAAATTGCTTCTGATGTATTATCAAAGGCTGGGATGAGTAGCGATCTTATTGTAGGTAATGATGAAGAATTTGGCTTTATGGCCGGAGATTATGGCAAGGGCCTCGATAAAGCGAAAGAATTAGCTTCTTTAGGGAAAACAGTGATTTATAAAATGGGTGAGAAAGGTGCTATCTCGTTGACGTTGGAAAATGAAATTAAAACCGGTATTTACCCCACTGCGGCGATTAAACCAGTAGGTGCAGGTGACAGTTTTATGGCAGGATTACTAGCCTCAATAGCAGATGGCTTCAACCTCAAAGAATCTGTTCTTAGGGGCTCAGCCTGTGCTGCAATTGTGGTATCACGACCTGGTTGTGCTGGAGCAATGCCGACGATAGATGAACTGGGGGCATTCTTAAAAAACCACCCATCCAAAGCAACATAAAAAGAAAGCTAAGTTATGCATATTGCCCCATATGAGAACAAAAACATCCCTATAGTGGATGTTGACCATGATCTGGTGCCATTAAATTATTTCAACATTGTAAAATTATCTAAAGGTGAAAATTTTAAATACAGATTAAACCATTATGAAACGTGCATAGTGCCTGCTACTGGCACCATCAATATTGATGTTGATGGTCAACATTTTAATTCGGTGGGAAATAGATCTATAGACGTTTGGGGTGGAGAACCAGAAGGTGTCTATGTCCCTGCAAATACGAAAGCTTGCTTTGAATGTATTTCTGATACAGCCGAGATTTTTATTGCTGGGGCAAAATATGAAAAAGTTTTGGAACCTTTTGCGGTAAGACCCAAAGATATAGATTTAGTTCAGTATGGATCGGACGAAACAAAAACCCACCGCAAAATAAAACATATTTTGGGTGCTAACCAAAGAGATAAAGTTGGAAGACTACTAGTAAGCGAACTTTATACAGTAGGCTCTGGTGGCTGGTCTGGCTTCCCATCTCATAAGCACGATACTGATCGTTTGCCTCAGGAGACCCGACATGACGAAACCTATAATTTTAGGTTTAAACCAAATTATGGCTCTGGCCTACAGATGCTACAACGCGAGGATAACAAACCGGGTGAAGCCTATCATATAATGGATGGCTCGACAGTATTAATCGATAAGGGTTACCACCCCTGCTGTGCACTACCGGGCTACGAAATGTATTACTTCACCATACTTGGCGGATTAAGCCAAAGGCCATTAAAACAATTTTTTCAGCCAACGCATGAAGAGCAATTAGCCACAATACCAGGCATAATGGATATGGTGGCAAAATTTAAATGACAATTGCTACACTAACCGACGTATTACAGCCTGCCATGCAACAAGGATACGCAGTAGCCGGGCTGGTAACACTTGGATGGGAAGATATGCGAGCCTATGTTAGCGCAGCAGAAGAAGAAAATGTTGCAATTATCCTTCAAGCGGGCCCTTCTTGCAGATCTCATACACCTCTGCCGATCTTAGGCAAGATGTTCAATCATCTAGCTAGTGAGGCAAGTGTGCCTGTAGTAGCCCATTTAGATCACGGGTATACTGAAGAGGAGTGTAAAGAAGCTATTGACTGTGGATTTACCTCAGTCATGTTTGACGGGTCGAGACTTTCACTTCAAGAAAATATAGACAGAACAGCACGCATCGCTGAGTTAGCTCATGAAGCGGATATTTCGTGCGAAGGTGAAATTGGCTTTGTAGGTTATTCAGATGGAGAAAAATCAAACGGCACGAACCCATCAGAAGCAAAAATATTTGCAAAAGATACAAAAGTCGACGCAATGGCAATATCCGTTGGAAACGTTCATTTACAAAAACACAAAGAGGGCAAACTAGACTTGGAGAGGATCAGACTTATAGAGCAGGTAACCTCAATACCGTTAGTGATCCATGGAGGATCCGGAGTGCCGGTAAAACAACGATCTTTTTTATCAAAAAATTCAAAAATATGTAAATTCAATATTGGCACAGAGTTAAGAATGGCTTTTGGCAACGCTTTACGTGAGTCTATAGTGTCTGATCCCGATCAATTTGATCGGGTACAAATTTTAAGCAAGACACATAAACCATTAGTGCAAGCTACAAGAAAAGTTTTAAACGCATTTAAAATAAAGAGTGAAAACTAAGAACAAGAATATGAAGTCTGGATTAAAAATCATTGTATTTTTAGCTATGCTGTTTCCATATACAGCTAGCGCAAAGCAAATTAAAAACTATGAATCTGAACTCATAGTCATTTACGGGGATATTTTAGCCACCAGAAACTTAACAAAGGAACCAAACCCAGATTTTATAGGGTGGTATATTAGGATTACCCCAAAGATTGCATTAGAAATTAATGAAGCGCATTTTAACTTAGATGATCAAATGAAAGAAAAAATAAGGGCCGGGCTTTACTTTTGCAGTTCTTCGTATTGGAAAACAGGAAATGCCTTAACTATTTCATGTTCAAATTCTGAAACAAACCAATAGTGCTGAGTTAACACCTTCAGATTACAGAAAAATTGCTTGGTCATAAAAATTTTTTCGTAAAAGCCGAGGTTTTACAAAAGTAACTAACCAGCTGATTCAAAAATTTAAATTTAGGCCAGATTTATAATTTCATATAAAATAGCGATCATAATATAAAATTAATATTATTTAATAAAAAAAAGAATCTAAAAACAGGTTGCAAATCAATCGCTCAATCTATAAGTGTTAGCGCTAACTGTGACTATTTTTTCGTGGTTAAATAGGCCAAGCGTGCCTTTTGAGCCTTTACTAAAAATAGAATCAGTTGATAGAGTAAGCCGGTACTTTTGTACTTATTGGGAGAAAATTATGAAAAAATTAGTTATGGCGGGCGCTGCGCTCGCAATGATGGCGTCTACAGCAATCGCTGAGCGTTATGTAATGATTACACACACACAAGGTACTGACCCATTTTGGCCAGTAGTTGAAAAAGGCGGTAGAGATGCCGCTGCTGCCATTGGAGCAGATTTTGAATACAACTTTGATCCATCAGGCGATATGTCTGGTATGGCAAAGTTGATTGAAGCAGCAGCTGCGTCTAACCCAGACGGAATTGTTGTTTCTCTACCTGATCCAGACGCACTCGGCGGTGCAATTCGTGCTGCTGCAGACGCTGGTATTCCTGTGATTACAATGAATTCAGGCCTAGAGAATTCAGCTAAAGTTGGTGCATTGATGCACGTTGGTCAGCCAGAGCTTTTAGCAGGAACAAAAGCTGGAGAGCGTGCCAAAGCTGAGGGTGTAACAAACGGACTTTGTTTGAACCAAGAAGCATGGAATACTGCTCTTGTGGATAGATGCGAAGGTTATTTCGCTGGTCTTGGTGGATCACTAAACATGATCGACGTGTCTAACGACGTACAGCAAATTGAAACTAGAACAGCTGCTGCATTATCTGCAGATCCATCCATAGATGGAATTCTGGCCGCTGGTCCACATGTATGTGCTGCAGCGAACAAAGCTATCAAAGACGTTGGCGCAGATGTTCATCTCGCATGTTTCGATATGTCAGACGATGTAACCGCGATGCTTAGATCTGGTGATGCATCATTCACAATCGATCAGCAACAGCGTTTGCAAGGCTACATGCCAATCATCGTTCTGCATCTTTACAATACAAATGCTGGTATGTTGCCAGGTGCTAACATTCCATCAGGCCCAGGTTTTGTAGATGCTTCAAACATTGATAATGTTGCGTCTCAGGCAGGCATAAACCGCTAATTGCTTTTGTATTAGCAACTATTTATAGCAGGCGAGCGAAGGCTCGCCTGTTTACTTACGGGACACTAAAAACATAGATATTCGAGGTTAAAATGTCGGAACGTAACGAATCTGACCGTCTTCAAAGTGAAACNTGGCTACAGCGAATGGTACGAAGACCGGAAATTGGNTCTTTCATAGTCATGATAGTAATTATATTGGCCCTTGGCTTAGCTTCTGAGGGAAAAGCTTTCAATGCTTTGGGATTAAAGAACAACATCGCGATTATCGCTCAATTAGGAATAATAGCAGTTGGGGCTGCTTTGTTGATGATTGCTGGCGAATTTGATTTATCAATCGGACCAATGATCGCTTTTGCCGGAATGTCGATAGCCATAATGCTTAAATGGGGCTTACCATTCGGCTTAGGAGAGGCAACTCCATTTACCGCTTTTTTAATAACCCTGTGCATGACATTGGCATTCGGATGGCTCATTGGGACTATTGTTGTCAGGTCAGGGTTATCTAGTTTTATAGTAACCTTAGCATTTTGGTTTTTTCTTCGCGGCCTTACAGAAGTTTGCTTCAGGCTCATTAATCAAAACACCAACGTTTCTGGACTACCAGATTTCAAAAAAGAGAGTTGGTTTGCTGAACAATTTGGTGGTGAAGTTTTTGGATGGCTTTACGATGGCTGGTACTGGATTGGCCAAAAGATAGCAGCCGGAGTAGAATTCACAGCCGGGATGACGAAAGACGAAAAAATTGATCTNATTAATTATCTAGGCTTTTTAAATATTAACCGAAAAATGGAACAATGGGTTACTGGATTTGACGCAAGGCTGCTCTGGTTTATCATTATAGCCGGCGTGGCGTGGTACGTGCTAGCACGAACACAAATTGGAAATTGGATTTACGCCACAGGGGATAACAAGGAAAGTGCTCGCGCTAACGGGGTTCCAGTAAACAGAGTAAAAGTCGGGCTTTTTATGTTTTCGGCTTTCTGCGCGACAATTTTTGCGACATGCCAAGTTTTTGATACTAATTCATCTGATGCTGCAAAAGGAATGTTTAAAGAGCTCGAGGCAATTGCGATTGCAGTAGTGGGCGGGATTTTAATGACTGGTGGCTTTGGCTCAATAGTAGGCGTGGTATTTGGAGCGGTAACTTTTGGCCTTGTTGCTAATGCCGTATTCTTTATCCCTTGGATAGATGGGGCTTGGTTTAGAGTTTTCGTGGGTACAGTTCTACTAGCGGCCGTTTTCGCCAATGAGCGTATTAGAAAACGTATAACTGGGGGAATATAGACATGGCACCAAAAAGTTACATGAGGGTCGAAAATGTCACGAAAAAATTCGGCCCTTTTACGGCGTTGAATGGTGTTGATTTGGAGGTTTATCCTGGTGAAGTTCATGCGTTGTTAGGTGACAATGGGGCTGGAAAATCCACACTGATCAAAATTTTGTCAGGAGTTCATCAACCAACAAGTGGTACTATTTACATGGAAGAAGTAGAGCGATCTTTTCGAAGTCCTCGAGATGCTTCAGCAGCTGGTATTGGAACTGTTTACCAGGACTTAGCGATCAATCAATTAATGAGCGTTACTCGAAACTTCTTTATGGGGCGTGAGCTTACTTCTACTCTAGGTAAACTTAGAATGGATGAAATGAACCAAATTGCACATGACGAGATGCTTAAAATTGGAATTGATTTTTCAGACCCATCTCAAGCAGTTGGAACTATGTCAGGTGGTCAACGCCAAACCCTTGCAATTGCACGCGCGATTTATTTTGGCGCGAAAGTTCTGATCTTAGATGAGCCAACATCGGCTTTGGGTCAAAAGCAGCAAATGGAAGTCCTCAAAACCATTAAACGCGTCAGAGCAAGAGGCGATATCGCAATTATATTTATCACCCATAATGAAATACATTCTCGGCTCATTGCAGATCGCTATACTTTTCTAGCTCTCGGGCAAGTTATAGGTCAGGGAACTAAAGCAGAGTTAGAGGGAGGTGATATTAGGAGGCTCATGGCAGGTGGGGCAGAAATTAAGGATTTAGAACAGGAATTGTCTAAAATCTAAATTTAANTATCATAGGTGAGATATAGGACATCAATTAGGGCCAACATACCTGGGTATAGACCTGGGCACATCTGGTTTAAGATGCTTACTTGTGACCCAAGCCGGCGACTTTTTGGGNGTATCAAATCAGAGCTATTCTGTATCCAGTATATCCTCCGGATATAATGAGCAAAATCCTCAAGATTGGATAGATGCTCTAAAAGCCGCCTTGAGCGAACTAAGAAGAACGAACGCTGAGGCTGTCGCTAATCTTGATGCAATTGGCATTGCAGGTCATATGCATGGTGCAACATTGCTGGACAAAAATGGTGCAATCCTACACCCTTGTATCTTGTGGAACGATACTCGAAGTCACCAACAAGCATCAAAATTGGATCAAGATAAAAATTTACGAAATATAACTGGGAACATTATATTTCCAGGTTTTACAGCACCAAAATTATTATGGGTGCAAGAAAATAAACCTGAACTCTTTACAAATATTGCAAAGGTTCTGTTACCAGCTTCGTATCTTGGATACTACCTAACCGGTGACTATTTCATGGATATGTCTGATGCGGCGGGAACCAGCTGGTTAGATGTTAGAAATCGCTGCTGGTCAGACTATGCTTTGAATGCAGGTAATATGAGGTCAGACCAAATGCCCGCTCTATTTGAAGGCTCTCAAGTCGCCTCAAGTGTATCAAAATTTATTGCTGATGAGTTAGGCATACCAAGCGGTGTGTCTGTGGTTGCGGGAGCCGGAGATAATGCCGCAGCTGCGTGCGGCGTTGGCATTATGCAGGAGGGTCAAGGTTTTGTCTCACTTGGCACGTCTGGTGTTCTTCTGACAGCTAGAAGTGAATGTAATCCTTTAGCCGAGTCAGCGGTTCACACATTTTGTCACGCACTTCCAAATACATGGTATCAAATGGGCGTTATTTTATCCGCGACAGATAGTTTAAACTGGCTATCGAGCATTATCGGGCGATCACCAAACCAATTAACTGCTGAATTAAATGATAAGATTGATGGGCCCTCTTCAGAAAAATTTTATCCGTATCTCTCAGGTGAAAGAACGCCTTTGAACGATGCNCATATNCGCGGTGGTTTCGCCGGATTATCAACTAATAGCACCGCAATAAAACTGACTCAGGCAGTAATGGAAGGGGTAGCATTTGCGTTATGTGACTGCCTGGAGGCGCTGAAAAANGCTGGCCCTAGTCCGGAACAACTATTGGCTATTGGAGGAGGTAGCCGATCCCGGTACTGGTTAGAGACTATAGCAACTTCTTTAAACATCTCTATCGCCTGTCCTTCCGACGGAGAATATGGTGCAGCTTTGGGTGCCGCGCGTCTGGCTATCTTGGGAAAAACCGGCGAACCCATAAAAAATATTTTATCACAGCCAGCCATCTCAGAAGTAATTGAACCAAGGCAGGACTTAATTGATGACTACTGTGAGGCATTCAAGACTTACAAAAACGCCCCCTCACATCTCAAAAGCATTCAATAAATTTTAAAATTAATTTGTTATTTGTAGTCTTTCCAGCCCAATCTTGGTTGGCATCAATTCCCCTAGGTGCTATTTTTAAAATGATATATTTGATTAATTTATGAGGCCATGCATATGAAAACAGTGGTAAATAGCTGGAATGAGTGGGACCCCCTGAAACATGTTATTGTTGGAAAAGCCGACAATTGTCATATACCGCCCGAGGAACCCGCGTTGGACGCGAAAGTGCCAGAGGATAGCGACATGCGAGGCCAATGGGGTAGGAGACCACAAGAAACAATAGATCGAGCAAATGAATTGTTGGATGACTTTGCGTCACTGCTAACGAAACGAGGAATTCGTGTTGACAGGCCAACACCAATAGATTTTTCGCTGCCAGCGTCGACGCCAGATTTTCATACAGAGAGTCAATTTGGATGTATGCCACCTCGCGACGTTTTGTTGACAGTAGGGTCTGAAATCTTAGAAGCAACGATGTCTTACAGATGCCGCTGGTTTGAATATCTATGTTACAGACCACTCATGCAAAAATATTGGGAAGACGATAAAAACTTTAAACATGAAGCCGCTCCCAAACCACGTTTGACAGATGCAGACTATCATGAAGATTATTTGTCGGAAAAAATTGGAGTAGAAAAGCGGTTAAAATGGACTGCAGAGAAATTCTTNGTCACGACTGAAGAAGAACCATTGTTTGACGCTGCAGATGTTTTAAGATTCGGTAAGGATCTAGTTGTACAACATGGCTTCACAACCAATTTAAAAGGAATTGAATGGATCCGCCGACATTTTTCTGATCACAGAGTCCATGCCGTAAATTTTCCTGGCGACCCCTACCCAATCCATATCGACGCTACTTTTACCCCCCTACGACCTGGTTTGATATTGAATAATCCTCAGCGCAGNCTGCCAGAAGAGCAGCGGAAAATNTTTGAAAAAAATGATTGGGAAATTATTGACGCCGCTCAACCAGCTCATAATACTCCGCCACCATTGTGCTACTCATCAACCTGGCTAAGTATGAACGTTCTTGTATTGGATCCTAAAACGGTTTGTGTTGAAAAATCTGAAGTTTATCAAGCCGAACAAATGGATAAACTAGGAATGGAAGTAGTTCCTGTCGATCTTAGAGATGCTTACGCATTCGGTGGAGGGTTGCACTGCTGTACGGCTGATGTTTTTCGCGAAGGGTCATGCGAAGACTATTTTCCAAACCAAGCTTAATCGGTTAAACTTAAGTTTAGACAGTTTTAAATCTACGTCTTAGATGGTTAGGATCAATGTGAGATTCCAAAATGAGCACTAATCCTGTAAGAATTTTTGTTGATGCTGATGCCTGCCCGGTAAAGTCAGAAGTTGAAAGAGTTGCAACACGCCATAAAATTCAGACTTACATTGTAAGCAATGGTGGCATTCGTCCATCTCCGAACCCATTATTTAAATTGGTCGTAGTGAGCAGTGAATCAGACGCCGCTGATATCTGGATATCTGAAAATATAGTTGCAAATGATATTGTAGTGACTTCTGATATTGTTTTAGCCGCAAATATTATTGAGCAAGGGGCCAGAGCCATTAAACCCAATGGAGATATTCTAGATAGTAAAAATATTGGAGAGATTTTAGCAATGCGTGATTTGATGCACGANTTAAGGGCAGCAGACCCATTTCGCCAGAGCGGTGGTAAATCGTTTAGCAAAAATGATAGGTCAAATTTTCTGAACGGATTGGAGCGTCTCGCCAGAATTAAAGTTTAAGGACAATCATTATTTGAAATAAAACAAAAAGCACTCTATGTAGGTTGCCTAGATTACTCACAGATACTGGCAAACCACCTTGAACAAAAGTGCTTATCGTATAGGGTTTTTAATTTTCGATGGCTTTCCAATGGCTTGCCTGACATCTGTAATAGAGCCCTTGAGAGCGTCAAATGAAATCTCAAATACTAATAGCTTTGAATGGAAATTATACTCTGAAGATGAGCACAAGGTAAAAGCCAGTGCAAACGTATCATTTGAGACTGATGGGCGAATTACAGAGGTAGAAAAATTAGACGCCTTAATTTTACTATCACCTCCAAGTGCGCAGTTTGCAAATAGCAGAACTGTTGGTGTCTTGAGAAAATTAGAGAGACATGGCTGCACATTAGGCGCTGTGTCTGGAGGAGTTTTTTTATTAGCAAAAGCTAAAGTTCGTCCGGACATTAGATACTCTGTGCATTGGTGTTATGCTGCTGCTTTTGCAAACCAATTTCCAAACAATATTTCATCTGAACAGGTAATAGAAACTGACAAAAATATAATAACAGCGTCAGGCGCGGCCGCGGCATTTGATCTTGCGCTGTTACTGATAAGCGCGAGGTTAGGATCAAGTACAGCAGCGGAGGTTGCATGTTGGTTTCAGCACCCAATTATGAGAAACCAAGACGTAAAACAAATTATTCCCAGTTTGAGTGAGTTTGAAGGGTCAGAGGAGATGCCTGAAATAGCTCAGAAAGCAATTTCGCTTGTAAATAAAAAAATTAATTATCCTCTCCAAGTGAATGATATTGCTGATGAACTTGGAATTACTTCTCGACATTTATCTAGGATCTTTAAGGAGTCAACGGGTGAAAGCCCTCGGCAATATTTTCGAAAACTCAGGGTAAATGCTGCGCGGCAAATGGTACTGTATACAAACGAAAAGATAGGTAAAATTGCTATATCAGTCGGATTTCCAAGTGCGTCTATTTTACGTCGCCATTACATTGATTTATTCTCTTTATCCCCAGAGGAAGAACGAAAAAGAGTGAATTTATTTAGAGTTAACGACAACTCTCCAATACCAGCGACCTAGTCAAATCACNGCNTTCAACGCCGTTACNATCGCATGATGCAAAGAATTAGCNGCAGATCTTGGACCTAAAATAGTGACNTTAGTCANATCACGGCAGATTAGAAAACAACCCATATGATCNATTTGACAGCGCGTGACTTCNCCACCTTTGAAAGNNGGGACATCTACGTTACACAAAAGAGCGAGTGGTGATGCCAATTCNTGGCCNTTTAAATCAAATCTACACCATGCGTCCGTTTGCTCAGTTACTGATGCCTTTCCGTTAGCAATTTCAGTGAGATCACCAGCCAAGTCTTCATGGGTTTCCATAGGGGCTTCAATTAACCATTGAGACGGACCTATCCAAAATGAAGAAATTTTGCCAAAATTAGATGTCATAATATCTGGAAGTGAACCTTGTATAAACTGCTCAATGATTTTCCTTGCATCACCTTCAGTTCCTTTTCGTAAAGTAAATGACGCCAAAGAAAAGGAGGTAATTTCCGAAAGAGTATATGAGCCAAACTCCTCGCTCAACGGTTTTGTGTTTCCTAACGGTGATATGGGATTTAAGTTATGCACGTAAACGCTCTCCTTCTGGATCAATAAAGTGAGCACTTACAACCTGGACATTATGATCCTGCCCCGTAAGTGGACTAACAAGACGCACTACTTCTCCAATTCGANTATCGCCTGCCTTTAANAATCCTATTCCAATATGGCAATTTAAATTCGGCGAAAAGCATGCTGATGTTATATAACCTTGGTCATGTGCTGCATCCACTGGACTTCCAGTACTCATTAAATGCGATCCTGCAGGAACTCGATCATTTTTATTTACAGGCATAAAGCCAACCAATTTCAAAGCATCCTGAGTGTTAAGACCTTCACGCTCTGACATAACGGATCCAATGCTATCCTTCTTTTTCGAGACCATTCTGCCCATTCCTAGATTTAATGCAGAGGTAGTTCCGTTTAGTTCGTTTCCTGCGGCATGTCCTTTTTCGATACGCATTACTCCCAGAGCCTCAGTGCCGTAAGGGACTATATCAAATTCCTCTCCAGCCTTCATTATTTCACGTATTAATGAGTCACCATATCGGGTGGGTACTGCCAGTTCATAAGCTAACTCCCCAGAAAAAGAGATCCTAAACAACCTAGCTCTGAGACCCCCGCAAACAGTAATCTGTCCGCACGCCATAAAGGGGAATCCCTCGTTTGATATGTCATATTCTTTATCGACAATTTTTCTTAATACACTTCGGCTGTTGGGCCCTGCTATAGCGAATTGAGCCCAAGCTTCTGTGGTAGAAATTAACTGAACATCCATTTTTGGATACAAGCATTGCCTGACAAATTCCATGTGTCGATAAACCGATACGGCATTTGCAGTTGTCGTCGTTACAACAAAATGATTTTCATCTAAGCGAGCTGCAGTCCCATCGTCCAGAGCGATACCATCCTCTCTCAGCATCAAACCATAACGCGTTTTACCAATCGCTAACTTTGCAAATCCATTACAATAAATTAAATTAAGAAAGCTAGCAGCGTCTTTTCCTTGTACATCGACCTTTCCCAAGGTGGTTACATCACATACTCCAACCGATTTTCTGGTTTGAAGAACCTCACGATCTACCGATTGCCTCCAATGAGTTTCACCCTTTTCTGGGAACCATTGCGCACGCATCCACATTCCAACCTCTACAAAAACAGCTCCCTTTTCTTCNGCCCATATATGGCTTGGGGTTTTNCTGACAGGCCTAAAGTCCTTATCACGTGATCTGCCAGCAAACGCACCAATGGCTGTTGGGGTATATGGTGGTCGATAAATAGTTGTTCCGACTTCTGGAATTGGCTTGCCAAGTAGATTAGCCATTATTGCTAGACCAGAGATATTCGCTGTTTTTCCCTGGTCGGTTGCCATCCCTAAAGTCGTATACCTCTTTAAATGTTCAACAGAGGTAAAATTTTCTTGCTTTGCTAGCTTTATGTCTTTTGCCGTCACATCATTTTGCTGATCAACCCATCCTCTAGAAGTGCCTTGTACCATCCAGAAGGGCTCTATAGCTAACTCTTCATCTCCCTGTGTTTTCGGCAAATCAATTTTTTTGGATTTTACGTTCAATCTATCTAATGCTTGTTTTGCCGACTCGTAGCCAGACCTTATAACATCTTCTAATTCCATAAAGCCGTTTGCTGAGCCTGCTATGAGCATACCGCTTGGACTATTATCATCAGGAATGAATGACTGAATAGCTTCATTCCAGATTGGGCGTCCACGATGATGACTGCTTATATGAATGTTAGGGTTCCATCCACCGGATACACCCAGAGCTCCACATTTTACAGTCCTTTGGGTGCCATCCTCGTGTTTTATATTGATACTATCCAAACCTAAGCGGCCTTTAGTATTAGACACAACAGAATTTGAAAATGTTTCATAGTCAGGAGAGTCAATTTTTTGCTTTCTTGTATCAATAACAGCTGCAACATTTACACCTTTATTAATGAGCGCGCGNGCAGTCTGATGGCCATCNTTATTATTTGTAAAGATTGCCACATTTTGATTAGGCGTTACCGCCCATCTGTTGACATAGTTTCGAATAGCACCTGATAACATTATACCGGGTCGATCGTTATTCTCGAAAACTATTGATCTTTCAGTAGCTCCGGAACAAAGTATGGTTTGCTTCGTGTAAATTCGCCAAAGTATTTGCCTGGGCTTTCCAGGATCTGGAGTTTTAAGATGATCCGAAACACGCTCAACTGCTCCATAAATACCATGATCAAATGCACCAATAACTGTTGTCCGAGTAAGAACCCTCACATTTGTAAAACTACACAACTCGTCAGTAATATCTTGTGCCCATTTACTGCCTGGTTTGTCATCCAAGATATAATTCTCTGCATTAAGGCGGCCTCCAGTTACAAAGTCCTCATCAACAACAATAACTCGGACACCCGATCTCGCAGCAGTAAGTGCCGCGGACAGGCCAGACGGACCAGCTCCGATAACCAAAATATCTGCATGGAGAAAACCTTTGTCATAACAATCTGGGTCTGGCTCCAAAGACGCAGAGCCCAAACCTGCAGCTCGTCGAATTATTGGTTCATATACCTTTTCCCAAAAAACAGATGGCCACATAAATGTTTTATAATAAAATCCTGCGGTCAAAAAAGGCGCTAGTAGATCATTAATTCCTAAAAAGTCAAAATTCAAAGAAGGCCAGCAATTTTGTGGATGAGCTACTAGTCCATCATAAAGTTCGGTTGTGGTAGCACGAGAATTAGGTTCTTTGCGACTTCCAGTCCGCAATTCCACAATTGCATTCGGCTCCTCCGAACCCGCAGATATCACACCCCTTGGCCTATGATATTTGAACGAACGTCCGACTAGCCTTACATCGTTTGCAAGCAATGCTGACGCGAGTGTATCACCCTCAAACCCTTGCATCGATTGCCCATTAAATTCAAAAGCCCATGGATTTTTACGGTTGATTAGACCACCTTCTAATCTATTTTTTTGTGCCATACTACCGACCCTCTTTGATAGCCACATCGCTGGCCAGTCTGACTTCTGTTATCTCATGACTCACCGTATCGCGTGTAACCACTAACCAGGATCTATCACCGTATTCGTGGAACCATAGCTCACGATGCACACCGGCAATATTATCGCGAAGGTAGCCATAGTCTACGAACTGTTCTAAGGCACTGTCTTCTTGCCAATTTGGACGATTTATCAAATTTGCGTCTCCAAGATACACAAATTCNGAGCTATCGCGTGGTCCCAATAATGGATGATTGATAATCATAAGATCTCCTAGTGCAAATTTGGCTGGTTACCCATGCCTTTTTCATCGATCATTAATCCTTTGGAAAATCTGTCAAAACGGAAAGCACGTGCCGTTTTATGAGGCTCTTTGGTTGCCAACAAATGCGCGTACACCCACCCTGAAGCTGGTGTAGCTTTAAAACCACCATAACACCATCCACCATTAAAATAGAGGCCAGAAATATCAGTTTTATCTATTATTGGAGAACCATCCATAGACATATCCATTATGCCACCCCACATGCGAAGCAATCTCACTCGACCAAGCATGGGGAATATTGCCATTCCACCTTCACAAACATCTTCGACTACTGGTAAATTTCCCCTCTGCGCATAGGAATTGTATCCATCAATATCCCCACCAAATACAAGCCCTCCTTTGTCTGACTGACTGCAATAGAAGTGACCTGCCCCAAAGGTAATTACTCCCGGCAATAGCGGTTTTAGACCTTCAGATACGAAAGCTTGCAAAACATGGCTTTCTATTGGCAAACGCATACCAGCCAGTTGCATCAAACGACTAGATGAACCAGCAACACAGGCACCGACAGTCTTTGCCTTAATGAACCCTTTTGTTGTCTCAACCCCAAGGCACGTGCCATTCTCAATCTTAAAGCCAGTAACTTCGCAATTTTGTATTATATCCACACCACAGGAGTCGGCAGCTCTTGCATAGCCCCAAGCAACGGCGTCATGTCGGACTGTACCGCCTCTATGCTGAGCTAAACCACCTTTGATCGGAAAGCGAGCATTGTCAGTATTTAAAAAGGGATACCGTTTCTTGATCTGTTCTGTCGTGAGCAAATCTGCATCAGCCCCGTTCAGAAGCATAGCGTTACCCCTGCGAACGAATGCATCTCTTTGAGCATCACTGTGGATCAGATTTAAAATTCCTCGCTGAGAAACCATTGCGTTATAGTTAAGTTCCTTTTCCAAACCTTCCCAAAGTTTGAGTGAAAACTCGTAAAATGGCTCGTTTCCATCCAAAAGATAATTTGAACGAATTATAGTTGTATTACGCCCGACATTGCCGCCGCCAATCCAGCCTTTTTCTAGTACTGCTATTTTAGATTGCTTGAATTCTTTCGCCAAATAATATGCAGTAGCCAACCCATGACCACCACCACCAATTATTACATAGTCATATTCACTACTTGGATCAGGAGAACGCCAAGCAGGTCCCCAACCTCGATGGCCAGTCAACGCTTCCTTGATAACTCTAAACCCAGAATACTTCATTTCAAAACTCCCTTGCCACTTATGTGACTCAAGAATCTCGATTACAATTTACAAATCGGACATGTTTTCAAATAAATCGGACATCAGCGAAAAATTATATGAATATCGATCTATTTGTTTTTATTTATGGAGTTAAAATAGTCGACCCAGTTGTTTCTCTTCCCTCAAGTACATCATGGGCTTTACTAATATCTGATAGCGGAAATTCTTGGCCAACGAGCAGATTAATAGTGCCATCGCTGACTTTTTTGAAAAGTTGATCTGCCATCAGCTGACAGGTGTCACGATTAGAAATGTGGGAGAATACTGTTGGCCTGGTAACTTTCAGGGATCCTTTTGCTGCTAGTATACCGATATCAAATGGCGGTACTTTACCACTCGCATTACCAAAACTGATCATCATCCCTAGGGGTTTCAAGCAATCTAAAGATCCCTGAAATGTTGATGCGCCTACAGAATCCATTACAGCTTCCACACCCGCACCATTAGTAATTTCTTTTACTTCTTTTACAAAATCTTGGCTTTTGTAGTTTATGCAGTATTTTGCACCATGTTGCAGTGCCAGTTGGCACTTTTCATCTGAACCCGCAGTAGCTATTAAATTAATACCTTCCGATCTTGCCCACTGACAAGCAATTAAACCGACACCACCCGCAGCGGCATGAAACAGCACAGTATCTCCGCGATTAAGATGGGTTGTCCGATGAAATAAGTACTGAACGGTCAGCCCTTTCAACATTACTGCTGCACCAATTTTGAAACTTATATCATCAGGAAGCTTACAAACCTGTGCAGCCGCCAAATTTCGCACATCAGCATATGCGCCTGGCTTCCCACTGGCATATGCAACCCGATCACCCACTTTTAAGTGTGCTACACCATCACCTACTTTTGTCACAACACCGGATGCCTCTACTCCTAAAGCAGTGGGTAACTCAAGCGGATAAAGACCGGTTCTTTGATAGATATCTATATAGTTTAAACCCACCGCCTTGTGCTCTACCGTTACCTCGCCGGAAATTGGGGTTTCTAACGAAAATTCGGCTATCTCTAAGTTCTCAGAGCCACCAAATTGTCTGATAATTACTTTTCTCGGCATTGGGTCCTCCGTTATGACTAAAAATTTCTGCTGCAGGCCTTATAGATTGTATTTGCTAGATGCAACTAATCAAAGATTACCAGTTTACAAAAAATTTGTATGAAGTTAGGCGAGGTCGCTTGATGGGAAGAGGAATACCAAGCGAGCTCGCCGATACAACTAAACCAGGTTGTAAAATTATGCTACTATATATAGCGATGTTTGTCAAAACTTTTCTAAACTTTGTAGAAATACATAAATGTAGTAATCCGCTATCTATGCAGCTTAAGATATAGAACAAATCATAAACTAAGCCTTACTTATTATTGGCTTTTGCGCAATCAGAGATAATGAGACGGCTTTGGGATTATTAGAGTAAAATAAATAGATAAGAATAGATATAGAGGCTTATGATAACTGACTCTCACTCTCTTTTTCTATTTCTAAACGCCCTCAACGATTGTCTGAACGCTGTCTGACGCTGCTTGTCTTTTCTTTTTCGCCTCAGAATACTTTTCCGAATGATACCAATTCATAGCATGATCATAGCTTGGGAACCGAATGATCACATTACGATCGCCTGGAGGATCACCTTCATAACTTGTGGCTTTACCCCCACGAACCAAGAATTCGCCATAAAAAGCATCTAGGGTTGGTTGCACCATATTGACATATTCTGCATATGCTTTTGGATCTTTGATTGAAATTTGAGCAATAACGTATCCGTATGGCATTTGATAAAGTCTTTATTTCAGAGTTCTTTAGAGACAGCCCAGTCCGGCTCAAAACCTAGTACAATCGTTTCATTTGGCAAATCGGGATTAAATAAACGGTTATGCGCCATAGTGGACTGGTTCAGAAGATTTTTAGGTGTTAGCATCCAAACTTTGCAATAAAGCTCGAAACTTTGAGAATACGCAGAAAAAATCAATCGACAGTTTTCCGCCGCTCGAATTTTTGTTGCACCAGGAGAATTGGGAGGGAATGTAGAGGTGAGAATGTCTGAAAATTGTTTATGTTTCTGATAGTATGTAGCCGAGAAATATTGAATGGCTTGATTACGACGCTGCGCCGGATCATTAGTTTTCCGAGCCATATGAAGCATTTCAGGCGTCTCGGAATATCCAGGTAGTTTGTTCAGAATGGTAATAATCGCTCCCATACTTTCGTCACTACCCTCTATCAAAACATCGGGCATTATAGAATTATCGGGACGACCCATATTGTCTCGCATCATTAACTGGCGGCAATGACATTGCCACTTTAAAAATCTCTCCTTCAACGGATGATTTGTATAACTGTCACCTAAAAGTGATGCAACCGAACTCATGTCCTTCCTATCCTCTCATTTTTAACTAGTAACTTTGTAATTTTGATCATGCGACAAACTAGGTATTTTTGCGCGCACATCTTTTACTTCATCAAGATCGATATGAGCCTGAATAAAGCCCCTCTCCGCCTTACCATCAGCCAAAACTTCGCCCCAGGGATTGACAATTAAACTGTGACCATAACTTTCACCGCCCCCTGGTATTCCACCTACAGCGCAGGGAGCAACTATAAAACATCCATTCTCAATTGCACGAGCGCGATTCAATACGTGCCAATGAACTTCGCCAGTTTTTTTCATAAACGCGGCAGGAACTGCAATAACCTCCGCACCGGCTTGAGCTAAATCTCTAAAAAGTTGTGGAAAACGTAAATCATAACAAATCACATGCGCTAATTTGAAATCATCAAAATTAATTATTGACGCATTATCTCCCGCGATTACAGTTGCACTTTCGCGATAAATTTCGGTCGGTGATATTTGGACATCGAAGAGATGTATTTTATCATATCGGCTAATTACCTTTCCATCGGTATTAATCATTATCGCACGATTTATGATTTTATCGCTAGCAGAAGATACTGCAACGGATCCCAACGAAACACAGACCTTGGTTCGCCTTGCAAACTGCTGAAAAAGTGACACCATTGGATGATCCGCTTCAGGAGCAGCTGGAGGCTTCAACACACCTTCTTCACTAACCAGACCGGAACAGTACTCTGGAAGAAATAGGATGTCTGCCCCCGCCTCTACTGCTTCCTCGGCTATAGGCAAAGCCTCATCAATAGCTTCGCCTATAGTGGCTTTGGGACAGGTTTGAAGGCACGCTATACTCAGACGTCGTGCCACAAACTTAGAACTTCATATATGCTTTACGCAACTTAGCCAAAGGATGGCGATCAGACATTTGAAATTTTAACAGGAGCTCGCGGGCGATCATGTCTCGATCTTGCTGATTATCAGGCAAATCAATGCTGCTTGGAATTCGAACCCAACCATTATTGTTTCGATCAAAAACTGCCGGTGCCCCTTCTTCGTAGCCCATATGAATGTCTTCGAGCCAATTTAAGTCATCCCAGCCCATAATTTCCATGTATTTTTTCAAAAACGGGGTGAGCCTAGACTTGTCAGGCACCAAATTTACGTCATACCGATACCCGATATGCTGACCTATTTCTTTCTCACGTTCACTTTCTAGGCCATCAGCATCATCGATGAATTGATTAACATCTTTAATTTCAGACCCGCGATATTGTGTTCCAGCCATATTAATTACTCCTTAAAGATGATGGTAATCTTCGATACCAACCGTATGGTTGGTTCCGGCCAAAGGTACACCTGCCATTGCAGACGCTTCCATAGTCAAAGCAGCCAAATCTTCCGGCTCTAGACTATGTAAGTGCGTCTTACCGCAAGCCCGCGCAAAGAGCTGCGCCTCTATGGTTAGCGTATGTAAGAAATTGTATACACGTTCAGCAGCTTCATCAGGATCAAGACGAGTACGTAGCTCCGGATCCTGCGTTGCCACACCAACTGGACAACGCCCAGTGTGGCAATGGTAGCAATATCCAGGCTCTGCACCAATTTCTTCAGGATAATTGGCTTCTGGTATATCTTTGTTACAGTTCAATGCCATCATGGCTGAATGACCAATCGCAATTGCGTCTGCTCCCAAAGCGATAGCTTTTGCAATGTCAGCTCCATTTCTGATACCACCGGCATAAACCAAACTAATTTCACCTCGTTTCCCAAGGTCATCTATAGCTTTGCGTGCTTGTCTAATAGCCGCCATTCCAGGCACACCAGTATCTTCGGTAGCTAAGTGTGGACCAGCTCCGGTACCACCTTCCATGCCGTCTATGTATATAGAATCTGGATCACATTTTACCGCCATCCGAACATCATCATAAACTCTTGCAGCACCTAATTTAAGCTGAATTGGAATTTGCCAATCGGTTGCTTCGCGAATCTCTTGGATCTTTAATGCAAGATCGTCTGGACCGAGCCAGTCAGGATGTCGAGCTGGCGATCTTTGGTCAATTCCAGCAGGAAGAGAGCGCATTTCGGCAACNTGATCGGTAACCTTTTGCCCCATCAAATGGCCACCTAGACCAACTTTACAACCTTGACCAATGAAGAACTCGCATCCATCCGCCAATACTAGATGGTTCGGGTTGAAACCGTACCGTGACTGAATACACTGATAAAACCATTTGGAGCTATATCGACGCTCATCTGGGATCATACCGCCCTCGCCAGAACAGGTCGCAGTTCCAGCCATAGTAGCTCCACGAGCAAGAGCCGTTTTAGCTTCATAGCTTAGGGCTCCAAAACTCATACCAGTTATATAAACGGGTATATCAAGTTCAAGCGGACGCTTTGCTCGAGGACCAATTACTGTTTTTGTCTCACATTTCTCACGATAACCTTCAATAACGAAACGAGTGAGTGTTCCTGGTAAAAAAGTTAAATCATCCCAATGTGGAATTTTCTTAAATAGTGAAAACCCACGCATTCTATAACGTCCAAGTTCAGACTTTATATGAATGTCATCCATCACACGAGGCGGGAATATAAAGCTATCCCCGATACGGTTTACATCGCGGTCCAGTATTTTTTTTCTAGGCATATCTCCGTCGGCCATAGGTTCTATCCTTTCATTAAACTTATAAAATTAGTTTCTTTTCGTTCGGTTCCAGATTGTCGTAGTTCCAGAGCTGTTTACCGGCCACAATCTTTGTAAAATGATCAACGCCCTTTTCTGGTAACATTCCATATTGAACTAACTTGCTGTTCAACCAGTTTCGGTCAAGCTCAGTAAGTTCAGCCGTTACGGCGTCAACCCCGAGGGATTTGATTTCACCACCGACAAATATGGTGCCATCATACATAGAGTCTCCAAGATTTTTACCAGCATTACCGCAAACAATCATACGCCCTCGTTGCATCATAAAGCCTGACAGAGCCCCGGTGTCTCCACCAACAATTATCGTTCCACCCTTTTGATCGATACCAGTCCTAGAGCCAACTGAACCTCGACATACGAGATCACCACCTCTAATAGCTGCGCCAAAAGTTGAACCTGCATTTTTTTCGATTACAACTGTACCAGCCATCATGTTCTCTCCACACGACCAGCCAACGCGACCGTTGATCCGCACATTGGGCCCATCGATCAAGCCTACTCCAAAATACCCCAAGGAACCTTCGATTATTAGGTTTAGTCGGCTGAGGATACCGACACCAAGCGAGTGCTTACCGCGCGGATTTTTCAACACAATAGTTCCGTATCCCTCAGCCATCAGAGCTCTGATATTTGAGTTTACTTCGGTAGTGGTCATATTATCGGTATCAAGCTCGGTCCGCTTATTGTAATCCACATCTGGAGCCCACGGGTATGTGAACCGCTCCTCCGCGTCAGGATCGAACTCGATGTAAAGAGATTTTCCGCTAAGCGCTTCAGTTCTCATTCCGAGAGCTGTTACACGCTCTTCTTGTGTCATATTTTTCAATTCTGCATCACTTACGCTTTCCATACCCGAACCTCCTCATCATATGGATCATATGTATCAATTTCTTGCGGCAAAATAGCACGTATGGCGACTTCCTCAGAAGCCATCGCGATCAAATCATCACTTTCATAGAGCACTAGCGGTTTTGCTGCCATCGTATCTTTTGCCATACCAAGGTGATCTTTTGTGGCCACCAAATAGGTAAAGACACCATCAATTTCTTCTATCGAATTGCGCAATGATTGCTCCAGTGTAAGGCCATTAGCTAAATTGTGCGCCGTGTAGACTGCTAGAAGTTCACTATCGCAATTTGACATGAAACGATGCCCTTTTCGCTCCATCTCTCTACGCATAATCCAATAATTAGTAATCTGACCGTTGTGCACTACACTCACATCATTATATGGGAAGGCCCAATACGGATGAGCAGACCTAATATCAACGTCGGATTCAGTAGCCATTCTCGTATGACCAATTCCATGAGTGCCATTGAATTCATTCAAACCATAGAGCCCAGCCACATCAGCCGCATCACCCAGATCTTTGATTAATTCAAGTCCATTTCCGAGGGATAGAATTTCAACATTTTCCGTCTCCTCGATATGCTCGGCCAACTCAGCAGTATCACCATCATGCGATATCAAATAACGCAACGCATATTCGGTAGACTGCTCTTTTGAAATCACCTTCACGCTGTGTTCTTCCATAATTTCTTCGACTGCAGAAATCCGATCAGCAAGCACTTTATGTATACCCCGACCTGTAGCCATGTCCTCAGCTTCTCCAACCTTTAAACGAAGCACATAGACACCCTCTTTTGACTCACCATAAACAGCATAACCTGTAGAGTCTGGGCCTCGATGTTTGAGAGCTTGCAGCATAGCTGTCATCTCGCCCCCAACATTCGATTTTTTTCCCTTATGTATTAATCCAGCGATACCACACATAATATTGTTCACCTCCTCGCGGCTATATAAAAAACAAGCATTTCATTGCCTTAAAAAATTACTGGTGTGCCCTAGGGCAGGCACTCCATGTACATATCGTTATCCCAATCGGTGGCTGTAGACATAAAACGAGCCCATTCATCGAATTTGTATTCATGATACAATCGATACATTTCACCCGGCATACCTCTACGCACGACTTCACTCTGCTCAAGATAGCTAAGAGCTTCACCTAGCGACATTGGAAGCTTTTTAACATCTTTACCTTCTTTAATCGCCTCATAAATATTTCTCTCTTCAGGCTCTCCTGGGCTGATGTTATTGTCGATACCGTCATCCATAGCAGCTAGCAAAGTTGAGCCCATCAAATAAGGATTAACCATAGAGTCGACAGAACGATATTCAAAGCGCCCAGGCGCAGACACACGAAGGCCAGTTGTTCGGTTTTGAAAACCCCAATCTGCAAAAACCGGTGCCCAGAAACCTGTATCCCATAGCCTCCTGTATGAGTTAACAGTCGAACACCCAATAGCGGTCAAAGCTTGAAGGTTTTTAACAACACCACCGATCGCGACCAACCCTTCAGCACCAGGCATTTGTGGATCATCATCATCTGGCATAAATGTGTTACTGCCGCCTTTAACATACATGTAGTTTTCGCGCATGCCTGGGAGGTTATCAGGATCATTTCCACACTTAACGAACTGATCTTCACCACCTCTCCAGAGAGACATATTATGGTGACAACCAGATGCTGAAACACCCATAAATGGTTTCGTCATAAAACAAGCAAATATACCATGCTCTCTGGCTACTTGGGCACAAATTTGCCTGTAAGTAGTAAGACGATCTGCGTTTCGCAAAACATCATCAAACATCCAATTCAGCTCAAGTTGACCTGGGGCGTCCTCATGATCACCTTGGATCATATCCAAGCCCATTTTTCGAGTGTATTCCATGACTTTCATAGTAACTGGACGAAGGCTTTCGAACTGATCAATGTGATAACAATATGGCTTCGAAAAACCGTCTTTTGGCTTTCCATCTTCATCAAATTTTAGCCACATCATTTCTGGTTCTGTTCCGATCCTCAACTGCCTGCCATGCTTAGCTTGGAAGTCTTCGTGCATGCGGCGCAAGTTCCCACGACAATCAGCTGTTAAGTATGCACCCGGGTCTGTTTTTTCCTCACGGTTGCGAAATAGTGTGCAATAAAAACGACCGATTTTTGGCGCCCACGGTAATTGCATAAATGTTTCGGGCTCTGGTATTCCCACCAACTCTGCCGCTTCCGGACCATACCCCAAGTAATTACCTGCGCGGTCAGTGAACAGATTAACAGTTGCGCCATAAACCAGCTGAAATCCTTTCATAGCGACTGATTCCCAATGATCGGAGGGTATCCCTTTACCCATAATCTTTCCGGTCACCGATACGAATTGAAGGTACAAGTACTCAATCCCCATCGAGTCAATCATCTCACGCACTTGTTTAATTTTCTCTGCACGCCCAGGCGCTTCGACAAAACGTTCAATATCCATTTCAGCCACTTTAACTCTCCCTGTTTAGTATTCCTGGCATTTAGCCATTCGAATTTATGTTATCTTCTTACGCATCTTAGCTCCAAGGATATGGACTATTCGATACAGGGTGAAGATTACCCTTCTCAAAACGATCAAACCTAAAGGGTTCGAGAAGTTCTTGGCTCTCGCCCAATAACTCGTCAGCTATAAGGTGACCAACTCCAATCATCTTCCATCCATGATTGCTGTCAGCGATTAAAGTTGCATTGTCATGAAAGTGATCAAAAACAGGGAAACTATCGGCTGTAAAGCAGCCAATACCGCCAGATGCCTCCCTATGGTATTTACCCATCATGCCCTCAAATCTTTTATGACAATGAGCGAGCGCGGATACCCACATATGTGCAAATCCGTCGGAGGCAACAAACTCCGGTGATGAAGGGCCATATGGATCAATAGCCACTTTGTCTACCTCCGTGTCAACTTTGTATGGAGAGGCCCCACCCTGAATGCCGTTGAAGTGCCAATCAGGCTTGTAATAAATCCCCCACATTTCATCTGAAATTAGCGACCCATCAACACAAGAGTGTAAGGGTGCATCTGTATCTACATGCACCACTGGCGGGGTTTTGCCATCATTCGTCTGCAAAACCTCTGGTGGTAATTGCAGAACGCCCTCTTCAAGTTGCCAGAACCGCCACATATCAATATCATGATGCATTTCACCAGATAGATCCTTCAGACTGATCTTTTTCGGCATGCCCAACATTTCCCAAAAGTCACGCGCCCAGGGACCTGGAGCAACTACTAGTTTGTCACACGATACTATTCCATGCGAAGTATCAACTGACTTTATGCTTGAAGAACCACTTTCGGTATTCAGGGATTTCACCTCGACTCCAGAAATGATGCGTACCCCTCGGTCTTCAACTTTTTTGGCCAACCCGTACATCGATTTAGTGTTATTAGAATAGCCGCCTCTTTTTTCATGCAGAACAGACGTAATATTCTGTGCCTGCCAATCGTTAAACATATCTTTCATGTATGCGTCTGAGGCACTTGCACCTTCTATAAAAACACTTTCATACCCAATGGCCTTCTGCTGCTCATAAATTGAGGCCACATCCTCACGCATAGATTCACACGAGATCTGCATGTAACCTACTGGGTGATAGCTAAGGCCTTTTGGGTCACTTTCCCAGACATCTACGGAGTGAGCCATCAAGCGACGCATTGCTGGCTGAAAGTAATTGTTGCGCACAACGCCACATGCAATCCCAGAAGCTCCAGAAGCAATTCCTGACTTATCTAAGACAATTATACGTCCTTCGACAGTTTCACCTTTGGAACTCAAACGCTCTGCCAAACGCCAAGCAGTTGAGAGACCATGTATACCAGCCCCAATAATTAAATAATCCGCATGCGTTGGAAATGCCATAAAACCTACTCCCCTTTTAATTCAAGCGAACAACTGATTTCGCAATATTTGGAAAACTTATNCCGGTATATTTTTTGTGAATTATGAACCAAAAGTCAACCTTTTTTATTCCAATACTTGATTTATTTTTCAAATTTGTATAGATTGGTTCAAAATTGGAGCAAATAATGGTTGTGATGACGGAAAATAAAAAAAAGTTAAATGCAGCTGACCTTGCTTCTCTATTGCGAAGCGAGATTAATCTTGGTCAATATGTGCGCAATGACAAACTTCCAACAGAGCGAGATATGGCGGATACTTATGGCGTTTCCCGAGGCACAGTACGAGAAGCACTAACAAAATTAATGGACAATGGACTAGTTGAAATTAAACATGGTAGTGGTACATATGTAACGTTTGACGGAAAAGCATCCACACCAAACGCGATCCAATCAGCGAACCCATTAGAATTGATAGATGCACGTTTTGCTTTAGAACCCCACATTTGCCGTCTTGCAGTACTACATGGTAGGCGGGAAGATTTCGACAAATTAACCTTGCTTTGTGACAAAATGGAATCGAGCCTTCATGATACTTTAGAATTTTCAGCAGCGGATACAGAATTTCATCACACGCTCGTGCAATGTACACGGAACGTTTTATTAATTTGGATTATCGACCAAATCAACTCAGTGAGAGGGCAAACTGACTGGAAGAGAATGCGCGGACTGACACTCAATCCGACCGTAATTGATCAATATAATAAACAACATCGTAAAATACTCGAAGCCCTATACAGACGCGAGCCTGAGGCAGCGGCTAACAGTATGAAAGAGCATTTAGAAACAGTTAGATTATCTTTAACACGAGCTGCAGCAGCCTAGATTTAGAACTAAGGCTTAAACGTGCGCAGAAGTCTGGAGCCAATTAAGATAGAGACGCTCTGCCATCGTATTAAAATCATTCATATGGACCGCGCAATCTTTCTCAAGTTTTTCCTGCCCGCTGGGGCCTAGGGCTGCTTTCAAACTATCGGCATATTCAGAAATAGTTGCCCAGTCGGCAATTGTAGAGTGCTCGATTTCGACGTGAAACTGCATCGAATAGGCTCTAGGACCCCAACTCATCGCTTGAACTGCACAATCTTTAGAGGTCGCAAGAACTTTCGCACCTACTGGAAGTTTCTTTATTTCAGCACCATGCCATTGGAGGCAGGATATTTTTTCGGGTATACCATCGAATAAAATCCCGGAAGCTCCTTCTTCGGTCAGTTGAACCTCCATGACACCAACCTCAGCAGTTTCTGACTTACCAACAACGCCACCGAGAGACTCAGCTAGCAATTGATGACCCAAGCACAAGCCAAGGAATGGTATGCCCTTTTCCTCTACCGCCATTTTAATGAAAGCTTTTTCCTTTTTCAGCCAAGGATAATCCTGTTCTTGCCATACATCCATTGGCCCGCCCAATACCCACAAGCCATCGAAGCTATCTATCGAAGGAATCTCTTGACCCTCATCAAGATGAACAACTTCCCAACTGTGACCATCCTCTTTAAGAAACTTCTGAAATATTCCCGGATGCTCAATCCGCGCATGCTGTAAAACGAGTAAATGCATTTATCCTCCATTCCTGCAGCAATTAGACATGTCTAAATAAAACAAGCAAGACCAAAAAAATTAAAGTTGATTAGGTATGAATGAAACAGCTTGTATAGGCGCTCCCAAAATCTTCCAAGGGACTTAAAATAGAAACCTTTGATTACAAAATGCTTGTCTCTGAAACCCTGATGTGTATTTAGAACAACTAAACCGGAGGTTACTGTATGGCTAAAAAATTAACGGCGTGGTTGTCAATTGGCAGCACATATTCTTACTTAACTGCGATGCGTATAAAAAAAGTTGTCGAAGAAAGAAGATATCAATCTTTCGATTATTCCTATAAGCATCAGACAAATAATGAAAAGTATGGACAATATTCCGTTTCCTCCCTCTAAAAAAACAAAAGTAAACTATATGTGGCGGGATATAGAGAGAAGGGCGTCTCTGTACAAAGTGCCCGTTCCAAAAGTGCCCGCGCCTTATCCTCTAAAAGAGTTTGACCGAGCAAATTTAGTCGGGATAGTTATGAACGACAAAGGACTGTACTTGGATTACTTCAAGTTTACTTATGAGGAGTGGTTTTTAAACGGGAACGAAGCTGGTTCAAAACAAAACCTTGAGGTAACGCTGAAAAAATTAGGCTTGGATTTGCAGGAAACAATTGCTTTAGCAGACACAATGGAAGAGAGGTACATAGAGAATACTAANCAAGCTTTAGACTTTGGCATTTTCGGCGTACCAAGTTTTTCTTTTTCAAACGAGATATTTTGGGGAGACGACCGATTGGAAGACGCAATTCGCCTAGCTCCCCAAAAGTGATACGGCCATTGAATTGGCTATTCTAATCTAAACGCACCGCAGGTCCCGAATATACTTCAGGTGTGGAGAAACCACTGTTTGACAACAATTCGTCAGCTGCAAAAGCTATCACTATTGTAGCCGCAAACCCTATTAACATTACCTTCATTTTACCTACTCAAGTTAATACCATTTAAACAACCTAGACCTATTCAGCAGGCTCTTTTGTTGAAACCTTACCCTTTACCTCATCATACCAAATTGAGTGATGCTGATGGGCCCATTTCTCGTCGACCTCTCCATTACCCATAGCGCTGTAAGCACCTTCCATACCTACTGAACCGATATAAATATGCGCTATAATCATAGCCATCATTACAAATGACACAATTGCGTGCCACGCTTGCGCTAATTGCATTTCTTGCTGCGGAGACATCTCAGTTTGCAAGGTGCCTAAGCCAAATGCTTGTGGTAAACCTGTATCATTTAGAATAGCAAATGTTTTGGCAAACATCGGTATTTCAAATGGAAATAGTAGCGAAAGACCAGAGGCAGACACAGAGGCGCCAAGCACAATAACCCCCCAAAATATAATTTTTTGACCAAAATTAAATTTTCTTGCTGGCGGGTGTGCGTCACTGAAGATCCCACCGCCCTGTTTTATCCATACCAGGTCAGTTCTATTTGGAATATTATGGTATACCCACAACACAAAAACTATCACCAGAGCTATCATAAAGGCCCAGGAAACGTTGTTATGCACCCACTTAGAGGCAATTAAAACTACTGAATTTAACTCTTTACCAAAATAAGGCTGCAAGATAGCCCGCCCAAACAAACTTAGTAACCCAGTAACACCCAAAAGAATAAAGGAGCCTGCAAGCAGCCAATGTGCAAACCTCTCAAAGGCTTTAAATCTTGTAATCGTCGTTCCAGCCATACCACCGTCTACAGGTATCCGGCCTCTACCGAGATAAAATAGTAAAAGCGCTACTATAGTGCCAAGGAGTAGGAAGCCGCCATAAGTGCGTAAAGGACCTTCTCTAAATTTCCACCAAGGCATGCCAGCACTTTGAATTAATACAGGTCCCAAATCACCGTTAGAAGCACTTTGCGCATTTGCGGATCCATATCGTATAGCTCTCCATAATTCTGGATCAGATGCTCCGCCTAAGGTACCCAGTTGATCTGTTATTCCCTTAGCAGAGCCGGGTACACCGGTACTATTTCGACGATCGTTATCATCTACAGACAATCCCTTTTGCCTCGCCATTATATCTTCCAACGTCTGTGCACCACCTGTTGAAGATCTGTCAACTTTTTGTTCCTGTGCAACTAATGGAAACGCCAGAAAAAATACCAATATGAAACTCAATACCGAACGCATATTTACCTCACCCTAAAATGAATTAGCCGAAAAAATATAAAAGGGCAGACTTATTTCGTCTGCCCTCCAGTGTTTAGATATATTAGCCGCCTTTTTGCTCGTAAGCTGTTCCCCAGCCCCAAGCACCTGAGCCAAAACCACGCGCAACTACTCGCTCACGATACACAGAAGCGACAATATCGCCATCTCCTGCAAGTAGCGCTTTAGTTGCACACATTTCAGCACAAACAGGAAGCTTACCCTCAGCAATTCGGTTACGACCGTATTTAGAGAACTCCGCTGTCGAATGGTTCTCTTCTGGACCACCAGCACAGAAGGTACACTTATCCATTTTACCACGAGATCCAAAATTTCCTGCTTGAGGAAATTGCGGAGCTCCAAAAGGACAGGCGTAAAAGCAGTATCCACACCCAATACACAAATCCTTGGAATGTAATACAACACCTTCTTCATTTTGATAAAAGCAGTCCACTGGACATACAGCCATACACGGAGCATCGGAGCAATGCATACATGCAACTGAAATAGAACGCTCGCCAGGATTACCATCTTGAATAGTAACCACCCTTCTGCGGTTAATACCCCATGGTACCTCGTGCTCATTCTTACAAGCAGTTACACAAGCATTACACTCGATGCAGCGCTCGGCATCACATAAAAACTTAGCTCTTGCCATATCTTATCCTCCCTACGCTGACCAGATTTTACAAAGCGTTGCTTTGGTTTCTTGCATTTGAGTAACAGAGTCATAGCCATAAGTTTGAGCAGTATTTGAGCTCTCACCAAGTACGTATGGATCTGCACCTTTTGGATACTTGTCACGCAAGTCCTCACCCTGGAAGTGTCCTCCAAAATGGAACGGCATGAACGCGACCCCTTCGCCGACGCGATTTGTAATCATGGCCATAACCTTGACTTTCGCGCCTTCAGGACCTTCAACCCAAACCTGAGCACCATCGCGGACCCCCAAATTATTGGCGTCCCGAGGGTTTATTTCAACGAACATATCCTGTTGAAGCTCAGCCAACCATGGATTAGATCGCGTTTCATCACCCCCACCTTCATACTCAACCAGTCTACCTGACGTTAGTATCATAGGATATTCCTTACTAAAGTCCTGCTTTTGAATTGAAGCATAAAGAGTTGGAAGTCTGTAAAACTTACGATCTTCATAAGTTGGATAATCCTCCACGAGATCCCGTCTGTTTGTGTAGAGTGGTTCTCTATGCAGAGGAACAGGGTCAGGGAAAGTCCAGACAACGGCTCTGGCTTTCGCATTTCCAAACGGAGCACAACCATGCTTAATGGCAACCCTCTGGATACCACCGGACAAATCTGTCTTCCAGTTTGTCTTTGGCCCAGCAACGGCATCAATTGCAGCACGTTCGTCAGCAGTTAAATCGCCATCCCAACCCAGATCCATTAGCATCTGCATTGTGAATTCAGGATAACCGTCTTGTAGTTCTGCTCCAGGGTTTGAAACACCTTCAGCCAGAAGATTATCACCATCCCTTTCGACACCGAAACGTGCTCTAAAGGTCAATCCACCTTCAGCTACAGGCTTGCTCATGTCGTAGAGGTTTGGAGTTCCTGGATGGTTCATCTCAGGAGTTCCCCAGCTCGGCCATGGAAGTCCATAGTAATCACCATCTGCTGGGCCACCATTAGCGCGAAGCGTTGTACGGTCGAATGTATGCTGGTTCTCCATATGCAATTTCAAACGCTCTGGAGATTGCCCTGTATACCCGATAGTCCACATACCGCTGTTAATCTCGCGGAGGGTATCCTCTATATTAGGTGTAACCCCGTCGGCCTCAATCTTGATATTTCTGAAAAATCTATCATGAAAACCAAACTTTTTAGCAAACAAACCTATGATTTCATGGTCTGTCTTACTTTCAAATAATGGATCGACAACTTTATCACGCCATTGAATTGAACGGTTAGAGGCAGTCACTGAACCATAAGTTTCGAATTGAGTACATGCAGGAAGCAAGTATACCCCATCAGTTCGATCACTCAAAACAGCTGAAACAGTAGGATATGGATCAATAACAACTAGCATGTCTAGTTTTTCCATTGCCGTTTTCATTTCAGTCATTCGTGTTTGAGAATTCGGAGCGTGACCCCAAAGAACCATCGCACGTACACGGTCAGGGTTATCCATATTATTTGGATCTTCGAGAACGCCGTCTATCCAGCGCGAAACTGGAATTCCGGTAAGGTTCATTAGGTTTTTGTCCTTACCATCTGCTCCTTTAACCGTAGCAAATTGATTAGACAGCCAATCGAAATCTTCACCCCAAACGCGAGCCCAATGACCCCAGGCGCCCTTAGACAAACCATAATAGCCTGGCAATGTATGAGATAAAATACCTAAATCAGTTGCACCTTGCACGTTATCGTGACCCCGGAAAATGTTAGTACCACCTCCGGTTGTACCCATGTTTCCTAATGCTAACTGAAGCACACAGTATGCACGCGTATTGTTGTTACCATTCGTATGCTGCGTTCCGCCCATGCACCAGATAACTGTTCCGGGGCGATTGTTTGCCATAGTTCTAGCAACACGCTTAAGCTGAGAACCCGGAGTACCCGTGACTCTTTCAACTTCCTCAGGTGTCCACTTAGCAACCTCTTCCTTGATTTGGTCCATACCCCAAACGCGTGTTCGGATAAATTCCTTATCTTCCCAACCGTTTTCGAAAATATGCCACAAAATGCCCCAAATAAGCGCTACGTCTGATCCAGGTCTGAAGCGAACATACTCGTCAGCGTGGGCTGCCGTTCTTGTGAACCTTGGGTCACAAACAATCAGAGGTGCATTATTCTGTTCCTTCGCCTTCATTACATGGAGCAATGAAACAGGATGTGCTTCTGCCGGATTACCGCCTATGATGAAGATTGCACGTGAATTGTGAATGTCATTGTAAGAATTGGTCATGGCGCCGTAGCCCCATGTATTTGCAACGCCGGCAACTGTGGTTGAGTGACAAATTCGCGCCTGGTGGTCTACGTTATTTGTACCCCAATAAGCAGCAAATTTTCTGAATAGATAGGCTTGCTCGTTATTTACCTTTGCAGAACCTAGCCAATAAACACTATCTGGGCCACTTTCCTGACGGATCTTCATCATGCCGTCGCCAATTTCATCTATGGCCTGTTCCCAGCTAATTCTAATCCACTCGCCACCCTCTTTTTTCATAGGATATTTGAGTCTTCTTTCGCCGTGCGCATGCTCTCTTACAGCAGCGCCCTTAGCACAATGTGCGCCCAAATTGAATGGACTATCCCAGCCAGGCTCTTGGCCAGTCCAAACTCCATCCTGCACTTCAGCTACAACCGTGCAGCCTACCGAACAGTGAGTACACACTGACTTAATAGTTTCTACCGACTGATTAGCAGCTGATGCTGCTGCAGCCTGAGTAACAGCGCCACCTGTTGCGGCTATTGCTGTCAATCCTCCGATTGCCAAACCTGAACCACGTAAAAAATCACGTCTATCTACAGATTTATTGGCTACTTCTGAAAGGATACTTGTCCTTTGGGAGCGTCGCGCAACCCCGTTGGTCTTTTTCCTAAGCATTTTTTCCTCCCTTGGACCATTTGGCCCTAAGTACTAACATTTACTATCAACTGTCGGGCGTCACGCAACCAGTCGTCGATAGCGGTTTCAAATTCAGTATCAAAACCGAATAGAGTCTAGATAAGCACGTGTGTGCTCAGTATCCTGAATTAATGTTTTGCTTAAATCAGGATCATTAGCTGCGTTTGCCACTGAACTTGATGCGGCTAAAGCAACGGTTGCAACCGGAGCACCAGCCCCAGCTAACTTGAGAAAATCTCGACGGCTTGTTCCATCCGTGTCGCTCTTCTTAGTCATGAGAGTTCTCCTCCCCTCTTGTTATTGCGGCCAAGGGCCACATGGTTACGTGATCAAAAATCACATTACGCAGATTTCTCCGCACTCATTCGAAACGCTTCAACCTCTATTTCCATGAATAGCCTGCCGACTGAACCGACAGACGCATACAAAATAGAGGACTCCGCTGCTTCCAAATCTGTAAAAAAATGTCCTGCCCATGGACGAATATGTTTATCGAAAAACTTCAATTGCTTGCCTAATGAGACAGGCGAACCAAAGCGCCCAACAATCAGAGCAGCCATCATTTCCATCAAGCTGGCGATATTATCTTCTGGCTCATAAACATTACTCGCGCGGGAAAGGCCCAAATTAACCATATCTCGCCTCAGAGCAGCTAAGGGCTTCTCATTCAAAAAGCCTGTTAAATAGTAACTCGCATACGGTAAAAGTTCACCACGGCCAACTCCGATGAACAGCTTATTGAATTCAATTTCCACTGAGTTAGGCTTGGAAACCTTGGAAACCCGCTTGAGGGTTTCGACGGCCTTGCCTAACTCGGATTGATCACCACTGAGTTGCGACATTTGCTCNAGTAGAATGTCGTCGGCTGGACGAGCCAAAACAAGCCCAAGAAAATTATACATATCAGCTCTACTACGGTCTTCTTGAGAGACATCCGCCTTGTGTTTCAGGTCCATTCTTTCGTCCATTTCTATTCTATCCTGCCTGCTCACGCCGCCGCTCCGCCATAATCAAATTTCATTCGCTGGCGACGCACAGGGATGACCGGCTCCTCTTCGATGAAAACGGAAGCATCAGAACTTTCGATTATCTCTCGGTCGGAAATTTGCGCATTCAACTCGGTTGGCAGCTCTGACCGATTATCAATGCTTGGGTCTTCGCTGACTTCTACATTTTCGGCTTCATCAGTCTCTCGTGAATCCTCAGCTAAAACCTCATCATCTGCAACTTCGAGAGACTTATCATTCTGCTTTTCTTGCTCTTTTCGAGCCAACTCCTCGATGTGCTTCAACATACCTTTACCAACCTGATATGTTGTCTCAACAAAACCAGCTCCAACGGCCGCATCTGTGAAATCTTCTCCGTAATCAACCAGACCATCTACATTTGCAAGCAACGGATTAGATAGCCAAAGTTTCTTCAAAGCCCTTCTCCTGAGACGCTCAGGAACAACTTCTTTCATGAAGACCTTAAAATCATCCCCCGGCTCGAGTGTATCAGGATCTGGCAGACCAAGCTCTTTAAGAACCTCTTCATCAGTTTTTACATCAAGCTCGCCCTGGATCTCCGAGGCTCGCTTTATCTCCGCCTGACGCCTTTCCTCTTCAATCTCTTCTTTTACAGCTGATTTGCGTCTGCTCCAAAAATCACTCATTGGATGAACCCCACTTTTCTTGAGGAAGGGGCGCGATAAACATCAGATATCTGCTCAATCCGAGGATCACCAATTCCATCTTGGTGAATGTCTACCCTTTTTTTATCTCTTTTGCGTTTTACAAACTCTTCTTCGACGTGATGATTCTCTATGAAATCTCGAACCCATGCGATTAAACCAACCGGCATCGGCACCTTTTCAACAATTTCTTCACCACTATCAGTATAATCTTGAGCTTCGTATGGAGAAGCCGTGACGAGCAAAACTTCCAGAGGAATTTCAGCTCCAGCTTGCTCTCTCAGGACAACATAAACACTTGGAATTTTGGAGGCGAGGCCAGTCATATAGGCTTCTGTTTCAGCACCGTGGAGCTCAATATTTACTGTGGAAAAGTGATATTCAGTGGAATCTCCCTCAGTTCTCAAGATACGATTTTCTGCCGGTCCGGCACCAGGAAGCACAGCACTAACTGCCCATGACCATTCAGACCATTTTGTCACTCCTGGTGTCTTCCTTACCACCACCCCAACTGGCATGGATTGGTATCGCTTTGGGTTGTAGTACACTCAGGTCCTCCACTACCTTAAAGTGTTTCTATTCCTAATTGCGAACTGATTATTGTCCCTAGAAAAAAGAGTAACCCTCATAATACTCATCTGTCAATTTTTTAAATCCATAAAAAGAACATTTTCTTAATTTTTATTTGATCCGGAATTTGTAAAAAATTTTTGAGCTGGTATATTCAACGGAAAAGGCTACNTTCACCTCATTAAAATCGAATAGCCAAGCGTTTTGTATCTTTCCAGAGAAACTATCAGAACGATAAGCAAGGGATTGAAAAATTGGTTGATAAAATTGAAAAACTGCTTCTTTGCGATTGCGAAGGATCGCAAAAAGTAGACAGTGCAGCCTTAGCAGACGCAACTGGCCTAAAATGTTCAAAGGTATACTCTGAATTATGCATTAAAAATTTAGACATAGTTGAAAAAGCTATTCAATCAGGTGATACAGCTATTTGCTGCGAACAACAATCTAGTATTTTTGATGAAATTGCAGCCGACATTGATAAAGACTCACCTATAGTATTTGACATAAGAGATAGGGCTGGTTGGACCGTCGATAAGAAAACAGTGGTGCCAAAAATGGCCGCTCTGGCAGCTGAAGCATTGATGGAAAAACCTATCCAGAAGACAAAAGACGTTACATCGCAAGGTCGGTGCTTGATTTTTGGTGATTGTGAATCGGTTCTTGAAGCAGCTCAAATTTTACAAGAAACTTTATCTGTTACTGCATTGCTTGATCCCAAAGATGGCGATGAAATTTTAAATGTTAATGGTTTCGACGTAGTGCTTGGCAGGATCAAGAACGCGAAAGGTAGTTTTGGAAATTTTACCATTGTTTTTGATAACTTGCAGGAATTAGTTCCTTCTGGGCGAGGACCCTTCAAATGGACACACGCACAAGATGGAGCAACATCAGCCTGCGATATAATATTAGACCTTTCCAAAGATGATGCATTGTTTCCAGCTTCAGAGAAAAGAGATGGATATATTCGTGCAGACGTTGGTCAAAAAACCAAATTCACTTCAGCAATTCTAAATGCATCACAGCTGCAGGGGACATTTGAAAAAAGTTTATATATCAAATACGAGGCTTCTATCTGCGCGCACAGTCGAGCCGAGAAACCTGCTTGTTCTAACTGCATAAACGTTTGTCCAGCGGGAGCTATTCTTTCCAGTGGTGAAACCGTGACCATTGACCCAGGCATTTGTGCTGGATGCGGAGCTTGCGCTGCTGTTTGTCCATCTGGGGCTATTGAGTATGAGCCAGGGCCAATTTCTTGGATTTTAGCTCGGTTGGCTGTGATTCAAAAATATTATAAAAGCGCGGGTGGAAAAAATCCTTTTCTTTTAGTTCACGACGACCATGGAAGAGAATTGATTTCTTTTTCGGCCAGATACGGAGACGGCCTTCCGTCAAACGTAATTCCGATGCAATTAGCTGCGATCGCCACATTTGGTCATGCTGAAACCCTTGCAGCACATGCGTCCGGCTTTGAAGAAGTATTTCTACTGACAGGCCCAAAATCTGATACAGAGACAATTTTAGGCGAAGCAGAAATAGCAAATGCTATATNTGAGAACGCCCTTCGAGTAGTTGAGGTAAATGATCCATTAGAACTCTCCAATATATTTGAGGGGCTGGCTAAGCGAGCTAATAAAACTCAACTNAGCAAACCAATGGGAAGCAGGCGGCAAGTTACGAGGGTAGCTTCCAAAACATTAAACCCAGAAAAAGAAATTTTGCCCTTACCCGATCACGCACCGTACGGCGCCGTTCTTCTCGATAATGATAGTTGCACCCTTTGTTTATCTTGTGTCTCTCTATGTCCTTCTGGAGCTTTGGGAGAAAACCCAGACTTACCGCAACTTCGATTTCAAGAAGATGCATGTTTACAGTGCGGATTATGCTCAAATATTTGTCCTGAAAACGCAATCTCTTATGAAAAACGCCTTAATCTATCAAACGCCGCTCTGGAGCAAACCATTCTAAAGGAAGAAGAGCCGTTTGCTTGTATAGAGTGCGGCAGCTTGTTTGGGGTAAAATCATCCGTTGAGCGCATAATTGATAAGCTTGCAGGAAAGCACTCAATGTTTTCAAATTCAGATGCAACAAAACTAATTCAGATGTGTGACGATTGTCGGATTAATGCCCAGTACCATTCAGACAATAACCCGTTTGCCGGCGGTGAGCGCCCAAGAGTGCGGACAACAGAAGATTACCTTTCAAAGCGCAAAGATCACTGATGTTTTACAGGTTCACCTAAATCTGCGGGAGGTATATTTTGCACATATGCAATTATCGCCTGGAGTTCATTTAGATCTAATTCGATCGGCACAATTGGCGCCGGTCTACTATCATCGAATGGTTCAGTCACGTCGGGTATTATTGTAAATGCTGGATGAGGCCGAAGGAGATAAAAACCACTGAACCTCAAATCCCAATCATCAAAAGTTCTTAGAGCAAAGAATGACGGCGTTGATCCGATCGAGTTTTTACGGCCTTTTTCGACAACATGACACCGCGCACATTTTTGCTGAGATTGCTTTAAGCCTAGTTTTGCATCACCAGAAAGTCTAACTTGCCTTGTCGCNACTTCTTCAATTTCTAATGAAACAAAAACGGGCTCATCATTTTCTTGAATAGATGAAATAGTTTTCCTACCGACATCACTTTTTAACCAATTAAAAAACCTCTCTGAGTAATTATTTTCTTCAACAATATCAATTTTAAATTCTATATCACCCATCTGNAGAAACGCCCGACCTGAATTCTTCGAAATTGCGATCATTGCAGAGTCAGNAACTAATTTAACCGATATTTGAGTTTTTAACTTGAAGCGAGGAATAATATAATCGAAAAATCCGGAGGCAACCAACGTATTCGGGGCGCTTATTGTGACAATGCGTTCTTCGGCATTTGTATAGCTGAGGCTTGTAACCAGCAAAATAACAGAGCATATATATTTTACTATTCGCATGAAAACCTTAAATGGCTGTAATTGGCTATGTTTAAGATTGGTATTCGAATTAAAAAGCGAGTAATTTGGGAGAATAAAATGAACGATGATTTCAATATGTCAATGCGTAAATTTTTGAAGCAGGTGGGAGTAACCTCTCAAAAAGCCATAGAAGATGCATTGCGCGATGCAAATAATGGTGAATATATAGTAGAGGCCAAAATTACTATTAAAGATATTGGGATGGAGCATACGGTTTCCGGCACAATTAAAAATGGAGATTAAAAAGTGGCTCTAACCAGGGAAATTGTAATCGAGGCATTAAAGACCATTCAGGGCCCCAAGGGTCAGGATATCGTAACTGGCGGAGAAGTGCGAGCTCTGGATGTTGGTGAAAAAGATGTGCGTTTTGTTTTAGAAATTGATCAGGCGCTTGCCGATGAATACTCCAAAATTAAGGACGCATCTGAAGTTGCACTTAAAAAACTTGGTGCCAGCGAAGTTTCTATAGTGCTTACGGCACATGCTTCACAAAAAGCCCCTCCTGACTTGAAGCCAAACAGAAAATCGGAACCAAAGGGTCCAGAAAAAATACCTGGGGTAGATCGCGTTTTAGCAGTCGCGTCAGGAAAAGGTGGCGTCGGCAAATCTACTGTAAGCTCTAATCTTGCCTGCGCTCTAGCAGCCCAAGGCAGGCGCGTTGGTCTGCTGGATGCCGATGTTTATGGACCATCCCAACCAAGGATGCTTGGAGTCTCAGGAAGGCCTTCCAGTCCTGATGGAAAAACTATCCTCCCACTTCGGAACCATGGCGTTACTATGATGTCAATCGGCCTGATGACAAATGAAGACCAGGCAGTTGTATGGCGCGGTCCAATGTTAATGGGGGCACTCCAGCAAATGATGATGCAAGTTCAGTGGGGAGCTTTAGATGTTTTAATTGTCGACTTGCCACCAGGAACTGGTGATGTGCAAATGACCCTCGCCCAGAAAACAGAAGTAAGCGGTGCAATAATCGTTTCTACTCCTCAAGACGTTGCTCTCATTGATGCCAGAAAAGGCATCGATATGTTCAACCAGCTCAATGTGCCCATTCACGGTATGATTGAAAATATGTCTACTCACGTATGTCCTAAATGCGGGCATGAGGAACACGTGTTTGGACATGGTGGCGTGCGTAAAGAAGCTGAGAAAATAGGTGTGCCCGTACTTGCAGAAGTGCCGCTACATCTTGATATAAGATCTGCTTCTGACGGTGGGGTTCCAATAGTAGTGTCTGACCCAGGCTCCCCACAAGCTAACGTTTTTAACGCATTAGCAAAATCAATGGTCGAACAAGGGCAAGCTTGACAATGCCTTTAGTGTTTCCCCCTCTAATGCATGGTTACGAGTTGGACAAACCTGGTCATGACCCATTTGAGGTAGCTAAAAGCAAGGCAATCCAAGGGGTTGAGGCTGGTCTTGTGGTCTATAATCTTACTCATGAGGCTCTTCGAGCCACTTTTATTTTTACTCCAGAAGTTTCACTCAACCAAGCAATGATTATGTTGCCAATATGCGGTATTGGCTTTCAAAATGCTCTCGGGGCTCTGGCTCCCCCTGAAGTTGCTGTTCACTTGCTCTGGAGTGGAGGTGTTTTAATCAATGGAGCTCGTTGTGGGAAATTACGGGTTTCAGCAAACCATCAAGATCCAACAAAGGTACCAGATTGGCTTTGTGTTGGGTTAGAATTAGACTTATGGCCAGCTTCGGAGAATATGGGGGAAACTCCAAACGAAACAGCACTATACGCTGAGGGATGCTCAGAGGTAGACGCTTCGACCTTGCTCGAAGCTTGGGCGCGCCATACTTTAAACTGGTTGACCAGATGGGAAGCAGATGGGGCAAGAACGGTTCACAACGAGTGGCGCGGCCTTGCACATGGGATTGGAGAAAAACAAACCTACATGAAAGATTCAAACGCAGTCTTTATGGGAGTGGATGATAATTTTGGTATGTTGTTAAGAGATGAAGACGGAACGACATCAAACATACCTTTAACAACCTTACTTGAGGAATAAATATGAAATTAGCTAGAGCCATTCATTTCGATGAAAGTGATACCCGTGTATACAGTAACTCTGCTCGTACCGGTGAATGGTGTGTTTCAGGTGGGTTCGAATTTTCTAATTGGTCGGAAGCTGATTTAGACGGAAAGGCTAAACAAGCTTTTTCAAATGGATGGTTTGGACTAGAAACTTCAGGGCGAGTAACCTTTGTTGCTGTTGCAAAGGTTACTTCACAAGAAGTATCGCATCTTAAAGAGCTTTTAGCTGATCATTTTGTAACATACTATGGCGCTCCTAGTAAGGAGCTTGCAATCCCCGTAGCAAGTGATGAATTGCAGGCTATGGCTGATCTTTGTGACGAACATGACGACAATACTTTGTTGGTCGTTTCTCGAGAACTGACCGAAGCAGGAGTAAAAGAAACATTTCGTATAATAGATCCTGAAGAAGCCGGGCTTGATCAATTTGCTATTCATGGAAGCCTCGATGAATGATATATGGTACGGTATCTTACAAGCGTTTCAGCTTATATATACTTTAGATCAAGATTTAATTGATATCTCCGTAAGATCTCTTCAAGTTACACTTTCAGCCTTGGTGATAAGTTCATTATTTGCATTGCCACTTGCAGCAGTTTTAGCTGTAAAAAGGTTTAAATTTAGACGTTTTATAATAGCACTCCTGAACGCTCTGATGGGACTTCCACCTGTAGTAGTAGGCCTAATAGTATACATACTTTTATCCCGTTCAGGGCCTTTTGGCGTTTTGGATTTACTCTACACAACAGCGGCCATGGTTATTGCACAGATAGTCATAATAACGCCATTGATTACCTCAATTGCACACCAGTCGCTACGAGAATTATGGTCTGAATATCATGACCTGCTGATTTCTATGAATACCTCTCACATACAAAGAATTAAGACATTATTATGGGATGCTCGTAGAGCACTTTTAACAGCTTCCCTGGCAGGGTTTGGGCGTGCAATAGGAGAAGTTGGTGCAATTATGATCGTGGGTGGCAATATAGACAACGCGACGCGTGTACTAACGACAGCAATAGCGCTAGAAACATCTAAAGGCGATTTCGCATTAGCGCTCGCATTGGGATTTGTTCTTATTCTAATTGCTATTGCGTTAAACTTGGCGACGCATTGGCTTAGTAAAACAGAAAGAGAGGGCCGTTGGTAATGTTCCCTCTCATTGCAGAAAATTTAGTAGTGGAGTTCAATGGAAAACACATTCTTGGCCCTCTAGACCTTACGGTTAACAAAGGCGATATTTCGTTAATTCTTGGACCTAATGGATCTGGGAAAACCACCCTTTTGAAAAGCTTACATGGAATAATGAAACTAAAACGCGGTTCAATTAAATGGTCTTGTTCAGATAATTCTAGCATGAAAAAACAAATGTTTGTTTTTCAAACCCCGATCATGCTCCGCAGATCGGTTTTTGAAAATTTAACTTACCCACTTTTACTTCGAAAAGTTTCAAACTCAAAAGCACATAGATTAGCNACTGAGTGGGTAGAAAAGATTGGTTTAAAAGAAATCATGCACATTTCCGCTACCAGATTATCAGGCGGAGAAAAACAAAAATTAGCGCTTGCACGAGCATTAATCACAGAACCAGAAATGTTATTTTTAGATGAACCCAGCGCGTCATTGGACGGCAAAACAACCGTCGAGATAGAGAACCTGCTTAAAAGTTGCACAAAAAACGGAACAACTATTATGATGTCAACGCATGATATTGGTCAAGCAAAACGATTGGCAAAAAATATCCTCTTTTTGAATAAAGGGATTTTAGAAAGCAATCAATTAACCGAGACTTTTTTTCTCGAACCAACGTCTCCGAATGCCCAAAAATTTATAACAGGTGAGATCGTTGAATGATGAGATTTTTTAAGCAAATTTGTGCGCCAATTTTTATACTTATTGCGACAACTGCTAATGCGGATAATATTAAGTTGGCCGTAACCACTTCATTTAATAATTCTGGGTTAAGCGACGTGCTACTGCCAAAAATTAAGTCTGATATTGGCTTGAATATTAAATTACTCGTGGTGGGCACCGGGCAAGCACTCCGACTTGGAGCTGCAGGCGATGTTGATGCAATTTTAGTGCACTCAAAAAAAGCCGAAGAGCAATTTGTGACAGATGGATATGGCCTTCACAGGCGAGAAATTATGTACAACGACTTTGTAATAATTGGACCAAAACATGATCCAGCAATTGTGAGAAATTCTAAAAGCGTTCGTGAGGCATTAACTTTAATAAGCCAAACCCCTGCCCCGTTTGTAAGTAGGGGCGATGATAGTGGAACGCATAAAATGGAAGTTGGTTTATGGAAATATAGTGGTCTCGATCCAGACAAATTTGGGAAATGGTANAAATCTGTCGGNTCAGGGATGGGAGCATCATTGAACGTAAGCGCGAGNATGGGTGCATATATTCTTTCAGACAGAGCAAGTTGGTTAAACTTCAAAAATAAATCTGACTTAGAGATTTTGTTTGANGGGGATAAGCNTCTATTCAANCAATACTCGTTCATTCCAATAAACCCAAGTCTTCATACACATGTAAAATATCAATTAGTGGAAAAGCTCGAGAATTGGCTAACCTCTACGAGAGCTAAAAGAATGATAAATGGCTATGAAATTGATGGACAAGCCTTGTTTACATTTAATGCTGAGCCAAAATGAAATCTAACAAGTTGTACCTTTTGGCATAATACTTACTTTTATAATTAATGTGTTTATTTCAAATTAAGTTTTGTACAANTCGTGTAAGCTTCAGTATACTTTCGAAAAAGTTATGAGGCCATAATGCCAAAGGTGGAAATAAACTCTGTATCGAAACAAAACCCTCACTCCTTGAGTGAATATCGAGAAAACGTTCTCGAAGTTGCAATTGGTCGTCAGATACGGATCTATCGAAAACAAATGGAGATAACGGTATCTGATCTATCAAAGATGACAGGCTTATCTACTGGCATGTTGTCAAAAATTGAAAATGGCAATACGTCTCCTTCACTTTCCACATTACAAACATTATCCAATGCCCTTTCAATTCCAATGACTGCTTTCTTTAAGCAATTTGAGCAAGAGCGAGAATGCATTCATACCAAAGCAAACGAAGGTGTTGAGGTTGAGGGAGAAGGAACTAGAGCGGGGCATCAGTACAATTTGCTCGGTCACTTAGGATCTAATGATAGNGGAGTAATCGTCGAGCCGTATCTAATTGAGCTTACNAGTGAAACCGANACATTCAAGACATTTCAGCATGGCGGCTTAGAGACTATTTATATGTTAGCTGGNGAAATAACTTATCGGCATGGTGANGGCGTATATAAGCTTNAGCCTGGAGATACATTGTTCTTTGATGCTAATACACCGCACGGGCCTGAGACTCTTGATAAACTTCCAGCTCGATTTTTATCAATTATCTCTTATCCGCTAGACAAATAACTAATAAAAAATGAAAATTAATATGGCTTCAATAGCTTACAGAAAAGTTATTTAGTTAGTTGAGACCGGGCTAAGAAAGCCCGGTCTCATTACTTTTAAAATTTTGAAGATTTCTTCGCTTCTGAGCTTTGCCCAACAACAAGAACAAAAACACATATCGCTGCCGCAATTAAGGTCGTAATGCCTGGAAGGGCTGTTCCCCATCCCATAAACATTGCGCCATCAACAGCAGACCATGAAGCTTCACTATATGGAAACATTTCTTTTCCTTTCTATTTNNNTACTCAGCAGGCGGCGCTGATTGCGCAATGCCTTCTGGATACCCTTGTGCTGGAACCTTAACGGTATCCATTCCGGCCTCTTCTGCTCCTGCAGGTACTCTAAGCATGCCAAACATATTCAAAATGTATGAAGCGATGTATCCTGGAACAAAACCAAGCAAAAAGAACACTATTGCACCAACTATTTGCCCATATAAGGTGATTGTTGGAACTCCAGCATCTCCTCCAAGAGCAGGAAAGCCAGATCCAAAAATTCCAAGCAATACTACGCCATATATGCCGATCGTACCGTGAACTGTGACCGCACCAACTGCATCATCAATTCCTCGGCGTTCTAACCAAGTTGCGCAGTATTTCAAAATCACACCAGCGGAAAAGGCGATTATGAAGGTTAGTGCTGGATAGTAAATATCCAAGCCAGATGCTGTTGAAATAATTCCAGCAAGTGCACCAGACATCATCCAGAATGGGTCTTTTGTCATTACCCATGCGCCAATTATACCACCCGCAATAGCCATCAATATATTAAAAGCTAGCGCTGAAAAGGTTATAGGAGTGCCGTAAATAGTACTCGGCATATGCCCATACCACGACCATGCTTCACCTGGTAAAATAACGCACGCCATCAAGAAGCCCCAAAAACCCACGATAATGAACATCAGTCCAATTACTGTGAGCGGTAAATTGTGACCAGCAATATGGTTTGCAGTCCCGTCAGCATTGAATTTTCCAATACGTGGACCCAAGTTGATCAGAACTCCCAAAGCAAAGAAACCTGCAACAGCGTGCACTAAGCCAGCTGCTCCAAAGTCATGAACTCCAAACTGTGTAACTAACCACCCATCGGCATGCCAGCCCCAAGCAGCAGCCACGACCCAGGCAAATGAACCGAGAATAACTGCTAGTATAACAAACCCCACAGTTTGAATTCGCTCAATTACCGAGCCAGACATAATCGATGCTGTTGTAGCAGCAAACAAGGCAAACGCTCCAAAGAAAACACCAGAAGCCTGATCAGCAACATTTGGCCCCATATATTGTGCAGATTCACCCCAACCCCAAGCTATTGCGCTTGCATAGGCCGCACCAGAAATCCCATTAGGACCCTCGCTGAAAGTTAATCCCGTAGGAAAACCCCAGTATACCCACCAGCCAAAGAAGTAAAAGGTTGGTATCATAAACGCAAATGCAAGCAAGTTTTTAGTACCTGATGACAATACATTTTTGGCCCTCGACGCCCCCATTTCATACGCTAAAAATCCAGCATGAATTATAATCATTAGTGGGATCGACAAATAGTAAAAAACTTCGGCGAAACCTGTATTTGTAACGCCTGCACTGCTTTGAAGTGCAGCAACTTGTGCGGTTAATTCCGCAATTTGACTTTCCATTTTCAGCTCCCTATTAGCTCAAATTGTAATCATACCTATAGTATAACGTTTTCACTCAAACACTAAAAGTAGTAAAAGATAAAGTATTTTTTTCCATAAATTAACTATTATTTCCTGAGAGTTGAAAAATATTCACAAACATGCATTCTAGGGAAACTTTTTAGTGTTTTATGGTATTTCAAATTGCAGGAGGATGGAAAAATGAAAAAAAGAGTAGCTGTGGTTGGGGCTGGTCCCTCAGGTTTAGCGGTCCTTCGTGCTTTTCAAACTGCAAAGGCAAATGGCGATGAGATCCCAGAAGTAGTTTGTTTCGAGAAGCAAGATAATTGGGGCGGTTTGTGGAATTATACTTGGCGTACTGGCCTTGACCAATACGGTGAGTCAGTTCATGGATCTATGTATAGATATCTATGGTCTAACGGTCCTAAAGAGGGATTAGAGTTTGCAGATTACTCTTTCGAGGAACATTTTGGAAAGCAGATTGCAAGCTACCCACCTAGATCAGTTCTTTTTGATTATATTGAGGGCCGGATTAAGAAAACTGAAGTGCGAGACTGGATTAAATTTTCTACAGCCGTTAAAAATGTTGAGCAGTCTGATGGCGGTTTTGCGGTAACTACATGTGATTTAACAACTTCAAAAACAAATGTTGGATATTTTGATCACGTGATTGTTTGCTCAGGTCATTTTAGCACGCCGAATATGCCTAGCTTTGACGGATTTGAACGATTTCCAGGCCGTATCCTCCATGCCCATGACTTCCGTGACGCAACAGAATTCCAAGGGAAAGATGTCCTCCTTATTGGCACTAGTTATTCTGCAGAGGATATTGGCAGTCAGTGCTGGAAGTATGGCGCCAAGTCTATAACAGTTAGTCATCGAACTGCTGCCATGGGGTATGACTGGCCCGCAAATTGGGAAGAGGTTCCTTTGCTGACAAAGGTCGATGGTCAAACAGCTTACTTTAAAGATGGATCCTCAAAGACTATTGATGCAATTGTATTGTGTACAGGATACTTGCATTATTTCCCATTCATGGAAGATAAGCTGAGACTAGTTACCGCGAATAGGTTAGCAACTGCCGATCTTTATAAGGGAGTAGCTTTTATACATAACCCCAAAATACACTACATAGGAATGCAGGATCAGTGGTTTACTTTCAATATGTTTGACGCCCAAGCTTGGTGGTCGAGAGATGTAATCATGGGCAGAATTGACCTGCCTACCCAAGAAGTTATGATCAGCGATGTAAACGATCGCGTGGCTCGTGAAGATGCTGGGCAGGATGATTATGACGCTATTTGGTATCAGGGCGATTATGTAAAGGAATTAATCGATGAGACTGACTACCCATCTTTTGATGTTGAGGGTGCGTGTAAAGTTTTTAAGGAATGGAAAGGACATAAGAAGAAGAATATTATGACCTTTAGAGATAATTCTTACAAGTCTGTAATCACGGGCTCAATGGCACCAATGCATCACACTCCATGGAAAGATGCGATGGACGATACTATCGAAAGCTATTTATTGAATTAGGCAAATCATTTAAATCGATTAAAAAATAATCAGCATTAATTAACTCAAATGAAAATTTTATTCATGCCAATTGTTATTCCTGTATAGATGCTTATAAAGGTCTTTGTCATTGTTCTGCGTTGTGGACAAGGTCTGATAAAAAAAATGGAGCAGGTTGATGTGTGGCATTGTAGGATTGTTTTTGAAGGATATCAGTTTAGAAGCTAATCTCGGTAATCTTCTAAGTGACATGCTGATTTCTATGAGTGACAGAGGGCCCGATAGTGCAGGGATCGCGATCTACGCCGATAAAGAAAATGGCAGATCTAAGTTCACCATACAATCCGAAAACGCTAAAACAGATTTTGAGGCTTTACCAAATTATCTAAGCAAGCATCTGAATTGCAACGTAGAGACCAAAGTTAACGATACCCATTCAGTAGTCATAGTAGATGAAAGCGCAACGAGTAAATTCTCAGAAGTTTTAGCATCTTTCAATCCAGAAATACGAATAATGAGCCGTGGCTCGTCATTAGAAATTTACAAGGAAGTTGGATTGCCTAAGCAAGTAACCCAACGGTTCAATATTCCGCAGATGTCTGGACGGCACGGCATCGGTCACACCCGAATGGCAACAGAATCTGCTGTCACGACTATGGGAGCTCACCCATTCAATACTGGTCTAGATCAATGCCTTGTTCACAATGGATCTCTATCTAATCACAACTCTTTACGCCGAAGGTTGAGAAGAGAGGGTGTTCATATAGAGACAGAAAATGATACCGAGGTAGGCGCTGCCTATCTGACTTGGAAAATGCAAAACGGTGCAACCCTAGGCGAAGCGTTAGAAAGTTCTTTAGAGGATTTGGATGGGTTTTTTACCTTTGTAGTGGGAACAGAGGATGGATTTGGGGTTGTTCGAGATCCTATCGCTTGCAAACCAGCGGTTATGGCAGAAACTGATCAATATGTCGCCTTCGGCAGTGAATATCGGGCATTGGTAAATTTACCAGAAATTGAAACTGCCCATGTTTGGGAACCAGAGCCTGCAACAGTATATTTTTGGAAACACTAAAATGTTAGAATTTGACCTTCAAGAAAATGGACTCCGAAAGCTGAATAGTGCGTTGCATGATCAGAAAGAGAATAGCAATCAGACAGTTTGGAAAATAACAAATCCAAAGGGGAGCCACGCAATTGCTGTTGGAATAGACGCACCCATCGAAGTAAACATTGAAGGCTCAACAGGGTATTACTGCGGCGGAATGAATAAGCAAGCCAACATAAATGTTAAAGGATCAGTGGGCCCTGGTGCAGCAGAAAACATGATGAGTGGCAAAGTTGTAATTGACGGCGATGCCAGCCAGTATGCTGGGGCTACCGGCCACGGGGGCCTCTTAGTCATAAAGGGCAATGCCTCTTCACGCTGTGGAATTTCAATGAAAGGCATAAATATCGTCGTTCACGGAAATATTGGACACATGTCTGCCTTCATGGCTCAGTCAGGTAACCTAGTGGTTTGCGGTGATGCAGGAGATGCACTCGGAGACAGCCTTTATGAAGCGAAATTATTCGTAAGAGGGAAGGTNAAAAGTCTGGGAGCTGATTGTGAAAAGAAAGAAATGCGGCCTGAGCACCTAGAGCTACTCGAACAGTTACTTTCCGAGGCTGAGTGCGATGCAAAGCCTGAGGAATTTACTAGATATGGGTCTGCAAGAAGATTGTATAATTTTGATATTGATAATTCAGATGCATATTGAGGATGGGTAAAATGAATAAAATTGGAAAAACAAAAATACCACATACAACTCCAAGATACTCAGCAACATTCTCAAACGACGTAAATAGCGATATACGCCGTGCTGCTGCCACGGGCATATATGACATTAGAGGTGGAGGAGCTAAAAGAAAACTTCCGACCTTTGACGATTTATTATTTCTGGGAGCCTCTATTTCGAGATATCCGTTGGAAGGTTACCGAGAAAAATGCGAAACGAGCGTAACGATCGGGACGCGGTATGCTAAAAATCCAATCGAATTAGATATCCCAATCACAATAGCTGGTATGAGTTTCGGTGCCCTTTCAGGACCTGCAAAAGAAGCTCTAGGCAGAGGTGCATCTGCAGCAGGGACCTCAACGACGACGGGGGACGGTGGGATGACCCCAGAGGAACGCGGGCACTCATCAAAACTAGTTTATCAATACCTTCCATCACGTTACGGCATGAATCCAGATGACCTGCGTAAAGCTGATGCTATTGAAATAGTAGTGGGTCAAGGAGCAAAACCTGGTGGGGGTGGCATGCTATTAGGTCAGAAAATTTCAGATCGTGTTGCTGAAATGAGAAATCTGCCAACCGGAATAGACCAGCGTTCTGCATGCAGACATCCTGACTGGACCGGTCCGGATGATCTTGAGATTAAAATATTAGAGCTTCGCGAAATTACGGGTTGGAAAGTCCCGATCTACGTAAAAGTAGCTGGAGCACGTCCCTACTACGACACCACTTTAGCCATCAAAGCTGGCGCAGATGCGATCGTCTTAGACGGAATGCAAGGCGGAACGGCCGCTACTCAAGATGTTTTTATCGAGCATGTAGGGCAGCCAACTCTCGCAATTGTGCGCCCAGCTGTGCAAGCACTCCAGGATTTAGGAATGCACCGTGAAGTTCAGTTGATACTTTCAGGCGGCATTCGTAATGGAGCCGATGTCGCCAAAGCACTAGCTTTGGGTGCAGATGCAGTAGCTATTGGTTCTGCAGCATTGATTGCTTTAGGGGATAACGATCCAATTTATGAAGAAGAGTACAATAAACTTGGAACAACTGCGGGAGCTTACGACGACTGGCATGAGGGTATGGATCCTGCAGGCATTACTACACAGGATCCTGAGCTAATGAAGCGGTTCGATCCTATAGAGGGTGGTCGAAGATTACGAAATTATTTAAAGGTCATGACTTTGGAAGCTCAAACAATAGCTAGGGCTTGCGGAAAAAATCATTTGCATAATTTAGAGCCAGAAGATTTAGTTGCTCTTACAATAGAAGCTGCTGCTATGGCGCAAGTACCTCTTGCAGGAACAGATTGGTATCCTGGAAAGCCAGGAACATCATATTAAAGCTGATTGACAAGCAGATTGCAGCTGAATGAATTGGATTAGGAGAATATAATGACGAAAGACTTAGCAGCATTTGCCAAAGAAAAAGGCGTAAAATATTTTATGATATCATACACTGATCTGTTTGGAGGTCAGCGAGCTAAGCTTGTGCCAACTCAGGCAATTGCGGATATGCAAGATGAAGGTGCAGGTTTCGCAGGCTTTGCGACGTGGTTAGACTTTACGCCTGCACATCCAGATATGCTTGCAGTTCCCGATCCAAATAGTGTTATTCAGCTTCCCTGGAAACCGGAAGTTGCCTGGGTAGCGGCAAATTGTGTAATGGAGGGTGAGTATGTCGCCCAGGCTCCACGCAATGTTTTGCGTCGGCTTATAGATCAGGCTGCAGCCGACGGAATGCATGTAAAGACAGGAATCGAGGCTGAGTTTTTCTTGTTATCACCGGATGGATCACAAATTTCNGACGAATACGACACTGCCTCTAAGCCATGCTATGATCAACAGGCGGTGATGCGTCGATATGACGTTATAAAAGAAATTTGTGATTATATGCTCGAGTTGGGCTGGGGTCCTTATCAAAATGACCATGAAGATGCTAACGGCCAATTTGAAATGAATTGGGAATTTGATGATACTTTAGCTACTGCAGACAAACATAGCTTCTTTAAATTTATGACAAAATCTGTGGCTGAAAAACATGGTTTTCGTGCAACTTTTATGCCGAAACCAGTTGAAGGTTTAACTGGAAACGGATGTCATGCTCATATATCTGTTTGGGATGCCCCGGGGTCTAAAGCAAAGACAAATGTGTTTGCGACGACCCCGAGTACGGATAGCCAAACGTCTGAACTAGGGCTATCAGAAAAAGGACGACATTTCCTTGGCGGTATNATGAAGCATGCTTCGGCTTTTGCAGCGATAACTAACCCTACAGTTAATAGCTATAAGAGAATAAATGCCCCTAGAACTATGTCAGGAGCGACCTGGGCACCCAATTCAGTCACATGGACTGGGAATAACAGAACTCATATGGTTCGTGTGCCAGGACCAGGCCGCTTTGAACTGAGGTTAGCAGACGGAGCGACAAATCCCTATCTGCTGCAGGCAGTAATAATTGCGGCTGGTCTATCGGGAGTAAAATCCGAAGCTGATCCGGGTAAACGTTACGATATAGACATGTATGCTCAGGGCCATACGGTCAGAGGTGCACCCAAATTACCGCTAAATATGCTTGATGCACTGCGCGCATATGACAAAGATAAAGGTCTTAAGGAAGCGATGGGTAAAGAATTCTCTGAAGCGTATTTGAAACTTAAGATGGAAGAATGGAACTCTTTCGTTTCACATTTTTCATCTTGGGAAAAAGAAAACACCCTAGACATCTAAAATCTGAGTATCCAAGTCACCGAGTGAACTAAACACTACAAATAAGGCGTCTGCTTATGCTGTCTTTAACATTTGGCCTGGTAGCTGCGCTTTGCTGGGGTCTTCATGATTTTATTATCAGAATTCTGAAGCAACCAAGAGGGATTTATGCCTCCATAGCTGCTGTTCTATTTTTTGGATGTTTGTTTCAAAGTCCAGTGGTAATTCTCTATGCGGATTTTTCTGAGACATCATATCTTGCCTTATCAGTTTCAGTAGTTTCCGGATCATTTTTTGCACTTGCTGGGATAGCTTTATACAAAGCCTTTGTAATTGGGCCAATAAAGCTGGTTGCACCGATTGTTGGCGCATATCCCGTTTTCTCCTTAATTTTCTCTGGTCTAAATGGAAACCTACCAACCTATATACATTTTGGGGCAGTAATTATAATAGTCATCTCTGCAGGATACGTAGCTGCTTCTAAAGAAGAAAACCAAGGGTCGCTATCAAACAAAAAATCAGCAATTTTTTGGGCAATAGCATCAAGTTTCAGCTTTGCCTCAAGTTTTGCTCTAGGACAGTATGCTTCGAATTTAAGCGATNAGTATGCACTTTTGCTCCCAAATCGCGTCTCTGCTCTTATAGCTTTAATTTTTATTGCCAAATACCTAAATATGCCTATCGTCCCGGATTTATCTGAATGGAGAACCTTTGCTTTTATGGCATTACTAGATGCCATAGCTCAAGGCTTCGTAATTAGCTCAGGCAAACTAGAATTGCCAGTTTTTGCATCTATCAGCGCATCGTTATTCGGCCTGGTCACAATCTTACTAGCGGCATTCATCCTAAGGGAAAGGATTTCCCCTAAGCAGTGGATAGCCATATTGTTCGTTTTTTTTGGATTGACTATACTGTCATATTAAGCAGTTAAACCGACTGGTTCCTCAACATTATTTGCCCTACACGCAGCTGTTAATGTATTAGCTAGCAGACAGGCTATTGTCATTGGTCCAACGCCCCCTGGAACGGGAGTAATGGCACCTGCGACAGCTGAGCAGCTGTCATAGTCGACATCACCGACAAGACGTGTACCACCTTCCGGTTTATCAATACGATTAATGCCCACATCAATTACAGTAGCACCTTCTTTGATCCAATCCCCAGGAACCATCTCTGCACGGCCAACAGCCGCAACTACGATATCAGCTCGTTTAACTACATCTTTTAAATCTTTAGTTCTAGAGTGTGCTATTGTTACAGTACAGCTGTCTCCGAGTANTAACTGTGCCATGGGCTTNCCAACAATGTTAGATCGACCAATTACAACTGCATCCAATCCNGACAAAGAACCATGATAATCACGTAACATCATCAAACAACCCAAAGGTGTGCATGGTACCATTGATTTTTGGCCAGTACCAAGCATCCCAACATTAGAAATGTGAAACCCATCAACATCCTTTTGAGGAGCGATGGAGTTGATGACCAAATCTTCATTTAAATGACTAGGAAGCGGTAATTGAACTAATATACCATGCACATCAGGATCTTCATTCAATTTTGATATTAGCTTTAGCAAGTCACTTTCAGAAGTGGAAGCATCTAATTTATGCTCATATGAATTCATACCAGCTTCNNCGGTTTGCTTGCCTTTAGATCGAACGTATACTTGGCTGGCTGGNTCTTCACCGACCAAAACCACGGCTAAACCTGGCTTTATACCATAATCTTTCTTAAGTTTTGCTACACCTTCGGCGACCTTATGTCGTACTCTCAAAGAAAATTCTTTTCCATCAATCACATCCGCAGACATAGCTTATTTTCCTTTTTGATTTGAATTATTTGGTAAACTAAAATTGCTGGATTAGATTAGAATAATCCTTCTATCTGACCAGTTTCATTCAGCATAATATTCTCTGAAGCAGGTTTTGATGGCAGTCCAGGCATAGTCATTATTTCACCACAAATTACTACGATAAAACCAGCCCCCGCACTAAGTCTCACTTCGCGCACCGGTACAGAGTGGCCAGTTGGCGCACCTCTCCTATTTGGATCAGTCGTAAAGCTATACTGTGTTTTGGCCATACAAACCGGTAAGTTGCCGTAACCAGCAGTTTCCCATTCCTTCAATTGGTTTCGGATTTTAGCATCAGCCAAAACCTCATCCGCACGATAAATGCGTTTTGCTATTGTTTCGATTTTCCCAAGTAAAGACATCTCATCATTATACAATGGTGCAAAGTTTCCAATTTCAGAGTCTGCTATTTCTGCTATCCGTTCAGCTAGTTCTACTGTTCCCTCAGAACCTTTCTCCCAGTGCTTGCATAAGATTGCTTCAGAACCCATATCCGATACATAGTCTTGTACAGCCTTCACCTCTGCGTCAGTGTCGGTAACAAAATGATTGATGGCCACAACAACTGGAACTCCAAAAGATTTAACATTTTCAATATGCCTTCCCAGGTTTGGACAGCCTTCAATAACAGCATCCACATTCTCATCTCCCAGGTCTGACTTAGCAACGCCACCATTCATTTTCATGGCTCTAATTGTAGCCACAACTACTACAACCGATGGGGCCAAGCCTGCTTTTCGACATTTTATGTTCATAAACTTCTCGGCGCCTAAATCTGCACCGAAACCTGCTTCTGTTACTACATAATCTGCAATTTTTAAAGCTGTAGTTGTGGCCATGACAGAGTTACACCCGTGCGCAATATTGGCAAAAGGTCCACCATGAACAAATGCTGGATTATTCTCAAGAGTCTGAACCAAATTTGGCTGCATGGCATCTTTTAGCAGAACAGTCATAGCACCATCAGCCTTAATATCACGACAATAAATTGGGGTTTTGTCCCTTCTGTATGCAACTATTATATCACCTAGCCGCTTTTGAAGATCCTCTAAATCAGTTGCAAGGCATAATATCGCCATGACCTCGGATGCTACAGTAATATCAAATCCAGTTTGCCGAGGAAACCCATTGGATACTCCACCGAGGGACGTAACAATATCTCTCAGAGCCCTATCATTCATATCCATAACTCGCCGCCAGGCCACTCGTCTCTCATCAATTTCTAGAGCGTTACCCCAGTAAATATGATTATCGATCATAGCAGCCAATAAATTATGAGCAGACGTTATTGCATGAAAGTCTCCGGTAAAATGAAGATTCATTTCTTCCATTGGAACTACTTGCGCATATCCCCCACCAGCAGCCCCCCCTTTCATACCAAAACAAGGTCCAAGAGAGGCCTCTCTGATGCAAATAGCTGCTTTTTTACCAATGCGATTTAACCCATCTCCTAAACCCACCGTAGTAGTAGTTTTTCCCTCTCCTGCAGGTGTTGGATTAATTGCTGTAACTAAAATAAGCTTTCCATCATCATTTTTCTGCACCGAATTTATAAAATCTTGGCTAACTTTGGCTTTATCATGACCATATGGAAGCAAATGTTCAGATGGAATTCCAAGCTTAGACCCAATTTCTTGTATAGGCCGTTTCTGAGCTTCTCGCGCAATTTCTATGTCTGACTTATAACTCATCTTGAATATTCCTTTTGATTAATTAGTTAGCGATGCTCTCAACTTTAACGGCGCTAAATTTGAACTCTGGGATTTTGCCATATGGATCCAAGGCAGGGTTTGTAAGAATGTTGGCTGCCGCTTCTACATAAGCAAATGGTAAGAAAACCATGTCTTCCGCTATTGCTCTATCTGCCCGGGCCATTATCGTTATACTCCCACGCTTTGTTGAAAGCTTAACGTGTTCCCCTGGCTGCACCCCGAGAAGATCCATTGTTTTGGGATTTAAAGAACAATTTGCCTCTGGCTCTACCGCATCAAGNACACTAGCGCGACGAGTCATTGAACCAGTATGCCAATGCTCAAGCTGACGACCGGTCGTTAAAACCATTGGGAAATTGGCATCTGGTACGTCATCTGGAGGTATTACACTAGCTGGAGCAAAACGGGCTTTACCACCACCTCTTGGAAATCCATTTCCAAAGACTATTGACTGTCCTGGATCATCAAATGATAGAGATGGATAAGTAACCGCCCCTTCACTTTCTAGCCTTTCCCACGTTATATTATCGAGAGACCTCATATTCAATTTCATCTCTGCAAATATCTCGTCAGGTCCTTTGTAATCCCAATCCAAGTCAAGCCTTTTAGCCAACTCTACTTCAATCCACCAATCCTCTTTAGCTTCTCCTGGTGGTGCGACAGCACGACGACCCATTTGAACTTGCCTGTTAGTATTTGTGACCGTCCCAGACTTTTCATAAAAAGCTGATGCAGGAAGAATAACGTCTGCGTAATTGGCCGTCTCAGTAAGAAATATATCTTGAACTACCAAATGATCTAACTTCGCCAATGCCTTACGAGCGTGCTCAACATCTGGATCAGACATTGCGGGGTTTTCACCCAGAATATACATGCCCAATATGCTATCGCCGTGTATTGCATCCATGATCTCTGTGACTGTTAAGCCTTTTTCATTTGAAAAATCATCTGACTGCCAAACTTTGGTAAATGAATGCCTTATTTTTTGATCGGTAACGCTTTGATAATCAGGTAAAAACATAGGGATTAGGCCGGCATCTGATGCACCCTGCACATTGTTTTGACCTCTTAATGGATGTAAGCCAGCACCTGGCTTTCCAACATTACCCGTCATCAGCGCTAATGAAATTAAACAACGGCTGTTATCGGTCCCATGAACATGTTGACTTATGCCCATGCCCCAAAATATCATTCCCGCCTTCCCTCTTGCAAATGTACGCGCTGCAGCTCGCAATTCATTTGCAGGGATTCCACAAATGTCTTCCATTGCTTCTGGAGTAAATGCACTCAAATGCTCTTTTTCCGCTTGCCAGTTCTCAGTCTGATGGGAAATGTAGTCATGATCATAAAGCTTTTCCTCTACGATAACGTTCATTATCGCATTTAGCATTGAGACATCGGCACCCGGTTTAAATTGTAGCATATGAGTAGCAAATCTTTTGAGAGCGGTGCCGCGAGGGTCCATTACAATTAACTTTCCGCCACGTTTTGTAAATTGTTTAAAATACGTTGCCGCAACCGGATGGTTTTCTGTTGGGTTCGCACCAATTACAATTGCAACATCTGCATTTTCGATTTCGTTAAATGTTGCAGTGACTGCTCCAGAACCAACATTTTCAAGAAGCGCCGCAACGGATGAAGCATGACAAAGTCTTGTACAATGATCCACATTATTGTGTCCAAAGCCCTGACGAATTAATTTTTGAAATAAATAAGCCTCCTCGTTCGAGCACTTTGCTGACCCAAAGCCTGCTACTGCTGCCCCACCCTTTTCATCTCGCAATCTTTTTAGACCTGAAGCCGCAAAATCCAATGCTTCAGCCCAGCTAACTTCTTCAAAAACATTTTTATAATTGCCCGGATCAACATTTAGACCCTTTGCTGGTGCATCACTTCTGCGAATAAGCGGTTTNGTAAGACGATGCGGATGATCTATATAATCATAGCCAAAACGACCCTTAACACATAATCTACCTTGGTTTGCGGGTCCATTAATTCCTTCGACATATTTTATTTTCTCATTTTTGACTTTGATACTAACCTGACAGCCCACCCCACAAAATGGACAAACTGACTTCACTTCTTCATCAAAATCTCCACTGTCACCAACTTGATCATCATTAACTGCGCTTGAAGGCATCAAAGCACCCGTTGGGCATGCTTGAACACATTCCCCACATGCCACACAGGTACTTTCACCCATGGGATCATTAAAATCAAAAGTTGGAAAACTATCGTGCCCGCGACCTGCCATTCCTATTACATCATTGACCTGAACTTCCCTACAGGCTCTAACGCACAGACCACATTGGATGCATGCGTCCAAATTAACGCTCATAGCAATGTGGCTATCATCTAAGATGGGTATTCTATCAGGCTCAATAGGAGGCAGTCGACTACTTTTAACATCGTTCATTTTTGCCATTTCATAAAAATGACTCGAACTGTCGTGCGCTTCAGCACTTTCAGGTTGGTCGGCCATAAGCATTTCCACAACCATTTTCCTGGCCGAAGTAGCTCGGATGCTATTTGAATGTACCACCATGCCCTCTGTAGGTTCACGAACGCATGATGCTGCTAAAGTACGCTCACCTTCGATCTCTACCATGCAGGCTCTACAGTTTCCATCAGGCCGATATCCAGTTGTTGGTTTATGGCAAAGGTGAGGAATTATCAAACCTCCATCATTGGCAACATCCCAAATGCTTTGACCCTTACTGGCAGTTACCTCTCTACCATCTAAAGTGAAGCGAACAATCTCAGACATCTAACTCACCTCATCTGGGAAATGCTTAATTGTCAGTTTGATTGGATTGGAAGCTGCTTGCCCTAGGCCACAAATAGAAGCGTCAACCATAGTGTCACCGAGTTCGTTCAGAAGATCTGCATCCCAGACTTCGGCTTGCATCAATTTTACTGCCTTTTCACAACCAACCCGACATGGGGTACACTGACCACAACTTTCATCCTCAAAAAAACGAAGCATATTTAAAGCAGCATCACGAGCTCTGTCATGGTCAGACAAAACCACAACCGCAGCGGAACCAATAAAACTACCGTGGGGCTGTAGAGTGTCAAAATCGAGTGGGATATCATCCATTGAAGCTGGAAGAATACCAGATGAAGGCCCTCCAGGTTGATACGCCTTAAATTTATGACCTTCAAGCATTCCATCCGCCGCTTCAATTATATCTTTAATGGTAGAACCAGCTGGTAAAAGATGGACACCCGGATTGTTAACGCGTCCAGACACTGAATAACTTCGCAAGCCCTTTCTTCCATTTTTCTCTACAGAATTTAGAATTTCTGGACCTTCACGACAAATTCTTGCAATCCAATANAAAGTTTCNACGTTGTGCACTAACGTCGGTNGATTAAANATTCCTACTTGAGCCACAAATGGAGGGCGGTGCCTTGGAAGACCTCGCTTGCCTTCAATGCTCTCAATCATAGCGCTCTCTTCGCCNCANATATATGCTCCAGCCCCCCTACGCAAATCAATGTAACCAGGGGATACTATCTTCTTTTTTTCCAGTGCGCTTATTTCAGTTCTCAAAATTTTCAGTACAGCTGGATATTCATCCCGCATGTAAATAAATACTTTTTCAGCNTCTACTGCCCACGCTGCTATTAACATTCCCTCCAAAAATAAATGTGGTGACCGCTCTAAATAATAACGATCCTTAAAAGTGCCTGGTTCACCTTCATCACCGTTAACNGCAAGATATCGAGGTCCAGAATTTGCCCTAACAAATTCCCATTTTTTTCCAGAAGGNAAGCCTGCCCCTCCTAAACCCCNTAAACCTGCAGATAGAACNGTTTCCTGNACCTCTTGCCAATTGCCACTTTTCTCAAGCGATTTGAGCTTTGAATAACCACCCTTTTCCATATATGTTTTTAAGGTTTCATAGTCCGGAATTTTAACGTTTGTATCGCCAGAAGATATTGCAGCCTGCACTTTTTCAACAGTAGCATAATCAATATGGTTATGACCCAGTTCCAAAGTTGGAGCAGTATCACAACGCCCCATACATGGTGCTCGAAGAACTCGGACTTGATCGACATCAAGCCCATTTTCCAGGGCAGCCTTCAACTCGTTACTACCGGCAAGCTCGCATGAAAGGCTATCGCAAACACGAATTGTAAGCGCCGGGGGTTCTTTTTCATCTTCCTTTATTACATCAAAGTGCGCGTAAAATGTGGCAACTTCGTAGACTTCAGCCATTGACATCTTTAATAATTCAGCCAATGCACGCAAATGCCTCATGGATAGATGACCAAATTCATCCTGTATCCGATGCAGATGTTCAATGAGAAGATCTGACCTTAATTCGAGATTGCTAAGTAGTTCTTCAACTTCTTTTAAGGCGTTGTCGTCATACTGACGGCCCTTAGGCGTCTTCCTACCCTTGCCCGAACCATTTTTCCAAATGCCGTCTAACATTTCGTCCCACTAATTTTTTTCCTAATATTAAAAATTTTTAACCACAGGTCAATTACTGAAAAAGTTTAAGCAATCATCCAAAAGCCAAATTTTATATAATCCCACACTAATGACCGATATCAGAATCCAGTCGCAATTAGTTTATAAATTCTCAGAAATTCATCAACACCTGAAAGCGACACAGAAAAATACAGATACGAATATGTTGCCAANTNGGNTTAGNTGAAGACCTATGANACAGATTTCAAGTAAGGCCTTTTAATTTTGATATTTGAAAAGGTTTTCTCACTTTCTCGACTAATTTGCAGTAGCCAATTTCGAACTACATCTCTNTCTTTTGAGCTTTTCGCATTCTTGGGAACNAAAAGGTAGTATCCATCAGAGGTNTTTACNTGCTTATCACCAAGNGGGCATANNAACNTNCCAGANTCNAAATAACGGTCAACNAGNTGCTGCCATCCTAGCGCAACTCCAAGGCCATCGACTGCAGCTTGAACTGCTAANGGATANGTNTTCACAATTGTTCGCNTACTACTNNGAGGGNTATTCAGGTNGTGANTTTTTAACCAAGTGGTCCAATTCATCCACTCAAGATGGCTACTAGCAACATCAATTAAGTCCATATTTTTGATATATTTTTTTGATGTGACATCCGGATTATTCGCTAAAAAATCAGGCGAACAAACTGGAAAAACAGTTTCCCCAAATAGAAGCTCGCTGTGGAAATTCGGCCAATCGCCATTACCTCTAAGGATTACAAGATCATTACTTTCTGCCATACACTCTTCATCGTCATCCGATGATACAATGGCGATATTTAAGTTTGGATTAACTGCTTGAAAGTTATTTAAACGCGGCATTATCCATAGCGAAGCCACTGAATTTGTGGCTGCCAAAGTTATAGAACCAGACGACTCCTTCTCGAGAAGTCTAGAGGAAGCCTCCTTCAAAATATCGATTGCTTCTGATACCGATGACAGTAGTTCAAAACCCTCAGGAGTAATAGAAATGGACCTATGACCCCTATTAAACAATTGAACGCCATAATGTTGTTCCAACAATTTAACTTTTCTACTTATAGACGACTCAGAGATATTCAACTCTTTGGATGCAGAGGTAAAACTTCCTGTTTTACCCGTAACTTGGAATGCCAATAGATAGTCCAACGGAGGAAGACTTTTGCGACCTTTCAGCATAATATTACTCAGCTCTTATTGAATACCTTTTTTATATTACAGTAGAAATTTTAAATCTCAACCTTTTTGCCCCTCAAAATTAGAGGCAGAGCCTATCAAAAATCTAGGTCACTAATTCTGAATAATTTGGCAAAATATCTCTGTGGGACTTCAGTCCGACGAATTTTGATTCGAATCAGGGAGAAATTTATGTCAAATATAGCGAGAAGTTTTTTGCTATCATCAATAGTAGCGATTGCACCGGTTGGTGTTATTGCTGCCGATAGTAGCGACCCAATTGTGATACCAATACACAATTGGTCCAGCCAAATTGTAATGAGCAACGTGGTTGGTCAAATGTTTGAAGAAATGGGTAATAATGTTGAATACATTACAACTGATAGCCAAGCCGTGTATGAGTCAGTAAGGCTTGGAGATGTAGCTTTAGAACTTGAAGTTTGGGAAGGTGCATTTGGCGCCTCATTCCGTACAGCTCTTGAAAAAGGTGGACTTCATGATGCAGGAGACCATGACGCGGTTACTCGAGAGGACTGGTGGTACCCAATGTGGACTAAAGATGCGTGCCCAGGCTTACCTAGCTGGGAAGCTCTTAACGATTGTGCAGCATTGTTTGCAACAGCCGAAACTGGTAGCAAAGGCCGATATCTCGATGGTCCTGTTGACTGGTTAAAACACGGACAAGAAAGAGTAGAAGCACTCGGTATGAACTTCCAAGTTGTTAACGCCGGTTCAGCCGCTGCTCTATGGGCAGAAATTGGTGCAGCTGAGGCAGATAGAAAGCCAGTAGTTGTTTTCAACTGGACGCCAAACTTTGCTGAAGCGGTATGGCCAGGTGAGTTTGTGGAATTCCCAGAGTGGGTTGATGGCTGCGACACTGACCCATCGGTTGGCCCNAACCCAAATGCTCTNTATGACTGCGGAAATCCTGCAAAAGGTTATCTNAAGAAAGCNGCTTGGGATGGCATGAAGGATAAATGGCCTCATGCATATTGTGCACTAACAAAAATATCGTTTACCAACCCACAAATTGCTGAAATGGCAAAGCTTGTCGACACTGACGAACTAGAGCCAGAAGAAGCAGCCGTGGAGTGGTTNGCTGCAAACCGAGCAACAGTTGATCCATGGATTAACGCTTGTAAATAAGACGATTAATTAAATTAATCACTGCTCCCAGATCAAAAATCTGGGAGCTTACTACTTTCTGGGGTAACTGATGGCCAAAAAACCTGTAATATCGGCTAGAAATGTGTGGAAAATTTTTGGTGCAAACCCGAAAAAATATCTATCACAGATTTCGGCTGATTATTCTTTTGAACAGATAAAAGAAGATGGATATATAGCTGGCGTCAAGGATGTCTCAATCGATGTCCATAAAGGTGAAATGTTGGTCATTATGGGGTTATCTGGGTCAGGTAAGTCCACTTTGGTTAGATGCCTTTCCAGACTACATGATATAACTGGCGGCACAATATCGGTTGATAATCAAGATATTATGTCTCTGACAGAAAAAGAACTTATAGAGTTACGCCGCTCAAAGATGGGTATGGTCTTTCAATCCTTCGGGCTGCTTCCACATAGAACTGTATTAGAAAATGTTGCATTTCCACTCGAGATGCGTGGACAGGATAAGTATACTCGCCGGGAGCGGGCTTTAGAAGTTATAAGGCTGGTTGGCTTAGAGGGACGAGAAGAATATTTCCCAAGAGAATTATCTGGAGGACAACAACAGCGTGTTGGCATAGCTAGAAGTTTAGCTATTGAACCTGATATTTGGTTCTTAGACGAGCCCTTTTCTGCACTTGATCCGTTAATTAGAAGAGAAATGCAGGACGAATTTCTCAGACTGCAGGGCCTTCTTGGAAAAACAATTGTTTTTATAACTCATGATTTTGATGAAGCACTCAGGTTGGCCGATCGAATAGCAATCATGAAGGATGGAATGATTGAACAATGCTCAACTCCTGACCAAATAGTACTTAATCCAGCAACAGAGTATGTGCGAAAATTCACAGAAGAGGTTGAAAAAGCACGCGTTGTGAACGTTGAAGCCATTATGGAGCCAACGGGGAAACCCCGATCATCCAAAAACGCACTTTACGGAAATAAGAAATTAAGAGACGTAGCTAAAATTCTCGCATCCGATACACGGGAATTTATTCCCGTGAAAGACACTGATGATAAGCTAATTGGTCAAATAAATAGAAAAAAAGCGCTTGATATAGTGTTTGGCGAATAACGATGAAAAAACTTGATCAAAATGAAAGGGACCTAAAAGCGATCGATACGAACACAGGTATCGCATCAGTATTTTTACTTGTTGCCCTTGCATTTTTATTATCAAGAGGAATTTTACCAGCTTGGTTAATACGCATTCCAGAGGCTTTGGTCCCTCCCTTAGCGGTTTGGTTGGATCTGATTTTCAATTTCATAAAAGATGACTTACATCTTATCGATCTTACTCGCGCCATCTCAGGCGGCTTAGAAGTCCTATTAGATATTACTGCTAATCTTTTGTACGGAAGGAACCGATGGCCTAAATTGGGACCTATTCCGTGGGCCGCTGTATGTGCGTCTTTTGTTGTTTTGGCTTATTATTTAGGCGGACTGAGACTTGCACTACTTGCGTTGGTTACCTTTGTATGGACAGCGCTTATTGGTCAGTGGAAAATCGCGATGCAAACGATGTCCGTATTGACCCTAGCTGCACCTTTCGCTGTTCTTATAGGCCTGGGTTTGGGCATCACTGCCTGGAAATTTCGAACATTTGATAAGTCTATTCGGCCAATATTAAGCGTTCTTCAAACACTACCCTTTTTTACCTACCTACTTCCAGCAGTCATATTTTTTAAAGTTGGGCCAACTGCTGGTGCTGTAGCTACAATAATGTTTGCTGTACCGCCAATGATTTTAATGACGACACTTGGTTTAAGAAAGGTATCGACTGAAATAGTTGAAGCAGGGCACATGAGTGGGTGCACTCGATGGCAAATGCTTCGCCGAGTTTACATACCCGCAGCACGAACAGAGATACTTGTTGGGGTTAACCAAGTTATTATGTTGTGCCTTGCAATGGTAGTTCTTACTGCGTTTATAGGAATGCCTGGCTTAGGGGCTAAACTATTAGCTATGATGGGTTCATTCAAAATTGGCCGTAGTTTTGAAATCGGAATAACAATAGTTTTATTCGCTATTATGCTAGACCGAATGTCTAAGGCATGGGTCATGAAACAGCCAGTCCATTTTGACCGAGGTACTCAATGGTGGCAGAGACATAAATATTTTTTGCTATCGCTTCTAGCTTTCGTATTTTTCTTGCTGCTGTCACAACTTATTCCAATCTTAGCAGAAGTCACACGCAAACAAAGTTTCTCTCAGGGCAAAGAAATAGACAAAATCATAAAGGGGTTTTTAGCGATAGACAGCATAAAGAATACCACAGAGTGGTTGCGCTGGTTCCTAAACGTTAAGGTTTTAATACCATTTCGTAACTCTTTACTTTGGATACCCACACCAGCGTTTATACTAATTATAATGGGCTTGGGGTGGTATCTTGCGGGCAAAAAAGAGGCACTAATTGCTGGGCTTTTCTTTACGATTGTCGCAATCACGGGATGGTGGGACCGCTCAGTAATCACTTTATATACTGTAATCTCTGCTGTGGTGCTGGCTACCTTTATTGGCATACCACTGGGGATACTCGCAGCAAGATCAACCAAATGGTCATCGAGAATACTGCTTGCTTGTGATACTGCGCAAACTTTTCCAAGTTTCATTTACCTTATTCCAGCGATTATGCTCTTCGGTGTCAATGACGTTGCTGTCGTATTTTCAATACTAATTTTTGCGGCAGTTCCACTNACANGATATACAATCGAGGGGTTACGGGGAGTTCCTCCAGAAATGGTAGAGGCCGCTGATATGTCGGGGGCAACACGCTTCCAGAAACTTTTGACCGTACAACTTCCCTTAGCATTGCCGACAATGGGCGTGGGTTTCAATCAGGCCATTAATTTTGCCTTTTTCATGGTTATCATCGCCGCGTTCATTGGGACCCAAGACTTAGGTCAAGAGTTGCAAAGAACATTAGCAGGTACAGAACTCGGTAAAAACTTTGTTTTGGGCATGAATGTCTCTCTTATGGCACTCAGCTTCGACTTTATAATTACCAAATGGACCGAAACTCGAAAACAAGCATTGGGTTTGGGCTAATGAATGTGAAACCAATTTTTGAAACTCCATTTGAAAGAAAGGGCATCATAACTCCTGGTGTTCCCATCTTGCCGAAAGGTACGGAACGCCACCCAATACCTGGCGGAGGTTCTAGAGCCTTAGCGATCTATGCAGGCGATCAAATTTGTGTCTTGGATTTTGATGGCTTACAGCCTGGCGAGCTCGTATTTTTTGCACCAGATAAGACCTCAAGTGCCGGTTACTTGGGAGCAGAAGGCAGTGGAAAACCCAAAGGCATCATCGACACGCTAGCCAATGGTTCTGAGTCAGGTCATAAAGTTTTAAATGCACTTCAAAAGTCTGGTTTTGATCTTTCCATCGGGGACGGCATTAAAGTTTTTTCTGAAGGCTCATATCCTGGGGATATGGTACAATTTACAGCCGAGTGTGATGGTCTTTTGATTGTTGCAACGGTTGGTAATTATATGACGGCTGACTCTCAAAAAACTTTAACAGATTTAATTGTCTACATAAAACGAAATGAATTTAAATTATCAGAAGAAGAAATTTTACCACCGGAACCGCTGGCAAATCCGATCCTAGATATAAATATTCAACCCGGCGTAGCTGAAACCTACGAAGTTAAAAAAGGGCAGTTTATTCAGGTACTAGATGTAAAGGGAAGAGAGTGTAGTGATTTTCAAGCCTTTTCACTAAGAGCACTTGACCAAGGTTTGGAAAGAGATATCGATCCGACCACTACCCGTTCACTTATGGGTAACCTATATCCCGCTCCTGGAATATTCAGTAAATACTGGAGCGTAGACCAGGAACCATTAGTTGAAATAGTGCAAGACACCTGTGGACGGCACGATACATTCGGTTTAGCGTGTACCGCGCGTTATTACGAAGACCTCGGTTATCCAGGTCACTTGAATTGTTCAGATAACATAACCGAAAAACTCAATTCTTATAACGTACGTCCACGAGCAGGATGGCCTGCTATAAATTTCTTTTTTAACACGATTTTAGACGACGCTAATGCAATAACAATGGATGAGCCTTGGTCCAGACCTGGTGACTACGTTATGCTTCGCGCATTGACTGACTTAGTATGCGTTTCAACCGCTTGCCCATGCGACATAGATCCGGCAAATGGTTGGGTCCCAACAGACATTCAGGTGCGCACATACAAAAGTGAAGAAACTTTCAAGAAATCAATTGGATACAGAAAATCAACGGAGGCCGCGGTGGAAGAGACAAAAAAGACCGGATTTCACGATTGCTTCGCGAAACACACAAGAGATTTTGTAGAATACAATGGCTACTGGTTACCAAATACAATGACGAACCACGGCGCTATCCAAGAGTATTGGGCCTGCAGAGATGGCTTGGCAATAATGGACTTATCACCTCTAAGAAAATATGAAGTTACAGGACCNGACGCTGAAGAACTCATGCAACTTTGTGTAACTCGAAACGTAAAGAAACTCAGTGTCGGGCAAGTGGTTTATACGGCTATGTGCTACGAACACGGAGGAATGATTGATGACGGCACTATCTACCGTCTTGGAAATGAAAATTTCCGTTGGATTGGAGGCAACGATACCTCAGGATTATGGCTTAAAGAACAGGCTATAAAAAACAACTTAAACGCCTGGGTAAGGAATTCTACTGATCAGTTACATAACATAGCCTTACAAGGTCGACATTCGAAAGCAGTATTATCAAAAGTATTTTGGACCCCTCCTCAACAACCAACTATAGATGAGTTAGGATGGTTTAGGCTTTCGATTGCTCGTATTGGCGATGTACATGGAAAAGTCGTTGTAATATCTAGAACTGGATATTCCGGTGAATTAGGATATGAAATCTTCTGTCATCCAAAAGATGCNACAGAGATTTTCGAGAGTGTTTGGAATGCAGGGGAAGAATATGGCATTACACCGCTCGGTTTAGAAGCGTTGGATATGCTCAGAATAGAAGGTGGTCTTATTTTTGCTGGCAGCGAGTTTGATGATCAAACCGATCCATATGAAGCAGGNATTGGTTTTACTGTACCACTGAAATCAAAGACAGATNATTTCATTGGCAGGGCAGCNATAGAAGAGCGTAAAGAACATCCCCACAGAAAATTGGTAGGGTTAGAAATTACGGGGGGGNTAGTCCCNTCTCCCGGGGATTGCATTCGAATAGGAAAGGCGCAAATTGGGGAAGTAACCTCGGCTATGAAATCNCCTATTTTGGGTAAAGTGATAGCACTAGGTCGNGTNTCTACATCGCACTCTTTATTTGGAACAAATGTTGAGGTAGGCCAACTGGATGGTCACCAAAAGAGAATAAAGGCGAGTATTTGCCCATTCCCGCATTTTGACCCATCCAAAGAAAGAGTTAAAGGTAACTATAGTACATAGTTACCTTAACGCTATCTTGTAAGTTTCCTGTTGTGCGAAGTTAACCTGTTAAATTAACATCCATTATAGGTTTGGATACAATGGNTAATTTGCNCAGAGCTCTTTTACAGCCGCCTTTACACGTTTTTCAGCTGCTCCGTTGTTTCCTTCACCATGCTCGGCCAAACCGTCCACAACTTCAATAATCCATTCACCAATTTGCCGAAACTCGACCTCACCAAAACCCCGAGTGGTTCCGGCTGGACTACCTAATCGAACACCTGAGGTTATTGTCGGCTTTTCATCATCAAATGGTACCCCATTTTTGTTGCATGTGATGTTAGCTCTACCGAGCGCACTTTCAGTAGCATTCCCTTTTACACCTTTAGGCCTTAGGTCTACAAGCATGACATGGGTGTCAGTACCACCAGTGACGATATCCAGACCCCCTGTCATAAGGGTGTCAGCCAAAGCTTTCGCATTTTTGATAACTTGCTGTTGATAGAGTTTAAAGTCTGGCCGAAGTGCTTCACCGAATGCTACAGCCTTCGCAGCAATCACATGCATCAATGGACCACCTTGAATACCGGGAAAAATAGCTGAATTTGCTTTTTTAGCTATCGCTTCGTCATTAGTCAAAATAATACCACCCCTTGGGCCCCTCAACGTTTTGTGTGTTGTACTAGTAGCAGCATGCACATGGGGGAATGGGGATGGATAAACTCCAGCTGCAATCAAGCCAGCAAAATGTGCTACATCAGCTAGTAAATATGCACCGACCTCATCAGCAATCTCACGGAATTTTTTGAAGTCAAGCTGACGGGGAATCGCAGAACCACCGGCAATTATCATTTGAGGCTTGTGCTCTAAAGCTAACCGCTTCACTTCGTCATAATCTACGTCAAGCGTATCTCTACGAACACCATACTGAACAGCATTGAACCATTTACCAGATTGGTTTGGTTTGGCGCCGTGTGTTAAGTGTCCACCCGCGTCCAAGCTCATTCCAAGTATTGTATCACCTGGCTTTAAAAGGGCCTGAAAAACGCCTTGGTTTGCTTGGCTACCGGAATTTGGCTGAACATTTGCAAAGTTACAATTGAACAGTTTGCAAGCTCTTTCGATTGCAAGATTTTCAGCAATATCGACATATTCACAACCACCATAATATCTGCGGCCCGAATAACCCTCAGCATACTTGTTTGTCATCACGGAACCTTGAGCCTCTAAAACGGCGCGCGAAACTATGTTCTCCGACGCAATAAGCTCAATCTCTTCTCTCTGACGCCCTAATTCAGANTTNATTGCGTTAAATAAATCATTATCACTGCTATCCAACTCTTCAGTAAAAAATCCATTTTGTTTGTGAAGTACATTCATTTGTGTTTCCTTACCTTTACTCTTTACCCTGTCCAACCAAGCCCCGCTGAAATACAATTCATACTTTGCATCAGCTGAATTCGGTGCTCATTAACATCATTTTTTCTCACTTGCCGCAACAANTCTACCTGCGTCTTATGAGCCCAGTCTAGTTGACCNGCATTTTTCTCTATATTCGCGACTATATTTGGAAATCTGTGGCCAATTTTACATTCAGTTAATTCCTCTACTACTTCAATGCATGATCGGTATTCCTGGTTAACCTTACTGTATATTACCTCGGCAANTTTATTATTATCCACCAACCCACTGTAAAGTAGCGCTATTTCCATATTTGCCAATAATAGAGACTTTTCGATTTCATCAACGCATAAATGGAACAGTGGCACCCTACTAAATGCCTTTCTCAGAACTTTTTTACTTGACGATCCTCTTATTTCACAAAACTTCTTAACAGCCTCTCCAAACCCATACCAGCTGCTAATCAAATGTCTATTTTGGCTCCATGCAAAAACCCATGGTATCGCCCTCAAATCTGATAAACTGGACGCCCCAAATCGCCTTGCAGGTCGAGAACCAATTTTCAACAATGATAATTCATCAACCGGACTTGCTTGATTAAAATAAGATACAAAATCACTGTGGTTAACCAAATTTAGATACGAAAGTTGGCTTAAACTTGAAAGCGCTTCCATAACGTCTTCGGCCTCTGGATCTACAGCTGAAACATTCGGCAGAGTAGAATGATGTAAAACTGATGACGAAAGAAGTTCTAACTGGGTGGCAGCCGTACCAATATTAGCATATTTTGAGGTAACAACCTCGCCTTGCTCAGTCAGCCTAAGCGTGCCATTAAGCGTTCCCTTNGGNTGAGCTGCAATTGCTCGATCAGTCGGAGCACCNCCCCTACTTACCGACCCGCCTCTTCCATGGAAAAATTTTGGCTTTACACCATTTTCTGAAAGTGCGCGGGTTATAGCTCTCTGTGCCTTATCGAGTGTCCACGATGAGCATAGAAAGCCACCGTCCTTATTACTGTCTGAATAGCCTAGCATAATCTCCATAAATGCGTCGGCATCCTTCAAACTTCGGGCTGCGATTGGAAATTCAAAAACTTGCCTCAAAATCTCAGGCGCCTTATCAAGATCCTCTATGGTCTCAAACAGTGGTAC